>ERZ1292630.20-Hain-H41-02um-R3-20-length-215420-cov-49_pt1 | contig 215420 bp, 216 predicted proteins | sample MGYA00564408_ERZ1292630 | MGnify/ENA primary metagenome ERZ1292630 (study PRJEB36523, sample SAMEA6512641) | groundwater metagenome | collected 2019-01-08 | study: AquaDiva: Metagenomics assemblies of 32 groundwater samples
CTAATCTGAACTGCAATGGGTAAAATTAAAGAACCGTGAGACATGAGGAGTGAGTTCGCGAGCCGCCACGTGCTTGCCACGTCCGTCTGATGTGTGGAGCTGGCGAGAGGAATCGAACCCCCAACCGGCGGTTTACAAACCAGTCCTGAGCCTCTTTCATCCCATCACTCCACAGCATCAGAACCCATAGAATCGCCTGATCCACCATTGGGTTAGGCGATAGTGCCATGTTGCGTGGAGTTGCCATCGAAAAGGGTAAAAAGGGCTGTTACGGTTACACTTTCGGTTACACTTTTTGAGGTGAGGTCGAGCGTGGACAGGACAGAGAAAGAACCAACGCAGCAATCGAGGCTGTCCCGCTCGGCCGGTGATGCCGGTGCGCGGGGTGGCGCAAGCCACCCGCGCACGGGAGCCGCCCCAGCGGCATCTCCTAAACTTGACAGGAGGACATTTCTCGGCGAACACACCTGGCCACACATCACACTACCTACCGCAGGGAATGTCTGGTCCGTCACGATTCATGATTTCGGAAAACAATGGGTAGAAATGTCGTGGGGGAGGTTAGACCCGGTTCAAGGCAAGAGAGGAGAGAAAGGCGCATCGCGGAATAGAAAGATGAACGAGGCGCGGGCACGAGGCCGGGCTAAAGGCACAATTCGCAAGAAATGTCTGACCATCGGAGCCGACCATCTCGTGACCTTGACCTATCGAGCGAATGTGGAGGATCGAGAGCGCGTATTACACGATCTGGGACGGTTACGACGTGCGCTCTCACGTTCCGGCTGCTCTATGCCCTATGTGGCGGTCCTGGAACGGCAGCAACGTGGGGCGCTGCATCCCCATCTCGCCGTAAAAGGCTTTCAGGATGTTCGGCTCTTACGACGATGCTGGTACAAGATCGTCGGCAATGGCCAGGGACAAGTCAATGTCAGAGGGCCTCGTCCCGGCAGTTCACCGGTGAAACTTGCCCGCTACCTGTCGAAATACATCAGCAAGGATTTTGACAACATGCCGCGTGAGTTTGAGGAACACCGGTACTTCTGCTCATTAGGCGTCAAGGTGCCAACGGAAAAGCATGAGTTTGTGCTAGACCGAAGGGCAACGGATGTGGAAAGGAAAATGTACAGCCTCATTCGGCAAGAGGCCTTGCGTCGCGTCGGCGTCTGCTGCCGGCTTACGGAATGGATAGGTGGATCGGGCACTTATGGTTGGATGGCGGGGTTTGAAGATAGCTCGATAAGATGGGTTACAGGAAAGCCTGAACCGGTGCCGATTACTCCGAGCCCGTGACTCACTGCGTCGGCGCTTGCAGAAGCGCGGACGCACTCAGCTGAGGGTATGGGGGGTGTCGGAGACTCCCCCCGGAGCAGTCCGTCGCCTACTTGGTCTCTTCCGCCACGGTGGTTGATGGGAAGTCAGGACCAGACTCCCGACCAAAGAACTGTCTCCACAGATAGTCGGCGCAGGCATCTGCCAAAGTCTGTATTCCCGCTTTCACGGCTACACCGTGGTCATCTCCAAGAATGTCGGCATGAGTCAACTTTGGAGTCAAGGAATCGTCCTTCGTATATTCGCAGGTCCCTTGCCAAAGAGTTTTTTGATCGTCAAGTCGGATCAATCGAGCCCGTCCAGTGTAGGATGGGCGATAGGTAATCGTTTCAAAGGAAAATCCACCTAGAATGATCGGATCGACGCTCCATCGTTCCGTTTTGAAGTCGATCACGTAACCTTCGCCAAATTGCTGACGAAGCTTCTGCGAGCTGTCATTTTTCACGAGATGCGATGTCCCCACTGCCGTGAGTTTTAGCTCTTGTTGCCATGCCGCTACGAACCGATTTTCTACTTGTGTGATGGGGTCGAGAAGTTGAGTTGACGAGATGAATTTCGCTCCGACCTCCTTAGCGTCCGTCTGCTGCATCCCACCCTCAATAGCAGCACCGATCAATCCAAACATGCTTAAAGCAGTCGTGCGTGTTTTCGGTTCTCCCGTCCAAACCATAAACTGTTCAGGATCATAATGAACCACTGCCACCTTGGCATTCGCTGTTAGATCAGCAATGGCTTCAGATGGTGCAGGCAGCCGTGTCGTGCTACAGCCTGCTAAGAGCATAAGAGTCAGGGCGGCTAGTATCGGAGTGAGTCGCATTCGGAACATCGTTCTATGGCCTTTCGCAAGGGTGTTGTGTTTACTTGTATTTCACGGCGATGCCGCTCACTGTTGTGCAGGTGAAGCTGTAGACATTGTAGATCGGGATGAAGCCATACAAGCTGCTGGAGACGGTCACGTTGATCAATGCATCACCACCTTTTTGACTGAGTGCTTCGTCCACAGCTTTTGAAAAACTGGAATCACCGAATGGAATGATGGCAAGTATGAAGTGCCGACAGCCAGATCCTTCCACCGGTCCAAGCTCCTCAAAACTCACACCCGATTTAAGCCTGTCTGCGTTATTGGCCGAAGGTTTCGTGACAATGCCTAAGTTTCCGACCGACGTACAGCCGCTCATCAATGCGCCCCCAAGAACAAGAATTGCGCACAATCTCGACCAACGTTTCATAGGGCCTCCAGTGATAATCAACGTGCTGGATGTCTTCATAATCCCTCTGCTAGGCGGGTCAGTTTCCAAAGTGGACAGCAAGCCCACCCACGACATGACTGACATTGAAGGTATATCGCTCATCCTGCGTGGCACCGGTAGAGCTTGTGAAGCCGAAGGTTTGTGTGGCGTGCGTAAACTTATACTCCGCGAACAAGGAGACGCGTTTGGCAAGGAAGACGTGCATGCCGGCGACGGCTTGAAGTGCCAGATCATAGTCTGATTTTCCGTCGGAGCCGAACGACGATTTTTGAACGCCTGGCCCTCCCCCGAGATATGGATAAAGCCGACCCTGAGGAAACTCAGCTGATACATATAGCGGCAGACGGAGTAAGAGGTTGGTGGCAACGATAGTGGCATTCACATCCATGTTGCTACTCCGGCTAGCTGTTCCGATAATCGGAATTCCATTGAGTGTGCCGTTTGCCTGGAACCGCCCAGCCTTTACGTCTGGCTGATAATTCGTGACATCCAACTCCACACCAAAATCCAGACCGGTGGAACGTCGCAGTCCAGGAAACCAGACACCGACTTTTCCTCCCAAGGATTTTGAGCTGCCGAAGTCTTGATCCAAGACCGTAAGATTCATTCCGGCATTATTGACTTTCCCATCGGTTTTCGACGGCAACGTTATCCCGCCGAACAGTGCGATATAAGGATCGACTTGAGGTGTGAGACCGTTGTCTTCTGCGCAGGCAATAGGTACCGACCATGCCAGCGTGAGAACCAACACAACTCCACTCAGAGACCGTATGGTGAACATTACTAGCCCTCCTCCAAAGCTGGCAAGAGACTACTGCGAGCGGCATCAAGGCAACTAGTAGTCGGAGGGGGGAAGGCACTCTGCTATCGAGGGAGGGCTTGAGTATGTAGGTCTTATCCGACGCGCTGTGGGTATCTGTGAGGAAAAAGAAATCAGGGGGGTCGCCACCATAGGTCACCTGTTTATTCCTAAAGGCCCGTGACTCGAATGGTGAGAAGGTCTGGGATGCAAGAGCCTGGAGCGCGCTTTGCCTGGGTGTGAGCGCCATCTGATAGTTCCCAGCCTCAGCATACAGTGTAGTGGTTAACGGGAGTTCACAACCGTTTGAGGATTGACTTTGATATAACAGGTCGCTATAAACAAATTACTATAACGGAGGGCTATAAATGAGTCCCAAACCTAAAAATACGCCACATCGAGTCCTGTTGTCGTTGCCCACCGATCTCTACGAGACGATCTCGCGCGTTTCGGCTGCAATGGAAAAACCACGGGCTGAAATTATTCGTGATCTCCTAAGCGAACAGCAGCCAATTCTCGAACATATGGCCACGATGTTGGAACAGGCAAAAGCGGGAAAACTGGATCAGGCGATGAAGGGATGGAAGAAAATGACTGGGGAGGCGTTAAAGGGCCTTGGAGTAATCATGAATCCGCCTGATCTTAAGAAATCCAAACTAAAACCCTAGCGGCGTGATCGGGCGTCAGTGTGAAAACAACCAGTTCTAAATGAAGGGGGGTGATGGAAATGTCAGAGGAAGTATTCAAACGGCTGTATTCGGTTAGAGAGGCGGCTCGATACCTCGGTATCAGCCAGTGGGCAGTCCGGCACCTCAATTGGTCCAGCAAACTGCCCTGTGTGCGGCAGGGACGGCGGGTCCTATTCGATATTTACGATATGGACCGGTTTATCGAGAACAATAAGCGGGAGGGGCATCATGGGGATGATTTATCGACGCAAGAAACGCGATCCGACGACAGGGACTTTGGCCGAACAGGGCCCATATTGGATGAAGTATTACGTTGAGGGCAGACCCATCCAAGAAAGCACAAGGACGAGTGATAAGGACCGAGCTAAACGGATTCTCCAAATTAAGGAAGGGGAGATAGCTGCAGGGCTATATCGTGGGCCCAATATCGACAGAATACGCTATGAGGACCTGGCTGCACTCGTAAAACAAGATTACGAATTGAATAAACGTAAGACCGGACGGCGGGTCAATGAGTATCAGAACCATTTAGAGCCATACTTCAGAAAGATGCGGATATCGGCCATTACGACTGAACGAATCAAAGCCTATATCGTGAAACGTCAAGGGGAGGGCGCAGCAAACGGGACCATCAACCGCGAAACAGGATTTCTCAAACGGATGTTTCGGATGGGCTTTCAACAAACACCCCAGCTGGTCGCTCGGGTTCCCCATATTCCCCAGCTCAAGGAATACAACATTCGATCAGGATTCTTCGAACACGAGGATTTTCTCGCCCTTCGTGGCGCATTACCTGATTATGCCCAGGTTGCAGCTACGCTCGCCTACTATAGCGGGATGCGAATGGGGGAGGTCTGCTCACTGCAATGGCGGCAAATCAATTGGACGGAGGGAAAGCTGTTTCTGCAAGCCCAGGACACCAAAACCAACACGCCCAGGGTTCTGTACCTGACGGGGGATCTTTACCGCGTTCTGTTGGCTTGGAAGACTCGCTGCGACCTCAAATGGTCGGGTTGTTCGTGGATCTGCCATCGTGGAGGAATCCGCCTACAGAGCTTGAAGCATTCTTGGCGGAAGGCATGCGAGAGGGTCGGCCTCGGCGGAATGGTGAAAGACGAGAAGAAAAAGCACTTGGTATGGGTAGGTAGAATCCCACATGACTTCCGTCGCACTGCTGTTCGCAATATGGTGCGGGCTGGAGTGCCTGAGAAGGTGGCGATGTCCATTTCCGGCCATAAGACTCGAAGCGTGTTCGACCGGTACAACATTGTGAACGAGCGGGACCTTGAACAGGCGGCGCGTTCGCTGTCTGCGTACTTCGAGCGTCAGACGGTTACACTTACGGTTACACTCGCAGAACTGCGAGGGGAGAGTAGTGGCTCTGTAAGCCGCCAACCGGTTGATTCGTCAGTGGAGTTTATGGAGCTGGCGAGAGGAATCGAACCCCCAACCGGCGGTTTACAAAACCGCTGCTCTGCCATTGAGCTACGCCAGCCCGCGAGATCAGGTACCTGATTAATACCAAGTGAATCTGAAAGGAGGATTTCGAACCCTACAATTCTTCTTCTCACCTGTCAAGATCTAGGCTGGGTGCGATCAAAGAGAGAAGCTCTCTTTGTGTAGGATCTGATGGCTTAGTTATGCAGGCCATCCTTACTTTCACTTGAATAAAGTTTCAATTCCCAATAAGCTGATTCTGTGTTCAATTCTTCGACGAGCGCGTTGTTTCTCGCAGTGCGTTGGTCGCCCTTATTTAGCCGAACCTGATTTTTTGGTCCCCTCAGAGAGGAGTGCCCTTGATGAGCCAGTCACATATTCTCGTGATTGATGATGATCCTGCTGTGCGTCAAATCTTGGCGGAGACGCTCACCGGTGAAGGCCATCAGGTAACGGTCATGTCCAGTGGCCTGGAGGGAGTAGAGGCTGTCAAGGATCAGCCTGTGCATGTGGTGCTGACGGATCTCCAGATGCCGGGGATCGATGGATTGGAAACCATTGATCGAATCTCAAAAATCGACTCCAAGATTATTGCGATTGTCATGACGGGGTATGGGACGGTCGACTATGCGGTACGGGCAATGAAAGCCGGTGCGTTTGATTTTATTACCAAGCCGTTCGAGCCCGATACCGTGGCGGTAGTGGTCCGAAAAGCATTGGACGTCTACAAGTTGAAGCAGGAGAACCATCTGCTTCGAAAAGCTGTGCGAGATCAATATCGTCTGGAGCATCTGGTGGGGACGAGTGCCCCGATGCGCATGGTGCTTGATTTTGTCGAAAAGGTGGCTGATAGCGACAGTACAGTGCTGATCGAGGGCGAGAGCGGGACCGGCAAGGAATTGATCGCGCGTATGTTGCATTTCAACAGCATGCGGAGGGAACGTCCGCTGGTCCCGGTCAACTGCGGGGCCATTCCAGAAACCTTGTTGGAGTCCGAACTGTTCGGGCATGAGAAGGGGGCCTTCACCGGAGCGGCCCATACGCGCTTGGGGCGATTCGAACTGGCTCATGGCGGCACCATCTTTTTGGACGAGGTCGGGGAGATGAGTTTGCCGTTGCAGGTCAAACTGCTACGGGTGTTACAAGAGCGGTGCTTTGAGCGGGTGGGCGGGACAAGGACGATCAATGTCGATGTGCGTATCATCGCGGCCACGAATCAGGATTTAGCACAAGCTGTTCAAGAGCGCCGGTTCCGACAAGACTTGTATTACCGGCTGCACGTGATTCCCATTCACATTCCGCCATTGCGGGAGCGCCGTAGCGATATTCCGTTTTTGGTCAACCATTTCATCGCCCAGTTTAATCAATTACGGCGGACAGAGATTCTAGGCATGGAGCCTGATGCGTTAACCCGCATGATGGAAGAAGAATGGCCGGGGAATATCCGGGAACTCGAAAACATGATCGAACGTCTCTGTGTGTTGCAGAAACGGGGCATGATCACCATGGGCGACTTGCCTGAGCGGCCGGTCAAAATGAATGTCGCTAAGGGAGTCGAGTCGCCTGAGCAGTTTATTCGCTTTTCGGAAGACGGGATCAATTTGACCAAAGAACTCGAACACTATGAAAATAGGCTTATTGGGGAAGCGTTGCGAAAGGCCAATGGAATTACCAGCCGAGCCGCACAGTTGCTTCAAGTGAATCGAACCACACTTGTGGAAAAACTCAAACGGAAAGGATTTGATCCCAAGACTCACGGGTATTCGATTCAAAACTAACGTTCCTCTCACGTTCTCTCCTCCCACACGTCATTTTTTTGACCGGCCCCACAAAGTGCCTGTCGGGATTTCTGACAACACCTGCTGTCCAGTTTTCTCTGCCGACTGAAATCCTCAAGTGATGCCGCTATTTGGATGATTCCAGAAAGGGCACAGGACTTGCTGATTTGCCCCCTGTGCAATACCGATCTTCGCCACAACAACCCGTCAGGATCCGTATAGGTCTGGTATTTTTCCTGGGAAGCCTGTTCCTCGCTGGGGGCTCTTCTGCCATGGCTGCCGGTGGGTCTTCGACGATGCGACAGGAATTACCTGCCATGATGCCTGAACCGTCGGAATTGGTTCGAGGCACACTGCCGGATCCTGGGCCTCGTTTCGAACGGCTGGCTGAGAATGCTGCATGGGGTCAGTTTGAAAAGGGAGTGACCCTCTACAAACAGGGGCAGTATCTCGAGGCGCGGCTTCACTTCACCAACATGCTTCGAGAGCATCACGAAACACCCCTTCGATCCTCCATCCAGGCGTTTCTGGCAGAGAGCTCATTGAAGAGCAGCGCAGAGGAACTCAGGCCGCTGGAGATCATCGATCAATACAAGACGCTGATACGAGAGGATCCCCAGTCGACGAATGCGAAGCGAGCCGCCTGGAGAATCGGCGATGTGTATCGTGTGGAGGGCTGGTACCAGGAGGCGCAGATCGCCTACCAACATGCGCTCAGTCTCTCTGAGCGAGATTCCTACGATGCCAATCGAGCCATGCTCGGTCTGGGCTATGTCTTTCGCGGCATCAAGAGTTGGAAGGACAGCATACAGACGTTTGATCACGTCCTGAAGCGAACCACCGATCCCACGTTGCTGGTGTCCGCGTCGCTGGGACAGGCCCACAGCCTCTATCGAATGGGACGGATCAAGGACGCCGATGCATTGTATGAAAGCATCAGCAGCCGCTGGCCTGCCGCTCTTCGGGCGGATCCGTATGCGTTACTGCGTTACGCGGATACGGCGGGAGAAGCGCAGCGCGGCCCGATCATGCGGGAACAACTCCTCCATTTCTACAATCTGTATCCCTCCAGGCCCGAGAATCCTTTTGTATTGATGCACCTGGCCGACAGTTACAAAGAGGCCGGGCGATGGGAAGATGCGAGCATTTTCTATGCGGCGTTGTTGAGCCAGTATCCGGATTCGAAGATTATCCCCACGGCCAAGCTCCGGTATGCGGATGCGCAGGAGCGTCTCGCTCCTGAAGGCGAGGAAATTAATCTCCGGCACACCATCGCCGCGCATCTGGCCAATGTGCCCCTCAAGCCCGGTGAAATGCTCAGTCCGCGCCAGTTGTTCGAACGCAGCGCCAAGCAATATGAAGACTCACCGGTTGGAAGCGAGGCGTTATTTCATCTCGGGGAGGCGTTGGAGCGGGCAGGAAAACGTGAAGACGCGCTGAAAGCCTACGAGCAAGTGGTCCAGCGGGCCGGGAAATTTGAGAACGATCCCTGGCCGGAGAAGAGCGGGGCGCAGCTTGTGAGATTTCTGCGCCCCCGGCTGGAAGCGGCACTCAAAGCAGACGACGATTTTGAGATCATCAACCTGTTCCACCGTAACGGTCCGTTTGCCGATCGGGTGTACGCCGGTACGGAACTGCTGCTCAAAGTGGCCGAGGCGCATCGTCGGCTCGGATTTCCCATCGAATCTGCGCGGCTCTTTCAGTCGTTGATTCGAGACTCGAAAGCCGAGGGCTTTCACGAAGTCGCCTTAATGGGGCTCGGCGATAGTTACTTGGAGCAAAAAGACATGCGCGCGGCCCGGGCCGTCTTCGAGCGGTATCGGTTGCAATTTCCCGCCGGCCGGTTCGCTGGACAGGCTCTGCTTGGAATCCTGACGTCGTTCGAGGGCGAAGGAAACACGTCCGGGTTGGTGAAGCTTGGAAAGCAGTGGTTGATACACAACCCGCGCCATCCAGACCGCGCATTGGTGCAGCTGAAGTTAGCCGATGCCTTGAGGCAAGCAAAACAGGATGCTGAAGCCGCTCCCCTCTATGAGAGCGTACTCAAGGCGGGGATGGACCTGTCCGCATTGGACCGGCTGCGATATGCCGATGTGTTGGCAAGACTGAATCGTCAGGAGCCGGCGCTGGCCCTGTATAAGCAGGCATTGGTTGCGGGGTTGGAGCCTGAACAGGCAGCCTGGGCGCAATTTCAGATCGTACAGTTGGCGCGGGGAGTGAAGCGTGAAGAATTCGCAAGGAACGGGCTTCGCGCACTGAATGAGAACAGCGATAGCCTCGTTCGGCGTATGGCCGCCGTGTTGCAGACCCAGTTGTCTGAGCCCACTCCCGCCGCAGGAGGCAAAAAACGATGACAGCGCGCGATGCCGAAGCATCGAACAACGATCTGCTGACACGTGCGTTCCACGACTTTGACCAGGCTGCCACCGTCCTTCAACAGTCGTATGACGCGTTGACGACACGGCTGCAGCAGATGGATCTGGAACTCGCGCAAACCAATGCCAGTTTGCGCGAACATCTTCGTGAGACAGAAGAGATGCGGGCCCATGTGACGGCGGTGTTGGAGTCGCTGGATACGGGTGTGATCGTAGCGGACTCGCAGGATTCGGTCGTACGGTGCAATCACGCCACGGAACGCCTGTTGGGAGTTCCACAAGCCAGCCTCAGGGGGCGTCGGGCGACGGAGGTGTTGGAAGAGATCCGGAAAGACCATGGCGAGTATCCGCTGGTATTGCCGACAGGTGTGACCATTGCCCTCTCGCAAAGCGACTTGACCGATGAAACCGGGAGTTTGATCGGCAAACTGATGTTGATCCATGACGTGACCCACATTCGACAGCTTGAAGACCGTTTGCAACGGCGCAATCGCCTGGAGGCCATGGGGCAGATGGTCGGTAACATCGCGCATGAGATCCGGAATCCCCTGGGGAGCGTCGAATTGTTCGCGTCGATGCTGCGCAAGGATCTGCGCGATCAGCCGCATCTGCGGACGTATGCGGAGCATATCTCCGTGGCGGTGCGGGCCATGGACCGGTTGTTATCGAACCTGCTCGTCTATACCAGACCGGACTGTTCGAGGTTGGCATGGCAGGAGACGGAGTCGCTCATTCGGGAAGTACTCACGCTGGCAAGCCATGCCATGTCACCGGCTTCGATCGTGGTCCGTTGCGAGGTCGATCCCCGCGTTCCGAAGATTTGGTGTGACGGCGGGAAAATGAAACAGGTGCTGTTGAATCTTGTTTTGAACGCGGTCCAGGCCATGCCCGAAGGCGGCAGCCTGACAGTGTCCGCTCGTACGGCTCCGGAACACATCTCAGAATCGCCCGCCATCCAACTCACGGTCAGTGACACCGGCACGGGGATTCCGCCCGAGCTGCAGTCGCGGGTATTCGATCCGTTCTTTACCACGAAAGACCATGGGACGGGATTGGGGCTCGCCATCGTCCATGCGTTGGTCGAGGCTCATCACGGCCGCATCGATGTAGAGAGCAGGCCGGGGCATGGGACCTCATTTGTCATGACATTGCCCCAGGGCTCGATACAGCCGGCAATAATGTCTGCGCGAAACGCCGCGTTGGTCGGCCGGTCCGTGCACACCCGTCCGATCGCGAATGCAACCGAAGAGGAGACCTACGAATGAGCGTGCAACAGGATTTACACGGCCCCTCCGCCACCTCCGAAGAAGCTCGGATGGTCCTGATCGTCGATGATGAACCCTCGATGAGAACGGCCTTGTCTGAAACCGTCCGCAGATTGGGCTATCAAGTCCGGGGGGCGATCGACGGCGTCGACGCGATCGAGCAGATGGAACGCGTGAAACCCTGGCTGGTGGTGACCGATTTGAAGATGCCGCGCCTGACCGGCCTGGAACTCGTCAAGGCCATCAAACACAAATCCCCCCAGACCTTCATTGTCCTGATGACCGCCTACGGCACGGTGGAGACAGCGGTGGAAGCGATGAAATATGGCGCGAATGACTACATCTTAAAGCCCTTCTCGACGGACCTCTTGGAACGAGTGATTCTCAACCTGCAGGCAACCACGACGCCGGACGAGCAGGAAGGGCCCGCCACACTGGAAGCGCGCGCAATTTTGACGCAGGACCCCGGCATGATCCGCCTGCTCACCACGCTGGAGGGCGTCGCGGCGAGTCAGGCGACCGTGCTGATCAGCGGCGAGAGCGGGACCGGGAAGGAACTTCTGGCCCGCTACATCCACGCGCGCAGTCCGCGCGCGCATCGCCCTTTCGTGGCGTTGAATTGCGCCGCACTCCCGGACAGTCTCCTCGAGAGCGAGCTGTTCGGCCACGAACGCGGCGCGTTTACCGGAGCCATTCAGAAAAAATTAGGCAAATTCGAAATGGCGCATACCGGGACGCTGTTTCTCGATGAAATCAGCGAAATGAATTTGGGCTTGCAGTCCAAACTGTTGCGCGTCTTGCAAGAGCGTGAAGTCGATCGTATCGGTGGACGGGAGCCCGTTCCAGTGAATATTCGCGTCATCGCCACAACCAATCGCTCCCTGTATCACGAAGTCACCCAGGGCCGATTCCGTGAGGATCTGTTCTATCGGCTGAACGTGTTTCCCGTCACGGTGCCTCCGCTTCGTGATCGGTCGGGCGATATCCCGCTTCTGGCGAGACATTTCCTTCGCTCCTCGGCACAGCGAAACGGGCTCACCATGCCGACGTTGTCCGAGCGAGCCATCGCCGATCTCCAGCGGCGTCCCTGGAAAGGCAATGTCCGTGAACTCGAAAACGTCATGGAACGTGCCATCCTGGTCGCCACCGGAGGGGCGGTGGATGTGGATCATCTCATGCCGGGGGATGGCACGGTGCCGGTGCGGGAAGTAGAGGCGGCAGACGCCCTCGTGACTCCCTCCACACATGGATCACTGTGGGAGATGGAGCGGGATCTTATTTTCAAGACCCTGGCCCGCGTGAAAGAAAACCGCACGCATGCGGCGAAGGAATTGGGGATCAGTATCAGAACGTTGCGGAATAAATTGCGAGAGTATCGCGACCTGGGATACCAGGTCGAGGCGGAGAAGTCCTGATCGCGTCGGCAGGGAGATGGGCAGATTATTCTCCGAGGTAGACATTTTTGCCGGGTGCCGACCGAAGCGTCGCACTAAAAACGGACGTGGTCCTGATTCGATGAGCCGCAAGCGCGGTATACGGATTGCACATCCTGTGATGGTGAAGCTTTTCTAAGGAGCGTTGGACATGACTATTTTTGACAGAACCATGCAGCTGCTGAGCCGGTCCCTGGATCTTCGCGGCGCGCGTCAGCAGGTGATCGCGGCGAATATCGCCAACGAAGAAACGCCCAAGTATCGCGCAAAGGATTTGAACTTCGGTCAGGCGCTGGCCCATGCGCAGCAGGGCACGTTGCCGATCTCTCTGGCTTCCACCAACGCTCAACATTTCGGGCCACAAGGCACTGGCTATCAACGGGTCCTCGGCCAGCTCGAAGACGTGCCGGCAGGCGATCTTCCGCTGGACGCCAATTCCGTCAACATTGAACTCGAAATGGCCAAGATGTCGGATAACGCCCAGCAATATAACACCGCGGCGACCATCATCGGAATGAAGTTCAAGGGGCTGTTGAGTGCCATTCGGGAAGGACGGTAGGCGCGATCGTGGGACTCCCTCGACTCATGACTTCTGGAAGCAACCACAAAGAGGTGTGTGATGGAATTGACAGATAGTCTTGCGGTCTCCGTTTCCGCGTTAGATGCCCATCGGCATCGACTCAATGTCATTGCCAGCAACCTGGCCAACGCCCAGTCGACGAAAACCAGCACGGGCGGTCCCTATCGCCGCCGTGATGTCGTGTTTCAGGCCGCGCCCGTATCCTCGGCGTTTCAAAAGGCATTCACGCAAGTGACGTCCGGACCAGGCCGTCAAGCGTTGGACGGTGTCAAAGTCGCGCGCGTCATCGAAGACAAGAAGCCCGGACAGACGGTGTATGACCCGCGTCATCCCGATGCGGATAAAAAGGGATTCGTGACGATGCCCAATGTGAATGTCATGGAAGAGATGGTCAACATGATCGGCGCCTCGCGCGCCTATGAAGCGAACGTGCAGGCGATCAACGCAACCCGCACCATGTGGAATCGCGCGTTGGAGATCGGGAGGTAGTCATGTCTGATCTGCGTATTGCGGGAGCGAATGGCCTCCGACCGATTGAAATGCCTGAGATTCACGAGGGGGGGCCAGGCGGTGAGGCCGGCGCAGCGAACTTCATGGGCTCCCTCAAGGAGGCCATCGGGCATATCAACGATGCACAGACCGGCGCCAGCCAGGCCGTCGATGCGTTGGTAACCGGGCAGAGTACCAACATTCATCAGACCATGGTGGCATTGCAGCAGGCCGATGTGTCCTTCCAGTTGATGATGCAGGTGCGGAACAAGCTGGTCACCGCCTACGAGGAAATTCAGCGGATGCAGATGTAGGCGGTTGTTGTCCGGTCGCCGGTCTCACGCATAAAGGATTCCACACCGTATGTTTTCAAAATTCAACCAGTTCACGATCAACCAACGCTTCATCATCCTGCTCGCGCTCGCCGGGTCCATTGCAGGATTGGTCGCGGTCACCCTCTGGACCCAACAGCCGGACATGCAGGTGCTCTTTGCCAACCTGGCGGTGGATGATGCGTCAGGCATTATCGACAAGCTGAAAGATGCAAAGGTGCCCTACGAGACGGCCAACGGAGGGACCACCGTGCTGGTGCCCAGCGCGCAGGTGCATGACTTGCGTTTGGAGATGGCCGGTCAAGGTCTTCCGCATGGCGGGGGGGTGGGATATGAAATTTTCGATCGGACGACGATGGGCATGTCCGATTTCGTGCAGAAGTTGAATTATCGACGGGCCTTACAGGGCGAGTTGGCCCGCACGATCACTCAAATGCCGGAAGTGGAACGCGCACGGGTGCATTTGGCGATTCCTGAACGCCGGCTGTTCGCCACCGAGCAGGACCGTGCGCGAGCCTCCGTGGTGGTTTCTCTACGCGCCAGTCAAACGTTGTCGAAGGCGCAAATTCAGGGCGTGGTGCACCTGGTCTCCAGCAGCGTCGAAGGACTTCAATCACGCGATGTGACCGTCGTCGATGGCCACGGCAATTTATTGTCCAACACTTCCAGCGATGAATCAGCCGGGCTCTCCGGAACCCAGATGGAATATCAACGTACGTTGGAAAAAGACATCGAAACCCGTATTCAAACGATGTTGGAACGGATTGTCGGTGTCAACAAGGCCGTGGTGCGCGTGTCGAGTGTGCTGGATTTCCGCAAAATCGAAACCACTGAAGAACGCTACGATCCGAACGGGCAGGTCGTTCGCAGTGAGCAGCGCGGACAGGAAAAATCGAGCGGGGTGAACGGCACCTCGGGCGGCGTGCCGGGCGTCGAGTCGAACGTGCCGGGTGGCACTGAAGCCGAAGGCGGACAAAGCAGCTCGAACAACAACCAGACGAAAAACGAGACGGTCAATTATGAAATCAGCCGGACCGTGTCGCGCATCGTGGAGCCGACCGGCACCATCAAGAAGCTCTCGGTCGCAGTCCTTGTAGACGGCACGTATGAGGGCGGGGGCAAGGCGGGCGAGGCCGGTGCGGATCAGCCCAAGAAATATGTGCCTCGTTCTGAGGAAGAAATGAAACGCATCGAAGAAATCGTCAAGAAGGCGATGGGGTATTCGACCGAACGGCAGGATCAAGTGGAAGTGGTGAGCATTCAGTTCGGTCTTGGAGGGGAAGAGACGGCCGGTGCGGTAGAGGCGACGCCGGACACAACCAAAGCCTGGATGCCCTATGTTCGTTATGCGGTCGGTGGTGTGCTCTTCTTCCTGATTTTCTTCATGGTGGTTCGTCCGTTGATGGTGATGCTGGTTCAGTCCGCGCCCGCAGCCGGCGGCGGAGAGACGCCGGCGCTGCCCGCGTCGGTGGGACAGGTTGAAGCAGCCATCAGCGGCAAGCAGCCTGGGCAGATCCTCGATATGGCCAAGAACAACCCCGCCAATACTGCTGTCGTCGTGAAACAGTGGCTGAAAAGTAACGCCTAACCACGCTGATCATGAATAAAGAACTGTCGGGCGCACAAAAAGCGGCGATCTTACTTCGAGCCATCGGTGAGGAAGCGGCTGCTGCGGTCATGAAGACCCTCGACCCCAAGGATATTCGCAAGCTCGGGAGCTTCATGAAAGAGACCGCGAACATTACGAAGCAGGAAGAGGACAGCGTGATCGCCGAATTCGAGCAGGCGAGCTCATCCGGCGAGGTGCAATTCGAAGGACGCGAATTCATGGAAGCCATTCTGAAGAAAGCGCTGGGCCCTGAGAAGGCCGCCAGAATGATGGAGTCCTTGAATACGAAGACCTATCCCGGGATTGACGCCCTGAAGTGGGTCGATCCCAGAACCGTCGCGCAGATTCTCAAGATCGAACATCCCCAGACGATCGCCGTCTGCCTGGGACAAATGGAAGCCGAACAGGCCAGTGCCGTGCTGGCGTTGTTGCCGGTACATCTGCATGCCGACGTGTCGCTGCGATTGGCGACGATGCAAGAAGTGCAGCCGGAAGTGCTGTCCGAATTGAGCGATAGTTTGCAGGACATTCTGTCGGCTTCGATGGGTATGTCGAGCATGTCGGTCGGCGGCGCCGAGCTGATGGCCGATATTCTGACGCGTGTGGATAAGAACACCGAAGGGGCCATTATGGCCAAGATCACCGAACGCGATCAGGCCCTGGCAGAAAGCATCCGGGCGCTGATGTTCGTCTTCGATGACCTGGTGGAACTGGATTCCCGCGGCATGCAGGAACTCATGAAGGAAATCAGCAAAGAAGACCTCCCGGTCGCGCTTCGTGGCGCCACCCCGGAGATCAAGGAGAAGTTTCTCAAAAATATGTCCAGCCGCGCGGCCGACATGCTCAAGGACGACATGGAAACGCGTGGGCCGGTCAAGGTATCCGATGTCGAGAAGGCGCAGCAGAACATTCTCAAAGTCTGTCGCAAGCTTGAGGAGGAAGGTCGCATCGTGCTCGGGGGCGGGGGAGGCGAGGAGTTGCTGTAGATGGGAACCGTTGATGTGGGAAGTCGCCTGCCGCAAACGTCGCCCGCGGACAATGAGAAGGAACTCGCGCCACGCGCCATTCTCATCGTTGACGACGAACCATCCATCGGCTTCCTCTTGACTGAAATGCTGCAGTCCACGGGGCACCCGATTCTCACGGCCGGGTCTGTCAGCGAGGCCCTGACGCACCTGAAATCCCGCCCGATCGCCGTGTTGATCGTCGATGTTCAATTGGCCGGAACAGATGGCATTGCTTTCTTGCAACAGGCCTTGGAGGTCGATAGCCGTCTGCTCAGTATCGTCATGACCGGACACGGCAACATCGAACTGGCTGTGCGGGCCATGAAATCCGGCGCCGCGGACTTCCTCACCAAGCCGTTCGAAGTCGAATTGGTGAGGCAGTCCGTGTCGAGACTGCTGGAGCTGTACCGCCTCAGGCAGGAGAATACGGTCCTCACCCGCACCTTGATTCGTTCCGGCAACATACAGTTGCGGACGGTGCCGCTGGCGGATTTCAGCCGCGGCAATCGGCCCTTCGGAACGGATGACGTGACCGAGTTCGAGCGGGGCGTGGCGGAGGGGGAAAAGCGGGTCACGGAGCGGGTCACCGCGTTGCGACAACGGGAACAGGCGCTGGTGGCGTCGCTGATGGCGCAATTGGAGGGAAGCTGGCGCAATCTGCACGACACCGTGGAAGAGGAAGTCGCATCCCTTTCGTTCATGATCGCGCAGAAGGTCCTGCGCGAACTGGTGACGGAGAAACGTGAAGTGATCGTGACGCAGGTACGGACGGCACTGGCCCATTTGCATGAAAGCGGGCTTGTCCGGATCCGGGTGCATCCGTCGGATCTTTCGCTGCTCGAAGCGTCGCGGGCGGCATTGAGTCAGACTCCGCATGGGCTATTGACTCTGAAATTTGAAACGGATCCCGGTATTAGCCCGGGGGGCTGTCTCCTGCAGGCGCAGAGCCTCTTGATCGACGCCACGCTGGATACCCAACTGCTGCGGCTCGGTGAAGCCTTGAGAAAGCGGGACGCCGGTGAAGCTTAGCGAACGTCTGGAACAAGTCGAACCCTTATCCGTCACGGGCCGGGTGGCCCAAGCCGTCGGTATCGTCATTGAAGCCTCGGGGCCGTTCACCTCTGTCGGAGAGGTCTGCGAGATCACCCGCGAGGGTGGTCATGGCGCCGTGATGGCAGAAGTGGTCGGATTCCGTGAGGATCGTGTGTTGTTGATGCCGCTGGGTGAAATGCAGGGCATCGGACCGGGCAGCCGGGTCGTGATGAAAGGGCACGTGGCTTCGGTGCCGGTCGGCCCGCAGATGTTGGGGCGCATTTTCGATGGACTCGGGCACCCGCTGGACGGATTGCCGCCGCTGCGCACCGACGTCCAGGTTCCATTGTATGCGCCTCCGCTGAATCCGTTGCATCGCGCCAGAATTACCCAGCCGGTGGATCTGGGCATTCGGGCGATCAATGCCCTGTTGACCTGCGGCCAAGGTCAGAAAATCGGTGTGTTCGCCGGTTCCGGGGTGGGGAAAAGCGTCTTGTTGGGCATGATCAGTCGGTATACGCAGGCCGACGTCAGGGTCATCGCCCTCGTCGGCGAACGGGGACGCGAGGTCAAAGAGTTCCTGGAGCGCGACCTGACACCGGAAGCAAGGGCCCGCTCGATCGTGGTGGTCGCGACTTCGGATCAACCGCCGCTGGTGCGCATTCGCGGCGCCTTAGTGGCGACGGCTATCGCTGAATATTTTCGCGATTGCGGCAAACATGTGTTGCTGATGATGGATTCCCTTTCCCGCCTGGCCTATAGCCAGAGGGAAGTCGGGCTCGCCATCGGTGAACCTCCGACCACCAAAGGGTATACACCGTCCGTGTTTGCCGTGTTGCCGAAGCTGTTGGAACGGGTCGGACCGGCACAAAGCGGGGGCAGTATTACAGGCCTCTATACCGTGCTTGTCGACGGCGACGACCTGAATGATCCCGTCGCGGACGCCGTGCGCTCCATTCTCGACGGACACATTGTGCTCTCGCGTGAACTCGCCGCGCGCAATCACTTTCCGGCCATCGATATTCTGCAGAGTACCAGCCGGGTCATGCGGGACATTGTCACGCCGGCACACTATGCCGCGGCACGATTGGTCCTGGAACGCACGGCGCTCTATCGGCGATCTGAAGATCTCATCACCCTGGGCGCGTATAAGCCGGGCACGAGCAAAGACCTGGATAAAGCCGTGTCCGCTCATGAGGGCATCACGGCGTTTCTGCGGCAGGAGACGAAGCAGTCCGTCGGGTTGTCGCAGTCCATCGATGCCTTGCTGGCGCTGGCAGGAACGATTCAATGAACGTGACCGTGCTTCGCACCTACGCGATCCAACTTGAAGAGGTCGCCAAGCTCGAGTTGGCGGAACTCGCGAGCGCGCTGCAGCAGACAGTCGACCGTATGACGATGTTGGATTCGCGGGCGAGGGCGGATGCCGACCAATATTTGCTCCAGGTCCGACAGGGGAGCACCGTGGATCAGGTGTACGGTCACCTCGACGCGATGGATCAGGCCATCGCTGCACGGAAGAGCATGGAGCAGATGCAGAGGGATCAACAGGTCAAAATGGAAGACAAACGGGGAGAGCTCCTGGAAGCCATGCAGTATCGGAAGAAGCTGGACCTCCTCGATGCGCGCGCCGCGCTGGAACGACGTCGACGACGAGAACGGCAGGATCAGCAGCTGCTGGATGAACGAGCCTGGCGACGGAGTCCATTACAAATGGGAGAACGGGCATGACGGCGATTGCGAGAGGTGAGGCTCGAACCCACTGCAGATGGGGGATCCTCAGGGTGGCCTTCGGTGTGGCCCTGCTTGGAAGTATGGGCACGACAGCCTTCGCGGATGAACTGGCGCCGTCCCCCACAGCCTCGAAGGAAGAACCGAAAGCCGACGCGATCAAGAACGAGGTCCAAGGGCCTGCCATCAGCGCGCCACGTGAAATGTTTCAGATGCTGGAGCAGCGCAAACGTGCTCTGGATAAGCGGGAGGCGGCGTTACGCGGATCCGAAACGCATCTGCTGGAACTCAAAGCGGAACTCGAACAGATTGTGACGCGGCATGAACAGGCGGTTGAGGCCGAAAAAAAACGTCGCCAGGCAGTCCAGAGCAAGGCGACGAGTGAAGCGGAGAAGCCCAAGCCGACGGCCAAACCGGGAGGGGCGGCCAATGTCAATCAGACCCAGCTTGCGAAAATCTACGAAGCGATGCCGGCCGAGGAAGCCGCCGCCCGCCTGGAGCGTATGCCGGATCGGAAGGCGCTCGAAGTGCTACGCCTGATTAAGGGCAAATCTGCCGGCGCGATCCTCGCTGAAGTCAAACCGGAGCGCGCAGCCCGCCTGACCGAACAATTGCTGACAGCCCCGTAAACAGACCCTTCGTGTCCCGGTGATTCGGCAGGTTTTGCCGTCACCTCCTGCAGAAACTTCCGTCTTCAAGTTCTCGATTGTAGTCCTCCTTGCGAAAATACCGCGTCATGCGCGGTTTTCCCGTTCGACGCGGATGGCACGGCCTTTGTAATGCTGTTCCATGACAACGTACGGGGTTCGAAACGGACAGGAACACCTATGGCCACTGACATGCAGCCTTTCTTGAACGGAATTCCAAGTCACAGCACTCATGCCGCCCCAGTCGCGCGAGATCGCCAGGCGACGGTTCAGGGTTCGGCGCTATCTCGCACATTCGATTCGTTGCTTGAGCGAGCAGAATCCCAGCGGGCGGCGATGACACCGGAACCGGCCTCAGCCCGAGCCGCATCGAAACCGGCTTCACAGGCTCGCTCGTCGCATCATTCCAAGATGGAATCAGACAAGCAAGGAACTGCTCGCTCTACGGAGGCTGCACGACCGGAACGAACCGCCAGCCAGAAAGAAGAGCCCTGTGTGAAGGCCGACTGTGTATCCGACACGGAAGTCGAGAGCCCCGATGCTGAAGACAATACTGAACAGGCTGACGATCAGCGCACGCAACGGCAGGAGATCCTTGTGGCCGCGTTGCTTCTTCCTACGCCTGCGGTCGCACCGACGGAAATACAGGCCAGTGGTGAACCGGATTTGGAATTGGACACCTCTTCGGATGGGGCCGGGAACGTGGTGCCTACAGCCGCTGCAGGCCCTTACGAGACGCCTTCCGCTCAGCCCGCAGCGGTGAATCCCTCGGTACAGACCTCTGAAGCGGCACTCGTCGGCCATGCTGGAACGGCCCAAGCGCAGAATTCGGACATAAAAGAATCCGCTAAAAAAGAACAGCCAGGCGAGGGAATCATTGATATGTCGGCGTTCCCTCATCCCGACAGTCACGATGAGGCGCGAGAAGTGAGCGCTGATCGAACGGATGCGGCCGTCACCGCGAACACGATCGACCTGGAGAAAGTCACGACTGTCGTCGCGGCTGTCACGACACGCACGGCAGAGGCAGGAGCCACGAAACAGGCTGAAGGCGATCCGGTTGACCGGCCCGCATTTCTTGAAGACCTCGCGCAGGACACCCCGGTGAGCACCGAACAGGGAAGTGCGAATGCCGGGAAATTTCTCGAGAATGAGTCAGAGCCTTTTCCCGACTCTTCCGGCGATGCCGATCGCTCGATGCCGAATCAGGCGATGAGCAACGGGCCGACCGATCGCTCGTTGTTTCTGGACCGAATGAACGGACTGAATCAACCGGCTCCGTCTCCAAACGACAGCGCCGTCGGCCGTAACGAGGCCGGCCAGTCCGCTGCGGTCTTGCGAGCCGCTGAATCTGAACGCATGAGTGAACTTCGAGAAGCGTCGCCTGTGGCGCACAGCGTCATGCTGGACTTGGATCCCCTGGACATGGGCCCCTTGCGGGTTCGTGTCATGATGAACGACCAAACGGTCCATGCGCATATCCGGACGGAACATGGAGAACTGGGACAGGGTCTGTTGCAACAGGGACAGTCACTGGAATCATCGCTCCGCGCGACAGGTCTGGAAATGGGCATGTTGCGGGTGACTGTCGATCAACAACAGGGGCGAAGCGACAATGCCTGGATGTTCCACCAACAGCATCAGGATCGCCCGACGACCTCGTCCGGCCAGCGGTCCACGACGGGAGAAGAAGAGCGCAGTGCGAGGGGAGAGACCGGCGACTACACGAGTGAACGCGTCAGTATATTTGCATGATTGGAGGCCCCATGGATATCAGCAAGGTGATTACACAGGCGACACCCACAGACTCATCCACGCCGACCACCGATGGCCCGAAGCCGCTCGGCAAGGACGATTTCCTGAAGCTGCTCGTCACTCAGCTTCAGCATCAGGATCCGTTGAAGCCGATGGAGAATGAGGATTTCATCGCCCAGACCGCGCAGTTCTCCCAGCTCGACCAGATGACGAAGCTGGTGTCGCTGATGGAGAAGAGCGTGACGCTGCAGGAAAACGCACAGAATAAAACTACGACCAGCGGCACGACGGTGGTCGCATAACCCCCGCTGCTTGCGGCGCGAGGGAACGCATAAAGAGCACTGTGCAGTTGTGGTAATAAGGAGGATGAGATAATGGGCATTTTAACATCGATGTTCACCGCAGTGACCGGGTTGAGCTCCTACGGCAACGCCATGGGGGTGATCGGGAACAATATCGCCAACGTCGGCACGGCGGGATTTAAATCCAGCCGGGCGACGTTTTCAGACCTGATATCATCTAGTCTGACTGGTGGAAGCGGTGGCGATCAAGTGGGCCTCGGGGTGTATATGAACGATGTTCAAACTAACTTCACGCAGGGATCAATCAGCACCACAGGCAATACGTTCGACCTGGCGATCGATGGGAATGGATTTTATCTTGTGCGGAATAGCTCCGGCGCCGATTTTTACACACGAGCTGGTCAGTTCAAGGTCGACAATCTCGGGCAGGTCGTCGATAGCAGTGGAGCCTTGTTGCAGGGCTATCAGGCCGATACGAACGGCAATATTACGAGCACCATCGGCGGCATCACGTTGTCGTCGAGTGCGGTGGCGCCTCAGACGACCAGCACGGCAACGATTCTCGGCAACCTCAATGCCAATGCCTCAGTGCCGACGACAGCCTTCAGCGTCACCGATACCTCCTCCTACAATTTCTCGACCGGGATGACGTTCTACGATTCCCTAGGAAACTCACATCAAATGCAGTTGTATTTCCGGAAGACGGCGGCGAATGCCTGGGGCGTGTACTCCCAGATTGACGGTGGCACGGCCGCTGCGCAAACCAATATGACATTTAATGCCAGCGGTGCGCTGACGGCCGGGGGAACACAGAGCGTAACCGCTGCGCTGACCAACGGTGCCACGACACCTCAGACTGTCACGGTGAGTCTTGCAGGAATCACTCAATTCGGGTCCGTGTCCGGTATCATTAGTCAAACGCAGAACGGATTTGCCTCTGGAACTCTCGATCAAATCAGCGTCGATAAACAGGGGCATGTGGTGGCGCAGTTCACCAATGGGCAGACTCGATCTCTGGCGCAAGTGGTTCTGAACCGCTTCTTGAATCCGGATGGTTTGGTCAGCAACGGTGACAACCACTTCCTTGAAACCATTGAGTCCGGTGCGCCGCTGTCCGGTGCGCCAACGACGAACGGTTTAGGACGAATCTTGTCCGGGACCGTGGAACAGTCCAACGTGGATCTCGGCAAAGAATTTGTGGACATGATCATCACGCAGCGCGCGTTCCAAGCCAATTCACGCGCGATTACCACCAGCGACGAAATGTTGCAGGAACTCGTGAACCTCAAGCGCTAAGGAGAGACAGCCCTGTTGCCGCTCGCTAGAGCGCGCAGCAGGGCCCAAGTCGGCAATTTCTACCTAGCGCCTCGCCGACATACCGCCCCCTCGCGTGTTCTCGCCTTCGTCAACATTCTGTCGGCTTTCTCGACGCGCGCGTCACCCCACTGACAACGTCATCCGCCCGGCAATCGAGCCTAGGCGTCTGCGGAACGTAGCAGCCTGAAATCATGATGTTAGCTCACGTGCCGCGCTGTCCCCCGTCTGCGTGGAAGTGCGTGCGCCGTTCCCTGCGTGGCATATGCATTGCACAACCGAGCAGCGCCGGCAAACATTGTCCGCAGGAGGTCTGTATGTCAGAAGTAGCTGAAGAGAAGGCGCCCGCCGCGCCGGCCGCGCCAGCGGGAATGCCCATGAAAATGGTTCTTATCCTCCTGGGAGGGACGCTGATCGTCGCGCTCGGCGGAGCATTTGCGATGTTCAAAATGATGTCCGGATCGTCCGAGAAACCGACTGCCGAAGGCGCCGTAGAAAAGCCGGCGGCTCACGGGGAAGTTGCGGCGAAAGAAGGCGGGCACGCTGCGGGAGGCGAGACGGGGGCGATCGCCGATCTGGATCCCTTCATCGTCAATCTAGCCGATTCGCCTGAAGTGCGGTACCTCAAAGTGACGATGAAACTCGAAATGGACACCCCTAGTGCCGTCGAGGACGTCAAGGCCCGCACACCGCAGATTCGAGATGCCATACTGGTCTTGCTGACCAGTTTAGATTCCGTGACTGCGCGCTCTCCGCAGGGTAAATACAAGCTGCGCGAAGACGTGGCACAGCGCATCAACGGCCTCCTTCCAAAAAAATCGGTGAAGACGGCGTACTTCACGGACTTTGTCATTCAGTAGCGCATCGGCTCTTTTTGAGGGCGTGATGGATAAGATACTTTCCCAGGAAGAAATCGATGCCTTAATGGGCGGCGTCATGTCCGGCGAAGTCGAGACGGCCTCGAAGGAGGAGGAAGACCCGGGCGGGGTCAAAACGTATAGCCTCACCAGCCAGGAACGCATCATTCGCGGGCGTATGCCCACGATGGAGATGATCAACGATCGCTTCACGCGTCAGCAATCCATAGCCTGGAGCGCCGTGTTGCGCGAGAAGATCGAATTCAGCGTCCTCGGTACCCACATCATGAAGTTCGGGGACTTCATTCAAAAAGTTCCGGTTCCCTCCTCCTTCAATCTGTTCGCCATGGAGCCGATGCGAGGCAACGGGCTCTACGTCATGGATGCCATGCTGGTGTACCTGATTGTGGACTTCTTCTTCGGTGGAAAAGTGCAAACGCATGTGAAGCCTGAAGGCAGAGAGTTCACCACCATTCAAGTTCGGCTGATTAAGAAGCTGGTTCAGCAGGCGCTGGCCGATCTGGAGAAAGCCTGGCAGGCCGTAATGCCGGTGAAGATCGGGTATTTACGATCGGAGAGCAACCCGCAGTTCGCCATGGTCGTGACGACGTCTGAAATCGTCGTCGTGGTGACGTTGCAGGTGCACCTGGGCGACATCTCCCGTGAAATGTTTATCGCCTATCCCTACTCCATGTTGGAGCCGATCAAAGAAAAACTATACTCCGGTTTGTTTGCCGACAATGTCGAGCAGGACAGCAGTTGGGGCAGTCGTTTCAAGGATTCCTTACAGGAATGCGACGTGGCGATGACGGTGCAATTGGGAACCGCGCGTATCAATGTGCAGGACTTGCTCAATTTCAACCCCGGCGATGTGTTGATGCTCGACCAACATCCCGGCGATCCGATGCTGTGCCTGGTCGAGGGCGATCCGAAATTTCAAGGGCAGCCCGGGATCTTTAAGGGCAATCATGCGTGCCGCGTGACCAAGATATTGGGGTAGAGCTTCCCGGAACCAAAGGAGATTTGCGCATGGGCAACGGAGACACAACTGCACCGTCGGACGCGTCCACTGCCGGCGCCGGGGACATCAACGTGCAACCGACCTCGTTTCCCCCTGTCGACAATCAGAACGCCGTGCCCGCCAACAAGAACATCGAGTTTGTGCTCGATATTCCGCTGCAAGTGACCGTGCAGATCGGCTCGACACGGATGCTGATCCGGGAGTTGCTGCAGTTGGGGCAGGGGTCGGTCATCGAACTCAACAAGCTGGCCGGCGAACCGATGGAAGTGTTGGTCAATAACAAATTGGTCGCGCGCGGCGAAGTCGTTGTGGTCAACGAAAAGTTCGGGATTCGCCTCACAGATGTCGTGAGTCCGAATCAGCGCATTCAGCAACTCGGGTAATCGGCGCAACGTCGGCAATGCCGCCGCTCCGGCAGCGAGAGGAATGAACGATCTCCATGGAGATGTGGGAAAGTGTGGTTCGCATGGTGTCGGCGCTCGGGGTCGTCCTGGCATTGATCCTGGGTCTGCTGGCCGTGGCGCGATCCGCCGTCGGGCGTCGGTTTCTCCCTGTGACCGGCGCACCGTTGGTCAAGATTTTAGGAAGTGGTCCGCTCGGATCCAGAAAACACGTGATGGTTGTGGCGGTGGCAGGAGAGGTGCTGATCCTGGGCACCACCGCAACCGAATTGGTGCCGCTCGGAAAGATCGCCGATCCTGACGTCACGAAACGCCTCATTGCCGAGGCGTCCGCGCTGCATTCCGGAGCACCGACCGGAATCCCCGAGTCCGGCAACCTTGAGGAGACCGCGCGTGCACACAGGTAGTGTCCCGAGCCTGCCGAGACAGGCATCGACCGCGCCACGTTCCGGATGGTGGGCCGGTCTCCTTATCAGTCTGGTCGTGCTCGCCTGCCTGTTCAGCGCCTCCTTCGCATATGCCGAAGGGCCTTCCCTGACGATCGATCTCGGCCAGGGCGGCAGCAAGCAGACTGCGGTCGTCCTGCAGATTCTGGCGCTGTTCACCGTCCTCTCCTTAGCGCCCGCTTTGTTCATCATGGTGACGTCGTTTACCCGTATGGTCATCGTGCTGTCCTTTCTTCGCCAAGCCATGGGGACGCAGCAGGTACCGCCCAATCAAGTTCTGATCAGCCTCGCGTTGTTTCTGACCATGTTTGTGATGGCGCCCGTCGGACAGGCCGTCTACAAAGACGCCTTGCAACCGCTGCTCGCCGAACAAATCGGGTACGAAGACGCCTGGAATCGAGGGATTCAGCCGATCCGGGCGTTCATGTTGAAACAAATGCGCGACAAGGATCTCGAACTGTTCATGGAGCTGTCGCATGCGCCCAAAGCGACGCAAGTAGAACAGGTGCCGATCCACGTGATCATTCCTGCCTTCGTCCTGAGTGAGCTGCGCATTTCGTTTCAAATCGGATTTCTCCTCTACATTCCGTTCCTCATCGTGGACATGGTCGTCGCCAGCGTCCTGATGTCTATGGGCATGATGTTGTTGCCGCCCGTCATGATCTCCTTGCCGTTCAAATTGATTTTGTTCGTGCTGGCTGACGGCTGGTATCTGGTCGTCGGATCGATGGTCAGGAGCTTTCAGTAGGAGCGCGACACATGACGATTGAAACAGTCACAGAAATCGGTCGCCAAGCGATTGAAACCACCATGCTGGTGTCGGCGCCGATCTTGGGTTTGAGCCTGATCGTAGGGTTGCTGGTCAGCACCGTTCAGGCGATGACTCAGATCAACGAAGCGACGTTGACCTTTGTGCCCAAGGTGCTGGCGGTGTTCGCCGCCACACTCTTGTTTCTGCCGTGGATGATGGGTGTCCTCATTGCATTTATGACCCATATCATCACGAGTATCCCGTCCCTGATTCACTGATAGGCCCGGTACCACGATGAGCGCTGCGCAAACCCTGCATCTCGCACTGCCTCAGTTCCAGGCCTTTTCCATCCTGCTGGTGCGGATTGCCGGCATTGTCAGCGTCTTTCCTATCCTCAATACGCGCACGATTCCAATGCCGGTCAAAACAGGACTCGTCGCCACGCTGGGCCTGGTCTTGGCGCCAATCATTCACCTGCCGAGCCTGCCGACGGATCCGGCCTTGGTCATCGCCGGGATCGGCAGCGAGTTTCTGATCGGGCTGACGATTGGTTTGGCCGTGCGACTGCTGTTCTCGGGCTTCCAGGTCGCCGGTGACATGATCGGCACGCAGATGGGTTTCAGCGCCATTCAAATGTTCGATCCCATGAGCCACCAGAACACGCCGATCATTGCACAATTTCAACTCACGCTCGGGTCCCTGGTCTTTCTCTCTCTCAACGCACACCTGCTGGTGGTGCATGCGATCGGCATGAGCTACGAATACGTGCCGCCCTTCGGAGCCTCGTTATCCGACGGCATCGCTCAGGATATCATTCACCTGGCGCAAAACATGTTGGGAGTCGCCCTCAAGCTCGCGGCTCCCGTCTTCGCCACCCTCCTGATCGTCAATACCGTCCTGGCGATCCTCGGTCGGGCAGTCCCTCAAATGAACGTGTTCGTCACGAGTTTTCCGATCACCATCGGGGCTGGCTTTCTCGCGATGAGCCTGGCGATGCCCTTCACCTTGTTGTTGTTTGAAAAAGAATTCGAAACCCTGGTGGAAACCATTCTCGGACTCCTGAAGGCACTCGGTCATGGCTGACAGCGGACAGAATCGGACAGAACAGGCCACCCCGAAACGCAAAGCGGATGCGAGGGCGAAAGGCCAGGTCGCTCTCAGCCGGGATGCCGCCATGGCAGTGGGATTGCTGGGGAGCTTGGGCTCCCTCTATTGGATGACGCCGGGTATCCTGAACAAGCTTCGAGAGTCGCTGCAATTGTGGCTGAGCAAATCCATGGAAGACTCCACGCAGCGCACACTGAGTCTCGACCATCTGCACTTAATCCTGAGGCAGATCGGGATCGATGTGTTCGTCATGCTCGGCCCGGTCATTGCCGGGATCGCGGTGGTCGGCGTAGGTGCCAACCTCATGCAAACCGGTTTCCTCTGGAAGCGGGACGGACTGCAGTTGGAGTTTTCCCGCATTAGCCCGATGGGCGGGTTCTCACGGCTCTTCTCCGTCCGGTCCTTCAGCGAACTGGTGAAATCGTGGCTCAAGATCTTCGCCATCGGAGGAGTCGGCTATCTCACGATCAAGCAGGATATGCTGGTGTTCTCTCCACTGACACAATTCGGCCTGGAGACGCTCTTGCCGACAGTCGGGTGGGCGACATTCAACGCGGCGCTCATGATGGGCGGTGCGGCTCTGGTGATCGGCGCCCTCGACTATGGCTTCCAACGGTTCGAATGGGAGCGTGACCTCCGCATGTCACGCGACGAAATCAAAGAGGAAAGTCGGGCGGCAGAAGGAGACCCAGGGCTGAAGGCCAAGATCCGTAGCACTCAGAGAGAGATGTCCCGGAAACGCATGATGGACGCCGTGCCGAAAGCGGATGTCATCATCACCAACCCGACACACCTGGCGGTGGCCCTGAAGTATGACTCCAAGGCCATGGGAGCGCCGATCGTCGTGGCCAAAGGCGCCGGCTACGTGGCCGAGAAGATCCGTGAAATCGGCCGTCAACACGGAGTCATGATCGTCGAAAACAAGCTGGTCGCACGAACCCTCTTCAAACTGGTCGAGGTGGGCCGTGAAGTGCCCGAAGATCTCTATCGTGCGGTCGCCGAAATCCTGGCGTTTGTGTATCGCGTGCGCGGCAAACTGCCGCCGGCGTAAATCCGATTGGATTGGAGTCTAGATGGCGAACGAGAACACATCGGTTTCCACGACCTCGTTGGTCAAACACCCCGACATCATGATGTCCGTGGGGGTTGTGGGCATTTTGATGGTCATGTTGATTCCTCTTCCCCGGTTTTTTCTGGATCTGCTGCTGGCCTTCAACATCACGCTATCCATCATCATTCTGCTGGTCGGCATGCAGGTGCGCCGTCCACTGGAGTTCTCGGTGTTCCCCTCGATTCTGCTGATGGTGACACTCCTGCGTCTCGCCCTCAATATCGCCTCCACGCGCTTGATACTCCTGCACGGCAATGAAGGCGCCGCCGCTGCAGGGGAGGTCATCCGGGCCTTCGGCACGTTCGTGGTCGGCGGCAATTATACCGTCGGGCTCGTCGTGTTCACCATTCTCGTCATTATCAACTTCGTGGTCATCACGAAGGGCGCCGGGCGCGTCGCCGAAGTGGCAGCCCGGTTCACCTTGGACGCGATGCCCGGCAAACAGATGAGCATCGACGCCGATCTGAACGCCGGCCTGATCAATGACAAAGAGGCCCGCCAACGGCGGAAGGAGATCGCCCAGGAAGCGGATTTCTACGGCGCCATGGATGGTTCGAGCAAATTTGTGCGTGGCGACGCCGTGGCGGCCGTCATTATCACCCTCGTCAACATTCTGGGCGGGTTGACGATCGGTGTGTTGCAACAGGGCATGACGCTGGCCGCAGCGGCGCAGACCTATACGTTGTTGACGGTGGGTGAAGGCCTTGTGGCGCAAGTGCCGGCGCTCATTGTTTCAACCGCGGCCGGTATCGTCATCACTCGGGCCGCCTCCGAGGTCAACTTAGGATTTGAGATCAGCCGTCAGATCCTCATTTCCCCGAAGGCTATCGGCACGGCTTCAGGAATTCTTATCACGCTGGGCCTGGTCCCCGGACTTCCCCATCTCGCTTTCCTCGCGTTGGGCGGCCTGACCGCCTGGATGGCATATCAGATCAATGAACAGCAGAAAACCGCTGAAGCCGTTCCGACACCGGCCTCGCCTCAGGTCAAAATCGAGGAGGCCGGCACCCAGGTGGTCCCCCTGGATCTCATGGAAGTGCAGGTCGGGTACGGTCTCATCAGTCTGGTGGACGGAGGGCAAGGCGGCGCCCTGCTGGACCGGATCAAGGGGCTCCGGCGGCAGTTCGCCGAACAAATGGGCTTTGTCCTGCCGCCGATCCATATTCGCGACAACTTGCAGCTTCGGCCCAACGAATATGCGGCGCTGCTCAAAGGCGTGGAACTCGCCAAGTCGGAGGTGATGCCGGCGCATGTGCTGGCGATCGATCCCGGTACGGCTCAGCGCGGGGCTATCCATGGGTTGCCGACCAAAGAACCGGCGTTCGGTCTGCCGGCCATGTGGGTACCGGAGCAGCAGCGTGAACAGGCGCAAATGGCAGGGTATACGGTCGTGGATCCGGGATCGGCCATCGCGACGCACTTGTCTGAGTTGATCAAACGGCATGCGCATGAACTCCTGGGGCGGCAAGAAGTGCAGGGCCTGCTCGATCAACTGGGCAAAAATCACCCCAAGCTGGTTGAGGAAGTGATTCCAAATCTGATCCCGTTGGGCACGCTCGTCAGAGTTTTGTCGCATCTCCTGCGAGAGGGTGTCCCAATTCGTGACTTGCGGACGATTCTTGAAACGATTGCCGACCATGCGGCGACCACAAAAGACGCCGATATTTTGACGGAAGTCGCCAGGCAAGCGCTGGGACGGACCATCACGAAGCAATATCTCGCGCCAGATGGCTCGTTGCCGATCATCGGACTGGATCCGCGATTGGATCGCACACTCGCCGATCAAGCGAATGCCGCCGGACAGGGAGCCCAGTGGGTACCCGATCCGCTGGTGGCACAGAAACTGCTCACTGCATTGAAGGCTGCCGCGGAACGCATGGTCGGTCGCGGGCATCAACCGGTCATTTTGTGCTCGCCTTCGTTGCGACGACATCTACGGAAACTGACGGACAGAATTTTGCACTCGGTTCCGATTTTAGGATTGAACGAGGTGGAAAGCGTGACACGTTTGCAGGCAGTGGAAACCGTACGGCTCGACCTCGAGGTCGGTGAAACCAGGAGCTTGGCATGAAGGTACGGACGTTCCACGTCAAGTCGATGCATGAGGCCATTCGCTCCATTAAGGACACGTTAGGGCCGGATGCGGTGATTCTGTCCACGAAACGCGTGCGTTCCTGGGATAACGGATTCGGGTTGTTGGGCGGGTCGGTATTGGAGGTCATGGCGGCCATTGAAGACGACGCCGCCGTTCCCGATGCCGCGCCGCTGCTCGGTGAAGATGAGCAGACACGTGCGGCCGTGACTCACGCGCCGATGCTGCCGGCGGAGGAATCGCGCTTTCAAAAAACCCTGCAGGGAGCGATGGAAACGGGGAAGGAGCAGTCGCGACCTGCGGCTCGTCAGGTTCCCGGTCCTTCGCGGGAGACTCGCGCGACACCGGCGTCCACCCGCAACAATGGGGAGAACCAGGGCGCCACGTTCCAGTCCTTCCAGCGCGTCTATGAAGACCTGTTGGCGCAGGGCGTCGAGCATGTCACGGCGGAAGCCTGTCTGCGGGAACTGCGTGAAACGCTGGTGGAGCAGGGGTCCGTTCAGCGGAACTCCTCACTACAGTTGCTCAGGACCGTGTTGTTGGATCGGGTCACCACGGCCGGCCCGTTGCTGAGCGCGGCAGGGGAACAAAAGATTGCGCTGTTCGTCGGCCCGAGCGGAGTCGGCAAGACCTCGACCATCGCCAAACTGGCGACGCACTATGGCATTGTCGAGCAACGGAGTGTGGCCCTGATTACCATGGATACGTATCGGCCTGCGGCGGTGGAACACCTTCGCCTCTATGCCGAGGTCCTGGGTATCGAGCTCTCGGTGGCGGCGTCTTGTGAGGAGGCCCGCGCCGCGATTGCGCAGGCCCGTGAAGCGGAACTGATTTTGATCGACACCACAGGGTTCAATCCCTATGAACCTATCACGGCGCAACGTTGGAGAGGGTTGCTGAACGGGGCCTCTCCCATGGAGGTCCATCTCGTCCTCGCGGCAGGCACACGAGTGCCGGATCTCGTGGTCAGCACCAGTCAATGTGTCGACGTGCCGGGCCTCCGGTTGTTGTTTACCAAACTCGACGAGACGGCGGGCTATGGCGGCATCTTCGAAGCCACTCATCGCACCGGCATCCCGCTGTCCTATTGGGGAACCGGTCAACGGGTGCCCGATGACTTGGTTCAGGCGCACGTCGATCGCCTGGGCGACCTGCTGCTGGGGGGGCAGGTACGGACGCCGGCGACCGGCACCACTCAGGCGTGGGAGCGACACACGACACCGACATGTGTGCCTGGTATCAAGACCTACGCGCGATAGGCGACTGACGAACAAGAGGGGAGTGACGATGGCGATGCAACCAGGAATTTTGGATCCGCAGATGAGAGCGCTTGATGACAACGTCGGTCCCTCCCGCACGCAAGTGATTACCGTCACCAGCGGAAAAGGGGGGGTGGGGAAGACCAACGTGGTGGCAAACACCGCCATCGCCCTGGCCCAAACCGGAAAGCGTGTGCTCGTGCTGGATGCGGATCTCGGGCTGGGGAATGTCGATATTCTGCTCGGTCTGACACCGAAATATACGTTGGAGCACGTGCTCGCGAAGACCTGCCGGTTGGAAGATATCGCGCTGACCGGTCCGCATGGCATTACCGTCCTCCCGGCCAGTACCGGCATTTCTCAGTTGACGATCCTGACGGAAGCGCAACAGCTCATCCTTCAAGATGAACTTGAGCGATTGGCATCGAACATGGATGTGTTGTTGATCGATACCGGGGCGGGCATTTCTTCGACCGTGACCTACTTTGCGGCGGCGGCCCAATCTATCATCGTCGTGGTGTCTCCCGAGCCGACCTCCATGACGGACGCCTATGCGTTGATGAAAGTCCTGTTGCGGCAATACCGGGAGCGCCGCTTCCATGTGCTCGTCAACATGGTGAAGTCGCCGCGGGACGCCGCGCGCATCTTCCGGAAACTGGAGTTGGCCGTCAGTCGATTCCTGCATATTTCGCTGGATTACCTGGGCGCGATTCCCTTGGACGACTATGTGCCGATGGCCGTGACCCAGCAGCGGGCCGTCATCGATCTCTTTCCGCACGCGCCGTCCAGCCGTGCGTTTCGAGAACTGACTGAGGCGGTGGCTCAGTTGACCCCACCGGCGCTTCCCAAAGGCACAGTGCAGTTCCTCTGGCAACAACTTTTGCGGACGCACTGACTGAAAGGACTGTAGCGAATGATGGACGCTCGAAAAATGTCTGCGGTCAGAAACGCCCCGCGCCGCGTGATTGCGGAAGCGGATCGTGAACGGGTGATTCAAGAATTCACCCACGTCGTGAAGGCCATGGCCCATCGACTGGCGTTTCGCTTGCCGGCATATATGGACGCGGAAGATTTGATGTCCGTCGGGATCATGGGCCTCATGGATGCGATGGATAAGTACGATCCGACCCGCGAAGCCAAGTTCAAAACCTACGCGGAGTTCCGTATCCGTGGCGCCATGCTCGATGAAATCCGGTCGATGGATTGGATCCCGCGCTCGGTCCACGAGCGGATTACGCTCCTTCAAAAAACCTATTCCGAGCTGCTGCACAGACTCGGACGCCCGCCGACGGACGAGGAAGTCGGCACAGAGCTGAAGATGTCCGCGGAGGAACTGGACGAATTCCTGACTCGCTCCCGTGGCGCCGTGGTGATCAGTCTGGACGATCTCGGCGTGCAGGATGCAGACGGGCATAAGATCATCAGTGTGTTGACCGACTCCAATCAGCCGGATCCGCTCTCGGTCCTGGTGAACGAGCGGGCGCGCCACGTGCTCGAAGCTGCAATCCAGGATTTGCCGGAGAAAGAACGGCTGGTGTTGTCCCTCTACTATTTCGAGGAACTCACGATGAAGGAGATCGGGCAGGCGCTCAAGGTGACCGAATCGCGAGTATGCCAGATCCATTCGAAAGCCATCCTCCACTTGAAAGCGCGGCTCGAACCAGTCGATGTGTGACCTGGTGATCCGGGCGGCCTAGCAGTCGTTCGTGTTCGTTGGTGCCGACGACGCCCGGGTGGGGGCGTGCGGCTCTCCCTGCCTTTAGTTTCTGCTCACCTTTTCCGATACTTCCCTAGCCCCAACCGAATGTTGGCGGCTTTGTGCCACGGGGAAGCGTATGAGTTCGCCACATCAGGACACCAACGATTCGACCGATCCCGCCGGGTCGGATTCGATCGATCTGCCGTACCGCTCCAGTGACGGAGCGGCCTCCCGACCGTTTGACAGCGCTCGACTTGGCGTCGTGGCTTGTCTCTTGTTCATGGCGGGCGGGTTATATTGGACGGCGACCGTGGGGCTGCTGACCATCTCGGCGTTGATGGCCTATCCGGTGATGATCCAGGCCGGCGTGCTTCTGACGCTGGTCATCTTCGGCGCGACCTTTTGGACCCCGAAAGAGCCACAATCGGATGCGGCGATGATCTCAGGCTCGCTTGAGCCGGGCTCCTGCGCGATGCATACCTATGATTCAGTTACGGGATTACCGACCCAGCGCCTGTTTTTCTCTCTCCTGAAGCAGGCGCTGTCGCGTGCTCACAAACATAGCCGGCAGATTGCGCTCCTCGTCATTGAATTAGATCACTTTTCTCCAAGGATCGACGGGCAGGCACCGATCAATTCCAACCTCATGTACCGGGTCCAGGCTGCGCGTGTGAAGAGCGCCCTGCGCACCGCCGACACGGTGGCGCGAATTGCCGAACGCACCTTTGTCGTCCTGCTGGATCGGGTCACAGGTCCGGAGGAGGTGTTGGCCATCGCCAGAAAGATGCACCTCACGATATCGCTGCCGGTCACCCTTGACGGGCACGAACTCTTCCTCACCAGCCGCATAGGGATCAGCCTCTCCAGCCATGACACTGTGGACAGTGATGCGCTCCTCGATGCGGCCACCCGGGCCGTCGAAACGGCTCGCACCGAAGGGTACGCCCTCTATGGACTCCCCGGTGCAATGGCATCCCCTTCCGTTGATGCGACCTCCACGATCGCTGCCTGATCCCTAGCCCACATGATTCATGAGCGCTTCTACTGCAACCGCCGATCCGCTGCTGCGACGAGCCTTCGGCCGAGGGGCTCCGCACGCCGGTCTCGCGACGCGGCTCAGCGATTTCGTGACGAACCATCATGAATACTGCGGGCTAGCACTCTCGTCGCGCGCTATTCCATGTAGGCAGGACTTTCCCTGCTTCCGGCAAAGACTTCCGGTTGGCCACGCCGTTTGACAGCCGCCGTTGACGGGGGAAGCATTTCCCTCCGGCCCCTCACATACCTTCCGGTTCCCATCTCTCGACAATCACAAGGATTTTCGTTCGGCGATCGCTTCGGCTGTGCCGGGCCGCCTGACGTATCGCGATGGCATGTCCATTGCTAACTCCCCCTGTAGCACGACAAGTACATCTGGAATATACGAACAATGAATCGAGCGATTTACCCCATACTGTCAGGCGCCGTAGCCCAGGAAAAACAACTCGCGGTCTTCGCCAATAATCTGGCGAATGTGAACACGGCCGGATTCAAACAGGATCAGCAGGGGTTCCGCGGCCTCTTCGCCCGTGCCAGTTCGGCAGGGATGGGCCCCGTATCAGGAGGCCTCTCCTCCGCCATTTCGACCAGACCGGCCGGTCCCAGTGAACGGGTATTTGCCGAAGTGCATGGGGTCCGAACGGCCTTTGAGCCGGGGCGGATCCGCATTACTGGCAATCCACTGGATGTCGCCATACAGAACGATGGGTTTTTTGAGGTCAAGACCCCGGACGGGGTTCGCTATACGCGCAACGGCATCTTTTCTCTCGATAGCCAACGACGCCTGGTCACCAATCTCGGGCACCCTGTCATGGGGACCAAAGGAGAGATCAAGGTGCCGCCCGGCAACATTCAGATCAATGCGGAAGGGGCGATCCAGGTGGACGGCACTCCGATCGGCAGCATCAAAGTGGTCGAGTTTCCGGAGAACGGGATGCCGCAAAAGTTTGCCGAAGGACTGTTTGTCGGCGGGAAACCGACGGTGTCGACGAGGCCGCAGGTGCAGTCGGGACACATCGAAGAGTCCAACGTGAATTCGTTGAGTGAAATGGTGAAGATGATGCAAGGCATGCGCAGTTACGAGTCGGCGCAGAAATTGATCCAGACGATGGATCGCATGACCGAAACGGCCATTCAGGATCTTGGCCGGGTGCAATAGGAGGAGCGTATGATTCGCGCAATGTGGACGGCCGCGACAGGCATGACGGCCCAGCAACTGAACGTGGATACCATCGCCAACAATCTGGCGAACGTGAACACGAACGCGTTCAAACGCAGCCGTGCGGAATTCGGCGATCTGCTGTATCAGATCCAACGCTTGCCGGGCACGAACGCGTCGAACGTGGGCGTCTTTCCTGTCGGCGTGCAGGTCGGGGGCGGTGTGCGTCCCATTACGGTGGCCAAGGAATGGGTGCAAGGTAACATGCGGCAGACCGGGAACGATCTCGACTTGGCTATCGACGGCGCCGGATTTTTCCAAGTGACCCGGCCCGACGGGACCATCATGTATAGCCGCAACGGATCCTTCAAGCGCGATAACGTCGGCAACCTCGTGACCGGCGACGGCGACCAGCTCAACCCGGTGATTACGATTCCGTCGGGCGCGCTGAAAATCGATGTCGGCCAGGACGGGACCGTCTCCGTTCTGCTTCCCGGCGTCACACAAGCGTCGCAGGTGGGGCAGATTCAGTTGGTACGCTTCGACAACCCTTCGGGCTTGGTGGCGATGGGCGGCAACCTGTTCCTGGACAGCTTTGCCTCCGGACCGGCGCAACAGGGTACCGGCGGATTCTCGACCGGCTTCGGCACCTTGCAGCAGGGATTCCTGGAAAGTTCGAACGTCAATCTGGCGGAGGAGATGGTCAACATGATCATCGCCCAACGGAGTTACGAAATTAACTCCAAGACCATTCAGGCATCCGATGAAATGATGCAGATTGCCAACAACCTGCGCCGGTAATCGGCGCCGCGCCTTCAACCAAGGGTGACACTGTGAATCGACTCAGCCTCCTGTCTGTTGCGACCATCAGCCTGGTCACGAGCGCGGTCCTCCCGGCCATGGCAGGGGAGCGGGCTCCGGTCCGGCCGCTGTTCCAGGTGCAGGGGGCTGTTGCGCATCAGGCGCAGGGTCTCCCGCAGGCCCGAGGGAAACGGCTCATCTATCCCGAACAAATCCGCGGGGTGATCCACGATTTCGTCAAGCGGGAACTTGCCGGACGCGCCGTCGACTGCCAGGTGGCAATCGGCGATCCTCAGCAGCCGATCGTCGTGCCATCCGGAACGGTCGATCTGCAAGTCAGCGCGGGACGATCGGACGAACCGCTGGGACGTCGAGTGTTCCAGATTCATCTGGCCGTGAACGGGCGATTCATCAAGACCGTCGATGCCACCGCCGATGTGGCCGCCATTGTCGAGGTGGTGGTGCCGGTGCGGTCGATCAAGGTCGACGAGGAGATCGCGGCCGACGACGTCACCACGGAACGGATCGTCCTGTACGACCTGAAGCAACCGTTTGTGACCAGTCCTGCCGAAGTCATCGGTAAAGCGGCCATTCGCCCGCTTCCGCCTCAAAATGCCATACGCATGACTTCGGTGCGGCGCCCCTTCGCCGTGCACAAGGGCGATCGGGTGACGATTGAAGCCCGGCAGGGCGGGCTGTCGATTCAAACCGTGGGAGTCACGAAATCGCATGGTGAATTGGGTCAAACCATCACGGTCTCCAATGTCGATTCAGGCAAGGAATTGCGGGCGACCGTCGTTGCCCCGGGGGTGGTCCGTGTCAGTTTTTAACCGGTCTCTCACACAATATCGCTGCATCCGGTTCATCTGGTTCGGTGTGGCGCTGTGCGTGATGGTCGGTTGTTCGGCCTCGCCCAGCACGAAGCAGCAAAAGGTGGAGATGGCCAAATTGCCTCCCCCCAAGACCATGGGGTCGCTGTGGCAGGAAGAGAATGGGCGGGCCTATCTCTATGAAGATCTTCGCGCCATGCGCATCGGCGACATCATCACGATTCTGATCGTGGAAAAACACAAGGGCTCGAAGAGCGCCGATACGAACGCAGAGCGAGACTCCACTATTTCGAATGGAATCGGCGGGACCGGGATGGGCTATCTCGGCATTCCGGGAATCCGCCTGGGCGGAGAAGCCAAGCGAGGGTTCGGCATCGATGCCACTGCGAAGAGCAAGTTCGGCGGCAAAGGCGCAACCAACCGGGAAGACACGTTGACGGGCACGATTTCGGCCATCGTGACGGAAGTGTTGCCGAACGGAGATTTACGGGTCGAGGGCCGACGTGAGGTGACCGTCAATTCGGAACGCCAGATCATGACCATCGGGGGCATCGTCAGGCGTGTGGATGTGAATACGAAGAACACGGTGCAGTCGAGCGCCATTGCCGACGCCAAGATCGAATACTCCGGCCTGGGAGTCGTCGACGATGTACAGCGGCCGGGCTGGCTCGTCAGAATTCTGGATTGGGTCTACCCGTTCTAATCGCAAGTCCGTCGAGAAGCATCGACCAGCCACAGGAGTCATCATGACGAGGCCGCGCAAACAACAACGGGCGATGATTACGCAATGCTTTCGTCTCATGCTTTCAAGCGGGGTTCTGCGACCGGCCTCGATGGATCCCGGCCTCCTTGCGCGCCCATGGACACCTCCGCCGCCGAAGCCGGTGCCTGTTCCTGAAAGACAGCCACAAGGAACGGCCTGGTTTCGGCGAACCGTGGTGGGCATGCTGGCCTTCCTCACGATCACGTTATTTACGGCCTCATTGGCCCAGGCTGTTCGAGTCAAGGACGTGGCCACGATCGAAGGCGTGCGCGAAAACCAGCTGATCGGGTATGGATTGGTCGTCGGTCTCGACCGGACGGGCGATCAGGTCATCGGCGGACAGTTCACGATTCAAGCCATGATGTCCATGTTGAACAAGATGGGCATCAATCTGGTGATCGATCCCATCCAGTTGCTCACCCGCAATATTGCGTCGGTAATGGTGACGGCGAAACTCCCGCCGTTTGTGAAACCCGGCATGACGCTGGACGCGGTCGTTTCTTCCATGGCCAATGCGAAAAGTCTCCAAGGCGGCACGCTGCTGTCGACGCCGCTGAAGGCGCCGAACCAACAGGTGTTTGCGGTGGCTCAAGGGCCGGTCTCCATCGGTGGATTCCTCGGCGGGACCGGGGGCGCCGGCGGCGCGACGATTACCAAGAACCATCAGGCGGCCGGGGTGGTGCCTGCCGGCGCCATCGTAGAAAAAGAGTTGGTGGTGGATATCGAGAACTGGGACACCGTGTCCGTGTTGCTGCGGCATCCCGATTTCACCACCGCCATTCGCACGGCGGAAGCGATCGACGGGACATTTGGGAAGGGCACGGCTGTCCCGGTGAATGCAGGCCTCGTCAAAACGTCGCTTCCCGCAACCTTTCACGGACGGGTCGTGGAATATATCGCGACCATGGAGGGATTGGACGTCACCGTCGATGTCGCCGCCAAAGTGGTGGTGAATGAACGCACCGGTACGGTCGTGCTCGGCGAACATGTGCGGTTATCCACGTGCGCGATCTCGCATGGCAACCTCACGATTTCCGTCAAGAACACGCTCAACGTGTCACAGCCTCCGGCTCCGTTGATCGGCTCGACCCAAGGGCAAACGACGGTCACGCCCGATGTGCAGACAGAAGTCACCGAACAGGAGTCGCGACTGATCGTGGTCGATCAAACGGTGACGCTTGGAGAAGTGGTACGGGCACTCAACGCGGTGGGCGTGACTCCGCGAGATCTCGTGGCCATCCTGTCGGCCCTGCGTTCCGCCGGAGCACTTCAAGCGAATCTTGAGATTGTCTAAGAAAGGGCCACGCTTCCAATGGAAATACAGCATCTTATGTCAGGCCAACTCGATCTGGTCCAAATGGCGACTCCACAGCCGCTCGGATTCCGCGGTCCGGTCGAACAGGGGCCGGCAGGGGACAAGGCCCGCGCGGCGCTCCATAAAGCCGGGCAGGAGTTTGAAGCGTATTTCATTTCTTATCTGATTAAAAATATGAGGGAAACTGTTCCGAAGGGACTCCTGGACCGGAAAAGCGAGCAGGTCTGGTATTCCTTTTACGATCAAGAGATAGCCAAGTTATCCACAGAAGCAGGGGGGATCGGCATTACGGCATTCGTCGATGCCTATGCAGAAAAACTTCCCTGATTCGATCGCTTTTCCTAAAGTTCCCGGCCGATCCCGCCGATAGAGTACTCGACTAGGGGAAAGGCCTTTCGGAAGACCCTGGCAATGGGGGAGGAGAAGCAGTCATGGAGATCTCACATAACGGCCGGGCGGCAGATCTCGCGAAAATCCTGTTGGGAGTTCAGGACACTGAACGGACACACAACAAGAAGACCGCGTCTCAGGGGACGCAGTCACAGGATCGTGTCCAGATTTCCGAACAGGCCAAGGAACTCCAGCGTCTGAGGGCGGCAGCGGAGCAGCCGGATGCGGAGCGCGATGCCAGAGTCGGTCAAATTCGTCAGTCGGTCGAAGGGGGCACGTACAACGTGGACGGCAAGAAGGTTGCGGATGCCATCATTCGTAACGTTCTGACCGACGCGGCCCTGTAACGTCCCTCGCGTACGGCTCGACTCTTCGATCACGCGGACTCACATGCCGGAACCATTCGTTTGAAGGGGAGATATCGTGTCGACCGTACAGCAGCCGCTCGCCACAGCCTCCGACTCCCTTCTTTGCCGCATGCTCGACAAACTCACGGCTTTTCAGGCCCTGTTGATTGAAGAGCAGGACGCCATTCGATCCCTTTCATTCGGACAATTCACATCCGTGACCATGCGAAAAACTCACCTATTGGATGAGATTCGTGAATTGGAACAGCAGCGTAGAACCAGGCCGTCATCGACGGCGTCGCTGGCTCCGTCGCTCGTGCTCGAACAGCAGGAAGCCGACCTCATTGCGGCAATCGGACAGACCGATCGGCTGAACCGGTTCAACGCCGCCCTCATCGGGCAGTCGCTTGAATTTTTGCAGGGCACGCTTCGGCTCTGGCAGCGCTCACCGCAGTCGGGGGCCTTGTATTCTTCATCCGGCTCCGCCGTGGCGGAAAGCGGCGGCAGAGCGAGAGCCAAGGGATAACGGGTGGTCGTATGTCGGGACTGAACGGACTTTTCGGAGTCGGCTCTAACGCATTGGCGACCTTCCAGCGGGCCTTGTCCGTCACCGGTCAGAATATTGCCAACGTCAGCACCCCGGGTTATTCTCGCCAGGAGATCATCCTCACTGAAGCTCTGCCTGAGAATGGTCAGCCCGGCCAAATTGGAACCGGCGTCCAGGCGTCTGAAATTCGTCGCTCCGTCGATCGCTTCGTCGAACAACGATTGTTGAGTTCGAACGAGCGGATTGGCCAGTTTACAGCATCACAGAAATCCCTCTCGCAAATTCAATTGCTGTTCAATGATGCGAACGATCAAGGTATCGCGGCAGGCCTCAATGAGTTCTTCAAGGCCTGGCAGGATGTCGCCACCAATCCTGCCGATCTGACCGCCCGCACCGTGCTACTGACCAAGGCCGATGGGGTCACCAAACTGTTGAATCAGGCGGCCTCGCAACTGTCGGCGCAACGCATTTCGCTGGATGGCCAGGTTCAGAGCAGCATTAACGACGTCAACTCCCTAGCGAGCAAGATTGCCGATCTGAACAGCCAGATCAAGCTGGCAGAGGTTAGCGGTCAGCAGGCCAACGATTTGCGCGATCAGCGCGGTCGGTTTCTGAATGATCTTGCCGGCCTGGTCGATATCTCCTCGATTGAGGACGCCACCGGACAGATGACGGTGTTCGTCGGGATCGGACAGTTGCTGGTTACGGAGCAGAAGGCCTACGCACTGACCGGCGTCTCGAACGTGGCCAACAATGGCCTCCTGGACGTGCGGTACGATGGGGGAACCGGACCCAATACGGATATCACGTCGGTGATCGGCGGCGGTCGGCTCAAGGGGTTGATCGACGCGCGGGATACTACTGCGGTGGGTCTGCAGACATCGCTCAATACCCTCACCTCTCAACTCGTCTCGCAGGTCAACACCCAGCATCGCCTGGGGTACGGTCTGGATGGATCCACGACGCAGGACTTCTTTACGGCTTCAGGGACCACGGCCGGCACCATCAGCCTGGCCCTGACCGATCGACAGAAGATCGCGGCCTCATCCACTGCCGCCGGCGTGCCCGGGAACAATGTAAATGCCCTGGCGTTGAGTAGCCTGCAAGCGGCAGCGGTAGCGGGATTGGGCAACACGACCTTTCAAAGTTACTATAGTGCTATGGCCGGAAGCTTCGGCGCGACCCTCCAGGGGGCCACACGCGATCTGCAAGGGCAGGAGATCCTGCACAACCAGTTGCTGTCGCACCGGGCGGAAGCGTCCGGGGTGTCGATGGACGAAGAGCTCATCAATCTATTGAAGTATCAACGCGCATTTGAGGCAGCCTCGAAGCTGATTACCACCAGCGATGAGATGCTGCAGACCATTCTGACATTAAAACGGTAATAGCCTCGTCATCTCACAGGGAGCAACCAGTATGAGAGTCGCCGACCAACAAATGTATGGAACCTTGCTCGGCAATCTTCAACGCTCCCGGTTGCAGTTGCTCACCTCGCAGGAACAGATTTCCAGCCAGAAACGGGTCACCAATCCATCGGACGATCCAAGCGCGTTCGGACAGATCGTGCTCGACAAATCTGCGCTCTCGCAGACGACGCAATGGATTCGCAATATTAATTTCGGCACGGCCAGGGTTGATGCTGCCGACCACGCATTGGGACAGGTGCAGAACCTGATTACCAGAGTGCGGGAGCTGACCATTCAGGCGAGCAGCGACACGACGTCCGCAGAAGGGCGTCAGAGCATCGCCAAAGAGGTCCGGCAGCTTCAGCGCCAGCTGGTTCAACTCGGCAATACGGAAGTGGCCGGGCAGGCGGTCTTCGGCGGGACGAAAACGGATGTGACTCCCTTCACGATTACGGCAGGAGATACGGTCGCCTATCAGGGTAACAGCGAAATCCAGTCGATCGCGGTCGGTGAAAACCAAACCGTGCAAATCCTCGTGCCGGGAAGCAGTATTTTTGCCGGATCGACCACCAACATGTTCGATTCCCTACGTGACCTCCTTGCGGCATTGGAAAGCAACAATCGCCCCGGTATTCAAGCAGGACTGGGGAATCTGGATTTGGCGACGGCCCAAATCAGCGATGCGCAGGGCACCGTCGGAGCCCTTGCCAACCGTTTGCAAGTCACACACGAGGCGTTGGACACGGCCACGTTGACCATCACGAAATCCATCTCGGACAATCAAGATGCCGATCTTGCCACCGCCATTACCCAACTCCGTCTCCAGGAAGTGGCCGTGCAGGCCGCCAGTGAAACGTTTGTCAAAATTTTCGACTCGTCGTTGATCAACTATCTCCGGTAAGTCACGCTCAAGTTCATCTCTAACGGAACCGATATATCCATGTACCCGTATTCACATGCCAAGGAAGGCTTGTATGCTGGTCTTAACACGACGTCGGGGAGAGGGTGTGACTATCGGTCCCGATGTCCGCATTGTGGTGCTCGGCATCAAAGGCGGTCAGGTCCGGCTGGGAATCGAAGCTCCGCCCAACGTGCAAGTACATCGCGATGAAGTGCATGCGAGGATTCAAGAGGAGAATCGTATCGCAGCGGGGCCCGGGGTCATCCCCCTGGAGGCCTTTCGTCAGTTGTCCAATAAAACCGGGCGCCGTGGAGGGTGAGAACAGATCATGAAGTGTCGGTCGACCAGATTCGGAGCGTTTGAGGTGCACGACGACACGCTCCTGGTGTTTCCCTCCGGGATTCTCGGGTTTCCGGACTGGAGCAAGTACGTGATCCTCGATCACGATACGGATGTCCCGTTCAAGTGGCTCCAATGTGTCGAGGAACCTCAGTTGGCCTTCGTGATCCTCGATCCGGCCTTCTTCAAACCCGACTATCAGACCGAGATCCCATTGGATGCGCTCATCGAAATTCAAAAGCAGGACAGCGACGAGCTGTCCGTCGTGACCATCTTGACCATTCCTTCAGACGATCCCACTGCCGTGACGGCCAATTTGCGGGGACCGTTGGTGATGAATCACCGAACCAGGCTCTGCAAGCAATTGGTCCTCTCTGAAGATTGGCCGACCCGGTATCCCCTCTTTTCCGCTGCCCCCGCACAACGCCCCACTCCGGCGGTTCCCCTTCAAGCGTCAGCTCGCTAATCACGCAGCACTCATCGCGTATCAGACTCAGCGTCCGTTCCGTCGACGGTGTTCTGCGCCTGCCGCGCGCGCCGTTCCGATAGGAGGGCTTCGGCCTTCCGATGTAATGTGACTAGACTAACGCGACTGATCCGGGTCTGCCGGTGTGATCTGCCGCTTCAACACGGCGACCAATTGCTGGACCGTACGCTCGAGTTGGGCGAATAGGGCAGGAGCTTCAGCGAGGGTTCCGAGACGTCCGTTGGCTTCCAGCTGGCTTGCCAGGAGTACGACATCCGGCGCGCACAAATTGCCGGCCGTCCCTTTGAGGCTATGAGCGGCCTGTTCAAGCGCGACACCGTCCGCCTGCTTGACGGCGACTTCAATCTCCTGGACCATCACCCGTTGACGCTCTAAGAACAAACGGATCAACTGATCGAACAGTTCGATATCGCCACCGATATTCGCCAGCATGGTGTTCGCGTCGAACACGCTGGCATCGCTTTTGGTCATTTCACGAGGAGGCGTCGGCGGGGCAATCTGCTCGGAAGTCCCGACCGGGGCCCAGCGTTCAAGAATTTTTCCGAGATCGTCCGTCTTCACCGGTTTCGTGAGATAGTCATCCATGCCGGCAGCCTTGCACCGCTCGCGATCACCCGGCATGGCATTGGCGGTCAGCGCAATGATGGGGACGTGGGCGCGGGTTCTGGTCGAGTCGGCTCGCTGTTCCAGCTCGCGAATGCGCCGAGTCGCCTCATATCCGTCCATCATCGGCATCTGACAATCCATCACGATGACTGAGTAGAGACCTCGCTCAAACGCCGCCACGGCCTCCTGGCCGTTCGACACGACATCCGGTTGGTACCCGATCCGCTCCAGCATGCGTACGGCCAGTTTCTGGTTTACCACGTTGTCTTCTGCCACGAGCACGCGCGGGCGGACTCGTTGTTCGGCCAAGGTATGCCGCGTCACCAAGGTGGGAGCGAGTGCCGGACCCGCATCGCCGCCGGCAGCGGCGGGCGTAGCCGGCTGCTGCAATCCGAACACGACGCGGAGGCAGCCTTGAAGCTGATCATGCCGGACCGGCTTCGTCAGGTAGGCCGTAAATCCGGCGCGCCGCGCGCGTTCGGCGTGGCCGGGCTGAATCAACGACGTCAGGACGATCAAGCGCACCCCGGCCCCTTGGCGATGGGTCCTGATGTCCTGGGCGAGTTGCAGCCCGTCTTTGCCGGGCATCAGCATGTCGAGCACGGCCGCGTCGTAGGGCGCACCGGCTGCAGCGGCCTGTTCCAGCATCTGAATAGCTTCGTCGGCATTGCGCGCCTGGCCGTCCTGCATGCCCCATCCCGAGACCAGGTGATGAAGGATCGTGCGATTGGATTCGTTATCGTCCACGATCAGAATGCGGCGACCGCTCAACTCGACCGAAGGCACGATGGCCGGCGCGCAGACCGGCTGCTTCTGAAACGTGGCGGTGCACCAGAAGGTGGTGCCCTGGCCGGGCTGGCTGCGAAGCCCGACTGTGCCTCCCATCAGTTCGACCAATTGTTTGGAGATCGCAAGTCCGAGTCCTGTACCGCCGTACTTTCTGGTCGTGGAACTATCCGCCTGGGTAAAGGCCTGGAACAATCGCGCCTGCACCTCTTCGCTGATGCCGATGCCGGAGTCCGTCACTTCGAATTTGATGGTCACACCCGACGCCGTGTCGCTCTCCAGAAAGGCCTGCAACGTGACTTCGCCGCGCTCGGTGAATTTGATGGCGTTGCCCACGAAATTGGTGAGCACCTGCCGCAGCCGTCCAGGGTCGCCGCGCAACGCGTTCGGCACGGCGGCATGCACCAGGCCCGTAATCTCCAGGCCTTTGCGCTGAGCGCGTTCCGCGAACTGAGACAACACGTCTTCAACGGTCGTACGCAGGTGAAAATCGAGCTGCTCCAGCTCCAGCTTGCCCGCCTCGATCTTGCTGCATTCGAGCACGTCGTTGATCAACGAGAGTTGCGCTTCCCCGCATTGCTGAATGGTATTCGTGAAAGACCGTTGTTCCTCGGTCAAGGGCGTATCCAACAGTAAACTGGCCATGCCGATGACGCCGTTCATCGGCGTGCGCAATTCGTGTGTAATCATCGCCAGGAAGGACGATTTCGCCCGCGCCGCCGCCTGCGCCTGTTGGAGGGCCTGGTCCAGCTGACGGTTGCTTTCGCGGAGACGATCGGCGGTCTCGTTGAGCGTCCGGTGCGTTGCGTGTATTTCGCCAAGGTCAATGGCGAAGGCTCGCACCAGCCCATGGCTGGGCACCGGACAGAGGGTCCAGCTAAAACAGGCCTCGCCGCGTACCACGTCCTGGGAGGTCAAGGTTCGTCCCTCCAGCAAGCAGGTGGCGGCAAGCGCGGGGAGATTGTCCGGAAGAATGTCCGGCTTGCCGGACAGGTCGTACCCGAAGCGACAGAGGATGTCGGCCATCGCCGGATTCACATAGAGAAGATTTCCATCCCGGTCGATTTCGACGATCGGATAGGGGCTTTCCTCAGCCACTTCGGCGAGACGGTCCCGGTCCTTTTCCAATTCGAATTCACGCGAGACATCCCTCAGGGTCAGCAGAGTGGCCGCGGAGGGAATCCCGGGGACCCGGAGTTGTTGCCATTCGATCACCGTGGAATTGCCGGCGTCGCCGGCGTCACCTGGGGTTGCCTGGCCGGTGGAGGGCAACGACCCGTCGGGAAGCGTCCAGATGCCGGTGGATCGAAGCGAGTCGCCTAGATCGATACGTTGCCCGACCAGCTCCGGCAAGGTCTTGCCGATACAGGCGGCTGAAGATCGGCGGAGCAGGCGCGCGGCCGTGCGATTGGCAAACACCATCGTCTTGTCGTGAGCCACGAGACAGATGCCGACCGGCACGGCATCCCAGAGTAAGGTCAGCGCCTCTACCGGCATTGCCAGGCCGGCTGAATTCGGAGGCTGTATCCCGCGTGGCTGCTGAGGATGATTCATCACGAGGGCCCACCTACGGCGGTTTCAAGGTATTGCGGCAGATCGACATGCTCCTGATTGGGATCCAACGCGCGGATGATCGAGCGCGTCGGCTGATCGGGCGCCTGGTTTTGAAGGTCGACCTCGATCGGATCCTTCTGATCCTTCCCGTCGGTGCCTCTGATGATCCTGATACGAGGGCGTAACCGGTCTTCATGGTTCAGACCGACCACCAGGGCGCATTCATTCGTATTGAGCTTGATCAGGCTCCCGAGTGGGTAGACGCCCAGGGCCTTGATGGCGACTTCCACCAGCGTCTTTTCGTACCGGCCTTTTGCTCCAAGCACGAAGAGTTGCCGGATGGCATCGTGCGGCAACAGGGGGGGGCTGCCATATCGCGCACTGACCAATTCGTCGTAGGTGTCCGCCAACCCCACCAATTGGGCCAGCGTGGAGAGACCTTCCTGCTTCAGATGTTGAGGAAACCCGCTCCCGTCTTGATATTCATGGTGTTGCGCGATAATGCGGGTGACCGCATCGGGGATCGAGTCCACTTGAGCCAGTACCGTCGCCGCCAATTGCGGATGCTGCTTCATCAGGACCTGCTCCTGATCGGTCAGGGGAGTCGTTTTTCGATACAGATTGCGCGGGAGTCGGATATAGCCGATGTCGTGGAGGAGCGCCCCCAGTCCGAGTGCTTCCAGCTCGGCTTCCGTACAGTCGTTTTCCACCGCCAGAATGAGAGTGAGTACGCAGACATCCATGCCATGGTTGGAGAGGGTGGCGTCAAATCGTCGGACTTTATCCAGACAGAACTGGATCAGCATGGCTTCCGGTTCGGCGACGATTTGCTCCAGAAGCCGGTTCACAATCGGCTTCAGCGCCGCGATCTTCGGCGGGTGTCCCGCTTCGAGGTCGTTGAAGACGCGTTCCACTGCTGCCGTGGCGTCCCGATAGGCCGCCGCCGCCGACACGGCCTGCGGACTGTGGTCGATCGGCTGCGGGGCGACGGCTTCGGCAACGGCCGGCGGCGGTTCATCCGGAGGCGGCACCGCCTGTGGCTCGGCCGTGGTCGCGGCCCCGACGTCCAGCCCGCGTTCAGTATCGATGGTGACGACGAGGATGCCATGGCGTTTGAGTTGCACGATGTCGCCGGGATTCGAGACCAACCACTTATGGAGGAGGAACGGGGTTCGGTACCAAGGCTGGTCCAAGCCCGCGATAAACATGCCGACGGTGAGTTGATCGATGGAGATGCGTTTTGTCGAGGCCATATCAGCGCTGTGCCTGTTCCTTGGGACCGATCGGAATGAGTGGAGTGCTTCCGATGTTGCGGAAGTGCTGTAGAGTTCATATCGGTTGAAGTCGAGCCGGTCTTTACCTGTGCGGGCGCGCAGGTCCAGGAGTCATTTCAGTTTTGCAGGGTTCTGCCGATACGGCTGATCAGGATGTGTGTATGTGCGTGCAGCAGGTCTGGTGAATCGATATGAGCGAATCGGTCATCCATCGTCATCCATCCTCGTTTCTCTCGGTCGGTCTCTCGCTGCAGCTCAGCCTGCCGCAGGACGACACGCGGGGGCAGTACGGCTCGTCGATCCTGGGGTGGAAACAGCGTCGTTGGATCGTCTGTGAATGGCCGTTTCAATTGGGAGAACCGATTCCCTGCGCGAAAGGGACCCTCTGTCTGTTGCGGTATATCTATGAAGGAAACATGATCGGGTATCGCACGGAGGTGCTGGAGACGCAGATGCAGCCGTTCCCGTTTCTGCTGCTCGCATTTCCCTCCGAACTGGACGAGGTGCCGCTCCGGAAGCATGGGCGGGTGTCGGCACAGGAGCCGATCGTGCTCTCTGCCGTGCAGGAGTACGCATCCAGCCCGCGAAATGAACCCCCGATCCGCATCGGCGGGCTCCTGAAGGATTTGAGTGCCTCCGGCTGCGCCGTTCTCATTCAACGCCCGGTGCAGGACTTTTACCTGGGGATGGCTCTGCGTGTTGAGTTCGAAATCATCGGCACCGGACATGTCAACAATCTGACAGGGGTCGTCCGAAACCTGTCACTGCAGGCCGACGGAACGCATCTCGGCCTGGAGTTCCGGTTCGACGGCAAAGAAACGATCGAGTACCGCGGGTGGGGAGGATCGGTGCGGAACGCGCTTGAATCCTTCCTGCATCGGAAACATTCCTTCGAGTCCGCCTAGACTGCAGCGGTTGCCGATGACTGGGAAGTTTTTGCCCGGCCGAACTCGTCAACGCGTTCGCAACACCAAGAAATCCCTTCGTTTCACTTCTTCCTGCCGCAGAGGCCGGTGGCATACATCTTGATTGGTATCCCGTTGCCACACCTCGTCCTGTGAGGGACGCAGGCCATGTTCAGGAGCAAGAGGGACGACCATCATGACGCTTCACGCACAGAGTACCAAGCTCAATCCTCGCTGGTGCCTCGCGCAGGATACGATCGACCGGCAGGATATCGACCATTTGATCGAGTGGCTGCGGACCTATCCTCGCCTCACCAAAGGGGCGGTGACCCTCGACTTCGAGCGGCAATGGTCGGAATGGTTAGGGCGTCCCTATTCGGTGCACTGCAACTCCGGCTCGTCGGCCAATCTGTTGATGTATTACGCATTGCTCCGCGCAGGCAAACTGCGCAACACGAACGTGATCGTCCCGAGTGTCGGATGGGTGACGTCCATCGCCCCGGCAATTCAATTCGGTTTTACGCCCATTATGTGCGAGGCCGATCCGGATACCTTCGGCCTCGACCTCAACCATCTGGAAGATCTCTTACAACGCCATGACGCGCAGACGGTAGTACTCGTACAGGTACTCGGGGTCCCGCATCGCATGCAGGAACTGCAGACTCTGAAGGACCGGTACGGGTTTTATCTGCTCGAAGATGCCTGTGCCGCCATCGGGGCGGAATATGGCGGCAAGAAGGTCGGCACATTCGGCGACATGGCGAGCTTCTCCTTCTATTTCGGCCACCAGATGTCGACGATTGAAGGCGGCATGGTGTCGGCCAGCGACAAGCAGCTTGCGGACATGCTCTTGATGCTACGCAGCCATGGGTGGAGCAAGGACCTCGACCAGAGCAGCCATCAGGCGTTAGTGACGCAATACCAGGTCGACGATTTCCACTCGCCGTTTGTGTTTTACGAGCCGGGCTTCAATCTCCGCTCGACCGATCTCAATGCCTTTATCGGCATCGAGCAGCTGCACAAGCTGGACTGGATGACCGGCCGACGGCAGGCCAATCACGAACGGTACCTGCAGCATTTGGGTAGCCGGTTTTACACTCAGCGGCCGCCGAAAGGGAGCAAAGTTGCCAGCATCTCCTTCGGCCTGCTCGCGGATTCGACGGAACAACGCCGTCGGATCGTCCGGGCATTGGTCACAGAAGGGGTGGAAACGAGAATTTTCTCCGCCGGCAATCTGGGGCTTCATCCTTTCTGGATGAACCGCTACGGGAAGGCCAGCTTCCCTGTGGCAGACCGCGTGCATCATTGCGGCTTCTTTCTGCCCAATCACGCCTCCATGAACGAACAGGATGTGGCTCACATCGCCCGCATTGTCCTGGAGGCCGCATGACAGCATCGTTGTATTTCAGCAGCGATGTATTCACAGGGGAGCTCGTTCGATCATGACGATAGCCGCAACCCATGTGCTGGTGACCGGCGGCGCCGGTTATCTCGGCTCCGTGCTCAGCAGACGTTTATTGGATCGGGGGTACAAGGTCACCGTCCTCGACAATTTCATGTATCGCCAGAACAGTCTGATGGACTGTTGCGGCGAAGAGGGATTTCAAGTGGTGCGGGGCGACTGCCGGGACGAACGCCTGTTGACCGATCTCGTGCGGACCGCCGACATCATCATTCCATTGGCCGCGTTGGTCGGGGCGCCGCTCTGCGAGAGGGACCGTGTCGGAGCGTATACCGTCAACTTCGAAGCCATACAGCTCTTGTGCAAACTGTCTTCTCTCCGGCAGCGGATCATTTTTCCCGTCACGAACAGCGGCTATGGCATCGGGCAACCGGGAGTGCCCTGCACGGAAGAATCACCGCTTCGCCCCATCAGCCTCTATGGCGAGACCAAAGTGAAAGCCGAGCGGGTGGTGCTGGATCGGGGAAACGCCATCACGCTGCGCCTGGCGACGGTGTTCGGCGTGTCGCCGAGAATGCGAATGGATCTGCTGGTCAACGATTTTGTCTGGCGCGCCGTGCAGGATCGCGCCGTCGTCGTATTCGAAGGGCACTGCCAACGCAACTATATCCATATCCGGGACGTCGTCCGGACGTTTCTGCATGCCATCGATCATTTCGACGAGATGAAAGATCGTCCGTATAACGTGGGGCTGGACGATGCCAACCTGTCGAAACTCGAACTCTGCCGGGTCATCCAGAAGCTCATTCCGCATTTCGTGTCGTTCGAGGCGCCGATCGGCGAGGACCCGGATAAGCGCGACTACATCGTATCCAACCAGCGTCTCCTGGCAACCGGGTTCAAGCCGGAGTGGTCGCTGGAACGCGGCATCCGTGAGTTGATCAAGTGTTACACGATCATCAAAGCCGGTCAGTATGCCAATGTCTGATTCGAGATCGGATGGACGGGGAGGGCATCGATGATTATCAGTCGAACACCGTTCCGCATGTCCTTCTTCGGCGGCGGCACAGACTATCCCGTGTGGTTCCGTGAACATGGCGGAGCCGTCCTTGCCACGACCATCGATAAGTATTGTTACATCAGCTGCCGCCGCCTGCCGCCGTTCTTCGAACACCGGTCGCGCATTGCCTATTCGCGTATCGAACTGGTGAAGAACCATGAAGAGATCGAACATCCCGCCGTTCGCGGAGTCCTGAAGTATCTCAACATCAGCGACGGCCTGGAAATTCACCACGACGGGGATCTGCCTGCGCGAACCGGCTTAGGCTCGAGCTCGTCGTTTACGGTAGGCCTGCTCCACACCCTCTATGCCCTTCAACACATCATGCCCAGCAAGGATCAACTGGCCCAAGCGGCCATCCACGTCGAGCAGAACGTGCTTGGCGAAGCCGTCGGTTGCCAGGATCAAGTGCTCGCGGCGCATGGCAGTCTCTGCAAGGCGACGTTCTTTCAGAACGGAGAGATCGGCCATACCCCGATCATCATGCGACCCGACCGGCTTGCCGCCTTCCAGAGCCACTTGCAACTCTACTTCACGGGGTTTTCGCGGATTGCGTCGGAGGTGGCGCGCGAGCAGATCGATCGCACGAGCCAGCGAAAAGCCGAACTGTTTGCCATGCTGGAAATGGTGAAAGAGGGCATCGCGATCCTCACCGGCGGCGGCGATCTGGCTGCGTTCGGAACCTTGCTGCATGAAGCCTGGATGCTCAAACGCCGCTTGACGTCACGCATCACCACTCCGGCTATCGACGAGATCTACTCGACGGCCAGAGCGGCCGGAGCGATCGGTGGAAAGTTGCTGGGGGCCGGAGGCGGAGGGTTCATGCTCCTGTTTGCCAAGCCGGAGGACCATGAGCGGATTCGCAGAGCTCTGCCCGGATTGTTGCAGGTTCCGTTTAAGTTTGAAGGCCTGGGTACACAGATCGTGTTTTATCAGGAAGATCATCTCATGCTCGACGACGTGTGGGCTCACAACTCGGCTGATACGGCCTCCCAATTGAAGGCCGCGTTACTCGGAAAGGCAGCGTGACGATGGGCCGGTTTGTGGATGGCGATGTGGTCATTCTGTGCGGGGGGCTCGGTACACGCCTGCAATCGGTCGTGGCGGATCGCCCGAAATCGATGACGGAGATTCATGGCCGCCCGTTTGTGGCATGGCTCGTCGAACATTTTCTGCGCCATGGCGCGCGTCGGTTTATTTTCAGCACCGGATACAAGGGCGACATGATCGAGGACTGGTTTGGCCGCCATCGAAGCGGGTATGAAACCCTGTTCGTCCGCGACCCCGCTCCGCTGGGAACGGGCGGAGCGGTCGCGCAAGCCATGACGCTCGTTCGCAGCAATCCCTTTCTGGTGCTGAACGGAGATTCCCTCTGTGAGATCGATCCGGAGCGACTCCTGCGGTTCCATACCCGGAAACGCGCCCGCCTGACGATCGCGGTCACGCACGCTGACTCACGGGAAGATGCCGGAGCCGTGACATTAGGGGAGGACGACCGCGTCCTGTCCATGGTGGAGAAGCCGCGCACCAGAACGACGGGCTATCACAATGCCGGCATCTATCTGTTCGATCGTACCGTCGAGGCGCTGTTTCCAAACAGTCGTTCCTGGTCCCTGGAGTGCGAGTTACTTCCGCAGCTGGTCACCGAACCGTGCTATGGATTCGTCACCGCCAGCCCCCTGTACGACATCGGCACCCCCGAGCGCCTCGCGCATTTTCGCGAGTTCTGGAAAGACCCGTCAGTTCATTTTCCGGTCACGTCTCTGCATCAGGAACAAGGATCGCTGTTGTAATGGCTCATCGGACAGTCCCGGCTTCACAGACAACGCGCCGATTGGCATTTTCATCGCGAGGTGAACGCCTGATCGGGCAGGAGATGTTCAGGGTCATGGATCGGGCTCAAGCGCTGGAGCGGCAGGGGTATCGCATCTATCACCTGGAACTTGGCAATCCCCGCATGGCTCCGCCGGGTGAGATCGTCGACGGCACCGTACAGGCGCTCCGCGAGAAACAGCTGGGGTATGCGCCGATGGCCGGCGTGAAGGAATTACGAGCCGCATTGGCTGCTCGATACAGCTCGTTGACGGGCGAGGCGCTGACCGACTCCCAGGTCGTGATCAGCCCGGCGAATCTCCTGATTCACCAGTTTTTGGACATCACCTGCAATCCCGGCGATCGCGTGGTGCTATTCACGCCGGCGTTTCCCTCCTACTGGGCCGCCGCGGCGCATCAGGGAGTTCAGGTCAGGCCGGTGCCGCTTTCTGAGCGCGACGGATTTCACCTGACCCGACAGGCCATCGATGACGCGCTGGCTGCCGAACCAAGGGCGATTGTCGTCAACAACGCCAACAACCCCACGGGGGCCCTCTACGATCCGACGATTCTGCGCGCGCTTGCGGCCCGTTGTGAAGAGGCGGGGATCTGGCTGCTCAGCGATGAAACCTACGCCGATCTGACCTTCGATGGTTCGTTCGTGACCCTCGCCTCGGCGCGAGCCAGGTATGTCATGGCGATATCGTCTTTCTCAAAAGTGTGCTCGATCCCAGGGTTTCGAACCGGATATGCCTTCGCCCATGAAGCGGTGGCGGAAAAACTCGCGCTCTCCAATTCAACCCTCTATTCCTGCCTTCCCCTGTTTACTCAACTGGGTTGCCTCGCCGGTATGAAGGTGCTCGATACCTATGCGAGCGAGGTTCGATCACGGGGCGCCAGGCTGATCGGATCCTGCCACGACCGCATCAACCGTTCCGGCGTCCTGCGTTGCCACAGGCCTGAATCGGGGTTTTATCTGTTTGTCGATATCGCACGCACCGGACTCGGCGACATGACTTTCTGTCAGCGGCTGCTCGATGAGCACCATACAGCGGTCACCCCGGGCCGTAGTTTCGGCGAGGCCTATGCCACGTTCATTCGTATCGCCGTGTGCGGGCAGGAAGAGGATGTGCACGAAGGCCTGTCGCGTACCATCGCCTTTGCGCAACAACTGGGAGGTTGTCGTGTCCAAGCCGCTTGACGTGTTGCTGGTCACCCCGCCCAGTCGGATGCAGGTGTATCAAGAGCTGAGCCGGGACTTTGCCGCCATCGAACCGCCCGTCTGGTCGGGCTTGATCGCGACTTTCCTGCGACAACACAGCTGTTCCGTCGCCATTCTGGATGCCGAGGCTCAGGGGTTGAATCACCAGCAGACGGCGGAGCGGATCGCCGCCATCGCGCCGAGACTCGCAGTCTTCGTGATCTATGGTCAACAACCGTCTGCCTCCACACAATGTATGCCTGCCGGTCGTAAAGTCTGCGAAATCCTGACTACGCTGGCCGATATTCCCACGCTCGTGATGGGGACTCACCCGTCGGCCCTGCCGAAGCGGACCCTGCTGGAAGAGCCCTATACCTATGTCTGCCAGGGAGAAGGTCCTGCCACGATTCTCGGGTTGGTGATTGCCTTACGCGCGCCGCAACATTCCCTTCGCGAGGTTCCCGGCTTATGGCACATGGAGCAGGGTGTGCCGGTCGGTAATGCGCCGGCGCAACTCTTGACGAATCTGGATCGCGAGTTGCCGGGGCAGGCCTGGGATCTCCTCGATATGAGCCGGTATCGCGCCCACAACTGGCATTGCTTCGGAAATTTGGCCACACGGGCACCGTACGCATCGTTGCAGACGAGTCTGGGCTGTCCCTTCACCTGTTCGTTCTGTTGTATCAATTCGCCCTTCGGGACTCCCATGTTGCGGACCTGGAGTCCGGATAACGTTATCGGTCAGATAGACCGACTGGTCCGGGACTATGGCGTCACCAATATCAAAATCCCCGATGAAATGTTTGTGCTGAATCGACGGCATGTGATCGGCATTTGCGATCGGATCATTGAACGAGGGTACCGGCTCAATATCTGGGCCTATGCCAGGGTGGACACGGTCCAGGACGAAGTGTTGGCCAAACTCGCGCGAGCGGGATTTACCTGGCTGGGACTCGGCATCGAATCCGGCAGCCAACATGTCCGCGACGGCGTCGAAAAGGGCCGCTTCGTCGAACGGGACATTGTGGCGACAGTCGACAAGATCCGCTCGCACGGCATTCATGTGGCGGCCAACTATATCTTCGGCCTGCCCGACGACACGATGGAGAGTATGCGCGCGACGTTGGATCTGGCCATCACGCTCAATACGGAATGGGCCAACTTTTATTGTGCCATGGCTTACCCGGGCTCACCGCTGTACGACCTGGCGAAGCAGAAGCATTGGGCGCTGCCGGACGATGAAGGCGGTCCCGGATGGATCGGCTATTCACAACATGCCTACGAGAGCGCTCCCTTGCCGACCGACAGCCTCACGGCCACGCAGGTGCTGACATTCCGGGATCGCGCGTTCGTAGAGTATTTCACCCATCCGGACTATCTGGGCATGCTCCGGCAGACATTCGGAGCGCAGGTCGCCGACCATGTCACGGACATGTGCCGGCATCAGGTCCGCCGTCGTCATCACGATGTGGTCACCGATGCAGTCGCCTAGCGACAGAGAGGGGAAAGGAGTGGTCATGGTCAAGGTTGCGGACTTCATCATCCAGACATTGGCGGAGCGCGGAATCGACAAAATGTTCGTGGTGTACGGCGCTGCCAACGGTGACCTGATCGATGCGTTCACACGCACCGCTGCCACGGAATACGTCGCCGTCATGCATGAGCAGGCCGGCGGGTTTGCAGCCGAGGCCTATGCCAAGGTGAAGGGCGTGCCCGGTGTGGCCATCGCCACCAGTGGACCGGGCGGGATGAATCTGCTCACGGCGATGGGCAACTGCTTTTATGACTCCGTGCCCTGTGTGTTTCTGACCGGCCAGATCAATTCCCGCTTCCTCCGGCCCGATCCTGCCATTCGCCAGATCGGATTCCAGGAGACCGACATCGTCGCCATGGCGGCTCCGGTCACGAAGTACGCCAAGATGATTCTGAAGCCTGAAGACGTGCGGTACGAGTTGGAGAAAGCGCTGTGGCTCTGTCAGGAAGGGCGGCCGGGACCGGTGCTCTTGGATATTCCCCTCGATGTTCAGAAGACGAAGATCGACGCAAACCAACTTGTCGGCTTCGAGCCCCCGGCCGCCGTGAGTTTCGACCTCACGGTGGTCGATGAACAGATCTCCCGGTTTATCGCCGAGCTCCAACATGCTGAACGACCGGTCATTCTCGTCGGCGGCGGCGTACGCCTCGCGGATGCCCAGGATGACGTGCGCGCCTTGGGGCGACGCCTGAATGTCCCCTGTTTTCCGACCTGGAACGCATTGGACGTCATCAGCTCGGACTATGAAAACTACGGCGGACGGGTCGGGACGTACGGAGGAGCCGGCCGCAACTTCGGCATTCAGAACAGCGATCTGCTCCTCTCGATCGGCAGCCGCATCTCCGGCCGCATCACCGGTGGAAATGTCCAGAGCTTTGCGCGCCAGGCCAAGAAGTTTTTGGTGGAAATCGATCCGGCCATGGTGCAGCGGAAGTTTCAACAGGTTCCCTTCGATGTCAACATTCTTTGCGACGCCAAGGTGTTCACCCAGCGCCTGTTGATCGCACTCGATCACCGGAGCAAGCCATTGCCGGACTACTCGGGCTGGACCGAGCGAGTCATGGAATGGAAACGCCAATACGACCCGGTCCGGCCGGAATTTTTCGCCCAGCGCGAGCAGGTACACCCCTATGCCTTCATGCGCCGTCTCTCAGAAAAGATGGGCACCACGGATATTCTGGTCGGAGATTGCGGAGGCAATATCGTCGTCAGCAACCATGCCTTTGAAACCAAATACGGGCAGCGGAATCTCACGAACAACGGCAACTCTCCCATGGGATTCTCGTTTGCCGGAGCGATGGGCGCCTGGTTTTCCTCGCCAAACCGTCAAGTGGTCTGCACGATCGGGGACGGGGGCTTCAACATGAATCCCCAGGAACTGCAGACCTTCATCAATTATGGCGTCAAAGTCAAAACCTTCATTCTCAACAATCACATTTACGGCATCACCAAGGCCTACCAGGAGACGAATTTCCAGGGCCGCGCGGAGGCCTGCGGGCCGAAGGGCTACAACCCGCCGGATTTTCTGAAGATCGTGCAGGCCTACGGCATTAAGACCGTCGCGATTGCGAACCATGCTGAGATGGACGCCAAAATCGACGAGGTGCTGGCGTTCGACGGTCCGGTGGTGTGCGACGTGGACATGCATGAATTCCACACTTATGAGCCGCGGATCTTCGGCTGGAAGACGCCCATCGAGGATATGTATCCCTATCTGCCTCGTGAAGAATTCCGCGCCAACATGGTGATCGAACCGGCTGAGGGCTGGATGAGCCCGGAATACCCGGACGTCGTTCGCCGGAACGATCGGTCACAGCCGTAAGGGGACTGATATGTCGCAAGGTGCACGTGAGGCAAACCGAGTGACTCTGCTGGACGTTGAGTACTACCAATTCTGCCGCGAACGGCTGCGCCCCTATTTCGGTCGAGTGATGTGGGCGTCGCAAGGACTCCCGCTTCGCCACGTGGTGATGCAGGAACTGGTGCGGCTGGAGGCCTCCCGGCAAGGCACAGGTCCGTTTCATATTCTTGAGGTGGGATCGTGGGCCGGGGGATCGGCTATTACGTGGGCCGAGGCATTGACCAGGCATCATCGAGCCAACGGCCGTGTCGTCTGTGTCGATCCCTGGAAGCCGTATTTCGATGTGAAGAAGCGGCCAGACGCGGCCGTGTACCGTGAGATGTCCGACGCCTTGGCCAACGATACGATCTACGAGTTGTTTCTGCATAACATCACCACTGCCGGCCATGCGGGGCTGGTCCTTCCGCTTAGAGGGGCTGCCACCAGCATGTTGCCGGCCCTTTCGCGGAACTATTTCGATCTCGTCTTTGTCGACGGCGACCACTCCTATGCGGCAGTGCTGGCGGATATCCAGGCAGCCGCGGGCCTGATCAAAGACGGGGGCCTATTGTGCGGTGACGATCTGGAACGTCAATCCTTCGAAATCGACCAGGCCTATGCCCGCACACAAATCGAGTCGGACTACATTCGCGACCCGCGATCGGGGCACGAATATCATCCCGGGGTCACGTTGGCCGTGGGGGAACTCTTCGGTGAAGTGTCCCAAGTGGCAGGGTGCTGGGCGGTGAGAAAACGCGGCACCGGCTGGGAACGTGTCGACATGTCGCCGGTGGGTTGTTCTGAGGATCGTATTCCCGCTCACCTCATTCGCCGGGACCCCACGGTAGATCCTGAGTTTCGACGCTGGCGGGACCAACGAGGTCGACCGGCGAGTGTGGCTGTGTCCAGGGGAGCGGAACGCGGCGAACCGGCCCGGACTGCTTCGGCAGTTTCCAGAGCCTCTGTCGCCGCTCCTCGGAAACGAGCCCTGTTGATTCAATTGGATTTCCAAACCTGGGCCACCGCGCGTCCCTGGACCTATAGCGCAGCCTTCGGTGTGCAGGAAGGGTTGCGGGCGAACGACGTCGAGTGTGTCACCGTGCCGGCGATTGCCGAGCACGCCTGCTCGACACCTGCGTCATGGGTCTACCATGCCAAGAAAGCCCTGGCCGGGCAGCACTTCGATCAGGTCTGGCTCTGGCTTATCCATACTCCGCTCGACCAGGCGACGCTGGAATGGGTCGCTCAACTGGCGCCGGTGCGAGTCGGAGTCCTCATGGAGTCGCTCCACTACGACGTGGAGGACTATGCCTGGGCGCCACAATTGAAACATCGTGCCGCACAATTGGCGGCGCAACTTCCCTATTTGACCCATGTGCTGGCGCCGGACGAGCAGGATGCGGCCGAGCTCAAGGCGCGTGGATTCGCCAACGTGCTCTGGTGGCCGCCGATGGTGCCGGAACGGTTCATCGTTCCCCCCGCCGGCGCTCCGACCCAAGCACAGGCCGTCTTCCATGGAACGCCGTATGGACGACGGCAGCATTGGGTGAGTGAGCCGGCACTGACCGGCCGCCTGCATTGCGCGAAAGGGACCCAGCCTCCGACCAGAAACCAGCAGTTGTTCGATCAGTTGCAGCAAGTCGCGGCTCAATACCTGGCAGAGGGGCATGCAGTCACCGACGAGGCTATCCGGGAATATGCCCAATCGCTGCAACAGATCCGCCTCGCCGAATTCAGCGAGTGGATGGGGCAATTGGGGCAATGGCCGGCCGTCGTGAACCTGCCGAGTCTCGCCAAATTTTATGGCGGACGGGTCATGGAAGCCATGGCGGCCGGTCGACCGGTGATCTCCTGGGACATTCCCGGGCACCCGAAGAACAGGGGACTCTTCGAACCGGAGCAGGACCTCCTGCTGTTCCCCCCGGATGACCCTCAAGCCCTTGCCGGACAGATCGACCGGATTCTGCACGATCGCATATTTGCTGCGTCCCTGGCCCAGCGGGCACAGGGGAAGATCAAGCGGTATCACACAGCCGAACGACGTCTCCAGGGAACCTTGGAGTGGATTCACACCGGACAGACTCCTGACTATGGATTGTCGGAACAGGCACACTCCCCATCCGCAGCCCAGACCACGGTTCCGGCGTCTGCAGCTCAATCCTCGCCGTCCGCCACAGGGTTGCCGACGGCAGACCCGATTTCCCACCCATCAGCCAAGGTGCCTAAGGTGTCTATGGATCAGAATGCCTTTTATGTAGACCTGTTCGTCAACAAACCGGCTTGGTCGACACCCGAACCGAACGCCGATGAAGCGGCGCGCTGGTCGAAGATTGCGTCGTTCCTTGAACATGTCCTACGACAGACGGGGCGCGAGACTCCTGGTCGCACGCTACGGATTCTCGATGTGGGTTGTGGCCGGGGGTGGCTGACGAATCTGGCGACAGTCTATGGAACCTGTGAAGGCATCGAGCCGGTGGCCGGCGTGGTCGAGCATGCGCGTCGGATGTTTCCACACATTCGGTTCGAGGCGGGCACACCCGAGACGGTGTTGGCCAGGCCGGACTTCATGCCGTTCGATATCGTGCTCTGCTCAGAAGTGATCGAACATGTCCCCCATCCAGAGAAGCCGGGGTTCGTCGCTCAACTCGCGCAGCTCCTCACCAGTGAAGGCTATCTCATTCTGACGACTCCGCGCGGGGATGTGTGGGAAGAATGGCGACGCATCGCTCCGCCCAATCAGCCCGTGGAGGATTGGGTGACGGAGCAGCAGCTGGGCCAACTATTGGCCGACGGCGGCTTTCATCATTTGGGGCTGGAACGCATTCCGATCGAAGTGCCTTCCCTCCGGTATTTCCCGGCGGCCACCGCCCATGACTATCGAACCAAGACACTCATGCCCATTTATCAGGTCTGGGCCTGCCGTCGCACGGCGGCGACGGGGACGCACCCGGTGCCGTTTACACGACGACCGATGGTGTCGGTGATTGTGCCGACCTATAACCGGCCGGACCGTTTGCGCATGGCCTTGGAGAGTCTCAACTCCCAACAATACCAGGATTTTGAAGTGATCGTGGTCAATGATGGCACGACTCCGGTCGAATCCGTTGTCGCGGAGACGAACCGTGCCGGACGGACGACGCTGGTGAATCATGACCGCAACCGGGGACTGGCAGGGGCGCGCAACACCGGCCTTCGCCATGCCACCGGCACCTACGTCGCTTATCTCGATGACGATGACCGCTTCCTGCCCGATCACCTGGGCACCCTCGTTGCCTTTCTCGAACGTGGCACCCATCAGGTGGCCTACACCGATGCCTGGCGTGTCAGCGAGCAGGAAACGGGAGCCGAGGCGACAGTATTGCGTCGTGACCGGCCCTACTCCTATGAGTTCGATGCTCAGCGTCTGCTTGTTCACAACTATATTCCGGTGCTCTGTCTGATGCACCGGCGGTCCTGTCTCGATGAGGTGGGCCTGTTCGACGAGAGTCTGTTCGTCCACGAAGACTGGGATCTCTGGATCAGGATGGCCACCTGCTATCCCTTTGCGCACATCGCGCAAACGACCGCCGAGTTCACCTGGAGAACCGACGGCTCCTCGATGACCAGTCACGATCACGATGCGTTCTGCCGCACCACGGACATTATTTATCGCAAATACGTTCCGTACGTGGCTGCCAATCCGAAATTGCTGGAAGCGCAACAACGCCATTTGGCCGGGCTGAATGGCCGGGCGAAGAAGCCGCCGTATGCATGTTCAATCATTATTCCCGTCTGGAATAATGCGGCCTTGACCCGGCAATGTCTGACGGCGCTGGCGGAGGTCACCGACGACGTGACCTATGAAGTGATTCTGGTCGATAACGGATCGACGGACGGCGTGCAGGATTTTCTCCGGACGCTCGGGGGTGACGTACAAGTGATCCGTAACGAAGAGAACCTCGGATTTGCCAAGGCCTGCAATCAGGGCGCGCGGGCGGCACGCGGCGAATTCCTGGTGTTTCTGAATAACGACACGATTCCATTGAAGGGATGGCTGTCGGCGCTGGTCGAGGACATCCGCGCCCACGCGGAGGTGGCGGTGGTGGGCAGCAAACTCCTCTTCGAAGACGGGTCGATCCAACATGCCGGCGTTGCCTTCTCACGTGAATGTCTGATGCCTTACCATATGTATCGTGGAGGTCGCGCCGAGGCTGCCTGTGCAAACAGACGGCGCGAATTGCAGTGCGTCACTGCCGCATGCATGCTCGTGCGCCGTAGCGTCTTTGAGCAGGTGGATGGATTCGACGAAGGCTATCGAAACGGCTTTGAGGATGTCGATCTCTGTCTCAAAATTCGGAAGCAAGCGTGGAAGATCGTCTATCAACCCAAGAGTGTGCTCTATCACCTGGAAAGCAAGACACCGGGCAGAAAAGCTCATGACCTCGACAATGGTCGCCGTCTCCATGAACGCTGGGGCGACTGTTGGTGGCTGACGGATGAAGATCTCCTGTACTTTGAGGACGGATATGCCCTTCACACGCATGTCACCGACGGCATGCTGGGCTACCGTCTTCAAGTGATTGCCGACCCGGAGACCAAGACCGAACGGGCGATCCTGGCAGAGGTCCAGGGTGCGGCCCATCGCCGCGACATCAATGCCGTCTCCGCCTACCTCGCGCGCGTGGATGAGTGGCCCGCCGACCCATGGATCCTGCGTTGGGGGGTGCTCGTCTGTCTCGGGGGCACCCGACCCAAACTGGCTATTCCATTCTGGCGGCGCATCCTCACCTTCGAGGAAGACTCCTATGCCCGTATCGGACTGGCGAAGCAAGCGCTGAAAACAGGCGCGTTCGATGAGGCGGACCTCCATGTGACGGCGCTGTTGGAACATGAACCTACGCACGGGGAGGGGTGGCTGCTGCGCGGCATTGTCGCCATGCAGGTCAATGCCTATCAGGATGCGGAACAAGCGTTCGAGCGGGCGAAACGTTTCGGTGGCGATCGACGCAAAGCCTCCTTGGGCATCGTCATGGCAGCGATGGGCGCCGGCCGCACCGAGGCAGCCTGGACGGAATCGACGACCTTGTGCGCCGATGAGCCGGACGATGAAGAATGCATGCACTGGATGCTCAAATGCGGAACGATGCTTCAACGCTGGGACGCCCTGGCGTCACGCCTCTCGTCGTTTGTCGCCCGCAATCCGGGCAATATCGCTATGCGATTTGCCCTGGCGGGCGTATGGCTGAGAGCGGGACGTCGGGCGGATGCCCAGCGGGAATATGACTGGTTGCGCGCCATGGCCCCAGGGTTGGAGGGCATGGACGAATTGGCACAACAACTGACCGGATTCGAACGTCGCCTGGTGCCGAATCATGCCGCATGAGCCCTCTGCGGCGCGCCGCGATCTCTTGATTCAACTGGCCCGATTGGGGGATCTGGTTCAAACGCTTCCCGCTGTCGAAGCCTTGCAGGAGGTCTATCCGGACCGAACGCTGGACGTCCTCTGTGCGGCCCCTTTGACAGCGGTCCTCGCCGGAGCCAGGCATATTGGTCGTGTCATTCCCTGGGACGGGGCACAATGGCGTGCCTGGGCCGATCGCTGGCAGGACAATCCGACTCACACCCTGCAAGCCATGCAAGCCTATGTCGCCGCTCTCGCTGAAATGGCATACGACCGTGTGTATCCGTTGAATCAGCATGTTCGAAGCCATCTTTTGACGCGGTTGTTTTCAGGCCGTTCCTTGCGCGAGGACGAACAGGATCACGTTGAGGCGCGCATACGTCCATGGGCCGAGTATCTCCGACATATCGCGCCACACCGTGGGAACAATCGGGTGCATCTGGCCGATGCCTGGTGCGGCATGAGTGGAGTCCGGCCACGAGGTCGGGCGCCGCTCTTCCAGCCTCCGGCCGTCGAGTTTCCCGACGACCTCGCTCCCATCGGCGAACGGAAGGGGCTCTGGGTCGCGCTGGTCACCGGCGCAGGAGAAGCGGATCGCTGCGTCCCGCCGGCCACATGGAGCCGATGGACCAAAGAGTTTCTGAGCCAGGCGGACGAAGGACAGGTCGTGCTGATCGGAAGCGGACAGGAGCGTGAAACCGGACAGGCCATTCTCGAATCGATTCCCACGTTGCTCCAAGGACGTGTCTGGGATGCGACCGGCCGCACAACCATCCCTCAGTTAATGAAGCTCCTCCACAAGTGCCGCTGGGTGATCGGAGCCGACACCGGTCCGCTTCATTTGGGCACGTTGATGGGAAGTCGAGCCATAGGATTCTATTTTTCTCATGCCCGGGTGCACGAAACCGGCCCCTACGGAGAAGGGCATTGGGTCTATCAATATGCCACGCAGACCCGGCCTGACAGCTGGCCCATCATGGAAAGTATCGCGTTGATCTGTGGCGACCAGCGTCAGGCCGCGGCCGATTGGACCCTCTGGAGGAATCGTATGGACCACTGGGGAACGAATTTTGATGACGGTTCAGGACAGGAGAGCGTCCAGTGCGTCCGCGCGACTGTCTGGCGAAACCTTTCTCCAACCCTGTGCGAATCGGTTGCCGCATGAACAGATTCAACGACAACATCGATCAGTTGGCCGCACAGGATGCAGCTTTCGCGGTGGCGGTGAAAGCTTCGGCGGGCGGCGCGCTCACCATCGAGCCGGCGCGGAGTGGCGTCCCTTCAGCGAGACGATCCGGCCGGTGGATTCACAGCGCCTATGATCCACTCCGCGAAGCGGACACCTGGGCTGACACCCATGCGCCCGCCTGTCGGGAAGGCGAGACCGTCGTCGTGGCCGGCGTCGGGCTGCTGTACCACATTGAGGCCCTTCGGAAACGAGTGGCGTCGGAGATTGCGGTTGCGGTGCTGATCTCCGACCTCGACGAATTCCATGACGCGCTCGTCGCGCGGCCCCTCGGGTCATGGGCCGACGACATCCTTTGGCTCTCCGGACCGCCGGTTGAAATCGCTGACCGGCTGAGCAAGACGGGCCGGCCGCTGCGATGTCTGTCCTATGCTCCGGCCACGCAGAGTGATTCGGACTTCCACAGCGCCTTCGAGCAAGCCTTGCGTCGCAGTATTGCGCGACAGGCTGGTGGACAGCTGACGATTGCGCTGGTGGGGCCCATCTATGGCGGTTCCCTCCCGATCGCGCGCTATGTGAGACGGGCGCTGGAAACGCTCGGGCACCAGGTGCAATGGATCGATCACAGTGTGCATGCGTCGAGTTACGAAGCGATGGGGGCGCTGAAAGATGGGCGCAATCGCCAACTGATGCAAGGTCGCCTGGCCGAAGTCTTGAGCCAATGGACCTTGGCCTCTCTGGCCGAGTCACCTCCCGACCTCGTCTTGTCGCTGGCTCAGGCCCCGTTGACCTTGCCGGTGCTGGAGCATCTTCGCAAGAAGAAGTTGCTGACCGCCATGTGGTTCGTGGAGAACTATCGGCACCTAACCTATTGGCAACAAATGGCGCCGGGTTACGACTTTTGGTTCGTGTTTCAACGGGGAGCCTGTCTCGATGCGTTCCGGCAGGCGGGCGCGCGACAGGTCAGTTTCCTGCCCATGGCGGCCGACCCCGAATTGCATTGTCCGCTGGATCTGTCGGATGACGAACGGCGCACCTATGGCGCGGATGTCTCCTTCGTCGGCGCAGGGTATCCGAATCGCCGGCGTCTGTTCCCGGCACTGCTGCGCCGACCCTGGTCGTTCAAACTCTGGGGGAATGAGTGGGACGGAGCCGACGAACTCCGCTCCGTTCTGCAACTCAATGGCGCACGGATCGATACCGACACTTGCATGAAGGTGTTCAACGCTACGGCGATCAATTTGAATGTTCATTCCACGACCGGCGCGGGCCTTGATCCGCAAGCCGATTTCGTCAATCCACGGACCTTCGAACTGGCGGCCTGCGGCGCCTTTCAGTTGGTCGATTTCCGCTCCCAGTTGCCGGAATTTTTCACCGAGCGGGAGTTAGTCTCGTTCCGGAACTTCGATGAAATTCCAGGACTCGTGGGGCAATGGCTCGGAGATCCGGCGGCTCGACAGGCCATGGCCGATGCCGCCCGCACACGGGTCTTGGGCGCGCATACCTATGTGCATCGGATGCGGGATTTGTTAGGCCAAATAGGATTGTCCCAGCCCGATCGAGTCGGGGCCGTGTTGCGAGGCGACCGACAGCAAGAAGCCCTGCTGGCGCGTTGCGCCGGAGATGCGCCGCTGGAATCGCTGCTCAAGGCCTTGCCAGCCGGGCAGCGAGTTGAGTTGAAGGATGTCGCCGCACGAATTCGCAGCAAAGGCTCGACCGCGACGCTCAAGCGGGAAGAATTGATGGTGCTGATGTTGGATGAATACCGGAGCGAGACACGCGATTTGTTATGAACAAGCAAGTGCTGCTCATCAATATCACCCGGATGGGCGATCTCGTGCAGATGGGCACGTTGCTGCAACGCCTTCAGCATGAGTGGCCGGGAGCCGCCGTCGATCTGGTCGTGGATCGACGGTTCGCTCCGATCGCGAAACTCCTGCCTCATCTCCGGCACATTTTCGATTATGACTTTCATCGTCTGGTCGACGAGAGTCGCGCGCAAACGAAGGATGTCGTGACCCTCTACCGTGAGATGACAGGCTGGGCGGCGCCGTTAATCGAGGCCCGGTACGACCGCGTCGTAAATTTGACCTTCAATCGCAGGAGCGGACTGCTGGCTTCCTACGTCGGCGCCAAAGAGATTCGAGGTATCGCGGCTCCCAAAGACGGGGACGTGGCCATTCATAACCCCTGGATGGCGTACCTCACGGATGTACACAGTCAACGTCAGTTCAATCACTTTAATCTGGTGGATATTTACGCCTTGGGTGGAAGCGGGACCGGACCGTTTGCGCCCTTGTCGCTCGACATTTCTCCGGGCACGGCGCAATGGGCGCGTGATTTTTTCGCGTCCCACGGCGGACAACAGCAGCCCTGGATCGCGGTGCAAGTCGGAGCCAGCGATCCGATGAAAGCCTGGCGACCTGAACTCTTCGGACAGACCCTGGCCGCGCTGAGTCGGCAGACACCGGTCGGGTATGTGTTTATCGGGACGGAAAGCGAACGGAAGGCGATTGAAACGGCACAGATTGCGTATCGGCAAGCCGACGGACATGCGCCTCTCTGCGACGCGGTCGGACGGACGACGCTGCCTCAGCTCGCGGCGGTGCTGGCCCAGTGCCGACTCCTGCTGACCAACGACACCGGCCCCATGCATCTCGCAGTTGGAGTAGGAACGCCGGTGATCGATCTCTCGGTCGGGCATGTCGACTTTCGCGAGACAGGTCCCTATGGGCCGGGACATTGGATCGTCCAGCCGGATATGGGGTGCGCGCCGTGTGGATTCGATCAGGTCTGTTTGCACCACGCCTGCAAGGATCGGCTGGTGCCGGACCAGATTGCCGCGCTGTGCCAGCATGTGCTCAATGGAGCCGCATTTCCAGAAAAATTAACCGGCATCAAGATCTATCGGTCGCGCGTCGATGAGGACGGCCTGGGGAGCACTGAACTTCATGCCGGACGGGAAGATCCCACGGTCAGCTGGTATGGCCGATTCTGGCGTCGGTTCTGGTTCGAACAATTTACGGGCCGCCCCAGTCTGGTCCCCATGGTTCAGGAGCCTCCGTCAGACTGGAAGGAGGGCATGGCACTTCTGAATCAGCTGATGCCTCTCGCAGCCGGATTGGTATCCAGAGCGGAGGAACTGGTGCGTTTGACCGCCCGACGGCCGTTGCCGATCAGTGCCCTGCAGCAGATGCAGCTGGAGGAGAACGGGGAACGTCAGCAGGTGGTGGCGCTCAGCCTGCAATCCCCGGCGACCGCATCCCTGGCGGTGGCCCTCGTGCGGGACACGCACAATGACGACGGCAACGAACTCACCGGCATGGCTGAATCCCGTCTCGCAACCTATCGACGCTGGCAGAAGAGGCTGCAGAAGGTCGCGGCCGGCTTTCGTTCGTTCGAGACACCACAAGGGCTTACATCGCAGGGGAAGCCTCGGGCCATCCCCATGGCGCGGATCGGGTAACCGTATACGACACACGTTTGACACTCGGCGAAAGGAGTCCGACCATGCATATCACCCTCGACGGCGAACAGTGGCAGATGCCGGATGACACTTCTCTCATAAACGCCCTGGCTGTTCTCAGCGACAAAGCCCATGCCCAACATCGCATCGTGACGTCGTTGACGGTCGGCGGGAGGGCCATCAGCGATCGCGATTTGGATCCGGCCTTTTTGAATCAACGGGGACAGGATGTGGGCGAGGTGGCCGGGCGGTCGCAATCGCTACACGCCATCATTACAGACGCGAAACAGGCTATTGACCGGTTTGCCGCGCAGTTGCGAGCCGATGGCCTGGTCCTGCTCGGCCCGCTACGCTCGGGCACCGGGCAGGTGGGAACCATCGATACCTGGCTCGGGAGGCTGGCGGACTACACCGAAATGTTGGAAGCCGGGCATGCCCAGGGGGTTGAAGGGTTGTCGTCTGCGGCGTTGCTTCCGTGGATCCAGGAACTGTTGGGGGCACGAACCACGGCCGACCCGATCCGTGTCGCGGATCTTCTGGAATACGAATTATTGCCGCGGCTCGCTGACGCCCATCTGGCTGCTTAGGGCTCATTGTTCTCCGATATGGTGTACCGACCGGTACTGCTCTTCATTGCAGGCATTTTCTGCACATCCTGAACCACTTAAGTCTTCCCGACAGCCTACCGATAAGGGGCACAGCAAGACGGTAGCAAGGCGCAGCGGGGATGTGGCCACATCTTCACCAGACCTGGTTACCACCTCGTCGGCACGGACGCTGGCGAATCTCGAAGAGTAGTGCGGAAGCTTCAGGAGGAAGTACGTCATGGCATTAGTCGTCAATACAAACGTTGCGTCTTTGGCGGCACAGCGGAACCTCGGAATCAATCAGGCCCAATTGGGGCGGTCAGTTGAGCGGTTGTCGTCGGGGTTGCGGATTACTCGTGCGTCGGATGACGCGGCGGGGTTGGGCGTGTCCGAAACCTTGCGGGCGCAAATCCGCAGCATCAACCAGGCGAACCGAAATGCCAGTGATGGCATCAGTTTGACTCAGATCGCCGATGGCGCAGCCTCTTCGATCGGCAGCCTGTTGGGACGTATGCGAGAGCTGGCGACACAATCCGCGAGTGGAACCCTCGGGACGACCGAGCGGTCCTACTTGGATCAGGAATTTGTGGCATTACGTTCGGAAATCGACCGTATTTCAACAACGACGGAATTTAACGGTCAGGCGCTTCTGAGCGGGAGCAGCAACACCTTCGATGTGTTCATCGGCTTCAAGAGCGGAACAGGCAACTCGTTGTCGGTTGCGTTGACCGACTTGGATGTTGCATCGGTTGGTTTGACAGGCGCGAGCGTGTCGACGGCTGCTGGAGCCCAGACCATGCTGGCCACGATTGATGGGGCCATTAGCTCAGTGGCAACCGCTCGTTCGAATTACGGGTCGATTCAGAGCCGCTTCGAAGTCGCGATTCAGAACTTGACGGTCACGGCCGAGAACTTCACCGCGGCCGAATCGCGGATTCGAGACGCGGACATTGCGCATGAAACATCTGTGTTCACGAAGAACCAGATCCTCACCCAATCCGGCATCGCGATTTTGGCTCAGGCCAATTCGCTGCCACAGCAAGCGCTGACGCTGCTGCGAGGATAAGGTATCATCCGTGGGTGCCCCGCTTGTTAGAGCGGGGTACCCACAGACTGAGCCAGGGAGGATAACATGGTTCACGACGTATCGAACAATACGGACCTCCTCGCAGCCGCTGCCAATGCGAGTCAGACTGTTCCTCAGTATCCCCCTGTACGGAGTCCGGAGAAACAAGTTTCCGTGCCTGAGCCGTCAGGGGGTGAGGTCAATAAGAAGGAACTCGACCAGGCGCTCACTCGAGTGCGTGAGGTGTTTCAGAAGGCTGATTCCAGAGTTGAGTTTTCGATTGACCCGGACCTTGATCGGGTTGTGGTGAGGATCCTTGATGGGGAATCCGGCACTGTGATCCGGCAGATTCCGCAACAGGAAGTCATCGACCTTGCAAAGAGGTTGGAGACGCCGACCGGGTTGCTTCTGCATCGCAAGGTGTAGCCTGCTGCTTCACGACATGAAAGGGATGTCATGGCGATCAGTTTCGGCGGGTTAGGAAATGGTGTGGACTTTGGTCAAGTCGTGTCCGAGTTGACCAAAGTCCAACGCCTGCCTATCGACGCCTTGACGAAGAAAAAGAAAGACCTGCAGACCAAGCTCACCGATTACGGTTCCTTGGGCAACAAGCTGCTCGCCCTGCAGAGCGCGGCGAATGCCATCCGCCTTCCCAGCAGCTTCGATCGATCTGCCAGCACGGTCAGCGACGACAAGATTCTTACGGCTCAAGCCGGCGCGGGAGCCTCCACGGGCAGTTATACGGTGCAAGTCACTCAGCTGGCCAAAGCCAACCAAATTACGAACAAAGCCGTCAAGGCTGTCTCCGGCACCACTGAGGTGGTCTCGAGCGGCGCCGGCACCTTTACCTTTCGGGTCGGGAGCGGAACCGACCGAACGGTCGCCCTCAGCGCCGGCGCCACGCTCGACGACCTTCGTTCGGCCATTAACGATCACGGAGCCGGTGTGACCGCCTCCGTGATCAACACCGGAACGGAAGCGAGCCCGGCCTATCGATTGACGTTGACCGCAACCTCATCAGGCGCGGCCAATGCCATCACCGTTGTGACCGATACGACCACGCTCGATTTCACCAACACAAGCGGGGCGGGCGGCAACGATACGTTGCAGGCAGGGCAGAATGCCATCGTGGTCATCGGCGATCCCGACGAAACCCCGATTTCCATTGAACGCGCCGGCAATGTGATCAGCGATGCGATTCCGGACGTCACCCTCACCCTCAAATCGAAAACCGTCACGACTCCCGCTCCGGAACCGGTCACGGTCAATATCAGCAGCGATCCCGAGGGCGTCAAGACCAATATTAAAGCGCTGGTCACCGCCTACAACGACATCGTGAAGTTCGTCAACGAGCGGACCGGGTACGACATTGCGACGAAGACCGGCGGGATTTTCTTTAACGAGAGCACGGCGAAAAACGTCTTGAGCCAGTTGCGCACCGCAGTCTCGGGGGAGGTCGCTGGACTCTCCACCTATAAGACGCTTGGCGCGGTCGGCTTTAAAACGGAACGCGACGGGACCCTCACCATCGAAGACGCCAAATTGGACTCGGCGTTGGCGAGCAATTATGCCGCGACTCGGGCCTTGTTTGTGACGCAGCCGACCACAAACGGCATCGCGGACCGTATCGTGAAAGCGGTCGATTTCCTCGACAGCATCGACAGCGGCGCCTTCACGATTCGAAAAAACTCCATCACCAGTCAGATCGGTAGACTCACGGATGAAATCGGGCGGAAGGAAGATGCCGCTTCGCGATATGAAGAGCGGCTGCGACTGCAGTTCGCCTCATTAGACGGCTTACTCCAAAAACTACAAGGACAAACCAGCGCCCTCCAGGCGTTACGATAACCACATAGGGTCACCATGATCGCCACTGCCGCCAACGCCTATCAACAGACGCAAGTCATGACCGCCAACCGGGTGCAACTGATCGTGCTGCTGTACGACTCCGCGATTCAATCGATGGAGCTGGCCCGGGAAGCCATTCTGACGAACAACTACAAAGACAAGGCTCGTTTTCTCGATCGCAGTATCGCGATTGTCGGAGAACTGTCCAGCGTCCTGGACTTCGAACGAGGCGGGGAGATCGCGGTCTCGTTGCACCGGTTGTATGACTACATGGTGCAGCAGTGTATCCAGGCCAACCTTCGACATAACGGCAAGCACCTCGACGGACCGATTCGCTGCCTGACGACACTGCGGGAAGGCTGGCAAGTGGTCGCGAGGCAAGAAGCGGTGGCCCATGTCGGCAGCTAAGTCACCCGATCCCGCTTTTCTCCACGACCGCCGCTCCATCGAACGGCTCACCATCCAAGCGCTGGAGGCCGCTCGGGCCGGTGACTGGGATCAAGTCGACGCCTGTTATAGCGCGCGTGGACTCAGCCTGACCTCCTGTGCGCTCGATCGCCCATTCGCGCAACAGCTGCTGAGGATGGATGAAGAGGTTCGCTCGGCCATCCTGGTGGCGCAAGCCGCGATATCCGGCCAATTGGCCGATGCCGCTCAGGTGAAACGACACCTGCGCCAATTACGTGAAAGTAGCGGACAACTGGCCTCCGAACGTGTCACGATACATCGTGAAGCCTGACGCGCCTGAGTCCGGGCGACAGGCTGGCCCTGTTCCTCCACCGCAGAGGTTCGGTATGACTTCGTCACATGACCGGTTTCGTCGCTCCCCCCCCACCGACTTCAAGAATGATGACCGCCGCGAATGGTTACGCATCGACGATCGCTTGCTGCTCGAGTACCGTCGTTTCGACGAACCAGCCGAGGCTATGAACGCCCATCTCCCTCCGGCGACAGAAGATACGATCGCCACGGCGGTGTCGAAACCGACTATCGATCTGCTGGTCCGGGCAGGGGAGACCTTTGCAGGCTCGCCGCTATTACCCTGGGTCTCCAAAATCGACTGGATGCTGGAGACGATTCTCAAGTCCCTCGTGAAAAGTCATCCCGGCAGTGTCGCCATCGCACGGCTGACCGATGTGGATATCAGCGCCGGCGGGCTGGGTTTCGATACCCCGCGTCAGTTTCAGGCAGAGGACCTGTTGGTGCTGAAGGTGATCCTACCGCCGTTCAGCATGATCGAGGCGACGGCGCGCATCATTCGGGTGACTCCGGCCGAGAGGGACTCGACGGGCTATCATGTCGCCACACAGTTTGTGGAGTTGGGCGGGGACGAGCAGGAGCTGATTATCCGGCATATTCTGCAGGTGCAGGCCGAACGCCTGCGGGCGAGAAGAGCGGCACATTAGGCGGCCGCGAAGGGCGTACCGCGATCACGGCCACCTGGTCGGCATCGGGGGTTAAGCGGCTTGTTCGGGTGACGGGACGGTTTCAGCCGGAGTCGTGATCGGGCGGGCGAGTAACGTCAGTAAAGTCTGTGCGGCTTTCTCGAGAGCCAGGGCTGCGGGCGCCGTGGGCTCGAATTCGACGACCGGAAGATAACTACGCACTGCACGTGTCATCGCCGGATCATCCGGAATCTCCCCCAGCATCATCAGATCCCCGCCGACATATTCCTGCAATAGCTTCTTCAACTGCAGCACATTCACTCGCGACTTCCCGGACACCCGATTCACGATCAGGGAGGGATGAAACCCCTGGAGTGTCCGGCCGGCGGTTTCCTTGGCATTGGGATCGGTTTCGCTGACCGCCTGGATGACCTCGTCGATACTGCAGAAATCCCGATCGGAGAGCGTCTCGGTGACGGCATCGCGCGACAGGAAGGCCGACAAAACACGGCGAATCGCCGCCAGCTTGATAAAGCGGTAGAGGTCGAGCACGGAGGTCGGATCCGGGGTCGCGATCGTCAGGTAATGGTCGGCCATGAGGAAAAAGTCCAGCGCGTGATAACTGGTGCCTGCGCCGATATCGACAATGATGACATCGGCTTGCAGTTGCCGGAAATGGCGAATCAAGCGCTTTTTCTTGGCATAGGGCAGATTGGCCGTCGCCAGGGTATCGCCTGTGCCGGGAATCAACTGCAGAAAGGGGTGTGCCGAGACCTGCTGGAGGACCTCTTCAAGGCGTTCGACCCGTCGTTCCACAAAATCCGTCAAGGTGCGGGGAGGGTTGAGCATGCCGAACAGAATATGGGCATCCGCGCCACCCACGTCCAGATCCGCCAACACTACCCGCTTGCCTCGCTTGGCCAAGAGCATGGACAGATTGGCAGCGATCACGCTTTTTCCGACACCGCCCTTGCCTGAGCCGACTGACACGATCGTTGCCATAGGGACTGGTCTCTCTCCATTCAGTGTGTGTGCCGTCTCTTCTTTCGGTCTGCCTGGAGCGAAACATGAGCAAATTCGACTGGCAACTAAGTAGACCCCTCGTAACCGCTGAATCGTCCTACCGTGCCTATTAAAGCTCATCATCTAAGAACGGGCAACTAAAGTTTGAGACGGCGCCCACCGATATCGTATCCATCATGAACGATGTCATTACAGCAACAACCAACGCAAACCTCGACGGTGCATCGCCTTCGGACAGCGAAATTCTAACCGTGTTGGATGTGGCGCGCTTTCTGCGCGTCCCCAAATCCACGGTCTATAAGCTCGCGCGCCTCGGACAACTGCCGGCGTCCAAAATCGGAAAGCATTGGCGGTTTCTCCGACGCGATATTCACGACTGGATGCACAACCGAACTCAGCAGAACTGATCTCGTTCTGAGAGAGCGTCTGTAGAGTCAACAGGAACACGAGCGGCACGGACGAACCGATGCCCGCCGCTCGCGCCTATCACCACGGACGGGTTAGACGAGGCAATCGATGGCTGACACAAATACGGCAAGAAAAGTGGAAGTCGCCGCGCCCAAGCTGTCTCCCGACACGTTCAAACAGCTGAGGGATTTGATCTATGAAAAGACCGGCATTTTTTTTCAGGACAATAAGACCTATCTGTTGGAGAGCCGATTACTGCCTCGATTGCATGCCTGCCGGTGCCAGACCTTTGACAGTTATCTGAACTTCCTGCGTTTCGACGCCTATCGGGATCGTGAGGTCACCGAACTTTATACGGTCATCACAACGAACGAGACCTATTTCTTTCGCGACGAGGCTCAGCTTGAGAGCTTCATGAAGGTCATGGTTCCGGAAGTGATGAAGACCAACGCGGGGACGAAACAGATCCGCATTTGGAGTGCAGCCTGCTCGACCGGAGATGAACCCTATACCCTCGCGCTGTTGTTGCGGGACTATCCGCCGCTCGCCGGCTGGACCATCGACATTCTCGCGACAGATATCAGCGAAAATGTCCTGACCATCGCGCGCACCGCGACCTACAGCTCCCATTCCCTGCGCAAAGTGCCTCCGGCTATGCTCGCAAAGTATTTCACCGGGAAGAAAGAGCAGCAGACGCTCGTGCCACAGGTGAAGGACATGGTGCGGTTCATGAACGTGAACCTCTACGACCGCCCCAGACTCAAGCTGATTCGTGGCATCGACATCGTGTTCTGTCGAAACTGCCTGATCTATTTCGACGAGAAAGCCAAAGCACAGATCGTCTCGGATCTACGTGATGCCTTACGCCCCAAGGGCTATTTGATGATCGGATTTTCCGAGACGTTGCACGACACCACCGGGCATTTCAAAACCATTCATGCAGACCGTTCCGTTATTCATGAGAAACAGTAAGGAGGATGAGTCATGCCAGCCGATCCAAACATGAAGATTCTCGTCGTCGATGACATGTCCACCATGCGCCGCATCGTCAAGAACATCCTGAAGCAGCTGGGTTTCAACAATTTGGAAGAAGCTGAAAACGGTCAGGAGGCGCTGACCAAGCTGAAGGCGGACACCTATGGGTTCGTGGTGTCCGATTGGAACATGCCGGTCATGATGGGCATCGATATGTTGCGCGCCATTCGTGCGGACGAAAAACTGAAGAAAATCCCTGTGCTGATGGTCACAGCCGAAGCGCAGAAAGAGAATCTGATGGAGGCCGTCCAGGCCGGCGTCAGCAACTATGTCGTCAAGCCGTTCACCGCCGAGACGATGCAGGAGAAGATCAACAAGATTTTCAAGTAATCGGCTCTTAACCGGTGAGGGTCACGATGGCACAACCACAGGCGGCAGCAAAAACGCAGAATGTGGTCAATGAGGATGAGCCGGCGGAGAAGGCACCCGACACGAAGCTCTACGAGGAGCTCGGAGAGTTGGCCCGGTTCATCGATACCACGATGAAAACGCTCTCGGAATTCAGCGCCCCGGTCAATGCATCCACGGAGCAGTTGCCGCAAGCGCAGACCCATCTCTTGAATCTCAAAACTCAGACCGAACAGGGGACGCATCGAGTGATGCTGGAAGTGGAGGCCATCCAGGACAACCACGCCCAGATCAGCAAGATGCTGAAGGAGATGACACAGACGTTCCAGCAAGCGAAGGTGTCCCCCGCGTTCATACAACAGATGCAAACCCTGGGGCAGGCCCTCGGACAGGACGACAAGCGGCTGCTGGATATCATGACGGCCCTGTCGTTCCAGGACCTGGTGGCGCAGAGCGTCAATAAACTCGTTACGATTCTGGATGAAGTCGAGCATAAGCTGCTTCAACTCGTGGTGGTCTTCGGTCCCTATCAAAAACAGGCTGCGAAGACCGATCAGGGCAAAGCCAGCGAAATGTTGAAGCAACTCGAAGCGACCAAGAACACGTCGATGGACCAGGATCTCGCGGACGAAATCTTGAAGCAATTCGGTTTTAACTGAGGTGGGTTATGAGCGATGAAATGCAGGAAATACTCAACGACTTCCTGACCGAATCCAATGAAATGCTGGAAGTGTTGGACCAGCGATTCGTCACGCTGGAATCCGATCCCAACAATACGGATCTCCTGAACGAAATCTTTCGTGCGATGCATAGCATGAAAGGATCCGCCGGCTTTCTGGGTTTCAACCATCTGGTGGACGTTGCGCATCGCGGGGAGAATATTCTCAACAAGCTGCGCCAGGCCGAAATGGCCGTCAATCCGGCGATCATCAGCGTCATTCTTGAAACCATCGATGTCATCAAAGCGATCATGGCCGACATTCGCGAATCGGGCACCGACAACCACGTCGCGACGGCAGCCATTGCATCCAAGCTGGACGATATCATTAACGGTACGGTAAGCACCGCGGCCCCAGCCGCCGCACCGAAAGTCGAAGCCGCCGCACCCGTACAGGAGACTCCTGCCCTTCCGCCGCCAACACTGGGCGAGATTCTGGTGAATGAAGGCCTGGCCTCCAAAGATCAGGTTCTTGATGCGCTTAACGCCCAACAGCACCAGCCGGATCCGAAGACACCTCTGGGAGAGATTCTTCTCCAGGCCAAAGCCATTACCGAGCGCGCCCTCGATCAGGCACTTCATAAGCAGGAGAAGCAGCCCAAACCGGCCGAAGAAGACGCCACGATTCGGGTAGAAACCAAACGCCTTGACAGTGTGATGAATCTGGTCGGGGAGTTGGTCTTGGGTCGCAATCGTCTGATCAAGATCGGGACGCAGTTGGAACAAAATCATGAGGCCGATCCCCAAGTGCGCGTCTTGAGCGAAACGCTCGCGCAACTCAATCTGGTGACCACGGACCTGCAGCTCGCCGTCATGAAGACCCGTATGCTGCCGATCAAGAAGGTGTTTGCCAAGTTGCCTCGCATGGTGCGTGACCTCTCGCAGAAGCTGAACAAGCAGGTTCATCTCGAAATGCGCGGCGAGGAAACCGAACTGGATAAGTCCGTCGCCGACGAAATCGGAGACCCGCTCGTGCACTTGGTGCGCAACGCCATCGATCATGGCATTGAAACTCCGGCAGAACGGCAGGCAAAGGGCAAGCAGGCAGGAGGGCAGCTGACCATTGCCGCCAGCCAGGAAGGCAACAGCATCGTCATTCGCATCAATGACGACGGTCGCGGCATTCAGGTCGAGAAGATCAAAGCCAAGGCGCTGGCCAAAGGTTTAATCAGTGAAGCCGAACTCGCGACGATGGAACATCGCGAAGTCTTGAACCTCATTTTTCTTCCGGGATTCAGCACGGCAGAACAGGTGACCGATGTGTCGGGTCGTGGCGTGGGCATGGATGTGGTACGCACCAACATTCGAAAGATCAACGGCAGCGTGGATTTGGAATCCGAGCCCGGCAAAGGCAGCCAGGTCATCATCAAGCTGCCGCTGACCATTGCGATCATTCAGGCGTTGATGGTCGAAGTTGAACGCTCGATTTTCGCCATCCCACTGAGCACCGTGATCGAAGCGGTCCTGATCTCACGTTCGGACATCAAAACGATCAACGGGCGTGAAGTGCTGCATTTGCGAGATCGTGTCCTGCCGCTGATCCGCCTGGCGCAGGAATTTGATATCCCGACAGACAAAGAGCGGGAACGGTTTTATGTGGTCGTCGCCGCGTTGGGCGATCGACGAGTCGGCGTGGTGGTCGACGAACTGCGCTCGCAGGAGGAAGTCGTCATCAAGTCCATCTGGGATTACCTGGAAACGATCAAAGGCGTGTCAGGAGCCACCATTACCGGCGAGGGTAAGGTCGTGTTGATTCTGGACACTTCGGAATTGGTCCAGAACGCCCAGGCCTGGCACAACTCCGGGATGGCCGTCTAACGGTCGTCACCGGCGGGTAAGCAGAGACAGGTGAGGGATAGTCGCCTGCGTAGGCTACCGCGATAGATGAACAGCGACGTGCGAGATCGGAGGAAGTATGTCCACTCTCATCAATGAAATCGATGCTCGAACCAGATTGGCCGGGGCCAATCAGATGGAATTGCTGCTGTTTAAACTCGGTACGAACGAAATCTTCGGGATCAACGTGTTCAAGGTGCGTGAAGTGATGAAATTACCGGAGCTCACCCAGATTCCGGAGGCAGACAGCCGCATCGTGGGGATGGCCAATATTCGTGGAATCATGGTTCCCGTGGTGGGCCTTAAACGCAGCTTGGGATTGGGAACGGAAAACGAGGGTCAACCGGGAGGTCCGGCAGGGACACATCCCTATTTGATCGTGTCCGAGTACAACGGAAGTTTGCAGGGCTTTCTCGTCGCAGGAGTCGATCGAATCATTCGCTTCTCATGGTCAGCCATCAAGACGCCACCGGCGATCGTCAGAGAAAACAACAAAGGCGCGGTCACGGCCGTCACGATGCTTGAGGATGGACGCATGGTTCTGATTCTGGATGTCGAGAAAGTGCTGAACGACATTTGTCCCCGTTCGGACGATGAGGTGTTTGCCGGTATGGTGGCCGCTCCGGCGCTTAAATCAAAGTGCATGTTGTTTGCCGACGATTCATCCGTGGCTCGGATGCAGATTCGTAAAGCGTTGGAACGTCTCGAGATGTCCTACATCATGGCGACCACCGGAGGGGAGGCCTGGGCGAAGCTGCAAGCACTCGCAGATCAGGCGACGGCGGAAGGCAAGGAGCGGGTGGATCAGATTCAATGCATTCTCAGCGACATTGAGATGCCGGAAATGGATGGATTCACATTGACCAAGCACATTCGTGCCGACCCGAGACTGGCCCACTTGCCTGTCATGTTGCACTCTTCGTTGACCGGTGCCTGCAACATGGAAAAGGGCAAGGCAGTCGGGGCGACCGACTATATCACGAAATTCGACGCCAAAATGTTGGGAGAGAAACTCGCCTTCCATATAGACGAGTCCAACCAGCAAGCGAAGGCGGCATAAGCACTGAATTCAGGACCGACCGCTGATCCGAAGACGCACTTAAGCTTTCGGAACAGACGGCCGATGTATCGGCTAAAGGTTATGGCACTTCCACTGTCTCAGGCACAGCGTCCAGCGAATCCGGTCCGCGTTCTGGTCGTGGACGACTCGGCCTTCATGCGAAAAAGTCTGACGACCATGCTCGAAGAGGGCAAACAGATCCACGTAGTGGGTGTGGCGAGAAACGGTGAGGAAGCCGTTCAACAGGTTCAGCAGTTGAAGCCCGATGTCGTCACGATGGATGTGGAAATGCCGGGAATGACGGGACTGCAGGCGTTGCAGCAAATCATGTCGAAGTTCCCCGTGCCGGTCATTATGGTCAGTTCGATCACCGTGGAAGGCGCTCAAGAAACCCTGCAAGCACTGGAATGGGGCGCGGTGGATTTTGTGCCGAAACAACTCGATGGTGTCGTATCCAAGATTGCGGACATTCAACAACAGCTGGTGTCCAAAGTGCTGGCCGCCAGATATGCCGGCGCGAAACTGAAAAAGATTCCGATGACGGGCGTCACGAAGTCGTCTGCCATGCAGGTCAAAGCGTTGAGCAGCCAATCGGTGAGTGTGACTCGCGGCACCAAGCTCATTGCGATCGGATGCTCCACGGGGGGGCCGCAGGCCTTGTTTGAAATCATGCCGATGATCCCGGCGGATTGTCCGGCTGGAATCGTCATCGTCCAGCACATGCCCAAATTCTTTACCAAGCCCTTCGCCGAACGCCTGAATAGCCTATGTCCTTTGGATGTGCGTGAAGCCGTCGAGGGGGATGAAGTGAAACCCGGCCGCGTGCTCGTCGCTCCCGGCGGGATGCAGTTCCGCATCGTCAAAAAAACGATTACGAGTTCAGTCGTCAAGTTGTCGCCTAATGTGGAAAACCATCCTCACGCTCCGTCGGTCGACATCATGTTGAAATCCGTGGCGGCGCTGTATGGCGAACGCACGATCGGGGTGATCTTAACCGGAATGGGCCACGACGGATTGGAAGGAATGAAAGCGATCAAGGCGGCGAAGGGGCGAACGGTGGCGCAAGACGAAGCCTCGAGTATCGTGTACGGCATGCCGAAAGCCGTAGTGGAAGCCGGGTGCGCAGAAAAAGTGGTTTCGCTCTCCAAAGTCATCGGCGAAATCATGAATATGGTGTGACAGGAATCGTCAACTCAATCGTTCACACATGGAGAGGTAGGAGGAGTTATGGGGAGCATGATGAAAAGTATGACGATCGGCCCGAAGTTCATCTTGTCGATTTCCGTGGCGGCGTTCGTCGCCATTGCTATCGGGCTCTTCGTGTTGTATCAGCAGGAAGAAGACAAGATGGACATGATGTTGTCCGGGCGTGCCCAGGTTCTGTCTCAGCAGATCATGATCGGGCGCGCCTATATCGCCACCAACTATGCCGCCAAGATCAAAAAGTCGAAAGCCGGTTCTGAGATTCAGGTGCTCAAAGACCATAGCGGCAACCCGGATGCCATTCCGGTGCCTGCTACTGCGGTTCGAGAAATGGGCGAGGAGGCCAGCCGGACAGGCCTGTATAACGCCAGGCTGGTGAGTCAGAATCCCGTGAACCCGGCCAACTCTCCGAAGGACAATTTTGAGAACGAGGCCATCAGGGCCATCATGGGCGGAGCAGAGAGTTACGCTCGCCGGGATGATGTCAACGGAGTGCCGACCTATCGTCGTGCCATGATAGATAAGGCGACGACCGCTGCCTGCATCAGCTGCCATACCAGCAACCAGGTCGGCGACACGCTCGGCATATTGAGCGTGTCTCTGCCGATGGGGCCGGCGATTGTACTCTCCAATAAGTCTATGTGGCAGACCGGCGGACTGATGGCCGGTATCGTTGTGATCATCATGGTGATCACGTACTTCCTGCTCCGCAACATTGTGCTGCAGCCGTTGGCCAAAATGAGCGACATTTTGCGCGACATTGCGAAGGGCGAGGGCGACCTCACCAAGCGTGTGCCTTGTGAGGGCAACGACGAAATCGCGCACATGGGCAAGTACTTCAACGAGTTTATCGAAAAGTTACAGCACATGATTAAGAAGGTCGCTCACGTGACGGACAAAGTCGCTTCCGCCTCGGTTGAATTGTCAGCGACCGCCGAGGAGATCTCGAAGGGCACCGACACCTTGACGTCGCGCGCGTCTCAAACTGCCGCTGCGGTGGAGGAGATGAATGCGACCGTCGGACAAGTTGCGCAGAACTCCGGCAAAGCAGCCAGTCTGGCGCAAGACACCGTGAAAACCGCTCAAGAGGGTGGAACCGTGGTGTCGAGCACCATCTCCGGTATGCAACAGCTGTCTGAAGCTGTGTCGAATTCCGCAACCATCATCTCTGATTTGGGCAAATCGTCCGACCAGATCGGCGAGATTGTGCGAACGATCGAAGACATCGCCGACCAGACCAATTTGCTGGCCTTGAACGCGGCCATTGAAGCGGCTCGAGCCGGTGAACAGGGTCGGGGATTCGCCGTGGTGGCCGATGAAGTCCGGAAACTTGCGGAACGGACCACCAAAGCGACCAAGGAAATCGGCGACATGATCCGCCAGATCCAGCACGATACACGGGGCGCTGTGGACTCGATGCAGCAGGGTACCCAGAAAGTCACGGCCGGTGTGGATCTGGTCAATAAGACCGGTGACGCCCTGTCGCAGATCGTGCGCATGGTCTCAGAGAGCGCCGATATGATCCGACAGATCGCCGTGGCATCGGAAGAGCAATCTGTGGCGACGCAGCAGATCGCGAGCGACATCGAAAACGTGGCGAAGGTCACTAAAGAGTCGTCGTCCGGCGCACATGAGTCGGCGAAGGCAAGCCAGGACCTGAGCCAGTTGGCGGTCGAATTGCAGGGGATCGTGGGTGGATTCAAGCTCTAAGCAGCAACCACGAGAAGGAGCCCAGCATGAGTGCGACTGAACAACAGGTGCAATCTCACTACCAGGCGACCGCAGAAAATTCTGCGGACCGTCTGGAGGAGAAGAACGGTGACGATCTGCTGCAGTTCGTGATTTGTCTGATCGGGAGCGAAGAGTTCGCGGTGGATGTCCTCAGTGTGCAGGAGATCAACCGGATCGTGGAGGTCACGCGAGTTCCAAAGACGCCCTCCTATGTGGAGGGCGTCATCAATCTGCGTGGCCGCATTATTCCCGTGCTGGACCTCCGGAAACTCTTCGGCCTCAGCGGGGCCCAACAGACCACTCAGACGCGAATCGTGGTGGTCTCGGTGCAGGCACGACTGGTCGGGCTGATCGTGGATTCAGTGGAAGAGGTGTTGCGGGTACCGAGAAGCGCCATTGAGCCGCCGCCTTCGGTCGGCACAATGGCCGGTGCTGAATTCACCCAGGGAGTCGGGCGGATCGATGACCGCCTCCTCATTCTGGTGGATCTGAGCCGGCTGCTCTTGGCCCGGGAAGCAGCGTAAGAAGCTGCCTGACCGTGAGTGGGGTGCGACAGAGGCGTTACGATCATCCAGGGGTGCGTTAGGAACTCTGGGGGTCGGAAGAGGGTGGCAGGGAGGGTCCGCGGCGGCTTCGGGCGTCAAGGACCCTCTCAAGCAACTGCAACGACTCCGTCAACACATCCGAGGCGCAATGCAAAGTGACATGAAATTGTTGCATGGCTTCCGGCCAACGCCCTTCTTGCTGCAGGACCTGAAACTTCCGATGTTGCTCATCGAGAATGGCTTGTTTGGCATCGAGCATCAAGCTATCGGCAGGACCCACAAGAGCACCTCCATGCAAGACAATTGTGACTCGACCGCACGCTATCAGAGTGTTTCCGAACGACGCAAGCCCACCATTCTGGGTACAGCGATGCGCGGCGTCCGGACGCAGTGGTGAGGTAATCGACCAGTGGATATCGCAACAATCTTAGGTGTCGTCATCGCAATCGGGTCCATCCTGGGCGGCCAGGCGCTCGAAGGCGGTCATATCGGATCAGTCCTCCAACTGACGGCATTTATCATCGTCATGGGAGGGACGATCGGAGCCTGTTGCGTCCAAAACCCCCTCTCCGTCGTCCTGAAATCCATCAGCATGGTCTCGCTGGCGCTGACCAATCCTCCTCACGACGTGAAAGGCACCATCACCCAGATCCTCGACCTGGCCAACGTCTCACGCAAGCAGGGGTTACTCGCGTTGGAAGGAAAACTGAAGGACCTGCACGATCCATTTTTTAAAAAGGGCATCCAGTTGATCGTCGATGGAACCGACCCGAAACTGCTCCAGGAAATCCTGGAAATCGAGGTCGAACACCATGAAGAGGAAGGGGTCCATGCGGCCAAGGTCTGGGAAGCCGCCGGCGGATATGCGCCCACCGTCGGGATTCTTGGCGCCGTACTCGGGTTGATCCACGTGATGGAAAACTTGGCCGACCCGTCAAAACTCGGCGGTGGTATCGCCGTTGCCTTCGTTGCAACGGTCTACGGCGTCGGTGCGGCGAACCTGTTCTTCCTGCCGATCGGCAACAAGATGAAGTTCAAACTGAAGGAAGAGGCCGGGTTGCGCACCATGGTCATTATGGGGCTCGTCGGTCTGGCTCAGGGCGAAAACCCCCGGCTCCTGCAGGAAAAACTCGAAAGTTTCCTCCCTCCGCATGAGCGCACCAAAGAAGACAAGAAATAACGTCGCTCGTCGTGCGGAAACGTATCTCGTGGCCTAGAGCTGACACTTCACGTTTCACGTGAGACGATTCACGGGGATTCAATGGCGAAAAAGAAACACGAGGAGCACGAAAACCACGAACGCTGGCTGGTGTCCTATGCGGACTTCATCACGTTGTTGTTCGCCTTTTTCGTTGTGATGTATTCGGTGTCGTCGGTCAACGAGGGCAAATATCGCACGGTGAGCGACTCGATCAAGGCCGCGTTGAATCCGGTGAACAGTATCCCGTCCAGCCGGCTCCCCTTCAGCATCGGCGACACAAAACCGAAAATGATCCCGCCCGAACCAGAGCCTGTCAACGATCCCGTCATCCGCAGAATGCGAGAAATCGTGTCCAGGATCAATCCCCTCCTCAAGGGAGAGATAGCGGACGTTAAAATTGTAGAAACCGGCCACGGGTCCATTATGATTTCCTTACCGGAATCCATTCTCTTTCAAAGCGGGGAAGCGCGGGTGCGTTCGGAAGCATTGCCGTTCCTGAAAGCTCTTTCCGAGGTTCTGCTCGAAATGGGTCGCCACATTCGAATTCTCGGTCATACGGACAATGTGCCAATCAGAACGGCGCAGTTTCCTTCGAACTGGGAACTCTCCGCCGTGCGAGCGGTCATGGTCGTCAGAATTTTCTCGGAGCTCTATGAGGTGCCGATTACGCACCTCTCAGCCACCGGTTTTGCCGACTCAAAGCCGGTCGCAACGAACGATACCCCTGAAGGGCGGACTAAGAACCGGCGGGTAGAAATCATCATTCTTGAGAACCATGCCAACGAAGAAACGCTCGATGCATTGTTGCCCAATGAAGGTGCCTCGGCTCGACTTCCCTGATACACGCGCGCCGGGTGCCAAGGCCGGCCGACGCAGGCGTACTGGCAGTCCGTCGAGGAGGCCGAACGAGAACAGCCCCGCCGGGCGAGAGAATCGGACGCCGGAGCAGGCATTCATGAATAGTCCGGGTTAGATCGATGTGGGTCATGACCGAAGGAAGTAGACCATGGACCTCAAGGCGAGCCTCTGGTATTTCGTTCTCTTCAGCGTGACGGCGGCCTACCTGATCGTCCTGGCAGGCGTTCGATCCGCCAAGTCCCACGATGTGTCTCATCATTCGCATCGCATGATGGTGGGGTGCACGATCACCGGCATCTGGCTGGTGGCCTACGTACTCAAACAACTTCTCTTCGGACGTGAGTCCTTCCGAGGATCCGAGAGTCAGTATTGGTCGCTCTACGTGCCCGTATTCGCGATGCATATGTTGTTCGCCGTCACGACCATCGGGTTAGGCGCGTACAATCTTTATATGGGCCTGCATCGCCTGCGATACGGGAGCGTGGGGGCCATGGTGGCCGGCATGACCACCCACCGCAGGATAGGTACTGCCCTCGTCTGGACGTTCAGCGGGACGATGGTCACGGCCTACCTCGTCTATCTCATGCTGTTCGTATGGTTTAACCCGCATTATTCATGACGGTTCGTCGCGAAAGTGCGGAGTCGCGAAGCGAGACGGGCGCGCGGAGCCGGGAGGGAGGAAGGCATCCTTGAACAGGATGTCGACCAACCGAGCGGCGAGCCCGCCCGCCGACAGGCTGGTCGCAGCTGCGAATCCGCGATTGCAGCAGAAGCGCTCATGAATAATGCGGGTTAAGGGGTAAGGCGTGGAATGTTCGATCATTTTACCGGCGTCTTCATGAGGACACATTAAACTCGGTGCCGCCGAGGCCGTCCGGCCGCTCAACGATATTGCGACGACCATTTTGAACCATGTCACCCGTGCCTGATCGTTCACCTTTGCGCGTAGAGGAGCCATCATGAAAATTACCCAGGAAATTCATAACAAGAAAGCCACTCTGAGACTCGAAGGCAACTTTACCTACACGCAGCGCAAAGCGTTTCAGGAAGTGCTGAAGACCATCTGCACCGATCACGTGGAGGAAGTCGTGATCGACCTGTCACAGGTGGTGTTTCTCGACAGCGCGGCGTTGGGATTGCTGATGATCACTCATCGGCAATTGGGAGCCGATAAACGCAAGCTCTCGCTGGCGTATCCTCAGCCGACGGTTCGTCAGATCATCGAACTGGCGAATTTGCACAAGACGATCCCGATGATCGAGTCCGGGGTGTCGAGCCTGGCGAAGAAAATCGCATAAGGCTTTTTCTCCAGTCATGAGAGGAGCCTACTATGCAGATCACTGAACGCCGTATCGGGCAGTCCATCATTCTCGATTTGACGGGAGAACTGAGCTACGCCAATCGCACTACGTTCAAAGCTGCGGTGGAGCGAAGTAAGCACAGCGGCTGTCGGCACCTGATTTTGAACATGCAAGGTGTTCGTTTTCTGGATAGTTCGGCTCTCGGCACGTTGGCGCTGTTGGCCCAGAGTTTTCCCGCCACGCAAGGCATGGTCAGCCTCCTGAACCCCCAGAGCTATGTCAAAGAAATCATCACCCTGGCAAATCTCCACCAGATCCTGCCGGTCTATACTTCGGAACAGGATGCCCTTGCGGGGAGCCGTCTTCCCGCGGCCGGATAAATCCGCTATCAGGAGCAGCAGACGTGGCTGAGCCAGCGCATCGCATCGAGGATGAACCTCTTGCCGGTAAGGCCGCCAAGCCTACGCCGGTCATCCTTCTCGTCGACGACGATGAGATGACCCGTATCAGTATGGCCGGGCGGCTGAAACGGTTGGGCTACCGTGTCATCGAAGCCGGCGATGGAGTTGCCGGATTGGCAGCTGTCCGCGCACAGCGTCCGGATCTGGTGATCCTCGATTGGATGATGCCGGGTCTGGACGGCCCTAGCGTCTGCGAGGCGATCCGTGCGGATGGGGAGTTACGGTCCAGCCAAGTCGTGCTCATGACCGCGCACGACCAGCCCGGACAAATTGCGGAGGGTCTCTCGCGCGGGGCCGACGATTTTCTCAGCAAGGCGGCGAGCAAGCAGGAAGTCCTGGCACGGGTGCAGGCCAGCCTCCGATCCAGTGCGCTGGTCCGTGAAATCGAACGCACGCGCGACGATCTCGATCGTTCTCATCGGCTGCTGTCCGCAAAGCAAGCCGAACTGGAGAGCGAACTGCAATCGGCTGCGGAATTCGTGCGCGCGCAGCTTCCTCTGCCCGGCATGCCGGCTCCGGGAATCGGCATGCAGTGGGCCTACCAACCGTCTCTCGCTTTGGGCGGCGACTTGTTTCAGGTCGGCGCCTGGGGCTCCGAGACGCTCGGTCTCTATATTCTCGATGCGTCGGGCCACGGTGTGGCCGCGGCCTTGCGCGCCGTCGCATTGATGAGTTTTTTGCGTGAAGAGAATCTCGCGAAAGCCGTCGGAAGTTTCGATCCGGGGGCCATCATCACGGAAGCGAACCGTCGGTTTCCGCTGACCCAGGACGGGGAATATTTCACCCTGTGGGTCGGGCGTCTGCATCTTCCGTCGCAGACCGTATCGTATGCAGCAGCGGGGCACTGCGGCGCATTTCTCCATTCCCTGCAAGGGGCCTCGCAATGGTTATCGTCGGCGAGCCTCCCGCTCGGGTTCGACCCGACCATCACCTTCGACAGTGCGACCGCACAATTGCGGCCTCGGGATCGTCTGTATCTCCTGAGTGATGGGATCTATGAAGCCCCGTCGCCGACCGGGGAGCTGTGGGGCAGGGAACGCTTGCAGGCCACACTGGAAAGCCACCGTAACCACACGTTGGCGCACAGCATCGGAGATACCATGACCACCGCTCGACAATGGCTAGGGGGCGACATTTTCCCCGACGACGTGGCGCTCCTCGGCGTCGAAGTGTTGGACAGCTCAGGTCCGGCAAAGGAGAAGTCGTAATGGATGGTCAACCCGTCATGGACCTGGCGTCCGCCATGGAACGGTTCGACGGCGATCAGGACTTGTTTCTGACCCTGGCCGAGATGTTCCTCGAGCGTTCACCCGCAACACTCACTGCAATCCAGACAGCCCTCGCCGACAAGAATCTTCCGATGCTGGCCAAGGAAGCGCACAAACTGAAAGGATCGGCCATGGAGTTCTGTGCCCGCCCGACCGTGGCCGCCGCGGGGCAGCTTGAAGAATCGGCCCGACGGTCGGCCCTGAACGAGATCGCAGCAATCGGAGAGCGGGTCCATGCCGAAGTTCAGCGATTGACGGCCGCCCTGCAGGTGATCATCGAGAAGGGATTTCCTTCATGACACGTCCCGCCTCATCCAGAACACTGTTGATCGTAGAGCCTTGCGCCGAAACACTGGCCATGGTCATGGAACAGGCGAAAATGCGAGGCCTCTCGACTCTGACAGCGCCGGATCCGCAGGTAGCCTTGGCCATGATGGACATGGCGTCTCCGGATGTCCTCCTGACCGATCTCTTTCTTCCCCAGCCGGACGGATTCAGGCTCATCCGCGAAGCGCTCAAACGCAGCGCACGGACGGCCGTCATCGCGACCACCGAAGCGGGAAATGAACAGGCCCTTCTGGAAGCCGTTCGAGCCGGTGCAGGAGATTGTCTGTACAAACCGGCCCTGGCAGAAGACCTGGGCATGGCCCTGGATCGGGCACTTCAAAGAATCCCCCGGACCATCGACGATGTCCCGGGCATCGAGCAGTTGGAGTATCGCCTGGTCATCGGCAGCGATCCCGGCGACGTGGAATCCTGCGTGACCTGGCTGATTGAGAGTACGGCTATGGGGCTTGCTGAAACCCAACGGCTGCACCTTCGCACGACCTTGATCGAGTTGATCGTCAATGCAGTGGAACATGGCAGCCTTGAAATCTTTTATCATGAAAAACATGAGGCGTTGAGTACCGACCGGTTTGAGGCCTTGATCGAAGAACGCCGCCGCAACCCCCGGTTTGCCACGCGTCGCGTCATCGTCCGGGCGCTGTATGACAAGTTGCACCGTCGCATGCGGTATGCGATCACGGATGAAGGAAACGGCTTCACCTGGAACCGCTTCCTGACGCGATCGGATCAACCCTGCGACAGTCGCGACACAAACGGGCGCGGTGTGTTTCTTGCCAAAGCCTTCTTCCCCGATCTGACCTACAATGAGCGTGGCACTGAAGTCACGTTTTCGGTGGCGCTGCCGTAGCCCGGACTACTCATGACGGTTCGTCGCGAAATCGTCGAGCCACGTCGCGGGACCGAGGGGCGAGCCCGTCGGCCGAAGGCTCGTCGCAGCAGCGGATCGGCGATTGCAGCAAATGCGCTTGTGATTCCTGCGGGCTAGGCATGCATGTGCCAAGCTTCTATAATAGCCGTCGCATGGCGATACCATTAAACAGTTGAGAGGCGAGGAGCTATGGTGATACGAAGCTATACGGCAATCGTCGAAAAAGAAGGAGCAGGATATGTCGCACTCTGCCCGGAACTCGATGTGGGCAGCCAGGGCGAGACGGTTGAATCGGCAACAGCGAACCTCAAAGAGGCCGTCGAACTGTTTCTAGAATGCGCCGATTCGGGCGAGGTCGAGCGCCGGCTTCACACGCAGGTGTTCGTAACCAGATTCGAAGCGGCCCATGGGTAGACTCCGGGTGCTCTCCGGGCGAGAAGTCTGCAGCATCTTGGAGCAACACGGATTTCGGGCGGTTCGACAGCGGGGCAGTCATATCGCCATGCAGCGGCAGACCGACCTCGGCACGGTGACGGTGCCCGTCCCCAACCATCCGGAACTGAAAATCGGGACGCTTCTGTCGATTATCCGGCAGAGCCGCATCACGCGCAGCGCCTTCGAAGAGTAAAATCACAAATCCTGGCAATGCACTCTCTCCCAGCAGGCCGCGACGTAAGCCTGCCTCGATGAAGGCCGCTTGACGGAAATACATGCGCGGTCTATTCTCTCCCTCCAGTCGCGTTCTACCCCCTATTAGAGGCACAGCATGACAGCATTCTCACGCGTCGCGTTTTCTGTCCTGGTCGTATGCGTACTGGCTGGGTGCAGTACCAGCGAATGGGTGCATCCGAATCGCCCGAAAGACCAATTCACCTTGGATTACAACAAGTGTCAAGCCGACACCATGCGTGATCCCAAGCTGCAACAGGGTATTCAGTTGCTCATCATTCAGGCCACCGAACGCTGCGTCCAGAAACAGGGATGGCGCTTGGTCGAAAAAGAGTAGGCGAGCGCGTCTAAATCGTTTCTAGGCAGACCAGGCCTCATCTCGAATAACTCGCGACCCATGCCATTTTACAGGGCTCAGCGTTCAGCCTAACCCACATTATTCATGAGCGCTTCTACTGCAACCGCCGATCCGCTGCTGCGACGAGCCTTCGGCCGGCGGGCTCGCCCATCGGACCCTTCACGTACTGCACGAGTACGCGTCGGGGCCTCCGGGCTCCGCGCGCCGGTCTCGCGACGCGCCTCAGCGATTTCGTGACGAACCGTCATGAATAATGCGGGCTAATATCTGTTTGAACCGCAGATCGGCACCGCGGGATCAACTCACTCGCACTCGTGGCCAGCACCGTTTTTGTTGACGGGCGAGTCAGGCTCCGCTATGTACATGAGGAGGCGCCCTTCGCCATGGCAGCCCTGTTGGTTTCACCACGTGCTGCTCGGATCAGTCGGGGCCGTGCATCGGAATCGGGCCGTCTTTCAGCTCACCGTCTCTTGAGCATTGAACCTTATCGCCTTGTCTTGCCGCGAGGACGCACTCGAACATGGCACAAACCCAGACAGGATTAGACGTATGAAACGTATCGATCTCATTGCCGGCGCCAGGCCGAATTTCATGAAAATCGCGCCGATCATCGACGCCTTGAATGCCGCTCGCTCGAAGGGCAGCGAGTTGCGGTTCCGCCTTATCCATACGGGACAACACTACGACCGCGCCATGTCGGGAAGCTTTTTCGAAGAGCTCGGCATACCGGATCCGGACATTAATCTGGAGGTGGGGTCGGGGACGCAGGCCGAGCAGACCGCGGGCATTATGGTGAATTACGAGCGGGTGCTGACGAAAGAGAAGAGCGACCTCTGCCTCGTCGTGGGGGACGTGACCTCGACCATGGCCTGTTCGATCGTGGCCCGCAAGATGGGCATTCCCGTGGCCCATGTGGAAGGCGGCATCCGCTCGAACGATTGGACCATGCCGGAAGAGATCAACCGAGTCGTGACGGATTCCATTACCAATTGGTTCTTCACCACCAGCGACACCGCCAACGAAAATCTGCGCCGGGCCGGTGTGACGGATGACCGGATCTTCTTCGTCGGCAACACCATGATCGACACGTTATTGAAGCAGCTCCCGCGTTTGCGTCCGCCGGCCTGTTGGAGCGCGCTCGCGCTGGAACCGAACCGGTATTGTGTCGTGACCCTGCACCGTCCTGCGAATGTGGACGGCGAGCAGCAATTGCTAGGACTGCTGAAGGCCATTGCGGACGGCACCCAGGGGCTGCCGGTAGTCTTTCCGGTGCACCCGCGGACCGCCAAGAACCTGCGCGAAGCCGGCAAGACGCTGCCCTCCATGCACTATGTCGATCCGCTGGGCTACCTCGAATTCAACTATCTCGTCAAACACGCCCGCGGAGTGATCACCGATTCTGGCGGCATCACCGAAGAAACGACCGTGCTCGGAGTGCCCTGCCTGACCTTGCGCGATAACACCGAACGGCCGGAAACCGTCACGATCGGCACCAACGAGTTGATCGGAACCGATCCGAGGAAACTGCCACCCGCGCTGGCACGCTTGATGGCGGGACAGTGGAAGAAGGGCGCGATTCCTCCTCGTTGGGACGGGAAGACGGCCGAGCGCATCGTGGGACATCTGGAAGGGCTGCTAGCCTCTGAATAAAGCGGTCGAAGGGACACGGGCCCGGATTACTCATGAATGCCGTCGCGAGGCGTGCGAGACCGAAGCCCGCCGTGGCTTCTCGCAAGCGAGGCCGACGTAGGCGTACTCGCAGTCCGTCGAGAAGGCCGAACGAGAACAACCCCGCCGGGGGAGAGGATCGGACGCCGGAGCAGATATTCATGAATAGTCCGGGCTAAGACAATGACCTTGTGCTTCTTCTATCGTTACGCTAATGTAATGAATCGCTGTTACTGTAAGGAGGCAGAATGTCCACGTCGACGTTGACGAGCAAAGGCCAAACCACCATACCGATAGAGGTGCGGAAGCAGCTGAATCTCCATCCCGGAGATCGTCTGGAGTTTGTGATCGATGAAGATGGACGTGTCTTGATTTTGCCCGCGAGTATCGATGCATCGGAACTTGCTGGCATGCTCAAGCGGCCCGCTAAGCCGGTCAGTGTCACTGCGATGAATCAAGCGATTCGCAAGCGCGGAGCACGGCGATGATCGGAATCGATACCAATGTCCTCATCAGACATTTGGTGCAGGACGATCCCGGACAGTCGCGCGCTGCAACCCACATCATTACGAAGCAATGCACACGTGACGATCCGGGGTTCATCAATCGCATCGTGTTGTGTGAAATGGTCTGGGTTCTGGAAAGCGCGTATGGGTATTCAAAGGAGACCGTTGTGAGCGTGCTGGACAAACTCTTGCGAACGAGTCAGTTTAAGATAGAGGATCCTCAGTCAACGTGGACGGCCTTTCGTATGTATCAAAATGGAAAGGCGGACTTTGCGGATTGTCTGTTGGGAGCCACCAATCGGTTAGCCGGCTGCGATTCGACGGTCACCTTCGATCAAGCCGCAAGCAAGTTGGAAGGATTCCGGGCGCTATAGACCCCCTGCCTGCCCTTGCGCGATAACACCGAACGGCCGGAAACCGTCACGATCGGCACCAACGAACTGATCGGAACCGATCCGAGGAAACTGCCACCCGCGCTGACACGCTTGATGGCCGGACAGTGGAAGAAAGGCGCGATTCCTCCCAAATGGGACGGGCGAACAGCGGCGCGGATCATCGAGCATCTGGAGCACCTACTGGCGGGATAATAAAGAAGCCTCCAATGCCGAAACCTGAGCCTGCAAGAAGAAACAACTCCGCCAGGCCCACGCGCGAGAAGTCATGTGCGATTGCAAGACCTGACCCTATTTGTTGCGATCGGCACCAATGAACTGATCGGAACCGATCCGAGGAAACTGCCACCCGCGCTGGCACGCTTGATGGCGGGACAGTGGAAGAAGGGCGCGATTCCTCCCAAATGGGACGGCAAAGCGGCGGAGCGGATCGTGGCACATCTGGAACATCTCTTGGCGCGACAATAAAGAAGCCTCTAACAGGTTGCGGAAAAACTCGGATTTTGCACCATACATCGCGATCAGCTCACGGCGTGTGTTGGTATCAGAATAGCTGCAGGATGCGCAAAAAGGCCGTCCAGCAAGGCCACAGCGAGCGAAGAGGCGAATCGTACTGGTGCCGTACAGTGAGCCTCTGAGCGAGGCGAGAACGCCGCTGGCGGACTTTTTCCGCATCCTGCTAAGGGCGAAACCTGAGCCTGCAAGACCAAACAACAATCTCCAATAGGATGGAGGACACCATGAAAGAATTGAATCGCATCACCATGGACCCAGCGGTCATGGGGGGAAAACCCTGTATCCGGAGTATGCGAGTAACCGTCGGGACAATCGTGGGTTTAATGGCGGCGGGAAAAGCGATTGAGGAAGTGTTGGCGGCATATCCCTACATCGAACGGGAAGATGTTTTGCAAGCCTTAACCTACGCAGCCTGGCGCTCAGAGGAAAAAGATCTTCCGTTGGTATTAGCCAGAGAGCCGAAGCGGCGCATTGTTCATTCTTGAATCTGGCTCGAGATGTTGCCGGACTGTTCAGATGAAGACCAAGCGGCCCGAGACCGTCACGGTCGCCACCAACGAACTCATCTCTCTCCTTTTTCTCTTCTCGCGCCGGCATTCGTCGAGAATCCCGAAGAGCCCTTGACGTACATACATTGCGTATGTACACTTTTCCCGTGAGATTCGAATGGGACGAGGAAAAACGAACAACGAACCTTGCCAAACATGGCATTGATTTCCTGGACGTCCCGGAGATCTTCACCGGCCCCATGTTGGTAGGACCGGACGTTCGAAACGACTACGGCGAATCCATGAAAATCGGCTTCGGATTCATTCGCGGGCGGCTCATGGCGGTCGTATGTACAGAGCGTGCCGGGACCATCCGTATCATCTCCGCACGAAAGGCAAACACTCTTGAAGAAGCGCGCGACAAAGAAACGGTCGAGGACGAATTGGGCAACAATTGATGCGCTCCGGGACAAGGAAATCGATACATCCGACATCCCGGAACAAGGGAATGCCTTCCTCAAGCGCGCCGTGCTCAGGCTTCCCGAACCGAAGACCGCGGTCACCATCCGCTTGGATCGTCAGGTCTTGGATTGGTTCAAAGCAAAAGGGCCCGGGTATCAGACGCGAATCAACGCGCTGCTGCGGGCCTACATGGAAGCGCATCGATCGTGAACCTGTTCACTGCCCGCCAACGTCCGCCGGCCTTGACACGCTTGATGGCCGGGCAGTGGAAGAAGGGCGCGATTCCGCCCAAATGGGACGGGAAGGCGGCGGAGAAAATTGTGAATTGGCTGGAGAAAGTCCTGGCATGACGGAGCAGGGAAGTCCGATAGCGCGGGAACAACAATGACTCTCGACCCCTTTTCCTCTCCCATTTGTAATCATGAACATTAGGTTGCATCCGCACGCTAGAGGTCGATTGGAGGAACGAGGAGCAACGGAGGAAGATGTCCGGCTCACAGTCGAAAACGGCGAGCGCTTCGCTGCAAAATACGGAAGAGCCGGGTTTCGTCGCAACTTCCCGTTTAACCGTGAGTGGATCGGCAAGCACTATGCGACCAAACAGGTTGAAGCCTATGCGGTAGAAGAACAAGGGTGGCTGGTCATCACTGTCGTGGTCAAATTCTTCTGAACAAGGAGACCGTATGAAGCTCAGCTATGATGTTAAATACAACATTGCGTATCTGCGTTTGCACGAAAAGACGGAGCACGTCATCACCATTAAAGTCAGTGATGAGATGAACATCGACATGGCGCCGGATGGCACCGTCTACGGGATCGAATTGTTGAATGCGAAGGAACAATTGGCGGATGACCATGGCGCCCTGATCGTGGAATCGGAAGGGCAGCGCCGTGAAATTCCCCTGACCGCATAAGCGATCCTTGCGTAGCGCTGCGCGACAACACCGAGCGCCCGGAGACGAGACGGGAATCCGATCAGTCCAACCCGCGCCTGTCTCGCCTGTCTCGCGTTTCACGCGCCGCGGTTTGTGGGCCCTTGCGCGATTGATGGCAGGCCAGTGGAAGAAGGGCGCGATTTCGCCAAAAGGGACGGCAAAGCGGCGGAGCGAATTGTCGCGCATCTGGAGCACCTCCTGGCGCGACAATAGAGAAGCCTCCAAGGCCGAAACCTGAGCCTGCTAGAAGAAGCTTCCCCGCCAGGCCTGCGCCCGAGAAGTACGGTGCGATTGCAAGACCTTGTTTGTTCTGCGTGTTGCTTCGCCTCCTGTTCTCCTCCCCCAGGAAACGTGCCGGTTGATGTGCCGGCAGGCTTGAGACAAAATGGGAAGAGGAGAGAGTAGTTGCATGATTTGCAAAGGCAGTGCATATTATCCGCATGTGGATTGCGAGGAAAGTTCAAGGACTCATCCGGCGCATGGCGAAGCAGTTTCCCGCCGTGCTCATCACCGGGGCGAGACAGACCGGCAAGACGTCGCTGCTGCGGCATCTCTATCCCGGCGCCTCCTACCTGACCCTCGATCTCCCGGCGAACGCGGAGGCCGCGCGCACCGCACCCGACGAGTTGCTCAAGGCCTATCCGCCACCGGTGATCGTCGACGAAATTCAGTACGCTCCGTCGCTCCTGCGTCATCTCAAAGTCCGAATCGACCAGGATCGCTCGCCCGGCCGCTTTCTGTTGACCGGCTCGCAAGTGTTCCCGCTCATGCACGGCGTGTCGGAGAGCTTGGCGGGGCGCTGCGCGGTGCTGAATCTGCACACACTGGCGAGGGCCGAATTGCTCGCGGCGGGTCATGCGATCGAGGAGTCTCGCTACCTGTTTCTCGGCGGATATCCTGAACTGCACCTCGGGACCGACCCCGATCTGTGGTTTCCCGCGTACGTAGCCACCTATCTCGAACGCGACGTGCGCAACGTGCTGCGTGTTGCGGACCTTCCGGAGTTCAATCGATTTCTGCGCGCCTGCGCGCTACGGACGTCACAGATGGTCAATTACTCCGACCTTGCGCGGGATACGGGCATCGCCCCCAATACCGCGCGCAAATGGGCAGGGCTGCTCCAGACATCGGGAGTGGTGGCCATGATCGAACCGTATTTCGGCAATCGCACCAAGCGGCTGATCAAAGCGCCCAAGCTCGCATTCCTCGATACCGGTCTGGCGGCGTTTCTCGCGGGATTCCGTTCGGTGCGTGAGCTGACGGCATCCACGCTCGCCGGGGCCTTCTGGGAGTCGTATGTCTTTGGCCAGATCCTTCGCCAAGCGGCGAGCCGCGCCGATGCCGCGCCGGTCGGCTACTGGCGCACCGCGGGGGGGCCAGAGGTGGATGTGGTGATTGAGCGAGCCGGCGCCCTCATTGCGGTCGAATGCAAATGGAAAGAGCATCCGGGGCCAGCGGACGCCGGCGGGCTCAAGGCCCTGGAGGCCGCCGAACCAGGACGAGTGAAGCAGAAGATGATCGTGTGTCGCACGAAAGCAGCCTACCGGCTACCCGATGGAACCTGGGTCGTGAACCCCTCCGATGCGCTGAAACGGTTGACTTCAACATGACGCCGGCGTTTGATGGCAGGCCAGTGGAAGAAGGGCGCGACCCTGCCACACTGAGACGGCAAGGCCGCGGAGCGGATCGTGGCACATGTAGAAACAGTATTGCCATGACGGCGCAGGGGAGTCCGATGGAGCGGGGAAAGGCCATGACTCTCGCCCCCGTTTCATCGATCTCCGACGGCACGTCCCTTCAGCAAGATCTCGACATGTGGAAAGGCAATGCGTAGAATGACTCGCGGAGGGAGGTTCTGGCTTGAATGAAGGAGGTCATCCTTACCGACCATCGAGATTCATGATGAACAGATTCTTCGATGCTTGGATCAACGCTCTCCAGAAGGAAAAAAAACGGCGTTACGACAGCTTCTGAGGGGACTGGAGCGTCTTGACCGACTCGTCGATAAGAATCGCGAACAACTCGAGGCCGTATGCAGGGCCCGTGGGGTGGATGTCGGTTTGAAGGAGGGCACGATGCCAACGCAGCTGGTCGAATCGAACCCGTCGATCATGATGGGCAAACCGGTTATTGCCGGAACACGCATCACGGTTGAACTGATACTTGAAAAGCTTGCTGCCGGTGAGTCTCCGGAACAGATTATCGCCGCGCACTCGCGTTTGACCCGGGAAGCCGTTTCGGCAGCCTTGGACTTTGCGGCTAAAGCGCTGCGAGCGGACGTGATTTATCCGACTCCTGATCAGGCCGCATGAGATTCGTCGCCGATGAAGGCGTCGATCGAGCAATCGTCGAGCGTCTGCGGCAGGACGGGCACAACGTCACGTACATCGCCGAGATCACCCCCGGAATCAGCGATGACAATGTATTGAAAGCAGCGACCGAGCAAGGCTCGCCATTGATCACGACGGACAAAGATTTCGGTGAATTGATATTTCGCCAACGTCGCCTCGATGCCGGGGTGATTCTGGTGCGGCTGGCCGGCATGACTCAAGCAGCAAAGGCCGAAGCGGTCGCGGCGGCCGTGAAGGTACATGGCGATCAGATGCGCAACGCCTTCAGCGTCATTTCTGCGGGGATGGTCAGAATCCGTCCGCAGGATGCGAAACCGGCTTGAGCGGCGTGTTCTTCATTTAGGAACGAGGGATCTCCGTTTACGGCGTGAATGACCGGCGAACACACCGTGCGTTCGGAGACGCCAATCTGGGCCCCCATTTCCTTGTTCCGCGCGTCGAGCAGGCGCGCGCTGGACGCGCTCGTCGATGCCATCCGGTCCTTCAACCGGCAACTCACAAAGTATGTGCTCGCCTATCAGTCGATCCCCACGAAGCGCAAACGAGTCATGAATTCATGCGGGATCGGACCGGTGTAGTCGACTCGCAGCGTCGTAATCGGATGCTTTGAGCCGTACCGTTTCGAAGCCCATCCGCCCACCGGTTGCACGCTACCCTCACAGAGAGTACTCGCGCCACCTTCAACGGTGAGCAGGAGCGGGTGCTCGAACCCTTCCAAACGATAACCTCCCTCCACGGGAATCGGCCGGCAGCCCAAATGCCAATTGAGTTCCACATGATGGGTGCCGGTGCCCGTCAGCCAGTCCCAAATCATCCAGGAGCCGGGCGGCTCATACGACACCCCGCGTAAATGCGTCACACCCAATCGCGCCTTGTATCCATAATGCCTCGCGATCACGGTGATTTTCCCCTCCGGCGTCTCATCTTTGTAGACCAGGTGCGTCTCGAAGGGCAGTGACCAGGCCAACGGGCCGTCCTGGACCGCCTGGTCCAGCCCATCGATGGTCACCGTATTGTGGGCCCGTGTACTGCGAAAATACATCCGCCACTCTTCATTGCCGGTGCAGGTATAGGTGCCCGGGTCGATCAACACATCACGCGCGCCGACCTGAAGAAACAGAGACAGCGCGTCGGCATGACCGTGCACATACCGGGGGGCCATGCCCAATGCACCATGATCGAAAATCGCCTTGTCCTGCATCCGGCCGCGAATAATCGAATAGCCGGAGAGATGAAAGGTGGTCAGCCCGGGGGAGTGCGGCTTGTTGGGGTGCCCGAAATGCATGTACGGAGAGAGCGCGTGTTCATCCTCACCTTCCCCGATCCGCGGCAGGCTCCCGTCGGTGGGATTGCGGAACTCCGAGAGAAAATCGCGGCTGCGCGCGAACACCTGGCGGATCTTCTCCGGAACGGGCGCCTGCCGATGATCGAGCAGCGCCGACACCATCCCGTAGAGATCCGTACAAAACTGAAGGTACCCGACTCCCTGTTCCTGACTACCGCCGTCATGACTGATATGCCGGGGAGTTTCTTCTTCCAATAGGTAATGCCCGAAGGCGAGCCATCGCTCGGCCATGTCCATTTCAGGCAAGAGACTGCCGGCATAGATCAACGCCACCGCCGCCGCCAACGTGTCATGAGGAGTGGTCAGGCGCAGTGACAGGCGTTTCCGGATCAGCTCCGCATGGCCGAACATGAGGGTCAGCATCGCAGGCCACAGTGGCGCAGAGCTGGGCACCGACGGACGGAGTGCATCCACGGCATGACAGACCGCCAGCAGTCGAAGTGCGCATTCCGTCGGGGAGATGTAGTGGATCCCGGTCAAAAAAGGATTCGCCTCGACCCAGGAGACGAGCTGGGCTTCCACCGCCGCCCCGGCGCTGGTGCGCACGGCCGGGTCAGCCTGTTGCGCCAGCAGGGCCAGGAGCACCAGGTGCTGAAGGCGTGAAGGCTCCCAGGCGATACGAATATCTCCGCAGGGGTTGCGCGCATGAACCGGAATGTCGGCAAAAAACCGGCGCGGCCACAGCGCTCCCGTATCCGGCGCTCGATGCCAACAGGAGCCATCGGGGGCCCAGGCCCAGGAATACCCGAAGATGGTGACGACGCCTTTGAGCAAAGTATCCAACTGTCCGTCATCGGCCGGAAGTTGCCAGGGCAGGGAAGGCAGCAGCGGCGAGGAACTTGTGCAGAATGCGAAGCGCGACACATCCTGCGCGGAAAATTGTCGATGCAGCGAGTGCCGACCGAGTCCCTGCCGCAGGTGGAGCAGCGAAAACAGCGCCCGTTCCCTCGCGTGGCTCCACCATTCCACACGTCCCGGCGCAGCCAGCGCTTTCACCGACGAGACGAGGCGTTGGGGAAGGGCATTGGGATTGAATGAAAGCGTTACGCGCAATGACAAGCCATACAGAATGAGTGGGAAAGAAAATTGTGAACAAGGCTCCGCCCATTCGGCCTTGGTAAGGTGCACCGTCGATGAAGGCACAGTACATTCGTCGAACGCTGAGGTCAATGCCGAAATACCACGTAAAGACCGGCCGTCAGTCCTGACACAGTTCAGTGCTGCAATCCGCCGTGAGTGTGTCACGATAAGACATCGTCTGTATGGATCTGGAGTCAGTGGCGAACGGCACTAACACTACGTAGCGGAATTGTGATAAGGAACAAGGCTCTCAGGTCAGGTGGGTGATTCTGCCCGACCGACGGCACTCCAGGTGTGCTGTTGAGCCAAGAGAGAGGGAGCAACGCGACGCGTGAAAAAAGCACTCATCACCGGTATCAGCGGACAAGACGGGTCGTATCTGGCAGAACTACTGCTGGCCAAAGGTTATGAGGTCCATGGGATTGTCCGTCGCTCCAGCTCCTTAAACACAGCCCGCATCGATGGCATTTATCAAGACCCCCACGTGCCGGAAGCACGCTTGCGGCTCGTCTACGGAGACCTGAATGACGCCAGCTCGCTCAATAAGATTCTGCATACCATCCGCGCCGATGAGGTCTAGAATTTGGGGGCCCAAAGCCATGTGCGCGTGAGCTTCGACGTGCCGGAGTATAACGCTGGAGTGAACTTTGAAGGGGAGGTGGTATGCGAGGTAGTGCGAACCCCTAGAGTCAGCCAGGCGGCTGCCTGGAGGTCAATCGTGCCACACAGCTCATGGCGTTCGAGGCCATGCGGGAATCACCGGCGCCCATATTCACGAGGGTTTGTGAAGGAGCCCGGTTGTGCGTACAACGTGATGCGTAACTTGCGAGGAAGTTTGAAGTGGCACGTTGCCAGTTCCCGTTAGCCAACAGCCAGAAACTCGGAACCCGAAATTCAAAACCGAAGGTAACGAACGGCGCTTCACACGCGACGAGCGACGAACTGTTGCGCGGGAGAGTCTTGTCGCTTGCGCAGAAGGCTTCATGAAGGGGACGGGCCAGGTAGGTTGTATGCCGGCTGATCGAGGTCAGAGAGTGAATCGCATTGATCTCATCGCGGGAGCGAGGCTGGGGGCAGCAGTTGTTGCGGCTGCTGGAGGGCATAGCCGAAGGCACGCGAGATCTGCTCGTGATATTCCCGTCCATGCGCGCCCCGCCAAAAATGTGCGTGAAGCCGGGAAGACGCTGCCATCCATGCACTCTATCGATACGTTCGGTTACCTCGAATTCAAGTATCTCGCCAAGCACGCTCGTGGAGTGATGACCGATTCGGAAGGCATTACCGAACAAACGACCGTGCTCGGAGTCTCCTGCCTGCCCTTGCGTGACAGCACCGAACGGACCGCACGATCGGGACGATCGGACTCATCCGGACCGATCCAAACAAACCGCTTCCCGCACTGGGTCGATTGATGGGGGGACAATGGAAAAACGGCGCGATCCCTCCGAAATGGGGCGGCAAGGCGGCCGAGCGGATCGGCGAGCATCTGGAACGAACACTGGCGAGAAAATGAAAACGCCTCAACACCGAAGTCTGAATGTGCTAAGCGCTCAGCGAGGCGAACGAACGATGATCGAGGGCAAGCCTTCTGTGTCACACATTCAGGCGATATACTTATGTGTAGAAATGCGGGCGTATGCTTGTTCGGAAATGAAGCGACGGGCTTGGCGAAATATGGCGCGTAGAGTGCCGGGATCTAATTCGGCGTGCAGGGGGACCGTCAAGACGTGGCGTGTCTCCGCGATTTCACGCGCCAGCTTAACGTGGCTGCCTCGCTGGGAGACCTGCAGGAAGCCAAAACCAAGGAGGATGGTCAGGACATCGCGTCCGGCAAGTCTACGAAGCTTGGGCATGGACCGGGTCCAACTCCATGGTCAGCAGCAAGGTCGGTTTCTCTCGCAAGCCCAAGGCCGCCAGGTGCTCTCCCTCCAGATGCAACGCAGTGGCTTCTTGAAGATGCGTGACGGTTTCATCCAACGTCCGCCCTTGAGTGACGACGGCAATCTCGACGCATTCAGCCACATAGCCGGCCTCGTCACCGGGGCGAATCACGGCCTTAATGGTTTGCTGCAAGGAGCTCATGAGTCCCTCCTGTGACCGAGTTCGGAGAATAACCTTGTTCATGACATGAGGCAAGCGAATCCTTGCGCAGGGAGCCTGCGCCATCTCGTTGGTACCTGCGTCGACGATCCCGCCTCGCTGTCCTGTTAGCCGGTCCGGAATGGGGCGACACCGTCATGTAAGGAAGAAAAGGACACCAACGGTCTTGGACGAACAAAGGAGGCGTGACGAGTTCCTCTGGTCTATCTGGTGGGTCAGGTCTGTGAGGTTCATTGAGGTGGTCTGAATTAACGAGCCAACGCGACAGATCCTGCGCCGTAAACTGGCGGTCGAGTGAGCCTCGCCTGAATCGCTGTTGCAGATGGAGCAGGGAAAACAGACCGCGTTCCCTCGCGTGGCTCCACCATTCCACACGTCCCGGCGCAGCCAGCGCTTTCACCGACGAGACGAGGCGTTGGGGAAGGGCATTGGGATTGAATGAAAGCGTTACGCGCAATGACAAGCCATACAGAATGAGTGGGAAAGAAAATTGTGAACAAGGCTCCGCCCATTCGGCCTTGGTAAGGTGCACCGTCGATGAAGGCACAGTACATTCGTCGAACGCTGAGGTCAATGCCGAAAAACCACGTACCCATGAATAGAAGGATGCAACCACGAGCAGGAGCAAAGCGAGACAGTTGCGTCAGAATGAGACAGTCGGCGTATGGATTTTCAGTCGGGGCAGGATGGCACTAACACTACGTAACGGAATTGTGATAAGGAACAAGGCTCTCCAAGTCAGCTGGGGTCACTTTACGTGATTCTCGACACCCGCAGGTGCGCTGCTGACAAACAACGAGGGACCAACGCAACGCGTGAAAAAAGCACTCATCACCGGTATCAGCGGACAAGACGGGTCGTATCTGGCAGAACTACTGCTGGCCAAAGGTTATGAGGTCCATGGGATTGTCCGTCGCTCCAGTTCCTTAAACACAGCCCGCATCGATGGCATTTATCAAGACCCCCACGTGCTGGAAGCACGCTTGCGGCTCGTCTACGGAGACCTGAATGACGCCAGTTCCCTGAATCGTATTCTGCGAACGATTCAACCGGATGAAATTTACAACCTGGGCGCCCAGAGCCACGTGCGCGTCAGCTTCGACGTGCCGGAATACACGGCTGAAGTCACGGCACTCGGAGCCGTTCGCCTCCTGGAGGCCATCCGGGAGTCGGGAATCAAACCCAAGTTTTACCAGGCCTCCTCCAGCGAAATGTTCGGCAAGGTGCAGGAAATTCCGCAGCGGGAACACACGCCGTTCTACCCGCGCAGTCCCTATGGCGCCGCCAAAGTGTATGCCCACTGGATCACGGTTAATTACCGTGAGGCCTACGATCTCTTTGCCTGCAGCGGTATTTTATTCAATCATGAATCTCCGCGACGCGGTGAGACCTTCGTCACCCGTAAAATCACGCGGGCCGCGGCTCGAATCAAGTTGGGGGTTCAGAAAGATCTGTATCTCGGCAATCTCGACGCCAAACGCGACTGGGGATTCGCCGGTGACTACGTCCAGGCCATGTGGATGATGCTGCAGGCCGACCGGCCGGACGACTATGTCATCGCGACGGGTGAGACGCATACGGTCAGAGAATTTCTCGACCGTGCGTTCGGCCACCTTGATATGGACTGGCAACAATACGTGAAAATCGACCCCCGTTATTACCGCCCCACGGAAGTCGACCTGTTGATCGGCGATGCGTCCAAAGCCAAGCGGACGCTGGGATGGGAGCCGAAAGTGTCGTTTGAAGAGTTGGTGACCATGATGGTGGAAGCGGATGTGCGAGCGGAACGGCAGACGTTGGAGGGAACGGGCGCAGGGAGAGGATAACGCTTAAGAAGGTCAAGGCTGAGGCTGAGGTAAAAGTACAGAGATCGATATTCAAACCTCAAACCTTAGCTTTAGCCTTTCCTGAGGGATAGGCTGTGTATCGCTCATTCGAGGAGATGCCGGTCTGGAAGAAAGCCATGGACCTGGCTCAACAGATATTTGCGTTGACCGAGGGGCTTCCCAAAAAGGAAGACTACGGATTGACCTCCCAGATCAGGCGATCGGCACTCTCTGTCTCTGGAAATCTAGCCGAAGGTTTTGGCCGCCATCATACGAAGGACAAGATGAATTTTTACTATGCTTCCCGTGGCTCACTGACAGAGACCAAAAGCCATCTCATCTATGCCCAGAGGGTTGGCTACCTGAAAAGGGATGATCACCGTCTCGCCCTGAAACTCATCGACGACATCTGGAAAGAGTTGAATGCATTGATCCGTTCCCTTAGAAATAAGACTTACCCTCAACCTTAGCCTTGACCTAAATCTGGTTTTTGCCTATGCCATCTTTCTTTTCGGACAAAAGAGTTGTCGTCACCGGAGGTGCCGGGTTCCTGGGCTCAGTCGTCGTGGCACAGCTCCGAGAGCAGGGCTGCCGAAATATCTGGGTGCCCAGAAGCCAGGACTATGACCTCGTGCAGATGGAGGCGGTGCGGCGGCTCTATGCCGATGCGGCACCGGATATCGTGTTGCACTTGGCGGCGCGGGTCGGAGGCATCGGCGCCAATCAAGCCAATGCCGGCCGGTTCTTCTACGACAATCTCATGATGGGCACGCAGTTGATGGAAATTGGTCGGCAGCGGGGACTGGAAAAATTCGTGGCACTCGCCACAATTTGTGCCTATCCTAAATACACCCCGGTTCCTTTCCGCGAAGAAGATCTGTGGGCCGGATACCCGGAAGAAACCAATGCGCCTTACGGCCTAGCCAAGAAAATGATGCTGGTCCAGGCTCAGGCCTACCGGCAGCAATATGGATTTAACGCCATTGTGCTTTTTCCAGTGAACCTCTATGGTCCTGGCGACAATTTCGATAGGCAGACCTCGCATGTCATTCCGGCCCTCATCAGGAAGTGTGTGGAGGCGCAAGCCAAGGGCGAGGAGCAGGTCGTGCTGTGGGGAGATGGCTCGCCGTCGCGGGAGTTTCTCTATGTAGACGACGCAGCCCGAGCCATTCTGTTAGCGGCTGAACATTACAATGGTAGTGAGCCGATCAATGTCGGGACCGGAGAGGAGATCACGATCCTGGCGCTGGCCGAACTGATCGCCGAAGAAATCGGGTTCACGGGGGAATTGGTCTGGGATGCCACGAAACCCAACGGGCAACCGCGCCGCTGCCTGGAGGTGAGCAGGGCCAAACAGCTATTTGGATTTGAGGCCAAGGAGGAATTACGCGAAGGCATTAAAAAGACGGTGGCCTGGTACCGTTGCCACCAGACGGTTGTCAGAGAAGTGGTGTTTTGATATACCAGCGCAGCGTTCTTCGCCTTACCGGAAATTCTCCTTTCCTGAACGGCCGGATCGACCTGTAGGACTCTTAATCCGGGTTAGCCGGGGGAAACATGGAGATGGCGTACAGTGAGAGGAGCAGTAGCTCCACAGAGTGAGGGTCTGCAATGATTGGCGCTTTACAAATAGGAACTGTCCCCTGGACGAACGAAGACATGCGGAAATCGCTCAGAGAATTCGTAGAGGTCTATGAACGACGGCCAATACGAGATAATTCTGGAGGCATGCAGGCCCCGCATATGTTCTTAGCATGGTTCGTACTGAAAACCCTCAGTCCTAAAGCGATTATTGAAAGTGGGTTATGGCTTGGACAAGGAACGTGGTTATTCGAACAAGCATGTCCTGCCGCTGATCTCCATTGCATAGACATCGATTTGAGCCGACTTCAATACAGATCGAATCGTGCAACATACTATAATCGCGACTTCTCGACGATTGATTGGAGCAACGTGTCAAAGAACGAAACCGCACTGTTTTTCGATGACCACCAGAATGCGTATCAAAGGGTCATGACCGCAAAATGGTTTGGATTCTCACATCTTCTCTTTGAGGACAACTATCCACCATCCCGGGGCGACTGTTACTCTCTCAAAAAGGTTTTTGCACAGTCGGGTTTCGCACCTACTTCATCAGGACAAACATCGCTCACATCCGCAATAAAAAATCAATTGGCTTCTCTGTTTAAGCCCACATTGCCAGCAGGCGCCCACATCCCGCCCAATAGTGTCGATGCGCAGTATTTAAGACGAAATATTATAACGTATCATGAGTTGCCTCCTGTCTTTAAGGTCGACAAAACTCGATGGGGAGATCCTTGGGATAACCAGAATTACCCCACTCCGACGCCGGTCCTCTCTTCAGTCGAGGAACCTTATCAGCAGGTGTTTGTTGACGAGGCGATGTCTTACACCTGGATGAGCTATGTAAAAATGAAACATGGCTGACTGAGGTGGTACCGCCTTGTGTTATGCGTGAAAGATAAACTTCGAATCTTGCATCTGAATAATCACCATCTTCCTCTCAAAAAGGACTGCTATGAATACACTCGGCAAAATCAGTACAAAAACAAAAACAATTATCCAGGGAGTGGGTTTCGACATTATTCGTCGCGGGTCCCCTGTTCAACGCTTCCATTCAAATCATTATCTGCGCCATAACGCACGAAGGCTCGAACACTTGTCGAGTTTGCGGATCCCCGTGGCCGGGCGGTCCATCCTAGAAGTTGGCGCTGGAATTGGCGATCATTCACATTACTACATTGATAGGGCATGCAGGATAACGATAACAGAAGCTCGAGCGGAGAATCTCCGCTATTTAAAAAAACGCTATTTGAATTGCCATGTTCAGCATCTTGATATGGAATCTCCTTCCCACATCGAAGGCGCTCCATTTGATGTGGTTCATTGTTATGGTCTTCTATACCACTTAAGCAAACCCAAAGAAGCATTAATGTTTCTCAGTCAGAATACTAAGGGAATGTTGCTTCTCGAAACATGTGTTTCATTTGGTGAAAATGAGGCAATAAATCTCATAAAGGAGTCGCAATCTTCTCCGACACAGGCTCACTCCGGAACCGGCTGCAGGCCAACAAGAGCATGGTTATTTAGAGAGCTGCGAGGTCTTTACAAATATGTGTATCTTCCGAAAACACAGCCGTGCCATGAAGAATTTCCAATCGATTGGACTGCTCCCGAGAAGCACAAGGCAAGCTTACAGAGAGCTATATTTGTCGCTTCTAATGAACCGTTGGAGAACGAAAACCTAACACCTTTTTTGATTCTTCAACAGACGCGACATGAATAATCTCTTCGTCATACCTATGGCTCACCGTGGAAGTCTGCGCAAGTACATTCAAGAGCAATGCGGTCATAGTTCTATTCACGTGACGATGGACATCTATGCCCATCTTTTTCCGAGTGGGAACAAGGAAAGGAGGGCCAAGCTTGGCGACATTCAAACGCCGAAAGTCGCACCCCAGACAGACCCTTGAAGGTTCAGGAGTTGGCAACTGAATGATAACCTATTGATTTATGGAGCCGGCGAGTGGAATCGAACCACCGACCTGGGTTTACGAATCTAACAAGGTGAATTTACCAAACGCTCGGTGTCCAGTCGGTTTCCCCGTTTCTTCAACGTTTGTATTCGTTTGAAAGTTTCTGATTAGGATGTCCTACCCTGAAATTCAAAAATTCCTTATCGCCTATCCGTTTGTGAGGACACTCCTGCAGCCTGCGCTTGCTGCCAGGAGATATTGGTTTGCCAGACAAAGACATTACAAAGAAACAGTGCATAGACGTCTGCAAGAAATTCTTGTCGAAGACCCGATCATCCACATCGATCAGTTTCAAGGCAGTTTTGGACTTGATGTTCGATCTGACCTATTTGCCAGACAAATACTTGACGAGAATTATGAGCCGGAGTTGATTCCGTTTTGTCGCCGATTCCTGGCTCCTGGAAGAGACGTGATAGATGTGGGTGCCAATGTAGGATTCTATTCTGTCTTCTTTGCAAGATTGATTCAAGATCGACAGAAGGTACTCTCTGTGGAACCTACGACAAGCGCGCTCAAGAGGCTTTATAGAAACTTGCAGAGAAATGATGTCGAGGACAGGGTAATCGTGTACGAAGGTGTGGCTTCAAACTGTGAAGAAACTATTCAGATCAATGTCATTGAAGGCAAGGAAGAATATTCCACAGTTGGGAAAGTCAAACATCCTTCAGTCACAGGGCTGATTTACACGACTCAAGAGGTGAAGAGTGCCATGCTGGATACGCTTGTGGCGAAATATTCGCTCGATCCAGGGTTCATCAAAATTGATGTAGAGGGAGCGGAAAAGGGGGTAATTGAGGGTTGCAGAAAGACTTTGGAAACCCATAGGCCGGTGATTCTTTCCGAACTATCGGATAGCCTGTTAAAAGCTAATGGCACTTCTGCTCAAGAGGTGATTACGCTCATCCAACAGTATGACTATCTCGTTATCGATCCCTGCTTCCCCACAGCAGTACCGGGTTCTAGAGAGTATGGCGATATTTTATGCGTGCCCAAAGAAGTCGGCTTTGCGCCTAACGCTTAAGAAGGTGTTGTAAGGGAAGACTCATTCCCTTCGGCATAGGACCTTCGTTACACATTGCACTCTCCAGTTGTGAACCATCATGGAAAAGCCCAACGTATTCCGTAACGCAATAATGGCAACCATCCAAGTCACTGTCGCGGGTCTCGTGATGCTGGCCATGTATCGCTTCTTGCTCGGAACTATCGGAGTTGACAAAATCGGGGTTTGGTCCTTGGTGCTCGCCACCACCAGTGTCACGCGAATCAGCGAACTCGGTCTCTCCGGTAGTGTCGTAAAATTTTCCGCCAAGTATCTGGCGCTGCACGAGGAAAAACGGGCTGCGGAGGTGATCGAAACCGCGGCCAGCTCGGTCGCCCTCATATTGGGTCTCGTATTATTACTGTTATATCCGGCACTGACTTTACTCATTGATTACCTCGTGCCGGCCAATATGCTTACCGACGCCCAGCTCGTGCTGCCATACGCCGTCATGTCGTTGTGGCTCATGGTGATTGCGACGGTATTTCTTTCCGGGCTGGATGGCATACAACGCGCCGATTTGCGAGGGCTGATCATCGTGTGCGGTCAAGTACTGTATTTGTCGATGGTCTACGCTCTGGTGCCGAGTGAGGATATGAAGGGCCTCGGCATATCTCACGTGGCCCAAGCTGGTTTTGTGCTGCTTGCAGGATGGGTCGCCATTAGAAGCAAACTGAGCTGGCTGGGCATGCTTCCTTACCGATGGTCATCGTCTGCGTTTCGAGAAATGTTCGGTTACGCGATCAATTTCCAGATCAATGGTATTGCGCAGCTGCTTTTCGAGCCAACGACGAAGGCGCTGCTGAGTAAATTCGGCGGCCTCTCGTCGGTTGCCTATTACGAAATGGCAAACCGCATGATTATGCAGATCCGTTCATTGCTTGTCGCAGCCAATCAAGTCGTCGTTCCTGTCGTTGCCTCCCTGCTGGAGAAAGATCCCTCGCGCGTACCCGCCGCATACCGGAGATGTTATGAGGTGATGTTTTATTTGTCTGTGCCCGCATACTCACTAATACTCCTGGCCATTCCTGCGATATCTGAACTATGGGTCGGCAGATACGAATTTCTGTTCGTCACCTTCTCGTTCATACTTACAGCGTGTTGGTTCTTCAACACTTTGGCCAGCCCTGCGTATTTTTCTTATGCGGGAATAGGTCGGCTGCGCTGGAATACTCTTTCTCATCTGCTCATGGGAGCATGCAATGTGCTGTTCGGCTATATCTTTGCCACGATGTGGGGCGGTATCGGAGTCGTAAGCGGGACCGCTTGTGCCCTGCTGGTAGGAAGCGTTGTTCCCATCGCTGCATTCCACAGTGAGTACAAGCTTGCCCTGACTGATCTTTTCCCGAAAGAATCACGGATGCTGACCTTCACGAGTATCGCTGCGAGTGCCGGAAGCCTGTTTGTTTTTTACAACATGCGCGAGACCGTATCTTGGACCGCTGTATTCTTAATGGGTGCCGGCATCTTCTCCATGGCTGTTGGCCCGCTGATGTGGCAGCACAAGACACGCAGCTTCCTCACCGACGGCATCTGGGCACTCTGCATGAAGGCGCCTGGAAGCAATTGAATTGATGTTCTATTCTTTAGGTCCACGACCATGAACATTCTGATTGTCGAACCTTTCGCGAGCGGCCACCACGGGAAGTATCTTCAGTGGATCACGAGCTCTATCATTGCTCGTGGGCACCACATACAGCTCGGGACATTCAAGGAAAGCCTGGATCATTCTGCAATGCAGGAAGTGCTATCCTCATGCGGCCAGAACCTTTCTGTCGTCAGCGAACCCGCACAGCGATACGCGAGCATTGAGGGGAAAGTATGGAGTATGGCCAGGGAGATGCTGAAGTTTCGACGAATTATGGCGAGCCTCTATGCCGAGGCTGTGCAACGCGAGCGAGTCGACATGGTGCTGTTGCCATACCTGGATTATTGCACGTATGCATTGGCGCTACTCGGGTCCCCCTTTGGCCGAACCGCTTGGAGCGGGATCGTTATGCGGTCCGCTTTTCACTACTCTTCCATGGGTGTCAAGGCTCCACAGACACGCAGCGACCCCTGGAAGGAACGACTCTTTCACCGCCTTTTGAGCAGCCGTCATCTACGGGCGCTGTTTACGATAGACAAGACATTACAGGAATATATCCACGGTTCCGGGCGCCCACACGCCTCGCGGCTTCACTATATTCCCGACGTGACCGAACCGATGCCAGCAATGAACCGTCAGCAGGCAAGACAGCTGTTAGGGATACCAGTGTCCGGGAAGGTCATACTCGTCTATGGTGCGCTCTCTTCTAGAAAAGGTATCGACGTTCTTATGCAGGCGACCGAGAACGATGCCTTTCCATCGGATGTTCATATTGTATTGAGCGGCGAGCAGCCGGCAGAGGTCGAGGACATTTTGCGATCGGCAACCGCTGATCGATTACGCTTGGATTACCGGTTACATGAAATTAAACGATACCTTACTAATGCGGAATCGGCTGCGGTATTTTCGGCTGCGGACTTCGTCTGGGTTGGGTATCGGCGGCACTATTTAATGAGCGGGATACTCGTGCAGGCAGCTTCTGCGGGGTTGCCCGTAATCGCCTGCGAAGAAGGCCTTATTGGATGGTTAACAAGGCGATACAGAGCCGGGATAGTAGTGTCCACCTCCAGCCCGCCTTCGATCGCTCGAGCAGTAAAGGAGCTTTGCGATAATCCGGAACTCGCGCACGAGTACGGCGAGAACGGCCGCATGGCATACGCGTCGCATACGCAAGAGAACGTAGGACGGATCATGCTCGATGCGATTGAGGTATAAGCACATGCAAAAGTACCAAACCTATCTGTTGGGTGCCCTACTAATAATTATCACTGCGATAGACCTACCAATCGCGGAGGGCGCTAACTTGACATTTTTTGTGTCTCCTCTCGTCGGTGCTGACAGCAATCCTGGTACTGAGGAAAAACCATTTGCGAGCCTTGAACGAGCTCGAGATGCTCTTCGCGAATTAAAGAAGAACAATAGAAGCAAATTGCCCGTAGGCGCCACCGTTGTGTTGCGAGAGGGCACCTACCACATGACGCAAACATTTGTCCTAACGCAGGAGGACTCGGGCACCAACGATGCCCCGATCGTCTACCAGGCGTATGGTGGAGAAGAGGTCAGATTATCAGGTGGCTTGGCAATTCCCTTTGAACGCTTTCAACCTGTGACAAGCACAGATGAACTCAGTCAAATTGATGGCGAGGCTCGAGACCATGTCCTACGCGCGAACCTAAAAGACATGGAACTGGCACACTCGATCGAGTCACGTTGGGACAGAAGCCTCCCAGGAAAACCGGAAAGACCGGCGCCCGAAGAATTTATTTTTGATGACGAGGCGATGCAACTTGCTCGTTGGCCCAACAATGGATGGACAAGAATCTCACAGGTGGTTACTCCTGGTCCGGTGTTAAGAGGTGGAGCTTCAACCGGAGAGCCTGCGAGTTTGCGTGTCGACACAGACCGCCCCTCGCGGTGGACTAATACAGATGTCTGGCTAAGAGGGTTTTGGAAATGGGATTATTTCGATGAATCGCTCGCGATCAAGTCCATCGATCCCGCGAATCGATTATTTACTCTTGACGGATCCACTCTGTACGGAATTAAAGCCGGCGCCCGATACTTTGCATTCAATATTCTGAGGGAACTCGATCAGGAAGGGGAGTACTTTGTAGATCGCGAGAGAGCCGTTCTGTTCTTCTGGCCTCCACAGCGACTCTCGAAATGGCGAGCGAGACTCACTCTGCTGTCGGAGCCGGTGCTCTCCTTAAGCGGCGCGTCCTACATCACATTTCGCGGAGTGATCATTGAGGAAGGAAGAGACGATGCTGTTCACGTCCAAGGAGGTCAAGGGAACCACATTGTCAATTGCACCATTCGGAATTTCGGAAAGGACGGCGTCGTCATTACTGGGGGACAGGAGCATGAGGTGTCGAACTCCAGCATCTACAATATCGGGCTGCGTGGCGTCGTCATCTCAGGAGGAGATCGCAAGAAACTGAAACCAGCCGGTCATGCGTTAGTCAGCAATCACATCCATCACTATGGCCGTCGTGGAACGACCTACCCCGGTGTCGATATAGACGGAGTAGGAATTCATGTTGTACGCAATTCGATTCATGATGCGCCCCATACAGGAATTCAGTTCATGGGCAATGATCATGTCATCGAACTAAATGAGATTCACCACGTTTGCGCGGAGACTACAGATGCCGGCGCGATATACACCGGCCGTGATTGGACGGTGCGAGGGAACATCATTCGACACAATTTCATTCACGATCTTTTGGGAATGGACAATAAAGGCGATGTCTCCGCCATCTATCTGGATGATCTCGCGAGCGGGACTTCAATGACAGGTAACGTATTGGCACGCGTGCGTCGAGGAGTGAAGATTGGAGGTGGGCGCGACAACATCGTAGAAAACAATGTGTTTGTGAATTGTGATACCTCTTTTTCTGTGGATGCGCGCGCGGTTACTTGGGGAAGTAAATTCTTGTCGAATGATGGTGTGCTGAGAAAACGTTTGGATAGGCTTCCTTATCAAACCGCTCCATGGAGCACGCGGTACCCGCAGCTAAGTCAGATACTGAATGATGATCCCGGCATACCTAAGCGAAATGTCGTGAGACGCAATGTCATGTACCAGTGCGCGCAGACCAGCATTGATCCCATCGCTCGGTTCTATGGAGCAATTCAGGATAATTGGGAGACCGATTCCGACCCAGGGTTTGACGACATGAGCACCGATAACTTCGGAATGAAGGGAGGCGCTTTGGTTGAAGCCAAGATTCCGGGATGGGATAACATCCCGTTTGGGAAAATCGGCGTTCACAAAGCGATTGACGAATGACCCGCCTCTGGCTCCATGGTTAATCTCGCGATCTATGCCCTCATGCTCGTCGCCTTATTTGTAGGAACCTGGTTCCGGCCGGCGATAGCCTTGGCCACCTTGGTATGCGTTCAGGTTCTGGATGTCTGGGGGCAGTTAGCCAGTCCATGGCTATTCAAGCATACGCAATTTACGAACTTGTTCATGGTTTCCTGCATAGGCCTCGGCATCTATCGTGCATGGTTGTATGGAGTACGTCGCCATCTCATGACTCCGTGGGTGCAGATTTTGCTTACCGGCCTGTTGATGTATGCCGCACTGTCGCTCTGGTGGACTCCGGCATTCAAGGAAGGGATTGTGGAGTGGAGTAAGTACTGGCCCTATATCATCATAAATGTATGGGTGGCGCCGCTACTGCTTCGACGCAACACCGACCTTTATTATGGCTTGAGTGCGATCCTGATTCTTGGCACCGGATTGGCAATTCTCTTTGATGTGTTGGTGCGGTGGGACGCGCGAACGGTGGTGACGTTTTGGGACTCAAGCACAACGATTTGGAATGCCTTGGCCTTCGCTCATATGGCGGGATACGTCACTATGGCTGCTGTCTTGCTGAATCAGGACAAGAGCTGGCGATGGTCAGTAATCAAATATACTGCTATAGCGGCATGTATCGTGCTGGTCCTCAAGTCAGAAACTCGTGCACAATTTTTCCTCATGGTCATTATCCCAATCGTGTTTTTGCCTTTGAGCAAACCAGTGTCCAGCATCAAGACCTATCTTTCTTGGATCATCCTAGCTGCATGCGTGGCAACCACATCCATCTATGCCTACGATGCCTTGGTTCAAGAAAAACGTTGGTCATCACAGAGAGTTCAATCAGATTGGGATATTCGGGTTCGGATGGTATCGGCTCTACTCCATCATTGGTCGAGGGCATCCTCTCAGGACCCGTCGGCGCTCATGTTGGGTCTTGGAAACTCAGCCTCGTTTTCGGCGAACATCGCGGGCTTTCATCCGCACATGGTTACTCTCGAGGTGCTGGGGGAAGAAGGACTTATTGGGGTAGGCTTGCTGGCGCTGTTGTTGTGGGCGTCATGGCGAACGATGCGTGCCGCCTATGGTCTTGTAAAGCACGATCCCATGCAACGAGGCATTATGGCGACCCTCGCAGCGACGTTCCTCTTCGACTTCTTGCTGTCTTTCAAGTCAGGCTCATTGGTAGGGTTCGGCACGCAAATGTTTTTGTTTATTGTTTTAATGGAGAGACAGGTTGCCATTCTTGCAGCCGAAAAACATGAAAGAGCGGGAGATCAGCAGTTGCAAGCAGCAGCACATTATTCCGATTCCGATCTTGTGAAAGTGGTTTAGAAAGCACTCTCGTAAAGCATCCCGCGTACTCCATCCGATAGCAGGGGTTTATGCCAACAGTCGCCATTCTTCAGAGAATCCTGCCGCATTACAGGCTTGCGTTCTTTCGTCGATTGCACCAGCAACTTCAGCTCCATGACATCGGTCTCAAGCTGATGTATGGTCAGGAGAGAAGGGGTGCCGTACCGCGCACCGTGCACCTTGACGAACCGTGGGCCATACGTGTCGAAAACAGCTATTGGTCATTCGGCAGCCAAGAACTTGTTTGGCAGCCGGCGCTGAGGTACTTGCCAGGTGTTGACGCTGTTATCGTTGAACAGGCGAACCGGCTGCTTATCAACCATTATCTTCTTCTTCGTCGAAGACTCAACAAGGGCCCTCGCTTAGCCTATTGGGGCCACGGGCAAAATCTCCAAGCCGAAAATAGTCACAGCGCGGGCGAATGTTTGAAGCGCCGACTTTCGTCCCATGTCGACTGGTGGTTCGCCTATACGACGCTCAGCGCGGACATTGCAGCCAAGACAGGTTTCCCAAAAGAGAGAATCACAACCGTTCAGAACACCATTGATCTGCGTGAATTCTTGGCGGCAAAAGAGATTACGAACGAAGCTGACCGCGTCGCACTGAAAGCTAGCCTAGGGATTAAGAGCAACAACGTGTGTTTGTACTGTGGCGGAATCTACTCGGACAAACGCATGCCCTTCTTGCTTGAAGCATGTTCCAAAATAAAAGTTCGGCTGCCGGATTTCGAAATGATCATCGTGGGGGATGGTCCGGATCGACATTTAATCGAAACAGCGGCAGAGACCAGACCCTGGCTCCATTATATAGGTCCGAAGTACGGTGCGGATCGTGTACCATACTTCTTGATCAGCAAGGCGCTGTTGATGCCTGGATTGGTCGGACTGGCCGTCGTCGATAGTTTCGTCGCCGGCACTCCACTGTTTACAACCGATCTTTCCATGCACGGTCCGGAGATCGCGTATCTTACGAACGGCGTAAACGGCGTCATCGCAACCAATACAACAGACGCGTATGCAGATGCTGTCATCGAGTACTTAAATTGTGAATCAATGCAAGCAAGTTTACAACGGGGCTGTTTGGAGAGCGCGAGCAAGTATTCGTTAGAGAATATGATCAACAATTTTACCTGCGGAGTTCGAGATTGGCTGGCGGATCAATCCGCGACAGCAGATGCCCGGATGAGCAGTTGCGTTAGTTGTATTTCTCAATTGTGACCAGTTTTGGTCGCCGGTCAGTACGGAGCGCAAATGGAGCAGAAATACGACAAGTTTTATAACTCATCGCTTGGCAAAGAAGACTTTAAGGACATACGCCTCGATACTTGGCCTAAAGATCGTGTTCAGGCCATCCTCGCTGTTGGAGGGGTGGGGGAGACCATTCTCGATATCGGCTGCGGCTCCGGCCATCTCCTCTACCAATTCAGACATCGATTTAAGAAATTGGTGGGCCTGGAATACTCGCAGCACCGCCTGGAGCAAGCTGGAGTGAATCTCCAGGATTTTTGCTTCATTCCGATCCATGGAACCGCAGAGAATTTATCAGCGGTTGAGTCAGACTCTGTGGATCGCATCGTTTCTGCGGATACAATCGAGCATATTCCAGACGTCTATGAAGCCATGGGGGAAATGTATAGGGTACTCAAGCCTGGTGGAGTTATGGTCATGAACACACCCAATATTGCTTTCATCAAGAAAAGAGTCTTACTCATGATCGGCCGCTTTCCCTCCACATCGCAAACCAATGAAGGCCTGGGAAGCGACATTTTGTTCGATGGCGGACATCTCCACTATTTCACATTCCGGTCATTGCGCCTGTTGTTGGAACGGTTCGGTTTTAAGATGGTGAGCAAAATGGGTTACGGCCGATTCGGCGCAGTCCACAATTTCTGGCCATCATTACTGAGCGGTGGTGTACAGTGGGTCGCAATCAAGAATCCCTGACGCCAGCGGATGAGATGAAAGTTCTTTTGGCTCATAACTTCTATCGTTCCGGCTCACCCAGTGGTGAAGACGCCGTGTATCGAAGCGAGCGCAATCTGCTGGAGACCACAGCGGATGTGATTAGTTATGAACGTCACAATGATGATATCGACGTCTCAACAATAACCGATAAGCTCAGGCTCGTCGTCGAAACCGGTTGGTCGCGCAAGGTCTATGAGGAACTCAGCACGATCATACGTAAAGCGCAGCCCGATATCGCACATTTCCATAACACCTTTCCGCAGATTTCACCGAGTGCTTATGCGGCATGTCGTGACAACAATGTTCCCGTCGTTCAAACCCTCCACAATTTCCGTTTTATCTGCCCTGGGGGATTGTTGCTCCGTGACGGTCGCCCTTGCGAAGACTGTATTGGGACGAATTTATTTCCCGCTTTGCGATACCGATGTTACAGGAATTCATTGCCGGAAACTGCAGCAGTGGTTTGGATGCTGGCCAAGAATCGTTGGGATAGAACCTACCAGACTTTGGTAAATCGATATATCGCATTGACTGAGTTTGCATCCAGTCGGTTAATAGCGGGCGGATTACCGAGAGAGCGTATTGTGGTGAAGCCTAATTTTGTTGCCGATATTCCAATGCCCGGCGACGGGAAAGGCGGCTATGCAGTGTACGTTGGACGTCTGAGCGTAGAGAAGGGCCTTCGTACCGTGATGTCAGCATGGAAACATTTACCGGAAGTGCCGCTGAAAATACTTGGGGAAGGCCCTTTGCGACAAGAGTTAGAGCAGGCAATAGCCCGTGACAATCTTCCCGTCGACTACCTCGGCTTTTGCGACCGCACTACCATTGTCGATCTGGTGGGCCGCGCAGCATTCCAGATTGTTCCCTCCGAATGGTATGAGGGATTCCCGATGGTGATCGTAGATGCCTTTGCCTGCGGCACACCGGTAGTTTCTTCGCGTATAGGGAGCTTAGATGAAATTGTAGAAGAAGGCATAACGGGAATGAAGTTTGAGCCCCGCAATCCTGTGGACCTTGCAAATAAAGTCCGCGCCCTATGGGCCGACCCGGCCCGACAGATCAGTTTGCGTAGCACAACCCGAGAAATATTCGATACACACTTTTCTGGCGTAAAGAATCACGAAGCTTTGATGAAGATATACGAAGCAGCTATCAATGATCATCTTGGAACCATTAGAGAATAGATGGCACTGCGCGACTTAGGGATTCTTCTCAACGTCCCGATTGACTCCAAATCTCTGCACGTATCTACACAAGATGCGCTCCAAGCAATTGAGCACAAAGCTGACAGAATTGTCTTTGTCTGTGCCAATCCGCACTCCATTGTTGTCGCGCAAAGCGATCCTTCTTTTCTGAAGGCGTTTCACCAGGCCACTCTCGTCGTTCCAGATGGAGTGGGCGTGACTCTCATGGCGAGATTGGCAGGAGTCAGCGTAGGACCACGGATTACAGGAGCAGATTACTTTTTTTCTGTCATGAAAGCCATCAACAGTCGAGGACACGGCCGAGTATTCTTTTTCGGCTCGACAGTACGGGTGCTTGACTTGGTTGCAAAAAGATTCAAGACAGATTTTCCATCACTAACTCTGTGCGGGACCTATTCACCTCCCTTCGGCTTATGGTCGAGAGATGAAAATGCAAAGATGGTGGCAACAATAAATCAAGCCCAACCCGATATTCTCTGGGTCGGCATGACTGCTCCCAAACAAGAGAAATGGGTCGAAGAGAATCGGCATCGACTGGACGTCCCAATAATAGCCTCGGTCGGCGCGGTCTTTGACTTTTATGCAGGAACTTATGAGCGAGCCCCAGACTGGATGTGCCGCACCGGACTTGAGTGGGCCTATCGGTTCATTAGGGAACCTCGACGCATGTGGAAGCGGTATTTTATCAGCTCTCCGAAGTTTATCCTCCTCGTAGTGTGGAGTCACATACTTGGTTTCGATAGCAAGTGACTCGACTGTGTCTTTCTGCGACAGTACCTGTTCGCCTCTCCTGAGTGACCCCATAGTGCCAAATCCATACACCGCCTTATGGCCCTAGTCAGACTCCCTGAGAGATTCTTTTTTCATTAAAATGTCTTGCGCCAGAGTTTCGCTTTCAGTAAGCTGCACTGCAACTAGCAATACGTAGTAATATTCACAGACGCGCTACACAAGCGAGGTGGCTAAACCTTTCGTTTTATTTCCCGCCGATGGTTCTACCTCGCAGTGTGGCATTCCGTTCAAATCCGTTTGTTTCGGCTCTGAGTTTCTAACTGACAGAATGACCGCGTTCGCTCCTATTCGGTCTCGCCATGAGGGGAGCGGAGTTAGTACACGCATACGACGAGTTGTCACGCTCTAATTTCGACAATATGAGACCCCGTTTGCACTAGAAGGACAAATGTTACGAAAGCAGTCCAAAGTAGTAGATGTTCTGCAGTACCTGTGTGATGTCATTGCTCTGATCACAATGTTCTTATGTGCGTATTGGGTACGCGATACCCTCTTGTCATCGTTCCACACCGGACACCTTGTCCCCTTGCGCAGGTATTTGGAGTTAATGGTCCCCATCGTCGGGATGTGGTCTCTTGTACTTTATTATTATGGTTTGTATGAAGCGCATCGTGCCGAAACACTCCGGCTCGAGCTAAAAAAACTTTTAAAGGTCGCAGGGGTAGGAACATTGATCAGCGGAACTCTAGCCTTCACTCTTAAACTAGATTTTACCAGTCGTCTTTTCATCGTCTTGTTTGGAGGCATGGCGCTGATTGGGCTCTCTGCTTCGAGAATTATGGTTAGGGGGATCACGGATCACATCAGGCGACAAGGACTTAGCTATCGCAATATTCTTGTTATTGGAACTGGTAAGCGTGTGAACGAATTGATAAAGATTGTTGAAGATCACAAAGAGTGGGGGCTGCGGCTCGTAGGGCTTATCACTGACAGGACACATAAGCATTCGCGCAAGCTCGACCAATATTCGATTCTTGACAATGCCGCTGCGGTCCGCAATATTTTAGAGAATCATGTTGTCGACGAAGTCATCATCGCTGTTCCTCAGAAACGATTGGATGACTTTCAAGAAACATTTCTTACCTGTGAAGAACTGGGCGTTCCAGTGCGTGTGGCGATGAATTTATTCCCGTGCACGATTGCCAAAATGGGGGTGGATTATCTGGGGGGGATTTCGTTCTTAACTTTTTCCACCACGCCACAGGATGAACTGGTATTAGCATGCAAGCGCGTATTCGACATCGTTGCAGCATTAGTAGGTCTTGTACTCCTATGTCCTCTCTGGGTTCTCATTGCGCTTATGATCAAACTCACCTCATCGGGTCCCGTCTTGTTCGGACAAACTCGTGTTTCTTTGAATGGTAGACAGTTTAGGATGTATAAATTTCGATCGATGGTCGAGGATGCAGAGGTGCGGCAGAAGGAACTCTTGAATTTCAATGAAATGGATGGTCCCGTATTTAAATTAAAGAATGATCCACGCGTGACTTCTATAGGGAGGTTACTACGGAAAACAAGTTTGGATGAATTTCCGCAACTCATCAATGTTCTGAAAGGCGAGATGAGCATCGTGGGTCCGCGGCCTCCATTGCCTGCAGAGGTGGACCAGTATCAACCTTGGCAGCGAAGACGGCTTAGTATGAGACCGGGATTGACTTGTCTGTGGCAGATTAGTGGACGTAATACCATAAGAGACTTTAATCAATGGATGAGACTGGACCTACAGTACATCGATAATTGGTCGTTAGAATTGGATTTGCGAATTTTTGCTAAAACCTTTCTTGTCGTATTGCGTGGTCGAGGCGCTGGCTAGATTTACAAATGGGCTGCCCCACCGGCTTTCAAGTGCCCCGCGAAGCTAAGGAAGGTCTGATTAATTGGAAGAACCAGACAGCGACGAGTTAGATCCCCTGTGTTTTAGACGCCGACTGATCAAAATTGGGAATTAATCAGACCTTCTCTAACTTGGTGCCTCAGAGGCTAATAGAGGGGGCTCCGGAAATTCGGACAGTGTGCTAAGTGGTAGCCTGGCTTCACCGAAGCCACCCGAGGGTGGCGAACCAGAGGAGCGAGGCGATGAAGAGAACGAGACGCAATCACGGGGCGGCCTTCAAGGCCCAGGTGGCCTTGGCGGCGTGCAAGGGCGACAAGACGCTGGCCGAACTCGCCGAGCAATTTGGCGTCCATCCCACCCAGATCACCGAATGGAAGCGACATTTGCTGGCGCGGGCCGCGGATGTGTTTGGCGGGACCAAACCGACAGCGGATACACCGGATCTCAAAACGCTCCATGCCAAGATTGGGCAACTGGCGTTGGAGAATGATTTTTTAGAAGGCGCGCTCACAAAGGCGGGCTTGCTGAGCGCAACGCGATGATTGACCGAACCCATACCCTCCCGGTTCTTCGACAATGCCAGCTGCTGAAGGTCTCGCGGTCCACCGCATACTACCAGCCCACGCCGGTATCCGCTGCAGCGCTGGCCCTGATGCGGCGAATGGACGAACTCCATCTGCGTCACCCGTTTGCCGGTGCGCGCATGCTGCGCGATCTGCTGCGGCAAGAGGGCCAGGTGATTGGGCGACGGCACGTCGCGACGCTGATGCGACGCATGGGGATTGAGGCCCTGTATCGCAAGCCGCATTTCAGCCACCGGCATCCGGCCCATCGGATCTACCCCTATCTCCTACGCGATCTGGCGATCTCACGGCCTAATCACGCCTGGACCGCCGATATCACCTACATCCCGATGGCGCGGGGTTTCGTGTATCTCTTCGCCGTCCTCGACTGGGCGAGTCGTCGGGTACTGGCGTGGCGGCTCTCCAACACGTTGACGACCGATTTCTGCCTCGACGCGGTGCAGGAGGCGATCACCCGGTATGGCCCCCCGACCATCTTCAACACCGATCAAGGATGCCAGTTCACCAGCCAAGAGTTCACGGGACTCCTGACCCACCACGGCATCCAGATCAGCATGGACGGGAAAGGGTGTTGGTGGGACAACGTGTTCGTGGAACGACTCTGGAAGAGCATCAAATACGAGGAGGTCTATCTGCACGCCTATGAGACGGTCAACGCGGCACACCAGGGCTTGGAACGGTACCTCACCTTCTATAATCAGCAGCGCCCACACCGGGCGCTTGACGGCAAGACGCCCGACCAGGTGTACTCTGACAATCTGACGACACGGCTGACGGCCGCGTAGTCAGCAACCCGCCAGGCACCACTTAAGGAATGGCCTAGGCTGTCCAACCAACCGGAGCCACCTCTGTCGGGGCAGAAAGAAGAAGCCAGAGCCTTTCTCTCAAAAGCACTTCGAAGCGCAGAATCGTTTCAAGGGCGTCAAGAAGCGGAACAGTTGCTCGCAGAGACGAGCGGATAGGAGCCGTAACTCATGCATGGTGTTATGCAAGTCTGTCACAGAATCACGCCTGGGCTCATCATCGGACTGCTCATGGTCAGCCAGTTGAGTTGTCAACTGTATGACGCCAAGACAGTCTCACCGGATTTGCCGGCCGCTGATTCGGGATATTTTCTCGGACCTGAAGATGTGCTCCTCATTTCGGTCTGGAAGGATGAACATCTGACGAGGGAAGTGGTCGTTAGGCCTGACGGCATGATTTCTTTTCCCCTGGTCGGAGATGTGCCGGCTGAAGGTCGAACGGTGGAGGAACTGCGGATAGACCTCGCAAAACGATTGATCAAATATATTCCTGCGGTGAACATCACGGTCGCCGTCATCAAGCCGTTGAGTTACAAGGTCTATGTCGTCGGGCGGGTGACGAAGCCCGGCGAATTCCTAGTCGGCCACTATACCGATGTGCTCCAAGCCTTGAGCCTCGCCGGCGGATTGACCCCCTTTGCGGCGGAAAACGACATCAAGGTCGTGCGCCGGGTCATGGGACAACAGCAGACGTTTCCGTTCCGGTACGGTGATGTGCGGAAGGGCATTGATCTGGAACAGAATATCATCTTGCAGCGCGGCGACGTCGTGATGGTGCCATAACTCGTGAAGTTGTCGTCGCTGAATTGGAAAAGGGGGAAGAACGCCCGGCAGTCAGGAAGAAGACTGGCTTACCTTACGGTTGTGTGTCTGATCCTGCACATCACCGTTCCAGGTTTTGCGGCCGAATGGTCACTCGTGCCCTCGATGAGCACCAAGGCGTATTACAATGACAATCTGTTATTGACTCCATTGCCCCATGATCCGACCTATGGTTATTGGATCTCGCCAGGAGTGGAATTCGCCGGCAAGACCGAGCGGCTAGAGGTCAGCGGCAAGGGGGCTCTGGACTTCGTGGATTATTATGGAGGGGAGCCCAACCGATTCACGAATGTATTCTTGCCGTTGACGATGAAGTACCGGACGGAGCGAGACGAATGGGGATTCACCGGGGGGTTTACCAGAGACAACACTTTGATGGGGGAGCTACTCACGACAGGTTTAGTTCTTCGTTTCACCCAGCGAAATCTATGGACGGTGAATCCTACGTGGGCGCATACGATTACGGAAAAATGGGCCTTCCAAAGTACGTTTCAATTTAACGATTCCAGCTACCAGGATGGGGGACGCTTTGGCTTGGTCGATTATCAAGTTTTCGGAGGCTCGGCGGGATTCGTGTATCGGCCGACAGAACGGGATGAAATTCAACTGACAGGCACATACAATAATTTTCATACGGCCAACGCGCCGTTTGGTCTGCGCGCCACCTATCCAGGGGCTATCCTGAGTGCATCCCGTGAGTTCACCGAAACGATGAAAGCGACGGTCTACGGGGGGCCGCGGTTTATTTCAACGACCTCCCAATCGGGAGGAACCAGCCAGACCACGCAGGAAAGTATTTGGGTCTACGGTGCCACTCTGATCAAGGAATTTGAACAGGCCAGGCTTCAGGTCACCGCGGCCCGCGATATTCTCCCAAGCGGTTTTGGCCTTCTCGTGCAAACTGACCGCCTTAGTCTGCTCACATCTTATGACCTAGCCGAAACGGTCACAGCATCCATTGATTTGTCAGGCTATTGGGTCTCCGGCGCTTCTCCTATCGCCAGAGGCGGAACCCTGCCGGAAAATCAGCTGTTTTATTGTACGCCCAAGTTGCAGTGGAAATTTTCAGAATGGTGGAGGTTCGAGGCATCCTATTCGTATCGGCTACGGGATGCACAATCACTTTCTGATCCAGCGACGTCCAACGCTCTCACCTTGATGGTGACCTATTACCCTTCCAAGCTGGCATTTTCGGATTGACTAAGCGTAAGTAAATCGGGAAAAGGATATCCTATGGCAGTGCAACAACGAGTTTCCGAGCAAGAGACCTCCATGAACCTTCATGACTATATGGCAGTCTTTCGCCGTCGACGCTTGATTGTCTTTGCTTCAGCCGGCCTCCTGTTAGGGTTGAGTGTGACAGCGGCAGTTCTCTGGCCTCCGACCTTCAAATCCACGGCAACGATTCTGATCGAAGAACAGGAAGTGCCTGCTGAGTTGGTCCATAGCACGATTACCAGTTACGCTGATCAGCGCATTGAGATGATCAAGCAGCAGGTCATGAGCCGTCCCAGTCTCTGGAAGGTTGTCGAACAGTACAATCTGTATCCTGAGATGAGACGTGAAAGCCCCACAGAAGGGGTCATCAAACGTTTCATCAAGGATATCGAAGTTGAGGTGATCAGCGCCGATGTCATCGACAAACGCACGCAGCATGCGACCAAGGCCACCATTGCCTTCACCGTGTCCTATAATAGTGGATCGCCTGACACCGCCCAACGCGTGGCGAATGAACTGACGAGCCTCTTTTTGGGTGAGAATCTCAAGAGCCGCGAACGTCACGCGCAGGAAACCACCACGTTCCTCAGACAGGAAGCGGAAAGCCTCGCGGCACATATTGAGGAAGTGGAGGCCAAACTGGCCACGTTCAAACAACGCGCAGCCGGTGCCTTGCCCGAGTTAATGCCGCTGAATCTCCAAATGATGAACCAGGCGGATCGTGAGCTGATGGACCTCGATCAGCAGATCCGCAGCCTTGAGGAGCGCAAGTCGTATCTCGATGGAGAATTGGCGACCATCAAGCCGAATACACCCATCCTGTCCGTCACGGGAGAACGTATCCTCGATAGCGTTGAGCGATTACGTGGACTCCGGGCCGAATATGCCGGAGTGGCCGCGAATCTCTCACCGGACCATCCGGACGTGATTAAGATGAAACAGGAAATCTCTGCGCTGGAGAGGGAAACCGGGGCGAATCCGGAGACTGAAGAGGTCGCCAAACAATTGATCGATGCCAGGGCCAGGCAGGCCACACTCGCCGACCGCCTCGGGGAGAACCACCCCGATGTGTTACAGACCCAACGCATGATCGTGGCGCTGGAACGAGAACTCCGTCGGATCGGCACGGGTGTCGGCAACAAGCCGATGCAGCGTCCGGAAAATCCCGCCTACATCAACATTCAGGCACAACTCAATTCGGCGAATTCATCTCTGCAAGCATTGAAAACCAGCCGTACGACCGTCAAGCAACGACTCCAGGATTATGCCAAACGCATCGAGCGGACTCCGGTGCTGGAACCGGACTATCTGACGCTCGCGCGCGACCGCGACACCTCGTCCCAAAAATATCAGGACATTCGCTCGCGACTCCTGGAGGCCAAGGTGTCGGAAGGCCTCGAAGTGCAACGGAAAGGTGAGCGGTTCTCGCTCATCGATCCTCCGGGGCTGCCGGAATCGCCGGAGAAGCCCAACCGGAAGGCCATTGTGCTGTTGGGGTTCATTCTCGCGCTGGCGGGCGGCGCAGGAAGCGCGGCGGTCGCGGAACACCTCGACCGCTCCATTCATACGCCGGAACAATTGGTTCGCTTGACGCAGACGTTCCCGCTGGCAGTCATTCCCTACATGCCGAACAGGGAAGACCTCACGCGCGCGTTGAAGCGCAGAAGAATGATTCGAACCGCAAGCCTGGGAGCGTTGGTTCTGCTCCTGCTCGTGAGTCATCTCTTCTGGACTCCATTAGATGTGCTCTGGTACGCCACGCTGAAACGGTTCGGCGTTGAATGATCGTTGTCAGCGGTCATATGGATAGCGTGATGGGTGCGACGCATCTCGAACGCTGAACGAAAGGGGATTGCCATGGAATGGTTTCAAGCCGCGCTGGATCGATACAAACAGCAACAGCCCCAGAATCGTCCTGTCTCGAAGCTGCACCGGAACGGCTCAGCCCGGACCACGCCGGCTCAAATCGTCTACACCCGGACACGGTCCCTCCACATTCCGGAGGCGGTGTTACGGGAGCGGCGCATCATCGCAGGCTTTGAGGGCGGCCGGTTCGTCGATGCCTTTAAGATCCTTCGCACCCAGGTCACTCATCGAATGCGGGAGAAGGGCTGGAACGTCATCGGTGTGACGAGCCCAGGCCTGGGTGAGGGGAAAACCCTCACGGCCGTCAACCTGGCCATCAGTCTGGCGATGGACGTGACCCAATCGGTCCTGCTGGTGGATGCCAATCTTCAGGATCCCAGGATCCACGAGGTGTTCGATCTCGGTCCCAGCGAGGGCTTGGCCAACTACCTCCTCGACGATACGCCGCTTGAAGATCTGCTGATCCATCCCGGCATCGGCCGGTTTGTCCTGCTTCCGGGAGGACGTGCTGTTCCCCACTCGGCCGAGGCCTTGACCTCTCCCAAGATGATTGCTCTGGTGGAAGAACTGAAACATCGTTACCAGTCGCGGATCATCATGTTCGATCTCCCGCCGCTCCTGAATACTTCCGACGTGCTGGCGTTTTCACCCTATATCGATGCCTTGCTGCTGGTGATCGAGGAAGGGCGTACAAAAGGCGAGGATGTGGAACGGGCGTTGTCCCTGGTGAAACAATCAACCCCGGTGCTGGGGACTGTCTTGAACAAGGCGGGGCGGGCGGGGATCGGTCCGGCTGAGATGAAGAAACTCGTCTGATCGCTCGAACTGTCGATGTACAAAGAATTCTATCGTCTCCACAGCAAACCCTTCTCGCTCTTGCCGGATAGCGAGTGCCTCTATCTCGGCTCAACCCACCGGACGGCCTATAGTTTGCTGGAGTATGGCCTGTTGACCGAAGCGCCGTTCATGGTCCTGACCGGCGATCCCGGAACGGGCAAGACCTCGCTGCTGCAGAAATTGATCGCGGATACCCGTGATGCCTATTCCATCGGCTTCCTCACGAATGCCCGCTACGATGTGGACTACCTGCTGCCCTGGATCCTCCTGGCCTTGGGCCTGAACCATACACAGCTCGACCCGGTCGAGGCCCAACACCTGTTCGCCACGTTTCTCGCCCAGGAGGCGACAAGGCGGCGGCGGGTGGTGCTGATCATGGATGAGGCGCAAAATCTCGGTGTGAAATTGCTGGAGGAGTTACGGCTCCTCTCCAATTTAAATCAGGACAAGACACTGCAACTTCAAATCATCCTGTCCGGGCAACCGGATTTGCAAACGCTCCTGCGTCGGGTGGATATGACGCAGTTCGCGCAGCGCGTGGTGGTGGATTACCATCTGCAACCCTTCACGGAGGAGGACGTCGCCCACTACATTCGCTACCGGGTTCAACTTGCAGGAGGGACGCGGCCGCTCTTCAGCGCCCCGGCCTGTACCCTGACCTACCGGTTGAGCCAAGGCAATCCTCGCTTGATCAATCAGGTGTGTGAAATGGCGTTGACCTACGGGTACGCGAAGCAGGCCCCGCGCATTACCGCGAAGCTGCTGGCCCAGGCGGCGCTCGATCGACGAAAGAATCGAATCCTCCCGCTGGCGGAACTGGACGATCTGGAAGAACTCGCGGCAGGGAAGGATGCGGAGGAGCCCGATGCGCATGAATCCATCTCGCAATCTCTGCCATCACGCGAGTCTCCGCCGCGAATCGAGAGCCAACAACCTGTCGGCGCGGCAGAACCCTACTATCAGCAGGGACTAGCGCTCCGGAAATCGCAGAACTTTATCGCCGCCATCGTCCAATTCGAGCAGGCCGCGCAAGACCCGGCCTACCACCTGCGGTCGTTTGGCCAGATCGGCCTCTGTTACCGCGCGCTCGGTCATATCCCTCAGGCCGTCGCGGCGTTTCGAAGGGCCTGCGCGGATTACAGCGCGCCGCGCCGGCAGAGTCTCAGCGTGCGTTACCTGTTGGGGCGCACCCTTGAACAATCGGGAGAGAAGCCGGAGGCCCTCGAACAATACCGGATGATCTTCCGTACCGACCAGACATTCAAAGATACGGCTGCTCGACTCTCCACCCTGGAGGGCAATCAGCACCGCCAAGCAGGGTCGCCGCACGTCCGGCCCTGGAAAATCGGACAGGCCTGGAAGCAGGTCAGGCAGCTGTTGAAGGGAAGTAGTTAATTGCAGGACAATACCGCCGCGCGTTGCCTCACACCATGAAACAAATTCTTCAGCATAAACGGTCCGGGTTGGTGAAAGTGGAAGAGGTGCCTCCTCCCTGCCTCCGCGGGAGCGGCCTCCTTGTGCTCAACGAGGCATCCCTCATCAGCCCGGGAACCGAGAAGTCGACGATTCAGAGCACGAAGCAATCTCTCGTCGCCAAGGCCATGGAACGGCCCGAGAAGGTCAAGAAGGTCCTCACTGCCATTCAGACCGACGGGCTGGCGCTCACGCTGTCCCGGGTGTTCGACAAGTTGGATTCACCCGCAGCCCTGGGTTACAGCTGCGCCGGCACGGTGGTAGAGGTCTCCCGCGATGCAGATTTCTTTTCGGTCGGTGACCGGGTCGCCTGTGCCGGACAGAATTATGCCTCCCATGCCGAAATGGTCTATGTCCCGAAACATCTCTGCGTCAAAATTCCGGACGGCGTGGATTCCGAAGATGCGTCCTTCGTGACGCTCGGAGCCATCGCCTTACAGGGTGTCCGTCAGGCGGAACCCAGGCTGGGAGACCGGATCGCCGTCATCGGCCTTGGGCTGCTTGGCCAATTGACCGTGCAATTGTTGAAGGCATCCGGTTGCCGCGTGCTCGGATCCGATCTGGATCAGTCCAAACTGCAACTGGCGCAGCAGTCGGGTGCAGATATGGTGGCCCCATCCTCCGATCTCGCCCATGCCGCCGCGACCTTTTCCGACGGCCATGGCGTGGATGCGGTGATCGTCACGGCCAGCACCAAGGACAATGGTCCCATCGAAGTGGCCGGAGAGATTGCCAGGAAAAAGGGCAGGGTGGTGGTGGTCGGCGCTGTAGGAATGAACATTCCGCGCGAGCCCTATTATAAGAAGGAATTGGAACTTCGGCTCTCCATGTCTTACGGGCCAGGTCGTTACGACAACCAGTATGAAGAACAGGGTCGTGACTATCCGTTCGGCTATGTGCGATGGACGGAACAACGTAACATGCAGGCCTTTCTTGAGCTCGTAGCCGAACGCAAAGTCCAACTCAAGCCGTTGATCACCCATCGCTTCCCCATCGAGCAGGCGGAGTCTGCCTATGCCCTGATGATGGAGGGCTCGACACCCTATATCGCGATGGTCATCACCTATCCTTCCGATCGTGCTCATCCTTTGCCGCGAACCATTGTTGTCGGCACGGCCCAGACCGCTCGCCCTGTGACGCTGGGGATCATCGGCGCAGGGAACCACGTGAAGGACATGCTGCTCCCGCCGCTGCAAACCATGAACAATGTCGGTATTCGCGGCATCTGTACCGCTTCGGGTCTCACCGCGAAAACCCTGGCTGCAAAACTCACTGCCGCCTATTGTACGAGCGATAGTCAGTCGATCTTAGACGACGCGGCGATCAACACGGTATTGATCGGCACTCGCCACGATAGCCATGCCGCATTGACGGTGCAGGCATTGCGCGCGGGCAAACATGTGTTCGTGGAAAAGCCTCTCTGCCTGACGGAAGAAGAGCTGCAGGACATCCGCTCAACCTATGAGAAACAGGCGGCCGAGGGGTTGCATCTGATGGTGGGGTTCAACCGCCGATTTTCGCCGCACGCGAAGGAAGCGCGAACATTCTTTTCATCGCGTTCGAATCCGCTCGTCATGCTGTATCGCATCAACGCGGGGCGGATTCCGACGGATCATTGGGTGCAGGATCCGGACGTGGGGGGCGGACGCGTGATCGGGGAGGTTTGTCATTTCGTCGATTATATGCAAGCCCTCTGTGCGGCGCCCCCCACCTCGGTCTTTGCCGGCAGGATCGGGCAACACAGCTCCGGCATCACCGATGACCAGTGCAGCATCTCGTTGACGTTTCGAGACGGGTCCATCGGCACGATCGTCTATACAGCGGAGGGGAACAGCGGTCTCGCGAAAGAGCGTTTCGAAGCGCATGCCGACGGGAAGTCCTTGACTATGGACGACTTCATGGAGACGCAGATGTATGCCGGTTCCCGGAAACAGGTCTTTAAGACGGGCAAGCGGGAGAAGGGGTTCCCCGAGGAGATGGCGCAATTCGTGCGCGCCATCGAGCAAGGCCTTCCCCCAGTGATCCCCTTCGAGGAAATCGAAGTTGTGACTCGCACTTGCCTCCTGGCAGTCAGAAGCCTACAGTCTGGTACTGCATACGATCTTTAGCACCACTTTTCCCAAGTCTCAATCGATCGCCATCAGGCGTCTCTTGCTTGGACATGACCATCTGGTCAAGTCTAATAAAGTATTCTAAAACTGCCATAGAATCTTGTTGACCTCTTCCTAATTGTCCCGTAAGTAGGACTTATGTACGAAACCTTTTATGGCCTAGATGTCAAACCCTTCACGCTAACCCCAAACCCGGACTTTCTGTACCGTGGAGAGACGCACCGAGTGGCAATGGCCTCGTTGGAATACGGTATCCTGCATGAGGCGGGTTTCGTCGTCCTCACGGGTCTCCCTGGGATGGGAAAAACCACGCTCCTGCAGCAACTTCTGGCCGATCATCGGGACCACTTCAACATTGGATTGATCACCAATACACATAGTGGGATGGATACCCTGCTTCCCTGGATTCTGCTTGCCTTCGGCCTGGGCGGTGCACAGCAGGACAAACTGCAGGCGTTCCATGCGTTCGAGCAATTCCTCGCAAAAGAATCCCTCGCCAGACGGCGGGTACTCTTGATCGTCGATGAAGCACAGAATCTCGGCGCGAATCTCTTGGAGGAACTGCGCCTGCTCTCCAACCTCAATCAAGACAAGGCACCCGTCCTCCAGATCATTCTGTCCGGACAGCCGGGCCTACGGCAACTTCTGCAACGCAAAGACCTGACACAGTTCGCCCAGCGCGTGATGGTGGATTACAGTCTCGAACCCTTCAAGGAAGAGGACACCCTGGGTTACATTGCCCATCGTCTGCGGGTTGCGGGTCGCGAGGAACCGATCTTCACGCAGCAGGCCACTCGTCTGATTCATCGGTTGACCGGCGGCATTCCACGCCTGATCAATCAACTGTGCGATACGGCGTTGACCTATGGTTTTGCGGATCAGGCAAGCTTTGTCTCGACGAAAATCGTGGCGCAGGCGGCCAAAGACCGCAGTAAAGGCGGCATTCTCCCGCTCACGGATACAGAGGCCCTGACTGCGATGACGGCCGAACAGGAAACGGCCGAACAGACTCAACTGACCGCGTTCGCCACCAGAACTGCCTCCGCGCCCACCGCCACACACAGTCAGGGTGCTACCCCTGCCTCCTCCCCCTCAGCCGGCTCGCCTGCGCAAGAATCCGCCGAGTGGTACGAACGCGGGCTGGCGCTCAAGAAGATCGGGATGTACAAAGAAGCCCTCCAGCAATTCTCGTTGGCTGCTCAAGATACGTCTCTCACCTTCAAGGCCATGGCTCAGGTGGGCATCTGCCTGAAATCCTCCGGCCAGTCGGAGCAGGCCGTCACGGCGTTTCGCAAGGCGCTGCAAGCCAAAGCCAGCTCATCGGTGGACGTAATTCAAGTGCGGTACTTGCTGGGGCGCACGCTAGAAAATTTGGGCCGCGCTGAAGAAACGCTTGAACAGTACCGTTGGATCAGGCGGGAAGAGCCCGACTTCAAAGACGTCGCGGAACGTATCGAGCGCCTCGATGGTCGCCGGTCCCCATCGCCTCGCAACGCAGAAGGCACCGGAGACGGATCCTCCTGGGTTGCACAGCTACAACGCATTCTCGGCGCCTCCAAGTAAGCCGCCACTTCGCTCAACCTGACTTCTCGATCAATCGGCCCTCAAGTTTCATCCCGCACCGTCCGATGATGGTTCAGGGGAGTGCCTGCATGGGTTTGGAAATCGTTGAAATTGTCGAAGACGACCAGGGGCAGGCCAAGTTGTTGGATCGGATCCTTCGGCAAGCGTCTTTCCGGACTAATGTCGCATTCGACGGTCCGTCCGCCATGCAGGACGTGTGGCGGATCAAGCCCTCCTTGATCATGGCCGACGATAACTTGCCCGGCCTGACAGGACGGGAAATGTGCAAACGTTTGCGCCAGGACCCTTCCACGAAATACATTCCCATCATTCTCATGTCCGGCTATTCGTCTGAAGAACGTCGTGTCGAGGCGCTCGATGGGGGAGCCGATGACTTCATCGCCAAACCGTATGCATCGGCCGAACTCGTGGCGCGCGTCAGGGCGCTGCTGCGCCGATCTCGCCAAGGACAAGAACAGGACGAAGAACACGGTGAGGATCTTGCCTTGACGGATAGTCTGTATGTCGTAGTGTACCGCGGACAGAAGCTGACGCTCTCGGCTCATGAATGGAAGTCACTGCGGCGACTGAGCAGCACGGTCGGCAGCGTGGTCCCTCGCGAAGAACTCAGCACGCTGCTCTGGGGCGACGATGCCCTGATGCATGACGGGGAAATCGACCGGTGCATGGAACAATTGAATACGAAACTGGGCGGGGAGGGGCCGGCGGTGGGACAGATCAACATGGTTCCCGGCGGTTTTCGCTTGAGCGTCCCTCCTTCAGACAAGCCGGACGTCGTCCAGGCTCGATAACGTGCCTTGCTGATCGCCTCCGATCCACACACTACCCGCTGCCAGTGCGTCCAGTAGCCAGCCCAACCCTCCCGATACTCGTCTCGCCCGGCGGCGAGCCCGCTTCCAATCCCGTTCGAGCCGCGTTTGCACGGTGAGGTTCAGCCTCTTTCCCCAGCGCCTGAAATCCGCCATTTCTTCATACCGCCCCAATAAGGCCTGAACCTGTTTGATCCGTTTCAGCACATCCTGTTCGGTCGCCGCTCGCCCCGGCAGCCATTCCGTCTGATAGCGGATCGTCTTCAGCGCGAGGCGGAGAGCATGGAGACGTGTTCGACGCGGCTTCTCCATCGCCTTCTCAATCAAGCGCGAGAGGAGGCGCTCATGCTCGTGCCTCAACACTTCCAGGCGGGGTGTCAGAGAAAAGCCCTGGGGAGCAAGCATCGGCAGCGCCTGTTTCCAGACAGCCTGCTCAATCTTGCGATAGGTCTGTGTGCGATTCAGCTTGTGTTCCCGCTCGGCGATCCAGGCCTCGACGGCCGTGATGTCCGACTCGGGCGCTTCAATCTTCATTAGATATTGCCGGAAGACTTGCAACGCCCGCAGCTTGCTCAAGCGGCTCACGGTCCGGGCCATCACAGCGGCACGGTCACGGTTATCACAGAGCTCCAGCAATGCTTGAAGTCTTCGGCAATGGGTGCGAATCGAGTGGATGGTCTCCGCAGATCCCTCGCCTGCCATCGCGTGGCGTATCAAACGAAGCACCGTGGATTGATAGGCGGCAGCCGCCTGAACGACATCTTGCTCGAGACCGGGTGGTGCTGTATGAATAGGGGAACGAGGCCTTCTCATGGCAGCCTCAAAGTGGACATGAGAGAGGCCGGCTGCGGAGCCGCGGCAAGACTTCGAGTCATGATTGAACTCGCGATCGACATCTGACCACCGACTTTTTTCCTGCCGGAGGGCACCCGATGGACTGCCTCTTTTTTCGACATGGTATCGCGATCGAGCGTCAGGAGTGGAGCGGGCAGGAACAGGACCGTCCACTGACCGACAAAGGCGTAGCGCGAACACGGGAATCCGGCAAGGGACTGCTCAATCTGCGCATCAGGCCGACCCATATCCTTTCAAGCCCCCTGGCTCGTGCGCACGAAACCGCCGCCATTCTTCAATCCTTGATTCGTTCCAAGCCGAAGATCCGTATCTGTGCCGAACTCAATCCAACAGCGCATCCGCGCACCCTGTTTTTGCTGCTGGATGCCTTGCCATCGGACGCCGTCGCGCTGTGTATCGGCCATGAACCTCACTTGAGCTTGGCAGCGGGAATCCTGCTCACGGGAAAACCCTGCAGCGGCCTGTCGCTCAAAAAAGCAGGAGCCTGCCTCATCCACCTCGAAGAGTCCGTGAAGCCGGCGGCAGGACGACTCGAATGGTGGCTGACGGCGGCACAACTGCGTGCTCTCGCATGATCGCCGGCCGTATCACGAGCCAATCGAACATCTCACGAATGCCGTCCGCGCAAGGCGACACGTCATCAGCCGGGTCACGCTCATCGATCCTGCACATGGAAACAAGCAGGGCGTCGCGCATCAGTCCCGCACTTCGTCTTCCTGGCTTGCCGCGACGAACTGCACCGGCCGCTTGAACACCTTCTCGAACAAATCGCTGCGACCGCGCGCCGCCCAGATTTCCAGTTCGGCATCACCCGATACGTCCACCGTGATGGTGACGGTCTTGCCGAGTTTGACCTCGACGTTCCGCACGACCGAAAACTGGCTTCGATCCAATCCGTCGGCAATACGGAGCAGGGCCGACAGCACGTTGATGATGCGTTGGTTCCCTTGCGGTAAGGCGGTGAACTCGCTGTGCTTGCGCGTCGGCACCGAGCGGCGGTGATACCGCGCGACATTCGCCACCAGATCGATTTCCTCGGCGGTGAATCCGGAGAGATCGCTGTTCTTGATCAGGTAGTAGGCATGTTTGTGATGCTGGCGTGAATTGATCAAATATCCGATGTCGTGGAGGATGGCCGCAAACTCCAACCATTCACGCTCCCGCTGCCCGAATCCGTGCAACGACGTGGTTTGATCGAACAGCCGCAAGGCGAGTCCGGCGACATGGAGGGCATGCGTCTCGGAGACATGACAGCGGCGAGCCAGGGCCAGGATGTTCCGCTTCCGGACATCGGGAATATCCCGTTCCGCCTGAATGCCTTCGTGGTGCCGCTGAATAAAGTCGTAGATGATTCCTTCCCGGATCGCCTTGTCACAAATCGTAAGTTCATGCTTCTGCAACAGGTCGAGCAGAATTCTAAACACCATCGTCGCAGGAAGCAGCGTATCCACCCGCTTGGGATCGAGACCCGGCATGGCCAGCCGGGTCTTCAGCGTGGCGTCGGCCAGACGTTTTTCCACGGCGCCGATTTCCTTCGCCGTGATCTTCGTGAGATTCAACTGCTGGAGCGGGCGGCCCGTGCGCTGCAGGTAAATGACTTCGGCCAGATTGCCCGCCATCCCGGAGGTGGCGATGATCTGCTCCACGCGCTTCGTCTTATACGCACCGAGCGCCTGCTTGAGTTGGCCGGTCACGGCCTCTTCCAATGCATGCAGCATCGCCTTGGAGGGTGGCGTCTTGGTTAGGTACAGATCTTTCAGCCGAATGGCTCCCAACTTGAGGCTGCGAGCCTGATAAATCGTCTCCCGGTTCCCGACGATGACCTCCACCGAACCGCCTCCGATATCGATCACGAGGGTCGGCGGCTCAGGGAGAGCGACGCTGTTTTGCACGCCGAGAAAGATCAACCGCGCTTCTTCTGCGCCCGTGATGACCCGGACCGTCAAGCCGGTTTGTTGCGCGACATGATCCAGAAATTCCCCGCCGTTTCGCGCCTCCCGGACCGCGCTGGTCGCCACGCCTTCGATCCGCTCGTAGCCCTTGTTCCTCGCCAGCGTGACCAGGTTCCGGATGACTTCGAGGCCGCGCATCATCGCCTGGTCGGAGAGGCGGCGTGACGTGAACACCCCGTCACCGAGACGGGTCATGTCTTTGAAGCGGTCGAGGATCTTATAGGTGTAGTCCGGCTGCACTTCCGCCAGGACCATATGAATGGAATTGGTGCCGATATCGAGGACGGCCAGTTTGGGCATCTACACGCTCGCAGAGGGGGCTACGTGCCGGATGTTCTTGCCTTCAACCATGTAGACGACCAGTTCCGCAATATTGGTGGCATGGTCGGCGATCCGTTCGAGCGACTTCGCCACAAAGGTGAGCCGGATCGCGCGGGTAATGGTCCGCGTATCTTCCAGCATAAAGGAGAGCAGTTCTCGAAACAACTGCTCGTTCACCTCATCGACAAAGTCGTCGTCGGCGCACACTTTCCGCGCCAGCACCGGATCTGAATTCACGAAGGCATCCAGACAGTCCTTGACCATGCGCATCGTCCAATTGGCCATGCGCGGGATGTCGATATAGGGCTTCAGCTGCGGCTCGCCGTTCAGCTCCAGGGCTCGCTGCGCGATGTTGTCGGCCAGATCGCCCATCCGTTCCAGTTCAGACGAAATCTTCATCCCCGTCGTCACGAATCGCAGATCGCGAGCCGTCGGCTGTTGCAGGGCCAGCAACTGGATGCAGAGCTCGTCGATCTCGACATCCAACGCGTTGACATCGTGGTCCTGCTTGATGACGTCGACCGCCAGATCGGAATCCCGATCCACCAGCGCCTGGAGGGCCAGCTGAATCTGCGATTCGACGAGCCCCCCCATGCGGAGCAATGTCTGCTTGAGATGCGCGAGGTCTTGATCGAAATGTCGTTGCATGGTCGGGCTCCTTCTCTAGCAGGCGTTCGTCGTTCGTGAAGCGTCGTTCGTCTCTCGTCCGCAGAGAAGAGCTTATGGCATAGAGCTTATAGCGTATGGCCAGAAATCGAGAGTTGGCGTCTCTACTCTCAGCCGTACGCCACGAGCCATACGCTCTGACCCCGACGAGATACGTTTCACGATTCACGCTTCACGGATCCGGAAGTGACGAGAGAGCACAGCCGCGTTCGTTTTCAACATCCTGACAGGTTACCCAAACCGGCCGGTGATGTAGTCTTCCGTTCGTTTATCGTGCGGGGTCGTAAAAATCGTCTTGGTATCGCCGAACTCTACCAATTCGCCCATCAGAAAAAAACCGCATTGATCCGACACGCGCGCGGCCTGCTGCATGTTGTGCGTCACGATTACCACGGTGTAGGTATCCTTCAAGGTATAGATGAGTTCTTCGATCTTGCCGGTCGCGATGGGATCCAGGGCCGAACAGGGCTCATCCATCAGGATGACGTCGGGCTGGACCGCCAGCGCGCGCGCAATGCACAACCGCTGTTGTTGTCCGCCGGACAATCCCAGGGCACTTTGCATCAACCGGTCCTTCACCTCATCCCAGAGTCCGGCGCCCTGCAGACTATGCTGCACGAGTTCATCCAGGGACCGTTTATCCTTGGTGCCGTGCAGACGCGGCCCGTATGCAACATTGTCGTAGATCGATTTGGGAAACGGGTTCGATTTCTGAAAGACCATCCCCACACGCTTCCTGAGATCGGTGACGTCGATGGCGGGGTCGTAGATGTCGACACCGTCCAGTTCCACACGCCCCACCGCACGCGCACCTTCCACCAGGTCGTTCATGCGATTCAGACATCGCAGCAACGTGGATTTTCCGCACCCCGACGGGCCGATAAAGGAGGTGACCGAATGGGTCCGCACCGTCAGTGAAACCCGAAACAAGGCCTGTCGTTGGCCATAATAGAAGTCGAGATTACGGACCAGCACTTTTGCATCGACGGAAGTTCCATGCGCCTCATGGGGACGAGCGAGACGCGGTTGGGGAACGGTCGGACGCAGTGACAGTGCCGGCGCCGTCGGCGACAGACTACGAGTCTGGATATCCATGCGCAATCCTTTCTGCGATCACACGGCCGATGCGGTAAATCGTCGCCGTAAACGGTTGCGTAGCCGCACGGCCGCCCAATTCAGCAACACGACCACCAGGATCAGAATCAGCGTGGTCATATACACCATCGGCTTCGCCGCCTCGACGTTCGGGGACTGAAACCCGACGTCGTAAATATGGAATCCCAAGTGCATGAACTTTCGATCGAGATGCAGAAAGGGTAGGTATTCGTCCAGCGGGAGGGCAGGGGCCAATTTCACCACCCCGGTCAGCATCAACGGCGCCACTTCCCCGGCGGCCCTCGCCATGGCCAGGATCAGCCCCGTCAAAATTCCCGGTAACGCGCAGGGGAGGATCACATGCCGGAGCGTTTCGAATTTGGTCGCACCCAGTCCGAGCGACCCTTCGCGAAAATCGCGCGGGACCGCAGACAGGCCTTCCTCCGTGGCGACGATCACGACCGGGACGGTGAGCAGCGCCAGGGTCAACGAAGCCCACAGGATGCCGCCCGTGCCGAAGGTGGGATTCGGGAGCGCCTCGGGAAACAACCATTGATCGATCGTGCCACCCAGCGCATAGACAAAAAAGGCGAGGCCGAACACCCCGAAGACAATGGACGGCACACCGGCCAGATTATTGACCGCGATCCGCACCAACCGGACCAAGGGGCCCTGAGTGGCATATTCCCGCAAATAGACGGCGGCCATCACACCGAACGGCATCACCGCCAGGGTCATCAAAAAGACCATCAGGACCGTGCCGAAGATGGCCGGGAAGATGCCGCCTTCCGTGTTCGCTTCACGGGGTTCGCTCGAAACAAACAGCCACAGATTCTGGACATAGGCCAGGAGCTTCTCAACCCAGTGCATTCCGTTCGGACGACTGACGGCCAACACCTGATCGAGAGAGAGCCGCACCGACCGGCCGGTGGAGAGTGTCAAGAACAAGACCTCCTGCCCGGCCTCCTTGTGTAGCCGCTCCAGCGCCTCCGTCTTGGCGAGATAGTCTCGTTCCAACGCGGTCATCTGATCGAGGAGGCGTTGGTCTTTTTCGGCATCGGCGGGGGCGAGTCGACCGCTCAGCGTCAACGCATGTCTGGCAAGCCTGGCCTTCTCAATCCGATAGTTGATGGATCCGATTTCTTCTCGCTCCAGATGCTCGATCCGCCGACGTAACTGATTGGCCCGCTCCACCAGCGTTTTCACCGTCGTCCATGAACTCCCGCTTGCACTTCCTGTCGCTGCCCCCTCCACGCCGACCATGATCCGACCGAAGGCAGGCCCCCACTCACGCCGCTCGACCACCGTGAGATCCTCGGGACGCGCGCTCGACACCATATCCGAGGCATCGATCCAACGATATTCGGACCCGAACACATCCCGATTGCCGACGCGATACCGAAACCGGCGCTGTCCGGCCGGCGAGTCCGGCGTGACCGAATTGGGAATGACTTCTTCTCCCACCACCTGACCGATCACCGTCTCCTGCGTCCTCAGCGTCGTCTCCTGCAAGGCACCGGGCCAGAATTGTCCCAGGCCGTTGATCATAATCAGTCCCAGCATGCCGGCCACCATCAACAGGCTGAGCGCCACACCGGAGGCCGTCATCCAGACGAACAGTTCCCCGCCGCGCCAGAAGTCCTTCATGAGCGTCGACCGTTCACCCATGGCTGTACTTATCCCGGAGCCGCTGACGAATGAGTTCCGCTAACGAGTTGATGACAAATGTGACGAGGAACAACAGCAAGGCGGCCAGGAACAACACCCGATAGAGACTGCCGCCATGCGGGGCTTCCGGAATTTCCACGGCGATATTGGCCGACAGCGTCCGAAAGCCGTTCGCCCAATTCCAATCCAGAATGGGAGTATTTCCCGTGGCCATCAGGACGATCATGGTTTCCCCGATCGCGCGCCCGAACCCGATCATCACGGCGGAAAAGATTCCTGGGCTGGCGGACAGCAACACCAGATGCAGAACGGTTTGCCAACGAGTCGCTCCCAACGCGAGCGAGCCGGCGATTTGGATCTTCGGCACATTGGAGAGCGCCTCTTCGGCAATGCTGTAGATCACCGGGACGATGGCAAATCCCATCACCATACCGACGATCAGGGCGTTGCGCTGATCGTATTGAATGCCGAGCCGGCTTGAGAGCCAGGCTTTCACGTTCCCGTCGAACCACCAGCTTTCGATGAACGAATTGGCCCAGAGGCACCCGGCGATTCCCAGTCCCAGAATAGGGATCAACAGCAAGGCTTCCTGACCGTGCGGGAGGTGTCGTTTCACGGATAACGGACAGAGGTACCAGGCGAACGAGGCCACGACAACCAGCAGAGGCAACACCAGCGCCATACCGGCCACCGCCGGGAGCATTCGTTCAAGGAGGGGGGCCAGCCAGAGTCCGGCAAGGAAACCGAGCACCACGGTCGGCAAGGCCGCCATGACTTCAATAACAGGTTTAATTTTTGCGCGCAGGTCCTGATGCATGAACTGCGAGGTGCACATCGCCGCCAGAATGGCAATCGGCACCGCGAGAAACAGGGCGTACATCGTCCCTTTGAGAGTTCCGAATGCCAGCGGAAGCAGACCGAGCTTCGGCTCAACATCATCCGACCCTGAGGAGGATTGCCACACATGTGCCGGCTGATCGTACCCCTCGTACCAGACCTTGCCGAACAATGTTTCGAGCGTCACTTCAGGATAGGCATTCTGCACCTGGTACAGAGACAGTTGCCCGGCCCCGTCCAACGCGATCAACCCGTCGCCTTTCGGCGCGAACGCCACGGCGCGGATCGGAAACGCGCTGTTGGCCAGCCGCAACAACGTTTGAGAAGAGGTCGCATGGTGCAGGAACAGATTGCCCTTCGCATCTCCGGTCACAAACCCCTTGACCCGTTGAGACGGAGCAAATGCGGTGACCGGCGCATTGTGAGCGCGGAGGGTATGGATTCGGGTCAGAGTCCAACCGGACGGGGCATTGGCGCGTCGCACAAGTCCCCAGGTCGAAACCGCACCGTCCTCAGACATGACCACCAGGCTACGATCGCCACTCAGGAACCCCAACGTCGTGACGGCTGTCGAAGGTGCAGCGACAGTATAGGCAGCCCTCATCTCCGGCGACTCCGTCTCGGACAAGGCGACATGCACCACCTGTCCGTCCGCGGTTCCCACATACAGATTTTCAAGCAACGCATCCAGGGCGAGGGCCGTCACCGCACCTCTCGGTTGCGGCAGTTCCGTGATGATGGGATGTTGACCCGCCACGTCATCCGCCGCTATGCGCACGACGAGCAGCCGGCCGCCTTTCGACACGAGGGCCAGCAGACTTTCGTGATCATTGGCCCGGTAGGCCAGCCGGACGATGGGGCTCTTCGTCAGTGGAATAGGTTGACCGGCGCGAATATGCGGGCGCTTGCGTCGCTCGCCTCGATCGGTAAATTCCGTCGTGGTGCCGACTTTCAAGAACAGGACTTCGCCGTCGGCTGTGCCCACGGCCATCCGTGGAGCATTGCCGCCACCGGACGCCATCGCCGTGATCCGGCGGGCCTTCACCTGCGCCGGCATGTCCAACGGGATGGGTTGGCCCGATGCCAGGTCGAAGAACTGGATGGCTCCGGATGTAAACACCTGCGCGATCTCACGATGTTCATCGACCGCCACCTGAGCCGGGCCTTCATCCACAAGCAGGGCAGGCACGCTCAGGCGTTGAGTCAACTTCGCGCTCGGCGCGGTGAACAACGGGGTGACTTCGCGAAACAGAAAGAAGAAGATCCCGAGAATGCTGACGATGGTCGCGAGCCCACCGACGGTAATAATGGCTCGGGCGAGCCGATCGAGCAATGTTCGGAGATGCACAGGCCTCGGCATCAGTCGGAATCGCTCCGTGATCATTACCGGATCTGGCTCAGCTGCTTCTCAGCCAAGGTGGCATCGACCGGGAAGTAGCCATCCCTCAGCACGTCGGATTGCCCCTCCCTGCTGTATACGTAGGCAAGAAACTCTTTCACGATGGGGGAGAGTGGTTTTCCCGGAGCCTGATTCACATAGATGTACAAGTATCGCCAGAGCGGATACGTGCCGTTCCTCGTGTTCGCCTGGGTGGGTTCGATGAACGGTTGGCCGGCCTTCGCCGCCAACGGAAGCATTTTCACTCCGGACGTGCTATAGCCGATCCCGCTGTACCCGATGCCGTATCGATCTTCGCTGATCCCTTGCACCACCGAGGCAGAGCCCGGCTGTTCCTTCACTTGATCCTTGAAGTCGCCATTCTTGAGGGCGTGCTCCTTGAAGAATCCGTATGTGCCGGAAGCTGAATTGCGGCCGTAGAGACTGACAGGCGCAGCGGCCCAGTCGCCGGTCAAGCCGAGTTGTCCCCACTTGTTCAGGTCGACGGCATGGCCCTGCCTCCGGGACTTGGAAAACAGCGCATCCGCCTCCGCGACCGTGAGCCCCTTGATCGGATTGTCCTTATTGACGAAAAGCGCCAAGGCATCCACCGCGACAGGGTAGGCAGTCGGCGGGTACCCGAACTTCGTTTCGAATGCATCGATCTCGCTCGACTTCATCGTCCGCGACATGGGACCGAGTTGAGCCGTATTTTCAATGAGCGCAGGCGGTGCCGTGCTGGACCCCTTGCCCTCGACTTGAATTTTCACATTGGGATATTGCTTCCGGAATCCTTCGGCCCACAGCGTGATCAGGTTGTTCAGGGTATCGGAACCGATGCTGTTGATCGTTCCGGAGACGCCACTGACCTTCTGATACGGTCGTAAGGACGTGTCCGCTCCCGCTGCCTGCCTTACGCAGGTCGACGGCATTACAATCAGAGCGTACAGCAGCGAGAACACCAGGATGGTCGTCCTCGGATGCCCGTTTTCCAATTCGTGCCCGGCATTCGACTCATGACGCATGTCAGACTCCTTCTTTTCCTGCAATGCAATGTAGGGAAGAGAGATTTCAGGATGATCGACACCGCATTAAGATCCGGTTAACTCTGATGACGGAAGACACAGCATGCTGCTTCAGATTGTTGCGCTGGATCCGTGCCGGTCCCGACAAGTCGCACGCGCTTCGGACTCATTCGCGGGCACGCAGGGGATGCGAAACTAGGCCGTGATCGGCACCTGAATCGGCGGTTGCCGCATCCCTCGCATGAGAGCGCTCAGATGGGCGGACTGCATCCCACGAGGCCCTTCTGATGAACCCATCGGAGCAGCTTCAATCGGGTGTTGATGCCCAGCTTCTGGAACAGATTGGTCAAATGATGGCGGACGGTGATGGTAGAGATGTGGAGGCGGTCGGCAATGTCTTTGTTGGACAGGCCTTGTCCGACCAACAGGGCGATCTCCTGTTCGCGTTCGCTCACTGGACACATCCTTCCTGCCTGTGTCTACCGACTACTGCCTCGTTACGCATAGGATGAAGCCGAACGGCGATTGAGGCCATCTTGCCTCGTGGCTGCGGATTGTGAGAGCGTCAACCGTTCGGCCTCCAGCCAATCCTGGCGATCGTGTCCATCCTGCCGTCCCCGGCGCTGATACAGCTCATAGGCCAGTTTCTCAATACGTATCCTGATCTCCTCGGCCTCCGCCGCTGCCCTGCCGGCGGCTGATTTGGGTCGCCGGACACGGACCGGCCGTGGTCGATCAGACGTCTTCTCGACCGCCTTGGATGGGCTACCTTTCTGCTTATTGTCTGCGCTTGACTTGATCCGTCGTTGTGCCATCGCTGAATCTCCTGGTTGCATCGAACTGAACCTTCCCCCTTCCGACAGAGACGCATCACGTGGACAATATGCACGACAAGGGGTTGTCGAGATTCTCCCGGAACCGTTCCGCGATACGGATGGTGAGGACGCGGAGTCGCTGGCCGTTCGGGGGCGCCTATGGGCAAGAGCCTCACCCAGGACTCTGTGTTGCAGTCAGGCCGGTCCTCTGGCTGTCCTTACAGGGGATCGGCTCGCGCGGACTCGTTGTCTTGCGCAAGGTCAGAAGACGCGCCTGATCCGGCGCTCACGAGGTGAATCGTCATGAACGGACCCAAGACCGTAAGGGTGAGGTTGGCGCTGCCTTGCTCCGAGGGCAGGGGCGTACGACTATTGCTCCATGAAAACATCTCGCTCTCCTCCATGTTGGGAGGCCAGCATAGGGGCGTGACATTTCATGAGAGTCACCGTTTCTTTAACATTCGGTTAAGCCGGACCATTCCTGGATTATTTTGAGTCAGCCGTATGCGCTGCGGCGAACGTCGCCCGGGCTGTGGCTGTCGAAGTAACCTCTTCACAATGCGGCCTTGAGGAAGACGAAACAGGTCAACTGTAGGGTCCGTTGCGATGGGTTCTACGATCGTCCAAATCATCGAAGACGAGCCGCTCCACGCCGATCTGTTGAACCGCGCCTTGCGCCAGGCTCAATTCGCGACGACGCTTGCCGCGGATGGTGAGAGTGGATGGCGTGACGCGCAGCGACTACTGCCTTCGTTGATTCTGCTCGATCTCATGCTGCCGGGTCTGAGCGGCCATGAGGTCTGTCGCTTGGTGCGACGCACACCGTCCACACGCCATATTCCGATCATCATGCTGACGGCCGTTGGAGCAGAAGCAGACCGTATTGCCGGCCTTGAAATGGGAGCAGACGACTACGTGGTGAAGCCGTTCAGCCCGCGGGAAGTCGTGTCCCGCGTTCAGGCCGTGCTGCGCAGAGTCCATGAGACACGTCGTGAGGATCCTGTTCTGTTTTCCGATACCTCCATCACCATGGAGGGGCCGTACTTCGTCCTGTCCTTGCAGGAACGGCACATCACCGTCTCGAACACAGAACTGAGGCTGCTTCAGTATCTGCTGACCCGGGATGGGGAATTAGTGCGCGGCGATGAATTGTTGAATCTTCCAGGCGAGGAGCTCGGGAGCACGAACAGAGAAGAACTTGAGCACCGCGTGCGCTTTCTTCGACGAAAGCTGGAGAACAGCGGGACGGGATCGATTGAGATATTGCCGGGGTCTCGCTATCGCTTCCTGGCACATCCGAAGCCGACCTGACACATCCAGCCGGAATACCGCCGCATCCGGGAAGCTCGGGCGCTCAACCGCTACAACCCGCGAAAACACCCTTCCTGCCTGCCTATCCTGCCGCGATCACGGGTACCTCCGATACCCGTCAGGCAAGGATCAGCCGACGCAGGCTAAGACCCGCGCCTTCGACGATATCCGTTCGATCTCGTACTCGAAACCTCGTCGAAGCAGGATGATCTCTCCGCGCCGGCTCAGCTCGTCGACGGTCTTAAAAACCTGGTTCCAACTGAGCTCCGGCAGCAGGGTCACGACCTGTTCAAGCGTCAGTGACTTTCGCAGGTATAAAAGATCGAGAATCAGACCTTCGCTGGTGGGGGAAATGGCTGGATGCACCATGGCGCGCCTCCTGGTTGGATTGATTCACTCACCCGAATCGCAGACTCGGGCAACCGTGGATCGAACGAGCAGAGACAGGAATCAGTATGAGGACATCGTGTATCTCTGAAATCAACCTCACTTCAATTCTCCGTTAACTCGCTTGTGGGATCACCTCACCGCTAAATCTCTTCGCGGCCGCAGAAAGATCCTCTCGCGGTTCCGTCGCCCTGCGCCGGGGAACAACGCACCGCCACCACTCGAATCGCCCCGAGCGCCAGGAGAATGGCTCCGAGCGAGAGCAGCTTCCTGTAGTCCGCATCCTTGAACCAGAGAGAAATGATTTCCGTCAGCATGACCACGAGAATCGTATCGACGATGAAGGTGACTTTAACGCGGCCTTCTGAAAAATAGGTCAGCGTGGTCTTGAACACTTCCACCACCGCGAGAAGGATCAGCGTATCGACGATGATCTGGCGCAGCCCGATTTCAACCGGCACATCGAACAACAGCCGGATATCCAGGAAGGTCTTGATCACCCCGCCGGTCAGGGCGATGAGGATCGTCAGAATGAGCAGGCTGAGGACTGCCTTGATTCCTTTCATCCAGAGTTCGGTGAGATCGGTGTCGATGGCACGCCCAATGAAATCCGAAAGGCGATGGACTCGAGGATCTGAATTCATGAACGTCATTCGCAGAAACTCCTTGTTGTGAGGATACGCTTCATACCGGACACGATGCGCTATTAGTCATATTTGATCATGATGGACCACAGGCCAATAAAAAGCCCGACGAGTACGAGCATGGCGAGGTGAAACGCGTCGTTTGAGGACGATGACATCAAGAAGTCGGCAGCGAGCATTAGCAACCCTCCTGGTTAGGAATAAGCATGGTACCCATCGAAGCCCCCACTCTCGATCGACTATATCGAGGCGCTGTTCCGGGAAGATCACTGCTTGGTTACGGCATTGTTACTTCCGGCAAAGCCTGAGGTTCTGAGCTATCGGAACAACATCGAACGCCCAACCTCATGACGGTGTTCGGTTCGCACCCTGTCCGCAGGAGGATCAAGAGTTAACAAGGAGTTAACATCTCGCTAATAGGCCAGCAACTCCCTTCCCGTATCCTGGCGACAATGAAAGACCACATCTGTTTCCTACTCGTGATTAGAACAACTCAGTCTGGGCATTCATCACTTTTCTACGGAGGCGCTATATGACACGACAGCAGCAGACAGGTTCCAGCCATCACCGTGGCGCTCGTTCAGTTTTTACCGCGCTGGCCACCGCCGCCGCGCTGTCCTTATTCGCTGGTTATGCCGGAGCGGAGCATGCGGGTCTTAGCGGTGCTGGAGGGCCGACGGTCGATCCCGCAATTGAACCCTACACCAATCATAATGGGTTACATGGCAAGCTGAGTATTGCCGGATCGGACACCATGAGACCGTTGATCTCGAAGTTGGCGGCGCAATTCTTGAGCCTCCACCCAGGGGCGCAGATCGCGGTGGAAGGCACGGGATCGACTGCGGCTATCCGGGAATTCTTGTTGGGCCTGTCGTACCAACGCCGCGGGGACAAAGTGCAAAGTCGAGGAACGGCGGGATCCAACACGGTGGAGTTGCTCGCGTCGTCTCGGCAACTGACCGAAGATGAACAGAAGGGATTTGAATCCAACTATGGCTATCAGGCGCTCGAAGTGCCGATCGCGATGGATGCCGTCGCCATCTATGTGCACAAAGACAACCCTATTCAACGGTTGACGTTGACGCAAATCGACGGAATCTTCGGAAAAGATCACAAGCGGGGACAGGCCGCGATTAACAATTGGAGCCAGGTCGGATTGTTGGATGCACCACTGGCGCAACAACCTATTCATCCATACGGCCGTGACAAGCGATCCGGTACCAGAGAATTCTTCAAGCATGTCGCCCTTAAGGATGGAGACCTGATCGACACGGTTATGGAACAACCGGGGTCCGCTTCCGAAATCATTGCGATTGCCCAAGATTCTTTGGCGGTAGGATATGCAGGGGCCGGATTCAGCATTTCCGATGTCCGTCAAGTGCCGATCGCCACGCAGCCGGATCAGACGGCATATTTGCCTTCAGTGGATACGGTCACTTCCGGCACCTATCCATTGGGTCGTTCCCTCTATCTCTACGTGAAGAAGAATCCCAAGGAAAAATTGGACCCGTTTGTGGCGGAGTTTCTCTCATTTGTGAACAGCCGGCAGGGACAAGAGACGGTGGCACGGGCAAGTTTCTATCCGTTGACTCGCGCTCAAGTCGCAAAAAACCTGCAGGATTTGGGTCTTCTGAAAGGGGCGATGGTCGGCACACCTGCTAAGAACGAGCTGCAAGTCGCCGAGCAGATGACCCGCTAAAGGCGTTTGCCAAGCCCCTTGCTGGCCACCCATACCGAGGAGCGTCCTTCGAAAGAAAGGACGCTCCTCTTTTTTGCTCAGGTCTGCTAGCATGGACTGCCTCTGTTCGCGAGGAAGACTTTCGTATGAACCTATTATCGCCCCTCGTTGCATGAGGCATTCGGCGGAGGTGAATCGATGAAAAGCGCACTTGTCCGGACTCTGCTCTGTTCCACGGCGATCGTAGTGACCCTTCAGATCGGCTGCAGCAGCCCACCGCCGCCGCGAACGTCCTATCAAGACCCTATTACATCGATCCGCCTCTACGTCGATGAGCGTGCCGACGCCGGACACAGCCATCCTGGCCAGGTCACGGCTGACCAAATGGCTAGAGTTCTGCACGGGATCCGGGTCGTACCTCGGACGGGATTCATCGGCTCGCTGATCACCGGGCAAACGCAGACGAACCCGGCTTTTTCATCCAGTGAAATCCAAATCCTCGCACCCAGATTGAGTCGTGCCCTGTCGGAAGCCACCCCCCAAGAGCTGGTCACATTTTACCGTCGTTTCTCCGACGCGAGCGTCGGCCTGGCGATCACCTCCGGCGGCATGTTTGTCCAAGACAGTCATCTGTTTGTGGTGCTGGCCAACAACCGGACACTACCGACCGACGGCATGAATCAAAACATGGTCACCGATTTCGATCCGATCGATAGTCCCCTCGTTCCCATTTCCCGGACAAGCTTTCGTGTGGAATTCGTCCCTTCGACAGCTCTAGTCCCTGAAGATCAACGTCCGTCCTGGCCCTACATCGACGAAGGACGAATCTTGGCGATCGATCTGCAGCAACTCGACCGCGACAAGAAGTCTGCGCCACCGGCTGCTAAACCCTAGCCCGGACTATTCATGAATGCCTGCTCCGTCGTCCGATCCTCTCGCCCGGCGTGGCTGTTCTCGTTCGGTCTCCTCGACGGACTTGCAAGTAGGCCTACGTCGACCTCGCTTGCGAGAAGCCCCGGCGGACTTCGGTCTCAAACACCTCGTGACGGCATTCATGAATAATCCGGACTAGGGATAGGCTTTTTTAGTCAGCAGTTCGGAAGGACGGGATTCGTCACTCACTGGCCTTTGAACGAGCAACGGGCAGTCGACTGACGAGCTCTCTTGTTGAGCACCCCGCTGTGACGTCTGGTTTACCCGTTAGCAGGATGCGGAAAAAGTCCGCCAGCGGCGTTCTCGCGGCGTTCAGAGGCTCACCGTACGGCGCGAGTACGATTCACCTCTTCGCGTGCTGCGGCCTTGCTGGACGGCCTTTTTGCGCATCCTGCAGGTTAGTGCCATACCGACACGGCGCATGAGTGGCTCGTAGGGTATTGCGCAACAATCGAGTTTTTCCGCAGCCCGTTAGACGTTCACGCCTCAATCACCGGAACAGAGCCGCCATGGCACCCCCTAACCCGCATTATTCATGAGCACTTCTGCTGCAATCGCCGATTCACTGCTGCGACGGGCCTTCGGCCGGCGGGCTCGCCCCTCGGCCCCTCAACGTACTGCACGAGTACGCTTCGGGGCCTCCCGGCTCCGCGCGCCGGTCTCGCAACGTGACTCGGCGATTTCACGACGAACCGTCATGAATAATGCGGGCTAAGCGCGCCGAGGCGTGGCTTACACTGGAAGAATCAGCGCCTCTTCCGTGCGACGTGTTCGCGACGGATGGCGAAGGGCCACAGCAAGTACTACCGTTGGATCACAGAGAGCGGGAAAGAAGGCAACGATAGGGGGGATATCTGTTCCGAAGCGTGCGACGAGCCTCGGGATTAGAAGGCATCAGGAAGTCCGGAGTGTATTCTCCGGACTCCCTTTATCTAACAGCACGACTCGGTTAGTTCCAGAACCATTGCGCCTGGAATCGTAATTGGGAGTCGTCGAAGTCAGACTGTGCCCGATTGGCAACCAAGGTGCTGTTCAGACCATCCTTAAACACCCAGTCTGCCGTAAGACGGAAGTGGGTGTCGGGTTCCCACACCAAACCGAGGTTCCAAGTCCTGGATTGTCCATCCGGTGCTCCGTTCAATGACTTGAACCCGCCATAGTACTCACCGTAGCGAACATAGGGGGTTAACATGCCGACATCGGAATAGCGCCAAGTGTAATACCCTTGGACATATCCCCCGACAAGGCTGCTTTCTTCTATAAAATTCGTCTGGGAGTTTCGTTTGGGACCGCGACCGACGGTAAATTCCGCCAAGAGTCCCCAAGGTTGCGGTGGGGTCCACACGTAGGCGGTGACACGTTGATCTTTGATATCGCAGCCACCTTCCGAGGTCAGCGGACTGATACATCTGGCCGCACTCGAGACATTCGGCTGGCTCGCTCCCTGCACGGCAAACACTCCGTGGAAGCCGAGAACGCCGGCTTCGAGCAGTCGTCCGTTTCGGAACTGGAACGGATAGGCGAGCTTGGCTCCGATATGTTTATCGTGGTTTAACTCCAATCGATTTCTGGTTTGACCATTGTAGACCATGACGCCGAAGACACCGTAGTCGCCCGGTCCATTATGGTAGGCCGCGAGCTGTGCAAACCGCTCCTGCGCGATTTTCGGGCTCCAGTAATAGGCCACACCCAGATCTCGTTCTCCCGGTGCACCGCTTTGCACCGATTCGTGCCGATCCATTTCCTGACGGTTGGTGCTCGATCGGTAGGTATCGAAGGAGTTGGGGACACGATGGAGCCCCCATCGAATCCGGTGCTCCTTGTCCTTAGTGATATAGAAGTCTGAGTAGGCGTCGATGATTTCTCTGTTCGATAGTTCCTGTTGTCCGCCCTCCAAAGCGAACTGGGTGAAAAACGCCACGCGTTCAGACACCTGACCTTGGAAGACCAGGCGAAGCCGTCGGGCATAGAATTCGTTCCCCTGTTGATCGCCGAAGCTATCGTTCAAGGGCAAATCAAACCGTCTATTCGTCGCGCCCATGTTGTATCTGAACTGCATATAACCGGTGACGCGAATGCGCTCGTACCAACGGGGATTACCCGCCATCTGCAATTCTGCCGACTGCTCAAAAATACGGCGTTCTTCTTCGGCCTTGAGGCGTATCCAGTCTTCCTGAGTAATCACACCCTTCTCGAGTAAGAGACTTTCGAGTGAGGTACTCTGGATCGAAAGGCGTTGCCCTGAGGTTTCCCGATCGACGTTGTTCGCAGTGGGTATGACTTGGGGCGCAACCTCCATGGAGGAGATCGCGTCACTCGATTGAACAGACCCCTGAGCGAACAACCGCGGCACAGGCTCCTTCGAACCGGCCGACACCTGCAGCGGCAGCAGCGCCAGAGCCCCGCCGATGCAGAGCGTCACCGCAGACCATTTCAGAACATAGAATCCACCGTACGTCATTCATCCCTCCTCATAGTGTGATGCTGTTACCCGTTCGGGCCATGACCTGTGCCCACAGTACAAATGATGAAGCCAAACGATTTCACGCCAGGAGTATCCCTCGGCTTCGTGACGTACCTGTCACCGACGTATTAAGACTCTGTAAACACAATGTGCGAATGTTCAGCGGCGAGAAAATTTACACACATGTAACAGGCTGATTACTCCGCAACAATCGCTTGCCCGTATGGTGCGACATCAGTGCATGGAGGGTTCATGAACACAGCCGGCATAAAGAAGCCTCTCCTTCTCGTAAGCGGCGACCATGTTTCGTCAGGCTCTCTAGCCAAACTGCTCGAGACCAACGGCTACGATATTCGCGTGGCGGCAACACTGACGTCCGCACTGAGCGAAATCCGGCGGCACTCCCCGGTGCTGATTCTTGTGGATCGACGAACCCTCGCCGAAGAAGCCGGACGCCGGGACCAGTTCCCTCTTGCCATCCCGATCATCGTCCTGCAGCCATTCGACAAGTCCTGCGGCGAGGATGAATGCCTCACCGAGCTGGACGCCGGATACGACCTTGTGTTCTGTTCCCCCCACTACCGTGAACTCCTCGCGCATATCCGGGCGATACTTCGTCGACACAACCTGCCATCGGCAGCTCCATCTGTTCTCCGCGTCGAAGGCCTCGCGATGGATACGGCCCGCCATGAAGTGACGGTCGGGGGGGTGCACGTCGAACTCACACCGAAAGAATTTCGCATCCTCCATCAATTTCTCCTCTCACCGGGAGTCGTGCTGTCGAGGCAAGATCTGCTCAATCGCGTCTGGGGGGAGGACTATGCCCTTGAAGAACATGCGTTGGATGTCCACATCCATTCGTTGCGCCAGAAAATCGAAGCAGACCCTTCCAGACCGATTTTCATCGTGACAATTCGCGGAGTCGGATACAAACTTCAGAGTCCCTGACCGTTTTCTTCCGGCTCTCTCTTTCCCGTACACCACTTATGTTGCCGCGGGCCGCTGCCAAGTTCACTCCGATGAGAGAGTGAACGGGTACAGGCAACATGTCCCCGAATGGGCAGAGGGGTGGCGAGTGCGTCGCCGGGGCAGGGGAGAAATCAGGCTATGTATGAGGAAATGGGAAGGGTCGGCCTGCTCAGACCTGACAGACCGTCGATGGACAGGCAGCGATGCGGTGGCGAGTTAAAACTCGTCCACCGACACCGGCTGCAACAGATCCCGTACCGAAAGAACCCCGACGATCGCGCCGCTCTTCAAGACACCCAGATGGCGGGTGTGGTGATGTTGCATGAGATCGGCCGCTTCCGTGATCGAACGCCGCTCATCCAAGCTGATGACGGGGCTGCTCATGATGGATTCCACGGGAACAAAATGCACCGGCCTGTTTTCACCCACGACTTTTCGCACGATATCGGACTCGGTCACGATGCCGACCACACGGTCGTTCTGCTCGATAAACACGCTGCCGACATGGCGCTCGTTCATCACTCTGGCTGCGTCCGCCGCCGAAGTGCCGGCCGGCACCGTCACCAGCTTCTTCGTCATGAGCTCACTGACTGTCACCATACTGTATCCTCCTTGTTGAATGTGTCTCATCGGCGGCTGTCTCTCACCTTGCCGATGCTCTAACAGGGAGCATAATCCTGCTACGTTCCAGGACGGTTAGGCGACCGTAAATTCTCTGTTACGAATGGGCTCGAAGTGGACTGCGAGGAGGACAGGCGCGGCACAGGCGAGGATCGCCCGTGCCGTACCCTGAGAGAAATGCCGGGGAACGACTACTCTTTCACTACGAAGTGGACACTGCGGTTCTTCTGCCAGCAGACCGGATTGTGCTGAAGACACAACGGCCGGTCTTTTCCGTAACTGGTCGTATCGACCTGGAGCTGACTCATGCCCAACGATTCGAGGTACCGTTTCACGGAGAGGGCTCGCCGTTCACCCAACACCAGATTGTATTCGGAAGTCCCGACTTCGTCGCAACGGCCTTCCAGCAACACTTTGGTCACCCGGTTGTCTTTCAACCGCTTGGCATTGGCTTCGACCGCCGTGAGCGCATCGTCCCGCAGGACGTATTGGTCAAAATCAAACAGCACATCGGGGAACGGAATGTTCTGCTCCCCGGTCGCATTTCGCGCGGCCATCTCCACCGATCGTAACGGCACCGGAGCCGGTTCCGGCGGGGCGGGGATTTCCTGTACCGGAGCCGCAGCCACACGCTCCTCCGCGCGGGGCTTCGGTGGAGTCGCCGTCACTCCGCCACTGGTTCCCGATTTGCTCGCGCAGCCGTCAAGAAACAGGGGGCCGGCGACGGCAAGCAATCCGAGCAGGACAAACGGGCGCAAACGTATCATGAAAACCTCCGGCGCTAGGTGAGTTCGTGGAGTGGACGAGGCACAGAATAATCAAATCGAACGAACAGGGCAAGTTACTTCTTCTCGGCACAGCGATCGTAGACGCGTCGCGAATCCGACAACGGCTCCCACCGTAGGATCTGCAGCGCGTCGTCCACGTAAGCCGGCGTGCGCATTCCGTTGAGCACGGAAGTCACCCCCGTTGTGCTGGCGAGAATCCACAGCGCCTTCTGCGACAAGGTGGCCTTCCGTCTCGGTTCGGGCAACAGTGGATCGATGGTTCGATGCAGCTCTTCCGCGCGCAGGCGGCTCCGCTCGCTGGCTTCCCGATGCAACGTGCGCAGGAGCGCGAGGAGTTCCGGGACGTACCGGTCACGCCAGGTTTCCCACTGCTCAGCAATGGTACCCGTAAACGCTTCGGAGAGCACGCGAAGCACCTGATTGACGTGGGGTGCAATCATCTGCGTTTCGATTTGCTCCCAATGTTCCAAGCCCTGCACCTGCGTGCGGATGCGGTTCAGTTCGTCGGCCCATCGAAAAAAGTCTGCGGGAAGCATGCCTTGGCCGCTGTGAGCCACTGCCGGCGCAAGATCCTTTCGATACGCTTCTTCCAGGAGGGCCACCTTCTGTCGTTGCGGCTCGAAGTCCGCCTCCGGCGCCGGCGCCGGCACATCGGCCAACCGCACCACGCCGCCGCGCTGGGCCGGCATCGCATTCAGCGGGCGATTCACGAGCACCGCGACACCTTCCCTCATGGCTTCAGCCAGCAAGGTGCTGCCGTTGTCCGGACCCGTATTCTTTATCAACGTCGCGCCGGACTCGTGCACATTCATCGGGCACTGCAAGACCGTGAAATGATGAGCGGCCGCTCCGACATTCTTCGCCGCCGCCTTCGCGGCTGCAATCATGCGAGACAGAGAAGTGGCGCCGGACTCGTCCGGAGATGCCGTGGACGTATTGGACGAGACGCCGTACCCGCGCAGCCGGCCTGCTTCGACCTGCCTTTCGCAATACTCGAATGCCAGTTGCAACCGCGCATAAAATTCATCGCGCAGCGTGGACAGTTCCCGTTGCTCACCGGCGCCGAGCCGGGTCGCGTGGGACAGGAAATACTCCGGGTTGTGGAGCAAACAGACATCCAACGTCGCCAATCCCAGTCGATCCAGCGACAGCGTCAATTGATCCGCTAGAAACTCTGGATGGATACAGTGCCAGATGTCGTCGCCGTACTTCACCATGTCCGGATAGGGCTTCCCGGCTTTTTCCCGCGTTTTGGCCTGGGCCAGATTCTGGCCTTGCACATAGCCGATCTTCGACACCACGATGATGTCCTCGCGGGCCACTTCACCGGCACGGATCAATTGCTGCAGGACCGCGCCCACCACTTGCTCGCTCTCACCGTCCATATAATTCGTCGAGGTGTCGATCAGATTACAGCCCGAGCGAATCGCCTTGAGCAAGGCTTCCCGATGCTCCGCTTCCCGTTGCCCGACCCGGTAGGTGCCGAATCCCAGGCGGCTCACCGTGAGTCCCATCGCCCCGAACGGCCCGAACCCATGGGCCAGGGAGCCTGGCCCGGTGGCATCGTGGATCTTCCGGGCGGCGTAACCGGCCGTGCCCTGAACGGTCGCGCTCCCTGGATACAAATTTCCGCTCAAGACCTTCTGCTCGGGCGCAGCCAATGACGGTGCAGCTTTGTGCGACGGATCGAGTAGGCCAGGGAGATCTGCGGGATCAATGATCGGTTGTCGGCAAGCAAAATTCCGACAGACATAGAGCGCCGCCTTACCGCCGACCAGGGTCTTCCCTTGCAACAGCGGATGGGTCGGTTCGGACTGCTGCGATGTCCGATAGGCGATAACACGATTCGGAATATAGGTCCGGCTGACTGCCGCGCGTAACGCGACGGTGTTGGGATCGCCGGATACCCCGATGACGGCCATTTCAACCGGGCCGCTGGTCAACAAATCGACGACGATCAAACTCTTCGCGAACGCGCGCGGGTAGCGGGCGACCTGGCGACCGTAGGCACGGATTGCCGCAGCAGCCGCCTGCCGGAAATCATCCCGCCCGAAGTGGTAGGACAATCTGGCCAGCGCCGAGGCCGCCACAGCATTCCCGCTCGGCGTGGCTCCGTCCGGACCTTCACGGCTGCGCATGATCAGGGCTTCATGGCCGGTGGCCGTGGTGAAGAACCCGCCGTGCTGATTGTCGGAGAAATCCGCCAGGATGCGCTCCGCGAGCCGCACCGCCGCAGACAGGTACCGCTCGTTGCCGCCTGCTTCATAGGTGTCGATCAAGCCTTCGGCAAAGTAGGCATAGTCTTCCAGGTAGGCATCCAGGTGAGCCGTGCCGGCGCGATAGGTCCGCAACAGTCGTCCGTCAGTCTTGGAGAGCGTCGTCAGGAGAAACTCACAGGCGCGCTCGGCAGCCGCCCGGTACCGCGGCATGTCGAACACCCGCCCGGCTTCTGCCATGGCACTGATCATCATCCCGTTCCAGGCGGTGATGACCTTGTCATCGAGCCCGGGCGGAACCCGTTTCGCGCGCGCCTCATAGAGCAACGGCTTGACTCGATCGATGGTCGCCTGCAAGTCCTCAACGGTCAGCCCTAGCTCGTTCGCCACCGACGCGACGGGCTTGGCCGTATGCAGCACGTTCTTGTGCTCCCAGTTGCCGGCCGTTGTGACATCGTAATAGGCACAGATCCGACGCACGTCCTCTTCGTTCGAGAGCACCGCGCGAATCTCATCCGGCGTCCAGACGAAGAATTTGCCTTCCACCCCTTCAGAGTCGGCATCGGTCGCGGAATAAAACCCGCCCTCGGGGGACGTCATTTCCTTCAGAATATAGTCGAGGGTCTCACAGGCCACGCGGCGGTAGTTTTGATCGCCGGTCACCTGAAACGCTTCAACATAGACGCGCGCCAGCAAGGCGTTGTCGTAGAGCATCTTCTCGAAATGGGGCACCAGCCACCGTTCGTCCGTCGAATAGCGCGCGAAACCGCCGCCGATCTGGTCGTAGATCCCGCCGGCCGCCATGGCATCCAGCGTGGTGCGGACCATCGTGAGCGTGTGGGGATCCTTTGTGCGGTGATAACAATGGAGCAACAGCGAGAGGCCGGTGGCAGGTGGAAACTTCGGGGCGCCGCCGAATCCTCCCAGCTTGGCATCGAAGTCCTCCGCAAACTGGGTCACGGCCATGTCGAGTTCGGCTTCGCCGACCGTGGTCGGGGAAGGGGCGTGACTGCCGTCCTGCAGGCGCGCGGTGAGCGTGGCCGCTTGCGCGACGACGCCGGCGTGGTCCTTCTCCCAGTACTCGGCAATTTTCTTCAGCAGGGTGGGGAAGCCCGGACGGCCCCATCGATCCTCCGGCGGAAAATAGGTTCCGGCAAAAAACGGTTTCTGATCGGGGGTGAGAAACACGGTCATCGGCCAGCCGCCCTGATTCCGGTTCAGCGCCAGCGTGGCCTGCATGTAGATCTCATCAAGATCGGGCCGCTCTTCGCGATCGACTTTGATGCAGACGAAATGTTGATTCATCAGCCGGGCGATCGCCTCGTTCTCAAACGATTCCCGCTCCATGACGTGACACCAATGGCAGGAGGAATACCCGATGGAGAGCAGAATCGGTCGATTCAGCTTCGCCGCCTGGCCCAAGGCCTCCGGCCCCCAGGGATACCAATCCACCGGGTTATAGGCATGTTGCAGGAGATAGGGACTGGTCTGCTGTATGAGGCGATTCGGCTTGCGGCCGGCGGTGGTGCTGGTCATGCGCGAACCGTATCACGCACCGATTGAATGGGTCAATGAAGCGGAGGGGAGAATGAGTGGCAGCCGCGCGAGGCAAAAAAATTGGCCCGCGCCGGCATCCGGAGTCGCGAGCCAATTTAGACTACGAAAGAACGTCGGAAGCGGGGATCAGTGTCCGCCCTTCTTTTCGTCCTTCTTCTTCTCTTCGCCGAACACGGTCTGGGACAGGTGTCCACCCTTCTTCTCGTCCTTCTTCTTCTCTTCACCGAAGAGGGTCTGGGAGAAGTGGCCGCCCTTCTTCTCGTCCTTCTTCTTGTCGTCGCCGGCGAAAGACGGGGCGGTGAATGCAACGAGAATGGCTGCCGCTACGAATGCAAATAGAGCACGCTTCATGGAAACCCCTCCTTGAAAGGTTGAGAATATAAGTGCCCACCACAAGGGCGGGCCGAGGGTAGCCAACCTGTCAAAAAAAGTCAACGAAACTCTTCACCATCTTGTTTTTCCTACGCAGAAAGCCCAGCAGGCCCCGGGACGCTCCCTGGCGAACAGCTCCACAATCTTTTCCGGTTGGATTCGAATCAAAGCTGAATTCTCAACATGATATGAGCTGAACATCAACTCATCATTGCGTCTTCATCCTCTCCAGCGGCAGCCATCGTCCTCGTGTCACCGTTCCTGCGACTCTCACATCTCCACTACGTGCATCGGAAGATCCCTGGAGACAGCTCCTGCTCGGTGAGACGCGGCAGCCCTGCACAGCCAACGGGCCATCGGGTCCGCACCCGCGTGTCATCCACTGTGATACACTCTTGAACAAGGCCACTCACCTCCGGGTCGCAGCCTATGACTACCGATGATATCGGGCCCTATTCCAACTACCGCCTGACCGTCCGCCTCGCACTCCTCAACAAACCGGGTATCTTCGCAAAAGTCGCCGGACTGCTGGCCGAAGAGGGGGCCAACCTCGGGGCCGTGGACATCGTGTCGGCGAATGCCGAACGCATGATCAGGGACATTACCTTCGACGTCCAGAATGAGGCGCACGGAGAACATGTCCTCGAACGCCTCGAAGCCCTGCCGGAAGTGAATGTGCTCTCGGCGTCCGACCGCATTTTCCTCCTCCATCTAGGCGGAAAAATCAGAGTCCAGAGCAAAGTCTCGGTCAATACGCGCAACGTCCTCTCGATGATTTACACCCCCGGCGTGGGACGTGTCTGCCAGGCCATCGCAAAAGACCCATCGAAAGCCTATGCCTTCACGATCAAGAGCAATAGCGTGGCCGTTGTCACCGACGGATCTGCGGTCCTGGGATTGGGCAATCTCGGCCCGGCCGCAGCGCTGCCGGTCATGGAAGGCAAGGTCATGCTCTTCAAGGAGTTGGCCGGGATCGATGCCTGGCCGATTTGTGTTTCCACACAGGATCCCGATGAAATCATCCGCATCGTTCGCGGCATCGCCCCCGGTTTCGGCGGCATCAACCTCGAAGACATCAGCGCCCCGCGTTGCTTTGAAATTGAACGGGCGCTCAAGACGTCCCTCGACATTCCCGTCATGCACGACGATCAGCACGGTACGGCCGTCGTCCTCCTGGCCGCTCTGACCAATGCGTTGAAGGTGGTCGGAAAACGAATGGAGGATGTCCGGATCGTGGTGAACGGCCTGGGCGCAGCCGGAACCGCCTGTTGCCGTATTCTGCTCGCCGCCGGGGCGTCCCATCTCATTGGATGCGACAAAGAAGGCATTGTGTTGATGGGTGATGCGGAAGAACTGCGAGCCTGCCGCACCGATCTTCACGCCTGCATCCGTCGGGATCGGCCGCGCGGGACGCTCCACGATGCCTTGAAGGGCGCCGACGTGTTCATCGGGCTCTCCGTGGGCAATGTGCTGAACCGGGAGGATCTCGAACGGATGAATCAGGACCGGATCGTCTTCGCGATGGCCAACCCCGATCCGGAGATCGAGCCGAAGGTGGGCGATGAGGCCTCACGGATCTTCGCCACCGGCCGGTCGGACTTTCCCAACCAGATCAACAACGCCCTGTCGTTTCCCGGAATTTTCCGCGGGGCGCTCGACGTGCAAGCCAGCGAGATCAACGAAGCCATGAAGCTGGCGGCGGCCGAGGCCATTGCCGGTTGTGTGCCGGCCGAAGCCCTGTCGGAGGACTACATCGTCCCCAGCGTGTTCGATCGCGACGTGGTGCCGCGCGTCGCGAAGGCGGTGGCCGCCGCTGCGCGCGCAACCGACGTGGCCCGCCGCCGTATCCGGATCGACGACGACCTCCGCTGACCGCACACCCGTCATCTCCCTGCCGTTTCTTTTCTTGCTTGGCGTAGTCCTCTCACCCCATGTACAGTACGCACATATTCCGATGAGACCAGTTCGTCCGCGCGTCATCCCCAGTCGGGATTCGCCGCGACCGCCCTGAGAAATCAACGTGACACCAACCACTATCGAAATGATCGGGACCGCTCTGTTTGCCGTCGCGATCCTGCATACCTTCTCCACCGCATTGTTTGAGCACCTGGCCCACACAAGGCCGGCGCATGCCGGGCTATGGCATTTGCTGGGGGAAGTCGAAGTCGTCTTCGGCTTCTGGGCGCTCGTCCTCATCGCCGTCATGTTCGTCACCGACGGGCCGGCTGCCGCGACCCACTACCTCGACTCACGCAACTTCACGGAACCGCTGTTCGTCTTCGCCATCATGGTCATCGCGGGCACGCGCCCGATCCTGCATGCCGCCACGAGCGGAGTGCGGCTGCTCAGCATGGCCCTCCCGCTGCCGCACAATCTGAGTGCCTATTTCACCATGCTGACGCTGGTCCCGTTGCTGGGGTCATTCATCACCGAACCTGCAGCCATGACCCTGGCCGCCCTGATGCTGCGCGACCGGTTTTTTCGGAACGGCCTTTCGAAACCCTTGAGGTATGCCACCCTGGGAGTGTTGTTCGTGAATGTGTCGATCGGCGGGACGCTCACACCCTTTGCCGCGCCTCCGGTCTTAATGGTGGCCGGCACCTGGAACTGGGACTTCCCGTTCATGATGGGACACTTCGGATGGAAAGCCGCTATCGTGGTTGTCGTCAACGCGCTGGCTTCGGCGCTGCTGTTCCGTAGGGAGCTCTGTCGAATCTCTGCAGAGGGCCGCGAAACAGCGCATGGCAGGGTGCCCTTCACGATGGTCGTGCTGCACCTGGTGTTTCTTGGCATCGTGGTGCTCTTCGCCCATCACCCGGTGATGTTCCTGGGAGTCTTTCTGTTCTTTCTGGGTGTCGCCCAGGCGTACGAACGACATCAGGACCGCTTGATCCTGCGTGAGGGCTTACTGGTGGGATTCTTTCTGGCAGGCCTGGTCGTGATGGGCGGGCAGCAGCAGTGGTGGTTGCAACCGGTCCTGTTGAGCATGAGCAACGATGCGGTCTTCTTCGGGGCAACCATCCTGACGGCCTTCACCGACAATGCGGCGTTGACCTATCTCGGGTCGCTCGTGGAAGGCTTGTCGGATGGATTTAAATACGCGCTGGTGGCCGGCGCAGTCACGGGCGGCGGCCTGACCATCATCGCCAATGCGCCGAACCCGGCCGGCGTGGCCATGCTTCGCGGCCACTTCGAGGATGAGTCCATCAATCCGTTGGGACTCTTCCTGGGTGCGTTGCCACCCACGATCCTCGCTGCGCTCGGCTTCTGGTGCCTGTAGACCGCTCATCCCTTCACCAGACCCCGATGCTCCGCTCTTATCGAAGCGCAAACGGTTGTGCTAAGATGCCCGCGACCAGGCCGGAACCCTGGAGGTTCGCGCCCGACGAGGACTTGTGGCCTTTTCAACTAATCGCCTGTTTAAATATCAACGGGGCATGCGACGGCGCATCGGCATGTTGCGCGCCAAGAACATCGATAGCATGGAGTTTGCCGTCGATTTCATGATGCAGGAACGGGTCGACAGTTACTTCCGCATCGAACCGGGCCTCGAGGAAGTTGAATGCTCGCTGCAGCAGATCGAAGACGAATTGGACCTGGTGAAGGATGTCTCGGGCGCCGTTCGACTGGAGTCCAGATTGGAGTTCGTCGAAGACCGCTGGGATGAACTCGACAGCGAAGTGCGGGAACGCCCGCGGCGTCGCCGCCGCAAAATCAACCTGGCCGACTTTCTCAAGGCGGCGGGAGGGGAGGGAAGTCCCACCGGCGCGACCAATGAAGTCACCAATGCGTACGATGCCTATCAGATTCTGGGTCTCGAGTTCGGCACTCCGCTCGCCGATGTGACCACCTCCTTCCGTCAACGCGCCAAAGAACTCCACCCCGATGCACGCAACGGCGACCGCAGTTCAGAACCAGAGCTCCGGCGCATCCTCGAAGCCTATCAATTCCTCAAAGAGTACTTGAGCCTGAGCAACACCGAACCGCCGATTTCGCGCGGAGCGGAATATCGTCCCACAGAGTAACCCATGGCCACACTGGAACCGGAACAAACGTTCATTACTTCCGACGAGTCGCTCGATGCCCTCTGTGATCGCCTCATCGATAGCTCCGTCATCGCCATCGACACCGAGTTTATGGGGGAGGAGCATTTCATTCCCCGCCTGGAGTTGATCCAGGTCGCGGCGGAAGGGGTGGCGGCGGTCATCGACTTTCCCGCCGTGCAAGAGACCGCGCCCATGGCCCGATTCTGGGAGATCGTCTGCGATGCCCGCATTGAAAAGGTGCTCCATGCGGGACGGCAGGACCTGGAACTGTTTGCGCACCATGCCGGACGTTTGCCGAAACCGTTTTTCGATACGCAAATCGCCGCCGCCATGGTCGGGTACGGCGCGCAGACCGCCTATGCCAACCTGGTCCAGCGTGTGCAGGGCGTGAAACTCGACAAGGCCCATACGTTTACGAATTGGAGCCAGCGGCCGCTGAGCCGGGAGCAGCTGGTCTATGCCCTGGACGACGTGACCTTTCTGCTGCCGGTGCACCGGCATCTCCGGCAGAAATTGTCCGTGATGGGTCGCTCGGAGTGGGTGGATGAGGAATTCGCCCGCTTGGAGGTCTCTCTCGGCGCACAGGCGCGGGACCCGCAGGAGCGGTATCAACGCATCCGTGGATGGGATAGCCTCAAACCACGCGCGGCCGGCGTCCTTCGTGACCTTGCAGCCTGGCGTGAAGGGGAGGCCCGGCGTCGCAATGTCCCGCGAGGACGAGTGATGCGTGATGAGGTGCTGGTGCAGCTGGCCCGTCAAACCCCGCGCACACTGGATCAATTGCGCGGCATGCGGGGGATGTATTCGTCGGAAGTCGAACGCAACGGACAGGCGCTTCTCACCACCATGCAGCAGGCGTTGGCACGACCGGAATCCGAATGGCCCGAGGTCCCGCGCGATCGCAAACCCGACCCGGAATCCACCGGGGTGCTGGAGCTGCTCCAGGCCGTGCTGAAGTCCCGTGCCTCCGTGGAGAACATTGCCCCGACGTTGATCGCCACCACCGGTGACTTGCAGGCCCTGGTCGAACGCGCCTCGCCGGTGGAGGAGATGGACATTCCCGTCTTGCGGGGGTGGCGACGGCAGCTGGTCGGAGAAACACTCCTCAGCGTCTTATCCGGCGATCTGAAGGTGTGGATCGACCCGCAGCTCGGCAAACTCCGCTTCGGCCATCTCGATCACGCGTAACCTCCGCCGTCTAGCGCGCATTCTTCATGAGCACTTCTGCTGCAATCGCGGATTCGCTGCTGCGACACGCCTTCGGCTGGCAGGCTCGCCGCTCGGTCCCTCGACGTACTGTTCAAGTACGCCTCGGTCCCTCGCAGCTCCGCATGCCCGTCTCGCAACGCGACTGCGCGATTTCCCGACGAACTGTCATGAATAATGCGCGCTAGCGCGTCGCGCCTCGCGTGGCTTGAGCCCGGCTCTGAGTCCGACGCTCTTTCCACAACCCCAGCAACAACGTCAGCAGGGCCAGGCCGATTTCGTCGGCCAGCGGAATCACGTCCGGCACAATGATGTCCGCCAGGGTGAGGAGGGCGAACAACACAAAGAGAGACGGAAAGCGAAGGTTGAGCCGCTGCAGAATGCGCCCGAGCAACGACACGCGATCGACGGAACTGAATGCGAACATAGGTCCGGTCCTCCGTCATGCCAGCCCGGCCCCTCCGCAACAGCGTCTGCAGAAGGGCCAGGCTCCCACTTTCCTAACGCTCACAGCATCTGAGTGATCGTGTCCGCGGGGCGCGCCAGCATGGCCTTGTCGCCCTTCTCGACGAGCGGACGCTGGATCAAATCCGGATGCAGGACCATCAGGTCGAGCACTTGGTCCTCGCTCAGCGCCGGATCGGACAGCTTCAGCGACTTGTAGAGATCTTCCTTCGTCCGTAAGACTTCACGCGCCGTCAGTCCGGCTTTCTTCAGCAGGGCCTTGAGCCGGCTCTTCGTGAAGGGTTGCTCATAATAATTGATCGCCTTGAACGGTTGCCCGCTTTCGCGCACAATCCGGACGGCCTCGCGACACGTTGAACAGGTAGGTTTCTGATAAATTGTGATCTCCGCCATGCCTTCAGCCTCTCTCCTTCTTATGAGGTTCCCTTGACGCAAATTTTTGACCTGTGTTACATGGACACACGAGACTTCACCCTAGAGCGATACTGTTGACCTATGCCAATTTTCGGAACCGACACCAGCGACCAGGCCGGCAAATTTTCCTGTACGTCAGCGGCGCAACGCACCTTGAAAGATCTGCGCACCAAACGCAAGGGGCAACCCGTGTTTGTCGTCGGACACCGTTTGGAACGGAAAGGCAAGGAAGCCACCTTTGAAGTCTTTAATGACCGCCTGGCCATCATTCGCTTCGATGACGACGCGAAATTAGGTTACGACCCGCTTGAACTGCTGCTGCCGACCGAGATCGACGAGCAGGGGGTGGCGTATTTCGAAATCCGCACCTGCCGGCAATGCGAGCAATTCTTTCCGCTCACGGCCGACGAATGCGACGCCGACGAAGAACCGACCGTCTGTCCCGACTGCACGGCGTGAGCAATGTTCAGTTTTCAATGTTCAATGGACCGGTTCGAGTTCACTTGGATTGCTCATTGAACATTGTTCCTTGAAAATTTGCCTCCGCTAATCTGCCAACGGCGCAATTTCCACCGCCTTCTTAATCAAACAGTCCCCGGCATATCCCTGCAGCGCCATCGGTAGCATACTGGCATCGAGAACCCGTGCCGTGCTGACCTTGAATCCGTCTCCTATCTTCATCCCTTCGAGCTTGAGCGCATGACAGATTTCCAGGGTGCGCCAGACCGGATTCCCGAGGATCGATTCTCCCGGCAGGAGTTTCACGTCGGAGACGGCACCGTCGAGCAGCACCTTGGCCGACACGCGCGACCTGTCTTTCGGCACATCGCTGACGACGGCAAACACGACCGTGTCGTCATCGGCCCAGGTCGGAACGGACAGACTCAGTGTCACCAATGTCACGATTCCCCACATCCGCAAGCGGAACCAACTCATACCTCACCTCGTCGTTGCGTACGGAGACTGATTGGAAGGGAGCCGGCGATCAGCGGACGGGGCTTCTGCGGGCGCGACCGGGATAGAGCCGGCGCCGGGCCCGCCATGACTCAAGGTACTGCGCCCGATGCGTGGTTCAACGGACAAGGCCGCCGGTCGCTCATCGCGCCCGAGCATGAACAAGGCCACACCCAACACCAGAAGCCCGAGCAGCACAAGGATCCGTGTCACACCGGTCACTCAATGCCTCATAAAGAGTCACACGTCGTTCGAATCAGTATGCCAAGCGAGCCGCACCAATTCAAGGTGAGAGCTGAGTCGGCACCGTGGATCATGGTAAGCTCAGCCAGGCACATGTATGGACAGTGGCCGTCGAAGCAGCGGCACGCGGGAGCGAAGCTCCAGGCACCCGATGCATACGTGGTGGGTCATCATTCGTGTTGTTGAAGAGAGGAGAGAGAGCCTATGCCGCACGATTTCATGCCGGGGCTTGCCGGTGTTCCTGCCGCAAAATCGGCGATCAGCGATGTCGATGGAACGCGAGGCGTGCTTGAATATCGCGGCATCCGCGTTGAGGAACTCTGCCAGCACTCGTCGTTTCTCGAAACGAGTTATCTGCTGTTGTTCGGTCGATTGCCGACTGCGCCTGAGCTCACACAATGGGTGGATGACGTCACGCACCACCGACGCATCAAATTTCGCATCGTCGATCTGTTGAAGGTGATGCCCGAGCATGGGCATCCCATGGATGCGTTGCAGGCCGCGGTCGCGGCACTCGGCATGTTCTACCCGGGCCGCAATGTGAAGGACGTGGCCAACAACTATTGGTCGGCAGTGCGACTGATCGCCAAACTTCCCACCATCGTGGCGGCCTGGGCGCGGCTGAGACGCGGGGACGAGTACATCCCGCCGCGAGACGATTTGCCGTTTTCCGATAACTTTCTCTATATGCTGACCGAAACCGTTCCGCATCCGCTGTGGAGCGAAGTCTTCGACGACTGCCTGATTCTGCACGCCGAACACACCATGAACGCCTCGACCTTTGCCGGCATGGTGACGGCTTCCACCCTGGCCGACCCGTATACCGTCGTGGCCTCCTCGATCGGCGCGCTGAAGGGCCCGTTGCACGGCGGCGCGAACGAAGAGGTCGTGATGATGCTGAGGGAAATCGGCACCCCGGCTCAAGCCCGCGCGGCGGTGGAAGCCAGGCTGGAGGGGAAACACAAACTCATGGGGTTCGGGCACCGGGTCTACAAGGTGAAGGATCCGCGCGCGACCGTGCTGCAGGACCTCTGCATGCGTCTCTTCAATGTCTGCGGAACGTCTCCGCTGTATGAAGTGGCGGTGGCGGTGGAGCAACTCGCGGGTGAACGATTGACGGAGAAGGGGATATACCCGAACGTCGACTTTTACTCAGGCATCATCTACGACAAGATGGGCATCGAGGGGGATCTGTTTACACCGTTGTTCGCCATGGCACGAGTGAGCGGATGGCTGGCGCATTGGCTGGAGCAACTGCGGGAGAACAAACTCTATCGGCCCGACCAGATCTATTCCGGCGAACATGACCGGCACTATGTGCCGATCGACAAGCGGTAGTCGAGGAACGGCTACTCAGTGCGACCGATGAACCACCACAAGACAATCGATGTCACAAACATGATGCCGCCAAGCAGCGCATACGACATGTATTCCAGCATGGTCATCGCCTCCCTGTGTGAAGAAGGCTACTAAATAATGCCGGGGGTCTCAATGTCAAGACCCCGTCACCGACTTTAACTCTTCCGGCCCAGGGCTTGACTTCGGCTTCGTGGAGCTTACCTCTTTTCTAGTACGTAGGATGTCCCGAGTGAACAGCGTCAACACATCCATACAAGGAGGTTCCACCATGGCGATTGTACGATGGGATCCGTTCAGGGAATTGGAGGAGATGTCCGACCGGTTGAACCGGATGATTGCGCGACCGTCTACCGGCACGCCTGCCGGACAAGGAAAGGAAGTCATGACCGTTGCCGACTGGACTCCGACGGTCGACATCAGCGAAACCGAGAGCGAGTACGCCATTAAGGCCGAGCTTCCGGAGGTGAAGAAGGAAGATGTAAAGGTCACGGTCGAGGATGCGGTCCTCACCATTCAAGGTGAACGAAAACAGGAAAAGGAAGACAAGGGCAAGAAGTACCATCGTATCGAACGGTCGTACGGTCGATTTGTCCGGAGCTTCACACTTCCCGATTCGGTCGATGAGAGCAAGGTGCGTGCAGAATATGCGGATGGTGTCCTCCACCTGCATCTCCCGAAATCGGAAAAGGCGAAACCGAAACAGGTCGACGTCAAGATCTCCTAACGAGATCGGGTGCCATAAGAAGGAAGGCCCGCCCCCACGGGCCTTTTCTTTTCCGCAATCTCACCTGCCATCGCATCACCATTTCACCATTCGCCCCGACCGTTTCGTTCCAGGAACGCGTGAGCGCCATGTCCACCCCTGGACGCAACCATGCTTGTGCTTCCGCACGGGGACCGTTTAAGATGCGCGGCTCCAGCACGTCAACCGCCAGCTATTCGAGGAGACCCGACGATGAAGAAAGCTTTGCGCACAACCGGCACCGCCGCATCCATGACCACCTCCACGCGCATGGAGCGCGACACGATGGGAGAACTGCCGGTTCCCTCCAATGCCTATTACGGGGTCCAGACGGCCCGCGCGATCGAGAACTTCCCGATCAGTTCGCTTCGTATTCCCCGTGCGATGATCCGGGCCATGGGACTCGTCAAACGTGCCGCCGCCTCCGTGAACCATTCGTTGAAACTGCTCGACAAGAAGCCGGCCGACGCCATCGTTCGTGCCGCCACCGAAGTGGTGGAGGGGCGCCTGGATGCGGAATTCCCGGTCGACATCTTCCAAACCGGCTCCGGCACCTCGACCAACATGAATACCAACGAAGTCATTTCGAACCGGGCCACGGAACTGCTCGGCGGCGCCAGGGGCAGCAAACTGGTGCACCCGAACGACCATGTGAACCTGGGCCAATCCAGCAACGACGTCGTTCCGACCGCCATCCACATTGCGGCCTCGGAAACGATTCAACGCCAACTGATTCCCGCACTCACGCAACTCCACAAGGCGCTCAACGGCAAAGCTCGCGAGTTCGACAAGATCGTCAAGATCGGCCGCACCCACCTGCAGGATGCGACGCCGGTCCGGTTGGGCCAGGAATTCAGCGGCTACGCCCGACAAATTGAACTGGGCATCGCACGGATGAAGCGAGCGCAGGCGGCGCTCAGCGAAGTGGCTCTGGGAGGGACCGCCGTCGGCACCGGACTCAATTGCCATCCAAAATTCGCCGGCAAGGTCATGGCCATCATTTCGAAGGAAACCGGATGCGCTTTTAAGGAAGCCGTCAATCACTTCGAAGGACAGTCCGCCCAGGACTCGTTGGTCGAGGCAAGCGGTGAATTGCGCACCCTGGCCGTCAGCCTCATGAAGATCGCCAACGACATTCGCTGGCTCGGGTCAGGTCCTCGCTGCGGACTCGGCGAGATCAATCTTCCGGAAACCCAGCCGGGCTCATCCATCATGCCGGGCAAAGTCAATCCGGTCATTGCGGAATCCGTCACCATGGTCTGCGCCCAGGTGATCGGCAATGACGTCACGATCACCGTCGGCGGCCAGGCGGCCAATTTCGAATTAATCGTCATGCTGCCGGTGATGGCCTACAACCTGCTGCAATCCATCGAGCTGCTGGCGACGGCCTCGACGAACTTTGCAGTGAAATGCATTGATGGTATCAAGGCCAACGAGGAACGCTGCAAGAGTCTCATCGAAGAAAGTCTCGCCATGTGCACGGCGCTCGCGCCGGTGATCGGCTACGAGGCGGCCGCAAAACTCGCCAAGGATGCCTATAAGTCAGGCAAGACCGTCCGGGAAGTGGCTCGCGAACAGAACGTGTTGCCGGAAAAACGCCTCACGCAGCTCCTCGATCCATGGCGTATGACGCAAGCCGGCGGACCGGTCGGCAGTGCAGGGGGGTAATCGGCATCAGACCGGCTCACGGGGCGCGACAAGTGACCGCGCCGGAGTTCAACGGGACGGGGCGGCGATTTTGACAGCCCGAGGAACCCTGTGTTAACGTGCGCAAAATTTTTAAACCTTCGACCGTTCGACGGTCTACGTCATTCACGATTCACGTTCGATATAGATTGAAGGGTAGATAATGAGTGCAACCGGTTCGGAGACAAGCGGGCATGTCGTCATCGTCGTGGGCGCAGGCCCGGCAGGAATGGCCCTGGCGAAGAAGATGGCGGATGCAGGCCACGAGGTCATCATTCTCAATCGCGACATCAAGTTCGGCGGGTTGGCGGAATATGGGATTTTCCCCAACAAGCTCAAACTGCGCGGCGGTTTGAAGAAACAATATTGGGACATGCTCGAGCAGCCCAACGTCCACTACTTCGGCAACGTCTCAGTCGGGCAGGGCAAAGACCTCACGGTTGAAGATTTGCGCGGATTGGGTGCCAGCGCCATCGCCTTCTCCATCGGGGCTCAGGGAACGAAATCCATCGGTGTGGAAGGGGATTCCGCCAAGGGCGTGTTCCATGCCAAGGACGTGGTGTACCATTTCAATCGCCTGCCGGGCTTCGGCGACCGTCCGTTCGACATGGGAAAACATGTCGCCATCATCGGTGTCGGCGACGTCATGGTCGACATCGCCCACTGGTTGATTAAGTATAAGAAGGTGGAGCGTATCACCGCCATCGCCCGCCGGGGGCCGGTTGAGCGCAAATATAATCCGAAAGAAATCCGGGCCGTCTGCGCCAACATAGATCAGGAAGGCATTGCCAAAGAGTTTGCCCGCATCAAGGACCGGCTGGCTGCGGTAGGGCAGAATGCCGACGACGTGCTGGCGAGTATGACCGCTGAATTCACGAAGTGTGAACCGACGGGTAGCCCCTCCAAGATGGACTTTCGCTTTCTGGCCTCCCCGAAGCGCGTGCTGGTCGACGCCAATAATCGCGTCCGCGCGCTTGAGATGGAAGAAAATAAGCTGGAGCCGAAAGGGGAGGACACTGCCGCCGTCGGACTCAAACAATTGTACGAGTTCCCGGCGGATAGCGTGGTGTTCGCCGTGGGCGACCGGGTTGATGAAACGGTGGGGCTCCCTTATAAGAACGGCGTCTATGTGACCAACCCGAACAAGACCGGAAACGATCCGGACGATGCCCTCTTCCAAGCCTATGACGAGAAATCAGGACAGATCGTCGAGGGTGTCTTTTTCGCCGGCTGGGCTCGCAAAGCCAGCGAAGGTCTGGTGGGGATCGCCAAACGGGACGGGGACTGGTGCGCGGAAGTGATCACCCGCTACCTGACGACTCAAGCGACGCGCTCACGAGGAACGATGGATGGAGTGATCGCGAAACTTCACGCCACCCTCAAGGAACGAAAAAGCCGGCCGGTGGACCTCGAAGGACTCAAGGTCCTGGATGCGGTGGAAAAAGCTCATGCCGCCTCTCCCGACGCGATCGGAGAGTTTAAGTTTGCATCGAACGCCGACATGCTGGCCCACATCGGTCGCGGGCGCGGCTAGCCGCCCCCACCTCGACGTTCCTTACCCGTCGCCCCATTTCAGTTTCTCCCGCAGCACCTCATAATAACTGCTCTCCGGGAAACGGATCAGTCTGGTCATGTGCTCGGAGGCCTGGCTCTCAACCGTGTCGCCCTGGGTCAATGCCACCCCGACCTGACCGTCGAGCGTCGCCATCGCCCCATCATCCTTACTGGTCAGGACGACTTCGATTTCTGCGCTGGCAGGTACAATCAACGGCCGATGCGTCAGCGTGTGCGGACAGATGGGCGTCAGAATCAATGACGGCACCGCGGGATTGATAATCGGTCCGCCGGCTGAAAGCGAGTACGCAGTCGATCCGGTCGGGGTGCTGATGATCAGACCGTCCCCGCGCAGGTTCGTCACAAACTGCCCCTGAATCGCGATCTTGAGTTCAATCATCCGGGCGAGTGTGCCCTTACTGATAACGACATCGTTTAAGACCACGCCGCGGGCGACCGTTTCGCCGTGCCGATGGACATGCGTCTTCAGCATCAGTCGCTCGTCGAGCACGAAATCGTTTACGAACATCCGCTCAAGCGACGGATATAAATTGTCCAAGACGACTTCGGTCAAGAATCCCAGACCGCCCATATTCACACCGAGAATCGGAATGCCGCGCTCGCCGGCCAATCGCGCCGCATTGAGCATCGTGCCGTCGCCTCCCAACACGAGCAGAACATCGGCCTTGCTGGCGAGATGCGTTTTTTGAAACCCGCCTTGCTCGCCAAGCAGCGTCGTCGCGGTCGTATCCAGGAGGACGTCGATGTTCCGGGAACGAAGCCACGAGACCACGGCTTGCACCGTGTTTTTCACTTCCGGAAATTTTGGTTTCGTCAGGATGCCGATGCTCTTACTTTTCATACATGAGACCGCGTCGCGAGGAGATGAGAAGCCGGTTGAACGGTGCGGGATTGTATCGGGATGATTCTTTTACTGTCAAACGAGCACGCGGCGAGAAGGAGATTTCCTCCGCCGCGCGCGCCGCTGTTTCAGCAGTCGCAGCGCGGCGCCCGCGTTTCTCTCAATACCTTGACACCCCATATTGCGCTAGTTAGAATCACATCATCAGTATTTTCGAGCCTTTGACCTGCATTGACTCACTCAGCTAAGGCTTCTCTTACAGACCCCATCACCATAAGGAGGCGGGATGTTCGAACGGTTCACGGACAAGGGTCGCAAGATCATCATCCTGGCACGTGAAGAAGCCGAGCGCCATCAGAACGATTACCTGGGCACCGAGCACCTGGTGTTGGCCATCCTTCGCGAGACGGATGGGATTGCGCTGATGATCCTCAAGAAAATGGGGCTCTCCACCGAGCAGATTCGACTCGAAATCGAGCGGAATCTCCCGGGCGGGGGCACAACGATGACCTTCGGGGAAATTCCTTTCAGCCCGCGGGTCAAGAAAGTCATCGAGTACGGGGTTGAAGAAGCCCGGCTGCTCGGGCATAACCACATCGGCAGCGAACATCTGTTGCTCGGTCTCCTTCGGGAGGAAGAAGGCATCGGCGGGAAGATTCTCCGGAGTCTCGGCGCTAACCTCCTGACCGCCCGGCAACTCACCGTCACCTTCCTGCGTAAGTCTGCGCCGCGCGAGCGGGACCGCAAGAGCAATACGCCGGCACTCGACGAATTCGGACGCGACCTGACCCAGCTGGCCCAGGAGGGGCAGTTGGATCCCGTCATCGGTCGCGCGGACGAAATCGAGCGTGTCCTGCAGATTCTCAGCCGACGGTCGAAAAACAATCCTGTACTTATCGGCGAATCGGGGGTAGGGAAAACAGCCATTGTCGAGGGACTCGCACAGCGCATCATCGCGTCGGAAGTCCCGGACAATCTGCTGTCCCGTCGCGTCATCGCGCTCGACCTGGGCTCACTGGTGGCCGGCACGAAATATCGCGGTCAATTTGAAGAGCGCCTCAAGGTCGTGATGAAGGAGATTGTGCAGGCTGGGAATATCATTATCTTCATCGACGAGTTGCACACGTTGGTTGGGGCGGGGGCGGCGGAAGGATCCATCGATGCCTCCAACATGCTCAAGCCGGCGTTGTCCCGCGGCGAGATTCAATGCATCGGCGCCACGACACTCGACGAATATCGCAAACACATCGAGAAGGACGGCGCGCTCAAACGTCGCTTCCAACCCATCCACGTACAACCGCCCAGCACGGATGAAACGGTGCGGATCATCCAGGGTTTGCGGGACCGGTACGAGGAACACCATGGGGTGGAAATTACGGAAGACGCCATCGTAGAAGCGGTCAAGTTGGCGGATCGCTATATTACCGACCGGTTCCTGCCGGACAAGGCGATCGATCTGATCGACGAAACCGGCTCGCGGGCGAAGTTGCAAACCTATGCCCTGCCGTCGGAACTGAAAGCGCTGGAGCAGGAACTCAAGAAGATTTCTCGCGATAAAGAGCTGGCGATCTCGATGCAAAATTTCGAGGAAGCCGTTCGCCATCGCGAAGAAGAGGAGCGCCTGCGAAAGCTCCTCGATGAATCCAAGCGGGAGTGGAAGAAGAATCAGGAGAAACACAAGCCGACCATCGGCAAGGAAGAAGTCGCCTATGTCGTGTCGAAGATGACCGGCATTCCGCTCTTCAAGTTGGAAGAAGAAGAATCCAATAAACTGCTCCGCATGGAAGAATTCCTCCACAAGCGGGTCATCGGACAGAACGAGGCTATTTCGGCGGTGGCGCGTGCCATTCGTCGATCCAGAGCGGGTCTCAAGGAAGCGAAGAAACCCATCGGGTCCTTCATTTTCCTCGGCCCGACCGGTGTCGGAAAGACGGAATTGGCCAGGACGCTGGCGGAGTTCCTCTTCAACAGCGAAGATGCGCTCATCCGGATCGATATGTCCGAGTATCAGGAAAAGTTCACGAGCTCACGCCTCTTCGGAGCCCCTCCGGGATACGTCGGCTACGAGGAAGGCGGACAGCTCACTGAAAAGGTTCGACGTCGTCCCTATTCGGTCGTGCTGTTCGACGAAATCGAGAAAGCGCATCCGGACGTGTTTAACGTCCTGCTGCAGGTGCTCGACGACGGTGTCCTCACGGACAGCCTGGGCCGAAAAGTCGATTTCAAGAACACGGTCGTGATCATGACCTCGAACATCGGCACGAAGATGATCCAAAAAGGCGTGTCGCTCGGATTCCAGAATGATGAAAAGGGCGGACAGGCCTTGCGCCGAAAAGAAGACGTGATGGGAGAACTCAAGCGTTCGTTCAGCCCGGAGTTTTTAAACCGGGTCGACGAAATCGTGATCTTCCATTCCCTGGAGAAGGAGCACTTGATCTACATCCTGGATATCCTGCTGCACGAGCTGAATCTCCGCCTGATCGACAAGAGCGTCAGCATCGAGGTGGACGACGAGGTGAAGCAGTGGCTCATCAAGGAAGGATACGAGCCGCTCTACGGTGCGCGGCCGATGCGCCGGATCATCCAGCGGGCGATCGGCGATCCCCTATCTGAAGAACTCATCAAGGGTCGCTTCAAGGAAAACAGGAAGATCAAAGTCGTGCTGCGCGACGGCGCGCCGGCCTTCATCGAACAAGAAGCGATGGCAGGCGTCTAGCGCGAGCGAAGACCGTTACGAGAGGATCGACTCGTCGTTGAGATCCTAGAGACCACCCGGCAACCCCCGCGGTCCGCAACCGGATCCGGGGGTTGTCGCATTTTACGGCAGGATCAGTTGTTGCCCAGATCTCCTTACAAGCAGCACCAGTCCCAGTGCGCGCCCACTGCGCCTAACCTCGCCCCTTGGGATCGAGCACACATGCATGACCAGGTTCACATGTCGTCACCCTGTCGGCAGTTTTCCCTATGAAGCCTCCGGCATCCACGACGATTCTCGGCATCGAAACATCCTGCGACGAGACTGCCGCAGCGGTGCTCGACGGTGAAGGGCATGTCCTGGCCAACGTGATTTCTTCGCAGCAAACCGTCCATGAACGGTTCGGCGGGGTGGTGCCGGAATTGGCCTCGCGTGCTCATATTCAAAATGTGGATCACGTCACGCGTCAGGCTCTGGACGCAGCAGGTCTCACCTGGCAGGATCTCGGCGCCATCGCCGTCACCCAGGGACCCGGCCTGGCCGGCGCCCTGCTGGTGGGTATCAGTTATGCCAAGTCCTTAGCCTACGCGCTTGGCATTCCACTGGTCGGCGTGAGTCACCTCGAAGGCCACATCGCCTCAGCCTGGATCGACCGCCCGTCCTTTCCGAGAACCTGCGTGGTGTTGATCGCCTCAGGCGGGCACACGCATCTCTTCCACGCAAAGGAACATGGCGGCTTCCAGCTGATGGGACGAACGATCGACGATGCTGCAGGCGAAGCATTCGACAAGGGCGCACAAATGCTCGGGCTCGGATACCCGGGTGGACCGCTCATCGACGCCGCGGCCAGAAAAGGCAGTCCGGTGGCCGTGCGATTCCCTCGATCGCGCGTGAGAACCGGACAACTGGATTTCAGTTTCAGCGGTCTCAAGACGGCCTTGCTCTATCAGCTCCAGCGCATGGACCAGCAAGCCATCGCCCAACAACAGGCCGACCTGGCCGCCGGGTACCAGGAAGCGATCGTGGACGTGTTGGTCCGTCAGACATTCGCGGCCGTGCGACAGGCAGGCGTCTCAGCCCTCGCCGTCGTCGGAGGCGTCTCGGCCAACTCCCGGCTGCGAGCACGATTGACGGAGCGCGCAGCCGGGGAGGGGATTGAATTGGGACTCCCGGCCCTCTCATACTGCACAGACAATGCGGCCATGATTGCGGCGGCAGGGCAGCGGGCTCTGGAGCAGGGCAGGCTGGCATCCTTCGAATGCGAAGCGATGCCGAATTATGCGTTGCCGGCATCGTCGGACGGCGGAACGGTGCGTCGCAGATCCTAACGTTCGAGTACCACAAGGAGCATCACCATCCCCACGATTCACGGACACGTCACCGGTCTGAAAGCCAGTCACCTCGCGGCATTGGAGCGATTGTATCGACGCCGTGTGCCGTCCTCAGCCGTCCTTACGACCGAACTGGCGCGCACGACCACCCAGTTGACACGTGAGATTCGCCGTCCCATCGGTCTCCTGATCACTCGCCGCGGTGTCATCGAACAGGTGCTCGTGGGAGCCGGCTGCGCACCCACCTTCGAGTCTCTGGCGAAGTTCAGAGTCGGATCACATTCCCTCCGCGGTCTCCGGCTGATTCGCACCCATCTCCACGATGACCCGTTGAGCCAGGACGATGTGACCCATCTGGCGCTCCTGCGATTGGACCTGATCGGGGTCCTGGGCGTAGACGAAAAAGGCGAGCCCAGCCTGCTGCATCTGGCGCATCTGCTCCCACCTAATCAACAGGGAGAAGTCTGCCGCATCCTGAAACCGGTCCTGTTCCACGATCTGGACCTTCAACTGGACACGTTCCTCCATGCGCTCGAAAACGATTTGCAGCGATCGGATACCAAGCACGACGTCGCCGCCGGCACCGAATCCGCCATCCTGGTCAGCGCGGCTCCCAGAAGTCACGCCGAGCAGGAAGAGCATTTGGAAGAGCTGAAGGAACTGGCCGAATCCGCTGAGGTCCGCGTGCTGGATCGCATCGCCCAGCGCACCCACGAAGGGTTCGAGCGATACTTGCTCGGAAAAGGCAAACTGAAGGAGGTTGTGATGCGCGCGCTCCAGAAGGGAGCCGACCTCGTGATCTTCGACCAGGATCTCGCCCCGGCGCAAGCCCGCGCTATTTCCGAGGTGACGGATCTCAAAGTGATCGATCGCACGCAGCTCATTCTGGATATTTTCGCCCGGCGCGCCCATACCCGTGAAGGCAAAGTTCAAGTGGAGCTGGCTCAGCTTCGGTATCTTCTGCCGCGACTGTCCGGGCATGGCACCTCGTTGTCGCGCCTTGGAGGCGGAATCGGTTCACGCGGCCCCGGTGAAACCAAGCTGGAAACCGATCGCCGCCGCATCCGCGATCGCATCGCGCACCTGGAGCGGGAAATCGACGACGTGGCCCGCCATCAAGATCAGCGCCGATCCCGACGTGTGCGCCAGGGGCTTCCGATCCTCTCCATCGTCGGCTACACCAATGCAGGCAAATCGACGCTGCTCAACACCCTGACCCACAGTCAGATCCCGGCCCAGGATCGTCTCTTTGAAACCCTCGACACGACGAGCCGCCGCCTTCGTTTTCCTCATGACCGCGAAGTCATCGTGACCGATACGGTGGGGTTCATTCGGGACCTCCCCAAAGATCTGGTGGGAGCCTTCCGCACCACGCTGGACGAATTGCGGGATGCCGACCTACTCCTGCACGTGGTCGATGCCTCAGCCCCCAACGTCGATCAACAGATCACCGCTGTCGAGACCGTCTTGCAATCGCTCAACCTCGATACCATTCCACGCGTCATGGTCCTGAACAAGTGTGACCGCCTCTCGGCACATGAGGCCGGCGTCCTCTGCCAGCGGTATCGCGCGATCGGAATCTCGGCGCCGAACCGTGAGACGCTGCGCCCGTTGATCGCCCACCTTGAATCCCTCTTGCCCACCAGTCCGACACCCCCGGGACTCGAGGAAGATCCTGACCAGCCGCCTCAGGACCTGGCGCTTGCATCTCACTCCTGACCTCTGCACAATTGGCCGCCACCACACCGCATCATGAAAGTTGCCACAACAGATCAACCGGCCGGCGTGACGGCCAAACGCCGCCTCGCACGGATGTTGACCGCATTACGCGCGACCTCACCGGCGATGAAAGTCGAGCTGGACCATCGCACGCCCTGGGAGTTACTGGTCGCCACGATCCTGTCGGCACAATGCACCGATCAGCGGGTGAATCAGGTCACCCCGAATCTGTTCCGCCGCTATCAGCAGCCTCGCGATTACGCTTCGGCCGATCCCGCGGAATTGGAAGCTCTCATCCGGCCGACTGGGTTCTTCAAAACGAAAGCCAAGAACCTCATCCACTGTGCGAAGGCCGTGAACGAGCGGTTCCACGGGGAGGTTCCCGAAACAATGGAGACACTCACCACTCTACCGGGAGTCGGGCGAAAGACCGCGAATGTCCTTCTGGGCAACGCATTCGAGAAGCCGGCCATCGTGGTCGACACACATGTGAAACGAGTGGCCGGGCGGCTCGACCTGACCCGCCATACGGATCCCGAAAAGATTGAAATGGACCTGCAACGCTTACTGCCGGCAGACCAGTGGACGGAAGGATCCCAACGGCTCCTTCTGCATGGCCGATACATCTGCCTCGCGCGCACACCGAAATGTCGGCACTGTCCGATCTATACCGATTGCCGTTGGGAAGGGAAAACCGCACGATGATTCGAAGCATGACGGGATATGGGAAAAAGGACGGCACGTCACAGAAGGCCGGCGTCACCGTGGAGATCCGGTCGGTCAATCACCGCTTTCTCGAAGTGGCGGTCAGACTGCCCCGATCGTTGGCGCAACTGGAGGACCAGGTTCGAAAAACCGTCCAGCAACGCTGCCTCCGCGGACGAGTCGACGTGTCGGTCTCGGTTCATTCCGCCGGCGGCAGCCTGAAGACGGTCCAGATCGATCAGGCATTGGCCAAGCAGTATCATACGGCCCTCAAGAAGCTGCAGAAAACACTGGGGCTGCGCGGGGCGGTGGATGTGTCCACGCTCGCAGGATTCCGTGACATCTTGTCTATTTCCGATGAGCCGGTCGATGCCGGGCAACTGACGAAAACCGTGCTGCGGGTGCTGGGTGGCGCGCTGACAGACCTGGAGAAGATGCGCCGACGAGAAGGGGAGGCACTCGCCAAAGACCTGGCTCTCCACCTGGATGCGATCCGTGAGGCCAAGTCCACCGTGGCGGAAAAGACCCCGGTACTGGCCAAGCATGCATTTGAGCGCATGAAAGGCCGGATTGAGTCCCTGTTGCAGGCCGAATTGCCGGATCCGGCCCGGCTCCAACAGGAATTGGCGGTGTTTGCCGACCGTTCGGACATCTCAGAAGAATTGGTCAGACTTGAGTCACATATGCTACAGTTCGATCAGCAGCTCCACAGTAAGGAGTCGGTGGGGAAGACCTTAGAGTTCCTGCTCCAGGAAATGGGGCGGGAAGTGAACACCATCGGCTCAAAGGCCAACGACGCCGACATCGCCGCGTTGGTGGTCCGAATGAAAGCCGAACTGGAAAAATTGCGCGAACAAGTTCAGAATGTCGAATAGTGTCGGCCTGGTGCCGATGTCGAACCACCTATGAATACCGCGCCCGTTTCATCCAACGATAAACCTCCCCAAGTACGGCGGGGCATTTTGTTTATCATTTCGGCTCCGTCGGGGAGCGGGAAGACGACATTGTGCAAACAGATCACGGCCAATGTCCCTGGATTGTGGCATTCGATCTCGTACACCACGCGCAAACCGCGCCCGGGCGAGGTGGATGGGCAGGATTACCATTTTCTCGATGAGCCGGCCTTCCGCCAGATGATCGATCGGAATGAATTCATCGAATGGGCGCATGTCTACGGCAATTTGTACGGCACACCGCGCAAGATGCTGACCGAGAAAATGGAACAGGGCATCGACGTGCTGCTCGAAATCGATGTGCAGGGCGCGCGTTCAGTGAAAAAAAAGTTTGAAGACGGCGTGTATATCTTCATTCTGCCGCCGTCGTTCGACACGCTGCGGACAAGGCTTCAAAACCGGGCTGGGGACTCGCCGGACGAAATTCAACGCCGCCTGCAGAAAGCCAAAGAAGAGGTCTGGAGCTACCGGGAGTACTACTACATCGTCCGGAACGACGACCTGAAGCAATCCTTGAAAGAGCTCGAAAGCATTTTCCTGGCGGAACGGATCAAAACCAAACGCCTGAACATGACGTGGTTGGAAGAAAAATTCATTCTCGACAAAGAGGGCAAGCAGGGGAATTCCTCCTCCGCCCCCGCATCAAAGGAGCACTTGCATCATGGGTGAAATGTTAAGTTTGTTACCGGAATACGCCACCGGGGAGTTCGATTCACGACACCGGCTGGTGATTATCGCCGCGCAGCGGGCGAAACAACTCGTGCAGGGCGCGCGCATGTCCGGCCCGTCAAAATTCACCAAAGAAACGAGCATCGCGCTCGACGAAGTCCTTCGGCACAAGGTCAAATTCCTGATCGGACAGGAAGCCCGCGATGCGATCAAGGAATCCAAACGGGTCAAGGAAGGCGAGACGGAACGCCTGGCCATGATGACCGGAGAGGACGCCAAGGAAATCAAGAAAGAGCTGAGCGTCTACGTCGACGATACCGTCAAGCCCGCCCCTGCTCCGGAGGGCGAGGAGTAGTCCCGCTTCGTGCAGACCACCGGCCCCTCACTCACCGGTGTCCGCCTTGTGCTCGCCGTCACGGGGAGTATTGCCGCCTATAAGGCAGTCGGGCTCTTGCGTATGCTCCGTCGCGAAGGCGCGACGGTGAACGTCGTCATGACGGCAGGAGCCTGCCGGTTCGTGACTCCGCTGACCTTCGAGGTGTTGTCCGGTTCCGACGTGGCAACCGACCTCTTCGAAGCCCACCAGGAAATGCCGCACCTCTCCTTGCCGGAGCAGGCGCAGGCTATCCTGATTGCCCCGGCCACCGCCAATTGTCTGGCCAAAGCCGCGCTCGGGCTTGCCGACGATCTCCTCTCGACCATGCTTCTCACCACACAATGTCCCGTGATTTTCGCGCCGGCCATGGACGGGGACATGTGGCACCATCAGACCGTCGTAGAACACGTGGCCACGCTGCGTGCCCGCGGCGCAGTCATCGTCGAACCGGAAGAAGGCCCCCTCGCCTCAGGTCGATCGGGGCAGGGCCGGTTGGCCGATGAAGCACGAATCCTGTCGGCCCTCCAGGTCGCGCTCCACCCGCGTCGGGATTGGTCCGGTCGCCGTCTGCTCGTTTCCGCCGGGCCTACGCAGGAAGCCATCGACCCTGTGCGGTTCATTTCCAACCGGTCCTCCGGAAAGATGGGATATGCGCTCGCCGAAGCCGCGCAGGCACGCGGCGCGGAGGTCCTGCTGGTCTCAGGCCCCACCGCCCTGACCCCGCCGGCCGGCGTGGAGTTTTGTCCGGTGACGACGGCAGAGGAGATGCGCAAGGCTGTCATCAGCCGGTTTTCCTGGAGCGATACCGTCATCATGGCGGCCGCCGTTGCGGACTTTCGCCCTACACAACCCGCTGCACAGAAACTCAAAAAGCGACGGAGTCCCGTCACCAGCCTGGAGTTGTCGCCGACCGACGATATTCTCATGGAATTGGGCGAGCGCCGGACGACACAGGTGCTCGTGGGGTTTGCGGCGGAAACTGAGGATCTGCTTGCCCATGCGCGGGAAAAGCTGCAAGCTAAGGGCGTCGACCTGCTGGTCGCCAATGACGTGACGGCAGCAGGATCGGGCTTCGGGTCGGACCAGAATCGCGTGTTCATCCTGGATCGTGACGGCCGCACGGAGGAACTCCCCCTGTTACCCAAGCGTGAGGTCGCAGACCGCATTTTGGACCGAGTCCTGACCTTACCGACCGGCCAAAGGTCGACGAAGCCGGCCGCAGGAACAGGGACACATCGCAAGGAGTAGGGCGTGGCTTCTTCATCGCGTATCGATCCATCGACCGCCGCCGAAATCGACCGCCTGGCCATCGCCGTCGCCAAAGACCCGCGCTCGAAAGAATTCCTCCCCCTCGCGGACGAATACATCAAGGTCGGCATGTGGCAGGAAGCGGCGGGCGTACTCGAAGACGGCCTCAAGGCCTATCCCGGCTTTGTCACCGCCATGGCGGCATTGGGTCGGGTCTACGATCAATTGGGCCAGCCGGTGAAAGCGAAGGCTATTCTTGAAGACGTCGTCAGACAGCGCCCGGACAATCTTCGCGCGCATCGTATTCTCGCCAAGCTCTATCACGCCGAAGGGAACGCCGACTTAGCGTTGCTGTCCTGCACAGCCATCCTGAACGCCAACCCGTTCGATGAAGAGGCGGCCTCAGTCAAACGCAGCATCACCGGAGCACCTGACAATGCTCCGGCCGCCAAACGCGAGAAGAAACGAATCGTCACGGAGCCTAGACCCGACACAGCAAAAGCTGCGGCTCCCGTCACGCCCGCTCCCGAGCCATCCGTATCCACGTCATCGATGGCATCTGAACCGGTCACTGAAACACTGGGCCGGCCGACCCCGGATCTGCCTGTCGTGAAACATACGGCCGCGATCGCGCGACTGGAAGCCTGGCTGCGAACCATTCAAGCCCAACGCGTTCACTGACTGCATCCCCCCCAACTGACCCAGCGCTCGTCCCGTCCCCCGGAACAACGTTTGACCCACTCCTGACAGCCTGTTAGAATGCCGCCGCTGCTGGCATCTCTATCCATTGCAGCCTACTGATCACGGGGGCGCGCGACAGACACATGCTGCGGCTGCTAGTGCTTCATGGTCCCAATCTCAATCTCCTGGGGACGCGAGAGCCATCCGTCTACGGACAGGCCTCCTTGCCCGACATCGACAAGTCGATTGTCCGTCGCGCAGGCGAGCGGGGAATTGCGGTGCAGACCAAACAGACGAATGTAGAAGGGGAACTGGTCACCTGGATTCAGAATGCCAGGGGCCATTTCGACGGCATCATCATCAATCCGGCCGCGTATACCCACACCAGCATCGCCATTCGCGATGCGATCGCCGCCGTCGCCCTGCCGACGGTCGAGGTGCATCTGTCGAACATCCATCAGCGGGAGGAGTTTCGCCATCACTCCTTCATCGCCGGTGTCGCCCTGGGACAGATCTCCGGATTCGGTCCCACCGGCTATCTGCTGGCGCTGGACGCGTTGGCCGCGCACCTCGAGGCCGGCAGCAAGGCATCACGCCCTCGGACGGCCCCGAAGAATAAACCCACGGTTTCGCGCCGTTGAACTTGTTGTACCAAGGAGAGTTGTTGTGATTTCGACAGCAGAGTTTCGGAACGGCAGCCCGTTAATGGTAGAAGGTCAACCCTTTTATATTGTGGAATTTCAACACGTCAAACCCGGCAAGGGCGGGGCATTCGTCCGGACGAAGCTGAAGAGTTATCTCTCAGGCAACGTCCTCGACAGGACCTTTCGTTCCGGAGAAAAATTCGACACACCCCAGATCGAAGAATGCGACATGCAATTCCTGTATGCCACGAACGAGTCCTACACGTTCATGGATACGGAGACGTATGAGCAGTCGACCTATGAGAAGAGCCAGTTGGGAAGCAACGCCGATCTGCTCAAAGAAAACATGATCGCCAAGATCCTGATCTACGAGCACCGGCCGATTACGGTCCTGCTGCCGAACTTTGTCGAACTCAAAGTGGTCGACGGTGAACCGGGCGTGCGCGGGGATACGGCCTCGGGCGGCAATAAGCCGGTGATCGTCGAGACCGGCGCCACGATCAAGGTGCCGCTCTACCTGGAAATCGGGGAAACGATTCGCATCGATACGAGAACCCGTGAATTTGTGGAGCGCGTGCGTTGAGCTCATCAGGTAAAAAGACAGGAAAAGGCCGGGGGGCCGGGAAGCCGATCGTCCTACCGAGCGCCTTTGCGCCTCGATCGACGGCCGCTGAGACACTGCTCTCTCCGGACCAGGCCGCACAGATTCAACAGTTGGCCGACCTGCTGAAGCGCAACCATCTGACCGAGGTGGAAATCGAGCGGAGCGGAGTCCGTATCCGCATCCGGCATGAGCCGGTTATCCGGACCACGACGGCCCAGACGGTGGAGACCGTCACAAACCAGTCGACCTCTACCGGAACGACGCCGGCGGCGCAGACCCGTCCACCCGAAGAAACGGATGGCCAGGTCACGATTACGTCTCCTATCGTCGGCACCTTCTACCGCTCGCCCTCACCGGATGCAGACCCGTATGTGGAAGAGGGGGATTACGTAAAGAAGGGCCAGGTGCTTTGTATCGTCGAAGCCATGAAGCTGATGAACGAAATCGAGTCCGAGGCCGACGGGCAAATCACCAAAATATTGGCGGAGAGCACCAAGCCCGTCGAGTATGGACAACCTCTCTTCTTGATAGACCCCAACGCCACGCCCTAGCCGAAACGATCATCAGGGTTCGTGGCGAGACGACCGGGGATCCGTTCCTCGTGAATGGGTTTCCGACGGCAGACGGCACATGCCGGATCCTGCGACAGAACCGGATCAGGTCTCACCCGTGGCAGAGCAAACCGTTAGAACCAGGCGGACACAGAGAGTGACCCGCGCCGGAGTATCTTGTGTTTAAGAAAGTGTTGGTTGCCAATCGTGGAGAAATCGCCCTGCGGGTGATCCGCGCCTGCAAAGAGCTCGGCGTCAAAACCGTGGCGATCCACTCCGAAGCCGATGCCGCGAGCCTGCACGTGCGGGCTGCGGACGAACATGTCTGCGTCGGCCCGCCGGAAGCCGCCCTCAGTTACCGCAATATCCCCAACGTGCTGAGCGCGGCCGAAGTCACCGGGGCCGATGCCATTCACCCCGGCTATGGATTCCTCTCAGAGAATGCGCACTTCGCGGAAGTCTGCGAATCGATCGGCGTCAAATTCATCGGCCCGACCTCCGAAAACATCGCCCTGATGGGCGACAAATCGAAGGCACGGGAAGTCGTCGCCAAGAAGGGCCTCCCGGTCACGCCCGGCAGCCCCGGCGAACTCCGGAGCGAACAGGATGCCCAAGAGGCCGCGAAGACCATCGGCTTCCCCGTGATCATCAAGGCCTCGGCCGGAGGCGGCGGACGCGGCATGCGCGTGGTGAACAAACCGGAGGAACTGGCGCGAGCGTTTCAGGCGGCGCAAGCCGAAGCGAAGTCCACCTTCGGCCACGACGGCGTCTATCTCGAACGCTATTTCCTCGAACCGCGACACATCGAAGTGCAGATCGTGGCCGACAATCGGGGCCATGTGGTCCACCTCGGCGAGCGTGATTGTTCCATCCAACGACGTCACCAAAAGCTGGTGGAAGAAACCCCGTCGCCTGCCATCGATGAACGGCTGCGGCGTGAAATCGGCCGGGTAGCCGTGGAGGCCGTGAAAGCCATTCGTTATTGTAACGTCGGCACAGTGGAGTTTCTCCTCGACAAGGATCGCAACTTCTTTTTCATGGAAGTGAACACCCGCATCCAGGTCGAACACCCCATCACGGAAATGGTGACCGGGATCGACCTCGTGAAAGAACAGATCCGGATTGCCTCGGGCATGCCCCTCTCGTTCAAGCAGCCGGACATCAAGTTGAACGGTCACAGCTTCGAGTGCCGGATCAATGCCGAAGACCCGGAAAAGTTCACGCCCTGTCCAGGCCAGATCACCAAATATTCCGCCCCCGGAGGATTCGGCGTGCGCGTCGATTCCGCGATGGAACCGAACGCCGTGGTCGTCCCATACTACGACAGCCTGATCGCCAAATTGATTACGCACGGACGTGATCGCCAGGAGGCGATGGCCCGCATGCGCCGCGCACTCGATGAATTTGTCATCGAAGGCATCAAGACGACGATCCCTCTCCATCGGAAAATATTCAACGATCCCGATTTCCAGAAGGGGCATGTCTCCACGACATTCCTCGACCGTTTTCTTGCCGGCCAGTCCTCGTAACAGGTTGCTGACAAACAGATCTCAGCCCAGTGTTTTGCGAACCGGCTGAGGTCATGTATCCATAGGAATCACCCGCAGGCCGTTCAAAATGGCCATCCAGCAAGGCCGCAGCAAGCGACGTGGCGAAATCCGTACCCCAATCGTACGGTGAGCCATGGAGCGACGCGAGAACGCCGCTGGTGGACTTTTTCAACGGCCTGCTAATTGACCAGGAGCCAGCCACGTCTCAGGTCCCTCCACAACTGCCCCTGAAAGGGCTGTACCTCGTGCTCGACCCCACGGTCAGGCCCGATCGCCCGCTGCCCGATCTCCTGCGCGAAGCAGCCGCGTACGGTGTCCGCCTCTTTCAATACCGGGATAAGCAGGCCACGATGAAAGAGGCCTATGCGAAGGCGCTCGCATTGCGTCAGGCCGCAACCGACGTCGGCGCCCTCTTGATCGTCAACGATCGCTGTGATTTAGCGATGGCCGTGAACGCGGATGGAGTGCACCTGGGCCAGGACGACCTTCCCATCTTTTACGCCCGACAACTCATGGGACCGGGAAAAGTCATCGGACTCTCGACGCACAACACAGCTCAGGTGCGTGAGGCCGCCGCTGCGCAGCCCGATTACGTGGGATTCGGACCGATTTTTAGCACCTCCACGAAAGCCGATCACGACCCGGTGGTCGGTCTGGAAGGATTACGCGCGGCGCGCGCGTTGACCACGCTGCCGATGTTTGCGATCGGCGGCATTACGGCTGAGTCGGTGGGTGAGATTATGGCGGCCGGGGCGGATGGTGTGGCAGTGATCTCTGCGATTCTCAAGGCTCCGGACCTCGGCGCGGCTATCCGGACCTTCCAACAGCATTTGCCCACACCAGATCCGCAAGCTCCCTGATCGGGCTACTCTGCGCCAGCGTCTCACCGGCGCCAGACCAATCAGAGCCAAGGTGCGGCCGGTAGGGCAGCGGTCCCAACACCGGAACACCGGCTCGCTCCCGTAACAGCGCGACCGTAGACGCACACTGCTCCTGCTGCGCGGTCGTCGTGGACGGGACAGTCTCATTCAACAGGACAGCCACCACGGTCAGCCGACGTTGCCGAAGGCCCTCCAGCGTCAGCAGCGCATGATTGATCCCGCCGAGCCCGGCCCGCCCCACAAGTGCGACGGGCAGCCCGATCCGGCCGATCAAGTCACGCATATCCCAATCCTTCCCAATCGGCACGAGCAGGCCGCCGGCGCCTTCAACCACAACACAAGAGTACCGGGCCGCAAGCCGTTCGTACCGTCTCATGATCTCCTGCATCTCGATCACGCGGCCTTGCGCGGATGCAGCGGCGAGGGGAGCGAGCGGCGCGGGGAACCGGTAGGGAGACACCTCTTCGATCCCATCGTCTACTCCCGCCGCAGCCATGAGTCGCCCCGCGTCGCTCTCACTCAGTTGCTCGAGAAACACCCCGGTTTCGACCGGCTTCATCACCCCGACAGAGCGGCCCGTCTGGACCAGACTCCGGACCAACGCAGAGGACACGACCGTCTTTCCAACGCCCGTATCCGTGCCGGTCACAAACACCCCTTTGGTTGCTGCCATTCTCTTCCCACCTCACACGCTGTGAAAATAGATTCGCCCTCCGAATTCGACGAACGGCGATCGGTACCCACGAGTGAGTCCCCGACAGGATGCTCAAAACGGCTACCAGCAAGGCCGCAGGGAGTGCGTCGACTGAGGCGTACCTTTACGGTACGTCGCAAGGAGACGTACGACCGAGAACGAAGCTGGCGGCTGTTTTCAGCATCCTGCTACAGAATGCGGCTATCCAGGTTCCACACTTGCCCCGACATATCGGAGAGCTGCGCGAGTTGGCAAATCGTCCTGCTCACATCAGCCAGGTTCGAGACACGTCCCAGCACATGGTCGTCGAGCCGTTCACCGGTTGGAAATGAGTCACCGGCCATGCCCGTTTGCTGCCAGCCGGGACAGACCAGATTCACGCGAATATTGTGCGGTCCCCATTCCCGCGCCGCGGTCTTCACCAGCCCGATCAGCCCCGCCTTCGACGCTGCATAGGCAGCTTGGCCGTTCGTTCCCTGCAATCCGGCAAAGGACCCGATCACGACGACGGATCCACCGCCCTGCGTCATCATATCGTTCACCGCAGCGGTCATGCAGCGATAGGTGCCCGTCAGATTTGTGTCGATGATCTGTTGCCATGCTTCTTCCGGACAAGTCACCACCAGATGCTTCGACGCCATGCCGGCATTGCAGAGCAGGGTATCGACTCGGCCGCGCTGCGACCGTATCGCGTCCAGCATCGTCTGGACCTCATGGCTCGACCGTACATCCGCCTGGTAGAGGGCACCCTGACCACCGGCCTGCGAGAGCAGCGCGAGCGTCTCTTCAGCTGCCGGCCGCTGACGAAAGTAATGCACCCCCACCCAATACCCGGCATGGGCGAAGGCCAGACAGAGCGCACGACCGATTCCACCGGACCCACCGGTTACCAGAACCGTCCGGCGTTCACGAACGTCTTGAGCTGCGGGAGGTAATGCGGGCATCACGGCGAGCGATTATGCGAGGAGGCACAGGAGAAGGCAAGGCGGGACCTGCCGGCTTGCTGCGGCGAATCGGGTATGGTACCGTGATTTTTTTGACTGGAGGGCAGCCGTGATCGTTCAGAATTTGGTGCGCTCGACCGTGGTCGCAGTGGGCATGTGCGGGTTCGTGGGCATCCTGTTGGGTCATGGCCAAGCTCAGGCCACGGAGGTAGGACAGACCATCGCCCAGTCTGCCGACTATTTCCCCGACACCGTCGGCACGCGCTGGCAGTACCGCGGACAGATCTCGGAAGGCCCTCTCCAGACGATCGAGAACAAATACTTCTTCAACGTGTCGTCGGTGACCGGAACCCGCACCCTGAAGGGCGGCGTGGTCGTCAACGTGTTTCATGACACCAACCCAGGCAACCATGGCGCATCCGACAGCTTTTACCGCCGCGATGCGGCCGGCGTGGTGTACTACGGGTCCGAGCCGGGCACGCCGTTGGAGAAGCAGCTCGTGCCGTATCAGATCATCCGGTTCCCGATGAAAGTGGCTCAATCCTTTCAACAGTTCAATCGCACGGACATCGATTTCGGAAGCGATATCGATGGGGACGGCACCAACGAACATGTGGACGTCGAAGGAGTCTCGACGGTGCTCGGTCAGGAATCGATCACGGTGCCCGCCGGCACGTATCCCGACGCCGTGCGCGTGGAAGCGCGGATGACCCTCAAGATTCATCTCTCCTCCGCCGATCGGACGGCGGTCGGCACCGATGTGATGACGGCCTGGTTCGCGAAGGGCGTGGGGCTGGTCAAATATATCGAACGGCAGGAATTGGCCGCGCTCAAGGAGGATCGGGGCAACATCACCGATATCACGGAAGAACTGGAAGAGGTCAGCGTAAAATCCGCGCCGGCCCTACAGGGTCGGAGCGAATCCGCGCCGGAGCGTCTGCTCGCTGACGACACGCGCGACCATGAATTGTTTCAGGTACTCTTCGCCCCCGGCCTTCGCCCCTATACCCGATAGCCGGTGGCCGCCGAACGGTTGCCGACCGACCAGGGCGCCGGTAATCGAACGGTTGATGTAGAGGTTGCCGACATCGAACGCCTGACGCGCCAGCTCGATATGCCGGGGACTACGTGAGTACAGTCCTCCGGTCAACGCGTAGGCGGTGTCGTTGGCAATCTGCAACGCCTGTTCGAACGAGGACGCTCGCATCACGGCCAACACGGGGCCGAAAATTTCTTCCTGCGCCAACCGCTGAGTCGGCTCGATCCCTGCGATGACCACCGGTCCCACGGCATAACCGGGTCCTTCCATCGACCGATCGACCACGACCCGGCCTTCTCGTCGCCCGATCTCCAGATATTCCCGAATCCGTTTCTGGGCCCGCCCGTCGATCACCGGACCGATCTGGGTAGCCGGATCCTCAGCCGCGCCAATGCGCAGACTCATAACCGCATCGGCCAGCCGTTGGATGAACGCATCGTGAATCGAATCCAAGAGGATCACACGTGAACAGGCGGAACATTTCTGACCTGCGTAGCCGGTAAACGACTGCACCACCCCTGTCACGGCTTCGTCGAGATCGGCCGTGTCATCGACGATGATCGCATTTTTTCCACCCATCTCAGCAATGACTCGCTTCACGAACCGCTGTCCCGGTTGTTGAACCGCAGCGGCCTGCACCATGCCCAATCCCACATCCTTGGAGCCGGTAAACGCAATCGTGGCGACGGACGCCTGGGTCACTAACTCGCGCCCGACGTCGGGACCACCCGGCACATATTGGAGGACGCCCGCCGGCACACCGGCCTGTCGCATAATCCCGGCAAGCCGGTAGCCGATGATCGACGCGCGTTCGGACGGTTTGAACAAGACCGAATTGCCGGAAACCAGAGCCGCCGCGACCATCCCGGCAGGAATGGCGAGCGGAAAATTCCACGGCGCGATGACAACCGTGACTCCGCGCGGACTCCAGAACAACTCGTTCAACTCACCGGGGTACCGGCCCAAGCGGGGGGGCGGCTCAAGCTGCTCCATTGCTCCGGCGTAGTACTCCAGAAAATCGATCGCCTCGGCCACATCGGCATCGGCCTCGCGCCAGGGCTTTCCTTCCTCGAATACTTCCCAAGCGGCCAATTCCCAACGCTGCTCGCGCATCAACCAAGCAGCCTTCCGCATTACAGCAACACGATCCGAAAGCGTCCGATCTTTCCATTCATCTGCATGCGACACGGCGACCTTCACGAGACCAGCTACGTCGGCTGGTTGATAACTCTTCACCACGCCGGCCAATTGATCCGGTTGGCTGGGATTGAATGAGCGTAGATCCGCTCCTGTCGGGAGATGTTCATTCACCTTCGAGACATCAAGCCGTTGCCCCAATTGTTTGCGCACGTGATCGATGGCCTCGGCCATGGCGACCCGAACCTGCTCCCGTGAAAAATCCGCCACCGGCTCGTTCACAAACTGAGCGGCCTCGACGCTGGAAGAAGCGCCGGGCTCAGTCGTCATCGGGGAAGGAGGCGAGGGTAGTGTTGCATCGGGCGGAGACAGCAACAGGGACAGAGGCTGCGACTCCACGTATTCCTTCCGCAGGAACGATTCGTTCGACGTATTCTCCAACAACCGCCGCACCAGATAGGCCATGCCGGGAAGGAGTTCTCCGACCGGGGCATAGAGCCGGAGCCGCCGGCCACGATCACTCATCGCATGCTGAAACGGCTCGGCCATGCCGTAGATCATCTGATATTCCCAGGCATTCGGCGGCAGCTTCAGCGCCTCGGCCACCGCTTCGACCACGGCCAGGCTACGGAGGTTGTGCGTGCCGAACGCCGGCCGGATCACATCGCTCCGCTCCAACAGCAATCGAATGAGCCTTTCGTAGTTCACATCCGTCTGTGCCTTCTGCTCGAACAGCGGCATCGGCCATCCGCGTTGACGATAACGAATCGCGTCGGAGTCCCAATAGGCGCCCTTCACCAGCCTGATCGTGATCGGCGCCTGCCGCGCGCTGCTCCAAGCCAAGAGCCGTTGCACGTCGTCGTATGTATCGGTGCGATAGGCCTGCAGCGCGATCCCCGCATGGGGAAAGGTCCGGTAGGGTTCTTCCATGAAGAAGCGCATGAAGATGGAGAGAATGAGTTCCTTCGTCTCCGCCTGTTCCATATCGAAAATGACCGAGGCGGAGAGGGTGCCTGCGAGATTCAAGAGCGGCCGCAGGCGGGCCGCAACGGCACGGTAGCTGGATTCGGGATCGATGGGATCGAGCTGTGAATAGAGGGCCGAAATCTTGATCGACAATTGCACGCGAGCCAGGGGGCCAAGATGATCCCGTTCGAGTAAAAGGGCAGGGGACCAACCGGGACAAGCTTCGCCGAGAGTCCGCAATGCCGCCAGACAGCGGGCCCGATAGCCATCCGCTTCGCGCTCGCTGACGCTGGCTTCGCCCAGCAGGTCCACCGAAAAGGCCCGGCCATCCTCCCATAATTTGCGGAGCGTCGGAACGGCCTGCTCGATGGACGCCCCGGCGATGAAACTGGTCGCCATCTGCTCCACCTGATGCCGGATGGCTTTTCCACTGAGCGATGCGCCGAACTTCGTGGAGGCAAGCGCCTTGAGTCCCCATTGGGCACCGAAGAGGTGTGCACTCATCTCGCCGAAGTATTCCTCGGCCAGCCGCACGACCTGCGCATCGTCGTGCAACGAGGGCAGGACATCGATGAATCGGAACAACTGGGCTTTGAAGGCGGGATCTTTCATCGCCAGGTTGATGGCCGCCTGCGACCACCAACGCGAGTCGAACAGGCCGGGCGCCTGTCCGCCGGAACGCCGGGCCAAATCTTCACCAATCGCGCGGATACGGGGTTCGAGCAGGGCAGGGTCGAGGGGCATCGGTTCCTCCTGAACCAGAATGAGAGGCTCTCTGCAGTATACACCGCGTTAGCTCCATGTGAGACGGTGATCGCGCCAGCAGGCACCGACACTTCAGCTCAGGCGGCAAAAATAACGCTGGGGACCGCTTCCGGAAGATCGGGGGCCAAAACCCCTCCGGCTTTTGAGCGAATATGCTGAGCTATCCGAGTCGATGTACTGTTTAAGAATGTAGCGGGTGAATGGATGTTATCGGGTCATAGACTACATGGCTTCGAGCAAGGATTCGGAAGTAAACAATGCCGTTGTTACTGAAATTTTCGAGTAGATCGAGCCGGGCGAATTGCAATGAGGAGAAGAAATTAGAACACATCTCCAGCCTACCTCGCGGATTCTCTACGAGAAATGGATGGTCTGAAAATGGTTGTTTGGGCAAAACAGTGGGTTGTTGACATGATTTAGAAGTTAGTTTACTTTAAACTCATGATTAAGCTCAATGTGCACGAGGCGAAGACCCATCTTTCCAAATATCTGGCGAAACTCAAGGCAGGAGAGCGGATTGTCCTGTGCAAACGCAATCAGCCCATTGCCGAGATCACAGCCCTTCCGGACCTTCCAACCCGCGCTCGCCCCATTGGTCTGGCGAAAGGCCGCTTCTCCGTCCCCCGTAGATTTTTCGAGCCGCTCCCAAGTGCACTGGTTGAGGCATTTGAAGGTCATCACGAGTGAAGTGCCTGCTCGATAGCTGCACCTTCCTGTGGGTTATTTCGGGAGCGAAGGAACTATCGCCGCTTGCAAAGGAACTTTTTATCGACCCGGCCAATGAGATGCTGCTCAGCGTCGTCTCGGTGTGGGAACTCTCGGTCAAACATGGATTAGGAAAGTTACCGCTGCCCAGTCCGATAGACCGCTTTCTCATGGAACAACGAGAGCGACATGGGATTGCGATTCTTCCGCTTCAGGAGCGCGCCGTGCTGCACCTGCATAAGCTCCCCCCTTTGCACCGGGATCCATTCGATCGTATGCTTATTTGCCAGGCCATCGAACATGACTGCCTTCTACTCACCCCCGATCCTTTAATCACCCAATATCCGGTTCGCGCCCGCTGGTAAGGGTGAGCGCGCCGTGGATCAGGTCGAACATGCTCACATGCAGGCAAGCCGTAAGCCGATTGACTGAAAAGGTCCGGCCATCCTCCCACAATTTACGGAGTGTCGGAACAGCCTGCTCGATGGACGCACCGGCGATGAAACTGCCGGCCATTTGTTCCACCTGATGCCGGATGGCTTTTCCACTGAGCGTCGCGCCAAGCGCCCGAAGCCCCCACTGTGCGCCGAACAAATGCGCGCCCATCTCGCCGAAATATTCCTCGGCCAACCGGACCACCTGCGAATCGTCCTGCAATGCCGGCAACACATCGATGAATCGGAACAACTGGGCTTTGAAGGCGGGATCTTTCATCGCCAGGTTGAGGCTGCCTGGGACCACCAGTGCGAATCGAACAGGCCGGGATCCTATCCGCCTGAACGCCGGGCCAAGTCTTCACCAATTGCGTGGATACGGGGTTCGAGCAGGGCGGGGTCAAGAGGCATCGGTTCCTCCTGAAGCAGGATGAGAGGCTCTCTGCAGTATACACCGCAGCGCCCGAGTTGAATATTTGAGGACGATTGCCCGCGCTTCACATACAGCTGCCGTAAGCAAACGAGAAGTCCTCAGGCGTTCCGGAAGCGCGAGGCGTTAACCGAGAATGGCAATGGTATCCTCGCGATCATGACGCAACGGCTGAAGCATGTGCAGCAGGATCACATGTGATCGCACAGCCGCCTCTGAGAGTGCAGACAATGGTAGGAGCGGCTGTAGAGAGCGAACGCAGACCAGGCTGTATCGGCGCGAGGAGCCTTGCAAATTTCCTGTGTCTTGTTAGAATCCACCCGTTGCCGCACGACCCTCTACACATCGCCGCGAGACGGCATGCGGCATGTCTTACTGTCACAAATTCCCGATTGATCTATCCTCTCTCACCTCACATCCTTCATTCGAACAGGAGAGGCCAAGAGCCATGCACTCCACCATCTCAACGCCATGCGTCCTATGAATATTGAAACAAGCCACGATCTCATCGAGAGGATTCTCACAAAATGGACAGGGCGGATTGGGGAAGACTACCCGGGATACAAGGGACATGTGTATCGCATGTTCAATTTCTGCTTGGCTTTGCGTCCATGCACTGAAGAGGACAGGACGAAGTTAGCCATTGCGGCCTGCTTCCACGATATCGGTCTTTGGTCGGACCAGACGGTCGACTACATCTCGCCTTCAATTGCGCACGCAGCCCAATACCTGTCCGACACAGGGCGCGAGGCGTGGGTGGAAGAAATTGCCCTCATGATCGACATGCACCATAAGGTGCGCGCCTATACAGATGGCCGCTACCCTCTCGTTGAGCTGTTCAGAAAAGGCGACCTGGTTGATTTCTCGCTCGGCCTGTTCAGGTTTGGCATTCCCCGGGACTATATCAGGGACGTGAAGGCCCACATCCCGAACCATGGCTTTCACACATTTCTCATAAAAACAGGCAGCTCATGGTTTCTCAAGCATCCCTTCAGCCCGGCTCCCTTCATGCGTTGGTAACGCAGACGGAGTTGCTCTAGCCCGGACTATTCATGAATGCCGTCGCGAGACGTTCGAGACGGAAGCCCGCCGAGGCTGCTCGCACGTAAGGCCGACGCAGGCGTACTGGCAGTCCGTCGAGGAGGCCGAACGAGAACAGCCTCGCCGGGCGAGAGGATCGGACGCCGGAGCAGGGATTCATGCATAGTCCGGGCTAGGAGATCCTCACGAAAACCTCGTTTTCTCGTTCTCGTTGCAACATAAGGTCGGCCCCATAACAGGCATCCCGCATAGCTGAACTACGGAAGAGGCACGGGCCAGTCCGGAAAAGACAGGCTTTGCACGAGTACAGATATCCGCGCGGCTTTCATGAGTCCCCAACGCTTCTCCCCTTGAAAATCCGCCTGCAGCTCCGGTAGCATGCGCCGTTTGCCTTGACCTACACCATTCGCATGACGGTGCACTGTGGCGAAGAGTTGCGCACAGGTTCCGAAGGAGTACGATGGCCGACTCGACCACACAATCCGTCTGCTGGGGCACCGTGGCCCTGTTCACTGCACTCACGCTGCTGACGTTCGTCGGCGTCCCGCTCTTCGGTTACTACTATGATTACACCCTGCTCGATTGGGTGCTGCTTGCCGTCCTCTATATTGTGACCGGCATGGGGATTACGGTCGGCTATCACCGCATGATCACCCATCGCAGCTTCGAGAGTCATCCCTGGGTGAAAGCCTGCCTCCTGGTGATGGGGGGCTGGGCCGTGCAGAACTCCGCCCTCATGTGGTGCGCCGATCACATCCGCCACCATGCGCACACGGACGAAGAGGCCGATCCCTACAACGCGTCGAAAGGATTCTGGCACAGTCACGTCGGCTGGTTGTTTTTCGATACCTCGTATCGTGAGGACCGGTTCGCCGCGAAATTACGTACCGACCCGATGATCATGTGGCAACACCGGTACTATTGGGTCATCGTCGCATCGGGGTTATTGCTCCCGTTTGTACTCGGGTATCTGAACGGTGGCTTCACCAGCGGGCTCGGTTGTTTCCTGCTCGCCGGCGTGCTGCGAACCGTGCTAGTTTTGAACTCTACGTTTACGATCAACTCCCTCTGCCATATGGTCGGCACCCAACCGCACGGCACACAGGATAGCAGCCGCGACAGTTGGTTGATCTCCTTCATCAGTTTCGGCGAGGGCTACCACAACTATCACCACACCTATTCGCACGACTATCGGAACGGATCAAAGTGGTACAACTTCGACCCGTCGAAATGGTTAATCTATTCATTGTCGTTGTTCGGCCTGACCTATAACTTGCACCGGGAACGCACGTAGCAGGCGTGAAACGCGAGACGTGAAAGGTGAAACGGCTCGCCTATCGTTCAGACAGACTCGATTCTCGATGAGCAATGTTCGATTGAACATTGCTCATCGAACATTCCGGCGAGTGTTCCACCGTTCCATCGAGTCCTCTTCTACCTAACTCCGCACTGCGTCTACTGGCCCATTTCTTTTCCTCGGGGCGATAGCTTAATATGCGATGAAGCCCGCGAATTCCATCCGGACCCGCGAGGTGCAGGAGGCAGATCTATGGCAGAGCAACAAGGTGGCGCACCGCATCAAGACGAGGCGGCCGCCAAGCCCAATATCATTCCCGGCGTGAAACACGTCGTCGCCATCAGCAGCGGCAAGGGCGGCGTCGGGAAATCCACCGTGTCGGTCAATCTGGCAGTGGCACTCGCCCTCACCGGGGCCAAGGTCGGATTGCTGGATGCCGATATCTACGGCCCCAACATCCCGATGATGATGGGCGTCGAAAAAACACCCGAACAGAAGGACGGTAAGATCGCCCCGGCGGAAAGCCACGGCGTCAAACTGATCTCCATGGGATTTTTTGTGCCGGAGGATACCGCCGTCGTGTGGCGTGGTCCGATGGTCCACACCGCCATTCAACAACTCTTCCGGGATGTCCTCTGGGGCGACTTGGATTATCTGCTGATCGACCTGCCGCCGGGAACCGGTGACGCGCAACTGACGCTGACCCAGCTGGTGTCCCTGTCGGGCGCCGTCACGGTCACAACCCCGCAGGAAGTAGCGCTGCACGATGTGCGCAAAGGCATGATGATGTTCCAGAAGGTCAACGTGCCTCTGCTCGGCATCGTCGAGAACATGAGCTTTTTCCTCTGCGGTCATTGCGGCGAACGCACGGAGATCTTTTCTTATGGCGGCGGAGAACGGGCCGCGGAGAAACTGGGCATTCCCTTCCTCGGACGGGTGCCCATCGATCCGGCCATTCGCGCCGGCGGCGATACCGGGAACCCGATCGTGGTTGCCAAACCGGATTCACCGCAAGCTCAGGCTTTTCGCGAGATCGCCGCGAAACTTGCGGCAGCATTACAAACGGGCGAGGCAGGGGCGGCGAAGAGCCGCATCGCCAGTCTGCTGGACAAAATCAAACGACCGGCTACCGGAAATTAGCCGGCCGCCGGATCAAGGAAGATGGACGTACTCAGGGAGGATGTATGGGCGAGCTGATTAGAATCGCAGGAACCGCCGACGTGAAGCCGGGAGCCGGCATGGTGGCGGAAGTCAACGGCAAGGCGATCGCGGTGTTCAACGTGGATGGCGCCTTTTATGCCATCGACAATACCTGCGTCCACCGGGGCGGCCCGCTGGGCGAAGGGGATGTGGAAGGGGACGTGGTGTCCTGCCCCTGGCACAACTGGCAGTTCAACGTGAAAACCGGCACCTGCGTCAACAACCCCGCGGCGAAAGTGACTGCGTACGAAGTCACAGTCGAAGGCACCGACATTAAAGTCCGGCTGTGACACAGAGCCGGCCCGCGCCGGTCACCAGGTCACGGCAGCGAATGAATGTTCCCGGCACCACAGTGAATGGAGGCTCCGATGGCAGACAATACGCTGACCCCGAAACACATTGAGATCGCCGAAACTTTCGTGCGGCTCTACGTCTTTCTGACCCAGTACATCGACCGCTGCGAAGATGAAGCCGCGCGCAAGGAATATCCGGAAGCAGAACTCCAAAAGCACCTCGGCGAAACCCGCGCCAAGATGATGGAAATCCTGAAGGTGAACCCTGTCGTCAAGGGCAAGGTGGAAAAAGAATGTGAACGGGTCCTCGCGCTGGGCAGCAAGTGTCTGATGGGCGGAACCGAAAAGGTAGCCGCGCTGGATGTGCTGGGAGCAGAGCGGGTCATTCTCAAAAACAAGACCATCGCCTTGAGCGATCTGTTAGCCGTGTATCGCGCGCTCTAATCGTTCGATGTCCACCCCGGCTGGAGAGAAACACCAACTCGCCGGTTTCGATGCCAGGGAACGAGGGTTCAATCGTCCCGTGGAATTCGTGCGGACAGTCGCGGGGTACCAGGCGACATTGCGGTATGAAACGACGCACCTCGTCACCCCGGAGGCACCGAGCGCAGGCGAGGCCCTGCTGCAATTGATTACCACCCTCCAGCAACAGGGGTACACTCAACTGCGCAGCCAGCAGAGTTATCGCGACGGCATCTACCTCGGCTCGCAGGAGCTGTGGGTGGAATATCCGGACCGGCAGGCAGCCCCGGAAGTCGGACTCCTGGGCCTGCTGAAGAAGTGGCTCGGCCGCTCATCAGGTTGAGGGCCGCCACAAACCCCACACCGCCCCCGGCGACATTGACTCTCCTCCGCCTCACGCCTATAGTCCATTCCAGGTCCACCACCTGATCGTTCGACCGTCAGCCTTCACTAGCCAGGATTATTCATGAATGCCGTCGCGAGGCGTTCGAGACGGAAGCCTGCCGAGGCTTCTCGCACGTGAGGCCGACGTAGGCGTACTCGTAGTCCGTCGAGGAGGCCGAACGAGAACAGCCTCGCCGGGCGAGAGGATCGGACGCCGGAGCAGGTATTCATGAATAGTCCTGGCTAGACAGGATCCGGCACCGGAGAATTGACGATGCGCTGGGTTCACGTCCTGCTCCTCACCCTCATCGCACTGCTCCTGCCTGGCATGGCAACCGCCAAGGTCTATCGTTGCCAAGGCGCCAACGGCAGCACGGTCCTGACCGACCAACCGAAGGGCAAGCCGGGCTGCGTCGCCATCGACACCGCCACACCCCCACTCCCGGGAGGATTCACTCCGCCGGTCGAGCCGACCCCACCGGCACAGATAGAACTGCCGGCGAACCCGATTCTACCGTCTATTTCAGCCGCTCCGATGATTCCTCGCCAACCCGGTCCCGGCGATCCGTCGTTATCGCCGACCGGTGTGAAGGAGGCGCCCGAGAAGACCGCACCCGAAGCGCAACGTTGCTCACCCCGCGTCAACCCGCTGAATCCCTTCGCCGGAATGAATTGCTCGCCGGCATCCGGCGAACCTCCGACAGAGAACAAGAACCAGTAGCCCCTCGCCGCACGCTTCGCCACAGGCTCGATTGACTCTCCCGATGCCCCTTCATATAATGCCGAAATGAACCGTTTAAGCTGATCTCACAAGCACTTATGTCTGCCTTCTCCGCTGGTTTTTTATCCCGTCGCGCACAGGATCTTCGAGCCGGTCTCCGGCACGCGTTTGCCGTGCGTTCTGAACCAGCAGCCTTCACCATCGAGGACCTGACCCTGCTCGAACGAGTCGCCGACGCCGTCGTCTCGCGCGGCATGGCCGCACCGGCCACGTTGTTTCTCGAGTCGATGGGCCCCATGAACTTTCTCGGCAGCCAGGCGCTGCACTTTCTGGCTCCCGTCGTAGAATGCGTGCTGACCGGCACGGAGATCGCGCAGATCGCGCGCCTGCTGGAACGGCGCGATTCCATTCACCGCCTGACCGCCCTCATCGAAGCCAAGGCCGCGGCTCCCAAAGGAGCGCCCGCTCGATGACGGAACAGCCTCACTCGCCGGCGGCACCAGCAGTGACTCATCCCTTGAACGTCATCGTCGCAACCGATTGCGGCAGCACCACCACCAAAGCCATTCTGATCGAAAAGGTCGGGGAGGAATATCGCCAGACCTACCGTGGTGAAGCGCCGACGACCGTCGAAGCCCCGTTCGAAGACGTGACCCGCGGCGTGTTAAACGCCATTGCCGAAATCGAGGAACTCTCCGGGCGCACGATTCTGGACGGCGAGCGCATCATCACGCCCAACCAGGCGACGCAGGGCGATCCCAAGCGAGGCGTGGATATTTACGTCTCAACCAGCAGCGCCGGCGGCGGATTGCAGATGATGGTCACCGGCGTGGTGCAGAACATGACCGGTGAGAGCGCTCAACGCGCCGCCCTGGGCGCCGGCGCCATCGTCATCGACGTCTTGGCCTCGAACGATGGGCGGCTGCCCTACGAAAAGATCGAGCGGATTCGAAGCATGCGCCCGGACATGATCCTGATGTCCGGCGGCACCGACGGCGGCGCCGTGACCCATGTGGTGGAAATGGCCGAGTACATTGCCGCCGCCGATCCGCGACCGCGCTTCGGCAGCACCTACCGGCTGCCGCTCGTGTATGCAGGCAACACAGACGCCCGGCCGCAAATCAAGACCATTTTAGGCGAGAAGACCGCCTTGGATTTCGCCGACAATATCCGTCCGGTCCTCGAGCGCGAAAACCTTGCGCCGGCCCGCAACAAAATCCACGACCTGTTTCTCGAACACGTCATGCAGCAGGCTCCCGGCTATAAGAAACTCATCGACATGGCCGGCGCGCCCATCATGCCGACCCCGGCGGCGGTTGGCGTCATCATGGAGACCATCGCCAAACGCGACGGCATCAACCTGATCGGCGTCGATATCGGCGGCGCCACCACCGACGTCTTCTCGGTGTTCAACGGGCTCTTCAACCGTACGGTCAGCGCCAATCTCGGGATGTCCTACAGCATTTCGAATGTGCTGGCAGAAGCGGGGCTCGACAACATCATGCGCTGGGTGCCGTTTACCATCGATGAACAGACCCTGCGCAACCGCATCAAAAACAAGATGGTGCGGCCCACGACGATCCCTCAATCGCTCGATGAACTGCAGATCGAACATGCCATCGCGCGCGAGGCCCTGCGGCTGGCGCTGATCCACCACAAGTCACTCGCCACGGGGCTCAAGGGCATCCAGCAGGAACGCACCATTTCCGATGTGTTCGAGCAACGGACGTCCGGCAAGACCCTGATCGATCTGTTGAAACTGGACTTGATCGTCGGCAGCGGCGGCATCCTGTCGCATGCGCCGCGCCGCATCCAATCCATGCTGATGATGGTGGATGCCTATGAACCGCTCGGTGTCACGACGCTGTCGGTCGATAGCATTTTCATGATGCCGCATCTCGGCGTGCTCTCCACTGTGAACGAGCAGGCCGCCACCGATGTCTTTGTCCGTGATTGCATGGTCTATCTCGGCACCTGTATCGCCCCGATCGGTCAGGGAAAAGACGGTGAGCGCTGCGCCGGTTATGAAGTGGCGTTGCCGGATGGACGGATCGAAAAGGGTCAGCTGGGGTTCGGCGATCTCAAATTGTTTCCCCTCACGCGCGAACAGCAGGCCACGGTCACGATGCAGCCGGCCAAACAGATCGATCTCGGGAACGGGCCGGGACAGTCGTTCACAAAAACGGTGACGGGTGGTGTGGTGGGCCTTATGCTCGACGGCCGTGGTCGCCCGTTGCAATTGCCGAGTGAGCAGGCAGCCCGCGTCGCCATGCTGAGCAGATGGTACCAGGCTGTCGGCTTGTACCCGACGGGGAGCTGAGAGCTGAATGCCGGGAGCGGATGGCGTATGGTGAAGAGCGGGGAGCATATGGCACATGGCAAGGAGAAGAGAGGCCGTGCAACCGCATCCTCCATTCAAAGTGTACACAAAACACAATCTCCAATTCGCTCTTGGCTTCGGGCTCGTTGCCATCGGCTATACGCCATTAGCTATTAGCTCCGAACACTGACCTATGGCGCATTCATATACACCAGGCCTGACCGTCACCGAACGGACCACCGTTCGCCGCAGGCGTATTCTGCCGCTGCCCGGAACCGTCCTGGCCAAAGTAGGGGACAGCGTGCGTGCCGATACGGCTGTGGCTCGCGCCGAGTTGCCGGGCAAGGTCGTCCCGCTCAACCTGGCGAACCAGCTGGGCATCGCGCCGGATGAGATCAACGACTATCTGGTGAAGAAGGAAAAAGACTCCGTCCAGAAAGACGACGTGCTGGCGGAAAACAAACCCTTCATCAAATGGTTTAAGACGGAAATCCGCTCGCCGATCACCGGCAAAGTGGAATCTGTCTCCACCATCACCGGGCAGATCCTGTTACGCGAACCGCCGCGCATCCTCGAATTGCGGGGCTATATCGACGGCTCGATCGTCGAAGTGCATCCCGACCAGGGTGTGACGGTCGAAACCACCTGCAGTCTGGTCCAGGGCATCTTCGGCATCGGCGGGGAGACCAGCGGCGAATTGGTCATGGGTGTGACGGCACCGGATCAGCCACTGACACCTGAGCTGTTGACGCCGGCGATGAAGGGCAAGATCGTCGTGGGAGGCGCATTTCTCTCTGCCGCCACCATGACTCGCGCGAAGGAACTCGGCGTCATCGGTCTCGTCGCCGGCGGGATTCACGACAAAGATCTGCGCGCGCTGCTGGGCTACGATCTGGGCGTGGCGATCACCGGTACCGAGCAGGTGGGCTTCACGTTGATCCTGACGGAAGGCTTCGGCACGATCCCGATGGCGCCCAAGACGTTCGCGTTGCTGTCCTCCCGAGCAGGGCAGAAGGCCTCGATCTCAGGGGCGACGCAAATTCGAGCCGGTGTGATTCGTCCGGAAATCATCATCCCTCAGGCGACACCCGCTGCCGGCGCAAAGGCTCCACGGATTGAGCGCGAAGGGATTCAACTCGGCGATCCCGTGCGGGTGATCCGCGATCCGTTGTTCGGCAAGATCGGAGCGGTGTCCGGATTGCCACCGGAGCTCAGAGCGATCCCGACGGAGAGTGAAGTCCGCGTGCTCGAAGTCCGGTTTCCCGACGGCACAACCACCGTGGTGCCCCGCGCCAACATCGAAGTGATCGAGGGAGCATGACCCGCATGCCGCACCGCTTCCGCATTCTGTCCCTCGCCGTCGCGATGCTCGCATGCCTGCCGTCGCTCCTCCTGGCACAAACTCTCCCGCAACAGCTGCGGGTCATCGACACCCCCAGCGATGGGGGAGGCAGCCTCACGGTCCTCTGGGCTCCTTCGGCAAGCGACAGCGCCACATGGAAGTATCAAATCCTGCTGCATGAGGGCAGCGTGCCTTCAGACCCAGCCGCATGGAAAGTCGTTGCGGAATTTCCGGCCAACACCCGCTATGTCCGCGAGGGCAAGACCGCCTGGTGGACGAGATCCGGCGACCCCGGCGACCATCTCTTCCTGCTCAAGAACGGGAAAGGCATCGAGCTCAAGGCGACCCAGTCCTATGCCGTCACCGTCGCCGCAGTGAACGGCCAGGAACGATTCATTGCGTTACCGATCGTCGCCTCGCCTGAACCGAACTGGATGAACTGGAACCAAGTCAACAACCTAGTACTGGCCTTGATGTTCGGCGGCATCGTGTTTTACGCCATCAACCTGGCCAAGCGGAAAGAGATCTTCTTACGGCGCATTCCCGGGCTGGATGCCGTCGATGAAGCCATCGGGCGCGCCACGGAATTGGGCAAGCCGATCCTCTACATGACCGGGGCGCACGACATGAACGACCCTTCGACCATCGCCGCCGCCGTCATCCTGGGACGCGTGGCCAAGAAGGCCGCCGCCTATGAAACCGAACTGCTGGTGCCGCACCGCGAGCCGATCACCATGGCCGTCTGCCAGGAAATTACCAAACAAGCCTATATGGAAGCCGGCAAGCCGGACCTCTTCAAGGAGGACGCGAACTTTTTCATTACGAGCGACCAGTTCAGTTACACCGCGGCGGTGGACGGCATCATGCTGCGCCGGAAGCCGGCGGCCAACTTTTTCATGGGCTCATACTTTGCCGAATCGCTGCTGCTGACGGAAACCGGCGCCAGCACCGGAGCCATTCAAATCGCCGGGACCGATTCGGATCACCAACTGCCATTCTTCGTGACCACCTGCGACTACACCCTGATCGGCGAAGAACTCTACGCCGCCAGCGCCTACCTGTCGAAAGAGCCGATCCAGATCGGCACCCTGCGCGGGCAGGACCTGGGCAAGGCGTTCGTGCTGGGCGTGATCGGAGTCGGAACGTTGCTGGCCACGATCGCTGTCATCACCGGCAACAACTGGGCGCAGCCGCTCCTCGACCTCTTCAAGGATCTCAAATGATGTTCCTTCGCCGACAGTTGCCGCTGCTCATTACGATGGTCACCGGCCTCGTCATGGCCGCGCAGTACTATGTGCCGCATCCGGCCTCGGAACAACTGCTGACCACCGTGACCAAATGGCTGCAGATCATCGGCGGCTTCGCGCTCGTGTTGGGTATTACCAGCCTCTTTCACGTGCATGCGTCCAAAATCAGACGGAAGGAAGCCGGATGGGCCTACAGCCTCGTCCTCTACGTCGGGATGCTGGGCACCATCATCGCGGGGCTCTGGAACGGCGGGAAAGAAAGTATCGACGGGGCGCTGACTTCGTTTGGATGGGTCTACTCCTACACGCTGGTGCCGCTGCAGGGCACCATGTTCGCGATCCTGGCCTTCTTCATCGCCTCCGCGGCCTACCGGTCGTTCCGGGCGCGCAGCCGTGAAGCGGCGGTGTTGCTGGTGGCCGCCGTCATCGTGATGATGGGGCGGGTGCCGCTGGGCGAATATATGTTGCCGATCAGCGGGGACCTCTCCAGCTGGATTCTGAATGTCTTGAACGCGTCTGTGCGACGCGCCATTTTGATCGGCGTCAGCCTGGGCGCGGTAGCCCTCTCGTTCAAGATCATCTTCGGCGTCGAACGCTCGTATCTGGGCGGAGGCAAAGAATGAGTGAAACGTCAAACGTGAAAAGTAAAACGTTCAACGCCTCGGATCGAAAGTAGACGCATGATCACCACTTTCCGTGTTCCCTTTCACGTTTCACCTTTTACGTTTCACGTCCGGGAGCAAGCGTGACCTTCGCGGAACGCATGTTGCGGATCGACCGGCGGATCATCTTTCTGGTGATCGGTCTCTGCACGCTCCTGCCATTGCTCTTTCCCGTCGGACTACCCATCAAGATTTCGTCGGAAGTGCGCGGCGTGTACGACTACATCGAAGCCTTGCCGGAAGGGTCTGTCTTCCTGCTGTCACTGGATTTCGATCCCGCATCCAAGCCTGAGCTCTATCCGCAGGCCATTGCCATTCTGCGCCATGCCTTCAAGAAAAATCTGCGCGTGATCGGCATGACCCTCTGGGTGTCAGGGACCGGATTGGCCGATCAAATCCTGTCGCTCACGGCCAAGGAGGCGGGCAAAGAAAACGGGAAGGACTATGTCTTCCTGGGATGGAGTCCCGGCGGCAGCGCCGTCATCTTGAACATGGGGCAGGACCTCTATAATGCCTTCCCGGCCGACTATGGCGGCAAGGCGACCAAGGGCCTGCCGGTGCTGGCCGGCGTGCAAAACCTGCGCGACGTGACCTATGCCGTGAGTTTGGGCGCAGGCAATCCCGGCGTCGAAGCCTGGTACGTCTTCGGCAAGGACAAATACAAGTTCGAACTGGGCGGCGGCTGCACCGGCGTCATCGCGCCAGGCCTCTATCCATTGCTCAGAAGCGGCCAGATCAACGGCTTGATCGGCGGTCTGCGTGGAGCGGCGGAATACGAAACCTTGATCGGGCAGAAGGGGAAGGCGGTCGCCGGCATGGATGCGCAATCGGCCACACACCTGGCCATCATCGTGCTCGTCGCCATCTGTAACATCTTTTACTTCTCGTTGCGGCGGCAGCAGCGCCGGCACGACGGGTTAGGATCGTAGCCGCATGGATCTTTCGTTCGACGTCATACTCGGCGCCTGGATCGCCACGGGGTTGACCCTCTTCATCCTCTCGTTCCTGTACGAAGACAATCCGCTGTTCAAGCTGGCGGAGCACCTGTATGTCGGCGTGTCGCTCGGCTATACGATCGTCAAAACCTACGACACGGTGGTCATGACCCTCATCCTGCGCCCGATCCTCGACAAGGGCGAATGGTCCCTGCTGATCCCCGTCGCCATCGGCATGCTCATGCTGACCCGGTATGTGCCCAAAGCCGCCTGGCTCTCGCGCTATGCCTTTGCCTTTATCGTGGGGATCGGCGCCGGTCTCGCCATCCCCCGCACCATTTCGTCGTTTATCCTGAAACAGATCGAGGACACGGTTCGCCCGCTCCTGGCTGTGGCCCCGGGCGGCGGCATCACGTTCGACTACTCGCTCCTGAATCCCGCAAGCCATTTGAACGCCATCATCATTCTGATCGGAGTGGTGTCCGTCCTGTTCTATTTCTTCTTCTCGGTAGAACATTCAGGACCAGGCAAGGCAGTCGCGCGCGCCGGCATCCTCTTCCTGATGATCTCCTTCGGCGCAGCCTTCGGCTACACCGTCATGGCCCGCATGTCGCTCCTGATCGGCCGCCTGACGGACCTGATCGAATTCTCCGACGCCTCCTACGGCCGCCCCACACTCTGGCTCTTCCTGCTCACCGTCGCCACCCTCATCGTACTCAGCCGCCGTGGAAGCAGCCATCCACCACAGCAGTAGAGTAATCCTCAGAGCGTTGCCCCTTCCCGTTTGCCGTTTCACCTTTCACGTTTTACCTTTCACGACGGGCCTTGCCCACCTTGCGTCCGGAAAGTTCGCTCCGCTACAATGCCGCTCATTATGGAATCAACGCCGACCATCGCCGCCAAAGATCCCGCGCAATACCCGCTGTTGCGCAACCTACAATTCTCGCCCATCAAGGAAGGGGAGGAGCAGTACATCGTCCTCTGGGACCCGACCGGGTTGAGCAAGGAACGACTGGTCCTGCCGTTGAATTATTTCTTCATCGTGCAGCATCTCGACGGGGAGCACAGCGTGCAGGACATCGGCGCGATCTACCTGAAGCGCTTCGGCGAGTTCCTGATGCCGAATAAGGTCGAGCAGCTACTGGCCGATCTGGACACCAAACTCTTCCTGGAAGGAACTCGCACCGAGCAGGCCAAGCAACAGGCGTTGACCGCCTATCGCCAAGCGCCCGCCCGATTGCCGCAGTTTGCCGGCCGCAGTTACGAAGCCGACGCCGCCAAACTGCGCGCCCAGATCAACGGGTTCTTCATTTCGAAGGAAGGACCGGAGGTCAAGGCATCCGAACATGCGGGCAAGCTCATCAAGGGGCTCGTCGCACCGACCTACGAACCGAAACACGCCGGACCGATCTATGCCTGGGCCTATAAGGAATTGCAGGAAGCCCAGCAACCGGACCTGTATGTGCTCATCGGCACCGCCTACTCGGGACTCGAACAACCGGTGGCGATGACGGACAAGGATTTCGAGACACCATTGGGGCTCGTAAAGGTCGAACGCACGGTCACCGATCGCCTACGCGAGCAGATTCCTTCAGCCTTTACCGACGAATTGGCACATCACAATGAACATGCACTGGAATTTCAACTGCCGTTCCTGCAAGAGAGTCTCGGCAAGGACCGGCCGTTTACGATTGTTCCGATCCTCACATCGTTTTCGGCGGACAGCCTGCGCGATCCGCAAATACGGGAGCAGGTCGAGACGTTTCTTCAGGCCTTGAAGGACGCCCTCGTGGCCACCGGCAAGAACTACTGTGTGGTCGTGGGCGCGGAACTGGCCCACATCGGCATGCGATACGGCGACTCGGCGCCGCCGACGGATTTCTCCTTCCACCGCTGCATGCAGACCGATCTCGAAATGCTCAAACACGTCGAGAACCGCGACCCGGAAGAGTTCGCGAAGTTTATTCAGAAAGAAAACGATCAGCGCCGCATTTCCGGCTTCTCGCCGATCTATTCGCTGCTGCGTGTGATTCAAGCGGAAACGGGGCAGGTGTTGCGCTACGATCGCGGGATCACGGATCAGTATAATTCGACGGTCACGTATGCCAGCATGGCCTTCTTCTAGAGCAGGCTGCTGAAACAGGCCCCCAGCTTCGTTCTCTCCTCGAAACCATCCTCAACGTGGCCAGAGGCTACGCCTCCGGTGCTTTCATCGGCTGCGGCCTAGGTGGACAGTCGTTTTGACCGTTCTGCCGAAAGGTTCTTATCGGAACTCGCGCAGGAAACAGGCTACTTCACGTAGACCACTCCGGGTAGATCCTTCAGATCTGCATCACCCGTAATGACCTCCGCATTCTGATCTTGGGCCGTCGCATAGACGATCGCATCAGCCATCGCCAACCCATGCCGAAGGCTGATATCCGCAGCTAAATAGGCGATAGATTCCGTGAGTGGCACTACCCGGGTTGCATGAAGTCGTCCGGAGAAGAGTATGGCGGTCTCCTCGCCGCGCTCTCGTTTAATCTTCTTATATACTTCATACAGCACAATCGTCGGCGTGATGATGTCGTAACGGGCAGCGAGATATGCAGCGTAGCGATCAGCCTGCGGTCCACCGGTAAAGAATTCGATCCATCCGCTGGAATCCAACACAATCTTCACAACCGATCCTTCTTCTCTCTAAGCCCTGCCTTCGACATTCCCTTGAGCACGCCCTTTAGCGACTTGAGCGGTACTTCCGGCACCAAGGTAATCACTCCGCCCTTTTCCAGAACCTGCAAGCGCTGGGAAGGACTCAAGTGAAGCTTTTCCCGCACATCCTTAGGAATCACGATCTGAAACTTTGGCGAAATGGTGGTCACGGACATTGTAATACCCCCTTACTGATCAATGATCGATCATCGTATCGTCATACACCGCACCCGTCAAGCGCGAAGGCCATGCCTGCGGACTGGCTTTCCAGCCCCACGAGATACGCTTTACGTGTGACGTTTCACGATACACTCGACTACAGGCTGGTCAGAAAGGCTGTCCAGCAAGGCCGCAGCGAATGAAGCGCCTCAACGTACCCTCTGCGGTACGTTGAGGCGCTGAATGACGCGAGAACGCCGCTGGCGGCCTTTATCAACAGCCTGTCAGTACGCCGGCATGCCGCCGGCGGGATCGGTATATCTGGTGGGCGTGGTGAAACGGTCCCAGGTGGTGACGACGCCCTCTTCGAAGTACACACGAAACGCGCTCGTGATACAGGCATCCCGGCCGATGGGCGGGTAGAGCCAGACCGTGACCACCCGGCCTTCGTCCCCCACGTCTTTTTTACACACCGGTGACCCGAGCGCGAGATAGACCTGATCCTGATTCATGCCGCGTAGGATTTTTCCGCGATCGATGGCCCAGCGCACGCCTTCAGGGTAAGACGGGTAGTGATCGGTCATCAGACGGTGACGTTCCGTGTCGCACCCCGATAAGCTTATGGCAAGCAGGAGAAGACTATGGAGAAGGACCCGTTTAAGCGACGCCAACGAAGCGCTCCTTAGGAGAGGCCTCATAGCATCTGCTCCGGCAATTGCCGGCAGAACAGCTCAACCGTTTTTTGAAACAAAAAGAGCGCCGTGTCTTGTGGAGAGGCCGCAATAGCGGCGGCGGCAGCTTGTTCAATGTCGGAACGGGAAATCTGAAAACGACGGACAACGTAGAGAGCGTCGTCCAAATCAAGCTCAATACCGCGACGGAGTTTCGCGATCACGAAATCTACCGGTGCCAAAAGACGGATGCGAAGATTCGGATGAGAGAGTAGGTCTGTGGCACGGTCTCGATATCCAGGCGGCATTGCCACGATAGACCATCCCGAAATGTCCTGCGTAAGATCCGCCGGCACACCTTCAGCAGTCAGAAACGCGACAAGCGGATGGAGCGGACCAGTGAGTTCGCCGTCCACATCGTTCGTGTAGCGTTCACGAAACCCATAACATTGCAACGCAAGGGCGCCGACGAGGAGCAAGTCGATCGGTTGACCGGTGGTCTTGACGAACTGCTCCAGGAGGAGAATGAGACGTTCAGCGGTGATGGTAGGCAAATTGTAGCGCCTCGGCAAACGTCCGATAGTCCCGAAAATCGATCGGGCCCGAATCATCGGGAAGCGGCGTGCGATTAAACAAAAACGTGACCAGTCGACGATAGTGTGTGTACCAGCGGCAGGCATTCAGATACACTGCCTCAAATTCAGGGTCGTCCCGCCATTGTGACCAATCTGGTTGGTCATTCACGAGGATTTCGAGCCAAAGAATCCGGCGCCCACGAGGGGTGCAGAGAGCCTCTGCGACGGAATCTGTATTCAGGTAGGCGGGGAGTAACTTAAAGGAAGGTGCTGGTGCCTGCAGGGGAACATCCATGTCGGGAAGTCTAGCACATTACCATCTGCAGAAGAACTTCCCCAACGCTCTGTCGGCGAAGCGTCCTGGAGTGATGGAGCGGCGAGTGGCTTTTCCGCGCTGCCTGTTTCTTCACTGCCACCATGTGTGCTTAGGATAACGATTCCAGCAGTTCAACGTCTTTCTTGAGGAGTTGATTCACGAGTTCTGCAACAGGCTTTCCGTTTCTCTTTGCAATCCGCTCGAGCCCTCTTCGCGTCGCACTATCGACATAAATGGGCAAGTGCAAATCAGCGTGTTTTCGGAAAAATTTTCCCCGAACCGCTTGAGAAAAATCGTACTCGCATTTCATATTATGCCCTCCGATAGTGCTTCACTTCGTTCTTCGTCGCTTTCCGAGCAGATATCAGCCTAATTGTCGCGTACTCATTGCTTGTTTCGTGAAACGTGTGGCACGCGACAAGAACTCCCCCAACACTATCCATACCAATTGTAATCCACCGCTCCTCCTGATCACTATGCTGCTCGTCACACTCAGAGAGAGCATCCGGATCTAGGAAAATTGTAGCGGCACGTTCGAATGGAATACTGTGTTTGCGAATATTGCTGCGGGCTTTGGTTCGATCCCACTCGAAACGATACTGAAATCTCTTAGCCACGGGCAATTATTTCACATCGATGACTTGGAGCCAAGGAAAGAGTGAGGGAGCCTCTGAGGTTAGAGGTGAAATCTCGAGGCGGAATCATTGTATTTCCGGACTAACGAATCGAAGGAGTAGTGCCAAGCCTATTCCTTCACCGTCACTTTCATGCGAATCGCTTCGAGCGGGTTGTCGCGCTCATCGCGCGGCAGTTTCGCGATCATGTCGATGATTTCGATGCCCCGGATAATTTCGCCGAAGATCGAATAGCGACGATCCAATCCGCCGTTATCCTGGATCGAGATGAAAAACTGCGACCCGTTGTCGTTGAAGTCGCGGGTGCTGTTGCCGTCGCGCGGCATTTTCGCCATAGAGATGGCGCCGCGCTTGTGCGGACGGTCGTTCGGCTCGGGATTCAGAAAGTAGCCTGGTCCGCCGGTGCCGTGCGACATCCGGTCGGGCGTCTTGCTCAGCGGATCGCCGCCCTGAATGATAAAGCCCGGCACCACGCGATGAAACGTGGTGTCGTCGTAGAAGCCCATCTTCGCCAGGTTGATGAAATTTTCGACATGACGTGGCGCATCGTCCGGGTAGAACTTAATCCTGATCTCCCCGAACTTGGTGATGATCGTGGCACGCGGATCTTTTTTCTGAAATTGCATAATCATGGGAGCAAATCTAACAGGGCGGGGATTCCAACGGCAAGAGGGCGGAGCCGGCATGCACCGGACGGCACGTCACGAACGACGCCCTCCGTTCCGACAGGCATGATTTCCCGCGGTGAACGGCGTATTCTGTGCCGAGACCATCGGGCCGTCGATGGCCGGGCTCAGGAGTGTCGCGCCCAATGGGAACAAGGGCGGAAAACCGCCTGCACCCGCAGGCCGCTTAACGAAGCCGTCCAGCGAGGCCGCAGCATGCGACCAGGGACGCCACACTCGTTCGCAGGCTATCAGAACGGCTGTCCGCCAAGGTCGCAGGTAGCACGGCAACGGAGGCGTACCCTTGCGGTAGTGGCAGGGAAACGTGCGACCGGGAACGGCGGCTACAGTCTCTATCAACAGGATACAGGGAGGGGTCTATGCCTGACACCATGGTTCTGAATGTCGATCTGGCGGATGTGTGGGAACAACGTGGGCGGAAGAAGCTCATCAGGACCATTGCCTGGGGCGACGAAGTCACGGTCCTAAACGTAGCCGCGACACACCTGGAGGTCGGCGTGACCGTCTTTCGTGAGAAACCGGACGGCAGCATCCTGCCCGAATCCATCACCGGCTACATCGAACCGACTAAATCGTCCCGCATAAAAATCGCCAATCTGGCCAGGCCCCTCGCAGACAATCAGGTCCTGAAGGTCAATTTCGTCGATGTCCAGCAGGGCGACGGCACAGTGATCGAATCGCCGGACGGCAAGATCATTCTCGTCGATGGGGGGGACAACCAGATGTTCGCGCGGTACCTGGCCGGACGATTTCGAGGAACCACGGCAGAGCACCCACAACCCATCGACTGCATCATCGTCACCCACGGGGATGCAGACCATTTCGCCGGCCTTCCCGAGATTCTCGAGTCCGAAACGAACAAGGTGACGCGCAAACGCCTCTTCATGCAGCCGAAGCGGGTCTATCACAACGGCATCGTGAAACGCCCGAGCAAGATGAACAACAAAGCCGTTCCCGACACGAAACTGCTGGGCCCGACCAAAACGGTGAACGGACAACTCTATCTCACGGAGCTGGAAGACAATCTGCTCGATGTGGCGGATACCGAAATGAACGAGCCGTTTCGAGCATGGAAAAAAACCTTGGCCACGTACAACAGCCGGAGCGACGTGAGCTTCCGACGTCTCCAGTTCGGGGACAACCAGGCCTTTGAGTTTTTCAACCGAGGCGACCTGCGCATCGAGACCTTGGGCCCGATCACCACCACCGTGGGCGGACAACCGGCGCTGAAGTTTCTCGGGGAGCCCCCGAAAGGCCCGAGGATCGGACAGGACTCGCTCAGCACCGAAGAATCCACGTCCAAAAGCCATTCCGCCTCCCACACCATCAACGGCCATTCGATCGTGTTGCGTCTGAGTTACGGCGGGTTCAGCTTTCTGTTTTCAGGCGATCTCAACGATGAAGCCAGCCGAATTCTGGCGCGGGAACACAATCGCGGCAACCTGAACTTGAGATCGGAAGTCTTCAAGGTGCCCCACCATGGGTCGGCCGATTTCTCCGGCGCGTTCATTCAAGCCGTGTCGCCGATCGTGAGCGTAGTGTCGAGCGGGGACGAAAGCTCACGAAAAGAATACATCCATCCGCGAGCCACGCTCATGGGAGCCTTGGGCAAATGGTCGCGAGTGCCCGAGCCGCTCATCTTCGTCACCGAGTTGGTCGCGTTCTTTGAGGAGGAAGGCCCATCCCGCCTACAGGACGAGAAGAAGGCCAAGAAACGGGGGCCGTTTTACGGCTTCAGCCGCACCGCCTACGGTCTGGTGAAAACACGCACCGACGGCACACGCCTGTTCGTCTATACGGACAGCGGCAATATCGAGATGAAAGAGGCCTACGCCTATGCGCTTGATTCATCCGGGGTGCCGCAACCTGCCGAGGTCAGACGCGCCTGACCGGCAGGAGTGGCTCAAGGTCCTCCGACGAGCCGCTTTTCTTCCCGCTTCGAGATACGCTTCACGAACGACGAGAGACGGTTTGTTTTCTCCTGTGACCCCGGATGTCACAGTCACCGGTTACACTAACCGGTGAACGACAAAAGGGGAGGGCGACCATGCGATCTTCAAGGCTTCCGGCGATATTGCTACTTCTGGTGTCGGCGTCGGTTTCGACAACCTGGGCCGAGCCGGGGTTCGATGAGAAGTACCAGCGGGACTTCAACATCTTCAATCCCATCAACCAGTATCAACCAGCCAACCCGCTGAATCCCGCCAATGCCTACAGTCCGGACAATCCGTTTAACCCCGTGAATCAGTACGATCCGAACAACCCCGCCAATCCCATCAACCAATTCAATCCGAACAATCCGTTCAACCCCATCAATCGGTACCGCCCGGAGAATCCGTTGAACCCGATCAATGAATTCAACCCGAACGTGCCGTTTGCGCCGGTGGGTGGGGGAGGCGGGCAGGGGAGAAAATGAGCAGGGAAGCCGGTGTCGGGAACTGCCGTCGCCTTCGCCTTGTCCTTGCCTGCGCAACAGGGTATTCTTCGGCGGCAAATTTCAGAGCCCGATAAACGGAGAGAATACATGCAGTGGATTGCCCCATCGGAAAAGGACACTGCGACGGACGCACTGGAAAGGCGTTTGTGGGATGCTGCCGACCAGTTGCGAGCCAATAGCGGCCTCAATGCCGCGCAATATTCCACGCCGGTCCTGGGTCTGATCTTCCTCCGCTTTGCCGATGTCCGCTTTGGGAAAATTAGGGCTGGCTTGGAGAAGATGGCCTCGTCGTCACGGCGCGGCTCTCGCGTGGACGAACCGGCTGCCTACCATGCCGAAGGGGTGCTCTATCTCACGCCTAACGCCCGGTTCGAGAAACTCCTGCATTTGCCGGAGGGAAGCAATGCCGGCAAGGTGATCAATGAAGCAATGCGTGACATTGAAAAGCATAATCCCCAGCTCGCCGGGGTATTGCCCAAGAGCTATGAGATCTTCAACAGTACGCTCTTGAAAGAACTCCTTAAGCGCGTCTCCGAGATCCCCGCCACCATAGATTACGATGCCTTCGGCCGCATCTACGAATACTTCCTCGGCGAATTCGCGAGAACGGAAGGACAAAAAGGCGGGGAGTTCTACACGCCGTCCGGCATCGTGCGCCTGCTGGTCGAAGTCTTGGAGCCCTACCACGGTCGCATCCTCGATCCGGCCTGCGGCTCCGGTGGCATGTTTGTCCAGAGCGCCCGCTTCGTGGCCGAGCATAAGAAGAATCCGTCCTCCGAACTCGCCATTCATGGACAGGAGAAAGTCGCGGCCACCGTCGCCCTCTGCCGCATGAACCTGGCGATGCATGGCCTCGAAGGGGATATCAAAGAAGCCATTACCTACTACGACGATCTGCACAAGAGCACCGGACGATTCGACTTTGTCCTCGCCAATCCGCCGTTCAATGTGAACGCGGTCGATAAAGAACGGCTGGAAGCCGAGGTGGGGAAAGGCCGCCGCTATCCCTTCGGCCTGCCGCGCACGGATAACGCCAACTATCTCTGGATTCAGCTTTTCTATTCGACGCTGAGCGCAAATGGGCGAGCTGGATTCGTCATGGCCAATTCCGCCTCTGATGCCCGCTCTTCCGAACAGGAGATTCGCAAACAGCTCATCGAAGCCCGCGCGGTGGATGTCATGGTCGCCGTCGGGCCGAATATGTTTTACACGGTAACTTTGCCATGTACCCTATGGTTCTTCGACAAAGCCAAGGCAAAGTTACCGTGTAAAACACCCTCACCCGGTTCTGCGAACCACCCTCTCCCAAAGGCAGAGGGTCGAGGAGGCTTCAAGTTTCAAGGCTTGGTGGATCAAGCAAGGGAGCTACGCAAGAAACAGACACCCGCCGAAGACGTGCTGTGGCAGTTGTTGCGTGACCGACAGCTTGCTGACCTCAAATTTCGCCGACAACACCAGATCGGCGACTACATCGTCGATTTCTTCTGTCCCGAATACACCCTGGTTGTAGAGCTTGATGGTGCGGTTCATGAAACATCTGATAGGAAGAAAAAAGACACGAAGCGCGATACGTATCTTCGTTCTCTTGGGCACACAGTACTCCGTTTTACCAATGCACGGGTCTTCAATGACACCGAAGGCGTGCTCAGAGAAATTGTTTCCTCGCGCCCCTCTCCCTCTGGGAGAGGGGAGGGTGAGGGTGAACAACGCGGTGCGCGTTATAGCGACACCGTGTTGTTCATAGATGCCCGCCATATCTACCGGCAGGTGGATCGGGCGCACCGCGACTGGACCGAAGGCCAGATCGGATTCTTGGCCAACGTTGTGCGTCTCTATCGAGGGGAGGAACCGGACTTTACCCTCGGCGGGCCAGAGGCAGAGGCGAAACTCAAGGAAGTCTTCGGCAAGAAGCTGAGGTTCGCCGATGTGCCGGGTTTGTGCAAGGCCGCCACGATCAAAGAGATCGAAGCACAGGGCTGGAGCCTGAATCCTGGCCGCTATGTCGGTGTAGCTCCCGGTGAGGATGTCAGCGACGAGGATTTCAAGGAGCAACTCGAAACACTGAACGAGGAACTCGAAGTCTTGAACGCCCAGGCCCGTGATCTTGAGCAAACCATCGCTCGCAATGTTGCACGAATCCTTGAGGTGTAATGAAGGCTGCATGGAAGGAATACCGATTCGGTGAATGCGCCACCCTCCTTTCCGGAGGCACGCCGAGCAAGAGCCGTAACGACTACTGGGAAGGGGATTTGCCCTGGGTGTCGTGTAAGGATATGAAGGTGGACCGGATTTATGACGCGGAAGACCACCTGAGTCCTTTGGGCGCAGAAAACGGGACTCGTGTAGTTCCTGAGAGCACAATACTATTTGTCGTTCGAGGCATGATTCTCGCCAAGAACTTTCCTGTTGCGATCACCAAGCGACCTGTCGCTTTCAATCAAGATCTCAAGGCAGTTACTTGTGCGGACTTTGTCGAAACGGAGTTTCTCTATTATTGGCTCAAGGCGAATAGCTATGAGATTCTCGGACGGGCCGACGAAGCCGGTCACGGCACGAAGCGAATTCAGACCGATCGCCTTCTATCTCTGCCGATTCGGATTCCCTCTCCTCTTGTCCAACGCCGAATCGCGGGCATCCTATCGGCTTATGACGACCTGATCGAGAACAATCAGCGTCGCATCAAAATTCTCGAAGAGATGGCCCGATCCCTCTACCGCGAGTGGTTCGTCCACTTCCGCTTCCCCGGCCACGACAAAGTCAAAATGGTTCC
>ERZ1292630.10-Hain-H41-02um-R3-10-length-277016-cov-196_pt1 | contig 204074 bp, 191 predicted proteins | sample MGYA00564408_ERZ1292630 | MGnify/ENA primary metagenome ERZ1292630 (study PRJEB36523, sample SAMEA6512641) | groundwater metagenome | collected 2019-01-08 | study: AquaDiva: Metagenomics assemblies of 32 groundwater samples
CGTTTCACTGCATCCCGCTCGCGCTCGTCGATCCGACGTTCGCCAAGGAGCAACTTGTCTTGATGCTGCGTGAATGGTACATGCATCCCAACGGACAGATTCCGGCCTACGAATGGGCGTTCGGCGATGTGAATCCGCCGGTCCATGCCTGGGCTGCCTGGCGCATCTATAAAATTGATAAGAAGCGCAAAGGTGTCGGCGATCGACGGTTTTTAGAGCGTGTCTTCCACAAGTTGCTGTTGAACTTTACCTGGTGGGTGAATCGGAAAGACGCCGATGGAAAGAACATCTTCCAGGGAGGTTTTCTCGGACTCGACAACATTGGGGTATTCGACCGGAGCGCGCCGTTGCCGACCGGCGGCCACATTGAACAGTCGGATGCCACCAGTTGGATGGGCATGTATTGCCTCAACATGCTGACGATTGCGCTGGAGCTTGCCCGTGACAATCGGGCCTATGAAGACGTGGCCAGCAAATTTTTCGAACACTTCGTCTATATCTGCCGCGCCATGAACAACATCGGCGGCGAGAAGATTGAGTTGTGGGATCGCAAGGACGGTTTTTTCTATGACGTGCTGCATCTGCCGAACGGGGATACGACACATATGAAGGTCCGTTCGATGGTCGGCCTGATTCCTCTGTTCGCGGTTGAGACGCTCGATTCCGAACTCGTGGACAGCCTGCCGAGGTTCAAGCACCGCATGCAGTGGTTCATCGAAAACCGACCGGACTTTGCCCAGCATTTGGAAACGCAGTCATATGACGGTGGCGTGCGGCGATTTCTCTCGCTCGTGAGCCGCGATCGGTTGAAGTCTGTGTTGGGGTACCTGCTGGATGAAGAGGAATTCCTGTCCCCCTACGGCATTCGCGCGCTCTCGCGTTATCACAAAGACCATCCGTATATCGTCTCGGTCATGGGCCATGAACATCGAGTGGACTACGAACCGGCGGAATCCAGCACCGGTTTGTTCGGAGGCAATTCGAATTGGCGCGGACCGATCTGGTTTCCGGTCAACTATCTCTTGATCGAGTCGTTGCAAAAATTTCACTACTATCTCGGCGACCAGTATAAGGTGGAGTGTCCAACAGGATCGGGCCGTCAATCCACGCTCTGGCAAGTGGCAGCTGAGATCTCACGTCGTTTGACGCACATCTTCCTCCAGAATGCCGAGGGGAAACGTCCAGTGTTCGGCGGAACGAATCGACTGCAAGACGATCCGCATTGGCGCAATAACATTTTGTTCTATGAATACTTCCACGGGGACAACGGGGCCGGTATCGGTGCGAGTCATCAAACAGGCTGGACGGGACTGGTGGCGAAGTTGATTCAGCAATCCGGGGAGTGATGAAGCTGTCAGCTCTCAGCGATCAGTCAGAAGAGGGAAGCGGAATGGTTCTTTCTGAGCTGAAAGCTGATTGCTGATAGCTAATAGCTGAGAGCCTCAGGATGAAGGTTAACACCCAAGATTGCCAGAGTCTCGACCGTGCCTTGAACCTCGAATGGCTGGAGACCAACGGTCGAGGGGGGTTCTCGTCTGGTACAGTCTCGGGTGCTAATACCCGCCGATATCATGCGCTTTTGCTGACGGCCAGGAAGCCGCCAAGTGAACGAGTTGTCTTGGTCAACCACCTCGAAGAATGGCTCGACATCGACGGTCAGACGATTCCACTCTCAACGAATCTGTATCCGGGCGCCGTCCATCCGACTGGTTATGAGCACTGTATCGAATTTTCAACGGACCCCTGGCCGACTTGGACCTTCGACTGCAATGGAGTCACGATCCAGCGGGAGATCCTATCGATTCACGGCCGCGATATTGTGACGGTGCGATGGAGGCTGGTTGGTAAGAAGCCAACGAAAGCTGCGCTGCGTGTGAGACCGAAGCTGACCGGGCGTGACTATCATGGGACACATCACGAGAATGGCCACCTCTCGACGGAGGCCCATGCTGGGAGTGGAATGGTTATGTGGCACGGGTATGCCGATCTGCCTCCGGTGCGGGCCTTCCACTCCGGAGCGTATCGGCATGAACCGGCTTGGTATCGGTACATACAATTCTCCGTTGAACGGCAACGTGGGCTCGATGCCGAAGAGGATTGGTGGTCGCCCGGAGAGTTCACCTTCGAGCTTGAGTCAGGATCCACCAGGACCTTAGCCCTCACCAGCGAGACGATCGACCAGCTCGATGTCGCGGCCCTTGCGAAACGCGAGAAGTCTCGTCGATACACAATTCGACAAGCAGCCCCAACCGATGATTCTTTGGCCGGCCAACTCTGGTGCGCGGCGGACATGTATCTCTCCGTGCGAGGGGCACAGCACACAGTCATCGCCGGGTATCCCTGGTTTACCGATTGGGGTCGCGACACATTCATTTCGTTGCCCGGCCTCTGTCTGGTGACCGGTCAATTGGACGTGGCGTGGCAGGTCATCGCCTCCTTCGCTGCGTATGTGTCTGCCGGTATGGTTCCGAACCGCTTCCCCGATGTAGGCGAGCAGCCTGAATACAACACGATCGACGCCTCGCTGTGGTTTATCCATGCGATTGATCGCTATCTCACGGCGTCACGAGATGAGGTCCGGGTGCAAGAGACTGCGTGGCCTGCGGTGAAGCAGATTCTCGACGGTTATCGGCGGGGTACTAGGTATGGGATCAAGATGGGCGAAGATGGTCTCATTGCGGGCGGAATGCCCGGTGCCCAATTGACTTGGATGGACGCGAAGGTCGGCGACTGGGTCGTCACGCCGCGCCATGGAAAGCCGGTCGAGATTCAAGCCTTGTGGGTTCGATCGCTGGAAGTCGGCGAAGCTCTTGCGCGGAAATTTGGTGAGGCGGACTATGCCGATCGGTGCCAAAATGACCGCAGCAATGCGATCGCGTCCTTTCGCAAACGGTTTTGGTACGAAGACGGTGGCTATTTGTACGATGTGATCGATGGACCGGAAGGGAACGATGCCTCAGTGCGGCCGAATCAACTCTATGCCATTTCGTTGGTTGACGAGCTAGTCCCGCACGACCGGGCGTTGAAAATCCTTCGCCTCGTCCAAGAACAACTCCTGACGCCGGTGGGACTTCGGACGTTGTCGCCACACGATTCTCGCTATCGTCCCAGGTACGAAGGCGGTGTGCTTGAACGCGACGGCGCCTATCATCAGGGCACGGTCTGGCCTTTTTTACTGGGTCAGTTTGTGACAGCCTGGATCAAGGTTCATGGAAAGAATCCCTCCACGCTGAAGCAGGCGCGTTCGTTCCTGGATGGGATCAGCGCGCATGTGAAAGACGCATGCCTTGGCCAAGTTTCAGAGATTTTCGACGCCGAAGCGCCCCACACCCCACGCGGCTGTTATGCCCAAGCCTGGTCGGTTGCAGAACCTCTGCGAGCCTTGATAGAAGATCTCGGTATCCAGGTCAGCGGGAAAAACATCACAGTATAACGAGTAGTTGGAGGGGCGTAAGGAAACGGTCTTTGAATCGACTCAGGGGAAGGGAGGAAAGAGTCTGTGGCGAGGAGACCCGGCCAGACTCAATCCCTGATGTCCTCTTGATACGCGCGGGAAGAACCGAATGATTCAGCATCACATGACCACCACGCTATCAGAAGCTTTCCGCGCCAAGTACGAATAACCGTGTCACTTTTCTATCGCCCATCGTGGGTTTCATTATTGAAAGAATGCTGGTCGCGTCTGTCCTGCAATGATCAGTGATCGTGTGAGTGCAAGCGGGGAGGAAGAGGGTGCGACGTGTAGGGGACATATTCCAATAGTGAATGGGTATCCCGTCGCGCGGGCTGCTCACTGGAGCGCATCAGGAGGCGTCTTGAGCAGCTTGGCGAACCGATTCTTGTCGATAGACTTCTCATAGGCTTCCTCGGGCGAGATCCACTTCTTCGTCAGAAGATCCTGAATCGCATCGTCCAAGGTCTGCATCCCCATGGCTTTTCCCGTCTGCATGACCGATGCAATTTGGACCGTCTTGGCGTCGCGAATGAGATTCCCGACAGCGGACGTACAGACTAAAATTTCCAGCGCCGCACAGCGTCCTTTCTTGTCGATCCGCTTAAACAGATTCTGTGCGACTACGACTCTCAGCGCCGTCGACAGCGTGTTCCGGATTTGCGGTTGTTCTCCATGGGGGAAGACTTCCACGATTCGATCGACCGTCTTGGCCGCATTCTCGGTGTGCAGCGTTCCGAAGACTAAGTGGCCTGTGGCCGCAGCTTCGACTGCCAGAGAAATGGTTTCGAGGTCCCGCATTTCTCCGACAAGGATAATGTCAGGATCTTCCCGCAACGCACCGCGCAACGCCGATGCGAACGTCATCGTATGCAGTCCCACTTCTCGATGGTTCACGATGCAACCCTGACTTTGGTGGACGAACTCGATCGGATCTTCAACCGTCAGAATGTGATCCTTTCGATTTTTGTTAGCATAGTCCACCATTGCTGCCAAGGTCGTGGATTTACCGCTGCCGGTCGGGCCGGTGACCAGAACTAGTCCCTTTTTCAACATGGCCGCGCGTGTCAGGATCGGAGGGAGCCCGAGATCCTCAGCCGTCAGAACCGTGCTGGGGATTTTCCGGAACACTGCCCCGGTGCCGTATTTGTGATTGAAGAGGTTGGAGCGAAATCTGGCGAGCCCGGCAATTTCATAACCGAAATCCACGTCGCCGGTTGACTCGAACTGCTCCATCTTCGATTCCGGCAAGATTTCGTGCAGCAATGGTTGGAGGGTGTCCTGGGTGAGAACAGCCTGTCCGGCAATTCGCTCCAACTCGCCGTCGATCCGCAGGGCAGGTGGTTGCCCCGAAATCAAGTGCAGGTCGGACGCGCCCTGTTCCGCCATCATTCGAAAGAGTTCATCGATTTTGGCCATGCTGCTGCGCACCTCTATTTATAAAATCAGGACTGTGTCTCAGTGTTGAAGTATACGTGCTTATGCAGAGGTTACAAGAAAATCCAATACTGTACGCAGTCACACCAGCGATGCAGAGCGAGGACGTCTGTGTGAATTGATGAGGCATGTGACGACATGCTCACGCGGATGGTTCTGATGGGCCGAAAGTTGTAGGGCTTTTCAAGGAAACTGCAGGCTGATTGGAAACGTTGCTGCATAGCCGTCAGCCGTTGTCGTCGTATCCGGGATAAGTTGAGTGCCTCCGCGGCGGAAGATCCAATCATGCTGATTTCGCGCCGTGCGTGGTCCTTTCGAGGTATACGGAGGGGCGGCATGGACGCGATCCGTCACCGCATCGTCGAAATATAATTGCGAGGTAAACTCGAAGCTCCGCCTGGACACAGTGGTAGTGCGAATTTTGAAGTGAATATGCACTGTCCGGCCAGGATACCAGCCAGGATATATTGTGACAAACTGCGCTTCCCCGTGTGCATCGGTGACCTGATGGCCGCGTAGAAATTTCTTGCCGATCGTGTCGAACCCAGGATCCTGTACATCCGAATAGACCCCCTGCGCATCGCAATGCCAGAGGTCTACCTGAGCATCCGGCAGCGGTTGACAGTCTCCCGCGTTGAGGCGCGAGACCAGTAGTGTGAGAGCCAGTGGCGTACCGGGACTCACTCGTCCATCGGCCGGATCAGCGCGGATGTCGGAGCGATTTAAGCGCTCGTCGACGAAATACGGGCCTTCGGTTTGTTCCGGTCGGACCACACATGAGGGTCCACGTGTGCCCGCAATCGCCCATCTGGGAAAGAGACTGCCACCCGCCAGCCAGACCACGCCCGTGGTGCCGAGATATGCCATCACTTCACGGCGGGAAAGGAGCCGCCCCATAGATCTGTCTTTGTTCCTCATTGCAATTCTCCTTCTTTTGAGCGTGCCAGCGTATTGAGCAAGTCGAAAGCGGCGAAGTGCGGCAGATGGAGGCTCTCGTGGAAAACCAAGGTAGTCACGATGCTACCGTCCATAAGAGAGAGATTCTCTTGAAGCTGTGGCAGTACTTTGCGGTAGCGAGCCATACCAACTCCTTCGGTTTCGAATCAGAGAAGATATTGCAAATTACTTATAGGCAGAGATCGTGTCAACAGGGCGAGACTGGACCTGCACGTTATTCAACTTGCGAGACGCCGAGCGCTGAGAAATGGGAGTGCGAACTGCCAAGTTAACAGTCTGTTCAGAGTCAGTGCGAAATGGTATTGGGCAGGAGAGAAAAGACGGTGGGAATCGATGAACAAGTATCGAGCGATGGCTGGAGACAACAGCGGTTGCCCGCATGGAACGTATCCCAGAACTCCGGTCCGCTCATTGTCGAATCTCACAAAGGCGATACCGGAGTTCCGATGTCTTCCTGCCCCTGTGTTACACGGAGGCCGTTTCGGCTTCTTTCGTGGCCTTGGCCGCAAGGCTATTTCTCCGATTTTTGGCGATTGTCCGATCGATGACTGCTCCGCAGTTGACGCATTTCCAGGCATAGAAGGCCAGGAAAAAATCCGAGAATCGTTCCAACATCATCAATCCTTTGCACTTCGGGCAATCCATAACTTTCTCCCTTGTGAGGTGAATGAACGTATGCAAGGGAATAGCAATTTGCGATCCAGCACGACAGTCAAGTAATATCAACGACTTAGAGATGTGTAGAATACTTATACGTACAAATCTGTACGTCCTGTGTCATTTATGTTTTCAATTTTGTGCAATACCCTGAGGATGTGAGGGGTAAGGAGAGAAGGGTTAGGGGTGAATTTCAGGGGGTAAGGAGTGAAAGGGCAGTGAACCGTGAGGGGTGAGGCGTAAGAGGCGAGATGTTTTAGGCTCGCCGTGCGAAGGAGGGTCGGAGAACAGGTATTCAGGACGAGCGATCATATGATTCGCCTCTCGTTGTAGAGGGGCCATTCTTCACTTCCTAACTTTGTTGTCCTTCGTTCTCGCCCCCAAAGTCCATCTGGTCCTCTGGAGCAATAGCGAAATACACTTCCTGTGCTGTAGGAGTGATCTCGAAAACCCGGCGGCCTCTTTCATTTTCACCACGCAGAACGAGACTTCGCTCCGCTAAATACCGTCCACGCCTCCCGACAAGCTGGTAGGAACAATCCAGCTGGGCAGCAATTTCTTTAGCAAACATGCTCTGTCTCTCATCGTGGAGCGTTTTCAGGATTCCTAGTTCTGTATCAGGCAATAGGTTCTCGTCTGCTACAGACCTGATGAGGCGCTCGTATTTGCGGGACAGATTAACGAGTTTGCATCTGCCTTGCTTGCATTGAGGACAGAGCATGTCGAATGCCTGAATAGCTGGAAGCATTTCATGGCCGTGCCGGTGGCCACAACTATCGCAAACAATTTCTTGGTTAACTTTAATGTATGAAACAACAATGGGGCTGAAATCGAAGACTCGCTCAACGAAATATAGTCGATGCTCTCTTTTTTCACGTGGACGGCCAAATGTGATTGACTGTTGCTGACAAAGGCCGTAGTTAATCGCGTAGACTGAAACATCGCGACCATCCCTATCCTTCATCTCGTAGTATTTGGTCAAAAAGAAATTTAGCTCCAGCGTGGACAGGATGGACTCATATTCTGCCCTCACGTGGAAGTGACTTGTTGGTGGGCGCCCCGGGATCTCACTCATCACTTTTGAATCTCGATAAGTACGGAGGGCCTTTGCCCTTTTCACGATCTCTTCAAAGAGTTCCTTCAGGCTGTAGATGGAGGAGCGCTCCTCAAAAGTCTCGTGCAGGAATTTATTGAGTCGGAAGGAATGATCAATTTTCTCTTCGTAGTAACGACGGGCTGCATCTTGAATTGTCCTTACGCCAATACGCTTGTCGTAGATGATCGTTGTTTCATAACAGAAGAAAAGGATGTACCCAAGAATTCGCGGATTCCCAAGGCACGAGTAGAACAGCGTTTGCCAGAAGTCGGTGGAGCTTGTGTCGAAGTAAACCTCTGGGGCCTCATTGCAGAAGTAGAGCAGCCTGGCAGTAACGAGGCGCTTCGTGAAGTCAATCGCTCTATCCTCCATATTCCCGACGTCATTTCTGCCGTACGCCCTGTAAATATCCAGGTAAACCTCGTCGACTTTTGACAGGTCTATTTCTCCCGCATACAGACGGCCTGGATAAACGGCTACCTTCAACTTAATAAACTCATCGGACCAGTTGTTGAATGGAGTGAGGATTGTATCAATAACTTGCTCCATGTCGGCGCGCGGTAGTTCTGAAAAGTCGTCGATGAAAATGTAGAGATGCTTCATGTTCAAGGTCGTTAGAATCTCGCGCAGTCGGGTTATGAGACCTCGTACGTTGAAGATCTTGATAAAGACTTGTGAATAGTTCTGGCTGTGAGTTTTCTCAAGTTCATAAATAAGTTCAGCGAGCAATTGCGCTTGCGCTGAAGGGTTGGATGAAATATTTGCTGTAGCCTCTGCCGCGAGCTTAACTTTCTCTTTATGTTTTTCTTCGTCCCGTTTCGTCGCCTGAATACTCCCAGTAACATCTAGATAACGGTCCTGCTTTAGCTCTTCCACAAACTCATCGAGTTTCTCGAAAAGATCCGTAGCGGATCCGGTAAATGCCTCTCTGACTTGATTCCACACACTTGAAGTAACGCGTTGTGTTATTTGAGCCTTGATTTCCCGAATCAGCTCAATGACGAAGCTCTTAAATACGCTAAGCCTTCTGACTGCATCAGGGGTCAGAGCGGACTCATAGCTTTGAGGGACGCTGCCGACCAACTCAGCAGTTGAAGATTCGTAGAGTGTCTTGATATCGATGTACGCCCATGTTGCGTGTTTATCCCTTGTCAGCGACTCCTGTGCCATTTGGAAGATGGTTGATTTGCCAGTTCCTTTGCGCCCTATCAAGAACGTTGTGTTGGGCCGCAATACTGTCCGAAGCACATGATTATCAGGGAGTGGGTCCACGTAGAGATCGGAAATCAGTTCTTGCCCAATTTCATCCACAAGCTCAGCGCGTCGATACAACTTCAGCGTATCCACCGCTTTAAGGAATTCGTTTTTCTTCATGGCAGTTTCCTTCGAACCAATAAGGCTTCCGCAGATTGCCATTATCTCGGCAAGTGGAGAGATGTTTACCATTCTACTTTCCCTGGCATGCTCTGGTCGACCTCTTTTCTTTCCCCTCTGTAAAATCACGCTCTTTTTCTCGACTGCATTCCGGCATCACGGATGTCTGCCATGTCAACGACTACTCATTACAATGTGATCATCGCCGGTCCTGGCAGAGGCACGCTGGCATATAGGCTGGCATCGTCAGGGAAGAACAATCTCTTGTTGGAATGGAGCAGTTACTTGGGAAGGTTGAACTTCGAGGCTAAAGGTCTTGAAATATAAAATCGCCCATCCAAGCTTGCTTGCTTTTCTTTTTTTGGAAGGGCACCCATGTTGGTCTACGTGCGGCCGTCGAACGAGGCCCTTCTCAGGCCGCGCGTTCCGGGAGCACAGGACCAATGTGGGTGTCCTTCCAATCTTTCTTTCTGATTGTGCACCTCGTCGAGCAAGAAGGATGGTCTGACTGCTCTCTCATCCTATTTGCGAAGAGTTGGAAACGGTGTGTGAACCCGGGGCACCAGGGCCTCTTTTGCAAGAAGCCCTGGCGGCTTGAAAATGACGGATTGCAGTATTACTGCACTTCGACGGTGATGGTCTGGCTGGCGGCGACGAGGGCGTGGTCCTTCGTGGCACCGGTCACGGTGATCTGGTGGGTTCCCTTGCTCATGCCCTTAAAGGTTCCTTGAAACCCCTTCTGATACTCATTGTCCACGAACACGTGGGCATGCGCAGCTTGGGAGCCCTTGGTCAATTCATACTTCAGCTCAAAGCTGTCGCTGACCTTGTCCTTATCCTTAGGAGACGTGATCATAATCTTCGATCCGTCCTCCATTGGTTTATCTGCTGCGATAACTGGCGCTCCGCTGAGCGCACCCACCAATGCGATCCCTAGTCCCATGAACCCGATACGTCCCATTATATGCATCACGACCTCCTTGTTTGAAATAGTTACATCATCACTGCACCCTACCACACCCTACGAGCGATCTGTTTGAATGGATTTCCGGAGGCCGATGAACGTGGGTGGGTTTCATCCTCTTTGAGCGTGAACGGAGCGTTCCCTTCATCATCCCATCGAGGCGCGCGCTCAGGGAGCGCAGGGCTAACGTAGGTGCCCACCATTCTTTTCTTCTGATTGTATGGCTTCGGCGAGGGTGAAGGACGATCTTGTTATGCTCTCACTGTTTGGAAGGCTTGGAAACGGTATGTGACACCTGGCGCACCAGGGCCTCTTTCACAAGAGGCCCTGGTGGCCTTAGAGATGACAGCTTATAGGGTTACTGCACGTCGACGGTGATGGTATGGGTGGCCGCCACACTTGCGTGATCCTCGTTGGCAGCTTTCACCGTAATCTGGTGTGTTCCCTTGCTCAGGCCCTTAAAGGTTCCTTTAAAACCTCTCTGATAATCATTGTCCACGAACACGTGGACATGTCCAGCCTGGGAGCCCTTGGTTAACTCATACTTCAGCTCAAAGCTGTCACTGACCTTGTCTCCGTCCTTCGGAGACGTAATCATAACCTTCGACCCATCTGCTATGTGTTTATCGTGTTTATCTCCTGCGAAGGCTGGCGCTCCGATGAGAGAGCCCACTAACACGATCCCAAATCCCATGAACCCGATGTGCTTCATGATATCCATCACGACCTCCATGTTCGAACCAGCTGAATCAATGTACCACCATGACGGCTTCTACGGAAGATCCTCGGATTTACATTTCACCCGCCTACGCAGGAAGCCACAGCTGTAAAGCTGTGGAGGAATGCGCAGCGGGTGTCCTCCGAAGCCTTGGCGAAGGAGGACACGCTTCGGCGGGTTCCGCCGAAGATTCAAAAGGGACCACGGCTGTAAAGCCGTGGGGCTCCACTTGTTATCCTATCGGTCAGAATCGGCTGCCTCGCTGCACCTCTTCACTCTCACATCATGGCTGTAAGACTTCGCATCCCTGCGCGACTATCAGCCATGGCTACCCATTATGACGTCATCATGATCGGAACAAGACATCTGTACTACGTGGACTGCACTCGTGGCAAAGATTTGAGGGAGTCAAAAGCTAGCGTGGCTTACAAGTATACGGCCATCACACATGAACTCTGCATTCAGGAGCTACCCAACGACTGGCGGAGGTGCGGCTCCAAACCTTTTCATCTGCCGGTCTGCGTGATGCTGAAGGAGGAGCAACACGAACAGAGCGCTGCCTTGACAGGCTTCGTACCTGCTCACTAGAGTAGCCTCCGTTTCATTCATCTACCGAGAGGCTCGATGATGTACAGCCTCGCTTCCTTCTCGATCTCGGACATGACCGAATGCGCCTCGGAACTCCGCAAGCTAGGGGCGGGGGCCACATCTGCGCAGGACGTTGCCCAACGGATTGCCTCCTATCTCTATCAGCAACTTGGGAATGATCAGACTGGTCGGCAGGATTGCGTCCTGGTCCGCTGCTTTCTCACGCGCCCCTACCGGGATCTCGACCCTCAGTCCCAGCACTGTGCCAGGCGAGCCTTGGCTTGTGGGCCAGGCTCTTTGGACATGAAATGCCTGACGTTGTTGGGGACGGCTGGTGAGAAGCCTGAGTGGAACGAGCGACATCGTTCCCGCCGTTACCGATCGATTCCATTGGCCGACAAACAGGCCCTTTCCCGGTTCCCCATGGTGTCGCAACTCTTGCAACAACTTGGTGTGGATCTCACATCGAAGACACAACCCGAATCGGATCGACCAGTCGATTGGACCGAGCACACACTTGATGTCTTTCATGTCGCAGAGGCCAAGGGCAGCCCCTTTCTACCGGCCCAAGAGGAATTCGTCATTCCCTTCGGTATCGAATCCGTCTTGGGGTTCGGCGGAGTGTTTCCCTCCAAAGAGTTCTTCACGGTCATCCTGTTCTCAAAGCAGAAGATCTCTCGCGAGACGGCAGAACTGTTTAAGCCGCTGGCGAAGAGTGTCACATTAGCCCTGTTGTCCTTCGATGGAAGGGGTTCGAAACGTTCGATCTATCCGGTGGAGGGTCAGCCGGGTCGGCGGTAGGTGTGGGCTGACCATGCAGAATATCGCTGGTGTCCTGGAAACGGGTGTGACAGGTCCAGCCTATCGATGCGTGCTCGTTGCCGCAGGGTGTCCCGTCTGACCTTTGGTTGCAGCGTAATCTTCTAGAGGGCTAGACTTCCCCTCTCAAACCTGCAATCCCCAGCACGAAAGAAGTCCTAGCCCAGTATTGACGGGAACGATCGGCATGGCACAAGACGCTACTCGGCTCACGCGGGAATCGAGCCGGCAGGTGGCCCAGGTGGCGAGAGATTTCGGGTAATGTGCGTACCGCTGCAGGACCGAACAGCGACTGGTGGAATCTCAGGGCCGCACATGCCGGGCGGTGCGCACTGAGCAGGATGAACTGATACGGCTCAAACGGGAAAATGAGGCGCTTCGAAAGGAGTGGGATTTTTTTCAAAGCGTGCGGCGGCGTGTTTCACAAGGGTATCCCCATGAGGTACTGCGCGATCCAGGAGTACGACCGTCGCTATCCGATCCGGCTCATGTACCGCGCCCTGTTCTCATGCATCGTTCAGACCCTCAACAGGGCACCCTCCTCACTCACTCGGCGGTAGAGATAGGCTTGGTGCCTCTTTTGAGTATCCTGCCGCAATAGCTTCTCTGCCGCCTGCTAGCTCTGAGATCGGTTGTATCATCGGCATCGGGTCCTGTTTGAACGCGTGATAGATGATAGTGGCAGGATGTCGCGAGTTGCGGTATTGTTGCGGTCGTACGGCCAGGTTAAGGCCAAGCGTTGTGGCGCACTAGGTATGAGTGCAACAAGAGGTTTTCCTCTCGCCTTCAGATGGCTGTGGAAGTACGTCACTTAGCAGAATGGTATTTCGATACTCCGTCCGTGTGCCACAATAGAAGAGTGCTCTCGCAGGATGCTCAAAAAGGCCGTTCAGGAAGGCCGCAGGCGAGTCGAAACCGGAGGAGGTACCCACCGCACTTTGTGGAACTGTTCGCCCGCACAGTGGATTTTGGCGAACGGAAAAGTCCCTCCAGAGATTCCGATCTCCGAGAATCTCTTCGGTACGCTGAGGATTTCGATGAGCCGAGAACGAAGCTGACGGGTTTTTTCAGCATCCTGCTAAGAAGGGGTTATGATTGCGATCATCGACTACGGCATGGGCAATCTCCGCAGTGTCTCCAAAGCCTTCGAGGCGGTGGGGCATCAGGCGGTGGTCACGCGGGATTCGCACGTGATCGGCAATGCGAGTCATGTGGTGCTGCCTGGTGTGGGAGCCTTTGGCGATTGCATGGCCAACGTTGAGCGCTATGGGCTAGAGGAACCGATTCGTATCGCGATTCAATCGGGGAAACCATTTCTGGGAATCTGTTTAGGGCTCCAATTGTTGTTCACGGAGAGCGAAGAGTTTGGAGTTCACAAAGGACTCGGCATCATTCCGGGCAGGGTCAGGCGGTTTGAGGTTGATCCTGCGCTGAAAGTTCCTCACATAGGCTGGAATCAGGCTGCCATTCAGCGGGCCTGTCCCTTGTTCGAGGGGATTGCGGATGGAGACCATTGGTATTTTGTGCATTCGTATTATGTTGAGCCGGCCGACCGAAAAATTGTCGCGACGACAACCACATATGGACTCCCGTTTGTGTCAAGTATCTGGAGGGATAATGTCTTGGCTTGTCAGTTCCATCCTGAAAAAAGCCAGGCCGTGGGGTTGCGGTTGATCAAAAACTTTGGATCCTGGAAATGAGTACGATGAGTAATACGAGACGGTCGATGGCCTTGGTGGGATTGGCTGTGCTGTTGGTTGTCGGCTGCAGCGGGTCGAAAGTGACCACGAAGGCGTCTGCGGAATTATCACATTATCAGATTCGTATCATCGCGTTGGTGCCGTTCACGACTCTCGCGACGCCACAAGTCAGGGATGTTTCCGATCAGCACTTCTCGGTGCCGCCGGAGGTTCGCAGGTCCGATATGGCGATGGCGGTACCGCCGAATATCGAACACCCGCTCAGGCAAACAGTCACCGTGCCGGCTGGCGCTGGAGATATCGTCACGCAATTGCTCTGGAACAGGTTGAAGACACGGCAGGGTATGACCGTGCTGTCGCCAGGGGAGGCGGCTAGAGCGCTGACGTCTCAAGCGGCGCTGCAACCTTCTCCCGGTCAATCACAGGCGGTGACGGTGGCGAAACAGCTCAAGGCGGATGCCTCGCTGATTGGGCAAGTGCGGGTGTATCGGGAACGAGTGGGTGGTCGCTTTGGCGCCAGCCCACCGGCGACGGTGGGGTTTGAGGCCAAGGTGGTCGCGGCTGACGGGCAAGTTCTCTGGGAAGGGAATTACTACGAAAAGCAGCGGCCGATGACAGAAGACTTGATGGGATTCATTCAGCGGCGTGGAGTGTTTGTGACGGCGGAAGAGCTGGCGGCGTATGGAGTCGAGCACATGCTCAACGAATTTCCGTTTGGAACGGCAGTGGAACATTAAGAGGACGCGGTTCTTTGTATGCTCGTTATTCCTGCGATTGACCTGAAAGATGGCCGCTGTGTGCGGTTGCGTCAGGGTGACATGGCGGCTGAAACGGTCTACTCCGACGACGTACCGGCTGTCGCGAGGCAATGGCAACAGGGCGGTGCGGCGCTGATTCATGTGGTGGATCTCAATGGAGCTATGGACGGAGAGCCGCGCAATCTTCCTCAGATCGAAGCGATCATTCGCGCCGTCCATGTGGCGGTGCAAGTCGGAGGAGGGATTCGGTCGATTGAGACGGTGCGTCGCTATCTTGGGGCAGGTGTGGCCAGGGTGGTGCTCGGTACTGCGGCATTGACCGATCGGTCTTTTTTGGAGAAGGCCTGCCGGGAGTTTCCTCGTCAGATTCTGTTGGGGCTGGATGCTCGTGATGGGAACGTGGCGGTAAAGGGTTGGACATCGGTGTCGGAGACCAAGGCGACAGATCTGCTCAAGGAATTAACAGACTATTCCTTGGGCGCCGTGATTTATACCGACATTGCTCGTGATGGTATGTTGGGTGGGCCGAATCTGGCGGCGTTGCGGGAAGTGGTGGAGTTGTCGTCCTTTCCCGTGATCGCTTCTGGGGGGATTTCTCGGGTTGAGGATCTTCGGGCCGTGCAGGCGCTCGGTCCCAGGGTTGAAGGTGCGATTGTGGGGAAGGCGTTGTACGACGGCAAACTCGATTATCGAGCCGCGGTCGCGGCCCTCCGTGAAGCATGATGAATTCTTTTGTTACATGGTCGTTTCACCTTTCACCTTTCACCTTTCACGTGCTGCGATGTTGACCAAACGCATTATTCCCTGCCTCGACGTCAAGGACGGTCGCGTCGTCAAAGGCGTGAGTTTTGTGAACTTACGCGATGCGGGAGATCCAGTTGAAGTGGCAACCGTGTACGATCGTGAAGGGGCTGATGAACTCTGTTTCCTGGATATCACCGCCTCGCATGAGAATCGCAAGACCATCATCGACGTGGTTGAGCAGACGGCGGCGCGGGTGTTCATGCCGCTGACTGTGGGCGGCGGTGTGAGAACGATTGAAGACATTCGGGCGCTGTTGAGCGCGGGTGCGGACAAGGTGAGTATCAATACAGCGGCGGTCCAACGGCCGGAATTTGTGAAAGAAGCGGCGGAGCGATTCGGGACGCAATGTATCGTCGTGGCCATCGACGCCAAGCATCGTCCCGCGCCGGCAACAGGGTGGGACGTGTTCACGCACGGCGGACGTCAGTCCACAGGTCTCGACGTCGTTGAATGGGCCAAGACGATGGCTCGGTATGGGGCAGGTGAGATTTTGCTCACGAGCATGGATCAAGATGGGCAACAGCAGGGTTACGACCTCGCGTTGACGGCGGCGGTGTCAGAGGCTGTATCGATTCCGGTGATTGCGTCGGGCGGCGTGGGAAGTTTGGCGCATCTCTATGACGGATTTGTCAGAGGTAAGGCCGATGCGGTGCTCGCCGCGTCCATTTTTCATTTTCGGACTCACACGATTCAGGAGGCGAAAGCCTATCTTCGGCAGAAGGGAGTGGCGGTTCGATAATGGATGTCGGGCGATTAAAATTTGATGCGCAGGGGCTGATTCCAGTAGTCGTGCAGGATTGGCGGGATGGCACCGTTCTGATGGTGGCCTTCATGAACCAAAAGGCACTGCAAAAGACCATTGAGACGAAGTCGGTGCATTTCTGGAGCCGGTCGCGCCAGACGTTATGGGAGAAGGGTGAGACCTCCGGCCACACGCTGCAACTTAAAGACCTGTTTCTCGACTGTGACGGCGATGCCCTTCTTGTGAAGGTCGAGCCGGTCGGCCCGACCTGTCACACGGGAGAGCGGGCCTGCTTTTTTTCTCGTTTGGACTCGCCTGAGACGAAGACGCTCGAGTCCTGGGGGGGAATTCTCGAACGTCTCTACCAGATGATCCAGGAGCGGAAGCGCCAGCCGTCGAACGAGTCCTATACCTCCAAACTTCTGGAGGGCGGTGTCGATCGAATACTCAAGAAGGTAGTGGAAGAAGCCGGAGAGGTCGCAATTGCTGGTAAGGGCGGGAAGAAAGACGAGATTGTGTATGAAACGGCGGATCTGTTGTTCCATACCGTGGTGGCGTTGGGATACCATAACATTACGCCGCAAGAGATCTATCAGGAACTGGCAACCAGGTTCGGTAAGTCTGGCTTGAGAAAAGGACCCACCTCATGAGCGACTGCCTCTTTTGCAAGATCGTGGCGAGGACCATTCCAGCCACGCTGGTCTATGAAGACGATCTGGTCGTCGCGTTCGACGATATCAATCCTCAGGCCCCGACTCATACCCTCGTCATCCCTCGGAAACATGTGACGTCGATTGCCGAGCTAGAAGATTCGGATGTCGGGTTGCTCGGGCGGTTGATGCTGGCCGGTAACATGATTGGGAAATTGAAGGGAGTTGCCGATTCCGGGTATCGCTTCGTCATCAATACCGGTGAGGATGGTGGCCAGAGCGTGTTTCACCTGCATCTCCATGTCTTGGGCGGACGACACATGACCTGGCCTCCGGGCTAGCAGGCTGTTGACAAAGTCCGCCAACATCGTTCTCGCATCGTTCAGACCCTCAACGTACCGCAAGGGTACGCCTCGGTCCTTCACTCGCTGCGGCCTTGCTGGACGGTCTTTCTGAACAGCCTGCAAAGAATCGCGAATGAGTCAGTAGGCGATGGTTTAGGGGTGTTCAAGTAGTTTGTCAACAACTGGCCGGTGCAATACGCCGCATTGACAGATTTCTTTCCCGTCTGTTACCCTGACCGGTCTATTTTAGGATCATTTACAGGTATTAAACTCACCGGCATCAGGTGGGGAAACAGGAGCCGCGACTCCCGTGGGCCGAGGTCTGATTTCTGAAAACGTGATCAACCAAGTCAGAGATCGGATCGATATCGCCGAGGTCGTTGGACATCACGTGAGCCTGACTCGGGCTGGACAGAGTCTGAAGGGGCTCTGTCCGTTCCATCAGGAAAAATCACCTTCATTTACGGTGAGTCCTTCCCGCCAGATTTTTCATTGCTTCGGATGCGGCGCGGGCGGTGATGTGTTTACGTTTCTGATGCGGATTACCGGCGCGAATTTTCCTGAAACGGTTCGTGATCTCGGGCAGAAGCTTGGGATTGATGTGCCGGACAGTGGGCCAAGCGCGGGACCTCAGGCTGCGCAGGCGAATCGCCTTGAACCGCTTAATCGGGCGGTCACGGCATGGTTCCAACAGAATTTGCGGGATGACGTGACCGGCGCGACGGCACGGGGCTACTTGGCCGGCCGGGGTATACAAGCTGAAACGATCGAGCGATTTGAAATTGGCTGTGCCCCGGCTGAGTGGGACGGCCTCATCAAGGGGCTGAGCAAGCAGGGCTTTGCACAGAACGACTTGGCCTCTGCTGGATTGACGATAGCTCGCGAACATGCCGCCGGGGCCTATGATCGTTTTCGTTCCCGTGTGATGTTTCCTATCACGGACTTGCGCAAGCGGGTCGTCGGGTTTGGAGGGCGTATCCTTGGCGAGGGGACTCCGAAGTATCTGAATTCGCCCGATACTCCCTTATTCAAGAAGGGGCAGACGCTGTACGCGTTGGATCTTGCACGGGAAGCGGTGGCTCGGTTGAAGACCGCGATTGTGGTGGAAGGGTATTTTGATGTGGTTGCGCTTCATCAAGCCGGACTGACTCATACGGTTGCAACGCTGGGGACTGCTCTGACGGAAGAGCATATTCAGGTGCTGAGACGGTTTGCCTCGAAGGTCGTGTTGCTGTTCGATCCGGACCAGGCTGGGGTCCGTGCCGCATTGCGAGGGCTCGATCTGTTTGTGAACAGCGGGATCGGTGTGAAAGTTGTGACGTTACCGACTGGAGAAGACCCCGATACGTATGTGCGAAAGGAAGGACCTGAAGCCTTCACTCGGTTGGAAGAGCAGGCTCCGAGTCTCTTGGATTTTGCCCTCGAACATCGGTTGGGCACCGCAGAGTCCAGCACGATTGAAGAGCGTATCCGCAGCGTGGATGATGTGTTGCGGATTCTGCAAAAAAGCGAACATCCAATTGAACGAGAAGAACGGATTCGTGTCGTGGCAGAACGATTGGGGATCAGCCAACAACGGTTGATTGAACGGTATCCGGCATTGGAGCAGTCGGAGCGAACTCGTCCGACGGTCGCTCGATCAGCCGTTCCCATGCCAGCGACGTTCAAGGGTGTGAGCGAGGAGCGGGATCTGGCGTATCTACTGCTGCACGGACATTTGACTTCTGCCGATGTACAACGACTGAAGCCCGAAGCCTTTTCGGTTCCGGCCTGTCGGTCTCTCGTCGAGGCGGCGCTGAATCACCTTGATCGAGACGGACGAGTCGGGCTCAGGTTGTTACTGGACGCGGTGGTCGATCACCCAGATTGTGGGTCGTTGGCAACTGAGTTGTCCATGCGGGAAGACCATTTTGATGACGTGAAGGCCCACGTTGCGGGTTGCTTAGAGACGTTGGATAGGAAGCGGGCCGAGGCCGTGTTGCGAGATTTGATCGTGCAACTCAGGGCCGCCGAACGGGAAGGTCGTGTGGAGGATGCGCGGATGTTGAACGGACGAGTCAATGAATTGCGAATGCACAAGGCCGGCCGGTCCTCTGCCGGAATGTTGTCCTTAGTGAAGGAGTAGTCATGGCGAAACCAGAGTTGCTCGGCGAAGTGAAGAAGCTGATCTCGATGGGAAAAGAGAAGGGCTTTTTGACGTATGACGAGCTGAATAGCACGTTGCCAGCGGAAGTGGTGTCCTCCGAACAGTTCGGCAGCATCATGACGATGTTCGGTGAAATGGACATCGAGATCGTCGATGCGCCTGAGGGGGAACGGATTAGGAAAGCCCGGGACAGCGAAGAATCAAGTGAGGACGCAGAGGACGCCGAGGTCGAAGCCGGGGCCGGTGCTGGATCCGGGGAGGAGAATGAGAAGGAAGAGAAAGAGGAGAAGGAGATTGATCTCACTCCCGGCGCACTCAGCCGGACCGACGACCCGGTACGACTCTATCTCAAGGAGATGGGCAGTGTGGCGTTGTTGAGTCGTGAAGGGGAAATCGAGATCGCAAAGCGCATTGAAGAGGGAAAGAAGGACATCGCCTCGGTCATCTATGGGATGCCGATGACCATTGAGTTTGTCCTCGCTCTGTACGATCAGCTGAAGAATGGGACCATCGATGTACGTGAGATTGTCCCGATCGTCGAGACCGAGGAGGAATTCGAGGAAGAACAAATCCAGCGGGACTATGAAGAGCTTCGGGTGAAGACGCTCGAAGGGTTGAGTTCCGTCCGGAAAATCTCGACGTCGCTCAAGAGCCTCTACGAAGTGGCCCGGCATGCCAATAGCGATCCTGCGAAACAGAAGAAGATTAAGAAGCAGATCGATACGATTCGCGATCAGGTCGTCGAGAAGATGGAGTCCGTCAACCTGCACGGGGTGCTGAAAGATCGGATGGTGCAACGTGTTCGGGAATTGGCGATTCAGATCCGAACGTCGGAACGGGAGATTGTCAGTTGCCAGCGGCGGCTTGGGATCAGCGGTGAGGCCGGGGCTGAGGCGCTGAAGAGACTCTGTCGCGAACGGAAAGACTTTCTCGCCGTCAAACGCAGGACGAGCTGCTCAGAGGAGGCGCTCAACGAAATAAAAAAAGTGTATCAGGCGGCGAAGGGCCGGATTCGAACACTCGAGACCGAAGAGGCCCTCGCCTCTGCGGAAGAGATTAAAGATGCAGTCAAGCATCTGGATGTGGCGGAGGACAAGGTCAAGCGCGGGAAAGCCGAGCTGGTCGAGGCAAACCTGCGTCTCGTTGTCAGCATTGCCAAGAAGTATACGAACCGAGGTCTTCAGTTTCTCGACTTGATCCAGGAAGGCAATATCGGCTTGATGAAGGCCGTCGACAAGTTTGAGTACAAGCGCGGCTATAAGTTCAGTACCTATGCTACCTGGTGGATCCGCCAGGCCATTACTCGCGCGATTGCCGATCAAGCCCGGACGATCCGTATTCCCGTACATATGATCGAGACGATCAACAAGCTGATTCGAACGTCCCGCCATCTGGTCCAGAAACTGGGGCGAGAACCGACCCCGGAAGAAATTGCCGAGCGCATGGATTTGCCGCTCGACAAAGTACGGAAGATTTTAAAGATCGCGCGCGAACCGATTTCTCTGGAGACCCCGATCGGTGAAGAAGAAGACAGCCATTTAGGCGACTTTATCGAGGACAAGAAGGCGGTGTCTCCTCTGGAGGCGGCGATTCGATACGATCTCCAGCGCCAGATCAATAGCGCACTGGAGACACTCACTCCGCGGGAGGAAAAAGTGTTGCGGAAACGGTTCGGTATCGGCGAGGCCACCGACCATACTCTCGAAGAAGTCGGTCAGGATTTCGAAGTAACCCGTGAACGTATTCGGCAGATTGAAGCGAAGGCCTTACGTAAGCTGCGTCATCCGAGCCGGAGCAAGAAACTGCGCAGCTTTGTGGAAGGTCTGTGATGAGCGATGAAATATTCCCTCGGAATTTGACTCCCTTTCCTGGACAGCCTAAAATCGGTTGTGCCGGTCTGAGGGGTAGGCACGGGGTAGGCACGGGAGAGTCACCGCCTGATCGGGCCCATAGCTCAGGTGGTTAGAGCGGCTGACTCATAATCAGCTGGTCCTAGGTTCAAGTCCTAGTGGGCCCACCAGTGTAGCTGGGGAACTCATCGGTCGAGATCGTTGTTCAGACCAACAGCAGTTAGGAGTGCATTGAGCCAGAATCTTTCTCCTCTTATCGATCTGCAGAAATTAGATCTCCGCATTGCGGAAATCAAGGAACAGCGCCGGAAAATTCCCGAACGACTCCAAGCGATTGACACCCCGCTTCGAGAAGCGCGGCAGCTTCATCAGCAGACCAGTGGGTCTGTGGAGACACTGGTCAAAGAGCGGCGGTCGTCCGAACAGGATCTCGAATCGCATGAAGCGCACACTGAGAAAATGAAGTCGCGGCTGTCCGAGTTAAAGTCCAATAAGGAATACCAGGCTCATCTGTTCGAGATCGAGGTGGCCAACAAGAAAAAGGGGGATATCGAAGAAAAGATCTTGTTGTGCATGGAGAAGGTTGAACAGCTGCAACAGGCGGCGAAAGACACGCAAGAGAAGCTCAGTGCCATCGAGAAATCATTCGCACAGGAAAAACAGGCGCTTGATGAGCTGGAACGCAGGCTCTCAACGGAATTGGTGGATCTCGAATCGCAGCAGCAAGCCCGTTCGGCTCATGTTGAGAAAGGGCTTCTCAATCGCTATAACTCCATCAAAGCGTCGCGCAAGGATCATGCGCTCGCTGAAATCAAGGAGGGGAACTGTTCCGGATGCCGGTTGCAGCTTCCACCACAACTGATTTCACAAGTCAAACGGTCTGAAGATCTCCACACCTGCCCCTACTGCCGTCGGATGCTCTACTGGAGTGGGACGATTCCTGTCGAGTCTATACCAGGTTCCGATCTCGAAAAGACGTCCGTCCTTGAGATCGGTGAGTCGGTTTAATCGATTTTTCTCAACACAGCCTGGGTCGTTTTAAAGTGCAGTTTGGCAACCGATTCCAGCCGCTCCTCTCCATGCTTTTTGACGATCATGCGTCCGGCCAGTTCGACGGCGGGTGATGCTCCTTTGGGCAACGTCGTGCCGATCTCGTCCGAGAGGCGTCGTAATCGCAGGAGGAATTCTGCGCGGGCGACGATGGAAGCGGCAGCCACTGCCAAATCGGATTCGGCCTTATGCCGTTGTTCTAATGTGATCGTGCGCCCCTTTTCCTGTAAGGCGTTGAGAATCAATCGCTCATCACCAAACTGATCCGCGATCGCCCGCCCGCACGAAACCTTTTCCAGTAACGTCTCTAAGGCCTTCGCATGTCCCCATGCCAGCAGGCGGTTTAAGTTTCGGATCTTCGCATAGAGTTCGTTGTATCGTTGAGGCCCGATTGCAATAATGCTGTGAGGACAAATTGTCCGGATATCGGGCGCCATATCGAGAATACGTCCGTCTGATATTTTCTTGCTATCCCGGACCTGCATGAGGGTCAGTTCGCTCTGTGTGGTGGCGTCGACGAAGACGGCGGCGATGACCAGAGGGCCGAAATAGTCTCCCTTGCCGGATTCATCGATGCCGATGCGTTCGATGGAGGCGTGCGGTGTCTTCTCGGTTACGGGTTATGGCCCTAGCGGTTTGTTGACAAATTTGCATGACGACGTCACACGAAGCCGCTTCTGAGCAGACGCGGCTTTCATGCCACGTAGGCTGTTCGAAAAGGCCAGACTTCTCCTCCGCCCAACCCTGGCGACTACTTCACCCTCCCGCCCTGAGTCTGCCAAGACAGCCTCTTTGCCCAGGGACGCGCCTTCTCCCATGCAAGGACGCAGCGAGCGAAGAGGTGAGGAGGTACGGCCCGCACTTCGTGTAGCCGTTCGCTCTTCACAATAGCTCTTGGCGAACGGAAAAGCCCCTTCAGTATTTCGAATATCCGAGGCGTGCACCGCAACGTTGAACCTCTGAGCGATGCGACCTGCCTGCGCGAAGCGCTTCGGCGGAGGCAGGGAACGCCGCCGGCGGACTTTATCAACAGCCTGCTAGTAGAAAATGTCAGAGCAGCGCGGTAATCTAACAAACCAATCTAGAGTGGTCAATTTCCTTGGAGTCAACACAATCGACTGGAGAAGAGGAGGTCGTTCAATGCGTATTGTGAAGCAGCGTTCGCGTTCGGCATTCATTGTCGTGATGAGTCTGACGCTCCTCTCGCTGGTAGGGTGCCAAACCAATCCTTACACGGGGCGGTCACAGCTGCTCATGACATCGGTGTCGGATGAAATGAAAATGGGCGCGCAGGCCTATGATCAAGTGAAGAGTGATCCCAAACTGCGACCGTCTCAAGATCCTCGCGAGATCGAGCCAGTGAAGAGGATTGCGGCCCGCATTGTCGAAGCGGCCAAGCGCTCAAAGTATGCCGAAATGGCGAATCAGTTTCAGTGGGAAGTGACAGTCATCAAGGATGACAAGACAGCAAATGCTTTCGCGCTGCCTGGTGGAAAGATGGCGGTGTATACCGGCATCTTCCCGATGGCTAAAACTGAGGCGGGGTTGGCGGCGGTCATGGGACATGAGGTTGTCCATGCGTTGGCTCGGCATGGTGCAGAACGGATGAGCCAAAATCAGTTGACGAACACCACAATGCAAGTTGTCGGCGCGGTAGCCGGGGCGGCAGGTGGGGGAGGGATGTTGGGGCAGGCGACGATGGCGGCGTTGGGTGTCGGCGCGCAGGTGGGCGTGTTGCTGCCCTTCAGTCGAAAGCATGAATCGGAAGCGGACTATATTGGCATCTTACTCGCGGCGGACGCCGGCTACGACCCGCGCGAGTCGGTAGCTCTGTGGGAGCGGATGGGGCAAGCGTCCGGTGGCGGAGGGCCGTCAGAGTTTATGTCCACGCACCCGAGCCATGAGACCCGCATCGACCAGCTGAAAAAATGGATGCCAGAGGCGATGGCAATTTACCAGACCAGGCAGCCGGTTCCCGCGGCGGTCTTGCCGGGAGTGCAGTAGGTCGAAACTTGTGCAGAGCGCCCTTGAAAGCGCACCACATGCAGCACTATAGTGCTCTGGCGCGAGGGAGAAGACTGGGTGATCGCTCGTGGTGGAGACGCTACGAGAGGAAAGTCCGGACTTCAAGGGCAGGGCGCTGGGTAATTCCCAGGCGGAGCGATCCGACACCAGCACCACAGAAAACAGACCGCCGATGGCCAAGGTGACGGGATTCCAATTCGGTCACTTTGGCTCAGGTAAGGGTGAAACGGTGGGGTAAGAGCCCACCGCGGTGGTGGCGACATCACCGGCACGGTAAGCGTTGCCCGATGCAAGGCCAAATAGGAAGACATCTGTCGGTTTTCTTCGGAGAGCCGGCGACCGGCTGGCCCGGCCGAGGTCTTCGGGTAGGTCGCTTGAGGTTCGAGGTAACTCGAATCCCAGAGAAATGATCACCTCTGCTTGGGAGCATATCCCAGGCAAGACAGAATCCGGCTTATCGGTCTTCTCCACCGCGCTTTTTTTATTGCTCGTCGCAGCTCTCCTTCCGTCACATGTCCCGAGAAATACTCGATGTCGTCGAGCAGGACCACAGGAACCAGTGCCCCATAACGCTCCAACAGATCTGTATCGCCTTCGATAGATCGCTTCGTTGTGTCGATGTGGAGCTCTCGCTGTAGGCGCACAGCCATTCGGTAGACGATATCGCAAAGATGGCAGTCTTTACGAGACAAGATGATCACGCGGATAGGGTTGCTCATAGTTGAGGCGCGATCCGAACCATTGCGTGGAGTGCGGAAAATATCATGTAGAGAGGTACGCTGTCAGAGAAGAAGGTTCCCCGACCAACCCCCTGCTATCTATTGACGCGTAGAAACACGTGGTGATAGGATCAGCTATATTTATCCCTGATTTTTCAGAATGTTCCGATCAGTCGTGGCTGTCGTGCCCCGTCTAAGTGTTGACGAGCTGCCGAGTATCCTATTTTTCGTGCTGACTCCTCTGTCTAGTGCCTCACTAGCGGTAAGGAGGGAGGTTCTGTCATGAAGCTCACAGGTGCTGAAATCCTGATCGAATGTCTCAAACGGGAAGGCGTCAAGACAATTTTTGCGCTTCCTGGTGGTGTCGTTCTGAAGATTTTCGACATGCTTCATCAGCAGAAAGACATTGAAGTGGTGCTGACACGCCATGAGCAGGGTGCGGGCCATATGGCGGAAGGCTATGCCAAGGCGACCGGAAAAGCCGGAGTCTGTCTTGTGACTTCCGGGCCGGGTATGACGAACGTGATTACAGCGTTAGCGGATGCGTACATGGACTCCGTGCCGTTGGTGTGTTTTAGCGGGCAAGTTCCCACCAGCCTGATTGGAAATGATGCGTTCCAGGAAGCGGACAACATGGGATTGAGTCGACCCTGCACTAAATATAACTTCCTGGTGAAAGATGTAAAAGATCTGGCGGTCACGATCAAAGAAGCATTCTACATTGCGACGACGGGGCGTCCAGGCCCGGTGCTGGTGGATATTCCGAAAGACGTATCCATGGATAAGGCGGAATTTGTCTATCCGAGTTCCATCGCTATCCGGAGCTACAATCCAGTGTATGAAGGGAATAAGTGGCAGATCAAGCAAGCGGCCGAGGCCATGACGAAGGCCAGGAAACCGGTGTTGTATGTCGGCGGCGGTGTCATCTTCTCTGGTGCGTCGCAAGAGTTGATGGAGTTGGCTGAACTGACCCATATGCCGGTTGACATGACGTTGATGGGGCTTGGGGCGTTCCCTGGCGAGCATCCCCAATCCATGGGCATGCTGGGCATGCACGGCACCTATTGGGCGAATATGGTCATGCATTATTCCGATCTTGTCGTGGCTATTGGAGCACGGTTTGACGATCGTGTCACCGGAAAGGTGTCAGAGTTTTGCCCGCATGCCAAGGTGATTCATATCGATATCGATCCGACTTCGATTCGCAAAAATGTCAATGTCGACATTCCAATCGTGGGCGATTGCAAGATGGTGCTCCGTGAGTTGATTCAAATTCTTCGTGCCACGGTGAACGGCGATCAACGGGAGTTGCGCAAGCCCTGGTGGGATCAGATCCGCGAATGGCAACAGGCGAACCCGCTTGCGTATCAACAAGAAGCGGATGGGCCGATCAAGCCGCAGCATGTTATTCAGCGACTGTATGAACTCACGAAGGATCGGGATCCGATTGTATCGACCGATGTCGGGCAACACCAGATGTGGGCTGCCCAATATTTTAAGTTGGCGAAGCCAAATCGCTGGTTAACCTCGGGGGGGCTTGGGACCATGGGGTTCGGTTTCCCTGCTGCGATGGGGGCACAGGCGGCGTTCCCGGGCCGGCTGGTTCTCTGCATTGCCGGAGACGGCAGTATCCAAATGAATATGCAAGAAATGGCAACGGCGGTGGTGCATAAGTTGCCGGTCAAGATCATTATTCTGAATAACCGATTCCATGGGATGGTCCGGCAGTGGCAGGATCTCTTCTATGAAGGTCGGTATGCCTCGAGCGATTTGGAGACGACGCCGGACTTTGTCAAGTTGGCAGAGGCGTATGGAGCAGTCGGGCTCAGGGCCAGCAAGCCGTCTGAGATTGATGCCGTTCTCAAGGAAGCGATCGCAGTGAACAAACCGGTTATCGTCGATGTGCCGACGTATCGATATGAAAACGTGTATCCGATGATTCCCGCTGGCGGCTGCAACCATGAAATGATTTTGGAAGATCCGCCGGCCTTGAGAAATAAGCAGTCTGGAGCGGGGCAGGTGGCTCCGAAGGATTCGGACACGATCCTCACGGCCTAATCGTCGGTGTCGGGAGTACAAATTGGGTATGGAACATATTATCTCGGTGACAGTCGAGAATAAGTTTGGTTCTCTGTCTCGCATCGCTGGCTTGTTCAGCGGACGCGGATTCAACATCGAAAGCCTCTCAGTCGCGCCGACGCTTGATCCCTCTATGTCGCAGATGACTATTGTGACATCCGGTGACGAACGGATCATCGAGCAGATTGTGAAACAGCTCAATAAACTTATCGATGTCATTAAGGTCGTGGATCTGAACGAGAGCGATTTTGTCTCGCGGGAGACGGCGCTCATCAAGGTGCATACGCGGCCGGAGGACCGGGCGGAAGCGTTGAGAATCGCTGATATTTTTCGCGCGAATGTGATCGATTCTACGCCGGCGACGTACACGATTGAAGTGACCGGGGACCCGCGAAAGATCGGAGCCATCATCAACTTGCTGCAGCCGCTTGGGATTAAAGAACTCACACGTACCGGACGGGTTGCGGTTGCCCGTGAGTTGATTCGGTCGACGGATGTGCCGGCGAAAAAGATTGCCCGTGAATAGGCGTGACCTCGGACTCAATGCCCAATCGGTTTCTTGACACGAATATTACCCTAAGGAGCGATCGATGAAGGTTTACTACGACAAGGATGCCGACATTCAGCAGATTCGGAATAAGAAAGTTGCGGTGATCGGTTATGGCAGTCAGGGCCATGCCCATGCGCTCAATATGAAGGAGAGCGGCGTGAGTGTGGTGATTGGGCTGCGCGAAGGCGCCTCATGGAAAAAGGCGGAACAAAGCGGGCTAAAAGTCATGCCGGTTGCCGATGCCGTCAAGGCGTCCGATGTCGTCATGATTCTCGCGCCAGATGAAGCGCAGGCTGCCATTTATCGGCAGGACATCGCCCCGAATCTGAAGCCGGGCTCCTCTCTCGCATTCGGTCATGGCTTCAACATTCATTTTGGACAAATCGTTCCGCCGCCCACGATGAATGTGTTTATGGTCGCGCCTAAAGGGCCTGGCCATCTCGTCCGATCGGAGTATACAAAGGGGAGTGGAGTGCCGTGCTTGCTCGCGATTCATCAGGATCCAAGCGGAACAACCAAGCAGCTGGGCCTCGCCTATGCCAGCGCAATCGGCGGTGGGCGGGCCGGTGTGATTGAAACGAATTTTCGGGAAGAAACCGAGACGGATCTTTTTGGCGAGCAAGTCGTCCTCTGTGGAGGGCTCACGTCTCTCATCCAGGCCGGGTACGAGACGCTGGTGGAAGCCGGCTACTCCCCTGAGATGGCGTATTTCGAGTGTCTGCATGAAGTGAAATTGATCGTAGATTTGATCTATCAAGGCGGTATTGCCAACATGCGGTACTCCATTAGTACGACGGCCAAGTACGGTGATATCACTCGTGGCCCTAGGATTGTGACGGAACAGACCAAACAGGAAATGAAGAAAATTCTGACTGAAATTCAGCAAGGTCAGTTTGCCAAAGAGTGGGTGTTGGAAAACCAGGCGAACCGTCCGGTCTATAATGCGTTGCTGGCAAAAGGCGAAGCGCATCCTATTGAAGAGGTCGGGGGCAAGCTGCGTGCAATGATGCCTTGGTTGAAGAAAGACCAACTGGTCGATAAGAATAAAAACTAGCAGGAGGTTGAAGTCGACTTCCTCCGTCGATTCAATCGCTGCGGTCTTGTCTGGTATTAGCCGAGTTTCAGCGTGGCTAGGTTGGGCCGATGAGAATGATCGTCGGGTCGGACATCCTTCCTGAATAACCTGAGGCGACTCTGTGGCGGATCGTGCCGTCGGTATCCCGTTTGCCAAAGAGGGAATTCCCTTCATCGGGGCGGCTGTCGGCGTTACACTGCTGGCAGGATGGTTGGGCTGGATCATTGCGACGGTCGGAGCAGCGATCCTGACGCTCTTTGTCTCGTGGTTCTTTCGCAATCCATCCCGTGTGATTCCCCAGGGGCCACGTCTCGTTCTCGCCTCGGGCGACGGGAAAGTGATCGCTATTGAAGAGGAGTTCGAGTCCCGCTTCATCAAGGATCGTAGCATCAGGGTTAGCATCTTCTTGAACGTCTTCGATGTGCATATCAATCGGATTCCCTGTGAAGGGGTTATTGAGGATGTGCAGTACCAACCAGGTTTGTTTCTGGTCGCCAGTAAGCCGGATGCGACGTTGAGAAATGAGCAAAATGCGCTCATGATTCGGACCGTAGAGGGTGCGAAAGTATTGTGTGTGCAGGTCGCCGGGTTGATTGCCAGACGGATCGTCTGTTGGGTGTCGCCAAAAGATCGGGCAGTGCTGGGTGAACGGTTCGGTTTGATTCGATTTGGCTCGAGGATGGATACGTTTCTTCCTCTCGGGACGTCTATAAAGGTTGCGGTCGGCGATCGAGTGAAAGGTGGGGAAACCATCTTGGGAGAACTCCCATGAAGACTGCCGGACTTCGCCAATCATTTGGAAGAGATGGGAAGCGGCGCAAAGCCGCCATGCATTTGATTCCCAATCTTTTCACGACAGGGAATCTGTTGTGCGGCGTGTTTTCGATGCTGTCCGTGTTTAATGCGGACTACATGATTGCAGCAGTCGCCATTCTGGTGGCGATGATCTTCGATATACTTGATGGAAAATCTGCACGGTTGACGAACAGCACCAGCCATTTTGGTTTTGAGTACGACTCGTTGTCCGATGTGGTGTCGTTCGGGGTTGCACCAGGCCTCTTGATTTATTCCTGGGCGCTGAGCGGGCAGGGTATGTTCGGTATGGCGGTGATGTTTGCGTATGTCGCGATGGGCGCGGTCCGGTTGGCCCGGTTTAATTCGACGACCTCTGTGCCGGACGGCAAGTACTTTACCGGGTTGGCGATTCCTGCAGCGGCTGGGGTTGTGGCGTCGCTCGTGATTTTTGATCACTATAGCCTCAGGATGGGGACGGAAGTGAAGCCATTCCTTGTGTTGATTATTACGCTGACCTTGTCGTTCTTGATGGTGAGTACCCTCAAGTATCGAAGCTTTAAAGACATGAAGTTCCGTGGCGGTCGGCACATTACCTATCTGGTGTGGGGCATTTTGACGCTCATGCTATTAGCAGCCTGGCCCCAGGTGATGTTATTTGTTATCTTTGCAGGGTACGCTCTCCTAGGACCGGCAGAGCGACTTGTTGGACTTTTTTCCAAAGTGGCTGGGAAGCGTCCATTGCCCAAGACCGAACAGCCAGTGAACGAATCGAAGGTGTAATTGGCTACGACGAGGAGTAGTACGCGATTTGCACAGCAGTAGAGAGCTGGTGAATGGTGCAAACCAGCCTGTGTGGCGCCGAACTCGCCTCTGAGCCAGAATCCATGAAACCCGAGTAATGGATTCCGTCTCGCCCCCGTGACAGGGTGTAATGAAGCGCCGTGGATAGCGTATGTTGTCCAAGGCTAAATCAGGGTGGTACCACGGAGCTTCTTGAGCCTCCGTCCCTGGGCTGAGGGATGGAGGCTTTTGTGTTTTTTAGATTGCTGAAAATGTCTTCCCGCGGCGCTCTCGGTCGCGTGCCTCCCTACGACGTACCCTGCGGGTACGACTCGGTCGTCTCGCTCCCTGCGGCCTTGCGGGGAAGTCATTTTGAGCAATCTCACAAGAGGAGAGAGGTGAAACCATGACCCGCATGATTAGAATTTTTGATACGACGCTCCGAGACGGCGAGCAATCGCCGGGGGCTAGCATGAATGTGGAAGAGAAAATCATGGTGGCGAAGCAACTCGCGCGGTTAGGGGTCGATATCATTGAGGCAGGGTTTGCGTATAGCTCGCCTGGGGATTTTGAAGCGGTGCGGCGGATTGCTCAGGAAGTCGAGGGCCCGACGATTTGCAGCTTGGCGCGGGCGCGTCCTGAGGATATCGATCGGGCCTGGGAGGCATTGAAGGGCGCTCCGAAAGTCCGTATTCATACGTTTCTCTCGACCTCGGATATCCATTTGAAGCATCAGTTTAGAATGACGCGCGATGAGGCAAAGAAACGCGCAGTCGAGATGGTGCAACGGGCGCGGGGCTATGTGGAGGATGTGGAGTTTTCGCCCATGGATGCCAGTCGTTCCGATCCGGCGTATCTCTATGAAGTGATTGAGGCGGTGATTGCCGCAGGAGCTGGGACGATCAATATTCCCGACACGGTCGGCTACGCGGTGCCGCAAGAGTTTGGCCGGCTCATTCGGGGCATTCGTGAGCAGGTGTCGAACAGTGCGCAAGCGGTGATCTCTGTCCACTGCCATAATGATCTTGGCTTGGCTGTGGGGAATAGTTTGGCGGCGGTGTTTGAAGGAGCAGGCCAAGTCGAATGCACCATCAACGGCATAGGCGAGCGTGCGGGGAACACTGCATTGGAAGAAATTGTCATGGGGCTTCGTACCAGGAAGGATTTCTACCAGGCAGACACGAGGATTCGCACCGAAGAGATTTCGAAGACCAGCAGATTGGTCAGCAAGATCACCGGCATGGTGGTGCAGCCGAACAAGGCGATCGTCGGGGCGAATGCCTTTGCCCATACGTCCGGCATTCATCAAGATGGTCTGCTGAAAGACAAGACAACCTATGAAATCATGCGGCCGGAGACGATCGGGTTGATTGAGAGCAAAATGGTCATGGGAAAGCTCTCAGGCCGGCATGCGTTTCGGCAGAGGCTGGTGGAGTTGGGCTATACCCTTTCGGACGAAGAGGTCAATCATGCGTTCGAGCGGTTTAAAAAATTGGCCGATCAAAAGAAAGAGATCTACGAAGAAGATCTCGAAGTCATCGTGTCCGAAGAGTTGGCGAAAATGGCCGATCGGATTACGCTGAAGTCCTTCCATGTATCTAGCGGGACGGATCAGGTCCCGACCGCCACAGTCGAGCTCGAGCTCGATGGGCGAACGATTGCGCAGACCGGGGCCGGAGATGGGCCGGTGGATGCGGTGTATCGGACGATCGCCATCATTACGCAGACGAAAAGCACGCTTCTCATGTATGCCGTAAAGGCGATCACGGGGGGTACGGATGCTCAAGGAGAAGTCTCGGTCCGGGTTCAAGAAGATGGGCGTACGGTTTCAGGGCATGGCGCGGACACGGATATCATTATGGCCTCAGCAAAAGCCTATCTGAACGCGCTGAATAAGCTGTCATACCTGGCAGGAAAACAGGCGCAGGGCGAACAAAGGGTAAGCTTGATTTAAGGAAAGTGAGCACGATAGAGTCAGCGGCTCCGGTCTGAATCCGGGACGATATTGTTGGCTGTGAGGTGATCCGTGGTTCATGTGAATCTGACAGCTCGGCCTGAGTTTCTGGCCGGGGATCATACGCGCCTGCGAGAGCTCCTGCATCCGGTGAAACAACCGCTCGCGCTTGGGTATAGTATGGCGCATGGGATCTTGGCTCCCGGCGCTCGGTCGAAAAGGCACCGGCTCACGTCCTCAGAGGTCTACTACATTATTGCAGGTCGTGGGCAATTGACCGTCGATGATGCTGCCGTCGCGGTGGAAGCTGGTTCCGTCGTCTATGTGCCTCCTGGAGGCACACAGTCTTTGGAAAATGTTGGGCCTACTGACATCGAGTTCCTGTGTCTGGTCGATCCTGCTTGGCGGCCGGAGGATGAAGAAGTGTTGGAATAGAAGTTGGTGCGATCAATACTCACAATAGGGGAGAGTAGCCTGTGAAAGCGAAGATAGCCGTATTGGCTGGTGATGGAGTGGGTCGAGAGATCGTTCCTGAAGCGGTAAAGGTGTTGAAGGCTGTGGCCGAGAAGTTCGGCCATACATTCGAATTTCTCTCCGGTGATGTTGGTGGGCAGGCCATCGACAAAGTGGGTGTTCCACTTCCTCAAGAAACGCTGACCTTGGCGAAACAGAGCCACGCGGTCTTGCTCGGTGCGGTCGGCGGTCCGAAGTGGGAGGGGTTAGAGTATGGCTTGCGTCCAGAGCGTGCGCTGCTGGGTTTGCGAGAGCACCTCGGGCTCTACGCGAATTTGCGCCCGGCGAAGCTCTATCCGATGTTGGCCGATGCCTCCACGTTGAAACGCGAGGTGATTGAGGGCATCGATATTCTCGTCGTTCGTGAACTGACCGGCGGCATTTATTTCGGGAAGCCAAAGGGGATTGAGAAACTGCCGAATGGGAGCGAGCGAGGCGTCAATACCGAGGTCTATACGACTGAAGAGATCCAACGTATCGCAAAAGTGGCATTCGAGGCGGCGAGAAAACGACGGAAAAAAGTCATGTCTGTCGACAAAGCGAACGTGCTGGAGTCATCCGAGCTGTGGCGTCGTGTGGTCACGGACGTTCACAAACACTATCCGGATATAGAGTTGAGTCATATCTATGTCGATAATGCGGCGATGCAACTCGTGCGTAATCCAAGGCAGTTCGACGTGATGCTCTGCAACAACATCTTTGGCGACATTCTGAGCGACGAAGCCGCGATGTTGACCGGGTCCATCGGCATGTTGCCGTCGGCCAGTATCGGCGCGCAGGTCGGATTGTTCGAGCCGATTCATGGCAGCGCGCCGGACATTGCCGGAAAGAATGTGGCGAATCCTATTGCGACGATTGCTTCGGCGGCGATGATGCTGTCCTATGGGTTCAAGTTGGATGCGGAAGCGGAAGCCATCGGGCAGGCGATTGTGAAAACGCTCGATCTCGGTTATCGCACGAAAGACATTCACAGTCTTGGTACTCGCCTGGTCAGCACAACGGAAATGGGCGAGGCCATTCTGCGCAATCTGAACTAAGAGAGATTTTCGATAGAAATGAAGACCGATCTCACAGCCGGATTGATCCGGACCGTTGTCGGTACCGGAATCTCAGGCTGGTCAGGTGATGGAACGGTCGCCTCCGCGGCTTGTCTGAATGAGCCGAAGAGTGTGACCCTCGATGCAGAGGGAAATCTCTTCATCGCTGATTCGGAGAACCACGTCGTTCGAAAGATCGATCGGAAGACCCTCTGTATCACGACCGTTGCGGGCAGGGTTCAGGCGTTTGACGCAGGGGCGACACCCGTTCTGCCGGTTTCGAGGTCTGAAGACGTCGATGAGGATCCTCTTGCGGAAATCAGTAAGGTCGACTTGCGCACTGTGACCCAACAGACCGACTTGAGTGGGACGGTGCGATATATTGCGGTCAGTGCCGCGCCGGCTATGCATTTCAGTGGTGATGGTGGACCCGCTGATCACGCTCTATTGAATTTTCCAACGGCAGTGGTGGTCGATCGAGCGGGGCATCTCTATATTGCGGACACCCTGAACCATCGGGTACGGCGCGTGGACGCGGTGACAAGGGCGATTACGACAGTGGCCGGCCTGGGCAAGCCTCGGTACTCTGGCGATGGAGGGTTGGCTGAGGAGGCTGGGTTGAACGAACCGGCTGCCTTAGCGTTGAGCGACGACGGGATTCTCTTCATTGCTGATCAGAGTAACAATCGTGTACGGGCGGTAGATTTGGCCTCGGGAATGATTCGGACGGTCGCAGGGACAGGCACAGCAGCGTATAATGGAGACGGTCTGACTGCGACAGAGACCGATCTGGCCGGCCCCAGCGGATTGGCGTTGGCATCGGATGGTACGCTGTACATTGCTGATTGTTTCAACCGAAGGATTTGCGCTGTCGATCCTGTCACTGGTCTGATACGAACTGTGGTAGGGGACGGCGGAGAGTATCGATATCAAGGGTTGGATGAACCGCCCAGCGCCAGTGTCTCTCGGCCAGCGGGGATTGCATTGGATGATGAGGGAAATCTTTACATGACCGATTCTGACAATCACCTGGTGCGGCGGTGGGATCGAATCTCCGGGCGTATTGAACGCATCGCCGGCGTGGGTGTGTCTGACTATAGTGGCGATGGGGGCGCAGCTCTCGAAGCCGGTTTGAGCTACCCATTTGGAATCGTGTTAGATCGCGCAGGGCATATGTTCGTGGCCGATACGTTCAATCATCGCATTCGGGAGATCATATTGTAGGTAGGATCGAGGGTCATGGTGAAAAAGAAATCAGGGTATGTGGTGGCCATCCTTGGCGCAACGGGGGCGGTTGGGAAAGAAACTCTTGAGATTTTAGAGGAACGAAAGTTTCCGTTGGCCTCCCTACGTCTGTTTGCCTCAAAGCGTTCGGCCGGTGAGGTGATGTCGTGCCAGGGCAAAGAATGGAAGGTTGAGGAGCTGACGACGGAGTCGTCGTTTGCCGGTGTCGACTTCGCGCTTATTTCAGCGACGGATGCCATCAGCCGCGAGTACGGTCAACGGCTTGGGGCGGCCGGGGTTGTCGTCATTGATGACAGCGGCGTCTTTCGGATGGAGGCCGATGTTCCGTTGGTGGTACCGGAAGTCAACGCCCATGCGCTGCTGACGATGCCTCGCGGCATTGTGTCCATTCCCAATTGTACGACGACCCCGCTTGTCATGGCGCTCAAGCCGTTGCAGGACGCCGTAGGGGTCAAGCGCGTGGTCGTGACCACGTTTCAATCGGTCTCCGGGACCGGCGCTGCAGCGATGGATGAACTGATGACGCAGACAAAAGATCTGATGTCCTTTCGCGACACGAAGGCCGAAGTGTACCCCTATCAGATCGCCTTTAACCTGCTGCCGCATATCGGATCTTTCAACGATGGAGGGGATTGTTCTGAGGAAGTGAAGATCGCTCGCGAGACGAGGAAAATTCTTGAAGCGCCGGCGCTTCGCCTGACAGCAACGACGGTGCGTGTTCCGGTGTTACGCTGTCATTCCGAAGCGATCAATGTGGAGCTGGGGCGGCCACTTAAGCCGAATGAAGCCCGTGCGCTCTTGGCGGCGATGCCGGGGGTGATTGTGTACGATGATCCCACCAAGAAGCTCTATCCCATGCCTTTGGATGCGACCGGCAAGGACGAGGTCTACATCGGCCGAGTCAGGGAAGACGAGTCGATCACGAACGGCCTGAATCTCTGGGTGGTATCCGATAATCTCCGCAAAGGGGCTGCGCTCAATGCGGTGCAAATCGCAGAACATGTCGTTCGAGGCTGATGGCTGAATGGGGACATCTCGGAAAGGTATTTGTCGGGGTTGGAGTGTGTGTGGTGTTGGTCGGCTTGTTGCTGCTGGTCGCAGATCGCGTTCCTGGAATCGGAAATCTGCTAGGATGGTTCGGAAAACTACCCGGCGACATCTCCATTCGACGAGATAACTTCAGCTTTTCGTTTCCCATCGTCACCAGCCTGCTCCTCAGTGTCATCCTGAGTCTGGTATTCTATCTGATTACATGGATCTTTCGCCGATGAGCCAGTTGAGGAGCAGCGTGTATCGCGCCATTGCGGTAGGGGCCTGTCTTCTCAGCCTGTCTTCTGGAGCCGAGGCGGCAGAATCGATCCGGGTACTGCTGTCTGCCGATGTGCTACGGCTCGATATCCGTTCAAGCAATCTGCTGTGGGCGACCGACGCAAAAGGCCGTCGTCAGGCTTTGCGCACGCCGGCTCAGATCATCGCTACCGGCAAGGGGTTTTTATTGAATGGTGTTCGCAGGCAGGCGGAGCAGTTGACATTGCATGGCGGAGGGCAAGGGCTCACACTGACCTTCCCGCGACCCACTCGGAAGTCCAAAGGGGCGGCGGTGTTATCGGGCGACTCCGGCACAGAGGTCTCGGTGAGCGGCCTTATCCATCTCGTGCGAAAAGATAAGGGGTTTCTGGTTATTAACCAAGTCGATATGGAAGAGTATGTCAAAGGTGTGGTTCCTGCCGAGGTCAGTTCAGCGTGGCATCCCGAGATGCTGAAAGCACAGGCGGTTGCAGCCAGAACCTATGCGCTCTATCAGCAGAAGTTGAGTGCCGCGCGGGAGTATGACGTGGCGGCGACCGTACAAGATCAAGTCTACCGCGGGAAGCAGGGGGTTGATGCTGCGATTCTACGAGCGGTTGAAGAGACGAGAGGGCTGGTTGTGACCTTCCAGGATGCGCCGATCTACGCAGCGTTCTCATCAACTGCAGCCGGATTGACGGAAGATGCGACGAATGTGTGGTCGAAAGAATATCCGTATCTCAAGGGTGTGGAGTGTCCCTTCGACCTGATGTCACCCTATTTTCAATGGAAGTCTTCCTTCAAAATCGACACCCTCGAGCAGAATTTGCGGGAGCAGGGCTTTCCTGTGGGTACGATTGCGACGATCACGCCGTTGTCGTTCAGCAGAGGAGGGCGAGTCGCCACGCTGCGTGTTCTCCACTCCGACGGTGAATTGGTTCTTCGCGGAGAAGAGTTGCGGAAATTGGTTGGCTACACCATCATCCCCAGCACGCAGTTTGCCATCGAGTCGATCGGCCAGGATGTGGTATTGTCCGGTTATGGTGCGGGCCATGCTGTTGGCATGTGCCAATGGGGCGCGAAAGAACTGGCTGAGTTGGGCTATCCTTTCTCGATGATTCTTCGATATTATTACCCAGGGACGGAATTGCAGAACATGACGTTGACGAAAGCTCCAACCCCGCCGTCTTCCTGATGCAACTCTCAGCATTCGACTTTCCCTTCGATGCCTCGCTGATTGCCACGCACCCAAGTCTTCCGCGCGATCGCGCCAGGCTGCTCGTGCTGCAGCGTGTCGACCGCTCGCTTGCCCATCGCCGCGTGGACGAACTCCCCGATCTTCTTCATCCTGGCGACCTCCTTGTCGTCAATAACACAAAGGTTATGGCCGCACGCGTGGCTGGACGGAAGCGCCCATCTGGTGCGGAGGTCGAGATCCTCTTTGTGAAGGATCTTGGCGATGCGATCTGGGAAGTACTGATCAAGGGAACGTTTCGGCCTGGGCAGATTCTTGAGATGGGCACAGAGGCGGTTGCGGTGGTGGTTGAGCGTAACGCCATCAGAACGACAGTTCGGGTTGAGAGTCCGATTCCGTGGTCTGAATGGCTGCAACAACATGGCCGGATGCCGCTTCCTCCTTACATAAAGCGGGCGCCGACCGACCAGGATCGAGCATGGTACCAAACGATGTTTGCGCAGCATGAGGGCGCGATTGCCGCGCCAACTGCCGGACTCCACTTCACATCGAATTTGCTGGCCCGACTGCGACAGCGAGGGGTCGAACTGAGGGCTGTCACACTGCATGTCGGTGTTGGAACGTTCAAGCCGGTGACGGTTGATCAGATCGAAGATCATCGAATGGCAGCGGAGTGGGTCGAGGTCGGAGTAGAGACGGTGCGTGCTATCGAACAGACGCGCGCAACAGGAAGGCGAATTGTGGCTGTCGGGACCACGGTCGTACGCGCACTCGAAACTGCGGCTCGCGCGGATGGCCAGATCCGACCCTATCAAGGAGAGACGGATATGTTTATGACGCCGGGGTTCCCGTTCAAGGCGGTGGATGCCCTTCTTACGAACTTTCACTTGCCACGGACCACATTGCTGATGTTGGTCTCCGCATTGGCCGGGACAGAATTTCTCAGACAGGCCTATGCTGAGGCGGTTCGACAGCGCTATCGTTTCTATAGCTATGGCGATGCGATGTTGATTCTCTAGCAGGATGCTGAAAAAGTCCGCCAGCGGCGTTCTCGCATCGCTCAGACCCTCAACGTACCCCAGAGGGTACGCTTCCGGTCTTCACTCGCTGCGGCCTTGCTGGCCGGCCTTTTTGAGCATCCTGCGGCTATTTTGTCATCGGCCTATTCGGTCAGATTCCAACGGAGTATTGCGCACAAACTGAGCTTTCTGCAGCTTGCTGACAGAGTCTGAGCGTCATCAAGTCTTCACGTCCGCAAGTCCCGGACGAAGATTGGCTGTTGTAGGACTTGATGACCGATGGCTTCTGACGAGGGGCTCTACAGCAACTCGCGGTTGATCTTGATGGGAATGGTCGTTTTGAGGGATTGCGTGTAGGCCATTAGCGCACGTTGTTGCTTTTGAAAGAGGACGTCCTGTATGGCGCGGTCTTTCGCTTCGCTAGCTTTCGCAGAGTCTGATTCTGTTTGCCGCAATGTGAGCGCTTGGGCTTCGGCAAGTTCGGCAGGAGTGAGGGCGACGGCGTCGCGGATGATCATCCTGGCCTTGTTGCTCAGTACTTCCTTCGCTTCCATTGCTTCGAATGTTGCAGGTGTCAAATGATTCGCTGCCAGGAGCTGTTTGTAGACTTCCGGATCGAAGGTGCCGTTCTTTTGAAAATCAGGGATCTGCATGATGACATCGCGCAAGTCGTCGTCAGTGACAGTGAGGCCCATGTTTTTTGCCGCGATGAGCCAGGTTCGATTGTCGACCAGTTGATCCACCACTAATTGCTTGATCGTTTCGTCCTTGAATTCTCCAGGGACTTTATCCTTATAGAAACGGTACGTATTTTCATAGGCACGCCGGAATTCATCGTGGGACACCGTGAGATCGCCGACGGAGGCGACTCCGGTGCCGGTGTCAGTGCCGGTCTGTCCTCCTAACCCCCAGCCCATCGTGATGACGAAGGCGAGGGCGATGACTCCCATGATAGATTTGAGAAGCCAGGGATAGCTGTGCGACCCTTCGCGAATCAATTTGAGCATGACAACCTCTGGGAATGTTCGCCTATATGGATTCTACTCAGGGGGGCTGCACAAAGGCAAGAGACCACTGCGCCACGCACTACCATATCACGATCGAGTAGAGTTTTCGCGCATCATGCCAAGGAAGATTGCGTACAATGTCTGATCTGCAGAAGAATGCTCTTTGTTTGTGCTAGGTAGTTCGATTTGTTATACTTTGCTTCTAATTGTAAGGAGATCCCTTGACAGAGGAGGTCAGAGGGGTTCAGTCAATCAGCGCCGGGGTGTATCCCAAGGCGCAGATGTTGAACCGTGGTATCGCCCGACTGATCGATTTGTTTATTGTCGCGGCTGCTGGTCAAATGCTCGTGCCGGTAGGTTTTCTTGGAGGATTGGCGTATATACTGATCGCTGATGGATTTTCCGGCGGGCGCAGTATCGGTAAACGGTTAATTGGTCTTCAGACCGTGCTTCCAGGTCAGCGTGAGGCGGCAGGCTTTCGGGAATCCATTATCCGCAATCTTCCCTTTGCGGTGGCGCAGGTGGCATTCGCTATTCCCTATGTGGGATGGCTTATTTCGATAGCAATTGTTGCATTCGAAGCGGTATTGATTGTTGGAAACGAGCAGGGGCGGCGGTTTGGTGATGAGGTCGCCGGTACCCAGGTCTTGGACGTTGGTCGGCTGGTATCGCCTGACTGAGCGCGCTACCGTAGTGGTGAGGGGAAGGGAGAACAATCGTGGGCTTTGGTAGCGATATTTTCGGGTGGTTCTCAAACGATCTGGCCATCGATCTCGGAACGGCCTCGACCCTTGTGTATGTGCATGGGAAAGGGATCGTACTGAACGAACCTTCGGTTGTGGCGGTTGAAAAAAAGACGGAACGTGTACTTGCGGTTGGCATAGAGGCGAAGAAAATGTTGGGCCGCACGCCAGGCAACATCATCGCGGTGCGGCCGATGAAGGAAGGCGTGATTGCCGACTTTGAGATGGCAGAGCAGATGTTGAAGCGGTTCATTCAGAAAGCGCACAACCGCAGTGCGTTCGTGCGTCCACGCATCATCATCGGTGTGCCGTCACGCATTACGCAAGTAGAGCAGCGGGCGGTTCGAGACTCGGCTGAATTAGCCGGGGCTCGGGAAGTCTATCTGATCGAAGAGCCTGTGGCTGCCGCCATTGGTGCCGGTCTTCCGATCACCGAACCTTCGGGCAACATGGTGGTTGATATCGGCGGCGGCACGACCGATATCGCTGTTATTTCGCTCGGTGGAATCGTTTATAGCGAGTCCGTCAAAGTTGCGGGCGATCGCATGGACGATGCCATCATGAATTACATCAAGAAGAAGTATAACCTCCTCATCGGTGAGCATATGGCGGAGCGGATTAAGTTCGAAATCGGATCCGCCTATCCCTTTGAGGAACGCAAAACCATGATGATCAAGGGGCGCGACTTGATTTCTGGTATCCCCCGCACGCTGGTGGTGGATGACGCAGAGGTCCGGGAAGCGCTACAGGAGCCGATCGGAACAATCGTCAACGCGATTAAAGTGGCACTGGAGAATACCCCGCCTGAATTGGCGGGTGACATCATCGATCGTGGCGTTGTCCTCACGGGTGGAGGGTCTTTGCTGAAGGGCATGGATACGCGCTTTCGAGAGGAAACAAATTTGCCGATCATCACCGTGGACGATCCGTTGACTTCCGTGGTCTTAGGGGTCGGGAAAATCCTCGATGAATTGGATCTGCTCGCTAAAGTGTCGGTGATGTCCCAGGCTAATACCTACCGATAAGGTTCCATCCCGAACTCCCTTATGTGGATGGCTCATTCTAGTTCTCCCTACGGTACCAGACGTATTGCGCTTGTTTGCTTTGCCCTGTTGTTGGTGGCTCTCTTCCTGTTCCCCAATCAAATCCAAGGACTTTCACAGTATCTGGGTGGGCCGGTCGGATACGCCGTGAGTGTCCCACTCGAAGCCATTGCGTCCATCGATACCGGCATTGCGGATCGCTGGGAACAGTACGTGGCGTTGCAAGGGGTTCGAGAAGAGAACCAACAACTGCGAAAAGAAAACGAATGGCTACGCGGGCAACATAGCCGGTTGCGAGAGTCGGCTGCTGCGACAGAGCGATTGACGGCGTTGTTACGTTTTAAAGAACAGGCCCTTCCCACGATGGTCGCTGCGCAAGTCATCGGGCGTGATGCCACGAATCGGTATCGCACCATTATCCTCAATAAGGGCGAAAGCGATGGGATCAAGCCGGACATGGGAGTCGTGACCCCTGCCGGTGTTGTTGGGCGGGTGGTGAAAACGACGGGGGTGTCTTCGGTGGTGCTCTTGGTGACTGATCCAAACAACGCCATCGCTGGGCTTATTCAGCGGACGAGAGATGAAGGCATTGTGGAGGGGACTCAGCAAGGGCTGGCCCAGCTGAAGTATATCCCGCTGTTGTCGACGCTTCGGGATGGCGATCGGGTCGTGACCTCAGGCCTCATCGGAGATTTTCCTCGAGGATTGATGATCGGGACGATTACCCACATCGACAAACAGGAAGGCGCCCTCTTCCAGTCCGCCGAGCTCATGCCGGAAGTCGACGTCAGCCGTGTGGAGGAGGTGTTGGTGATTCAGACATCGTACGGGCAGTCGTCGAAGGCAGGGTCTGGCGCAGAGCTGCTTGAGAAGCCCTTGCCATGAAATTTTTCTTCTACCTTATTCTCGTGCTGCTACTCGTCCCGTTGCAGACGACGCTATTGCCACATTTGAGCGTGTGGAATATCAAACCGGATTTGGGGCTTGTGGCCGCCGCGCTCATCGGGCTTTTCGCCGGGGAGTTGGAAGGTCTTCTCATAGGACTCACGATTGGATGGGTTCTCAATCTATTTTCAGCCGGCGAACTATGGTTGAGCCTGCTTACGAATGGAGGGGTTGGTCTCTTGGCAGGATTCCTGGGGCGGCAGGTGTCGCAAGTGACGTCGTACTCGCTGGGAGGAATGCTGTTGCTGGTATCGTTGGTGAGCGGGCTCCTTGCTGCGATAAATTTCAAAGGTCTCGACATCTCTCAGATGTGGTGGATGGTCGAGTCGATTGTCGTTCCGCAGGCGTGTTTTGACGGGGCGGCGGGGGCGGGATTTTATTGGTTACTCTCTCGACGGTTTGATCTCACCCGCCTGAGGACCGACCGGATGGATGGTCTCTTTTAATGGGCGTGGAAGAATGCGACTTGTGACGCATGGCAACAGCTGGTCTGCACGATTCTGAACTCGGGGAACTCCAACGCCGACTGATCATTCTCCGCGTCGGCTTGTTGCTGGTCGTGGCGTTACTCGGACTGCAGCTTTGGAACTTGCAGATTCGAGAGGGGCCCTACTACCGCGATCTCTCGGATAACAATCGAACACGCTCGGTCATCATGGAGCCGGCTCGAGGGCTCATTTACGATCGCAACGGGGTATTGTTGGCGAATAATGTCCCCAGCTTCACGCTCTATGTTTCGCTTGAAGACGTGACAGATCGTGAGGGGCTCATTCGTCAGCTCACCAACCTCCTGGGGCTTGATGAGGCGCTCATCAGGAAGAAACTGGCGGCTCGCGGCAGTAAACAACTGCCGCGTAAAGTGAAAGATCGCTTAACCCTGCGAGAAGCGACATTAATCGAGTCTCACCGTCTGGATTTGCCCGGGGTCATGGTGCAAGTCGAATCGCAACGGAACTATCCTGGCGGAACGACGGCGTCACATCTCCTGGGCTATGTCGGGGAAGTCTCGCCTGAGCAATTGGAGAAACCTGAATTTTCCGAGCTGCACCAAGGGAGCGTCGTTGGACAATATGGTGTGGAGAAGTTTTTCGATCGGCTTATGCGCGGTCAAGCCGGGCAAAAAAGCATAGAAGTCGATGCCATCGGTCATGAGAAGCGAACCGTGGTAGTGGAGCAGCCCCATGCCGGAGACAATTTGTATCTCACGATTGATGTGCGACTGCAGAAAGTGGCCGAAAATCTGTTGGGAGAAGAATCGGGCGCGATTGTCGCACTGGATCCGAGGACCGGTGATGTGCTGGCGATGGCGAGCCGTCCGGGTTTCGACCCGAATGTCCTCTCGCGGGAGCTCACACCGAAGCAATGGGCTGAGATCGTGCAAGACGAGGGGCGTCCCTTAAATAATCGAGCCTCGCAAGGGCAGTACCCTCCCGGTTCGGTCTACAAAGTGATGATGGCCGCTGCAGCGTTAGAAACCAAAACGGTGACCCCTTCGACAACCATTTTCTGCAATGGAGGGTATCAGTTCGGTCGCCGTCTGTATCATGACTGGAAAGCTGGGGGGCATGGTTCAGTGGATCTCCGGCACGCGCTTGTGCAATCGTGCGACGTGTATTTCTATACGGTCGGACAGCGGATGGGGATTGAGACCATGGCTTCCTTCGCCCATCAGTTTGGGTTGGGAGAAGAGACAGGGATTGAGCTGCCGTCTGAACGGATTGGGATTGTGCCTTCCGAGGCATGGAAAAGGAAGGCCAAGAATGAACCCTGGCTGCCTGGCGAAACGATTTCGGCATCGATCGGACAGGGCTACGTGAATGTCACTCCGTTGCAGATGGCGAGTTTGATCGGCACCGTTGCAAACGACGGTGCTATGTTTCGTCCGCGCTTGGTCCAAGCTGTGATGGATCGAGCGACGGGGGAACTCCAACGTCGGCCTGCGGTGCTCAAGCGGACGTTGAATCTGAGGCCTGGAATCTTGCCGGTGATTAAAGAGGCGCTGGCGGGGGTTGTTAAAGAGGGGACGGCCACAAAGGCGCAGTCGGCGCTGGTGACGATTGCCGGGAAGACTGGCACGGCCCAGATGACGGCGTTACGAACCGGTCCGGAGAAAGACATCCCGAAGAAATTTCGTGATCACGCGTGGTTTGTTGCCTTCGCTCCAGTTGAAGCGCCTACCATCGCCGTTGCGGTGTTGGGTGAGCATATGGGCCATGGAGGTTCTGCCTCGGCGCCTCTCGCCAAGGAGCTGATCGAGACCTATGTGAAGTTAAATCTTGACGCGCCCTCTCACGTAAAAGATGGCGCCGTCGTGCGGGTAGGGGACGCCGGAGGCCAGGGAACACGATGATCGACCGGGGATATATGAGCCGCGGCTTCGACAATTTCGATGTTCGCTTTATCGGACTGATCTTTGCCATCCTGGGGATTGGTGTCCTGTCGATTTACAGTGTGACGCACGACCAAGGGGTTGCGTTCCCGTTTTATGCCAAACAGGTTGTGTGGATTCTGCTTGGTACGGTCGCGTTTCTTGTCATGTGGCTCTCGGACTATCATCGGATTGCGCGGTTAGCGTATCCTGCCTATGCGATTATCTTAATCCTATTGACTGTCGTGTTGTTTGAAGGCAGGAGCAGCCGTGGAGCGCAACGCTGGATTCCGATGGGTCCCTTTGCCTTCCAGCCTTCGGAATTCGCAAAGCTGGTCCTCATTTTGACCTTGGCGCACTACTATTCACAGGCGCCGCGAGTGGGCTGGCTCCAACGAGTGGTGCTTCCGGGACTCTTGGTGTTGCCGGGGCTGCTCCTGATCCTGAAGCAGCCGGATCTTGGGAGCGGATTGAGCTTTTTGGCGATTTATGCCGCGATGCTGCTGATGGTGGGTATGCGGTCGAAGGCGGTGGGGGTCATCCTTTTATTTTCATTGATGCTGTTTCCCTTCGCTTGGGAAATCATGTGGGGGTCATTGCATGATTATCAGCGTCAGCGCATTATGACGTTTGTCGACCCGGTGTATGATACAGGCGGCAAGGGATATCATGCGCTCCAATCGAGGATTGCCATTGGTGCAGGAGAGTTGACAGGGAAGGGGCTCTACGGAGGAACACAAAGCCAATTGAAGTTTTTGCCTGAGGGACATACCGACTTTGTCTTTTCAGTGTTTGCAGAAGAATGGGGATTTCTCGGAGTGCTGGTACTTCTATTGTTGTTCGTCGGGTTGATCTGGCTGTCGCTCGAAGTTGTGGCTCGCGCGAAGGATCAGCTCGGGGCACTGTTGGCGGTCGGCATTCTCTGCATGCTGTGTTTTTGCGTGGTGATCAATATCGGCATGACGGCGGGCATGTTTCCCATCGTCGGCATTCCTCTCCCGCTGATGAGTTACGGCGGGAGTGCGACGATTATGACGATGGCATCGTTGGGCCTGCTGTTGAATGTCAAACGCCGTCGATTAAGTTTCTTTTAGGGACAGATGATTGCACGGTTTCGAATGGGTCGGGATCGAAGCAAGCCGCTATATGTTGGGTGCGAACCGTTGAGTCAGCGCGTCGGCGAATGGAGGCCGAACCTGGGGATTCCCCGCGTTCGTCCCGCATGTCGGCGCGACGATTCTACGGAATGGAAGGAGTCGGTATGGGACTAGAAATTGCGATTACAGTTGCACGCGAGGAAACTCGCGTTGCGGTATTGGATGGCGGAGTCGTCACGGACCTCTTTGGAGACCGTGCGAAACACAAGGACTTCGTCGGCAACATTTACAAAGGAAAAGTGGCAAAAGTGTTGCCCGGCATGCAGGCGGCATTTGTCGACATCGGTCTCGCGAAGGCGGCGTTCATGCACGTGTCGGATCTGTCCTTGGATTCCGAGCCGGGCGATACCCTTGTCGATGCGGATGAGGAAGACAAGGATGCCGACAAAGACGGGGATATGCTGGGTCCTCGGCGCCAAAGCTCCAAGCCGATTGAGCAGCTGCTGAGCGAAGGGCAAGAGCTGATGGTGCAGATTTCCAAGGGGCCGATCGGCACAAAAGGATCACGGGTGACAACGTATGTGTCGCTTCCAGGGCGGTATCTCGTGTTTATGCCCAACGTGGAACATATCGGTGTATCACGCCGGATTGCCCGAGATGAGGAGCGGGCTCGACTGAAGGACATTATGAAGCGCGTGCGGCAACCTGGTTGCGGATACATTGTCCGCACAGTGAGTGAAGGGGTCAAAGAAGACGAGTTGCGTTCCGATGTCGACTTTTTGCACGTGCTTTGGCAGGACATTCTGGCGAAACGTGAGCAGAAAGGCTCGCCGGCCTTGCTTCATGCCGATCTGAGTCTGAGTTTTCGCGTTGTGAGGGATCTTTTCGGGAAGAAAGTCGATCGATTATGGATCGATTCGCGTGAGGAGTACCAGGCGGTTCGCGACTTCGTGCAGCGATTCTCGCCGGAGCAAACGTCACGCATTCATTTGTACGACAAAGATGAAAGTCTCTTCGATCATCTAGGCGTGGAGCAGGAGATGGCGCGGGCTCTCAGCCGCAAAGTCTGGCTGAAGTCAGGCGGGCATCTTGTGATCGATCATACAGAAGCGATGACCGTTATCGACGTCAATACCGGACGGTTCGTGGGGAAGCGCGATCAGGAAGAAACCATTCTTCGAAACAATCTTGAGGCGGCAAAAGAAGTCGCCTATCAGATGAAGTTGCGCGGGATCGGCGGCATCATTATCGTCGACTTTATCGACATGGAACGAGAGAAAAATCGTGACAAAGTGTACCACGCGTTGCTCGATGCAATGTCGACCGACAAGGCCCGCACCCGAGTGTCTCGAATTTCAGATTTGGGATTGATCGAGATCTCTCGTGAACGGGTGAGAGAGGACCTCCTCCGCTCGCTCTCTGAGCCCTGCCACTATTGTGAGGGACGAGGCTATACGAAGTCTCCGACCACGGTCGCCTATGAGATATTCCGCGATGTGCGTCGGATCGGCAGCAGCCCTGAGCCTCAGCGGATCGTCATCGGCGCTCACCCTTCAGTCGTCGGGTTGTTGCAAGATGAAGAACGGCAGGGGCTTGAGGCTGTGGAGCGTGAGTGTGTGGCGAAAATCATTGTGATGCCGGACGAACACTTGCACCTGGAACAGTACGATCTCGCGGTTCTCTAAAGATTGTGGCTCTCGTGCTGCAAACCTCACACAATCTTCTTGTAAGCAGACTGCGGGTGTGGATTTCTCTCCTCAGGATTCTGGTACGCCTTCCGGTCAGCTCATGACAAGACTGATGTTAGAGCCTTGGCTCCGCCTGCGGGCGATCGATGGAGTGGGAGACCTGACGATAGTTCGGTTAGTCCGCGCCTGGCGCTCTCCCGACGCTGTCCTGCGTGCTTCCCGCGACGAGTTGATTCAGAGTGGATGTAGCCCGCTATTAGCAGATGCGATACGGCGCGGGCCTGATCGTTCCTCCAGCAGAAGTATCGAACGTGAGATCGAGGCGATCGAGCGTGAACACGTTGAAGTCCGGAGCGTGTTGGATTCTCGGTATCCTGCGCGGCTGAACATGATTGCGGACCCTCCTCCACTCTTATACATTACAGGCGCATTGACTGAGCAGGATGAGCTGGCGGTGGCCATCGTGGGTGCACGGCGTGCGACGGCAGCTGGACGTGCCGTAACCGAAGAGCTGAGCCACGACTTGGCAGAAGCAGGCATGACGGTGGTGAGCGGGCTGGCGCGTGGGATTGATGCGGCGGCCCATCGAGGTGCGCTTGCCGCAGGTGGGCGCACCATTGCGGTGCTGGGATGCGGGATCGATCGAACCTATCCACCGGAACATGAGCAGTTACGCCGGCAGATTGAGGAGCGGGGCGCAATTGTCTCTGAGGTGGCGATGGGTGTGGCCCCTCACAGCCATCATTTCCCTCGGCGAAATCGCATCATCAGCGGATTGTCCCTGGGGGTGATTGTGACGGAGGCGGCTGTCGGCAGCGGATCGTTAATTACGGCAAGACTGGCCGCTGAACAAGGCCGAGAGGTGTTCGCCGTTCCGGGCTTTGTGAAGCAAGATACCAGTCGTGGAACAAATGCACTACTCAAAGAGGGTGCGGCCTTGATCGAACGCGCACAGGATGTCATCGACGCATTGTTGCCGCAGTTGGAGCCAGCGCTGCGAGTACGCGTGCAGCCTTCTTGTGAGAAGAAGGTATCCGGCGATCCTTTAGGTAAAGAAGAACAGTTGGTGTATGATGCCTTGTCGTATGACCCCAGTACTGTGGATGATGTGGTTGTCTCTACACGATTATCCGTATCTATCGTGATGGGGTTGCTCTTGTCCCTGGAGCTTCGACAGCACGTTACACAGCTGCCGGGACAGCGGTATCTTCGAGCATAATTATCGAACAGTTGCACGGATGTGTATTATTTGGTACGGATGAGAGGGTCACCCTCGTAGCGAACCGGAGTCTTCATGGCCAAGTCACTCATCATTGTCGAGTCCCCGACGAAAGCACGCACTATCAGTAAGTATCTGGGGCGTGGGTATACCGTCATGGCCTCGGTCGGACATATTAAGGATCTTCCCACCAGCAAGCTTGGAGTGGACCTGGAGCACGATTTCGAGCCCCAGTATGTGACGATCAAGGGGAAGACGAAGGTCTTGGCGGATATTAAGAAAAAAGCGGACGAGGCCGACAGGGTGTATCTTGCGTCGGACCCCGATCGAGAAGGCGAAGCCATCGCCTGGCATCTCGAACAGGAATTGCTCGAGAGGCCAAAAACAAAATCGAAGTCCAAATCCAAGTCGAAATCAAAGGATCAACCAGAGGGCAAGGTGTTCCGGGTTCTCTTTAATGAAATCACGGAATCGGCCATTAAGCGCGCACTGCAGTCACCCGGGCAGGTCGATATGAAACTGGTCAACGCGCAGCAGGCCCGCCGGGTGCTGGATCGAATCGTCGGTTATCAAGGCAGCCAATTACTCTGGACCAAGGTACGGCGCGGACTCAGCATGGGTCGGGTTCAGTCCGTGGCGATGCGATTGATTTGCGAACGGGAACAGGAACGAGAAGCGTTTCGGGCGGAAGAGTACTGGTCGATTGCGGTGCTGTTGTCCGGGACCAACCCTCCGTCGTTCGAGGCCAAGCTGCAGAAGATCAATGGACAAGATGCATCGATTGAGACCGCGACCGATGCGCAGCGCGTCGTCGATGCCATCCAGGGGAAAGAGTTCGTCGTTGATTCGATTGAGCGAAAAGAAAAGAAACGGAATCCCGTCGCACCCTTCATCACCAGCCGGCTCCAACAGGAAGCGGCGCGTAAGCTGCATTTCTCGTCGAAGAAAACGATGACATTGGCGCAGAAGCTCTATGAAGGCATCGAAATCGGAGTGGAAGGCCAGACCGGTCTCATCACCTACATGAGAACCGACTCTCCGCGTATCTCGACGGAGGCGATGAACGAAGCACGACAGGTGATTCAGGAACGGTTCGGAGCTGAGTATCTACCCGCCACGCCGAACTTGTATAAAACGCAGAAAGCGGCACAAGAGGCACACGAAGCCATTCGCCCCACGTCGGCGTCCCGTGACCCGGAATCGATCAAGCAGTACCTAGAGCTGGATGTCTATCGGCTGTACCAGTTGATCTGGAATCGATTTATTGCGTCACAGATGGTCCCTGCGATCTTCGACGTGACTCGCGTAGATTCGAGCCCCGTCAAAACGAAGGAGAAGTTTCTCTTCCGCTCGACCGGCACCGTCGTGAAGTTTCCCGGCCATACGATCGTCTACATGGAGGGAGTCGATAAGGAGTTGCTTGCACAGAAGCAAAAAGGCGAGCAGGAGGTTGAGGAGGAGGCGGAGCGTCAGTTGCCGCTGCTCAACGAGGGAGAGAAGTTACAGCTTGTGTCTTTGGAGGGGCAGACGGTTCCGGGCGTACTCTCGAAACAACATTTCACCCAGCCGCCGCCCCGGTATAACGAAGCGTTGTTGATTAAAGAGTTGGAAGAAAAAGGCATCGGTCGGCCATCCACCTATGCGAGCATTATTTCGACGATTCAGGATCGCAAATATGCCGAGAAGACGGATGGGCGGTTCGGTCCCACCGAAACCGGAAAGACTGTGAATGATTTTTTAATGAAAGGATTCCCGGACCTAATCAATGTCGATTTCACCTCGCACATGGAGGAGGAGTTGGACGCAGTCGAAGAAGGCAATAAACCGTGGGTGACGGCCGTGCGGGAGTTTTACGGGACCTTCATCACGGATCTGGAGAAGGCCCAAAATATTCCTGGCCCCAAGGACACGGTGGAGCCACCGACGGATCTTCCCTGTGAAAAGTGCGGCATGATGATGGAGATTAAATGGGGGCGGAACGGAAAGTTTCTCGCTTGCCCTGCCTACAAGGACAAGCCTCCCTGCAAGAATACTCAGAATTTTGAGAAGCTTGAGGATGGCACCATTAAAATCGTTCCGAAGATTGAGTTGACGACGGATGAGAAGTGCGAGAAGTGCAGCAGTCCGATGGTGGTGAAGACCGGACGATTTGGCAAGTTCATTGCCTGTTCTGCGTACCCGGAATGTAAGACGACCAAGCCGCTTGCGCTGGGTGTGAAATGCCCACAGCAAGGCTGCGGTGGCGACCTTGTTCAAAAGCGCACCAAGAAGGGTGCGCGGGCATTTTTTGCCTGCAGCAAATATCCGGCCTGTGAATATGCCATGTGGGACCGTCCGATCAACAAGGCCTGCCCGACCTGTAGCGCCCCGTTTCTCATCGAGAAAGTCAGCAAGCAAGTTGGCCGTAGCGTCCAATGCCGTAGTGAAGAATGTGGTTACCGAGAAGCCAGCTGAATCCTGCTCCCATCCGCTCAGAACGTTCCACTCTTATCCTTGTAAGAGACTGGGGTCGAGGCCAATCTCTGAAGCTGAGAACTGTTTTCATTATCTACGTAAAAACACCTTGACAGATCACCGGCAGGGAGCCGACAATAAGCCTATCGGCTGATAGGTTTTCGTTGTCAGTGAGCGCCATTGAGCGCCCCGTCGCTGCCAACACTTCTGATAAGGAGGGACTCGCCATGAAAGCTAAAGAGGGCGTCATCAACATCCTGAATAAGATCCTGACAGCGGATCTCACCGCCATCAATCAATACTTTGTCCATGCCAAGATGTGTGAGAACTGGGGCTATGAACGGCTCCATCATAAAGTGCGGGAGCGTAGTGTCGATGAGATGAAGGATGCAGACGAGCTGATCGGCCACATTCTCTATCTGGACGGCGTGCCGAATCTGCAACGCATGAATACGGTGCAGGTCGGAGAAACGGTTCCTGAACAGTTCAAGCTTGATCTAAAAGCTGAACAAGAAATGCTCGCCTTATTAAACGATGGTGTGGTGCATTGCACAAAGGTAACCGACTTCACCACACGGCACATGTTTGAGGATATGGCCAAAGACGTGGATCAACATATCGACTGGATCGAAACGCAATTGGAAACGATTAAGCAAGTAGGGCTGGAGAACTATCTGGCAGAACAGATCAAAGCGTAACGGCGCTCGCGTCGGCTTCCACCACGAGCAGGCTGCTATGGGAACTCATGGTGTCTCCTCCTTTCCAGCCGGGGCTCACTGGTCAATGAGCCTTGGACTCTGGCCAGCGCCGTACCTTTGAATCAATCGGTCGTCGAGCCGATGTTGGACCTGTACTTCCGCGAATGCTTCTCCGTGCCATCATCTCCCCTATGGCCACTGAACAACGATGGGCTCTGAACTTGATGTCCGTTGGCTTCGCCTATCCTGCTCGATACGCGAACCGAAAGAGGGGCGGGGGCCTCGGGAGGAAGATCGGGTCCCCACCCCGTTGCCGGTGTGATGGGGACCGGCAGATTGTTTCTCTGTGCCTTGATGATGCCTATTGATAGTCCTCATCCAGCGATTTAAGGAATGCGACTAGCGATGCGATGTCGCCGGTGGTGAGCGCGATCCCCTGAAGTTGCACGGCACCATTGCGCAGCCTGCCTGCTCGGACTTGACCTGAGACCTCGATGTAAAAATTAATGATGTCGTTCAAGGTGGAAAATTGGCCGTTGTGCATAAAAGGAGCGGAATGACTGAGATCGCGCAGACCCGGTGTCTTGAATCTGGCGATAGCTCGATCCAGTAACATGGCATCGGAGAGCGGACAGGGCACTTGGTCATTGCACAAAAGAGCTCGAATCTTCGCTTGCGGGTTCGGCATGTCCGGATTGGCGAAGACGTTCCACGCTCCGAGATCAGTCAAGGCCGGGTCGGTGAGAGCGGGAATGGCTCGGAAACGTTCTGAGGCGTTGGGGTGGATCTCGGTTGCGGGGAGGAACCCATTGTAATTTCTGTTACGCGAGGCAAGGTTCGGAATCGTGAGCGCCGCGAATGAGTTGACACCGTGGATGCTGTCGTACTCTCGTTGTGTCGTACCGGTGTTGTGAAGCCTGAAATCCGTAAAGTTCGGGCCCGCATGGCACGCGAGACAATTGCCGATTTTTCCCGTGAATAATTCCGGCCTGGTGGGAGGGGTGGCCGATGGTTCCGCGAGAAATATTTTCAATCCTTCTAACTCTGGGGCTCCAAAATGGAATGGTTGAGCGTGAAATTGGAATAGGCCATCTCCTCGATGTGGATTAGACGTCACGAACTGCGGACTTGCTAGTCCGTTCACGAGTGTCAGGAGGCGGCGGCTGTAATCGAGGGGAGTTTCGCCGCTGTTCGGCTCTTGCGGAAGGCCGTTGCGACTCAAAAACATATCGAATGGTGAGCGAATGAGCGCACCACTTTCCTCCTCCTGCGAGAATTGAAGCTGGCTCACATAGGCAGCGACGACCTTGACCGCCGCATCAAAAATTTCCTGATCGGACCCGGACTCAATATTGGCTCGAAACGCCAGAGGAAGGCGAAGTTCATCCGGAATGGCTGGATCGGTCCCGGTGAACAACATTCGATAGGAAAGTCCGTCGAATTGCTGTGCAATGACCCCATTTCCATCGTCGCCTCGCATAACCCGCGCGATGTGCGCGATTGCTTCCGTCTTTTGCCCCGGGAGCCAGCCTAAGTTCCGGCCGGTAAAGGTGCCCGCGGTCAATTCTTCCATCGTTGAGAATTCGCCATCGAAGTGGAAGAGACCGCCGCCCGGGCGATCAAGCGATGCATTGACCAGAGGCGGAGAGTTCCGGGGAGCAGTTCTCTTGCCGTCGCTACGATTCGGCACGGGACTCCGTTGAGCGAAATCGGCATAGGTCCGCATTCCTCCCCCCGGCGTACCGACATGTTCATCGACAAGGTGGCAGGCTCGACAATTCATTGTAAGCTCTGCGAACGGCCCAGGGAGACCTACTCCTGACCTTGTTGTTTCAGAGAGATCCATGACTGGATCGCCTATAGTGAGGACGTCATTCACCTTTCCGCCAGAATCCAGATAGACCTTAAAGGCTTGGGCAAATCGGGTTTCGACAAACAGTCGTTCTCCCACCGTGGCTTCGGCTCCCGATGTCCCTGCAATCGCGACTGAGACCGGTGGAGGACTGCTGCTCCCTCCGCTGCATCCGATAAGGAGAAGAGAAAACACGATCCAACAGGTTATTTCTCTGACATGAGAAAATATTTTATGGGGGCGATAAAACGAAAACATGGCGGAGTCTCCTGTAATTCTAAAGTGAATCAAAAAAGCAGTGTATCGCTGGTTCAACAAGCTCTGAGCTTAAGAGAGATTCCGGAAGCACTCTCAATGCGGTCACTAACTCCGGGTCAAATTGTGTTCCGGCTGCGATGTGGATAATTCTGAGCGCGATCGTGTTTCGCGCAGCGCGGCTTGAGACTTCAGGGATGCGAATGGCATCAAAGGCATCGGCGATCGATAAGATCCTCGCTCCAAGGGGGACGAATCGTCCTCTGATGCCGTAAGGGTAGCCAGACCCGTCCCATCGTTCATGGTGATGGGCCACGAGGACGGAAGCCTCCCGGAGAAAGAAGAACGGTTCAAGAAGCAAAGCGCCAAGCCGAGGATGATTCTGAATGGCGACGTAAGACTCATGCTCTAGACAGTCGCTGCGTGACATAAGGTGGGGCGGAAGCTTCAAGAGTCCGATATCGTGGAGGAGTGCCGCGAGCGTGAGATCGTGCAACTCAACTGAGTTTAGCCCGACTGCTTGTCCGATCAATATCGAGATCGTAGCCGTGCGGCGACCGTGACCAGCCTGCCATGGGAGCGCCCGATCTATTTCCTTGCCGACCTGTCGAACGAGTATGCGTTCGACGTCGCGGCGTGATGCCAACGGAAGTTGGAGGCGATCGATCTTCCTCAGCATTCCCTGGATGGTGAGGATTCCAGGATGAATGTATTCAGAAAGATATTGTTGCATCGTCATGTCTCCGGAAAAAACGCAGAGCCCAAGATCACAGCGTATGATCTTGGGCTCTGGGTGAAAAACCTCTGGCCGAATCTATGTCGAGTGTCAGGCTGCCTTAGATCATTCTTCTTTTCCGTGTTTTCCAGCCAACAGTGGCTGGTTCAAGACCCACATCTCGTAGAGAGGAATCACCATCATGATGAGAAATCCCACCGTCATGAGGGTATCGCCCGTCAACATGGTGAGGACGAATAGGGGCGAGACGTAGCTGATGAGCCAGGGAGAGACTAGGTCCAAGATCACTCCACCGAACGAGACCCAGGTCGTGATGATTTTCAGTTTGTTGCCGACGCTGGTGAGATAGAGCACATGCACGAGAATCATAAACACAACCGGCATCGTGAAGAGATGAAAGTGGGTGATTTCTGCCAGCTCTCTGAACGACATCGGTTCGCCGAATGTGGCATTCGACCCCCGGTAATGATCGGCGATCCCTTGCGGCGACAGCCCTGTCATGCTGTGGGCCCAGAAAAATGAAAAGGTGAAGCCGGCCAGCATCAAGAGAAGAAAGAAGGTGTAGACGAGCCGGATGTGCCGATCTGAGTCCCGGAGGCGGAAGCGAGTGTTGAAGTTGCGCATGGATGAGAATGTCAGTCTACCCCTGTTAGTTTCCGAAGATAGAGCCGAAGATCCCCTGTTCAGATTTCTTTGTAGCCACAGTATCGCTGCCCATCCCCGCCGGTTTCAAATAGAATTCATCGACGAGCACGAGCACGCGCTTCACGCCGGCGCTGATCGAACGAACCGACATGGTGGCGCCGCTGATGTTGAGGATGTCTTTATTAATGCGGATGGGGTCGGCGACCGTTTTGCCTTCGTATTGCGCATTAAACCGCTTTCTTCTCACTTCGCTGCCCCTGGCCTCTCGAAACACCAACAACTCCACATCTGTACAGGCACCGGTGGTATCAACCCCGACCATGTAGGTCATGTGCTTGTGTTTGCCGATGGTGTTGTGGACCATGGCGTAGCCGTCGACCTTGTCTCCGGTTTCACCGATATACACTTCAAACGATTCTTCCGGGAATTTCCAGCCGATGCGCTCTTCGATTGCCTCTTTCTTTCCCTGGCTCAGGCGAAGCACGGCTTTGCGGATTCGTTCCGACTTGGGAAACATGATTTTGACTGCTTCTTCCTCAGTCATGAAGACTTCTGCATGGTTCGTCTCTTCTTCAGTGAGATAGCGTTTGAGATCATTATCCCAGATGCGCTCGGCAGCGAACGCGTCAGCGGCCAATGTAAGCCCGATCACGAGCAGAAGAGAACTGAGTCTTAGGTGAGCGAACATCCATGCTCCTTGAGTTTGTTGTCAAGGCGGCGCTGGATATCGTGCATCACCTCTTCTGAGGGGTCTGTCGAGGCCCAGCCAAAGAGGCGAGAACCGCCTCGAAACACCCACCGTTGCCGTTGTTCGACAAAGCTGACCTTGGTCACGTCATCGAGCCGTTTCACGGTAAGAGTAATACGGGACCGATCTTTCCCGTCCGACACGTCGCGTTGAAGAATACCAAAGGCCCGTCCTGTCATCGGGATTTCCAGCCAGTCGGTTTCAATGAGGCCTGCGTCTTTATCGTGTGTGGTGATAGAGCGGTCTTTCACCGCTTCAAGGGCAGCTTCCCAGGCATAGTCGTAACTGCAAACGGCAAATCGTTCCTGCATGCCGCTTGTGGAGGCACAAGCTGTCAAGAAGAAGGGTATCAGAAAAAAGCTGAGAGAGCGAAGAGACATTCAGTACGATCCTGCTTTTTCTCGGGGGCTTCCCGCCTGGCGGGAAGCCCCCGACCCTGGTCGTCTAGAAGTACGTCGCGGCTTGAACCAGGAATCCATTTCCATTAAGCGGGCTGTTTGCGTTGCCCAGATCCCCGCCGTTCACCAGCCCTTTGGCATTGTTTTGAGTGTTGAATTGCCAGTCGAATTTGAATACGGTGTCTTCGATCGGCCTAAAGTTCAACCCGAGCGTCAGCCGGTCCAACTCCCTTCGATTACCTAGAGTATTGATCCGAGTGCGGTCGTCGGTGTCGGTGTCCACCTGTTCCCAGCGCACAACTGCCGTAAAGGTCGAGGCATTCGTGAAGTGGCTGGGCGCCCATTTTTTCAGGAAATCAGGCATGAAGTGATAGTTGCCCTGAATGTAGTAGCCTTGCATGCCAGCAGGTCCGATGGGATTGCCCGCAACCCCGGTTGCATCGTTATTGCTGATTCGAGACCAGGCCGACTCTCCAATGATTTCGAATGGGCCTCGCTGCAGGGTCCAGTCGAGGGCGAATATGCTGATACGCCCGGTCCCGACTGTCCCTGCTGACGGTTTGTAGGTACCATGAAAACCGGACCCCGCGACTTCGATGCCCAGTATCGGGCTGAAGGCGACGCGGCCGACAACGGCCTTGTTATCGTCACGGTCCCTGGAGACGCTGCCTCGTGCGCTTCGGACTCCTGCGTCCGTGATGGCGCCTGCGGTCTGACTCATGCCGTTGACTGCATAGACTTCATAGTCCAGCTTGGATTGTGAGGAAGGATAGAGGCTGCCGTAGATGCCGGCGCCTGCTTCGAACCAGGTGCTGGGGATGACGATTCTGGATACCATCGGTCGATCCACGAGATCGTTCAATGGCGAGTCGTGCAGCAAGTTAAACTTACCGACCGGCATCAAGAGGATACCGGCACGGGTGTTGATTGCCTCGTTGACTAGGTAGTCGATTTGCGCAAACTCAATCGTCATGGAGCCATCACCTTGAGCGGCATTCGTCCCGCCTCGCTCGAACTCAAGCTCCGCTGCGAATTTGATGCGGTCGGTGATGTCGGCATAGATAAAGGGAACCAACCGTTGCTGGCCGAATGAATGGCGGCTTGGGTTGTCAAGATTTTGACGAGAGAGGTTGTTGTACATGACGTCGACATAACCGCCGATGGTTGCCTTCGGGGCGCTCAAAAATGGCTTGGCGTAGATCAGTTTTCCTGACCCGGTTGAACCAAATCCAAGAGGGATGCCCTCCTCTCCCTTTCGCGCACCTCTGATGTTGACCATGGGTCCAATTGAACTGGAGGCCGGCGCGGCAGTCGGAGAAGCGCCTTCTTTGTGCTCCATGGCCCGTTCGCTTTTTTCGTATTCCTGTATTTTCTTGTTCACTGCCTCGTCGACTATCTTCTGAATGTCCTCCGGGGTCATGCTCTCAGCCCACACCGGCGTAAACGGCAAAGCTGTAATCACGAGAGCCCCGAGGATTGACCGGATCTTCATCGGCATCCTCCACGGTGAGTAAGGTTGTGGTCTGACTCGGGACTCAAGGGTCTCTGGCCTTCTTTGAATCGGCAACGGTTGGTTATGCATCGGTATGTTGGGCTGTTAGCTCCTTTCGTCGATAGGGTGATCATGATGCAACAGTGCCCCATCCTTTGATGGAAGAGAAGGGGATGACGATGATGCGTTTACAGCGCTTGCACTTGAGTTCCAGGCCTTGTCCGCGCACCTTGGCGATCAATTGACCGCACTCGCAGCGGGTTTCATCGCACTCAGCAGAGTGATGACTCGGGGAAGTGGTACTGACCATAGCGATAGATTTTCCTGCTCAAATGAAATTGAGAACGATTATTAATATCTCAACCAGCGCTCGAAAGTCAAGATCCATCATGTTGCGTGTAAACGGTTGGAGTACAGAGTGTATTAAGTCCAGTCTTGTCCTATAATCCGACCCTTGGATTGTGCAAGGCATGATAAAGGAGCGCATGTATTCCAATCTGTTCGATCATTCGATTCGCATCCAGACAGCCATACTGATATTGCTGTGCGCCGCTTTCGGCGGGTGTGTAGGGGTATCCTCTGGCAAGGAATCAACCGTTGTTACCAGAGCCCAAATGCAGATGGGCACGCTGGTGAAGATTACAGCGGTGGCTCGAGATGAATCCGGTGCACAAGCTGCGGCGACTGCCGGGTTCGCCGAGATCCATCGCCTCGAAGAACTCCTGAGTACCTGGATTCCGACGAGTGAATTGTCTCGCGTGAATGCCTCGGCGGGTGTGATGCCGGTCGCTGTGAGTCCTGAAACGATGGCAGTTGTCCAGGGCGCCATTCAGATTGCAGAGATGACCAGCGGCGGGTTCAACCTCGCCATTGGCCCTGCGGTGGATGCCTGGAATGTGAGTGAAGGTCAACGAATACCGACAGGCTCAGAGTTGGAGGCTCTCCGCCACATGGTGGATTTACACGCGGTTCATGTTGACGCACAGACGCAGACGATTTTTCTTGAGAAAGCTGGGATGCGGATTGATGTGGGTGGGATCGGCAAAGGATATGCGGCGGATCAAGCAGTGGCGGTGATGAAGAAAGCCGGAGCGTTGGCAGGGATCGTAGCCCTCTCAGGGGATATTCGAACATTCGGACGGTTGCCCGGGGGGGGGAAGTTTCCCGTCGGTATCCAACATCCACGCAAAGAGGGAGAGGTGCTTGCCTTCATCGACTTGGAAGATGAGGCCATCTCAACGGCCGGCGACTACGAACGATTTTTCGAGCGTGAGGGTATTCGGTATCACCATATTCTCAATCCGCGCACGCTCCAACCCGCGCGCGGTTGCCAGAGTGTCACGGTAATTGCCCGCGAAGGCATCTGGGCGGACGGGTTGGACACTGGAATTTTTGTCATGGGGGCTGAATTGGGCATGAAGCTTGTCGAAGCGTTGCCAGATGTGGAGGCCATTATTGTCGATCATGAAGGCTTGGTCCATGTGTCTTCAGGGTTGCGGAATCGGATTCGTAAGCCGTGAACCAAAAGGCCAGTGGTCAGCGGTCCAATCGATAGTTCATGGGAATCTTGATCGTCATGCGCGACTGTCCCAATGGATGCGGCAAATGGAATGGGGCGGCTTGTCGCATGGTTTCAACCGCGGCTTCGTCGAGCGCGATGTGCCCCGAACTCAGAAAGACCCCAACTTCACTGATGCTCCCGTCCTCGTCGATCACAGCTTTGACCACGACTTTCCCTTCAGCTCGATCGACTCGAGCCGAGGCGGGATAGCGTTTCAATTCTTCCATACGACGTAAAATCGCTTCAGAGAGCCAGCTGTAGTCACGCTTAGCCGGTACGACGGATGGTGCCGGAGAAATGGCTGCCATCTGGGTTTGCGCTGAAGTGTGTTCAGATTGTGGAGTCTGTTCGACGGCTGTGGATTGCGCGCTTGATGGTCCTGTCACGGCATCAGTAGAGGCGGAGACGGCCGTTGATGAGTCGTCTGTTTTTGGACCAGGCGCAGTTTCGGTGGCGATGGGTGCAATGACCTCATGTCTGATCGGTTCGGCTGGTTGCACAGTGTGAGCCGCTGATGGTGAGGGAGTTGTGGGTTGTGGTGGGGAGGGGGCCGCCTGTTGTCTAAGCGTTTGTGTCGGCGTACCCCGCTGCAGGGGGGGAGAGGAGGTCGATGTCGTCGATGGAGCTGATCTGGCAGGAGCCTGGGTTGAGGATGATGTGGCTGGTTGAACAGGTTGAGCCGGCGACACCATGGCCACGTTCCACTTGAACGCGTCTTCCTGCGGCGCGAGTTGAACGTGCTTAATAAGGAGGATCGCTATGAGAGCCACGGTTCCGTGGAAGAGGACGGAGATCAACCACCCTTGGACATGGGATTGCTTGTAACCTCCGGAGCGAAGTGGCGCCTCAGCGATCACAGTCGGATGACCTCCAGGCTGACCTGTTGAAATCCTAATCCTCGCACCTCATCGACCACCGACACGAATCGTTCAAGTAACGTAACTTTATCTGCCCGCACGACGACCGACGATTCCCGAGGCTCCGCAGTCAGCGCACCTTGAAGCCCTCCTTCAGGGACGGCCCGGTCGTTGAGAAAGAGCGCGCCGTCGGCCGTGAGGGTGATGACGATGGGAGCCTCTTTGCGATCGCCGACCTCCTTGGCTTTTGCCAAATTCACCGGAATCTGCCCGCTGCTGATAAACGTGGCGGTGGTCAGTACGATGACCAAGAGAACCAGCATGACGTCCACAAGGGGAATGACGTTGATTTGGTCAATGTCCCGTTGCATGTTGTTCCTTATGTCGGGCAAGGAGCTCGGCCACTTTCCGTCGGAGTACGTTGTTCATGACGACGCAGGGAATCGCGACCAGTAGTCCGACCGCCGTGGCCTTGAGCGCAAGGCTGAGCCCGATCATGATGGCATTGACCGCCATGGTTCCAGAGGTCCCCATCGTATGGAATGTGAGCATGATACCAAGCACAGTGCCTAGCAGGCCAATATACGGAGCATTTGCGGCGACTGTGCCGATAATGACCAGGTGTTTGGTCAGCGCCATCTCCAACCCCAGGCTGTTAGGGTATTGTGTCAGATCGACACGACGGTAAAAGAGCCACCGTTCCACCGCGATGGCCACCGTCCAGACACTGAGCGCTAATAGGAGCCCAATGACTCCATAATCGACAAGGTTTTGTAACCCATTCATAGGCAAGGCCTTCGTTCCTTCATTATTCACAAACCGGCAGGTCAGGAACTGCCGTGAACCTCTATCAATGCCAGATCGCGAAAAAGCCTGTCAATGTTTTCGTGTGATCGGTCGGATTGACTCGCATGCCTATCCGGCGGGCTTTTCCTGACGAAAGAGCACGGTATGGGTTGCCAGGACACGAAGTTCTACTGCCGTACCTGCCTGATAGACGCTCGTGGAACCTTGGCTACTATGAACGATTTGACCTGAGGGGAGACTGACCGTATACAGATTTTCTGATCCATGAAATTGGCGGGAGAGGACGCGCGCGCGCGCGCCCTTCGTGGGGATAAGATGGATATCGTCGGGCCGAATCATAACGACCACATTGGTGCCATCCGCGCATTCGATGGTATCGGGAAACTCTCCTAGTTCGGTCTGGACCAGGCCGTGGGAGACAGTTCCAGGGATGAAGTCTGCCTGACCGACAAAATCGGCGACGAAGGGTGTGGCCGGCATGTGGTACATCATTTCCGGCGTATCGAGTTGTTCCAAGCGGCCCTGGTTGAGCACGGCGATTCGATCGGCCATGGCAAACGCTTCGTCATGATCGTGTGTGACGAGCACAGTGGTTGTCTTTGTCCGTCGTAAGAGATCGTGCAATTCTTGGCGCATGCGCCCGGCCATGTCTGGGTCCAAATTACTGAATGGCTCATCGAGCAGCAAGACGACGGGATTCTGGACGAGGGCGCGAGCCAGTGCGACCCGCTGTTGCTGGCCGCCCGATAATTCGTGAGGATATCGTCGTTCGAATCCCTCCAGCCCTGTGAGGCGTAACATCTCCTGGACTCGCGGTGCGCGTTCGCTCCGGGCAAGATGATGGAGCCCGAAGGCGATGTTGTCTTGGACGCGTAGGTGGGGAAACAGCGCGTATTCTTGAAAGACCATTCCGACGTGCCGACTCTCCGTCGGGATCATAACGTCCGGTGACGAGACGAGTTGTCCGGATAAGAACAGTTGGCCGGAGCGAACCGGTTCAAATCCTGCGATCGCCCGCAAAATGGTCGTCTTCCCGCACCCCGAAGGACCCAGCAGGCAAAGAATTTCCCCTTCTCTAGCCGCGAAGGAAATTTCCTGGACCGCAGGGCGCCCGGTTTCGTAGGCGCAAGAGACATGACGCAATTCCAAGACCGACGAGGCCGGCGTAAACAGATTGCCCTGGAATGTGCTTTCACCAGAAGGGCGGGGTGCGGTGGAGTGGTCGGAGATCACAGCATCACGATCCTTCCTCTACCAGGATGCTGAAAAAGTCCGCCAGCTTCGTTCTCGGCTCACCGAAATCCTCAACGTACTCTCTTGGGGTACGCCTCCGGTTTCGACTCGCCTGCGGCCTTGCTGGACGGTCTTTTCGAGCATCCTTCGCGGTGCTTTCCTGTTGCCCCACACGTGTGGCCATCGAAGTTCTCGCTTTCTCAACATAGCTTTTCAGCATCCTGCTACGCTGCGCGCCAATCTTTCGAGACCAACAAAGCCAGTGCCGGGAGACTCAACAAGACAATGAGGAGCGCGGAGGGAGCGGCCAGTTGATAATATTCCTCGCTCGCTTCCATCCAGACGCGAATGGCCAGGGTGTCAAACCCCACCGGCCGCAACAAAAGCGTCGCAGGTAACTCCTTCATTGTCTGTAAAAACATCAAAACCCAGGCGACGACAAATCCATTCCGAATAAGCGGCAGTGTGACCCGCCGCCAGGTGTTGCGCATTCCAAGGCCTAGCGTGCGCGCGACTTCCTCTAGATTCGGCGACATCTGCTGGAGCGCCGGTTCCAGTGACTGGAGCCCGGCCGGGAGAAAATGGATCACATAGGCGACGATGAGGATGAGCACGGAGCCATAGAATACCGGGGCCAGCTTAGTAAATAGAACAAGGACGGCTAATGCGGCCACCGGTCCTGGAAGCACATAGCCGGCATAAGCGGCTTGCAGGCAGCCTAGGTTCAATAGCGTCGGGCGGCGGCTGGCGAGATAGGCAAGCGGTAAGCCGATCAATACGCCACCAGTGGCGGCACAGGCGGCCAGAATACCACTGTTCCAGATAAACCCGAAGAACCGGCTGTCGAGCGTCGCCTGCGCCTCAGGCGAGAGGCTCCATTGAATTAAGAGTGAGGTTGGAAGGGCAAAAGCTGCGCCGACGATCAATCCGAGATAACCGGTAACGGCCATGGAGCCGAACCAGCCATAGCGGCGCCGTTGTGGAGCTCGGTAGCGGCCGGTGGTCTGATAAAACCGGCTTCGTTGTCGGAACCATCGTTCCGTGATCAGGAATATCAGTGCGAGTACGACCAACAGCAGACTTAAGATGCTCGCTGCGGTATTGTCGGACCGTCCCGTCATCTGCTGGAACACGGCGTAGGTGAGCGTTTGGTAGCGGAGTAACGACACGGCGCCGAAGTCCGACACGACGTACAAAATAACGAGCGCAATCCCCGCAGCAATCGAAGGGCGCATCAACGGCAGCGTCACTCGCCACAGGGTCGAGAGACGGGAGACACCGCTGGCCCGCGCCACTTCTTCAAACGACACATTCATGCTGAGAAGCGCACTCCGGCTGAGGAGGTAAACGAAGGGAAAGGTGTCCAATGCCATAACAAGTGTTGCGCCCCAATAACTATGGGGAGAAAAGACTCTGGCCTGGGGCCCGGCCACGAGTTGCCAGAGATGTTCAACGGGGCCGCCGAATCCTAGGAGATAAGAGTACACATAGGCCAGCACATAGGTCGGCATCGCCAAGGGAAGAACCAGAGCGCCTTCCCACAATCGGCGACCGGGGAAGTCCACACGTGTCACCAACCAGGCGGTTGAGACGCCCAGGATTAGCGTGATGATCGACACGCTGCCGGCCAGCGAGACGGTGTTGAACAGGAGCTCGGGAATGCGCGTTGCCCACAAGCGGCTCCAAACGGCCGGATCAGCCGAGAGGGCCTGCGCAGTGACATAGCCGAGCGGCAGCAGAATAATTCCCGCCGTCGCCAAGACAACGAGTTGCAATGGCGAAGCAAGTTGGTGGCGAATCGTGCTCACGACGGGTCCCTTCGAGTTACCGGAGACCCACTTGTTCGATCAGCGTGAGCGTCGGCTCGCGCAGTTCGGCGAGTTTGGAGAGGGGGACCAGTGCCGCGCGGAAACTCTTACGTTCCACGAGGGCCGGATCTGCCTTCACGTCCTGATGGAGGGGATATTCCTTGTCAAGTTCCGCAAATAACTTCTGCCCCGCCTGGGCGACTAAGAATTCGACGAGCAGCTTGGCGCTGTCGAGGCGCTTGGTTGTCTTGATCACACCGACGCCCGCGACGTTCATGATCGCTCCCATGCCGCCCTCTTGCTGATCCGGCATCACCACTGCAACCGGCGATCCTGGCTGAGCGGCCAGATGACGGTACACGTAGTAGTGATTGACGATACCCAACGCGACTTGTCCTTTGGCCACGGCATCCACGATCTGCGAGCTTTTCTGGTAGACCTGGCTGTCTGCATTGGTCTTGAGGCCTTGCAGGAACTGTTTGGTCTTCTCATCACCATGGGTTGCGCGGATGACCGACACGCCTGCTTGCAGATATTCACTGCCGGAATTTGGAATCGCAATCTTATCTTTCCATTTCGGATCGGCAAGGTCGAGGAGGGACTTCACCTGGTCCGGTTTGACCATCGTGGTGTTATATACCACGATCCAGAATCGCCCGGAGAGTCCCACCCACGCATTGTCCGATGCGCGAAACTGCGCCGGGATGGCTCGTTCGACTTCCCGCATATTCAGCGGGTGGAGGAGCCCTGCTGTTCGGGCCAGTTCCAAACTGCCGGCATCGTTGGTGATCAGAAGATCGGCCGAGGTGCGATCACCTTCAGCCTTTAGTCTATTGAGCAATTCTGTCGTGCCCGACGATAACAACTCGATGTGAATGCCGGTAGTTGCCGTAAAGGCGTCGAGCACCGGCTTGATAAGCCGCTCAGACCGACCGGAATAGACGATGAGCGAATCGGCGGCAGGGGCGGAGGGTACGAAGGTCCAGGCGGCGCAGAGCACAATGAAGCTCGAAAGGATTATTTGGCGCACTGTGGGCATTGAACATACAAATGACATGGGGAAATCCTTATGGAATTGAAATTGATAAGCTGTCTCAAAATGATACTAAAAAAAAGGCGATTCGTCAATGACGGCAGCGAGAACAGAGGCCGTAGAGCTCAAGTCGGTGGGTTTTGATGGTAAATCCGTTTCTGGTGGCCACTTCTTCCTGGAGCCGCTCAATTTCTTCGTTTTCAAATTCCACGATTTTTTCACAGCCGGTGCAGATGAGGTGATCGTGGTGGCCTTTGTGCGAGACGTTATCGTATTTTGTCTGAGAGCCGAAGTGTCGGGCTTGTGCGAGGCCCGCGTCGCAGAACAGATTGAGCGTTCGGTAGATGGTCGCGAGTCCTAGGTGAGGATCGGACTTGGCCAGCTGGTGATACATCGCCTCCGCGGTAATGTGTTCTTGCCGGAGAAAGGCGCTTAGAATCAATTCACGTTGCCTCGTGAGCTTGAGCTGATGCTTGCCCAGGTGCTCCTTGAGGGCCTGCATTTCCTTAAGATGGGTATTTGCCAAGATGGGCCTCCGATGGGGCTCTATTAAAAACGAAACTGTCCGACTGGTCAAGGGGGTCTTATGGCATAGGGTGCCGAGAGAAAGAATTGACGGAGATCTCCGGCGCTGCCTATAGTGGAGGCTTCCACAAAGCGGAACGCGCGCGCGAGTATCAGAATGCGGACACCCAATCAGATTACGGTCGACCGGGCTCTGTTGCTCTATGTTCTGCATCTGACGGAACCTCACGGATTGCTCAGCGATGTGAAGCTGCAGCAACTGTGTTTTTTGTGCGAGCTGCAGATGTTCGGCAAGGGCTTCAAAGGCTTTCACTTCGAGTTTTTTCGATTTGCCTATGGGGCCTTCAGCAAGGATCTCGATAACGACTTGATGTCGCTACGCCGAAAGGAACGGGTGGAAAATTTCACGCTGTCCGACCAGGCACAGGAAGAGGTCATTCCGTTGCTGGAGAAAAGCATTGAGGGAATGGAGGCGAACGAGAAGGTCGCGGAGATTCTGAAGGCGGTGGTAGCGGTTTATGGGCCTCAAGATAGCGGGACCATCACCCAATCGGTCGAGTCAGTTGAATTGAGCACTCCAAAGCAGCCGGAATTCAAGATCCCGATCCGCGATATTGTGTTCCATACGACGATCTTGGTGCCGTCTCGCATCGAGGTACAGGCGGAGTTCACGCTGCCAGCCGCGAGCTTGGCCAAGTTGAATCAGGCGATGGGCTATTAGTCCCTGCAGCCTGCTAGAGCTTGTAGAGTTCGCCGTATTTCTTTTCCACATAGGATAAGAACGGTTCAGGGTCGAGACTCTTTCCCGTCACGCGTTGGGAGAGGTGATCCGGCGTGAACATCCGGCCCCAGCGATGAATCTTTTGTCCGAGCCAACGCCGTAACACCATCAATTGTCCTGCCGCAATTTCATCCTCTAGATGGGGGATCTCCAGTTTGGCCTGCTCATAGAATTGAACAGAGTAGAGATTGCCGAGCGTGTACGTCGGGAAATAGCCGAACGCGCCGAACGACCAGTGCACATCCTGCAGCACGCCTTCTGCATCGTTGGAAGGGGCGATGCCAAGGTATTCCTCCATTTTCTGATTCCAAATTCCCGGCAAGTCCTCCGGGCGCGTCCGTCCTTCGACAAGGTCCTGCTCGATTTCGAAACGCAACATGATGTGGAGATTGTAGGTGAGCTCATCGGCTTCGACTCGAATCAGCGACGGCTTCACGCGGTTGATCGCCGCGTAGAATTGTTCCACATCGAGGTCGCGCAATTGATGATGAAAGGTTTGCTGGAGCATGGGGTAAAAAAATCGCCAGAACGGTCGCGACCGGCCCACGCAATTTTCCCACATGCGTGACTGGCTTTCATGAATCCCGAGCGAGACCGAATCGCCCAGCGGTGTACCGAAGTAGCGGGGGTCGAGACCTTGGTCGTACAACCCGTGGCCGCCTTCATGGATACAACTGAACAGGCAGGATTGGAGATCGTGTTCGTGTACACGGGTGGTGACGCGCACGTCTGTTGGATGAAATGACGTCGTAAAGGGATGGGCCGACAGGTCGAGGCGCCCCCGTTCGAAGTCGTAACCCATGGCGATCAAGACCATCCGGCCGAACTCCAATTGGCGGGCCTGATCGAAGGTATGAAAGAGCATCGTATCGTCGACCTGAACCGAACTCTGTTGAATCTTTTTGAGTAGCGGGACAAGGCGTCCTTTGACCTGTGCGAACAATGGCCGCAAGGCCGCGATGGTCGATCCCGGTTCGTACACATCGAGCAGGGCATTGTACGGCGAGTCTTCGTACCCGAGGTATTCGGCCTCTTCTCGCTTGAGCGACAAGACCGTGCGGAGATTCGGGAGGAATTGTGAGAAGGCCTGATTCTCCTTGGCCTCCACCCACACTTGTTGCGCCAGTGAGCATTCCCGGCTGAGCTTGATGACAAAATCGGAGGGTAGCTTCTTCGCGCGGCGATAGTCACGCCACACTTCGCGGAGCAACGATCGAGAAGGTTCATCCCAGCCTTTGCCAGGGGTATCGCGGATTTCACCGGTCTCTGGATCGACCCAGGTGGTGAGCAACTGCTCGACTTCCGGCGACACAAACTTCTGGTGCGCGATGCCCTGGAGCGTCGAAATCTGTTCGGCGCGGGCTTCGCCTCCGCCAGCCGGCATGTAGGTTTCTTGGTCCCACGAGAGGAGCGAGGCCGCGCTGTTAATGCGCTGGATCTCCAAGAGTCTGGTCGTCAAGGCGTCAACAGTCTTCAGGGTGTTCACAGTCGAGTGTCTCCTTCAGGAACCGTCATGCTATGATGCGCGCCGCATCGATGAATCAATTCAGCGTAGTGTACGCAACCGACCGATCGTTTTTCAAACCCAGGATTGCACAGACCGATGAAGACACTGGTCTCTGAAGATATTGAAGCCTATGCCCAAGCCCACTCCATGCCGGAGTCGGATCTCTGCCGTGCCTTGCGGGAAGAGACTCAGCGGCGTATGGAGGCTCCGCAGATGCTTGTTGGCCCGCTCGAAGGGGCCTTTTTGAAAATGATGACGCAGCTCGTCCAGGCCACCAACGTACTGGAGATCGGCATGTTCACCGGCTATAGCGCCCTCTGTTTCGCCGAAGCGTTACCGGCTGATGGGACGGTGATCACGTGCGAAGTCGATGAGGAGTCGGCGGCGCTTGCGCGTCGGTATTTCGCGCGTTCGCCGATCGGCAAGAAGATCAAGATCCGCATGGGGCCGGCGCTCGAGACGATGCGACATCTCAAGGGATCGTTCGATCTGATCTTCATCGACGCCGACAAAATCAACTATCTGAATTACTATCGGCGGTCGCTGGATCTGCTCGCGCCGCAGGGCGTCATTTTAATCGACAACGTGTTGTGGGACGGGGACGTGCTGAAACAACCGCCGCCGGATGAGAAGACGGCGGCCATTCAAGAACTGAATCGAGTGGTCGCAGCCGATCCGTGTGTTACAGCGGTTCTGGTGACAGTTAGGGATGGGGTTTTGGTGGTCAGGCGGGCAACCTAGATTGTCGACTATTGAAGAGGTGTTCGTATGCGAAACCAAGAATTGGTGGGGATTCTTAGGCAGGGTGTTCAGGTTTGGAATAAATGGAGAAGAGCAAATCCTCAAATCCAACCAAATTTGGACGGATTAGACTTCTCTCGGGACCTCAAGGATCTCCAAAAGGCAGATCTTCATATGACCTCAATGGAAGGAGCCTGGTTTAACGGAGTTAACCTGAGCCGCGCTAATTTGAGCCACTCGAGCCTGAGGGGTGCAAACCTCTATCACGCTAATCTAAGCCACGCAACCCTAAATGGCGCCTGGTTGAGTCAGGCCAATCTTCTATACGCTAACCTGACCGGAGCGATTCTCAACGATGCGCATCTCGATTATGCCATGCTTGCTGAGGTGAATTTGAAGGGTGCTTCCCTTAGAGGATGTGAGGTTTATGGAATTTCCGCGTGGGGTATTCAAGGAACGCCCAAAGACCAATCCAATCTTCGGATGACCCTCAATGTCAATTGGACCCCCAATAGTCTGGAAATAGATGAATTTTGTAATATTCCCAATCTCGAGTCTGCGCACCTCATGTACTCGTTGCTCGATCATAAGAATGTTGGGAACATGATCAGTACCCTCGCGGAGCGAGGGGTGCTTCTCCTGGGTGGTTTTAAGAATGGCGGCCTTGAAACTTTGCAGGCCATTGAGGCTGTTCTCAAAAAAAGGGACTACCTCTCGTTCATTTTCGATTTCGATAGGCCGCCTGCCCGAAATTTAACAGAAACTGTGCTGACACTGGCTGGTTTGTCAAAGTTCGTAATCGCCGACTTGAGTGGACCGTCTGTTCCGAAGGAACTTGAGGCAATTATTCCTCGTTTTAAGATTCCAATTGCCCCAATTATTCAAAAAGCTCGGCGTCCTTATGCCACCTTTAGCGACTACGATGAGGAACAGCATGTGTTGGAGGTAGAGAAATATTCAGATCTGCAAGAGCTATTGGGGCCAATACTGTCGAGAGTGATAGAGGCTGCGGAGGCGTATCACGCCAAGCGGAGGGAGGTCCTGAAGAAGAAAAAGCGCACGTAGGCGCAAGGTCTTCACGATCAATGCCTGAGGGTTTCCCCTAGCTCAAGGAATAGCATTGTTATATGATTTACCCCTGAAGGCTTAAAATCCTATTCTCTATCAAATGCCACTCCGACAAGGGTTGTGTGCCATGACAGATCATCTCTGCCGCTCATTCTTGAAGAGGAATAAATGATGCTGAGGAGCGATGCATGAAGCCTCATGCCTTTGTCGCGATGCCGTTTGGCGTGAAGAAGGATAGCCAAGGCGCCGAGATCGACTTCAATCGCGTCTATACCGAGCTGATCAAGCCTGCGCTCGAAGCCGCGGGCCTGGATGTGTTTCGTGCGGATGAAGAGGAACGTGCCGGTGACATCCGCACGGATATGTTCCAAGAACTCTTGATCGCCGATCTCGTGGTGGCCGACCTCACGCTGGACAATCCCAACGTCTGGTACGAATTGGGTGTGCGTCATGCGTTGCGCGCGCGAGGTGTCGTGCTGATTTATGGCGGGCGCGTCACGACCGCCTTCGATCTCTATACTGACCGCAAGCTGCGCTACAACATCAAAGATGGTGTTCCAGATTCCACGACCATAGAACAGGACAAGCAGAGCCTGACCGACATGGTCAAGGCGACGATGGAGTCGTGGCATGGTCGTAAAGTCAGCCCAGTCTATCACCTGATGCCCAATCTTCAGGAGCCGGATTGGAAATCGCTTCGCATCGGCGACGTGCAGGAGTTCTGGCAACAGCATGATGCGTGGGAACGGCGGATCGAGCTGGCGCGCAAGGCCGGTCGCATCGGTGATGTCCTGGTGCTTGCGGATGAGGCGCCGATCGCCGCCTTTCGAGCCGAGGCTTGGATCCAGGCCGGCGAGACCTTGCGAAAAGCTGAACACTTCAACTTTGCCTTGGAACAACTCGAACGAGGGCTCGCGATTGAGCCGCAGAATCTCAAGGGTCTGCGCGAGCAGGGTGTCTGTCTGCAGCGGCTCGCGTTAATGGGCAGGCCAGGCCATTCAGTGGATCGCGCCCGTGACCATTACCGGAAGGTGCTGGAGTTGTATCCACAGGATCAGGAGACGTGGTCCTTGCTCGGTCGTGTCGATAAAGATGCCTGGGTGGCTGCGTGGCGTCAGGCCGGCAAGACGCCGGAGCAGATGCGGGATGAAGCGGCTTACGAAGACGCGTTGATGCGTGCCGCCATCGACAGTTACGCCACGGCCTATCGCAGCAATCCCAGCCATTATTATTCCGGCATCAACACACTGACATTGATGCACCTCTATCGACATCTCACGAACGATTCCCGTTACGACCGAGAAATGAATACCATGGCAGGGGCCGTGCGATTTGCGGCTGAATCCGAGTCGGATGGGCAACAGCTTTACTGGTCTAAGGCGACTCTTGGAGAGCTGGAGGTGCTGGTCGGTACGCCGGAGACGACAAAGATCGCCTATAAGGAAGCTATTGCGAAGAATGACAAGAACTGGTTCGATCTCAACTCTAGCCGTGCCCAGTTGCAGCTGCTCAAAGACCTAGGTTTCCGTCCGGAGAATGTCGATGCTGGGATCGCCACCTTCGACCGCGCCTTGCAGAAACTGGCGAAGCCCGAAGATCGTCGGCAACCGCGCCGGGTCTTCCTCTTCAGCGGCCACATGATCGATGCACCCGGAAGACAGCCTTCGCGTTTTCCTGCGGAAAAGGAATCGGTCGCGGCACAAGAAATTGCCGAAGCCTTGGATAATCTGAAAGCCGGCCCCGAAGATCTTGCACTCACGCAGGGCGCCTGTGGCGGCGATCTGTTGTTCACCGAGGCTTGTCAGCAGCGAAGGGTAATGGTTCAGTGGTTGCAACCGTTCGATGAGCCGGAGTTTATCGAAAGATCCGTGGTCTGTTGTAGCGAAGCCTGGCGTCATCGGTATCTCAAGGCCAAAGCGGCCCTGACCATCACTCCCGGCGTTCGCACAGCGCCGGCAGAACTCGGCCTGCCACTGAAGGGCGTCGATCCCTACGAGCGCTGTAACCTCTGGCTCCTGTATACGGCTTTGTCGTATGGCATTAGCAAGGTTCAATTCGTCTGCCTCTGGGACAGTGGCGGCGGCGATGGTCCCGGCGGCACGGCGCATATGTATCAGGAAGTGAAACGGCGGACTGGGCAGGTGACGTGGATCGACAGCCGAAGCCTCTAGGGCATACTCCATCCGTAGACACCCGTGAGCAGGCTCTACGAACCGGAAGAGACATATGCCATCTTGTGAGAAGAAGGTGAATAGAGAAAGCCGTTCGTATAGCACAGTGCCAAATGGGCCCTATGCCTCCCTGTACGAGCGAGCATGTGTGCAGGGAAGAAGGCCTGTTGTTGTGAAGAGGAGGTCCAGGTCACGATGAAGATATTCCTAGGGTTCTCATTCCGCGATGAAGACAAGGAGATTGTGGAACTGGTGGATCAACTAATAGCCAGTCATCTTGTTGAAGTGAAAACAGGGGAGCGTTTGGGAGGGGACCAATTGACTCCTGCCGTCCAACGGCGCATCGAAGATAGTGATGCGCTCGTAGGTGTTCTCACCAGACGAGATATAAGACAGGATGGCAAGTGGACGACGCATCAATGGGTGCTTGATGAAGTCGGATGGGCCAGGGCGAAAAACCGGAAGGTGATCGCGTTGATAGAGCAGGGTGTTGACCACGGAGGAATGTTCCAATCTCACGAGCACATTTCTATGGATAAAGACAGGCCACTCAAAGCCTTGTTGGATCTCTCTAATACCATAGGGGTATGGAGACAAGAATTAGGTCGTACTGTGAAAGTGCAGATCATGCCGGATGCGATTGCGAGAAAAGTTGGGGATGGCGGTGATGGATTACGGTGCCGCCACCGCCTGTGGCTGGGAGGTGCATACTCACCGTGGCAGGACTTGACCCCTCAGCCTGAAGCTGGAGGCACGTTTGTTTTTGTCAACGGAGTCCAGGACGAACACCTCATTCAGGTACAAGTTCAACAGACGACCAAGTTGTGGCAATCGGTGGCCACCTCACAATGGATCCAGGTTACGTTGAAGTCCGGAGGTGCTGGCGAATGACAATACAAATTAAACAGGAGACAATGCCTAAAGGTAAGGATTGGTGGGAATGGTCAGTGTGGCTCGAGGGGGCGAAAAAAGAACTCGATGCCATTGATCATGTTGTGTACACGCTTCATCCGACTTTCTCCAATCCGGTCGTGCGGGTTGCCAATCGAACGACAGGGTTTCGAATAGATTCTTCCGGATGGGGAGAATTCACCATTTACCTTCAGGTGAAAAATAAAGATGGCTCGATGAACAAGCGGCAGCATTACCTGAAGCTTAACGACCCTGATATCGGCAAGGCCAGATCGAACCAAAAGAGCAGAAGGACTTCTTCGGCGAAAGGGCCGCTACGTCGCAGGGTCTTTGTCTCCGGCGGCACAAGAGATGTCGAGGCTGTTCATGCGGTCCGCAAGGTGTTCTCGGAACAAAACTTCGAGGTTGTGGGGCCGCAAGATGTCAAGGGTGGGCAGGAACTGCAACGGTCAGTGAACGATATGATCGCACAGGCTGATGTTGCTGTTTTTGTGATATCTGGGCGACCGAATCTTTGGTTGAACGAGGAAATCAAAGCTGCAGTCAAAGGGGGTGTGCGGCATATTGTGCCCCTCGTAGTGGGCACAAATGTGGAGATGCCTGATACGTTGAAAGACAAAAGTGTTGTCCGAGTTGAGAGTCCTTCGGCTGTCGGAGATATGGCAGAGGCGATCCTCAAGCAATCGCTGGGGAACAAATAACGTCTCGCTCCAAGGTGTAAGAACGCTTAGAGGACGGCGAAGCCAAAAATCTTAAGGGCCAAGAATTAGAGTTCGAATTAAGTCAGATGGAAATGGGCTGGGAGTGCACGTATTCGCAGGTCTGCGCCATGAATTTTAGGCAAGGTACTGCCATGGCTCAGCCTGCCACGGTTAGCGCCTTTTCTGTCACGACCAGACGGAGTTTCAAGCCACTCACGAATTATGCACTACTTAGGAGGAGGTATGAGCGAGAAATTGAAAGCGCGCATCATCTCCCCTGGGGCCAAGAAAATCTTGGCTCTCGACGGTGGTGGGATTCGTGGGATGATCACGGTAGAGGTGTTAGCGGAAATTGAGAACCTGCTGCTCAAAAAAACTGGTCGCGGGAAAAACTTTCGGCTGGCGGACTATTTTGATTTCGTCGCAGGCACCAGTACTGGCGCGATCATCGCGGCCTGCATCTCGGTTGGCATGACGGTGTCAGAAATCCGTGAGTTTTACCTCAGGAGTGGCAAGGAGATGTTCGATAAAGCATCTCTGTTGAAACGCTTTCGCTACACGTACGAGGATGAAAGACTAGCCGAGAAGTTGCAAACGGTCTTCGGAAAAAATACGACACTGGGAAGTGACAAGCTGGACACGGTACTGATGATGGTCATGCGGAATGCCACGACCGACTCGCCTTGGCCGATATCGAATAACCCTTTTGCGAAGTACAACCAACGGCTACGCGAAGACGGCAGTCCGCGGGACAACTGCAATCTCGATGTTCCGCTGTGGCAGCTGATCCGGGCAAGTACAGCGGCTCCCGTCTACTTTCCTCCGGAAGTGGTGAAGGTAGGCAGCCAGGAGTTCGTCTTTGTGGATGGCGGTATTACCATGTACAACAATCCTGCCTTTCAGGCGTTTCTGATGACGACGGTTGCCCCCTATAAGATGGAGTGGCCGGTTGGTGAAGACAAGCTGCTCGTCGTGTCGATCGGTACCGGCACCAGTCCGCAGGCGAATGCTGATCTGGAGCCTGGCGAGATGAATCTCTTATACAACGCAACATCCATTCCCTCTGCCCTGATGGGTGCGGCGTTGAACGAACAGGATTTGCTTTGCAGGGTATTTGGCCGTTGCCTTGCAGGTGATGCACTGGATCGCGAAGTCGGGGACTTGAAGAACGCGAAGGGCCCAGTCTGGCCGAACAAATTGTTCACCTACCTGAGATACAACGCAGAGCTGACGTCTGAAGGATTGAAGAAATTAGGGTTGCCAGGAATCAAGCCGGAACATGTCCAGCAGCTTGACTCGGTTGAGCACATTCTCGAGTTGCAGCAGGTCGGGCAAGCTGTTGCCAAGAGCGTGAAGTTCGAACACTTTGAGCGATTTGTGTGACTGCAGTGTTGCCCTGTGCTCTCGAAAAGTTGTGTCGCGGCCTGACCGGGGTCAATTGCCATCAGAACTGCTGAGCAGCAAGGTCTTCCAGCCTAGAAAGCGAGCCCGGATCACCATTCGCGACCTCAATATGCCGTACCCATTTTGATACAGTGCCGTATCGTTTTAGATTCTCCCTCCGATTGTTGCCCGCGGTCTCGCAATCGTTCAAGGATTCCCTCTCTCAGTCCATGATCAGTTCATTTTGCAGAGAAATGCCTGTATTTCCCTTCAGAAGCTGGGTCCGAAGCTGAAATTGAGTACAACTCTTCCCTCAGATATTCCGCTGGCAAGATGTTTGCGTCATTCACCATTCTGAGCTCCAGAGTAAGTCGATGCTTATTACGGTTGAAAACATCGTCGAACTCATGGAACATACGCAGGGCCCTAACCGGCTCAAGCGGTTCAACTAGCCGTAGATCGGGCGCGTAGATTTGGGGTGAGCGTAATTTCCCACACACAAGGAGGGCGATATGGCCAAGCGAGCGGTGCTCATCGGTATCAATCGGTATCAGGTTCCCGGAGCGGACCTGCGGGGTTGTGTCAACGACGTGAAGAATCTCACGAATGCGCTCACGACCTACTATGGATTTTCAGCCCAAGATATTACGTCACTCACTGATCTGCAGGCGACGAAGAAGGCCATGCAGTCGGCGATTCAGAAACTGATTGCGAGCGGGAAGAAGGGCGATACGCTGCTGCTCCACTATTCAGGCCATGGGGCGAACGTGCCGGACGACAATGGGGACGAAGCGGATCACCGAGACGAGATCTTGTGTCCGACCGATCTCGATTGGAACGATCCATTGCGCGACGATTGGCTCCGTAAGACACTCAACAAATTGCGATCGGGCGTGAGCCTCACGGTGATCATGGACTGCTGTCACTCAGGATCCAATACCCGCGCGTTTACTCCACCGGATGCTCCCATCAAAGAAAGGTTCCTTCCTTGCCCGTTAGACCTGATGGCCACCGAGTCCGGCAGGAAGCTGCGCGGCACGCTTCGTGGTCAGCTGGGAAAGGCTCCGCGAGGGCGGAAAAGAAAGAGCGACATCGTTCATGCCGACATCAAAGAGATGCTGATCACCGGCTGTCGCGATACACAGACCTCTGCCGACGCCCACATCGGCGGTTCGTTCAACGGCGCCTTGACCTACTATCTCGTCGAATCCATCAAGGCTGCCGAGGGCAAGCTGACCTATCGGGAGCTGCATCAGGACACCATCGGGAAGCTCAAGAAAAATGACTTCGATCAAGTTCCACAACTCGAAGGGCAGCGTACGTCATTCGATCGTATGTTTCTCAGCTAGAGAGAGTGTGTAGAGGAGTGTCTAGGGGGGCACCGCCACACTCCTGGTCGATCTATGCCAATAAAGAAGGCGCACGATGAAACCTGCATCTGACACACTCCACGTTTCCGTGTTGCACGGAGATCTCAACCATACCAGCCATCCCATTTTGCTCAGTCACTACGAAGGGGATACCATCGCCGGAGCTGAACGCATTGTGGACAAGTTCGTCGGCAACGGCCTCTCTCAGCGCTACCATTTAGGGCGCTATCCTGGAAAGCCGGGTACGGTTGCTGTCGTGCTGTCCCCGCCCAATGAGATCCAAGAATCCTTGGGTGTGCGGCATGGTGCAATCGTCATAGGGCTTGGCAAGTGGGGTGAATTGACGCCTTCAGCGCTCACCCAAGCGGTACATCAGGGAATGACGGAGTATTGCCTGCATATCAATCAGTGCGGGAGCTCGCCAGACCCTTCGAAGGAACCAGTCGAACTCACGATCAATAGCTTGCTGATCGGGTCCAATACCTCCGCCAACATTGCGGTGGAGGATTCGGTGAATGCCATTGTGCGAGGTGCGGTCTTAGCGAATCGTGCGCTTGCGAATCGCGTGCTCAAGAAACAGGGCGTCGCGCTTCCGCGGGTGACACACATCCAGTTTATCGAACTCTATCTCGATGTGGCGGTCGATGCGGCAAAGTCCGTACACCGTGTGGCGAAGCGCATCGAACGTGAGTTCCAGGCACACATTACGGTCGAACCTCACTTGAAAAAAGGCAAAGGCGGCCAGACGCGGCTCGTTCCGACGAGCAGTCGAGGGTATTGGCGCCGGTGGACCGTTTCCGCGATCCAGGATGCCCCTCCTCCGGCCTCCTTGAGCCTGCCTCCGGTGTTGAAGGATCGTCTCCGCACCATGTTGCAAGAAGACAAGTCGAATGATCCGCAAGTCTGGAGCGCCCTGCTTGACCTGGCCTTTCGAGACCGTGGATCGGCGTTTCGTCCTCCGCACAAACTTCGTTTTCTCGCCCTATCCGACCGGGCCCGAGCCGAAGTGACCGTTCAAGAAAGCCAACCAGAACTCATTGCCCAGCTTATTCAGCGCTCGATCGAGGACAGGGCTTTCAGGCAAGACACCGCGAAGACCCTCTTTGAATTGTTGATCCCACTGGACCTCAAGGACAGTCTCCTCAGCCAGGATAACGTGGTCCTCATTCTCGACGACGTAACGGCCCACTATCCCTGGGAGCTGATGATCGATACGGACGAGCCGCTCTGTGTTCGCATGGGCATGATCCGACAACTTGAAACCGCCGACTACGATGTGCGCGTGCGAGACAGTACGTCGAATAATGTCTTTGTCGTTGGGGACCCCCTCACTCCCTCCAACTATCGGGAACTTCTTGGCGCGAAAATGGAGGCAGAGATCGTTGCATCATTATTGACGCCGCACTATACCGTGACCCATTCCAGACAGCGGCTCGGCGCCGTCGATGTCTTGAACCAACTCGTGGCTCAACCCTATCGAATCGTCCATATTGCCGGCCATGGGTATTACAACGAGGGACATATCGAGACGGCAGGGGCAAAGGCCGGCGTGGTCCTTGACGATGGCCTGTTTCTCACCGCAGCAGAGATTGCGATGTTGGATCCGATCCCGGAACTGGTGTTTCTTAACTGCTGCTATCTCGGGCAAATCGGCGGAGTGCCCTACAATAAGGTGGCCGCCAGTCTCTCTCGTGAATTGATCCGGAAGGGTGTGCGCGCGGTCGTCGCGGCTGGATGGCCCGTTCAGGACGATGCGGCACTGAGTTTTGCGGAAGTGTTTTACAAGGAACTTCTCGCCGGCCAGTCCTTTGGCCGGGCGTTGAAGGAAGCGCGGAAAAAAACCTGGGAGGAGTTTCCAGATTCCAATACGTGGGGGGCTTATCAAGCCTATGGCGATCCGGATTTTTGCCTGAATCAACAGGGAAGCAAAAGCCATATCAACAGTGAGGACGTAACTGTTGCTGCGGAGGAAGTACTCATCAAATTGGATAAACTTTCATCTCTGGCTCATGCAACGGATTCGGCCGCATCGCAACAAACCCTCGTCGATATCGAGAAGGGTTGCCCCCCGGATTGGCTGAAACAGGGCGCCTTCCAGGAGCGACTTGGAGGGGCTTACAGTGAACATGGCCTCTTCAAAGAAGCCATCGAACATTACCAACGTGCGGCTGAAAGTGAAGACACGTCGAGTTCCGCCACGCTTCGTGTCATTGAACAGTGGATCAACCTTGCGGTGCGGCTTGGAGAGAAGGACAACAACAAGGCCATGATCGAAGAGGCCATTGGAAAAGGCGGGCATCTGCTTAGTCTCGCCGAAACAGCAGAACGTCTGAATCTCATGGGAAGCGCGCACAAGAAACTGGCACAGCTTGAGACCGATGCTGAGAAGGTGAAAGATCACTTGATGCAGTCGGCTGCCCACTACCGCAAGGCGGCAAACCGACAACAACATGAGGAAATGGCAGATCCCTATCCGATCATCAACATGTTGGTGATCGAGGCTTTTTTAGGGAAAAAAAATTCTGGAAGTGAATCGTCGCTTTCGACATGCGAGTCTTTGGCGAAGGAGCGTTTCCAGAAGAAACCCAGTGCATGGGACGCGGTCACCATTGCGGATGTGGCACTGATCCGGGCATTCCTCAACCGGTCCCTGCCGCAAGAGCGGGATAATCTGGTAAGGACCTACCGATCCGCGTTTACCGAATCGTCGGCGACCTCACGAGAGCAAGATTCAGCTCTGGCGCAAATGAAATTTGCGAGAAACATCCTCGGCAAATTGTCCTATCCCGATCGGGCGATTGTCGCGTCAGCCATGGAATCGCTGGATTATATCCAACAGCAATTGCAGCCACGTGCCCAAATGGCGGGACCAGCTGCGGGCGAAGCAACACACAAGGGCCAACGTCCTCTCGGTCCAGCATCATCGGCAAAACCGTCTGCACGAAAGAATCCCGCACGAGGGAAAAAGACCGATCGGCCAAACCGCCATAAAAAGAGATAGGCGCGAGGAGATGAACCTAAGGTCTCGTCGAGAATTGATTCACCAGTGTTCCATCACACTACCAAGGAGGATGTTACATGAAGAAGATTACCCCTAAGTCGGCTCGTGAATTTCTCAGCGGCGTGACGCTGCCGTCTCCGACTCGGGCTCGTGGAGGTGTCGAAGGCGTTCGAGAGATCATTGACTTTAATGCACAGAAAAACCAAGCGATGGTAGTGGCCTCAGATATCGTATCGTTCGTGAAAGGGGTCTCCAACGAACGACGGCAAGACATTGTCAATGCCAGCCTGCTCGCCCAGCTCGTGGCCAACAAAAAAGTGCCTGACAAGACGAACATTATCCAATGGTACAACGCGTATTTCGACGTCCTGGAAAATATTGGATGGGTGATTCAAGACAGAAGTTTTTCTTCCTACACGGAAGAGGCAGACGGCCTTGAAGCCCACGAGGCGATCCTCAAAGTCGCATCGGTGTTTCTCGGAGCCGCCCCGGCTGCGCTTGCAGTCGTGATAGCGACCCTCGAAGCCCTGAAGTCGATGGATTCCAGCAAATCGTGGATGACAATTTTTGATCGCGAAAGCAAACATGTTAAAACTGGACACTTTCAAATTGCATTGGTCGAGCAAGGCGACAATGATCAGTTCTTTGTCTCACTGATGGCCTTTAGCTTAAAGGCAGAGTCGACTATCACCCAGATCCTTTTCTTTAAGATTCGCAACGACGGAGTTGAACTGGAAAAATGTTCCGGAAAGGTCACCATCAACGATGAGGTGCTTTCAAGCATACGAGATCAAGTGAAGCAAAAGATTACGGCCCACAGCAACGACTATATTGCGAAGCTCCCGGATCTCGGATGAGATTGTTGCGCAATCGCTCCTGGTCTGCGTCCTCGCAGGACCCGCGATGCCATCGGATCGGCAGCGGCCTGAGCCCATCGCCTCCATGTAACTTCGTCACCGCAGTCAAGGGTATCGGGGCACGGCAGACAATAACTCCTTGACGGCAGGTGAAAACGGCTGTATTCCCATGGTCCATGACACCTCCCTCCACCAGACTGGCCTATGGGGCGATTATCGCTGCCGCGATCCTGTGGGGCGGATCGATCGTGGCCCAGAAGCTGGCTTTGAGCGGATTCTCCGCGGTTGAAGCCTCAGTCCTACGGGACATCGGCGGGTTGGCGATCCTCCTGAGCACCTGGTGGTGGCAGGAGGGCACCCTGGCCAAGCTGACCAAGGCGGATGTGCGCATGCTGGGACTACTGGGGCTCGGCGTGCTGGGCAACCACTTGCTCATTATGATGGGGCTCAAGTATGTGAGCGGGGCCGTGGGTGGAGTGATCATCGGGGCAAGTCCGGTGGTGACCGCGCTGCTCTCGGCCATGTTGATTCAGGATGTTCCACTGCGCGCCGTGTGGGCGGGCGGTCTCCTGTCGTTTGCGGGTGTGGGGTTGGTCTCCGTGGCGGGGTTCCAAGCCGCAGGCGATCAGCCGTTGCTCGGCAGCCTACTGGTCTTCGGTGGGGTGGTGAGCTGGGCTCTCTACAGTATCGGCAGCCGGCAGATCATGGAGCGGCACTCGGCGTTGACCGTCAATTGGGCGACCCTGCTTGTCGCGACTGTTCTTCAAGTCCCTCTCTTGTGGATGGATCGCAAGATGCTGGATGCAGGACTCGGGTCCGTGACGACGGCGGACTGGATGGCGTTGGGGTATCTGGTCTTGTTCGCCACCGCGATCGCGCAACAGGCGTGGCTGTATGGCGTGAAGGGCGTTGGGCCGTCGCGCGCATCCGTCTTTGGGAATCTCACACCTGTGGCTGCCATTGTCCTGTCTGCGGTGCTGTTGCATGAATCGGTGGGTGCGAGTGAAATCCTCGGCATCGCACTGATCTTGGCTGGGGTGTGGGTGGTTGATCGGCAAACCTCCCGTCTCACGGCCTAGTCGGCTGCTGAAAAAACCCGCCAGCTTCGTTCTCGGCTCGTCGAAATCCTCAACGTACCCCTGAGGGTACGCCTCCGGTTTCGACTCGCCTGCTGCCTTGCTGGATGGCTTTTTGAGCAGCCTCCTCAGATCTAGTCCGTTCCGTCTTTCTTACCTTATAAGGGAATAGCCAGGTTATCTTTCCCTGCGCGCGTCCAACGAGGGGAGTCTGCGACCGCGCGTTGCGCGAGCAAGAAAGATGGCCTGACTATTCCCTTTCCCTCTCGCCCTCGTCTCTGTGATTGCAGTATGATACGGCTCATTTTTTAGGCAAGGAGCCGTGCATGTTGGAACAACGTATCGAAGAAGTGAATAAAGCGAATCGCGCATTCTATGCTGCGTTCGGCAGCCTCGACATCAACGAGATGGATAAGGTTTGGGCGCATCTGGAGTATGTGACCTGTATCCACCCTGGCTGGACATTGCGATCGGACTGGCCTGAGGTTCGAGACTCTTGGGTTCTGATCTTCAACAATACATTTTCCATGACGTTTGTGCTGACTGATGTGACGGTGCAGGTGGCGGGCGATTTAGCCTGGGTCGTGTGCGTGGAGAACATCACCACCCAACAATCCGATGAACCTCAGCAGGCGCAGGTGCTAGCCACGAATCTCTTCGAGCGCATCGGGGATGAGTGGTTGCTGATACATCATCATGGGTCGGCTGTTATGGGATGAGACGGTCCACTCTCTGTGCTCGCGGATCGCGCGCCCTAAGAAGGGCCTCGATCGACGCGCGCAGTGGAGAGAGGAACCGTCCCATCCCATTGTGTAAGAAGTGGGGGAGAGAAAGGGGCGTCGATGGGCGCAGTGGGGGAACCATTCAGCCCTAACCTCCAGGAGATAGGAGAGAGACCAAAATGGGCCTTAGTCTGAAAGAACTCAAGCAGCGCGCTCGTGAATATGTGGAGATTGAAGGCCACACGAAGGTCCTAGCCGTCCGATTCAAACGACGGTTCAAGCTCTTTGGGCGCGAGGATGTGGCGCTGGAAGTCACCACAGACGAGAAAGATGAACCACTTTGGTGGGTGATCGGCGGTACCACTCCCATGAATCTGTACAGTGCGAAGGCATTTCAGGATGTTGATGTTGCCTATTCATTGCACATCGGTCTGGTGCTTCGGATGCAGGACCAACAATTTAGTGAATCTGATAATGCTCCAGCAGACATCGGATATGACGCTTTCATATCGCATGCAACCGAGGACAAGAAGACGCTCGTCAGGCCGCTGGCTGCGGCACTCACGAGACTTCGGTTTCGCGTCTGGTATGACGAATTTGAGCTAAAGGTCGGAGATAGTCTTCGCCGATCAATTGACCGTGGCCTTGCAACCTCGCGTTTTGGAATAGTTGTGCTCTCAAAGTCCTTTTTCGCGAAGAATTGGCCACAATACGAACTGAATGGACTCGTGGCCAAAGAAGTTGATGGAAAGAAAGTCATCCTGCCCGTTTGGCACGGTGTGACTAAGGCTGAGGTTCAAGGATACAGCGCTCCTCTCGCTGATAAGGTTGCCATCGTTACTAAGAAGACTACACCAGCCAAAATCGCTGCCGCACTTGCCAAGGTACTATCTGAGTGACCATCGAACGGGGTGCTAACAAGACGCTTCAAGCAGGAAACGATGGCAGGAACCGTTACCATGTGTGATGGGCTGGAACAACGCTAGGCTTTTAGCGCTGACGCAGTGGACTCCATAATGACGAATATTGCCAGTTCTGCAATTGGGAAGGTCCTAGCCGCTGTTGTTATCCTTGTTGTCGGCGGCTGTGCGACGGTGGCGCAGGTGACTACCTTGTCGGATCAGAGTTGTCGGCACACGTTCGTGGATCGGATGAGTTCAATCCTCGTTGCGCAGGGGGAGAAACAGGAAGTGGCTGATAAGCTCGCGGAGTCCACCACTGCAGTACTCTTAACCGGCTCGCTCGGGCCGCGCCCTTTTCTGGTGGCTTCGCCTTCCGGGGCGGACTACGGATTTTTTGTGGAGCAGAAGTCTTCGGATTGTCTGTTGCGGCTATTCAGCCGGCAGAAGGGCTTTACCCGGTACAGGAACAACCTGACCTACATTGCGACTCGTCAGCTCGATGGGTGTATGTGTGCGGAGTAGGCGAACGTGTCAGAGTGTTCGGCTGAAGAAGGCTCTCAAGATTTTTGAGCGGTAATGGAAGCTTCTTCGGTGCGGAGTTTAACGCCTTGTGTGAATGCTCAGTGGGCATGGCACGCATTTATGCGGAATAATGATTTTCGAGGCGGCTGCGTTGAAAACCCAGGATGTGTCTGATCAATAATTCCTGATTCTGTGTGGTCATCCTGACGAAGCGGGCGTGTAGGCGGTAAGTACCGGCATGATACGGGAGGGGGTCTAGCCACAACACTTCGGCGTAGGTTCTGAAGATGAGCTGATCGGGAAGGATCAGCGTGATCGACAGAACATCGTCAGGGCGGTAGGCCACGTTGACGGTCACGCTAATGCCCCCGCCGCTGATGTTGACGGATTTTTCTATGAACTCACCTTCTGTTGTGTCCGTCTCGGCCTGAATGCTGATCGATAGGACGGTGTTGACGCGAAAATACGCGCGACGGTCTCGTGCGGACGGTTTCGAAGTCGGTGTATCAGGTGCCATACTACGAAAAAGTATAGCAAAGTTCAGAAACGACGGTCGGCCAGAATGTGTTGATGAGGTATCCGAGCGCGCACCGAGGGCAGGCATTCGTAAACTTTCGGCAAGAAATCCCGGATCGTGTGAGGTAGACAGAAATTCGGAATTCCGCATCATAGGCGGATCAGTCTACAAGCCGTATTCTTGAGTGTTCAGTTTACGGCGTCAGCAGTGGCCCTGTTCCGAGTTGAGGGGAATAGTTCCAAAGATTGGTACAAGGTGCAGGCGTTCAGTTTTCGTGGACATGACAGACAACAGGCTGTCGACTGACTTTATAATGCCTGCGCATTGATTCCATGTGCAACGACGACGAGGCAGCGATGTCGATGGGAGATTGCCGGCGATTGGGATGCGATGGGAATCCTCAACCGCCTATTGTCGATGGGCAGAAACACGCCTAAGAACCCTACCGAATTGTTTCTGTGACCGGCTCTATGGCTGAACGATCTATTACGCCGCTCATCGTGGTTGCGCTATTACTGGGGACAGTGTTCGCTCTCCGTTCCCTCACTCCCTCTCTGGTCACGCCGCCGCCTGTTACATCTCCCGTTGCGCTGACTGCTGATATGGTGTCGTTGGTGACGGGCGATGAGCCGATTACAGAGATCTTTACGAAGGCCGGCTGTCCGGTGTGCCACGTGGTTCCAGGTATTTCGGGGGCGAATGGACGCGTAGGACCGCCCCTTTTATTGGGGACCACGGGGCCTGCGCGATTGGCTGATCCGGCATACCGGGGTCAGGCAAAAACGGTGCACGAGTACGTGGTCGAGTCGGTCATCGAACCGGGGCTGTTCGTCGTGCCGGGATATCCGGCGGGGACGATGCCGACCTGGTATGGCGCGAAACTCAATGCGCTTGCGCTGGAGAAGATCGCCTCGTATCTTGAGCGACAAGGAGATCGTACAGCACAGGATGCGCGGTGATCCTCGTCGGATTGGTCGGGGAGTGCGTGGGTGGTGTGGTGAGCGACTATCGCTTGCGCAGGGGGGTCACATTGCCCTGTGGCCCTCCCTGGATCTTGAAGGCTCCGGTGCTGGATTCGCCTGATTTCTTGTCGAGGAGTGCGCTGATCGCATCGTCCCCTCTGAGGCCCTCAAGCTTGATTTTGAGCCGGAGATTATTGGCACTGTCGGCATTGATCAAGGCTTGTTCAAGCGAAATACGCTCTGCCTTATAGAGTTGGAATAGGACATGGTCGAATGTCTGGCATCCTTCGTCCACCCCTTGTTCCATCGCCTCTTTGAGTAAATCGACTTCGGCTTTCTTAATGAGATCCTTGACGCGTGGCGTATCGAGCATGATTTCTAGCGCGGGAGCCCGCTTTCCGTCTACAGATGGCACGAGCCGCTGCGAGATGATGGCGCGAAGATTGAGCGATAATTGGAGATAGATTTGCGCGTGTCGTTCCACCGGGAAAAAATTCATAATACGTTCGATGGCCTGGTTCGCGTTGTTCGAGTGGAGGGTGGCGATACACAGGTGTCCGGTTTCCGCAAAGGTGATCGCCGCTTCCATCGTTTCCGTGTCCCGGACTTCGCCGATCAGAATCACATCTGGCGCCTGCCGAAGGGTATTCTTCAGCGCGTTTTGAAATGAGAGTGTGTCGAACCCCACTTCTCGTTGAGTGATGAGTGATCGCTTATGATTGTGGACGAACTCGATTGGATCTTCCACCGTCACGATATGACCGGGATGGATGGAATTGCGGTGATCGATCATGGCCGCCAGAGTGGTGGACTTTCCGGAACCGGTGGCTCCGACCACCAGCACCAGCCCGCGCTTCGTCATGGCGATATCTTTGACGATCAGAGGTAAGCCGAGCTGCTCGACGGTCTGGATCTCGGCTTTGATATGCCGAAAGACCAATCCGACGTTCCCTCGCTGCCGAAAAATATTGACACGGAAACGGCCGAGCTCCTTGTAGTAGAGAGCCAGGTTCATTTCCATTTTCTCCTCGAATTCTCCTCGCTGCTGGCCGCGCATCAGTGCGAGCGCAAGGGCTTCGAGTTGTTCGTTGGTAAACGGCGGCGTGTCGGTTTGCTGTGTCGAACCGTGGACGCGATAGGCGGGAGCTGAATCGACGGTGAGGTACAGGTCTGAGGCTTCCTGATCCACCATAACTTTCAAAAGACTGCGAACATCCATCTCTACCCCCGTGTGTCCTGCCAGGTATGTTACGCCGCCCCGCTCATTGCGGATCCAAACAAATTGGGATTCATGCTGCGCGACTGGGCTTCGCCTTTTGTAACGATTCCGCGAGTCGCCAAATCGAACAGCGCCATGTCCATCGTTTGCATGCCGTCTTTCTGGCTGGCCTGCATGATGCCGGGAATCTGGTGCAACTTACCCTCGCGAATCAGATTTCTGACCGCGGTCGTGGCGACCATGATTTCGAGAGCGGCGACTCGCCCCCCTGTTTTTTTCTTCAAGAGGGTTTGGGTGATGACCGCTTCCAACGCTTCGGCGAGCTGTGTGCGGACCTGGGACTGTTGGTTCGGAGGAAACGCGTCGATGATGCGGTCGATGGTTTTCGGCGCGCTGGAGGTGTGGAGTGTGCCAAACACCAAGTGGCCCGTTTCCGCAGCCGTTAACGCGAGCTGGATGGTTTCCAGGTCGCGCATTTCACCCACGAGGATGATGTCCGGGTCTTCGCGGAGCGCAGCCCTCAGCGCATTCGCAAAAGACAGGGTATGGACGCCCAGTTCCCGCTGATTGACGAGACACTTCTTCGACTTGTGGACGAATTCCACAGGATCTTCGATCGTGAGGATATGTCCTTCGAAGGTGTTGTTCAAATAGTCGACCATGGAGGCCAGCGTCGTCGATTTGCCTGATCCGGTTGGGCCGGTGACAAGGATCAATCCCTTTTCCCGATCGCAGACCTGTCGCACGATCGGAGGCATGCCGAGCTTTTCCATCGGAATGATCTGGGTGGGAATGTTTCGGAAGACGGCGCCCAGCCCACGGCTTTGGACAAAGACATTGACGCGGAATCGGGCGATGTCACCCAATTCAAAGGAAAAATCGCATTCGCGTTTTTCCTCAAAATTCTTCCGCTGGGTATCGCTCATCATGTCATAGATCAGCGAGTGTGTTTCTTCTGTGGTCAGGACAGGATGATCAAGTTTCTTCAGATCGCCGTTCATCCGGATCATCGGTGGCTCGCCGGCGCTGATATGACAATCTGACGCGCCCTCCTTAGCCGTGAAGGTCAGGAGCTTCGAAATATCCATGTAAGGGGACTCCTCGATAAGAAAGACTAGTCAGATGATGGCCTGTCGAGCGTCAAGACTACTTGGGAGCATCATGCCACAGGGTGATGGGAAAGCAAGAAAATAGCCCTAACCCGCATGAATCATACGGGCTAAGGGGCTGCGTGAATGATGTTTTGGTGGTTTAATGCAGAGAGGTGAGAGATTCGATCAGATCAGCCCCGCCGATTGTCCTGCGCGTTGAAACGCGATGAGGGCCTGGTCGATATGGCTGGAGGTATGTTCGGAGGTCACCGTCACGCGGATGCGGCTGGTGGCGTCCGGCACGGTCGGTGGCCGAATCGCCGGGGCATAGACGCCTTCTTTGAAGAGGTGTTCGGCAAACGAGAGTGCCGTGTCGGCATTGCCGACGAGGATCGGCATGATCGGACTGGCGCTGGGGGACAGACTGAATCCCATGTGGGTCAATCCTGAGAACAACCGTTCACGGTTCGCCCACAAGCGAGCGCGTCGCTCCGGTTCTCGTTGCAGGATGCGCAATGCTGCCGTGGCGGCAGCAGCCGAACTCGGTGGGGGCGCCGTCGTGAAGATAAAGGACCGGCTCGTATTCATGAGATAACGGATCAAAATCGAGGGTCCAGTAAGGTAGGCACCACTGCTGCCGAAGGCTTTACCCAAGGTTCCCATCTGAAATGGGATTTGTGCCTCGATGCCGAAATGTTCTGCCGTCCCTCGTCCATGCGGTCCCATCACGCCTGTGCCGTGGGCATCGTCAATATAGAGGTCAGCCTCATATTCCTGAGCTAACCGACTGAGTTCAGGCAACGGGGCGAGGTCTCCGTCCATACTGAACAGGCCGTCGGTCACAATGAGTGTGCGTCGTGCCTGGCGTCTTTTGACCAGAAGAGATTTTAGGTGGCTGGTATCGTTGTGGCGATAGATACGGAAGTCGGCTGTGCTGAGACGGCAGCCGTCGATGAGGCTGGCATGGCACAGGCGATCGGCCAGGATCAATCCGCCTTGTTCGACCAGTGCCGGGATCGTGCCAATGTTCGCAAGGTAGCCTGAGCCAAACGTCAGTGCGGCTTCAGTCCCTTTGAACTGCGCCAGGGCCGACTCGAGCTCCTGATGCGGCGGCAACGAGCCTGAGACCAACCGAGCGGCGCCGGCGCCGACGCCAAACCGTTGTGTGGCCTCAATGGCAGACTGAATGACTTCCGGGTGCATGGCCAGTCCCAAATAGTCGTTTGAGGCGAGCAGGAGGATCTGGCGTCCTGCCATCTCAACGACCGGGCCGACGCCGGAATGGAGCGGAGTCAGGCGCCTGGTCAGATGTCGCGCAGCCAATTCGTTGAGCCGTTGTTCAAACATGTATGGTGGCCTGTCTGTCACAATGGGAGACGCATACGTTCTACAAGCCAACCGGCAGATGCCTCATTGACAAAATCGTGAAATCCCGAGTAAGTATACGGTGGGTACACAACTTGAGGAAACCGTCTCCGCTCTCTCCGACGATCCATCCATGAGCTATCATATCAAGGTTCCTCCCAAGACTCTTACGGTCGATGAAGCCCACCTCTCGAGCTGGGTGGACCATACACTCCATGGGCCACGGAATTATCTACGCCCCCTGCTCGTGGGGCTAGGAGTCGTGGTGCTTGCAGTAGCCGTGGTCGGCGGAGTCTTTTATGTTGATCGCCAGACGACACAGAAAGCCCTAGACCTTGAGCAAGAGGCCATGCGTTTCTTGACCGCTCCCTCTGCCAGCGACCCTCAGAAGGCCGATCAGGCGCGCAAGGAAGCGATCACAAGGTATCGGCAGATCGTCGATCAATATCCACGAACCGCTTCCGCGCCACTGGCCTTGTACCATTTAGGAAATACGTTGGTCCAGGCCAATGAATTGGGTCCGGCGATTGAGGCCTATCAGCGCTTTCTTTCTTTATACGGTTCGAATCCGTCAATGGCTGGGTTAGTGCAGCAACGCCTGGCCTATGTGTACTTGCATAAGGGAGACCGGGATCAGGCGGTGAAGGCCCTCACCGGTATTTTGGAGACCCCCGGTACGTTGAATCGGGACCAGGCGTTATTTGAACTGGCGCGGCTGGAAGAATCTCAATCCCGGCCTGATGCGGCGTTGGCTCGCTACCAAGAACTGATCAAGGCCTATCCGAATTCTCCCTTCACCAGCGAGACCACGATTCGGACCAAGATTTTGGAGACGAAGAAAGCGCTAGAGTCAACGCCTCCCTCGACGTCGACAGCTCCTGCGAGTGCGTCACCACAGAAAAGCCCTCCGGTTCCTCCATCCTCAGCAAACAAGAAAAAATCGTAGCAGGCTGCTGAAAAAGTCCACCAGCAGCGTTCTCGCATCGCTCAGAAGCTCAACGCTGAGGAGCACCCCTCGGATATTAGGAACACTGAAGGGGTTTTTCCGTTCGCCAAGATTCATTGGAGGGGCGAACGGCTTCACGAAGTGCGGTCCGTACCTCCTCGCGTCTTCGCTCGTTGCGGCCTTGCTTGGGACAAGGCGTGTCTTGGCACGCTAGGGTTGGGCGGGTGAGAAGTCTGGCCTTTTTGAGCAGCCTGCAGGGGTGTTTCCCTGGTGTACCGCACCTGCTAGACGGTGTGGTTTGCCGGTGTCCCGGCTCTGGGCCAGGCTGTCAAGGGGGTCGGTAAGAACAGGATGTGGGCTTAGCGGCTGATGATGAGAAAGTCGCCCGGTCGAATCGTCGGACCGGAAAGGCTATTCTTCGTCTTCAGGGTCTTGAGCGGGACGCGAAACCGCTTGGATACTTTGGCGAGCGTGTCGCCTATACGGACTTTATACCAGTGAGAGGACCCGGCGGTGGCAAACTGAGCTTTTGCCGGAAGCGGGGGGAACTTGTGGGTCGGGATCTGGTCAAGTTCCTGTTCCACGTTTTCTTTTGCTCCCACCGGAACCTTCAGGTGGTAGGTGTCGTCGCCGGGAGGGGTCGCGTCTCGCCGGAGCTCAGGATTGAGGAGCCGGAGGTCTTCATAGGAAATGTTGGTGGCCTTGGCGATCGCGCGTAGATGGAGTGGCCGCGTGACGATCACTTCATCGAATTGATGCGGCTCGGCAGACTCTTGAGTGAAGCCGTATCGATCCGGGTTTCTCGCGATAATTGTGGCAGCCATAAATCGCGGCACATACTCTTTCGTCTCGCGACGAATCAATCGTGTCTTTGAAATTTCGGAAAAGCTTTCCGCCTTGGCCTTATGGAGGGCTCGCATCACCTTGCCTTCTCCGGCATTGTAGGCGGCCATTGCGAGCGGCCAGGCGCCGAAGAGGTCGTAGAGATCGCGGAGGTAGCGTGCCGCAGCCACCGTTGACTTAATGGGGTCACGGCGTTCGTCGACATAGGTGTCGACACGGAGCCCATAGGCCTTGGCCGTGCCTTTCATGAACTGCCAGGGGCCTGTGGCTTTGGCTCGTGAATACGCGTAGGGGTTGAATCCGCTTTCCACCAAGGAGAGGTAGACCAGATCGCTGGGAAGGTGAAATTCAGAGAAAATCGTCTCGACGAGAGGCTGGTAGCGACTGAGTCGCAGCAGCCATTGTCCGAAGCGATCGTGGATGGCCGTATTAAAGTAGCGGATGTGGGCCTGGACTGAAGGGTCCATGACAATGGGAACATTGTAGCTTGCATATTCCGTCTGACCTGCGTCAGTTCCGGACGGATCTTGTGTCTGCGTCAGCTCAGCCGGAGGATTGAAGGCGTCTGAAAACCGTGCCGTTGCCGGAGAGTTTCCGCTTGGGTTTGGTTGTAAGAGGTCTTCAGCTCTCGGAACGCTGCTCGTCGTGGATGTGCTTTGGTCGGCGGCTTCCGATGGCGGACCGTCGGTATCGAGCGGGACAAGATTTGGGTCTGGATCGTCTTCTGATGAGTCGTTCTCGTCTATCAGTGCAGGCGGGTCGGTCGTATTGGGCTTAGAAGGAGTGGCAGTCTGCGCCACGAGAATGGTCGGGGCAAAGAGGCTGAACCACACACTGAGGAGGATGGTTATTGGGAGGATGGTGTACCCTGGCCCATGAGGCTTCTTCACAGTACGGCCGCCATCAGTATTGTGTGGAACATGTGTCATGTTGTGTGAGGCTAGACTATCGACGGACTGTATTCGTGTCAAGGAATTGCCAAAGGTATGACGTGCCTTCGTTGGTGGCGCAGGAGTAGCCGCTTCAGTCGTTGCCCGTAATGGTCACGAGAAGTCTCGTAGAATCGACATGACTCAACAGTCTGGAAACACGTGTGTCTGCATGGTTCCTCGCCTTGACAGCTTTTAAGGGGCAATGGTATCGTCCGGCTTTCCCGCGTAAGATCGTTCACGTTTTATCCGCTAGGAGGTTCAGTCGATGCTGAAACGGTATTTGCTGGCTCCGGGTCCGACGCCTGTGCCACCTGAAGTGCTGTTGGCCATGGCACGGCCCATGTTCCACCACCGCGCCCCTGAGTTCGACAAAGTGTTCGCTGAGGTCCGTGACGGACTCAAATGGCTTTACCAAACGAAAAACAATGTGCTCATGCTGGCGGCTTCCGGAACCGGAGGCATGGAAGGTGCCGTGTCGAACTTTCTCTCGCCCGGAGACAAGGCGCTAACCATTAATGGAGGGAAGTTTGGAGAACGATGGACCAAGCTTTGCAAGACGTTTGGCGCCCAGGTGACGGAAATCAAAGTGGAATGGGGGTATGCAGTCGATCCTCAATCGGTAGCCGACGCGCTCAAAAAAGATCCAGGAATCAAAGCCGTGTACGTGCAGGCGAGCGAAACATCTACCGGTGTCGCGCACGACGTCAAGGCGCTTGCCGAGATCGTCAAACCCTATAGCGAGACCATTCTTGTGGTGGATGCCATTACCGCGCTCGGCGTGTTCGACATCAAGACCGATGAGTGGGGGATCGATGTCGTGATTACCGGGTCGCAAAAGGCGCTGATGCTCCCGCCGGGTCTTGCCTTTGTGAGTGTGAGCGACAAAGCTTGGCAGTTGGCGGAAAAAGCGAAGAACACGGCGTTCTATTTCAATTTCAAGAAAGAGCACGAGAACCAGCAGAAGAATCAGACGGCCTATACACCAGCTGTGTCGCTCATTGTCGGCTTGCAGGAAGTGCTGAAGATGATGAGGGCAGAGGGGCTTGATGGCGTGTTCGCTCGCCAAGCCAAGCTGGCAAAGGCCATGCGTGAGGGAATGCAGGGTGCAGGGCTTGAGCTGTTTCCGAAAGAATCACCCAGCGATGCTCTCACTGCTGTGTTGGCGCCGGAAGGTGTGGACGGGCAAGCCATTTATAAGAATCTGCGCGTCCAATACGGCATGACAGCGGCCGGTGGACAAGACCATTTGAAGGGCAAGATCTTCAGGCTCTCACACATGGGCTACATGGATCGCTTCGATATCATCATGGCTGTGGCAGCCGTTGAGATGGTGCTCAAAGGGCTGGGCCACCCCGTGAAGCTTGGAAGCGGTGTGGCGAAGGCACAAGAAATTCTCATGGCGTAGGGGTTCCGTTTCAATCGCGTTACGATAGGGCGAACACAATGGGTATGAAAATTCTGATCAGCGATAGTTTGTCAACACAGGGTGTGGAGTTGTTGGAAAAGGCTGGATTCACCGTGGTTGTGAAATCCAAGATGCCGAAAGAGGAATTATTCAAGGAGATTAAGGACGCCGATGGGCTGATCGTGCGGTCAGGAACCAAGGTGACGGAAGAACTGATCGCGGCCGCCGGGAAATTGAAAGTCATCGGGCGAGCCGGGTCAGGCCTGGACAATGTCGATACGCCGGCAGCGACCCGTCGCGGGATCGTCGTGATGAACACGCCGGGCGGCAATACCGTGACGACTGCCGAGCATACGATGTCGATGATCTGCGCCATGAGTCGGCGTATTCCCCAAGCCACCGCGTCCGTGAAGGCAGGTAAGTGGGAAAAAGACAAGTTCATGGGAGTCGAACTCTACAATAAGGTACTCGGCATCGTTGGTGCGGGACAAATCGGCAGCCATCTCACGAAACTCGCGCAGGGAATCGGCATGAGTGTGGTGGCCTACGATCCCTATCTGGCTGAAGAGCGGGCCCAGAAGATGGGCATCACCATGATGCCGCTGGATGAACTGTTCACGCATGCCGACATCATCTCTGTTCATACCCCGTTGACGCCTGAGACCAAGGGCCTCATCAATGCCCAAGTGATCTCGACGATGAAGCCGGGGGTCATGATTGTGAATTGTGCCCGCGGCGGAATTATTCATGAGGGAGATTTGTTTGACGCGCTGAAGGTCAAGCGTGTGGCGGCGGCCGCCTTCGATGTATTTGAAGAAGAGCCGGTGAAGGCGGATCATCCGTTGTTGACGCTGGATAACTTTATCTGTACGCCGCACATCGGAGCTCAGACGACCGAGGCGCAAGAGAATGTCGCGGTTGGGATTGCAGAACAGATCGTCGATTATTTCACCAAAGGCATTGCCCGAGGGGCGGTCAATGTTCCATCGGTCTCTCCGGAGTTACTCCCACGTCTCCAACCCTACCTGTCGTTAGCCGAGCAGCTTGGGAAGTTGCAAACGCAGCTATGCGAAGGCGGGCTTGAGCGTGTGACCGTTGAATATAGTGGAGAGGTGGCCAGTCTCTCGGTCGCACCGCTCACGATTGCGGTGTTGAAGGGACTGTTGGGCCCGGTGATGGAAGCACCGGTGAATTACGTGAACGCGCCGATTGTCGCGAAGGAACGTGGAATCGAAGTGAAGGAAATAAAGAGTTCCGATGCAGGCGATTTCACGAGCTTGATTCGCGTGCGAGTGGAGGCTGGAAAGAAGTCGTACCAGGTGGCCGGTACGCTTTTTCATAAGAAGGATCCCCGCGTGGTGGAGATCGATCAGTTCAATGTTGAGGTGGTGCCGGAGGGACACATGCTTCTGATCCACAACATCGATCGCCCAGGGGTGATCGGGATGGTGGGGAAGGTGCTTGGCGATAACCAGATCAATATCGTTCGGATGCAATGTGCGCTCGAAAAACGTGGTGGGAACGCGCTGCTCATTATTGGATCCGATGCAGTGTTCCCGAATATAGCTCTTGAGACGATCAAGTCCAGTAAAGACATTCTCTCAGTCAAAGTCGCGGCTCTGTCTTAATCCCGCGCCCTACCCATCAGGTTGCCATGGTTTCCGCTCCTCTGAAGCCCCATTCTTCGGGTCAGGTCCCGTCGTCCCGTGAGCGTTCACTGGTTCCCGTGGGCATGGCGACGATTCTTCCTCACGCGGCGAAGCAGGTCCGTCGCTTTGAAGAACAGCTGCTCGGTCAAATCAACCAGTGGGGCTACGACGAGATCATTCTTCCCACGTTCGAGTATCTCGACGTCTTGGCGCCAGGGCTTGAGCCGGAGCTGATCGAGCATTGCTATCAATTCGTCGATCGTACGACTGGGCGGACACTCCTTCTTCGCCCGGATGCCACGGCGCAGATTGCCAGGACGGTGGCCATGGGGCTGACGGGCATGACATTACCGCTGCGCCTTTCCTATCGCACATCCGTATTTCGCTATGAACAGGAACATGCCGGGCGTGGCCGTGAAATATTTCAGGTCGGAGCCGAGCTGATCGGCCTTAATGATGTTGCGAGCGACAGCGAGGTCATCGATTTGATGATCGAGTGCCTCCATACGATCGGACTCCAGTCCTTCAAGGTGGCTCTTGGACATGTGGGGTTCATTAAGGGACTGCTGTTGCGATCAGGACTGTCTGTGCAGGGACAGAAGTTGGCTGAACAAGCGGCCGCGCGGAAAGATCTGCCAAGACTTGAGGAGATCCTCGCGAGTGAGCCTATTTCAAAGACAGCGGCCCGTGCCATACGGGAAGCGCCTGAGTTGTACGGTCAAGAGGAAGTGCTGGCACGCGGGCGAGTGCTCGCTGCCGGCAATCCGGCATTGGCGGCTCCTCTCGATCGGCTTGCCCAGGTCTATCACGCGCTGTGTGCAGCGGGTCATCGAGAGTCGCTGATTCTGGACCTGGGGGAATTCCGCGGGTTCGACTATTATGATGGTGTCGTGTTTGACGTATTTGCTAAAGGATTGGGGGCGGAGTTAGGCGGCGGCGGACGGTATGATCACTTGATCGGTCGATTCGGCAGGCCGTTGCCCTCAACCGGTTTTGCGTTGGACGTCGATCGGCTTTTTCGCACGATCGAGTTTCCCGAGGAGGGATCGGCCTCAGCTCGGGTGGACTATCTTGTCGCCGCGCCAAGCCGGGCTACTCGTCGATTGACGGCGGTTGCAGCCCAGTTGCGTAGAATTCGCGTTCGAGTTGTGCAACAGACGATGAAGGGGAGTGACGCGGCGCTTGTCTCTGCTGCCGTGAAGGCTGGGTTGGCTCAGCAGGCAGCAACAGTAGTGGTGGTCGGTGCGCCGGGCGTGGGTCCTGATGAGGTGCTGGTGGTTGAGCCCTTCGCGACCCAGCGGCAGGGCCGACGAACCGGCAATCTGGGTCGTCTCTCGAAGAAGATGGAGCTTGCCGAACTGGTGTCATCAGCTCGCCGACAGGTTAAGGAGCGGTCATGAAATCGTTGTCAGCAGCCGATCTGTCTCAGCCTAAGCTGCCTCCTCAGAATCTGGAGGCCGAGCAATCTGTGCTCGGCGCGGTTCTCCTTGATAATAGTGCGATGGCCAAGGCGATGGAATTGCTGGTCGAAGAGAATTTTTATCGTACGTCAAATCGGAAGATCTATCGTGCGATGCTGGAGTTGTCGGACGTGGGAGAAGTCATCGATCAGATTACGCTGACGGAACGGTTGAAGGCGCAGGGAGAAATAGAAGCTGTCGGTGGTGCAGCGTATTTGGCAGAACTTGTACAGAGCGTCGCCAGCTCCGCCAATATCCGCTACCACTGCAAGATCGTGCGCGACAAGGCGTTGCTGAGAGAACTGATCCATACTTCCACAGAAGTGCTCACACGCGGGTACGAAGGCACTTCTTCAGTCGATGACCTGCTCGATTTTGCGGAACGGTCGGTGTTTAGCATCGTCCAGGGGAAACTGGACCGGTCGTTCACTCCCATCAATTCCATCATTAAGGAAAGTCTCGACCTTGTCGACAAACTGTCGAAGCGAAAAGAACATATCACCGGTGTTCCCACAGGTTTTTACGATCTCGACGACATCACGGCGGGACTCCAACCCTCGGATCTCGTGGTGATCGCAGGGCGGCCCAGCATGGGAAAGACCAGCCTGGCGCTGGGGATGGCAGCGTATGCCTCCATCCACGCGGGCACCGTGGTCGGAATTTTTAGTCTTGAAATGTCAAAGCCGCAGATCGTCCTTCGCATGTTGAGTTCGGAAGCGCGGGTCGATTCGCATGGTCTACGAACCGGTAAGCTTCAGAAAGAGGACTGGTGGCGTCTTGCGGAAGCGGCTGGCCGGCTGGAGCAAGCGCCGATCTTTATCGACGACACCGGTGGTATCACGGTCCAGCAGATGCGGGGTAAAGCACGCCGGTTGAAAGCCGAACGGGGGCTGGATCTTTTGATCGTCGACTACCTTCAGCTGATGCAGGGGCGAAGCGACTCGGAGTCCCGTCAACAGGAAATCTCTGATATCTCCCGCTCGCTCAAGGCGTTGGCAAAAGAACTCAACGTGCCGGTCATCGCGCTGTCGCAGCTCAGCCGCGCAGTGGAAGCGCGAAAGCCGCCGATTCCCATGCTGGCCGATCTTCGCGAAAGTGGCGCGATCGAGCAGGATGCCGACGTCGTCATGTTCATTTACCGTGAGGACGTGTATAACCAGGATTCAGAACGGAAGGGCATTGCCGATATTCTCGTGCTCAAACATCGCAACGGCCCGATCGGGAGAAAGGAGCTCTTTTTCCACGACCGCTTTGCGAAGTTCGAGAGCCTCGACAACCGAGAAGTCGTTTGACCCAGTGCCGCCCCACTCGTATAATCTTTCTCACTACCACAACCGGATCTAAGTTTGCCAAGAGGAACGTGTAATTGTTCACGACACGAGTCATTCTGAGCGAAAAGGCGAGCAGTCGAGTCTCTGCATTGATCTCCAGCGTCATGTGCTGGTTACTTTCCCTGATGGTGGTGGCCTGCGCGAGTGCGCCTCAGACATCTGAAAAGATACCTGCCTCTGCCGATACGCCGAAGTCGGCATCCTCGACTCATTCCCCCAATGCGACTGCGGCCTATCATTTTATGCTCGGGTACCAAGCTGAGCTTGCACAGGACATGGATCGCGCGATTCAAGAATATCAAGCCGCACTGAAGGCGGATCCGTCGTCTCAGTCTGTGAAGGCCAGGCTGGCCAGTCTTTATTTTTCCCTGGGCGATATGCCGAATGCTGTCAACTATGCGGACCAGGCGGCGGAGGGTCTGAGCCAAGACGGTCAGCTGCTCACACAGATGGCAGGGATTCTTGCCAGCGCGGGGCAAGGGGAACGTGCAGTGAAATTGTTGGATCGCGCGATCGAGATTGATCAGACATCCGGCGATCCCTATTTTACGAAGGGACTGTTGCTGCTGAGTCTGAAGCGGCAGCCCGAAGCAGAGCAAGCCATCCGAGCCGGGTTGGTGCGGGCGCCCGAGTCCGCCGTCGGGTATTACCACCTGGGGCGCATTCTGCTCGATGCCGAGAAGGGGGAGGAGGCCGCAGCGAGTTTGGAGCGGGCGATTGCGGTGAATGCCTCGTTTGAACCTGCCTACCTCGCGCTGGCTTCGGTGTATGAATCGCGGAAGGCTCCAGATCGAGCGGTTGCCGTGTTGCGAAAATATCTCCAGACGGTGAACTCTCGGAGCCGGGATATCCGGCATCAGTTGGTTCGGCTCTATGTTGCGACCAAAGATTATCAGGGAGCCAGGAAAGAGTTGACTGATTTGCTGGCGGAGGACCCTTCGGACACTGATGCTCAGCTTCGACTGGCGCTTCTGTATGGAGAAGAAAAAGAATATCCCAAGGCGATCGACCAACTCATCCAAATTCTGAAGGCACGCCCGACAGAACTCAAAATCAGAGATTATCTTGGGTATCTCTACGAGGAGTCCAAAGATACGAAGAAGGCCATCGAGACGTATACGTTTAACATTCAACTCGAGCCATCATATTTCGAGGGGCATTTGCATCTCGGCCTGTTGTTCTATCGATTGAAGCAGTCCCCCGATGCCGTGACGCACTTGACGAAGGCCATCACGATTAACCCCAAGGCCCCTGAAGCCCACATTGTTCTGGGGTTGACGTATTTCCAGAAGGATCAGTTCGACGATGCGGCAAAGGTGTTGGAGGACGGGATCGGCCACAACCCAATGAATGCCGATTTGCACTTCAATCTCGGCACGGTCTACGACAAGCTCAATCGATTCGATGACGTCGTGCGCGTGATGGAGACGGCCATCAAGCTGGACCCCCATCACGCCGATGCACTCAATTATCTGGGGTATAGCTACGCCGAGCGGGGCGTCAAGATCGACCAGGCCTTATCTTTGACCAAGCGGGCAGTCGCACTCAAACCGAGCAATGGGTATTATATCGATAGCCTCGCCTGGGCCTTGTTTAAATCCGGAATGCTCACTGAAGCATTAACGGAAATAAAGCGTGCTGTGGCGCTTACCGAAGATGATCCGGTGCTCCATGAGCACCTCGGTGATATCTATGCCACGCAACGAAACCTCTCAGAAGCCCGTGAGTCCTGGCTTCGTGCCCTGGAGCTTGACCCATCCAATAGTAAGTTGATGGACCGATTCCGTGAAATGGGGATGGGAGATCCGGCCCAAGAGGAACGTATTCAACAGGCCAAACGGCGTGTGCCTGAGAAAGCGCAGGCGCACTAGCATATTCCGTCGCACCTCACAGAGTCCTGATCTTGCCTTGCTATCCACGGCTCCAGTCCTGATCTCAATTACGACCATCTCCTCGAATCCTCTTCTCGGCATCTGACGGGCTGTTCGGCTCATTCTACTCACGCCAAACTGTTGTCTTTACTGGCCATTTCTCTCTGGAAGATGGTGCGCTCCACGAACCGACCTCCTCTGTGGAGAGCAAATGGAAGGCACCCAGACCTGGACTGTGGATGACAAATATTGGCAGATCAGAGCAAAACCGTGAAAGATGAGCCCAAGCATGGCTGTGAGTATGGCAGGCCTCAGACTCATAACTATCCGATATTGCGTGTGCCCCAGCCGTTCATAGCTTGGCCATGTGCCAGGCATCGAACCTGCTAGAGGGGTAGGTAACAACAATCGGACGTGAGTTCCGATAAGAGAAAGAAGCAAAGGTGTGAAGGGCCGTCAGTGAACAATCAACAAGGAGGCAGTACGATGTTTAAGAGAGTGAAGGGGCAAAAAGGTTTTACCTTGATCGAGTTGATGATCGTCGTGGCGATCATCGGGATCTTGGCGGCTATCGCCATCCCGAATTTCTTGCGGTACCAGGCGAAGTCGCGGCAGTCCGAGGCCAAGACCAACCTTGGCGCGGTATTTGTGGCAGAAACGGCCTATTTTAGCGAAAACTCACGGTACGGGAGCTTCTCAGAAATCGGGTATGCATTGGCTGGAACGACGAACCGGTACACCTATCGCAGCCCCGCAGCCCTTGGAGTTGGCGGCTCGACGGGCGGCGCCGCCGATATGATCACCTGTGGCCTTCCGGCTCTCTGCCAGAGAAACGAAGGACTCCTTGGACAGATTCCATCTGCTGCTGCTACGGTTGTAGTAGGATTTACGGCCTCAGCAGTGGCCGACCTAGATAGTGACGCGACGATAGATGGATGGAGCGTGAACGATGTGAAGGGCGGGCTTTCGGCCGCGGTGCCGGACGACGTGAACTTCTAAGCTCAGCGAGTTTGGTGCTTCTCGATAGACGGGGGAAGAACTTCAGTTCTTCCCCCGTTCTCCTTTTCGAAGGAGAGGAGCATACAGGGTGTCACAGATCTATCCGTTCCTCGAAACATGCTCCTGACCCTCAGGCCGGTAAAATCCCAATTTTACTGTTCGGATCTAGGGACCTCTGATACAACAAAATCATACTCGCAGACCTTCACTGGCTGGATACGCGCCATGAGAGCCCTTCCGACGATCCCAATTGCGCTAATTGGTGTCTTGATCATCTTTGCTCCACTCCAGGAAGGAGGGACGACTCACGTTGCCACGATGGTCATCCGACTTTTAATCCTCTTCCTGTTAGGAGCATTTCTGGCCATCGGAATCAGCCGAGGGCAATTGGAGTTACCTGTTCTTCCCCTCAAACATGTCACGCTGGTATTTATCGGTCTCGCAGCACTGGCGACCATCATCTCTCCCTATGCTCATCCTAGTCGGCAGTGGTTCTTGGTGCTGATGGCCTACGTAGTACTCTTCTATTTGCTCGTCGCTTGTGTTCGGAAGTGGGACCACATTTATGTCTTAGCAACCGTGATCGTCTGTGTCGGGATTGGTGAAGCGACATGGACCATTTTCCAGGGGGGTATGTGGAAGATTTCGAGGCCCAGTGGGACGTTTTTCAATCCTAACTTTCTAGCGGGATATCTGGCGGTCAGCTGGGCGATTTTGTTGAGTAGTTTGGTGTATCGGCATCGCACGCCTTCGATTTCTTCTATCTTGGCGATTCGCGTGAAAGGACAGGCCCTCAAGTATATTGGAACTCTCCTCGCGCTGGCCACGGTCTTGACCGCGGTGCTGCTTACCCAGTCGCGAGCGGGGATTCTTGTGTTCCTGGTGTCGACGCTCTTTGTCCTGACTGTACGGTTTGGTTTTAAGGTGGCAGGCGGATGTGCGGTGCTTCTTGTTGTCGCCGGCCTTCTTATCCCGACGCCGACTCGCGAACGTGTTGTATCTGAGCACAACCTGAACCCCGTTGCCTATGCCCGCTGGCAGATGTGGGAAGGGGCGATTCAACAGATGATTGAGAACCCGTTGGGAATCGGGCTCGGACTGTACCAGTATACGTATCCTCGCTATGCATTCCCCGTCGAAGGAGAGATCGCCCGCTATGGGAAGGTCGCGCAGACTCCACATAGCGACTATCTTCAGATGGGCGTCGAGATGGGCCCGGCAGCGGTTCTCGTCTTTATCCTTGGACTAGTCGCGGTGGCTCGGGAAACGGCAAAGTTACTCCAACGGAGATTGCTGCGCAGGCAGCGAAGTCTTATCGCCGGTCTGGCTGGAGGCGGGGTCGCGCTTTTGGTCCACGCTGGCATGGATTCAAACCTGCGTGAACCTGCGATCGCGATCGTGCTTATTCTCTGCGCCGGACTGATTTTATCGGCCAGCCGTCTCACCACAAAAGACGATCGTCCCGTTCATGTTCTGCCGATTCGCTCCCGACTGATTTGGGGAGGTGCCGCCGCCGCTATTGTATTACTTGTGGGGGCGGAGGTTCTTCGGCTCGGTGTCGCATGGATGTATTTCGAGTCCGCCTCCCAGCAGGCTAACGCTGGGCACGCATCATTGGCTATTAAGGGATTGCGCGAGGCAGTTGCCCTCGATCCTGGGAAAGCGCTGTATCACCAGGGCCTCGGAACTATGTATGCCAAGATATTCGAATCGACTGGTGAGGGGCACGCGTTTCAAGTTGCTAAAGCCGAGTTTCAGGAGGCGATAGAGATTAATCCTCTCGACGGGCGATTGTCGGCAATGATGGCGCAATTGTATGTGTCTGCGACGAATGCCCCCAATGCATCTTCAGCCACGACTAACCAGAGAGTCGCATTATTGCGGGCGGCACGTCAGGCCTATGATCGAGCCGTCAGCCTGACACCGTTCTTTGCGCCTTATAAGTACGAACAAGCAAGGCTCTCTTGGCTGCTTGGCGATCATGTCGAAGCGGAACGTCGGGCAAAAGAAGTGGAGATATTAGAACCGAACTACCTCCCTGCCCGTGCGTTGCTGGCGCGCTTGTCGCTCGATGCAGGGCGGATTGAAGGAGCGACAAGACAACTTCAGGAAATCCAAGAACGCCAAGAGCGTTACAAGCATTGGGGGAAGAATAGTTTGGAGCAGATATTTTTGAATGTCGATGCGGCCAGTCTTCATACGGCTATTAAGGAAAGGGCAGCGGCAGCATGAGCCCTGCTGAGTTCTTGTCTTCACTCAGACGGATGTTCATCCCGATCGTATTCGGACTGAGTCTTGTTGTGTGCATGGTAGAGCTTGCGACGGCACTTGATCAGCGACGGAATCCCGTCACGCGTGCAGCGCAGCTGGCGTATTTGCCGAAGGGCGAGTACTTGAAATTAGCTGTGCTCGGTTATCGTCAACTCGCTGCCGATATTATTTGGTTGCAGGCGGTGCAGCACATCGGGGCTAAGACCGCGACTCAACAAGGGAGTAGCTGGACCTATCATGCCGTGGATGTGGTGACCGATCTAGACCCGAAATTTGTTCCTCCCTATCAGGCAACTGGAGTCTTCCTCGGGGTTCTTGTCGGGCATCATGACGAAGCCATTGCGATCTTGACGAAAGGGATGCGCCATAATCCGGAGGTGTGGCAACTGCCATTTCTCGCTGGATACATTGCCTACTACGAACTGTGTGACCCGGTTGCCGGATCCCAATTTCTCCGAGTGGCAGCGCAAGTACCTGGAGCCCCAGCCTACTTGCCGAAGCTGGCTGCGCGCATGACGGTCATGACCGGGGATCCTGATGCTGCACTCGAGTTTCTTGATCGGTTTGCTCGAAGCGCAAGTGATGAACGGCTTCGAGAGACCCTTGCACTGCGGATGAAGGAAATCCTTCAAGAACGAGATCTGCATTTGCTTGAGAGCAGTATCTCTCGCTATCACGAGAAGTATCAGCGGTTTCCATCAAAACCAGACGATTTGGTGCTGGGCGGGGTCCTTCATGAGCTACCGTCTGATCCGTTGGGCGGTGAGTATCGAATTGATTTTATGACGGGGAAAGTCAGTGCGTCTTCTCGACAAGAACGGCTTCGTGTTGCGGGAAAGACCGCTTGCCGATCAGAGATCACATGATCGCAAGGCTCAATGTTGCGAGGCTTCTCCGACGTGGGTAGAGGGTAGGAGGCGGGTATGGAGAGAATTGTGAATGCGATTGTCATCGAAAAACTCACGAAAACCTATGCCTCTGGTTGGCTGGGGCGCCCTCCATTCGTGGCGTTGTCAGGGCTCTCATTGACGGTCGAGCGGGGGGAGATTTTTGGATTTCTCGGTCCCAACGGAGCAGGGAAGACCACCACACTGAAAATTATCCTGGGTCTTGTGCGGGCCACAAGCGGTACTGCGATGTTGTTGGGGAAACCGGCTGGCGACGTTGAGACCCGCCGCAAGGTCGGTTTTCTGCCTGAGTCGCCCTATTTTTATGACTATCTCACAGCTGAGGAATTTCTCGGGTTTTATGGGCAACTTGCGGGGCTGGCCCGTACAGAAATTGCTCCTCGAATTTCCGCCCTTCTGGAACTCGTGGGGCTTGTGGATGCCAGAAGCCGCCAACTTCGTAAATTCTCGAAGGGGATGTTGCAGCGGATCGGACTTGCCCAGGCCCTGATTCACGATCCCGAGCTTGTCATCCTCGATGAGCCCATGACAGGTTTGGATCCTGTTGGGCGCAAACAAGTGCGGGATCTCATTTTAAGCCTGCGTGATCGTGGAAAGACGGTGTTTTTCAGCACGCACATTCTCCCAGATGTTGAGATGATCTGTGATCGTGTTGGAGTGGTGATGAAAGGACGCTTGCTGGCCAGTGGGCGTGTGGAAGATCTGTTGAGGCAGGGTCATACCCAGTCGGTCGAGATCGTCTGTCAAGATTTCAATGCGGAAGACAGTGCGACCGTTCGGTCTTATGCAACCCGTATTCTGCAACAGGGGCGGCAATGCCTTGTGGTGTTGCCGAATGCCGATCTGGTGGACAGGCTGGTGACTGAGATCAGGCAGCGGGGGGGGCGGCTGCTATCTGTGACTCCGCACAAGGCGTCGTTGGAGGATCTCTTCTTTCCATCGCCCAGACATACAACGTCAGATGTTCCGACAGAAGTCCTCAGCGGGAGGCAAAACTGACATGGCTGCAATCGGCGTCATTGCGTTGAACACATTTCGTGAGAGCTTGAGGGACAAAATTCTCTACAACCTATTGCTGTTCGCGGGGTTGTTGATCGGACTCTCAGTCTTATTGGCTGATTTGTCAATCATGGAGCACCATAAGATTGTTGCAGATATGGGATTGGCCGCGATTAACCTCACCGGTGTCATCATTGCGATGTTTGTGGGGATCAGCCTGGTCAACAAAGAAATAGACCGGAGAACAGTTTACACCATTATGGCAAGGCCCATCAGTCGAACCTGTTTCATTCTGGGAAAGTACGCCGGCCTCGCGTTGACGCTGCTTGTCAACGTGGCAATCATGCTGGCGGTATTTCTTATTACGCTCTCGCTCTATCACGTGCCGATTGGGGTCGCCATTTTTCAGGCCGTGGGGCTTATCTTTATGGAGCTGCTCGTTGTGACGGCCATTGCACTGTTCTTCTCTACCTTTAGCTCTTCGATGCTGAGCGCAATTCTTACCCTGGGTATGTATGTGATTGGACATCTGACGACCGACCTGAAAGGTATAGCTGGGAAAAGCCCAAGTGAAACAGCGAATATGATCATGAACGGCCTCTACTACCTCAGCCCAAACCTGGAAGCATTCAACATCAAAGGGCAGGCGGCCATGGGCATTTCCGTGAGTCCTGACTATCTAGTGCTGGCGTCTCTCTACGGGTTCGCCTACGCCGCGGTCCTTGTTACGGGGGCCTGTGTCATCTTTCAGCGTCGGGATTTTTGAAACGTAGGAATTATGAAGTCTTCTTGGCCGGAGTAGGTAATGGCTTGGGATATGGGGAGGAAGGGTCACTCAATGGGCGATAGCAAATCTGTTGCACGGGCCGCCGAAGCCGATCGCCACAATAACTTTGACTTTCTTCGCTTCGTTGCCGCGTCGCTTGTTCTCGTTAGTCACAGCTATCCCTTGCTTGGGCGATCGGACGAGCCTTTCGGGGATTTTCTCGGATATGAGTCGGGTGGGGGGGTCGCTGTTGCTATTTTTTTTGTGATCTCCGGATATCTTGTGACAGGGTCGTTTTTGAGAAGCCGCAGTATCGGTGACTATATCAAGAAACGGAGCCTGCGCTTGCTGCCTGCCTTGTGCCTTGTCGTCGTTCTATCGGCGTTTGTGCTGGGGCCTATTCTCTCAACCTTGAGCCTGCGAGACTACGTTCTTCACCCGCAGACCTGGCACTACCTCCGTAATTGCGTGCTCTACATAGGCTATCACCTACCGGGAGTGTTCACCGAGAATCCTTACCCCCATGCGGTGAATGGATCTATCTGGACGCTCCCTGTAGAAGCGGTCATGTATATTCTCGTGTTGCTGTTGGGTTGGGGAAGGCTGATCACTCCGACTATTCTGCTCAGTGCCATGTTGGGGCTGGCATTGCTGCAGTTCACACTCATTGACTACTTTGATCTTAGCCATGTCGTGTTGTTTCAGCTGTTTCTCCTCGCGCCATCTGTCAAGCTGGGACTCTTTTTTCTGTCAGGATCGCTGTTGTATGTCTTGCGAGAGCGTCTCTCCGTTCGGTCGGACGTGGCCTGTGTCATGGTTCTGGCTCTGGTCGGGACATTTCGGACTTCCATCGGGCCGTTGATATTTCAGCTCACCCTCCCGTACCTCACCATCTGGGCAGCCCATGCGAATCTTAAGAGGCTGAGCAGGTTTGGACGATATGGTGACTTTTCCTACGGTATCTATCTGTTTGCATTTCCAGTGCAACAGGTACTCGTGCACACTATGGGGACATTGCACGTGGGCCTCTTCGCGCTGCTGACATTCCTCATCACGCTTCCATTGGCGGTGGTGTCCTGGTATTGGGTTGAAAAACCAGCTTTGGCGTGGAAGACGAGGCCCCTCCGTCCCTGGGGCCCTCGACTGCCCGTCGGTGTCTAGGAGGGGGGATTGGAAGCTAGCGGTGTGGAGTTGATAACAAAAGAATAGATGAAATAGGGAATACGTGCGTTATGAGGATTGTCTCCAATCAAGTCAACCACTGCCGTTGTAACTGAAGTGATACGCAGCTACAGCCATGCATCCTCTCCACTTATGATCTTTGCCTGCCTGATCAGGCATCGAGACCTTATTCTGCAATTGGCCAAGCGCGAGGTGATTGGCCGCTACCGAGGCTCCGTCATGGGAGTGCTGTGGTCGATTGTGCATCCTCTCGTCATGGTGGTCGTTTATATGCTGGTATTCCATGTTGTGTTTAATCCCAAATGGGAAATGCAGACGGAGGGGCGCGCAGAATTCGGACTGTTTCTCTTCGCAGGCTTAATGGTGCACTCATTCTTTATTGAATGCGCAAGTCGTGCGCCGAATCTGGTAGTCAACCACGGCAATTATGTGAAGAAAATCATGTTCCCCTTGGAGATCTTGCCCTGGGTGTCTCTCGGGTCAGCCCTCTTTCATGCGAGTGTAAGCGTAGGGGTTCTCTTGCTGTGTTATGGGTTCATTCATCTCACATTGAACTGGACAGTTATGTTGTTCCCTGTGCTCATGCTTCCGTTGGTTTTGATGGTGTTAGGGTTCTCATGGTTTCTCGCGTCGGTTGGAGTGTTCCTGCGCGATGTTGGACAAGTTATCGGTGTATCAAGCAGCGTGATGCTGTTTCTTTCCCCTGTGTTCTATCCGGTCTCGGCTCTGCCCGCTGCCTTTCAGCCCCTTATGTATTTGAATCCCCTGACATTTCAAGTTGAGCAAATGCGCAATATTCTGATTATGGGGAAGCCCCTTGCCTGGCAGGGGCTAGCGATTTATTTCCTGTGCAGCGTGCTAGTTGCGTGGTTAGGCCTCTGGTGGTTTCAGAAAACGAGGAAGGGATTTGCTGATGTCCTCTAGCATTGCTCTGCGGACTGATCAGCTGAGTAAGTGCTACCGGTTATACGATCATCCCAAAGACCGACTGAAGCAGTTCTTCGTGCCGCGGCTACAGCAGATGGTCGGGGGCGTTCCCACGCACTATTTTCGTGAATTCTGGGCACTCCGCGATGTGGCACTGAATGTCGAGCGAGGGGAAACCGTCGGCATCATTGGTCGGAATGGTTCAGGGAAATCGACCCTGCTGCAATTGCTCTGCGGTACGCTCACACCGACGGCAGGCATTATCGATGTGAATGGACGGATCGCAGCGCTGCTCGAGCTGGGTGCCGGGTTTCATCCTGAGTTTACCGGTCGAGAAAACGTCTACATGAACGGTGCATTGCTAGGGATGACCAGAAACGAGATTGATGAACGCTTCGATGACATCGCGGCCTTCGCAGAGATCGGCGAGCTCCTCGATCAGCCGGTGAAGACGTACTCGAGCGGGATGTATGTTCGGCTGGCCTTTGCCGTGATCGCTCATGTGCGCGCGGATATTTTGGTCATCGATGAAGCGCTGGCCGTGGGGGACGCTTTCTTCGTGCAAAAATGCATGCGGTTTCTGCGATCGTTTCGTGAGACCGGGACGATCATTCTTGTCACCCATGATACCGGTGCGGTTGTGAGTTTCTGTACACGAGCATTGTGGCTGGATTGTGGGAAGATTCAGATGGATGGAAGCCCAAAGGGCGTCTGCCAGGCCTACCTCGCCTCTCAATACAACTCGAAGCTGTCCCTCTCTTTCGATCACGGAGAAGCACCGGCGTGTGCGGAACACCAGACACTCCAGCCATCCAAGGACCAGCGCCTGGATTTCATCAATCAGTCCACCCAGCGAAATGATCTTGAAGTGTTCAAGTTTGATCCTGCCGCGAGTTCATTTGGAAATGGCGTGGCGCGCATCGTTCACGTCGGGCTCTTTGAAGAGTATGGAGCGCCGCTGGCCTGGGTCGTTGGAGGGGAGCGTGTCATAATTCGGATAAGGGTCAAGGCTCTCCAGGACGTCTCAGCTCCCATCATCGGTTTTGTAGTACAGGATCGACTAGGGCAGGTCTTGTTTGGCGACAACACGTACCTCACGTACCGTGATCGTCCACTGTCGGTTCAGTTAGGTGAGGAAGTCGAAGGACAGTTCACGTTTCAGATGCCGATCTTGCCGGTCGGGGAGTACCCCCTAGCGGTAGCAGTGGCGGATGGAACGCAGATGGAACATGTTCAACATCACTGGATTCACGACGCACTCGTCATCCGCTCACACGCCAGCAGTACGTCAACTGGACTGGTCGGTCTGCCGATGCAGGACATCTCAATGCAAGTACTGCGGGCTGTCGCCTAGGAATAGGGTGTATGGAATTCACAGGCGAACGATATGTGCCGAGCCAAGAAGGGCAAATTAAATATGAACATCTGCACCGGTATGTGCTGGCACTGAATTGGGTGAAGGGGCGCTCTGTTCTCGATATGGCTTCCGGTGAAGGTTATGGCTCCGCGATACTTGCGACGGCCGCGCATTCCGTGGTCGGGGTCGATGTTGACCCAGCATGCATCGCGCATGCTTGCAATCGGTACCGGAACTCTCCCAACGTGACATTCCTGGTCGGCAGTTGCGAGGCGGTACCCCTGCCGGATCACTCGGTTGATATTGTGGTGTCGTTTGAGACTATTGAGCACCATGATAAACATCGGGAGATGTTGCAAGAGATCAAACGAGTGTTGCGGCCTGGTGGCGCATTGATCATCTCGTCGCCGAATCGTCAGACGTATTCCGACGAATCGCAGTACCGTAATCCGTATCATGTCAAGGAGTTGTATTGGGAAGAATTCCGTGTGCTCCTTGGAGAACAGTTTCACCACATGGAATTCTTTGGGCAGCGATTGGCGACGGGTTCTTTCGTGTATCCCCTGCGTGATGCCCACGCGGAAACCAATTACGCTGGCTATATGACGCAGGATGGAAAGAGTAGACAGGAAGTGTGCGAGCTTCCTGCGCCAATGTATTTTCTCGCGGTGTGCTCGGACGATCCGCAGGCTGTCCGGCAGCTCGGGTTGAGTTCGGTGTACTTCGATCGTGGGATAGATCTTTTCCGAGAACAGGTGGCGGAGTTGGCTCAGGCCAGGCAGCAGGCGAGAGATCTTTCCGAAGCGAATCTCAGGCTGAAGGCGACACTCAATGGGATCTATGCCAGTTTTAGTTGGGAAGTCCTCGTCAAATGCCGAGGAGTGAAAGTGTGGTGCGCGCCGGAAGGATCTCGTCGTCGGATGTTCTATGCGCGATGCGTTCATGCCTTTCGGGTTTGTTTCTATGAGGGGCGCAGGGCGCTCGTCACGAAGGTCTGGCGGCGGCTAGCTAAGCTGATCGGCCATCAGGACGTGCCTGTGCTGAAAGTGCGAGAGGGTGAGCTGGTGGATACGCGAGCGGAACTGGATGTGGTCACGCCCACGGTCGATGTGATCGTTGTTACCTTCGAGTCTTCGGCCTGCATTGAGCGATGCCTGGAGAGCGTGCGTGAATCTGATTATCCGCGTGAGCGCATGAATATCATCATGGTGGACAACCATTCTCGTGACGGAACAGTTGATCGAGTGGAAGCCATGCAACGGTCGGCTTCTTCGGTGAGGATCATCCGAAGCACCACCAACATTGGGTTCGGTGCGGCCAACAATCTTGGGGCTCACGAAGGCCGTGGCAAGTACATCTTGTTGCTCAATCCTGACGCGGAACTGCACCGGAACACCTTGCGCACGCTGGTGCGATATGCCGTCGTGACGGAACAGCTGGGGTTCGTCGCATGGGAGCCGAAGCAGCAGCCCTATGAACACCCCAAAGTCTACGACCCTGTGACGCTCGAAACGGAATGGGTATCCGGTGCCTGCTGTCTGATCCTGCGGGAGGCCTTTGAGCGAATAGGCGGGTTCGATCCCAATATTTTTCTCTATGGCGAGGATGTCGATTTGTCTTGGCGATTGAGGGCGGAGGGGTACAAGCTACAAACGGTGCCGAAGGCGGAAATTGTGCACCATACGTATGCGTCGCCAGGGGTGGTCAAACCGACGCAATTTCATCATTCCGTCATTACCAATTGCATTTTAAGGCACAAGTACGGTCGGTGGAGCGATGTCGCAATATGGTATCTGAGATGGGGGAAGCTGCTCGTCTGCCCCCCCCCCCTGCCGAATGCACGAACCGCCTTGCTGAAAGACGGAATAGACGCGTTGGTCAGATCGGCCCGAGCGCTTTCCGGGCGTTTCAGTGGACAGACCTTGACTGGGCGGGTGCGACCGAGGTTTGACGGGTGGAATTACGAGGTGCGACGGGACGGGGCATTCTATCAGGTGAAGCCTCGGGTCCGAGATCCGCTGGTTTCCATCATCATTCGAACCATGGAACGACCGTATTTTCTACGGGAAGCGTTGCAGGCAGTCAGGAATCAAACCTACCGGAACCTCGATGTCATTGTGGTCGACGATGGGACGGCGAAGTCCCAAGAGGTCCTGAAGGAGTTTAAAGCCTTGAACGTCCGGTATGTATCGCCGGATCGGCGGTTAGGTCGTTGCCGGGCGGGGAATGTCGGGCTCGAGCATGCCAAAGGAGACTACGTTAATTTCCTGGATGAAGACGATCTCCTGTTCGCCGATCATGTGGAGGTGTTGGTCGGCGAGCTGGAATCTCATCGCGGGTACGGTGCCTCCTACTCCGAAGGATTTCAGGTGGAAACGGAACTGATATCCGATAGCCCATTTCAATACAACGAATGGGTTTGGGAGATTGTGCACGCCCAGCCATTCGATCGGGAACTGATCAGAGAGAAGAACTATATGCCGATCAACTGCGTGATGTTCTCCCGCAGTCTCTATCTTCGCTGCGGCGGGTTCGATGAAAATCTTTCGTTGCTTGAAGATTGGGACCTCTGGACTCGCTATGCAGCCAGCACGGATTTTCTTTTCGTGCCCAAAACGACCTGTCTCTACCGTGTGCCGAGGAATCGGCAGACCTCGGTTATGCGACAGCAGGCGCTCGACGAAGCATATCCAGTGGTCAAGAGTAAGCTCGCCTCCGGCGGGTGTTAACGTCGCGTACGCCATCCGAACCTGGGGGGGCGGGCGAGCGTTCAAAAACTAGGAAAGGTTGCATTGTGGGACTGGCTCAACGGCTGAAAATAATATCGGGAGCGCCTGTGGAAGGCAAAGCTCCGCAATCGGCGGCACCCGTGCTGGGGGATCAGAGGCCATCGGTATACGATCAGGACGGGATGCGGAGCCATCACGACCACAGTTTTATGTCCGATCCGTCGTTCCTAAAGGCGTATGGCCGAGGGGTGCAGGCTGCTGGAGAGTATGGGTGGCATTGGCGGGTACATATTGGTCTGTGGGCTGCCAAGTCGGCTAGTCAATTAGAAGGGGATTTTGTCGAATGCGGAGTGAACCGTGGCTTTTTGTCCTCCGCGGTCATGGAACATCTCGATTGGGATTCGCTCGGTAAAACCTTCTACTTGCTGGATACCTTTGGCGGCATGGACGAGCGATACCTGTCCGAAGAGGATCTCAAGTTTGGGGCTGTGGACAAGAATAAACACGCCCTCGAATCTGGGTTCTATATCCAGGGAGTGGATGCAGTCCGGGAGAATTTTTCTCAATGGCGGAATGTGCGCATCATCCAAGGACCTGTGCCGGCGACACTCGGCCAGGTTTCTGCGCGAGCAGTCGCCTATCTACATCTGGACATGAATTGTGCGTTGCCTGAAGTCGCTACCTTGGATTATTTCTGGGATCGATTGGTGCCGGGAGCGTTTGTGTTGTTCGACGACTATGCCTACGTAGGTTACGGGGTTCAGAAGGTGGCCCTGGATAGTGCAGCACGCGCAAAAGGGGTGCCGATCGCTGCATTACCTACTGGGCAGGGGTTGCTCATCAAGCCGGCGATTGTGGGAAACTTTCGGCGATAGCGGAGAAAGATATGCGGGTCGTGTATTTTTCCAAAACTTCTGAGATCGGACCTGCGAGCCGCTACCGGATCTATCAGTTTCTCCCGTATCTCCAATCGGCGGCGATACGGTGCTCTGTGCGCCCGCTTTTGGGGCCGGGTTATTTCAAACTGATCGAAATACCAGTCTGGCCAATTCGTGTGGTCGGCAAGGCAGTGTATTCGGCTATTCGGTTCATGAACCGCCTTTGGGACCTTGCGACGATGGAGAAGCCCGATCTTATCGTGGTGGAAGGCCAGCTGTTTCCCTATTGCCCGCCATGGGTAGAGCGACTGTTGGCATGGATGGGGCATCAGCTGGTCATCGAATTCGACGACGCCATTTATCTCATGCGTTTTCACAAACGGAGCATGCCTCAACTCTTGAGGGTTTCAGCCTCGGCGATTGTCGGAAATCGGACGCTGGCTGAATATGCGCAGCAGTTTACCTCCACAGTGACGGTCATTCCGACCGTTGTGGATACGGAACGGTTTACGCCATCGGAGCTTTCAAAGAAGAAGGCGTTCGACCGGCTTAAGAGCCCTATCACCATTGTGTGGATTGGCTTGGCCTATAACTTCAACTACCTGGAGGTATTGATCCCTGCCCTCATGATGCTCCAGCGGGAATTGCGTGCTCGGTTTCGGGTTATCAGTTCCAGACCACCGGACTTGCCGGGCGTTCGGGTGGAATTTGTTCCATGGGACTTGAAGACTGAGGTGGCACAGCTTCAGGACTGTCAGATCGGTGTCATGCCGTTGCCCGATTCGGAGTGGGCTAGAGGTAAATGTGGGCTCAAACTGTTGCAGTACATGGCATTGGGGATGTCTGCCGTCGCGTCGCCGATAGGGGTGAACCAAGAAATCATTCGCTCCGGTAAGAATGGGCTGTTGGCAACAACCTCCAGCGAGTGGTCCAGCCATCTCGTCCGATTGTGCCACGACGCTGGGCTCAGGCAACGTCTCGGCGAAGCCGCACGGCGAACAGTCGAGGAGCGGTATGCCTTGAACGTTTGGGGCCCTCGAGTGGCAGGCGAGTATCTCGCGTTCGCGGATCGATCTGGGGAGTTGCGAGTCGGGCGGTCGCTGGCACAATCCGCTCATCGGTGATCTAACGATGCTGCTTCTCTTGTTGACATTCGGTCTGGCGTTCCTAATTTCACTCTATGGTGTCCCAATCGCCAGGCAGGCAGCGCTGAAGTACGGCATCGTGGATGCTCCTGATGGGCGGCTGAAGCTTCAGAAGGAGCCGGTCCCGTATTTTGGTGGGCTCGCGATCTATCTCGCCTTTCTCATGAGTGTGGCCTTTACCTTCGAGTTTCGCCAGGATGTGCTTGGTATTATCCTCGGTGGGACAATTGTCGTCATGCTTGGGCTCATTGACGATTTCGGTGTATTGACGCCTTGGACAAAGCTCGCGGGACAACTCCTTGCCGTCTTTGTGTTGATCAAGAGTGGAATTAGGATTGAGATTGCCGCCCTGCCGGAATGGCTAGACCTCACACTTACGGTGTTCTGGATGGTGGGATTGATCAATGCATTCAATTTGCTCGATATCATGGACGGCCTTTCTGCCGGAGTAGGTGCGGTCAGTGCAAGCTGTCTGCTCGTCGTTGCCTTATTGCAAGGCGATCAAACGATTGCCGTGATGCTTGTCGCATTGCTTGGAAGTTTGCTGGGATTTCTGAAATATAACTGGCACCCGGCACGAATCTATATGGGAGACATGGGGGCCATGTTCATAGGCCTATTGTTGGGAGCGATGACCATGATCGAGCGATATCCCAGCGATCATCCACTCTCGCTTCTCACGCCTGTGTTTATTCTAGGGATTCCGATTTTCGACACCATTTTTGTCATGTACATACGTTACAGGCGAGGACTGCCCATCTTTTGGGGAAGTCCGGATCACATTGCGATTAGGCTGCGTCATTGGGGGATGTCAGTCCCGCAGATCGTGATAACGAGCTATGTGGCCACGGCGGTCGTAGGAATAGTCGGTCTTCTGATGTTGTCAGTCAGTCAGGAAGTGGGATGGATGCTCTGTCTGGGAACAGTGGGCATATTTATGTTCCTCACGCTATTGATGAAGAAGGTGGATGTCCGCCGACCTGAGCAGACTGACGTCGCATCTTCACACAGTGAGGGGAAAAAGGCCGCATGATTCTCATCGTCGGCGCCGGTTTAGCAGGCCTCAGTGCCGCCTATCATCTCTCTGGACTTCCCTATCGTCTCTTTGAGCGAGAGCAGGAGGTCGGTGGCTTATGCCGCTCCTACAAAAAGGACGGCTTTACCTTCGATTACACCGGACATCTGCTCCATTTTCGCCAAGCGGAAATCAAGGCTTTAGTGGAAACGCTTTTGGCTGGAAAGCTTCAGAAGCATGCCCGGCAATCGTTCATCTATTCTCACAGGACCTATACGGAATATCCTTTTCAGGTCAATACATTCGGGCTCCCGCCGGAGGTGGTGCGAGAGTGTTTAATGGGGTTTATCGCCACGCTCACGAATCAGCACGCCGGCCCTCCGCCCCAAGATCGATCGTTCAAAGAGTGGATTCTCGACAATCTCGGCGAAGGAATGGCCAAACATTTTATGCTGCCGTTCAACGAAAAGCTGTGGCAAGTCTCGCTGGATGAACTGACGTCGGACTGGGTGTCGTGGCTCGTGCCGAAACCCGAGTTGAAGGATGTGGTCAACGGCGCCTTAGGTATCAAAGACAAAGCCTTTGGCTATAACCCGTCGTTTCTCTATCCTGCGCAGGGTGGCATCAACGTGCTTCCAGAGTCGTTTGTGCCAGGGATCACGGGTATTACCCATAGCGCGGAACTTGTAGAAGTCGACACCAAGCGCCGCCGCGCGATCTTTCATGATCACACAAAGGGTAGTACTAAAGAAGCGCGATATGAGTCGTTGATCTCGACGATCCCAATCCCTGAACTGATTCACCGCTGTCTTGATTTCCCTGCTCCATTGAAAGACGCTGCGGCCGCGTTACGTTGGGTCTCGGTCTATAATATCAATTTGGGGATCGGTCGCGAGCAGGTATCGGATAAACATTGGATTTATTTCCCTGAAGCCGCGTATCCCTTCTACCGCGCCGGATTCCCCATGAACTTTTCTCCTTCACTGGGGCGTCCTGGCTGCAGCTCGATGTATGTGGAGATGTCGCACAAGCCGACTGAGCACCAGTCTGCAGAGCAGTTGATCGATCGAGTGCGTTCCGGTCTGGAGCAGGCCGACATCCTTCGCCCTGACGATGAGCTGGTGGTCTCGGATGTGAAAGATCTTCAGTATGCCTATGTCTATTTCGATCATCATCGTGCGCAGGCGATACCGGCTATCCTCACTGAGCTTGAGCGCCGGGGAATTTACTCGGTTGGTCGCTATGGGCGCTGGGAACATACGTCGATGGAAGATGCCATCGGGCAAGGGAAACAGGTCGCGGAGCGTCTGAGAACCCAATACGGGTATCAAGCCTCAGCGTGAGGAACGTAGTGTGGAGACTGTTTGTCATGTCATCACCAAGCTGGAGTTGGGTGGCGCGCAGGAAGTTGCGCTATATGCGGTGTCGCATCTTGACCGGAACAAGTTCCGTCCCTTTCTTGTCACGGGTCCTGGGGGCCTTCTCACGGATGAAGCGAAAACTCTCCCCGGTGTCGATGTTCACGTCCTGTCCTCGCTCGCCCGTCACGTTCATGTCCTAAACGATCTCGCGGCATTCGTTGAACTCGTTCGCCTGTTTCGGCGTCTGCGCCCGACGATTGTCCATACACATAGTTCGAAGGCCGGTATTCTCGGTCGATGGGCGGCATGGTGTGCGGGAGTGCCCCTGATTCTTCATACCATTCATGGGTACGGGATCACGCCGGCGCAGCCTGCTTGGCTGCGCCGAGTCTTGATTTTGCTTGAACGTATAACAGGATGGATCACAACCCATTGGATTGCGGTCGCTCAGGCCGACCTCGAGAAAGGGATCACGTGGGGACTCTTTGACCGGACGCAGGTGTCGGTCGTCAGGCCCGGCATTGATCCGCATCCGTTTCAAGCCGCGATCGATGAGCCCACGCGTGATGCGTTGCGCGCAGAATTTGGGGCGGGGCCTGCTGAGTACTTGGTGGGAACGGTTGCCTGCTTAAAGCCGCAAAAAGCGCCGGAGGACTTCGTGGCCGTGGCGAAACAGGTGTGTGATGCGGTCCCTCATGCCCGGTTCGTGCTGATTGGGGATGGAGATCTGCGCCCAAGGATTGAGTCCTTGATTGAAGCGAAGGGGCTACATACGCGATTGCATCTTGCCGGATGGAGACGCGATATCCCGACCGTCATGAAAATATTCGATGCGTTTTTGCTCACGTCGCATTGGGAAGGGTTGCCGCGTGTGCTCTTGGAAGCGCGAGCCATTGGCCTGCCGGTTGTGGCCACGAGGGTTGGAGGGATTGAGGAAGCGATTGTCCAGGGCCGCCATGGGTGGCTCAGCAACGCGGGGGATATCGCCGGTTTGGCAGCACACGTGATTCGAGTGTTGAAGAGTCGAGATGGCCAACCCCAGGGACGGTCACAGTCTGTGGAGGCGCTCCCGAAAGAATTTCACCTGGAGGAAATGGTTAAACAGTACGAATCTCTGTATGATAGGTTTTTAGATGACCGGCGAGGTGGAAAGGCTCCTCGTTCAGTCTGGTCAGCGTCACACCCATAGCCCAAGGAGCTGTTGTGAACGTTCCCCTTTTGGACCTCAAAGCCCAATATCGTGTCATTAAACCTGAAGTGATGTCGGCCATCGAGGCTGTGTGCGACGAGCAGGGGTTCGTGCTCGGACCTCGCGTCGTGGCCTTCGAGGAAGCGGCGGCGCAGTATATCGGCAGCCGCTATGCGATCGGCTGCGCCTCCGGGAGCGATGCGCTTCTGCTTTCCCTTATGGCGATAGGCGTGAAGGCCGGCGATGAGGTCATCACGATTCCGTTCACGTTTTTTGCTACAGCGAGCGTGATATCACGGTTGGGTGCGAAGCCAGTCTTTGTCGACATTCAGCCGGATACGCTTAATATCGATCCGGCACTCATTGAACGAGCGATTACCCCTCGTACGAAAGCCATCATTCCCGTTCACCTCTTCGGGCAATGTGCGGATATGGCGGCGATCAACGAGATCGCAAAGCGGAAAAAGTTATCTGTCATTGAGGATGCCTGCCAAGCGATTGGCGCGGCACAGCAGGGGAAACGTGCCGGGATATTGGGAGACACCGGGTGCTTTAGTTTTTTCCCCTCCAAGAATTTAGGCGGCTTTGGAGATGGGGGGCTCATCACGACCAACGACAAAGCCCTTGCCGACTCTATAGCCATGCTTCGTGTTCATGGAAGTCAGGTCCGCTATCTTCACGAGTCGGTAGGAATTAATAGCCGCTTGGATGCGATTCAGGCTGCCGTGCTTCAAGTTAAACTGAAGTATCTAGACCAGTGGACGGAGGGACGTCGACGGAACGCCGAGCGGTATCGGCAGTTGTTCGGCCAGACCAAGCATGCAGAGTGTGTGGTGTTGCCGCCGACGAAGCCCGGAAACTTCCATGTATATAACCAGTTTACGGTTCGAGTACAGAAGCGCGACGAGTTGCGCGCCTACCTCAAAGAAAAAGGGGTCGGCACAGAAGTGTATTATCCGCTCCCGATGCATCTCCAAAACTGCTACAAGGATTTAGGTTATGAGAAGGGCTCATTCCCTGTCTCCGAGCAGGCCGCGGAGCAGGTGCTCTCTCTCCCGATTTATACAGAGTTAACGGAGGCGCAACAGGACTATGTGGTGGAGAACGTAGCTGAGTTCTATCGGTAGCGCGAGACCTCTTGGGGTGGGGATATTTCCGAGTGGCTATCCCACCTTCTGTAACCAGATATTCCCACCGCTGTTCTTGAGGAAAAGCGGCAGGTGATTTTCAAAATACCTGCGATGCTTGTGAAACAGAAAATCCTGAAAGTAGACGATCTGGTACAACGGGTTGTTTTGGAGAAATGCCCTTAGCAGGTAAAGTTCCTGCCATGCGCGCCCTTCATATACCCATTCCTTCACATATTCGAAGGGGAAAAACACATCGTGGAAATGGATGTAGACACCGGACTTGAGGCGCGGGAGGATTTCAAAGAAGATGTAATTGACATCCGAATTCACCTTTGACACATGGGTTGAATCGATGAAAAGAATATCGTTTGCATCGAGTTGAAGAAAAAAATCTGGATCGAGATCTTGGAGGCGCGAGGGCACGATGGTTACGCGTGCGTTGTCCCCTGGTTTCATCAAATCAAGGAGGAGTTGGGGGTAGGGTTCGACGAATGTCATCTGCACGGTATTCTCCAGGCACAATTCATTGGTATCCAATGCCATCGCCGAGGAGTAGCCGCAGCCTACTTCGATCATGTGTCGCGGCCGAATGAGCCGAAGCATCGTGTGGAGCACGAGCGCGTCGGAATAGCTATACGCAGTGTTTTCGAAATGGTAGCGAAAGCCAGGGCTCTGTGTGTCAGGAAACTCAATTTTGGGGGTCAGCGAGGCCATGGAATCTAAAAGTCTGAGTTGTTCGGACTCACGGAGATCAATGTCCAGGATGGGCCTCTCACGGGAAAAAATTTTCTTCTCGTGACATCGGACCTCATCCAGGTCTGCATAGGGGGAGTAGAAATGTCCTGCAGGCACCCATGGACATTGGCAAGCTTTCGAATAGTCGATCATGTCTGTTCGACGCATGGCGTACCCGAATCGCCGTAAAATCCATTGAATCAACGTCTTGGTCGCGGCGCGAGGTGAATAGCTATGCTGAATCTGAGTGCTCATCAGTTTGATTGCTCAAACAGTTAAATCTCGCTAGGCGACAGCACGAATGAAGGTACTGAACTCTAATGGATTGCCTTCGTTCATCCACTCCGGCACGCCATCGCCGATGCTGCTCATCATATGAAGGCATTCTATCTTTCCAGGATGGTTCTCGCCAAGGTTATTGCGTATTTGTAACTATTTGATCTTGTCTTGCTGAAGCTTTACGGTGTGACCAGATCGCTGGCTGTTGTCGATGTGAGTAAATCAGGGCAGGCAAGGAACAAGGATTGGTTGGTAGCCATTGGTCATTCTGAACACGGTGGACTCTGGTCTTCACCACTGGCATGATCAGTGCCGAGGTTAAGTCTGGTTTGTTGCTTGGGCCGACAATGAAGTGAGATGCGGTCTTTTCGTCCGCGTCACCTTAATCGATCGATTAGCGATCGCAGAAAGGCCGAAGCCGAATTTGACAGCACCATATAAGGAATGCGGGGATGGAGGACGAAACAAATGGTGATGGGTATGAGGGAGGTTTTTTTCTCGGTTACCCAAGGAGCAGGTATGACATGCTAAATGTGTAAGTGGCGAGTTGAGAATTTCGAACGATTAGTTGAATAGTCCAGCCAGTTCAGCCGCGTCGCCATAGCATCCTACGTCGTAATGGCTCCTTCGGAAGCCGACGAGACATGCCGCGCGTATTTTCCCATTACGCCTGAGGTGTAACGGGGCAACGGCTGTTTCACTTTCTTGAGCCGGGCCTTGATCTCTTTCTGCGAGAGCTCCACGGTCAGGGTCCGTTTGGCGATATCGAAGACAATCATGTCACCGTTTTTCACCGCGCCGATCGGGCCGCCTTTGATGGCTTCCGGTGCGACATGGCCGGCCATGAGCCCATGGGTGGCCCCGGAGAAGCGGCCGTCGGTGAGGAGCGCGACGGAGTCGCCCAGGCCTGCACCGACAATGGCCGCGGTGACGCCGAGCATTTCTCTCATGCCTGGTCCGCCTGACGGACCTTCATACCGAATCACGACAACATCGCCCGCTTTGATTTGACGGGACTGCACGGCAACAAAGGCATCCTCTTCCCGGTCATAGACCTTCGCCGGGCCGCGAAATGTCATGATCGAGTGTCCGGCCACCTTCACGACGCAGCCCTCTGGAGCAAGGTTTCCCCGTAATATCACCAACCCGCCAGTCTGCTTGATCGGATTCGCTAGAGGTCTGAGGACTTGTTGCCCGGATGTTTCCTTCGCGTTCTTGGCCTCTTCCCCGATCGTCCGGCCGGTTACGGTCGGTTGGCTGGCATGCAAGAGCCCGGCATCGAGCAGCCGCTTGGCGACTAAGGTGGTTCCTCCAGCGGCAAAGAGGTCTGAGGCTGTAAATCGACCACCTGGTTTGAGGTCGGCGAGCAACGGGACCTTCCGATTGATTTTGTCAAAGTCGTCGATGCTTAATTTAATGTTGGCTTCGCGCGCGATGGCGAGCAAGTGCAAGACCGCATTCGTCGAGCCGCCGGTCGTTGCCACCGCGGCGATCGCGTTTTCCAGCGATTTTCGCGTGATGATCTGGCGAGGCCGCAGATCTCGCTTCAGCAGATCCATGACCATCTTCCCGCACTCGAAGGCCACGTCGTCCTTCCGCTGATCCATGGCCGGTACTCCGTTCCGTCCCATCGGCGAGATGCCGAGGAATTCGAATGCGATAGCCATGGTGTTAGCCGTGAACTGACCCCCGCAGGCGCCGGGGCCTGGGCAGGCATGGTCTTCGAGATCTTTGAGCTCGGCACTGGTCATTGTGCCTGACGCATGTTTCCCGACTGCTTCGAACACGTCTTGAATGGTGACGTCATGGCCTTGGAACTGGCCCGGCATAATCGAGCCGCCATAGAGCATCACCGACGGCAGGTTCAGGCGAGCGAGGGCCATCACAGTACCTGGAATGGTTTTATCGCAACCTGATAATGCCACTACGCCGTCAAACAGATGTCCACGGGCTACGAGTTCGATTGAATCGGCAATCACCTCCCGGCTGATCAACGACGCCTTCATCCCCTCGGTGCCCATCGAAATGCCATCCGACACCGCGATGGTGTTGTACTCGATGGGGGTGCCCCCTGCGGCTCTGATGCCGGCTTTCACCCGCTCCGACAGTCGGCGCAGGTGGAAGTTGCAAGGCATGACCTCGATCCAGGTATTGGCGACGCCAATGATCGGGCGCGACAAATCCTCATCCGTGAATCCCACGGCCTTCAGCATCGCGCGGGCCGGCGCCCGATCGGGGCCGACCAGTAAATCACGACTTGCCAGTTTCAACTCTTTCGGCATGACATCCTTCTTGCTAGGCGGCTGAAAATGCCCGCTCGTGCTTCTTTGAGGTATACGACCAAGGCTCAGGCTTGTTGGAGGCGCAGGCCGTGCAGCATGCCACCCTTATGCGGATTGTCTTTCATTGGGCCGCCATGGGGACTCCCGTGGGGATTATTCCCATAGCCTTTGCTGGCGTCCTTGTGCTGCTGCATCGCTTTATCGTGCTCGCTCTTTTCCTTGGCACGCTGCTCTGGTGTCAAGAGGGCGTACACATCCCGACGGGCCTTGACGGAGACCATGCGCAAGCCGACTTGCAAATCCCCGCTTTGCTTCAACTTGGCTTCGATTGCGCCCAGATCAGATTTCTCATCCTCGGTGAGGGCTTTCAACTCGCGCTCCGCAACCTGGATATCGGCCTCAGTCTTGATACGGGTCTTGTCCAGATTAAGCTGCATGTCTTTGAGTTTCGTGACCTGCTCCGCGGTGAGCCCGATGTCTTTTTCATGCTTGAGCAGATGTCGGATCAAATGGCCCGTGCTGTTGTGCATCATGTCCTTGCCATGTCCGCCCATCGAGCTATGCCCGCCGCCTCCGTGTCCTTCTTTGCCGTAGTAGCCTGGCTCATTGGCCCAGGCCGTAGACATCCCTACGGTCAGCGCGAATACCGATGCGACGCCCAGCGTCACGAGGGTTCGTGTTCCCTGCTTCATACGTGCCTCCTTAGGTTGAACTGAATGAAGATATCTGATTCCAGAAGATGAATGTCCCAATAACCATTACAGGCACGTTATCCCCGTACAGGCGATCTATGCTGCGCATGCAGTCTGCCTCATTATGCACATCATCATTTCTTACCAGCTGATGTATCCGCTGGGCATCGGAGACCCCCAGTGCCAGATTCTCGTAGCTTGCCAGATCACCCAACGCAACGCAAGCCAACAACACCGCGTCAGGGGTCCATGAGTTAGTTTTTGGTTGCGTGCAAGATAATCGTGGAAAGGTCTCAGGCTCTGCGCCTTCGGCATTGCCGGGGGAATGGGAATATCGTACTGAGGGATCCCGCTGGCAGTTTTTTCTGCCGTGTCTCGGACCGAAGGCTGTCAGGTAGTGGGTGTTAGAGGTGTGATCGACGTTGAGCCTGGGCGAGCAGCTCGGCGCGCGGGTCCTGGTGCGGGATGGCCCTGAGTTGGTCGTAGAGTTTGCACTCCTCTCCAGTCGAAGAGGCCGGCATCACGATTTGAATGGTCAGAAACAAGTCGCCATGGCCGCCGGCTGCCGCCGGGAGCCCTTTGCCTTTCAAGCGAAGCTTACTGTCAGCGCGGCTCCCAGGTGGAACTTTCACCCGGACCGGTTCCATCAGTGTGGGGGCCATCACATCGGCTCCCAGGGCCGCTTCCCACGGAAAGACTGGGAGGGATACATGAATGTCGCTCCCTTGTCGGCGAAAGACGCTGTCCGGAGCGATCGCGACACGCAGATATAAGTCGCCGGGCTTGCCGCCGTTGGCGCCGGCTTGTCCCTTGCCTGCCACGCGTACCCTTGTCCCATCCTGGACTCCGGCGGGGATTCGGACTTCGATCGTATTGGGTTGCAGTGTGGCGCCCTGTCCCTGGCAGGTTGGACAGGGGCGTCCACGAAAGGCTCCGCTTCCGTGGCAGATGGAGCACGGCACCGGCGCTTGCAACGTCACGCGCTTCGTCACGCCGGTGAACACCTCGGCGAGCGCAAGGTGGACCTCCGTTTCAAGATCCTCACCCTGCACGGCAAATCCACGGCTGTTGCCGGTGTGCCCTCGTCCTTTGAACAGATTCTCGAAGATGTCTGAAAAGCCTTCTCCGCCGAATGACCCTCCCGGGCCGCTTCCTGCGTGGGGACCAGCCTGCCGGCGCGCTTGTTCGTAGGCCTCGGCTTGTTCCCAGTTCGCTCCGTATTGATCGTATTTCTTCCGCTTGTCTGGCTCACCCAAGACTTCGTGTGCCGCGTTTAACTCCTTGAACTTCTTCTCCATCTCGGACTTCTTGGCGCCGCTGTGCATGTCGGGATGGAATTGGCGAGCAAGGCGGCGATAGGCCTTCTTAATGTCGTCCGCTGAGGCGGACTTGGGGAGACCAAGAATCTGATAGAAGTCGCGTGATGTGGTCGCCATGGAAGTGGAGATACGGTTACTTTGGTAGAGGTCAACTATCTGAAACGCAGCTTACGGGGTCGAGGGAGGCTTTTCAAGTGCTGAAAGGGGCCGGATTAGCAGGCTACGGAAATGCAGTGCCGTTCCGCCAGAAATCCAATCGGTGTATGTCGGGAGAATAGGGCGTCATCCACAGGCTGCTCAAAAAGTTCGTCCATCAAGGCCGCAGCGAGAACCTTCCAACTCCTTATACCTCACTTAAGGGGAGTGGCCGAGGTTGCCCTGTACTGCGCGCATCGAACGAGCACATTCTTATCGTGCGCGTTCTGCGAGCAAGAAGGGCACCTGGCCGCTCCCCGCTCCATTTTTCAGCATTCTGTTACCGTGGGACGACGGTTTTGGCCCGCGCCATCATCTTGCAGTAGGAGCAGACTTCGGCGGTGGTGGGCTGACTGCATGAGGCGCAGGGGTGGAGAACGGCCCGGTCTTTTTCCGTCATCGTGGTTGCCGTGGGTTGCTTCTTTTTTTGTTTCTCAAGGAACCCCCAATAGAATGTCTGCTTCGTCCCCGGGGACTCGGTCTCCAGGCGATTCAAGACTTCCTTGTATTGGAGCATCTTGGAGCCCTTGGCCATGGGACATTCCTCGACGATGTAATCGATCCGATTCAAGACGGCATAGGCGGCGAGTTCTCGTTCCGAGAGCCGGTAGAGGGGTTTCACCTTCTTGGCAAACCCTGCCACTGACGCCGGCAGCGAGGGACCCTGCTTGTCGAGATATTCTTCTTGCCAATGCAGCACGTTGCCCAAGAGTCTGGCCGCTTCGTCATCGAGGTTATGGCCGGTCGCCATCACATCATATTGCTGTTCGATCGCCACGCGGTTGAATTGGTAGCGCTTGATGGTGCCGCACGTCGAGCAGGTCGGGCGATGGATGAGCTGAGCCAGCTCCTTGATCCCCGCCCCTGCCTCTTGCTCGACGGTATGGAGATGTAACGTGGCTCCATGCGAGGCGGCGACCGCCTCGGCGAATTTCGTCACCTTGGCGTGTGACTGCTCAGAGTAGGCTCCGATACCGAGGTTCACATAGAGCCCGTCGGCACGGTAGCCGAGCGTGAGCAGAATGTTCCAGAGTGCCAGACTGTCCTTCCCGCCAGACACCGCCACAAGAATCCGCTCTTCCTTCCCGAACATCCACTCCGACTTGATGGCGCGCGCGACCTGATCGTGAACAAAGCCGTTGAAGCAGCCTTTGCAAAAGGCCGCATTATGCCGCGGAAGATCGATCACCGCTTTGGTTTTACATTTGGTGCAATTCATGCGGGGCTCGTGAAAGGTGAAACGTGAAAGGTGAAACGTGGTGAACCGCCGGAGATGACCGGTCGGACCTCGATCTGATCGCCGTCGTAGAGCATCTCGTCTTCGGTCACGAGATCGTCGCCTTTAATCACCAAGTGCGCTTCGACAACGAGATTCAACTCCCGCAAGAGTTCTTTGACCTTCTTGGGGCCTTTGATTTCGACGGTTCTGGCTGGATGGCTCAATTGAACTTGCATGCGAGGATCTTAAGCTTCCATGTGTGTAGGGGGCAAGGGGTAGTGCTCGTGAGGCGCGAGGAGTTAGGGGCAAAATGTTATCAAGGGTAGGCGGCTGGATATAGCAACGTATCGCCTTACGTCTCGCGTTTCACACCATACGGTCCTTAGATCGCCGCCTCTCGCAGAAATTTTGCCGATTCTTCCGGCGCCACAGGATTGATGTAAAACCCTGTGCCCCATTCGAAGCCGGCGACTTGCGTGAGCTTGGGAATGATCTCGATGTGCCAATGGTAGAAATCCCCGGTTTTTTCGTGGAGGGGAGAACTATGGAGAATGAAATTGTAGGAGGGCTTTGCGAGGACCTTATCCATCCGTCGCAGCGCTTCCGAAAGAATCGGCGCAAGGAACTCGAATTGTGTTTTTTGGCCCTCTTCGAAGTAGCCGGCATGGCGTTTAGGGATAATCCACATCTCGAAGGGAAAGCGTGGAGCATAGGGAGTGACGCAGAGGAACTCGGGATTTTCCGCCACGATACGATCGCCGTCCGAGAGGTCTTGCCTGAGAATATCGCAGTAGATGCAGCGTTCTTTCTGTTCATAATGGGCCCGGCACCCGTCGATTTCCTCGAATACGCTGGTCGGGATGATCGGCAGGGCAATCAGTTGAGAGTGACTGTGTTCCAGTGTGGCGCCGGCTGACGCTCCATGGTTCTTGAAAATCAGAATGTAACGGAACCGCACGTCTTTCTTGAGATCGATCATGCGGTCGCGATAGGCCCACAACACGTCCTCGACCCGTTTGGTCGGCATGTCGGCCAGGCTTTCCTTGTGGTTGGGGGTTTCGATGATGACTTCATGGGCTCCGATCCCATTCATGCGATCATAGAGGCCGAGGCCTTGGCGGTCGAGCGTGCCTTCGATTTGGAGTGCGGGAAACTTATTCGGCACGACACGCACGGTCCAGTTCGGGTTATTGGATTCCACCGGCTGCGGCCGGTAGGCCATAATTTCTTTTGGCGTCAGTCGTTCCTGCCCCGGGCAAAACGGGCAGAGCGTTGCGGCCAATGGTCGAGCGGTTTGTACGGGAACGAAGTCGTGAGGCCGAGCGCTACGTTCCGTCGAAATAATGACCCACCGACCGACAATCGGATCACGTCTGAGATCGGGCATTTCCACCTCCAAACTCGTGAAAGGTAAAAGGTAAACCGTGAAACGTCAGATGTAAAATATCAGTCCTTGTCCCAGTGCTGGATCGTTTCACCTTTCACTCGTATAATCAGACTCGCCACAGATTTGCTTCGAACTCCGGACCTGGGACTAGAAATGTCGCAGGCTTGTGGTGCGGATACCGTGCAATTTCCAAATGATGTTCCAACACCAGAATCGTCAAGTGGAGTTCCTGTCCGGCTATGAGCTGTAGCTCCTTGAATGGCACAGCCAGTTCGATAATCTTCTGATGACACATCGATTGGTAGGAACCGATCTCTTGCCAGGGGCCACTGGCTAGCTTCTGTGAAAGCATAAACTGGTTTGGTTCTGACGGCTCGAGTGAAAACGACAGGCGGTAGAGGTGCTCGGGCGTCTGTATCTGCAACTCCACCGTAAGCCTTGCCTGGCGTGTCTGTGATTGCTCGTCCGGATCGAACCGGAGATAGAGCTGGTCGAGACTCCAGCCGAATTGGATGTCAGCCCATATCCCTTCGGCTTTCCACATTGCGCCGAGCGGCGGCTGAGTCTTGATCCTGCCTGCTCCGCGCCATTCAAAAAAGTCTGTCACCTGTCCATCGATGGAGGGGGCGAGCAAGGCGAGCGGCATGGTGACGAGGTCGGCATCCGGCACCGCGCGGAGCTGACAGATCGGCTGATTCAACTGCTCCGGTGGCGTGAGGCCCGCGATCGTCCACACGTTCCGAAGGTGGGTTCGAAAGAGCCGATCGAATTCTGCTTTGTAGTCGGTATCGAAGTCGTCCCCATACCACCAAAACCAATCGCTGCCTTCGGCGGCATAGAGTTCGTCCCAGGCAGCTTGAGCGCGATCCGAGGGTAGAGAGGAAGAAATCTCGGTGAGGCGGGATCGAGTTTGGCCCACTAGGTCCCACCCTCGATTATCTTCCTGGTGGCCGATCCAGATCTTATAGTCCTGATTGATCCAGGAACCTGAATGAAGGTGACTGACCCGATGTGTGGCGGGCGAGGCTTGGAGCGCTTCGGAGATCGTGGCGGTGGTGGCGCGAACGGCATCGCTATCGAGAGCGCCGGTTGAGCAGGCCTTGTAGAGGAGTGAGAGAAACTGCTCACCCCCTTCATGGTAATGCTCCCATGGGTTTTCCCCGTCCAGCACAATCGCGATGGTGACCTGTTCTTGCGGCGTGTCGTAGATGATCTGGCGCAGTCGGCGAAGCACATCTTCGGCCGCCATTTCAGGGGTGGTCTTGTGGTAGACGAACCCAAAGGCATCGGAGATCTCCCGATCGCGAAACAGTATCGTGACGTCTTGGTTTTCCGATCCGACCTGGTACGGCTGATAGAGATCCCGGTGGCGTTCCCAGGGTTGCTGGGCCGCAGCAAGTGAGCGAGCGAGGATGCCTTCGTCGGTTGCTAGCCAGCGCAGTCCGACCTTCGGCAACATCGGAATCAGTTCCGGACAGACGGAGCCTTCCGATGGCCAGAGGCCCACGGGAGCGCGACCGAATGTGGCGCGGTGAAAATCGACGGCGCGTTGCAGCTGTGTCTCTGCATCGTCCGGTGCATGGAATCGCGAGGGGAGTGGGAGATCCGGTCTGGCGCGGCGGGTAAAGTCGGTATCGATGACGAGCGGCAGGATTGGATGAAAGAAGGGGGTCGTCGTCAGCTCGATTTGCTCCCGCTCCATCAGTCGACGATAGAGCGGAATAATCTCCTGTACGGCCACGAGCTGGAGGGCCAACACCTCTTGTTTTTCTTCTTCTGTGAAGCCTCTGTTTTTCTGGCGCAACGCAGCCAGGCGGGGATAACGACTGACTGCCCCGTAGCCGAACCAGGCGAGGTTGTGCCACGTTTGCAAATCAAGAAAGTCCTGCGTAGAAAACTGCCGCGCAATCCGTTCCAAGTCCTGGCCATAGACATCGGTCCCGCGCTTCACGAGCAATTCGTGATAGCGAGGGTATGGGCGCACCATCGTGGCCCAATTGGCGGAGAAAAAATGGCGAATGAGAAAGGCTTTCTCCTCCGGGCGAAGGTCTGCCGCCGGGCGCTGGGCATATTCCAGAAAGAGGTCGCGCACTGTCCCTGATCCGATTTCTTGCAGTTGTCGAAGGAGCGACGGTGTAAAGTTGAATGTGGCTTTGACTGAGGGAAACTTTTCCAGTCCATAGGCCATATCATAATAAGCTTTGGTGGCATGGAGACGCACCCAGGGCATGCTGGCAGACCCTGCGACGGGGTCCGTGTAATACGGTTGATGCATATGCCAGAGAAAACAGATGTGGGCAGTCTTCATGATCACATGCTAATTGTAGTGAGAATCAAAAATCAGTATGTCATAGAGATAGAGAGCCTGCAATAAATAGAGAGAGGACAGAGTGAATCACGCAATTCGGCACAGTGTGATCGTTCAGGTATTTTGGTACTGGCTACCGGCGGCGCTGTATGCCGGAATGATTTTTTACATGTCGTCCCAGTCGCATCCCGAAGAGCAACTACCATCGTTCTTGCTCAAAGACGTGAGCGACAAAGTTTTGCATGCAGTGGAGTACGCCGTCCTTGGTGGATTCTGCTACCGGGCTTTCCGCTGGGGTGTGAACGGGCCAGTGGCGTCGTATGCGCTCCTCTTCGCCATCGTCACGGCATCGTTGTATGGGGTGACGGATGAAGTGCATCAATTCTTTGTTCCCTTCCGTGAATCAAGCTGGTTGGATTGGCTGGCCGATACAGCCGGCGCAGCCGTTGGGGCATTGAGTTGGCGCTTTATCAAGTCGGAGTGAGGCGCTTCTCAGGGTAGTGACTAAACCCACCCGTTACTGCGCGCATAGTTTTTCGTTTTTTCCTTTCCGCCTCATTGGAAGGGTCATCAGGGTGACTGCAACTGCGGCCGTCGAGCGAGCACATTCTGATCGTGCGCGCTCCGGGAGCAAGGGAGTCTCCCTGACGGCTCTCCCATTCCCATCCTTTGAGTGACAAGGTTTCCTTCCGTCAGTATAATGCACAGCCAATGGCCACTGTGAATCCTGCCGCTCCGAAACAGCCGCTCGCCTTGCCGGATCGTAGCCTCGTGGCGGCCACCGTTGAGACGCAGCTTCCCTTTAAGGGACAATTCAAAGCCCTCACACCGTTAGCGGGCGACGCCTCCAACCGCCGATATTTTCGCATCGAGTTGACCGGGGGCGCTGCTCGCTCGGTGATTCTCATGCAGTTGGCCGAGCCGGAGGCCTTCAAGCAATCGGAAGAAGCGGTCAGCGGGGCGGCTCATCAGCTTGCTGAACTACCGTTTCTGAACATCCTCTCCCATTTATCCAAAGCCGGCGCCTCCGTTCCTCGCCTGTATCACTACGATCAATCGGCGGGGCTGCTGTATCTTGAAGATTTTGGCGATCTCACCCTGGCGGAAGCCTGTCGTGAAGCGAGCGCAGCAGATGTGGCCGTACGTTATACGCAGGCCGTCGATGCTCTTGTCCAGATCCAGTCGAAGGCCACTTCACAGGCAGACCCGAATTGTCTCGCCTTCCACCGGAGTTTCGATGCGCCGCTCCTCATGTGGGAGTTCGACCATTTCCTGGAGTATGGGATTGTCGCAAGGCAGGGGAAACCGATGTGCGCCGACGATTACCTGCCCATCCGAGGCGAATTCGAAAAGATCGCTGAATTGCTTGCAGGCCAACCGCGGGTGTTTGTCCACCGCGACTACCACTCACGCAATTTGATGGTTGATGGCGACCGATTGGGGGTGATCGATTTTCAAGACGCGTTGATGGGGCCGGTCACGTATGATCTCGCCTCGTTGTTGCGCGATGCCTATATCGAACTCGATGAGTCGCTGATCGACCGCTTGATCGACCGCTATCTTGATGGATTGGCAAGGCATCGGCAGGTGTGGACGGACCGAGAGACCTTCCGCCGCCTATTCGACTTCACAAGCATTCAACGTAACCTCAAGGCGGCAGGGCGATTTGTTTATATCGATCGTGTCAAAGGCAATCCCAAGTTCCTTGCCGACATTCCGCGTGTCTTGAACTATGTCAAACGCAATCTCCAGAAGTATCCTGAGTTAGACCAGCTCAGGAAACATCTCACCCCCTATGTGCCGGAGCTGCAGTAATGAGTAATGCGTGATCTGTGATGAGTGGTATGCGGAGGGCCAAAGTGATTCCCATCGAGTCTGACCCATCACTCATCACTCATCACCGTTCACTTTCGTTATGAAGGCCATGATTCTCGCAGCGGGCTTGGGGACTCGTCTGAGACCGCTGACGAATACGACTCCGAAGCCGCTTCTTCCCATCGCGGGCACGCCGCTGATCGTATGGAATCTTCTGCTGCTGAAGCGGCACGGGTTCCACGATGTGGTCATCAATCTGCACTACCTCGGGCCGATGATCGAGCAGGCGTTGGGCGATGGCTCGCGGTATGGGTTACGGATCATCTATTCACACGAACCAGTCATTTTAGGTACGGGGGGCGGCCTCAAACAGGCAGAGCCGCACTTTTCAGGAGAGTCGGTGTTGGTGCTCAACGGCGATACGCTCGTGGATCTTGATCTTGGCGCGTTGTATCAGTTCCATCACCAGCGCGCGGCTGTCGCGACGCTGGTTCTACGGAAAGATTCTGAGGCGGCACGGTGGGGCCTTGTGGAAATGGATTCAGGTAACCGCATCGTGCGAATCACTGGGCGTGGACGCGAAGATCTGGCGCCGACCCAGCCTCGTATGTTTGCCGGGATTCATGTGCTCCATACGCGGCTCTTGCGTGATGTGCCCAAAGATAAAGAATCGTCCATCATCGATCCCTATGTGGCGGCGATTCAGCAGGGAGAGATAGTGCTCGGGTACGATTGTGAGGGATATTGGTCGGACATCGGAACGCCGGAGCGATATGCGCAAGCCGAACAAGATGCAGCAGCCGGTCGCATTACTCTCGCCTCAAGACAGCTACCCGTATAACAGGATGCTGAAAAAGCTCGCCAGCTTTGTTCTCGGCTTATCGAAATCCTCAACGTACCCCTGAGGGTACGCCTCCGGTTTCGACTCGCCTACGGCCTCGCTGGACGAACTTTTTGAGCATCCTGTGGGAGCGCTTTCCTATTATGTCCTACTGTGGATGATCAATATTCTCGCTTGCCTCAATGATTTTTCCACAGTCTACTACGGCTAATCTGGTTCTTCTTTCTCCTTCTGTTGTTTCAACAATCGGGCCAGGTAGGTGCGTTGGAGTTTGAGGCGGTCTGCCGCCTTGCTCTGGTTGCCATCCGCTTCCTCAATTGCTCGTTCGATAATGTAGCGGCTATGTGCTTCAATTGACTCATGGTAGGGAAGGGAGAGATAGGGGAGGAGTTCACCCGGTTTGGTATGGCCCATGGCGTCCAACGACAGCATATCCGGTTCGATGGTATCCGATTGGTTCAAGACGACGGCCCGTGCCACGACGTTTTCCAGTTCGCGAATGTTTCCTGGCCACGGGTGCCGGCTCATGGCCGCCATGGCTGCGAGGCTGAACATCATGCCGGGGCGTTTCGCCTCTCTCGCGTGCCGGTTCAAAAAAAACTTGGCTAAGGCAGGGATGTCCTCGGGGCGTTCGCGGAGCGGGGGCAGGGTCAGGTTGATGACATTCAGCCGGAAAAAAAGATCCTCGCGAAACTGACCGGCCTTCACGGCCTGTTGGAGATTTTTGTTCGTAGCGGCAATGATGCGAATATTGACCGACACGAGACGTGTGCCGCCGACTCGATGGAACTCTCTATCCTGGAGCACACGCAAGAGCTTGGCTTGCAGCGGGAACGACATGTCTCCGATCTCGTCCAGGAAGATCGTGCCTCCCTCCGCCATCTCCAATTTGCCTTTTTGCAGGCGATCCGCGCCGGTGAAGGCGCCGCGCTCATGCCCAAAAAGTTCGTTTTCGAGCAGTGTTTCCGTGAGGGCGACACAGTTGATGACCACCAGCGGCATGTTCTGGCGCAGACTCCACTGGTGGATGGAGCGGGCGAAGAGTTCCTTGCCTGTCCCACTTTCACCAAGCAGCAACACGCTGGCATCGGACTTCGCGGCGCGTTGGGCGGACTCCATCACCGCCCGGATCTTCACGCTCATCCCCACAATCGACGCGTAGCGGCCGTCGATTTCTGATTTGAGACAGGCCACCTGCCGTTTGAGGCTGTCACGCTCTATGGCTTTCCCGATCACGATGAGGAGGTGGTCTTTGTCCAGCGGCTTGGTCAGAAAATCGTAGGCGCCGGCCTTCATGGCTTCGACGGCGGCATCGATCGAGGCATGGGCGGTCATGACGATCACAGGGAGATCTTCCGCCGGCCTGACTTTCTGGAGCCGTTTGAGGACCTCGATGCCAGTCAGTCGCGGCATATCGAGGTCGAGCAACATGAGGTGCGGAGCTTCCTGCTCGACCAGATCGAGCGCTTCTACCCCATCTCGCGCGATCACAGTTCCATAGTCGGAAGCCTGCAGGCGATCCTCCAGCATCGTGGCAATATCGGGATCGTCATCGACGATGAGGATTTTGGCTTTCATCTTATCCTTCCCTTCGTGGGAGGGTGAGGATGATTCCGACTGCGCGCGTCGAGCGACCACCGTTTCACCGCGGGGGCTCCGCGAGCAAGGGAATCGTCCTCACTCTCCCACTTCTACTCCATGACATTCACAATAAGGCCCGTCAGCGGTTTCGGAAAGAAGTATGTCGATTTGTGGGGCATGCGTTCGCCGGCCGTTGCGACGGCTTGCACTTCGGTGACTTTTGTTGCGTTGAGTAGCAGTGCCCCTGTTCCCGTTCCCTTCGCGACCCAGTCCAAGGCTTCATGGTCGTCCTTTGTATAGAGGATGGCCTCTTGCTCTTGTTGCGTTGGACACAGTGTTGCGACGACGAGTTGTTGGAGTAGCGATACGTCGAGCTTGGCGCGGGGAGAGGCTTGTGCGGGCGGACGATGGGCCGGTTTTAGGCTGAGTGTGACGTAGCGCAGATCCCCCTTCAGCGCCAGCCCGAAGACCGGGATGGTTCGTCCAGTCGAACGCATCGTCTCGATAAATTTCGCGCGAGTGGCTGCCTGCGTAGCCGCAGTAAAGGGAAATTCCTGCAGGTCGAATGTCGCACTCAGCAATGATTGCACATGGTCATACGGAGGCAGGGGTGTGGTTGTAACTCGATGTGTCGGGAGGACGGTTAAGCCTGGGTCTTCGAGGGCGGTCAGGAGCATCAGCACGCTGTCATATGGTTGCCGGTCGGCCAGTGATCCGTTCTGTTGCCGACGGAGTTTCTGATAGTTTAACGCGGTCTCGTAGCGATGATGACCGTCGGCAATAAACAGCGGTGTGCTGCGCAGGGTCTCGACGGCCTGCTTCAGCACGGATGGATCGGTCACGGCCCAGAGTTGCTGACGGAACCCCACATCGTCACGAAAATCGACCTGCGCGGGTTTCCCCTTCACAACCCCTTCCAGTAAGCTCATCACGGCTCCTTGAGGGTCGGAGTAGAGCGACCAAATAGGGCTGAAGTTCGCCTTGCAGGCTTCGAGCAGATTCAAGCGATCCGTTTTAGCCGCCGAACGAGTATTCTCGTGCGGATAGATATGCCCCGAATCGAGTGCTTCCAGTTTGACCGTGGTGAGAATGCCCTTGAGAGTTTTGGTCGGTGAGCCGGGCGCAGCATAGGGCGCGGTGTATTCGATCGTATGATAGTAGAGGGTCGGCTCTGTGTCACGTTTCAGCGCCCCGTTCTTCAGCCAGTCGCAAAGGGTCAATGCGGCGCGGGTGTATCGATTATGGGTTGGACCGTCACCGGGTTGATCGAGTCCCAATTCGAGTCGAATGATGTTCTGTTGATGGCGATCGTGCAAGGCTTTCTGCCCGGCCGCATCGATAATGTCGTAGGGTGGAGCCACGACCTGTGTGATATCTCCGACAACTGTCGTATCGTATCGCACGCCATGAAACGGAATGATCGTCGACATAGCAAAGTCCTTTACTGCGGTAAGTGGTTGAAGTCGTGGTGGCGTAAAGATCTGAGGGTGGAACCTTTTCTGCTGCGCGTGTCTTCCGATGGCTCCGGAGGCATAGAATTCGCGGGGAGGGAGGTTATCGATCGCGGGTGACCATATAATCGGCGGCCACCGAGAGGGCTCGCTTGGCCGTACTGTCTTCGAATTGATTGAGATCTCGTTGGGCCATGGCGATGTAGGATCGAGCGCAATCCATCGCATAGGTGATTGAGCCGAATTCCTCCATCAAGCGAATGAACCGCCCGAGGTCTTCCTCTGTCAAGGTTCTGGTTTCCATCCGGTCGATAATCATCTGCCGGTCTTGTTCTGAACAATGATGCAGCAGATGGAGCAACGGAAGTGTGGCCTTGCCTTGGCAGAGGTCCTGTCCCAAAGATTTGCCCAAGTGTTCTTCATTGGCTGTATAGTCGAGGGTGTCGTCAGCCACTTGGAAGGCGATTCCCAGGTGTCGCCCGAACCGGAAGAGCGCTTCCTGCTGGGCCTCTGAGGCGTCTGCGAGCATGGCGCCCATGCGACAAGCGGCGGCAATCAGTCCTGCCGTTTTGTATTCGACGATTTTCAGGTATTCTGCCTCCGACATCGAAGGGTTGCCGTTGTAATAGAGCTGAAGGACTTCGCCTTCCGCCATCTTCTTGCAAGCCTCGCCGAGTACGTCGTTAATGCCATGGTTCCGAAAGTCGACGATCTGACAGAAGGCTTTGGAGTAGAGGTAGTCACCTACGAGGATGCTGATCTGGTTGCCCCAAACTTTTCTGGCGGTCGGTCGGCCCCGGCGGATATCGGCCTCATCGACCACATCGTCGTGGAGCAGGGACGCAGTATGAATGAACTCTACCAGGCTCGCGAGTTGGTGATGCTCGTGACCGGCATAGCCGCAGAGACGCGCAGAGAGTACGAGGAAGAATGGTCGAATTCGTTTTCCACCACTGTTGAGAATGTGCGCGGCGACGGTATTGACGAGGGCCACACTGGAGTCGAGGTTCGTTCGAGCCTGTCGTTCCATCCCTTCCAACTCATCGCGGTACGCCTCCCAGACGTCCGCCATGCTGTTGATCGTAGAGGTAATAATTGGGCTGTGGGGCATGGGGCGGATGGTAGGGCAGAAAAGGAAACAAAGTCAAGCTGTTGACCCCTTTAGGGGGCATGCCGGAACGGATCATGTGTGCGGAGGGAATCTTGACAGAAGAATCGTGCTTCTATTAAGGTGAGCACATTGGATACGAGCAGAATTCTCCTTGTGAGTGAGGGAGTTATCTATCGTGGTTGCCTTTCTGGTGTAGCCTCAGTCCAGTAGCGTACACGCCTCCATTTCTAACGAGATACGAACGATGAGCATCCCCGGGCTTCCACCGAAGCAAGGCCTCTACGACCCTGAACAGGAAAAAGACTCCTGTGGGATCGGTTTTGTCGTCAATATCACAGGCCAAAAATCTCATACGATCGTTCAGCAAGGGCTTCAGATTCTTGAAAATCTAAGTCATCGGGGGGCGCAGGGCTGTGATCCATGCACGGGAGATGGCGCCGGGATTCTCCTGCAAGTCCCGCACGAATTTCTCAAACGCGCGGCCGACGATGTGGGGGTGTTGCTACCCAATGCCGGGGAGTATGGGGTCGGGATGGTGTTTCTTCCCCCTCAGCTCGATGCACGACAACAATGTGAGGCGCTCTTTTCCAGAATAGTCGAGGAGGAGGGTGCGCGACTTCTTGGGTGGCGCGATGTGCCGGTCAAGAGCGATGCGATCGGCGCTGTGGCGCGCAGCACCGAGCCGTTTATGCGGCAGGTGTTCATCGCCCGCGATGTCCTCAATGAGGGGCAGTTTGAACGCAAGCTGTATGTCATTCGCAAGCGAGTCGAAACGGCCATTCGTGAATCGGCGATTCAAGGGCGTGACTATTTTTATATCTCAAGCCTGTCGGCGAGCACCATTGTCTACAAGGGGTTGCTGCTTCCAGAGCAGATGTCGGCTTACTACCAGGACTTGAAGGATGAGCGCTTGATGAGCGCGCTGGCCCTTGTGCATTCTCGGTTCAGCACGAACACGTTCCCCACCTGGCCGTTGGCACACCCCTATCGCTACATTTGCCATAACGGTGAGATCAACACGCTCAAGGGCAACGTGAATTGGATGCGCGCGAGGCAAGGGCGGCTCAACTCTGAGTTATTTGGCCAGGATCTCACCAAGCTCTATCCGATCGTCTCCGAGCAGCAGAGCGATTCAGCCTGTCTGGACAATGCGGTGGAATTTCTGACCATGGGAGGCCGGTCCCTTCCGCACGTGATGATGATGTTGATTCCTGAACCCTGGGTTGCGAATCCGCAAATGGATCTCGATCGGCGAGGGTTCTACGAGTATCACGCAGCGATGCAGGAACCCTGGGATGGCCCTGCGGCGGTGTGTTTCACCGATGGGAAACTTATCGGTGCAACGCTCGACCGCAACGGGCTCCGGCCTTGTCGCTATCAGGTGACGACAGATGGTTTGGTAATTTTAGCCTCAGAAGCCGGTGTGCTGCCGATGGATGTCCGGAAGATCAGGCAGAAGGGGCGTCTCATGCCGGGCCGGATGTTCATGGTCGATACGGTGCAAGGCCGCATCATCGATGATGAGGAAGTGAAGGCCGAAATCGTGAGCCGCAAACCCTACCGCTCCTGGGTCACCCAATATCGGATTTCACTCGACGAGTTGCCCGATCCGAGCAATGTGCCGCAGCCGGACCACTTGACGATTCGCCAGCGCCAGCAGGCGTTTAACTACACCATTGAAGAATTGAAGATGGTCATCACTCCCATGGTGGTGGAGGGGCAGGAGACGACGTCTTCAATGGGTACGGATACGCCGTTGGCGGTGCTGTCCGATCGGCCGCAACTGCTCTTCAAATATTTCAAGCAGCTGTTCGCCCAGGTAACCAATCCACCAATCGATCCGATCCGTGAAGAGCTGGTGATGTCGCTGACGACCAGCATCGGGCCTAAGCCGAATTTGATGGATGAGCATCCGGAGGCCTGCCGCCGGATCAGGGTCAAACAGCCGATTTTGACCAATGCCGAGCTGCAGAAAATCCGTGAGATTGCCGATCCGCACTTTACGAGCAAGACGCTCAAAATGCTTTTTCGAGTGGCTGAGGGACCTGATGGACTCGGAGCAGCAGTTGACGATCTCTGCCGACAAGCCTCCCAGGCGATTAAAGACGGGTACAAGTTTCTGATCCTGAGTGATCGCGGGGTGAACGAAGAATGGGCGCCGATTCCGAGCCTTCTTGGTATCGCATCTGTTCACCATCATCTTGTGCGCGATTGCACGAGGACGGAAGTCGGCCTCATCGTGGAAACCGGCGAACCGCGCGATGTGCATCACTTCGCCTGCTTGATCGGCTATGGAGCTGGGGCCGTGAATCCCTATCTGGCCTTCGAGACCATCGTAGACCTGGACCGCGAGAGCTATTTCCCCGAGGGGTTGGATGCTCAGACAGCGGAAGGTAAATTCATCAAGGCCATTAACAAAGGCCTACTCAAGATTTTCTCGAAGATGGGCATCTCGACGGTGCAATCCTACTGCGGCGCGCAGATCTTCGAGGCCATCGGATTGAATCACGAACTCATCGCCCGATACTTCACCGGTACACCATCGCGTGTGGAGGGGATCGGTATCCGTGAGGTCGGCGAAGAGACGCTTCGACGCCATCGCCTGGCGTATGAGCCGGCGCCGCTACGGCAACTCGATTTTGGTGGGGAGATCCACTATCGCATTCAGGGCGAGCACCACAACTGGAACCCGGACACCATCGCTAAGCTGCAGCATGCGACGAAGGCCAACGATCCCAAGACCTTCGCTGAATTTTCCAAGCTCGTGAACGACGAGAGCCAGCGGCGCTCGAATCTGCGCGGGTTGCTCGAGTTCAAGTTCCTGCCGGAACCGATTCCTGTCGAGGAAGTGGAATCGGCCAAGGACATCGTCAAGCGGTTCACGACGGGCGCTATGTCCTTCGGCTCAATCAGCAAGGAAGCGCATGAGACCATGGCGATTGCGATGAACCGCTTGGGCGCCAAGAGCAACACCGGCGAGGGCGGAGAAGACCCGGCCCGATTCGTTCCCCTGCCGAACGGCGATTCGAAGAACAGCTACATCAAGCAGGTGGCGTCGGCACGATTCGGCGTCACGAGCCACTACTTGGTGAATGCGAGAGAATTGCAGATCAAAATGGCGCAGGGCGCCAAGCCAGGCGAAGGTGGCCAATTGCCGGGCCATAAGGTCGATGAGAACATTGCGAAGTTCCGCTATGCGACGCCAGGTGTGCAGCTCATTTCGCCGCCTCCGCACCACGATATCTATTCCATCGAGGACCTGGCGCAGCTCATTTTCGATTTGAAGAATTCCAATCCGGACGCGGCCGTGTCGGTCAAGCTCGTGTCGGAAGTGGGCGTCGGGACGATCGCGGCTGGAGTGGCGAAAGCCCATGCGGACAAGGTGCTGATCAGCGGCGACTCAGGCGGCACCGGCGCTTCTCCGCTCTCATCCATCAAGTATGCAGGAGTCCCGTGGGAGTTGGGCTTGGCCGAGACGCATCAGACCCTTGTGCTCAACGATTTGCGAGGGCGCATCCGGGTCGAGACCGATGGGCAGATGAAGACCGGGCGCGATGTGGCGATCGCCACCTTGTTGGGTGCCGAGGAGTTCGGGTTTGCGACCGCCCCCTTGATCGTCGAAGGCTGCATCATGATGCGGAAGTGCCATCTCAATACCTGCCCTGTGGGCATTGCCACACAGGACCAGGACTTGCGAAAGAAATTTGCCGGGCAGCCGGAACATATCGTGAATTTCTTTTTCTTCGTCGCGGAAGAACTACGCCAGATCATGGCCAGATTGGGCTTCCGGACCATCAACGAGATGGTTGGGCGTGTGGATAAGTTAAAAGTCCTCAAAGCCATCAATCACTGGAAGGCGAAGGGGCTGGATCTTACGCCGTTATTGAAGGCGCCTGATGTCGGGCCGGAGATTCCTCGCTACTGCGTGCAGAAGCAGGACCACGGTCTTGCGGATGTCCTCGATAACACACTGATCGAATTATGTAAGCCGGCATTGGAAAAGAAAGAGAAAGTCACGCTCGACCTGCCGATCAGAAATGTGAACCGCACGACGGGAACGATGCTGTCCAGCCGCGTCGCGAAACAGTACGGACTTGAGGGTTTGCCGGAGGACACCATCACGATCAAGTTCTCCGGTTCCGCCGGACAGTCGTTCGGTGCATTTCTGTCCCGTGGCATCACGCTCATTCTCGAAGGCGAATCCAACGACTATCTGGGCAAGGGACTGTCCGGCGGGAAGATCATCGTATTCCCTCCGAAGCAGGCGCTCTATGCGCCGGAAGAGACGATTCTGATCGGCAACACGTCGCTCTATGGCGGAACGCAAGGCGAAGCCTATTGCTACGGTATGGCGGGCGAGCGGTTTGCGGTACGGAACAGCGGTGTCAGGGCGGTCGTCGAAGGGACCGGCGATCACGGCTGCGAGTACATGACCGGCGGAGTGGTTGTCGTCTTAGGCCGGACGGGGCGAAATTTTGCGGCCGGGATGTCAGGCGGCGTGGCGTTTGTGCTGAATGAGTTCGACAAGTTCCAATCGCGTTGCAACTTCGGCATGGTGGAGTTGGAAAAGGTCAAGACGGCAGACGACAAGAAGACGCTGCATCAGATGATCACGTCACACTTCATGCATACCGGAAGCCGCAATGCGAAGCGTATCCTCGACAGCTGGGATTCGATGCTGCCGAAATTCGAGAAGGTGATGCCGGTGGACTATAAGCGTGTCTTAGAAGAACGGAAAAAGAAGAAAGCAGCCGCGAGCAAATAAGACGTGAAGCGTTATTCGTGAAGCGTGAAACGTTTTGCGAGGAACGAGATACGAACGACGAACGACGAGTTAAGAATGGGTGATATCAAGGGTTTCATGAAATATGCCCGTGAGGGCCCCAAGCGGAAACCGGTCGAGCTGCGCGTACTCGATTGGAAGGAGATGTATGAACCCATCTCCGAAGACAAGCTGAAGGCACAGGGCGCCCGCTGCATGGACTGTGGCGTGCCGTTCTGCCAGGGGAATACCGGCTGCCCAGTCGTCAACTTGATTCCCGATTGGAACGACCTCGTTTATCGTGGCCGTTGGAAAGACGCGCTCAAGGCACTCCATACCACGAATAATTTCCCTGAGTTTACTGGCCGGCTCTGTCCAGCGCCCTGCGAAGGGGCCTGCGTGCTCGGCATCAACGAAGACCCGGTGTCCATCCGCATCATCGAGTGGAATATCGTCGACCGTGGCTTCAATGAGGGCTATGTCGAACCGATGCTGCCCGTCACCAATACAGGGAAGACCGTCGCCATTGTCGGGTCGGGTCCGGCGGGTATGGCGGCAGCGCAGCAATTGGCGCGTGCCGGTCATAGCGTCACGCTCTTTGAGAAGTCCGATCGGATCGGCGGCCTGCTGCGTTACGGCATCCCCGATTTCAAAATGGAAAAGTGGGTCATCGACCGTCGGCTTGAGCAGATGAAAGCCGAGGGCGTCGAGTTCAAGACCGGTGTGACGATTGGCAAAGACATCACGGGTGAACAACTACGAGCGCAGTTCGACGCGGTGGGGCTGACCATGGGTGCGGAGCAGGCCCGTGAGCTGCCGATTCCCGGACGTGAACTCAAGGGCGTGCACCTGGCGATGGAATACCTGACTCAACAGAATAAGCGCACCGCCGGAATTTCCGTGACGGACGAGCCGATTACGGCCAAGGGCAAGCGTGTCGTCATCATCGGCGGCGGCGACACAGGCTCGGACTGTCTCGGCACGGCGCACCGGCAGGGCTGCATCGAAGCGCATCAGTTTGAATTACTCCCGGAGCCGCCGCCGACCAGGGCCGACTCGACTCCTTGGCCACTTTGGCCCATGCAGCTCCGCACCTCGCACGCACACGAAGAGGGCTGTGACCGGCAGTGGAGTATCTCGACCACGAAGTTCACCGGCCACAATGGCCAGGTCACGAAACTTCACGGCAACAGGGTAAAGTTCGAGAGCGGCAAGTTCTCGCCGATTCAAGACAGCGACTTCGACATGGATGCGGATCTTGTGTTGCTCGCGATGGGCTTCACCGGCCCAGTAAAGAATGGACTCCTCGACAGCCTCGGCGTGAAGTACGACGCTCGTGGCGCAGTGGTTACCGATGAACACTTCATGACCAACCTCGACGGCGTCTTTGTCGGCGGCGACACGAAACGCGGCGCCTCACTCATCGTCTGGGCTATTGCCGAAGGGCGCAAGATGGCGGCAGGCGTGGATAAATATCTGCAAGCAGGCAAGTCTGCCAAGAAGTCAGTCTCCTAAAGTTTCCCCTCGATTAACTCAGAGTCAAACTGGTCAACCTCCTTCGCTCGCAGAACGCGGAGGGGATGGAACCTGATGATCTTCTATGCTCGCGCAACGCGCGGCCTCAGAAGGCCCTCGTTGGACGCGCGCAGTGGAAGATCAATCAGCTCCCATCCCTGAAGAGATAACGAGCGAACGTGGAAGGATCATTTATATCGTTCGAAGCCCGCAATCGAGAATCGACCAAGCTGCCCTTGAAAATGAAATGAGGAAGTGGGAAGACGCGCGCAGTGGAAGACCTCTAGCCCGCCCTCAAAGGGGACGGTGGAAGAGCGGTACTCGTTCGATGCCCGCAGTTAAGGCCAGCTTTGCCCACTCCTCCAAGGAGAGCTGGCGAAAACTGGAGGGTCGTCGTGCGCTGCAGCCTAGTTAGAAATATTTTTAAAGAGTCTGCGTTGACACTAAGTTAGCAAGAAAGTAGCCTGATCCAGCACTTGTAGCGCCGGGGGGAAGCAGCTGGTGGAGCGTTATCCAGAAAATACACAGGTTGGTCCAGAAGATTTTCGTCGTTCAGGGTGGAAGGCGATTCTCACATCTGACACACGAGATGGTTACTCTGATATGTGGCAAGTATTCTCGTCGGCGGCGCGACAGGCGATTGAGGGCAAAAAGACGGTAGAAGGAAAGGTTCTTTGGTTACTAGCCGATGCCTGTTCGATGATGTTGAATCCCGCGAGCGTTAACGAACCATTCAAACCGATCATGGTTATGGATGGAAAACGTTCTGTACTTCCTGATGATTTTCAGGAGGTCGATATCAAATTGTTTTCACAGATCGCCGAAGAAATTGATGATGTGTGGCTGAGGGCACGTCTTGCTGATCTAGTATGGCTTCTCCAACGTCCGCGTGATCCAAAATTTGCTCTGTTGGCAATTGACGCATACAGAGTGATTCCGCTTGATGCAGACAACTGGCTTCGAGGTGGTCGAGAGTGCTGGGATCGAGCCATTCGGCTTACCCTCATGCTTGGGAAAGGCGCAGGAGATCGAATAGAGCAAATGGAAGCCAGCCTCTTAGACGCTTTTGAACGGGCGAATTTAGAAGATGGGTTTCTTGCTCTCTGGTTGACCAATTTACTGACAGAATACGGGCTTGGCCGATTGAGACAAGGTGAGATTTCGAAAAAATTGGAGAAATTCGCAAGGGATTTTGAAGGAGAAGGCAATTTTCATCGAGCCAGAGAATACTTTGATATATCTGCTGAGTGGTTTAAGCAGGCTGGCGATAAAGCCAAAGCTATCGAAATGACGGTTTGTGTCGCTGAAGGATGGGTCAAAGAAGCAGGCGCCAGAATAGCATCACAACAACCTAGTCATATGGTTGCCGCGCAATTTCTTCAGAAGGCAATCCACAAATATCGGACCATTCCTCAAGCCGATCGAGCTACTCACAAAGTGGATGAACGCATCATTGAATTGCGCACGCAAATGAATGCTGCAGGTGAAAAGTCCCTTGGTGAGCTGAAGGCTGTTGAGTCACCTTCTATTGATCTAAGCGAAGTAGCAGAGAAAGCGCGAAGTGCAGTTCGTGGTAAAAGTGCCGAAGATGCATTAGTTGGATTTGCCAATGTCTCTTCCATCGCTCAGGTTTCTCAACTTCGCGAGTTCTCAGAAAAGATGTTGCGAGAACACCCTTTACAGGCGCTGTTCTCTTCAACTCATCTGTCGCGAGATGGTCGTGTTATTGCACGGCAGCCAGGCGCAAACTTGACTGATGCCGCTGCTCAAGAGACGCAAGAGCGAGTTTGGGAAGAAATGATCAAACAACACGATATAGGCATCGGACTTGTTGTTCAAGGACAAATCTCGCCTGCCCTTGAGGTATTGCATGTCGAGCATCGACTCCGAGAGATTAATTTCATCGAAGTTGTCAGTCAGTCACCGATCATTCCTCCTGGGAGGGAAAGATTGTTTGGTAAGGCGCTGTTTGCCGGATACGACAAAGATTTTGTTTCGGCTCTGCACTTGCTGGTGCCTCAGATTGAACACATGGTCCGATGGCATCTGAAATGTCGGGGTGTGAAGACTACAACTCTGGATAGTAAGGGTATCGAAACCGAGAATGGCCTGAGTACATTGATGGACATTCCTGAATCCATTAAAGTATTTGGCGAAAACTTAGTTTTCGAGCTCAAAGCGTTGTTTTGCGATCCGGTTGGTCCTAATCTTAGAAATGAAATCGCACATGGCTTGCTGGATTATGATGCATTTTGGTCAGTTCATGTTGTATACGCGTGGTGGCTTAGCTTAAAGATTATCCTTAGTACAGTGAGGAGAGCAGAAAGTCAGTCTCCAGATATCACTAACTCGAATAAACAGGAAAACAACTAATTATGTCTAGCCAGCAATACCCCAGAAGTCCCAAGGCACTCCTCGGTGGCATTGCCCACCTGGGGCGATTCATCGATAAGATTCGTATGCGGAGCGCGGGCCAGATTCAGGACTACAACTACATCACGGTGGGGTTCGATAAGTACCTGGTCGATTTTCTGAAGATCGATCCGAAGGCGTTCGAACAGCGGGTGTTGACAGGCGGGACGGATGAGGAATTGCTCGCCTGGGTCGTTGTGCATGGCAAGCCGCTGACGCCGAAGGAGATCGAGCAATGGTCGCAGGATCTGGTTGTTTCTGGTCCAAAAGATGATGCTGCGCGTCAGCGGTTTCAGGGACGGCTGCAAGACGTGGCGACGAAACGCGGCGTCTCGGTCAGTTCCCTCCCTCCTGTTTCCACCTGGGCAGATGTGATCGAGCTCGACGAAGGGCGGCTGTAGATGCCTGCCATGGCGTTGTTGCTGGAGGGGCGGCGCTGACGTGCTGACGGCAGTGAGCAACTTTGGCGGGAACTGTCGCCATCTCGCAAGTAGGGGTCACAAGTAGGGGTCACATCTTGTTGTATGACATTATTTTGGATAGGTGATGGCTCGTCCGCCGCGCATTGATTTCCTGGGGCGCTTTATCATGTCGCGTCTAGCGGTCGAGGGCCTTGCTCGTCCGTTCTCTAGGAGCTTCTCCAACATTGCTTTCGTGAGGTCGTGCCAGTGCCTGACTACCGGTTGCAGCAGACGGTGATACGGCATCGCGCGTGCCACCGCTGCCACGGGGAGGAACAAAGGGGTCACACCCCATAAGTTTCACCACACATGTGTTGAACCGGGGTGGAAAAGGTATACGCAGTCCAGCCGATGCGCTGATCCAAGGGTTGAGCCCTTCGCAGCGATAACGGAATTATGCCGCTCTGTATAGCACGCCTTCGCTGCCTTGGGGGGTAGAGTTGACAAGTGTATGCAACATCACGGGAATTGCGCTAGAAATTGACATGCGGTATCGACGTGCTATACCGGTCAGTATATTCAATAGTTAGAGTGCTCAGTACACACCGAGGACGTTCCCCTTGGAGTTTGTCTCAGTCGTTCTTGTGCTCCTCGCCTTCGCGTTCGTCGCGTTCGTTATTCTGAAGAAGCGCGATCTGCCGGGCGGCGCAGCGGACCCGTGGCCCTTCTATGCAAAGCGGCCACTCTCTCAACCGGAACAGGTGCTCTATCACCGCCTCGTCAAGGCGTTGCCTGAGCATATTGTCTTGGCACAGGTGCAGGTGTCCCGTGTTCTTGGGGTTAAGAAAGGGTTCAACTTTCACGAGTGGAACAACCGCATCAATCGGCTGAGCTACGACTTTGTAATCTGTGGGAAGGACTCAACGGTGTTGGCGGCCATTGAGCTAGACGACAAGTCGCACGAAACAACGTCTCGTGCAGAAACCGACAAGAAGAAGGAGAAGGCCACTTTGGCAGCGAATGTGCAGCTCATACGCTGGCACGTGAACTCACTGCCCGATCACGCTGCAATTCAGGCCGCGTTTGCCAAGCAGCAATCTAACCCTTCCATCGAGCGGACGGCCTAGAGGCCGCCGCTCATGTCAAACGGTAGGCACGAATTAACGTACAGTGCTATAATGACCCCCTTATCCGTAGGTATCGGCGATGGACTGGAGATCCTACATTTCGACTGACCCGCAAATCATGCATGGCGCTGTGTGCTTCCGGGGCACGCGAATTCCGGTATCTGTGGTTCTTGACAATCTTGCTGCAGGCGAAACACCTGAACGCATTCTCGATCAATATCCCTCGCTTCGGCCTGAGCATATTCCTGCGGCGATCGGCTACGCTGCGGACTTAGCGAGAGAACGTATCGTTCCCATCCCCGCCTAAGCACGCAGGATGCCGACCCGATTCAAACTTGACGAGAACCTTCCTCGTGATGCTGAGGTTTTGCTTCAGCAGGCGGGTCACGACGTGCATACCATGCTCGCTGAGCAGCTGGGAGGTGCCTCCGATCCACGAGTGTTTGACGCATCTCAGGCGGAGGAGAGGGTTCTCGTCACGTTCGACCTCGATTTTCCGATATCCGCGTTTACCCTCCAGCAAGTCACCATGGCATCTGGGTATTGCGCCCATACACGCAAAGTGCCGAGAACGCACTGGCTTTACTGCGATCCGCGTTGCGAGTCCTTGAAGATGAACCTACCCGAAGGCGGTTGTGGATCATTGAGCCCGAACGGGTTCGCATTCGTGAGTAGTTGGTGATTTCGTGCCTGCCACGCGCATGAACACATACATAGGGGTCAGATCTTGCTGTAAGATATCGTCTTGGCGCAGGATTGGGACTAGCTCGCCCGCTGCGCATTGAATTTTCTGGGGCGCTTTATCATGTCACGTCCAGCGGGTCGATGCCCTTCCTCTGCAATCGCGAATTCGGGAGTCAAAATCCAATGCTACTCTAGATGACAAGCGTGTCTGGCTGGTATCTTCTCATTGCAGCCCTCAGTCAGAATCTATGGTCGGCCTTTTTCACCTATCGGAAGGGAAGCATTCGGTTGATTTCAGTCCGAAGAGCCAGAAAGGAAGAGAGGGAACTGTACTGTGAAAGCGAAGATTCTCGAAAAGATGTTCGATGAGGGGAAGGACATCACACCTCATCTTGCCCTCTCGAAGACCCGTCGCCCCGGGCATGAGCAGAGACGCGTGAACGTCGATTTTCCCAGTTGGATCATCGAGTCATTGGACGTTCAGGCAAGCCGTCTTGGGGTGACGAGGCAATCGATTATCAAGATGTGGATTGCCGAGCGATTGAAGGAAGAAGTGAGGACAGCCAGCTAACTACCACTGGAGAGAGTTCAACAAGCCTCAGGATGCTCAACAAGGCCAGATGCGATGACATCTCAAACGTATCCCCGCAGTCCCAAAGCCCTTCTCGGTGGCATTGCCCACCTGGGGCGGTTTATTGACAAGATTCGCTTGCGGCATGCAGGTGAGATTCAGGATTACAACTACATTACCGTTGGGTTCGACAAGTATCTGGTCGATTTTCTCCAGATCGATCCGAAGGCCTTCGAGCAGCGGGTGTTGGCTGGTGGAACGGATGACGAATTGCTCGCATGGGTGAAGGCCAACAGTCGAAAACCGTCTGGCCAAGAGATTGCGCAATGGAGTCAGGGCCTTCTGTCATCCGGCCCAAAAGACGATGCAGCGCATCAGCGTTTTCAGGGGCGCCTTGAAGGCATCGCTACGAAGCGCGGCGTGCCGGTCACTTCCCTTCCTCCTGTCTCTACCTGGGCCGATGTGATCGAGCTTGACGAAGGCCGATTATAGTCTGAGAGGCAGTCTGGCTGGTTTGCCTCCATCCCACCCACCTCAGATTTTGTGCAGTTTGGTTGAACCACAGAGCCTACCTCAGTTTTCTTGAAAAAGTGGGCATTTTCCTTCTTTCAATGTAGCATCACCTTGCGATGGTGAGGAGAAGATGGCTCTCATCATTGAAAATAACCAAGGGAGGATGTGCATGATCAGAACAGTAGCTTCATTGACGGCTGCGGCAGTGTTATATGCTTTTACAAGTGTCTTGGCTCAAGCGCCGGAGTCGGTGCCAGCCTTGACCCCACCACCTCTCGCTCCTGCCCCAGCTTCTGCTCAGACTCCGGCTGTGGAAGGGGAGAAAAATGGCGATAAGCATGAGATGCAGGAAGAGAATCAAGGAAAGGGCAAGGGAAAAGGCAACGGGCACGGCAAGAAGCGAGGCTTAGACCGTGCCAATGAAGTCGCCGGCGAGCAGGGGAAACATGGCCGAGATAACGCGCGTGGCCGTGGCAAGCATGGTGATCGTGAGCGGCATGGAAAGAAAGACAAACACAAAGACGGCGACAAGCACGAGAAGAACTAACTGATCACGTCACTCTGGTGGCGTAAAACAAGGCGGTCGGACCTGATGGGCCGGCCGCCTTTGTGTTTTTGGAGACATTGCGCGGTTGTGCAGAGGGACAGTGTCCATGGAGTCCGTGGTCGGGGTCGTCGCTGTTTACGAGAGGACATTGTGAGCGATGGTCTCGCTCCGCTACACGGGCAGGGTTTTGTGTAGGAATCGATTACGAGCCAACGGCGCTGAGGGTCGATGTTGCATGCGCAAGATGGGCAGGTATTTCGTTTTGCAGCGGCGGTTCGACAAGATTTGTGACTCGCTCACGGTCTCCCTGACTGTACCGCAGAAACTCCACTCCGATGTGCCCGTCTTTGCACCAGCGAACGACCGAGACATCCACGGCCAGGGGGGTTGGTTCCTGCGCCACGGCAATCCGCAGTGCGAGATAGGTTCCTGCATTCAGTGCGATGTCGCTGCGCATTCGACAGCCGGCAGGTGAGAGGTCGAACAAGACTCCCTCTCCGGCTTCGGTATCGCTTTGGATACTTGCAGGGTAGTGGACTGGCACTCGCATGCGACATCGTGGTTGCATAATTATAATCTCTCCGTAGATGAGTCTACGTTACGTATCGGCAGAGGCAAGAAAAACTTGATTCTTTGAATGAGCAGGATGCTGAAAAAGTCCGCCAGCATCGTTCTCGCATCGTTCAGATCCTCAACGTACCCCAGAGGGTACGCCTCCGGTCTTCACTCGCTGCGGCCTTGCTGAACGGCCTCTTTGAGCATCCTGCTGGCGCGTTGCCTACTGTGCCATACATCCGGATCATCGAAATCTTAGCCCGCAAATATTGTTTTTCCGCACCCTGCTAGGAGCCGTCTGGTATTAAGTTTGTGACGAGGCGATGGAGGGCGGGTAGAGGCGAGGCTGCAGGCCCGGAAAAACCGGAGGTGAATTCATGGGTAGGAGTCAGGAAGCAAATGAGATGTGAGTATTTCAGAACATTACGCGGCGACTTTGGTCAGGAGTCTCTTGACTTCGACGTGGGCGAAGATGACGTCAGGTTCCCGCTGGAGGGCCTCGTAGTAACTCCGTTCAAATCCATCTCCTTCTTCTGAAGGGCGGATGAGGGATCGAGCTTCTATCAGGAAGTGCTCCACCTCAACAAGCGAGAGTTCAGACTTGTCGTCCAAGAGTTCGTCAATACGGACGACCAGTTGCGAGAGAGGGTGAAGCCAGGTAAACCAAGGATCGTTCAGCACCAAGTGCAATAGTTCGCTGGTTGACTCGACACGGCCATTGATCCGCTCGTAGGTAACTTGTTCCGCCAGAATGAGGGCCTTGTGCAGACTCAGGAGGCTGCTCCGCACGTCGAGGATTTTCTCGCGGAGAGGAGTGGATTTCTTGGTCAAGTTCTTCTGTGAGACAGACGCCATAAAATAACTGTAGCAGGTTATTGTAAAAATGGTGACCTCTCACCCGTGATTCGGTTTGGAGGTCGATCTCCACCGCTGTGTCGATATCGGCATATTCAATTCTGTACTAAAGCACGCGATCGGTAAAAATTGCGTTTTTTCTTTCGATGCCTACACAGCGAGAAGGGACACGTATCTGATGACCTGTCGATCTGATGAACATCGAACGTTCAACACATCATCAGATTAATAGATTCAACCCGTTATGAACCATGCGGGCTAGTGTCTCACCCGAGAGGCGAACTGGGCGAAGAGCTGCCCTGTGAGGTGGGGGGTGTTGTCTGAGTCTCGCACATGCTTGCGGCGAAGGTAGTCGTTGAGGATTCGACCGTCAGCGGTTTTGTGGACGTGGGGCAGACGGAGGTTCATATGGTAGCGTTCGACGGCGTGAGCCACGCGACTGATGAAGACGACTGTGCCATCCGGTTCCTGCCGCTCAACGATCCCGACGTGCGTCAGCGAGTCGTTCACCTTGCCATCTCCGTTGTAGTCCCATGTATTATTGAAGAAAACCAGATCGCCGGGGTGGGCGTCCGGTCCCCGGTGGAATCTGCCTTGTTGCCGGATGTGTGCATGAATGATCCGGACGCCATTGGCGTGAGGGGCGATGGGCTCAGCGTCATAGAGATCGATCCCGTGTTTGAGGAACACCGCACGGGTCACCCCTGCGCAATCATAGGCGATGTGCCGGCCATTGCTTTCAATCGTGGTGGCGCCTACGAGTTGAGCTGCGGTCCGCACGATCGCATTCCGGCTCGGCGCTCGTTCGACGGATGGGCAACAGGGGCGCTCTGTTGGTATTGATGTGTGAGAGCGTTCGATCGGCTGCGTGACACAGCCCACGAGCGTCACGATGGCGATAGTGGCCGTGATGAAGAAGAATCGCATCGACTCACCGTATGTTGATACAGCCATTGGAGTGAAATGCTAACACAAGGCTGGTCCCCTCACCAAGAAAAGGGAACTTTGCTGCGCTGCGGCGAACGGTTCATGGCGAAATCGCGTGGTCGACACGTGAGAGTGGCGTGCAGAGCCAGAAGGCTGGCAGTGCATCAGGTTTTACTGGGAGCGGAAAGGGCCTTGTTGACTTCCCGGAGCAGGCTTCGTTCAATTTCCGCAATCTCCTCCGCGCTCACGCTGAGCACGCGTCCCCCTTGGGCCAACTTTTCAAAGTCGGCTTTGACGTTGAGCTTGGTGATGTTCGAAGGGAGGCCCTGAAGCGACAGCACATATTGATTTCTTGAGCCAGGGACTTCAAGTGAGATAGGAGGAGAGACCTTTCTCTCCGTCACGTAGACCGCCTTCTGATCGGTCTTGATACTCACTTTGATGTGGTACCCGTTGCGACTGAGGGTCTCTTCCACCACCTTGGCGACGGTGCTCAAGGGGCGGGGGACGTCTTCAGTCTGGGTCCCTTTCTCTTCGACGTGGATCGTCTGCGCCGCTTGGGCTGCTGCGGTTTTTTGGACATCGGCGCTTAGCTTTTTTGCCTGGGCCGCTTGTACCGCTAAGTCGGCGGCGGCGACTTTGGCTTCGGCCTTGGCGCTTTGAGCGGATTTCATCGCATCGCGCAATTCCTGGTTCAGCAGATCGATCTGTTGGTGCATGACCTTGTTCCCGTCCTGCAGCGAGGTGACCACCGACTCCTGCTTAGTCAGTTGCTTGCGGAGCGACTCATTTTCCGCTTTGAACGGCGAATCGTCCGGTTTACAACTACTGGCTAAGACACAGAGAGCGATTGCTCCGATCCATAAAGGCCACTGGTTCGATTGAGTCGTGTCGCGCACGGTACGTCCCTCCAGTTTTTGGATTATCCACGCTTCGCCCCGACTTGTCCACGCCGGATTCCTTGAATTGACCGTGCGTCGCACCAGACGCTATGCTCGCACAATGATGAACCGCTTTACAGTCGTAATCGCAGCGGTGTTGTTCGTGAATGGTTTTCTTTGCCTGCCGGGAGCGATGGCGGCGCCAGATCAGAAGACCGATGCCATTGCTGCTGAAGACTATGCTTTGTACGACCAGGTGGTGACGAGTAAGTTTCTCACGTCATCGACTCAGTTGGTGGTGATCGAACGCATGACCAGGCTCCGTCTCTCTCCGGATCAGGAGGGGTCGACGGCGGTCGGAGTGTTTCAGGAGCAGGGCTACTTCAATGACGAGCTGCCGACGGATATGATTCGGGAATTTATTTCGGCCAACCGGCGAGTAAGCAGGCTTGAAGGGCAATTTCACTTTGCTGTCGGCTACCGGTTTGCCACAGAGGGCCGGCTCGAAGAACCGGAGGTGTCTCTGGCACGTCCAATCACGGTGGCCGACTCGATGCCGATTCAAGCGCCGTCGATCTTGGATCGTTTGGCGTTCTCTCGTGTGGGGCGCAGCCTGCGTAACGATCATGCGCTCCTGTATGTCGAAGCCCTTCGCCCCGACGGCAGCGGAGCGGGATTTCTCGTGTGGTGCCGCCGTCAAGGGCGAAACTGGACGTTGTTTGATACGGAAGTTGTGTGGACGATTCAAGCTCGGCTAGATCCAGAAGAAGGGCCGTTGCTTGCACCCTAAGGGGGTTGGACGGTAGCATGCGTCCATGTTGACGGCCATAGTCCGAAAAACCTTTTCCGTCCCGCCCCTTGGTTGCAATTGCTCGATCATCGGCGATCCGGTGACGAAGCAGGCGATCGTGGTCGATCCGGGTGGAGCGCACGAGCGAATTCTCCACGAGGTGCACCAACTCGGATTGACGGTTACGCATATCCTTCACACCCACGCCCACTTCGACCATTTTCTCGCGTCCGGAGAAATGAAAAAGGCGACAGGGGCGACGATCTGTCTGCATCAAAATGATCTTGATCTGTGGAAGAATCTCGACGTGCAGTGTCGGATGTTCGGCGTGGCCTATGTGCCGGTTCCGATGCCTGACTACTGGCTCAAGGATGAGGAGAAGCTGTTAGTCGGCGAGGTCTCCGCTGTGGCACTCCATACGCCCGGCCACACCCCTGGGTCCATGAGTTTTCATTTTCCAAGCGAGAACATTGTATTGGCAGGTGATACGCTCTTTCGCGGCAGCATTGGGCGCACCGATCTCTGGGGCGGAGACTTCGATGCCATCGAACGATCGATTCGAGAACGGTTGTACACCTTGAAGGATGCGACGATTGTGGTGACGGGGCATGGACCGGAGACTGAAATTGGGGTGGAGAAAACGACGAATCAGTTTGTCCGGCTTTAACAGGATGCTGAAATAGACCGCCAGCTTCGTTCTCGGCTCATCGAAATCCTCAACGTACCCCAGAGGGTACGCCTCCGGTTTCAATTCGCCTGCGGCCTTGCTGGACTGTCTTTTTGAGCATCCTGAGAGAGTCTTCCCCTGTTGTGTCACATGTGTGGACTCCCGAATTTTTCGCGCACCGACATAGTTTTTCCGCAGCCTCACATCCCGCTGCAGGAGGTATGCCCATGATGGTAGGCAAGCGGTTTGTTCTCGCTCTCTGTTTTCTCTGTGTGTTCGCGTTTCCTGTTGCGCAAGCCGATGCGTCCTCCTCGGCAACTTCGGAGCAAGTGACGATCACGGACGTGAAAGTTCGCATGTCGGATCATGGTCCGGTCGTACTCTTACAAGCGGAAGACAAGGCCATTCCGATCTTTATCGACATCACGGTCGCCGTATCCATCCAAGGCGCATTGAATGGTGAACGGTTGCCCCGCCCCATGTCGCACGATTTAATGCATACGATCCTGGAAGCATTTGGCGGGAAAGTCACGCAGACGGTCATCACCCTAAAAAGCGGTACCTATTACGGTGCGTTGACCGTGGCGTTCAAAGACAATGTGAAGGTGTTCGATAGTCGGTCATCAGACTCTATCGCCCTCGCCATTCACTTCAAGGCGCCGATCATCGTGGGACGGGATTTACTGAATTCAGCCGAAAGGTTGCCAGAGAAGCCGAAAGCCGACACATTATGAGGCCTTACTCTTTGGCCATCCGTTCTTTCAATCGTGCGAGGCGTTTCTCGGTGGACTGCTTAATGAAGGCCATGTTTTCTCCAAGGTGTTGCTCGGCGTTGATTTTGCCTTCCTCGCGCCGCTTCTGTTGGTCCAGTCCGAATTGCGCGATCACGGGGCCGTCTTCCTGGTACAGCGATTTCCAGATCGCCTCACATTTAGTCTGTAGGACAATGGGGTACTTGTCGCAGGGTGGATCGGCTGCCCAGGCGGTGCTCAAGCTCGTACCTAATAGGATGAATACCAACGCCAGAACAGTCATCGTCCACCTACTCGCCGCATGAATGGCTCCTCTTCGTTCAGCTCACGATAACACAACGCAACTCGTTTTGCAGACGATCGATGCGTATGAACGGTCGGCGAAAAAATGCATGGCCCGCTGGGATAAGAGGCGGCATTGCCGGCCACCATTGTTGGTCGAGTGGCTTCAATATCTCCCTGCCGGTGCGAGCCTGTTGGACCTCGGCTGTGGTGGAGGGCAGGATGCAGGCGATCTCGATCGGCGTGGGTATCATGTTGTTGGTGTAGATCGAACGAGTGCATTGCTCTCAGCGGGACGACGTCGATATCCTTCATTGCCGCTGGTCCGCGCCGATCTACGCGACCTTCCGTTTCAAGCGATGTCGTTCGATGGCTTTTGGGCTGCCGCCTCGCTGATGCATTTCCCTAAACCAGACGCCCGTCGCATCCTAGCCGATCTGTACAAGCTTGTTCGCCCAGGCGGCCTCTTTGCCGCGACGGTGACCTATGGTTCGAAGAGCCGCCTCGTGACGGATGGCTGGGTCCCCGGGCGCTATTTCGCTCGCTGGAGAAAAGACGAACTCGCTCGCGCGGTTCGTCGAGCCGGATGGACCATTCTTGAGTTGAACGTGGTGACCAACCGCGAGCGCAAGGGGCGGTGGGTGAATCTTCTCGCCCAGAAACGGGGTTGATGGTTACTTCGATAAGGCCGGGCTTGATGCCGTGCTGCGATTCAGCGTCACATAAATCTTGTCGTCGAAGGTGTAGTAACCGCCCTGCTCGATGTCGTTCATGATGCAAATAGGTGAAAAGATAATGAGGCAGGCGAAAATATCTCCGACGACCCACCAGGACCAGGTCCGGTCGATTTTGAGCGAGGTCGGTTCATAGCCGTCCTTGTTCGCCTGGGCAAGATGGTCGCCCTTACGGCTGAGCGTGACGGTGCCAGGCGCGGTGAGGTGGAGGTAGTCGTCGATGACCACTGCAGTTTCCGGCGGGGTGGTGAAAATGGTGACCGACTGTTTGTCTGAGTGCATCCATGTTCCGCAGCCGGTGAGGGCCCAGGCGCATCCGATGACTGCTGCACCGAGCCAACGGTGTGATTGTCTCATGAGATCCTCTTGCTCGCTGGTGTGGACTGGATTATCCAGCGCGCGGTCTGATGGTGAATAGCTGTCGGCATTTTTCCATGCCGCCGGCCGTTCTTCTAGCGTTTTCAGCAATTCTACAGAGGACGGGGCGGGGCCGTTAGATCTTCATCGCCTCGTTTACTTCGGCGAGGGTGGCCTTTGCGACGTTCGCGGCGCGCTGGCTGCCGTCCTGTACGATCTCGTCGATGCGTGAGGGATGGCTCATCATCGCTGTGCGCGAGTCCCACATCGGTGTCATGCGTTCGACGATTCGATCGGCAACGAGTTTCTTGCAATCGATGCAGCCGATGGCGGCCGTCCGGCATTCGGTATTAATCTGCTCCTGAATCATCGGCAATGAAAATATTTTATGAAAATCGTACACAGGGCACAGGTCGGGGTTTCCGGGGTCGTGGCGTCGGACTCGGGCAGGATCGGTGACCATCGTCTTGAGTTTCTGCCGCACAACTGATTCGGGGTCGGACAGGTTGATCGTGTTGCCGTAACTCTTACTCATCTTTCGGCCATCGGTGCCCATGACCTTAGGAAACTTCGTCAGATGCTCTTTGGGCTCGGGGAAGACCGGTCTTTTATAGATATCGTTGAATCGCCTGGCCAGTTCTCTGGTGAGTTCGAGATGGGGGAGTTGGTCTTTTCCTACCGGCACGAAATCGGGTTTATATAACAAGATATCGGCGGCTTGCAGAACCGGGTAACCCAGAAATCCGTAGGTGCTGAGGTCTTTTTCTTTAATCTCTTCCTGCTTTTCTTTGTAGGTCGGATTGCGTTCCAACCAGGAGATGGGCGTCATCATTGAGAGGAGCAGATGCAACACCGCATGTTCCGGGATGCGAGACTGGATGAATACTGTCGCCCGCTCGGGATCGATGCCGGCGGCAAGCCAGTCGATGAGCAGTTCCCGTGAGAACTCGCGGATGCGGCTGGTATCGGCATAGTTCGTCGACAGCGCATGCCAGTCTGCGACAAAGAAATAGCACTCGAACTCATGCTGAAGGCTTTTCCAATTTTCCAAGGCTCCGAGATAATTGCCGAGATGGAGTAGCCCGCTTGGCTGCATGCCGCTGAGGACTCGTTTGCTGGGTATGGTCATGGGGTGTTTCCTGTCCCTCCGAGACCGACGGCGGTGGAGAGAATTGAATTGGATAGACTGTGGGTCAAGGTGCTTGTGATGGTATGGATGAGGTGGATCTGCGGGTCTAAGATGATCAGTCCCATCAAGATGAACATGCCGTAGGGTTCCACACGTCTGAGCGCCATCGCCGCAGTGTCTGGGAGAAGGCTTGTGAGAATTCTTCCGCCATCCAGCGGGGGGAGCGGCAACAGATTGAACAGCATGAGGAGCACGTTAATTAAGACGGAATAAACCGACATGGCCGCGATCGGCTGGAGGAACATTTGGTGCCACGTGCTCGAGGGTTCTTCCGATGTGGACTGCGCGCCCCCGATGGGGGGGTCGATCGACAGAATGAGCGCGAAGAGCAGTGCGCTGCCGATTGCCAACGCGAGATTCATCGCCGGTCCTGCCGCCGCGACGAGCGCCATGTCGCGACGGGGCTGGTGCATGAGGCGTGGATCGACAGGGACCGGTTTGGCCCAGCCGAGAAAGAACCCTCCCGGGATAATCAAGCAGAGCAGCGGCAGGATGACGGTTCCGAATGGATCGATGTGTGCCAGCGGATTCATGGTGAGCCGGCCCTGGAGCTTAGCGGTTGGATCGCCGCATCGATTGGCGACCCAGCCATGGGCGTATTCGTGCAAGACCATGGCGAAGAGGAGCGGAAGCCCCATATAGGAAATCGTGTGGAGGATTTGCGGTAAGGAGTTCATGCGGTCGGTTTTCCTAGCAGGCTGCGGGAAAAGTCCGCCAGCTTCGTTCTCGCATCGTTCAGATCCTCAACGTACCCAGAGGGTACGCCTCCGGCCTGCACTCGCTGCGGCCTTGCTGGACGGACTTTTTGAGCAGCCTGCGGCTATTTTTTTATTGGCCCATTCTCTCAGATTCTAAGGGTGTATTGTGCATAAACTAAGTTTTTTTCCGTAGCCTGTTAGTTCACCTGAAGGAATCGGCCATGTTTGATTTGTATCAGGAAGAGCGGACGATTCAATGTTCCGTCCGGTCCGAACGCTGCCGGTCCTGTCAGGGAGGAGAGATCAGGCTGTGTCAGCAGTTGATCGTGTACCGCTTCGCCGGAAGAGGCCCCTTTTCGAACCGCATCCAGCACCAATTTCGCGGCGTCGTAGCCCTGCGTCGAAAAGAGTGTCGGGCTGGCTTCGAACCGTTTTTTATACCGGGCGACAAAATCCTGCACGGCCGGGGTGTGGCTGTCGACAAAGAAGCCGTCGACGAACACGGCTCCATCGATCGACGAATCATCCGTGCGGGCGAAGTCCGGTGAGTTCCATCCATTTGCCCCAAGGAACGGCACCTTCATATCGTGGAAATTCAGCTGGGCCGTAATGATGCCGGCATCGGCGGCGCGGCCTGGAATAAAGATCGCATCGAAGCCCGGCGTATAATAGACTTTCTTGTCCAGCTTTGTCAGTTTCCCTGCCAGTTTTGTCTGATCGACCGGCACGGCCAAGCCATATCGGTTGAGGTCCTCCGCCTTCATACGTTTGAGCTGCCCGCTCACATCGATTTCGCCCTCTTTGTAGGATTCGACGGCGATCACTTCTCCCTCGTGCTGTCGCACTTCCTGGGTGAAGAGTCGGGCCAACTCGCGGCCATACGTGGTGTCGGGATGCAGGATGCAGAATCGGCGGAAGCCTTGCTCTTTGATGGCATACGAGGCGATGCGTTTGGCTTGAAGTTCATAGGTGAGCGCCGTATTGAACACATAGTTGCCGAGTCGTCTGACGTTGGGGAACGTCGCGGCCGGCGTGATCAAGGGGATGTGGGCTCGTTCGGAGAGTTCGGCCATCACCGGTAGATTTTTCGAGAGAAGGGGGCCGATCACGGCGAGAGGGCGATCGGTGTTCAGCAGTTCGGAGAATTCATCTAAAAATGTGGCAGGATCGGATTCAAGGTCTTTGACGATAAGACCGACCGATGGACCTCCTACCCTGTCTCTATTGGCTTCGACGGCCAGCTGAATTCCACTGAGTACTTCACCGGCGAAGGGAGCGAGCTTTCCTGAGAGCGGCAGGACGACGGCGATAAAAAACTGGTTGGATTTTTGTTTGGTTTGGAGGGTGGCAAGTAAGTCCGAAGTTTTCGCTGCCTGCGGATGGGCCGGGAAATTTACGAGAAATTGCTGGATCTGCCGGATAGCCTGGTGTTCTTCTCCACGGCTGATGTAGAGCTCAATGAGCCGGAGTGACGCGAGATCGCCGGGAAAGTTGCGTGGAAAGGTGCTCCGGATTTGTTCCAGGGATTTCTTGTCGGATGTTCCGCTCGTCAGATCGTGGATGCGGGTACGCACATCTTCTGCTTGGTCCTCAGTCCCCAACGCCACTTCGTCAAGCCACGCCTGAATGGCGCGGGTCGTGTCTTTTTTTTGCGCGTAGAAATCGCCGCTTAGCCGTAGGGCCTCGCGTTTAGTAGCGTCATCTTTTGACAGGTTTCGCAGGCCGGTCAAAATCGGCAGCGCAAGGTCGAGGTTCCCCATTCCAGCATGGACTCGGGCTTGCAGCAGCTTGCCTCGATCCGTCACCTCTGAATCGGGAAATTCCGTTTGCAGCAGCAGCAAGTATTGTAACGCCTCCCCATGTTGCTTGGTGCCGTGGAGTGCAGCACCGAGGAGGAGATACGTGTCATCGCGCAGCTCGGGTTTTGGAGCGGTGGCCAGAAAACGACGAAGTATGGTAACGGCTTCTTCAGCCTTCCCTGCGTCGGTCAAGCGTTTCGCCTGGTTCAGCGTGGGATGGCTCGCCGGTTTTGCGGGCCCCGTTTCTGCGTAGACGGGCACAGTGCGCTCGAACCCAGCAGCTGGCCAGAGCAGGCTCACGACAAGCGCAAGCGCATAGCACCAGCGTGCTGAAAGAGCGTCCATACGATGTGCAGATAGAGATAGTAACGGGCGGGCCATGAGCTCCTGGCGGTCTGACGACGCGGTCATTCTCATGTGACTACTATCGGAAACCCTGAAGGGTGTCAAGGTAAACTCCGTCCGAGGTTCGTTGTGTTCATCTGAGTGATTGGCTATCATGGCCTCGATGTTGTTACACCCGCTGGCTGAGCGATATTTGAGTCGTCTCCGGGTGGAGGGTGGTCTCTCCCTCAACACGATCGAAGCCTACCGTCGAGACCTGACTAAATTTCATTCCTACTTGCATCGAATCGGTGTGGTGCCGATCGGGCCTCTGACGTCGGAGACGTTAACAGGATTTCTCCGTTCCATGCAGGAGGCGCAGTTGTCTCGCGCCTCCTCGTTACGTTGTCTCTCGGCCATTCGTGGATGGCTCCAGTTTCTGATGCGGGAACGGATCATCGAAGAGAACCCTACTATCGGATTGGTTCCGATCTCACGCGGTGTCCGACTACCCAAAACGCTGTCGCAGCAGGACGTCACGGCATTGTTGGATCTGGGGGCAGTTTCGACCCCTGAAGACCTGCGTGATCGTGCGATGTTGGAGTTGCTCTACGCGACGGGGCTTCGTGTGTCGGAATTGGTGATGGCTGAAGTGGCGCTGGTGAATCTCGATGTCGGGTATCTCCGGGTCACGGGCAAGGGCGCAAAACAGCGCCTCGTGCCGATGGGTGAGCGGGCCCGGCAGCTGTTGGGACAGTATGTGAACGAGGCGCGGCCACAGCTGCTTAAAAAACGGGCGTCACGGTACATGTTTGTGTCGAGGCGAGGTGGGCCGTTGACCCGGCAAGCCTTTTGGAAGTTGCTACGACACCGTGCGCTACGGGCTGGGATCAGACAGATCATTTCACCGCACATGCTGCGGCATTCATTTGCAACGCATCTACTTGAGGGGGGGGCCGACCTTCGGTCTGTTCAGGTCATGCTCGGCCATGCCAATATTGCGACTACGCAGATCTACACCCATATAGAGCGGGGGCGTCTGAAGCGGGTGCATGACAAGTATTTCCCTCGGGTTGATGGTGTCAGGGGAAAAAAGCAGCGCTGAGAAGATCCGACTCAATGACCGGCGTGCGTGCCGACAGAAAATGGCAAGGGGGGTGAGAGATTCGATTGACAAGGGCATGTGGAGTTGGTAGCATCCCGCCTAGGTTGCTAGGAAAATCGGGCGGATAGCTCAGTTGGCAGAGCGCCACCTTTACACGGTGGATGTCGCAGGTTCGATCCCTGTTCCGCCTACCAGAGGTATGCTGGTGTGTAGGGGCAGATCGAAAAAGGAAGATAGTACCATTTCTGATTTCGGGACTTGAACGGCTGCTCTGTCAATCGTCTTGTCGTTCCGACCATCCGCCGTATAGAAGAATCGCGAGGGGCCGTCGTTCAGCTGGTTAGGACGCCAGATTGTCAATCTGGAGGTCGCGGGTTCAAATCCCGTCGGCCCCGCCATTTTCTCCTAGTGTGCGTTTGGCTCCGCGGGCAGAGCTGTGAGTGCTTCCTCGCAGACTGCGGAACAGCGCTGTTGACATGCCAGAATTTCGTGTTCGCATGGGTGGAATCACAGAAGTACACCGCGCGGGAAACTAAAAAAACCGTCTAATTTCGTTCGCCGTAGGACACGTGTCGTATGTTCTGGTACGGCGTGCTGGGTGGAGTGGGTGAGCAGGGCGGCATGTTAGTATTCTGCTAGAGTTTGGAAAGGGTATCGCCGCATGTTTCAAACAGGTCTCACAGGATTGATAGGCTCGCTCGGAGCGGTGTCGAAAATTGTGCTCGTGATCCTGTTTATTTTCTCTGTCATTTCGTGGGCGATTATCTTCTCAAAATGGCGAGCGTTTCGTGTGGCAGACCGGGAAGACAAGCTATTCTTAGCGCTCCTTGTGAAGGCACATAGTCTCGACGAGTTGTATCGACAAGTTCGACGGGTTGAAGGGAGTCCCAGTGCCAGTGTATTTGAAGGAGTGATGGAGCGCATGGGCTCTGGGCGAGTTGAAGGGAGGGATGGTGGCGGTTCGGGACCAGTTGATCAACATGTGGTAGAGCGGGCGGCATCCCATCTCGCACAGAGTCAGCTCTCACGCCTTGAGAGCTATCTTCCGTTTCTTGCCACGACGGGAAATATTACTCCGTTTATTGGACTGCTCGGGACCGTGATGGGAATTATTGATGCATTTCGGGAGATCGGCACCCAAGGGACCGCCAGTATTTCTGCCGTCGCTCCTGGCGTGGCGGAGGCGCTCATCGCGACGGCGGCAGGTCTGTTCGCTGCTATCCCCGCGGTGATTGCCTATAATTACTTTCTGACTCGGATTCGCACCACGTCGTTTCGTTTGGATTCGGTCACGATTGAGATCTTGTCGTCTCTCTCCAGCACGGTGTCCAAGGTGAAGAAATCAGTTCCGGTCGGAGTCCAAGGATGATCCTTGAGTCCCGTCACCGCCGGTTTCTGGCAGAAATCAACGTTATTCCCCTCGTCGATGTGGTCCTCGTCCTCTTGGTGATTTTCATGGTCACCGCCCCGATGTTGTATCGAGGGATGGATATCAAACTTCCGACGTCTGCCTCGAATACAATCAAACCGGAGATGCGTACGGTGCTCACAATCGAAAAGGATCAACGATTGTATCTCGACAAGGATCCGGTTGGTGTGGCCCAGCTCGAACAGAAATTGAAGGTCTTGAAACAGGATCATCCCGATGTTTCGCTCTATCTCAGGGCCGATCGCGATGTCCCCTACGGCATCGTGGTGCAGGTGATGGACGGCGTCAAGAAAGCTGGGATCGAGAAGATCGGGATGGTGACGGAGCCGATGGGGCCGGAGCGCGTGGGAGCGCCGCAGATCCCAGGTCTCGCACCGCGAAAAGGTTGATCCAACTACGCGAGGGGACTGGTGGTTATGGCATCCCAGGCGTCGCTCCTTTCAGGGTCGTGGCTCGATCAGGGCGATCAATCCGGATTCTCCACTCGGCTCAAGCGAACACTGGTCTTGTCGCTGGCCCTTCATGTGGTCGTTGTGCTTGCGGTAACGGGGCTTCGGCTTCCACAACAGAGTGAACGCCCGTTGACGTCCGTGGAAGTGTCGCTCGTGAGTTTGCCGACACACGTAAAACCAACTGAGTCGGCAAAGCCGGTCGAGTCGGCGAAACCAATCGAGTCGCCAAAAGTGCCGGATCCAAAGCCGGCTCCTGCGCCAGTAGTCAAGGCGGTGACCCCCAGTGTAGCTCCTTCTCCTGCGCCTCCAAAGGGCGAGAAGAGAAGGGACATGATGGAGGATCTTGATCTCCCCCCAGAAGCGCCGAAATTTGGAGACATAAGCCCTGCAACAAAAACGGTGGCTCAGCCCCAACAGATGGCGAGAGTGCCAGATATCCCGCGTATCCCGGATGTGACACAAGACCCGGTTGCGAAGACTCCGCAGCGGGCATCGGTCAGTGATGATCTGAATCGAGAGCTAGAAGAAGAGCTGAAAAAGATCAAGCAGTTTCAGCCGGCAGCCAAACTGGATATTCCGAAAGAGGTTGTCCCGAGCGAGACACTGGTCAATCCGGCGCCTCAGCATGAGGTCAAAGTTCCGGCGGCCAAGATTCCTGAAACGACTCTGAAGATTTCCGGTGCAGCGGGTTCAAATCTCTATTGGGCCCGTGTACAGTCTATTATTAGTAGACAGTGGGAGCCTCCTCCGGTCGATATGGCTGGACAGACGTATACGATGACCGTCAAGTTTCGGCTTCAGCGGGATGGGACGATCAAAGACGTGGTCGTCCGGCAGTCGTCAGGGAATGCCTATTATGACATGGCGGGCCAGCGCGCCGTGCAACAGTCACGGTTTCTGCCCGCGTTTCCTGCCGAGATGACAGACAGCTATAAGGATATTGAAATGGTATTTCGCGTTGGGGAGTCGGTCGGATGACACAGGTGAAATTGATTAGTGCCTGGTTCGGTGGAGTGCTGCTGCTGGCAGGAGCGGTCGGTATTCTTGAATCTGGAGCAGCCGACGTGTTTCTCGAAGCCACACGTCCCGACTTCCAAAAAATCTCCCTCGGTGTTGCGGGGATACACAGTGTAGGAGGTCCCGACTGGTTGGGGGGGCGGATCGAGGAAGTTCTCAAAAAAGATGTGAAGCGCTCCCTGGTTTTCGATCTGGTGGATTTGCCCGGTCTCGGGATCCAGACATCTGATATCGGCAACGGAGTAGGAGATGGTTCCAAAGCGATATTTAGACAGGCTGCTGAGAAGGGTGTCTCGGTGTTAGTCTGGGGCAAGGCAGGCCTGAAAGGTAGTGACAAAGAAGCCGACGTGAATATGGAAGGCTTTGTCTATGATAGCGGCAGCGATGAGCTCGTGGGCGGAAAACGCTATGCAGGATCGCCCTCGGTCGTGCGGCTGATGGCACACCGTTTTGCCGATGAATTGGTATTTCGATACACTGGCGAGCCGGGGATCGCGCGGACGAAGATCGCGTATGTGGCTGAACAGGGGGCTGCGCGCGAGTTGTTTGTGATGGACTACGATGGCCACGATACGCGCCAACTCACCGCTGATGGATTCCTCAATCTTATGCCGCAATGGTCTCCGGATCGTCGGTTCCTCATTTTTACCTCCTATCGCAATCGCAATACGCAGAATATCGACATGATCGAGTTGGCAACGGGGAAGCGGTGGACGGTGATTGCGTTGGGGGGGTTGAACATCACTCCGTCCCTCTCTCCAGATGGAAACTTTCTGGCGTTTGCCTCCAGCCACGAGGGCAACTCCGAACTCTACCGGTTGGATACCAGGACGAAAGCTATCCAGCGCTTGACCACAAACCCCTCCGGTGACTTGTCTCCCTCCTGGTCTCCAAGCGGAAGAGAGCTGGTCTTTGTGTCGGATCGAGGCGGCGGGCCACAGCTGTTTCTGATGACCTCTGATGGGTCGAATGTGCGTCGTCTAACATTTGAAGGCGATTACAATGCCGCGCCATCCTGGTCGCCTCGTGGGAACTGGATCGCCTATGTGTGCCGGACGCAAAAAGAGTATAAGCTCTGTGTGATCTCGCCGGACGGACAGAAACGCATGCAATTGACGACAGGACAGGGTGTCGATGATTCGCCCTCCTGGTCGCCGGATGGCCGGCATCTGGTATTCAGTTCGACGGCCGATGGGAAGAGTCACATTTACATGATCGATGCCGACGGTAAGGACATCGAGCGGCTCACCTTCCAGGGGACGCACAATAGTGCGCCCTCTTGGTCTCCAGCATCTTGAGCCGGACGTATCATCTGACTCAATGAACGAATACGTGAAAGCCAATTGATCGAGATCAATCACTTAGGAAAAGGAGTACGAGGTATGAACAAGACACTGAGTGTATGCGGTGTGGGGCTGATGCTGAGCCTGGCATTGATCGGTATGCCTGGATGCTCGAAGAAAGCCGTACAATCCGGCGGCGATTCCCAGCCCGGTCAAGGTATGGCGAAAGAGGGGATCGATAGTTCCATGTCCGGTGTCGGCACCTTTCCTGATACGAGCGGTCAGTCGGTCGGCGGTGGACTTGGAGGGATCGACAAAAACCCTTCGGAAGAACGTCTGGGTGGTGGTACGATGATGGCGAAGCTGGACCCCTCCGGTGCAGGCCGACAACTGGATGAGATGCGTGCCGAGCAAGCAGCTTCAGCTGCCGCAGGCTTGCGGGATGTATTTTTCGGGTACGATAGCTGGACGATTTCCGAGGACGGACGCCAAGCGATGACTCGCGATGCTGAGTGGATGAAGTCGAATATGAGCGCGCTCGTGAAGGTCGAAGGGCACTGCGATGAGCGCGGGACCTCCGCCTATAACCTTGTACTCGGTGAGAAACGGGCGAAAGCTGTTCGGAATTATCTGGTCGAACTTGGTGTCGGTGCCAATCGTCTGTCCGTGGTGTCGTATGGAAAAGAGCGGCCGGCATGCAATGAACATGCGGAGTCTTGCTATCAGCAGAATCGGCGAGGGCATCTTGCGTTGAAGACCGGGAAGTAGGGAAGAGAGTTGTGCATCGCGGCCGTTGAGACTTCCTGATCCGCGGATTGAGAACAGGACATTCTTTTACTATCGTGGGTGGAACAATGCGGAACCATTCAAATACGAAGAGTGTCTGGATGACCATCTGTGCGGTCTGCACACTATTGTCGGCCGGCTGCGTTGCCCAGCAATCCGACCTGAAACAGACGGAGAGAAATCTTCAGCAGCGCATCAAGCAGTCGAACGATGAGTCGGCGCAGACCCGCGCACGGCAGAGTCAGGAGATCTTGATGCTTCGAGAGCAGGAGCTGCCGCAGTTGCGAGGCGAGCTGGAACGTGCGCTGCACCAAGCTCAAGAACTTCAGGGCAAACAGGAAGATCTTAAACAGCGCTCTGCGCAACTTGAGCAACAAACCAAACGGCTCGAACAGTTGGCCGGTAAGCTAGAGGCAGAGAGCACCATGCGCTACAACCAGGTGCGTGAGAGCCTCAATGCGCAAGATGTCAAAAATAAGCAGGACCGTGATCAGCTCCGTCTGGACGTAAACACTCGACTTGACGATGTGAACCGCCAGATGGAGGCGGTGCGAAAAGAGGTCATCGACGTCGTGCAGAAGACGAACAGCGGACTGGCCAAGAGTCTCGATACACGATTGGAGGAGCAGCATAAAGCACTGGCGGATACCCAGGTTCGGACCGAACAGTTGTCCTCAAAATTCGCACAATTTAGTCAGTCCCTCACAGCATTCAGGGATTCGCTGACAGGCCTGAGTGAGCGGATCAGCCAAGAAGAGCAGGCAGGAAAAGCATCGGCCACTCATATCAATGAGATGAACAAAGAGGTCAGCGGGTATTTAGCGGAGGTCAATAAGAGTATCGCCTCTGTCGCACAAAAGTTTGTCACCCGTTTCGATGAGCAAGATCGCCGCCTGGATACACTCTCCAAGACCGTTGAGCAGGTCGCACAGGATGCGCCGACGCGAGGGGGAAACAAGGGAGGGGCGGGCGCACGTCAGCCATCCACGAAACCGGGGCATCGGTCGTCGGCGCCTTCGCCTGAGATCCCGAAGGTTGATCAAGGCTTGTCTTCGGCTTCGCTTTCTGCGCAAGGTGAAGCGGTGACGCCGACAGTTGCGCTTGATGAGTCGTTGCGTTCGCAACGACCCACCCAGACGAGTATGCGTTCTGACAAGGTCGAATACGAACGTCTCTTGAGACTCTTTGGTGATGGGGATCTGGATGGGGCGCGGCAGGGGTTCGCCGTATTTTTGCGTGACTATGGGGACTCGGATCTCGCTCCCAATGCGCGCTATTGGCTAGGTGAATCGTATTACAGCAAGAAAGATTATCCCCAGGCGATCGATTCGTATGACCGCGTCGAACTGGATTTTCCCCGGAGCGAAAAAGTGCCGGCTGCGATCTTGAAGAAAGGGTATGCGTACCTGGCGATGAACGATAGAAAGCGCGCTTCATTGGCCTTCAGCCAGGTGTTGGCGTCGTATCCACGGACTCCTGAGGCAGGAAAAGCATCGGATAAATTATCCCAACTGAGGGAGTCGCGATGACCGTGATGCGCACGATAACGGGTTCAGGGGGGGTGGCTGTTCTCATGGCCGGGTCGATGTTATGGCTCGCCGGATGTGCGAAACATGCGGATTTTTCAGAGTTGCGAGACCACCTGTCGACGGTGTCGAAATCTCAAGACCAAGATCAGAAGCGGTTGGATGCGCTGCAACGACGGTTGGAGTCGCTGGAGCGGGTGAAGGATGGTGAATCCTCCAGGCAGAAATTCGACCCGAAGTTCGACGAACTCTCTGCACGAGTCCAAAAGCTAGAGGGCCGGTTGGCCAAAATCGATGAGTCATTGAGCAGTCCTGCCGCGCCCAGGGCGGAGCCGTCTCAAATTGACTCGGCTCGTCTCCCTAAGCCACTGAAGCCGGGCTCCTCTATAGATGTGCCGACCTCTATGATACCCGGCGTACCCACGATTACTCCGACGTCCGCATTCAATCTGGCATACAACGACTATCTCAATGGAAAATTCGATCTTGCGGTGGCGGGCTTTCAGCGGTTTGTGAAAGATTTTCCCGGCACGTCATTGACGCCGAACGCCTACTACTGGCTGGGTGAGTCGTCCTATCAGCAGAAAGATTATGTGCGCGCGATACAATCATTGGAGTATCTCTCAACGGAGTACCCGGGAAACGAGAAAGTGCCTGCGGCACTGTTCAAATCAGGGCTCGCGGCGGGAGAAATCGGAGACCTCGCCAAGTCGAAAAAGAATCTCAAGCGGGTCATCGAGGAATTCCCGACTTCGGACGAGGCAAAACTGGCCAAGAATAAGCTGGCCGAAATTCGGTGATTGGATGTCCATCGAGACGGTGCTTAGCGTCTCTCTTGTCTTCGGCGTTCTCTGGAGTCTAGTGTCATGCCCGCCGCCAGTTTCTCTGCTAAGATCCATACCCTCCCGGACGACGTAGTCAGCCGCATTGCAGCCGGTGAGGTCGTCGAGCGTCCTGCCGCTGTCGTCAAAGAATTATTGGAAAACAGTCTTGATGCAGGGGGCTTGCACATTACGATTGATGTGAAGGACGGCGGACTCACCTTCATACGTGTGACGGACGATGGAGAGGGGATTCATCGTACCGATCTGCCTCGTGCGTTCGAGCGGCACGCCACCAGCAAGCTCAGGTCCGATCGGGATCTTGTCTCGGTGACAACGATGGGTTTTCGTGGCGAGGCGTTACCGAGTATTGCGTCCGTCTCTCATGTGCTCGTGACGACTGCGACGAGGCAGGATACGATGGGATCGCAGTTCACCCTGATCGCGGGAGCAGGCGGGCCTATCCTGGATGCACCCCCTATCCCTGGCACCAGAATCGAAGTCTCCAGCTTGTTTTTTAATCAACCGGCCAGAAAGAAGTTTCTGAAATCACCCGTGACTGAGTTCTCACACATCAGCCATGTCGTGCAGCTCGCAGGTCTTGCCTGGCCGGCGGTGCATTTCCGCCTGACCCATAACAGTCAGGAGATTCTCAACTATCCCGCCGTGACAGCGGATCGCGATCGAGTCCTTCAGGTGTATGGCCAAACCTTCCTCGATCGGACCATCGAGGTACGAGGCAGGACGGGAGGATTGTCGATCCGTGGGGTGATGGTCAATCCCATCCAAGCGCGGTCTTCGAGAACGCCACAGGAATTGTTTGTGAACAGGCGTCCTATCCGCAATGCGACGGTGTTTCATGCGGTCATGGATGGGTATGGATCGTTTTTGCCTAAAGGGGCTCACCCGACGTTCGTACTTTTTCTGGATATTGAGCCGAACCGACTCGATGTCAACGTGCATCCGACGAAGAGAGAGGTCCGTTTTTCTGAAACTGACATGCTGCATGAATTAGTGCGTCAGTCGGTCCGCCATGCACTCGGTGGTTCCGGGCAGGAGGCCCTGTTGGGCGATTCTCAAACATCGGCAGACGGTTCCTTCACGGCTGAGCGGCAGATCTCGTCGTCTCCGGATTCTCGCCCGGCAGCCTCGACTGTAACGTATGGGCAGGATTCTCAGGCTCGAGATCGTGATAGGGGTTTGTTGTCCAGTTTCGCCGAGGGAAATCAATTGGCCTTCGCTCACGAGGCAGTCGGAGCGTATCGGCAAGCCGAGCAGATCGACATTGTGCCGCTCGGACAAATCCTCCGCACATATCTCGTGGCGCAGGTCGGTGAAGAGCTCCAAGTGATCGATCAACACACGGCGCACGAGCGCGTGCTCTTCCAGCGGCTCTGTCGTGGGTGGGAGAGCCGGGATATGCCCTCGCAGCCGTTGCTGATTCCTGAGCCGGTCGAGCTGTCGGCGGCTCAGAGCATGCTGCTCCTCAAACACAGTGATGAGCTGGAGAAACTCGGTCTTCTGATTGAACCATTTGGCGCCACGGCTGTGGCGATTCGCGGGGTGCCGGTTGGGCTTGGCAAGGTGGATGCCGCGATCCTGATGCAGGATCTGCTCGATGACGTCACGAAGTGGGATCGCGCGTCGTCGTTGGCGATGCGGGTTCAACCTGTGCTGGCCTCTTTGGCTTGCCATGGAGCGGTACGGGCCGGACGCGCCTTGGCTCTTCCTGAAATTCAACAGCTGATTCGCGATTGGGTACAAGAAGGGGTCATCATGACCTGTCCGCATGGGCGCCGTACGGCGTTTCGTCTTTCAACCGATGAGCTTGCCAAGCTGTTCGGGCGGGTTGGATGGACATGATGGCCGTTCCTGCGAAGATGATGCGCCACCTCTCCGAATCGCAGATCCTTTGCAAACCGGTGGTCGTGATTGTGGGGCCGACCGCTGTGGGAAAGAGCCGTGTCGCCGTCGAGGTCGGGAAGGTGTTCGCGACCGATGTGCTCACGGCGGATTCACGGCAAGTCTATCGTGGCATGGATGTCGGGACAGATAAGCCGGCTCCGGAAGAGCGCCAGGCGGTCCCTCATCGGTTGATCGATCTCGTCGATCCTGGAGAACCGTTTAACACGGGGATGTATCGCCGCCTGGCGATTGATGAAATCGAGCGTCTTTATCGAGATGGCCGTCTTCCGTTGGTGGTGGGTGGCACAGGGCTGTATGTGCGGACTCTCCTCCAGGGTTTGTGCCATGCGCCACAGTCAGATCCGATTATGCGGGTGGCGCTGAGACGGGAGGCCGAGGACCAGGGGCATGATCGTCTCTATGCACGGCTTGTGGATGTCGACCCTGAGACTGCGGCGCGGTTACATCCACGAGACGAATCGAAAGTGATCCGTGCGCTGGAGGTGTACCAGCTATCCGGACGTCGGATGTCGGCGTTTCAACAGGAACATGGGTTTGCCGAGCGGCCATTTTCGGCCTTGGTCATTGGATTGAACCGAGACCGAGCCGCCCTGTATCGCCGTATCGAAGAGCGGATCGATTGGCAGCTGGCTCATGGTTTGATTGAAGAGACGCGGCAACTGTTGGCTCAGGGGTGTTCGCGCATGAGTGCGGCGATGAAGGGCTTGGGGTATCGGCAGGTGGCGGAGCATTTGGCCGGCGAATATGATGCCGCTGAAATGGTTCGACGGTTCAAACGAGACACGCGACATTTTTCCAAACGGCAAATGACGTGGTTTCGAAAAGAGCCTGGGATTCAGTGGTTGATGGTTGAGGAGTCGGAATCCGCGCAGCACACGGCCGCGAAGGTGATCGGACAGGTGGATCGATTTCTCGCCACACTTGGGAGCCAAGGATGACACGACAAGGGAACCGGGCGCGCGCTGACATCGGGATCATCGGTGGAAGTGGGTTGTACGACGTCGAAGGGCTTCGGAAGGTCAAGGAGCTTTCGGTCAAGACTCCCTTCGGGGCTCCATCTGACACCATATTGCTCGGGGAATTGGACGGAATTCGTATCGCCTTTCTCTCGCGGCACGGACGCGGCCACCGGGTCAATCCTTCCGAAATCAACTATCGTGCGAATATCTATGCCCTAAAGTCGCTGGGTGTTCGGCGGGTGATTTCAGTGAGTGCGGTCGGCAGCATGAAGGAATCGATCAAGCCTGGTGACGTGGTGTTGCCGGATCAATTTATCGATCTCACCAAACGGCGGGTGTCGACCTTCTTTGAAGGAGGGATTGTCGCCCATGTGGCGTTCGGCGATCCGGTCTGCGCCTCGCTCGGTGCGGCATTGTTGGATGCGGCCCACACGGTTGGCGCCACTGTTCATCGTGGTGGCGTCTATATCTGCATCGAAGGCCCGCAGTTTTCGACCAAAGGGGAGTCTCGGTTGTATCGCCAGTGGGGTGCGAGTGTGATCGGGATGACGAATCTCCCTGAGGCGAAGCTCGCACGCGAGGCAGAACTCTGTTACGCCACGGTGGCCTTGGCGACCGATTACGACTGTTGGCATGAGACGGAGCAGGCCGTCACTGTTGACTCGATCTTGACCACGCTCCGTCAGAATGTCACGCTGGCCAAGCAACTCTTGCGGGCGGCGTTGCGCGCGGTAGTCGACGTCAAGGTGTGTGTGTGTCATCGTGCGTTGCAGGACGCCATTATTACGGCTCCGGATCGGATGCCGGCCTCGATCCGACGGAAGCTGGCCTTGTTGATGGATCGGGTTATTTTGGAGAAGAAAGGAGCTCGGTAACCATGGGGAAGCTGCTCGTCGTCGGATCAGTCGCATTAGATACCGTGAAAACACCGTTCGGGGAAGTGAGCGAGGTCCTCGGCGGTTCAGCCACATTTTTTTCCACTGCGGCCAGCTATTTTACCAGTGTGGATCTCATTGCCGTGGTGGGAGAAGATTTCCCCCAGCAACACCTGACCTTTCTGAAGAGCCGTGGCATCGACTTAACCGGGTTGGAGCGGAGGCCTGGGGAGACATTTCGATGGAAAGGGGAGTACACGCATCAGTTGAACGAAGCGCGCACGCTCGATACGAAACTCAACGTCTTTGAAACTTTTCGGCCGAAGATTCCTGAGTCCTATCGATCCCCGGAGCTCTTATTCTTGGGCAATATTGACCCGGAGCTGCAGTTCGATGTGTTGCAAAAGCTCCCCCGTCCGCCGTTGGTTGCGTGCGATACGATGAATTTTTGGATCAATGGCAAGCGTGATGCGTTGTGGCGAGTGTTGGAGCAGGTCGATATTCTGATTGTGAACGATGGAGAGGCCCGGGCGCTCGGCGAAGATTCAAATCTCGTAAAGGTCGCACAAAAAGTGCTCGCACGCGGGCCGAAGCATCTCATCATCAAACGTGGTGAGTATGGAGTGTTGATGTTTACGGGGAAACAGGTGTTCGGGGCTCCGGCCTTTCCGCTTGAAGACGTGCGCGATCCGACCGGCGCGGGAGATTCGTTTGCCGGCGGTTTTCTGGGCTACTTAGCGGCCACCGGGAATCGTTCGGTTGACGCGTTTAAGCAAGCGATTATCTTCGGGAGCGTCATGGCGTCATTTGCTGTAGAATCCTTTAGTCTTGACCGTTTGCGAATCCTGGACTACAAAGAGGTTCAAGAGCGGTTTCGAGCCTTTAAGCAGTTGACTCATTTCGAGGATATTCCGTGATGCAGATTTCCTCTGTGGCTTCGCTTGTTCGACCATGTGCGGGCTTGGGGGTTGCGTTGGTTCTGGTGGTCGGATGGCTGCCTGGTTGTGCGACATCGGACGTGTCGGCCCAGAAGTCGAAAGGGTACTATCAGGAAGGTGTGGCGAGTCTGGAGTCCGATCAGCAGAGGGCGTTTGTGTCATTCCAGAAGGCAGTGAAGCTGGATCCGAATAATAAGGAAGCGCGATATGGGCTCGGCCATATTCTGGCGATGCAGGGTAAATTGCCCCAAGCTGAAGAAGAATTGATGGCTGCGACGAAGCTTGATGAGAATTACTCAGAAGCCTATACGTATTTGGGTCAGATTTTGGAGAGAGAAGGGCGATGGACGGAGTCAATCGCTGCATTTCGTCAGGCGCTAACCAATCCCTTGTATGCCACGCCGGATCTGGCGCGATTCCATCTCGGTCGGTTATTGGCTCACGAGAAGGATTATCAGGGCGCGATGGAAGCATTTGAGGATGCCTTAGTCGTCAATCCGCCCAATGTTCCCCCAGCGCTGTTACACTTGGAGTTGGGACGTGCCTATTACAATCTGGGGTTCGACAGACGCTCTAGAGAAACGCTGACCAAGGTGATGGCACTCGATAAGAGCGGCGAGTATGCCGCTGCGGTGAAGGAGTTGCTGACACGGCTGAAGCCGTAGAGAGACACGCATGGAATCGATCGGCGAGTTCTTTAAACAAGTGCGAGAGGCCAAGGGGCTCACAATCGATGACGTCGCATCCAAGACGCGAATTCGAAACGATTTTGTGAAGGCGTTAGAAGAAGGGAATTTTGCCAAGTTGCCGGATCAAGTGTTCGCGCGAGGCTTTGTCCGGTCCTATGCCAGGTCCCTGGGGCTCGACGAAGACGACGCGATTCAACGATTCACTCAATCGTCTGGCGCCTATTATGACAAGCAAGGCGAGCGAGAACGTCTGAAAGCCAGACAGGCAGAAGAAGATCGGAAACGCAAATCCAATCGGAAAGCCGTCGCCATCGCGATCGGCATCGCGATTCTCACGCTTATTTTTCTTTTGAGCCGGGAACAATCGTCGCTCCTGGTCCGTCGTTCGAGTTCAGACACACCAGTTCCCACATCCAAGCGGACCGTTCCACCGGTTTCTGAATCTCAAGACGCGCCGCCTGCCCGGCATGCTGAAGCGGTTCCCCCGGCTCCCCCCGTTCCTCCGGTTGTCGCGACTCCGCCTACCCCTTCTAAGACCAAACCGAGTGAGCCCCCTCCGGCGTCAGCTAAGTTGGTCGAAGAAAATAATGCTGGGTCAGGGAGTGGCTCCGTCCCCACAGCGTCGTCTGCTGGGTCAGAGCAGATGGCTTCCGTACCTGCATCACTGGGGAGCGACGGGCCTCTGGGAGGGATTTCACTGGAGGGGTCCGCAGCGACAGAAGGACAGCTGCTGCTTGACCTTGAGGCGATAGAGCTGAGCTGGGTCGTCGTTCAAATCGATGGCGGGAGCCCACAAGAGGCCTTGCTACGGCCTGGAGAGAGGGCCCGATGGAAAGGCCAAGACCAATTTATTCTGACCCTCGGTAATGCCGGTGGCGTCAAGGCCGAACTTAATGGCAAACCTCAAAAGCCCTTCGGTCCAAGCGGCAAAGTTGCGCGTGATATCGTCATCAAACGCTGATCGGACGTGCGCACCTGCCACCTGAAGAGCGATGAGGATTCTCTGCGCCGATTCAATCGGTCCCCTGGATTCAAATCCATGCAGACTCTGGTTCGATGACTGATGGTTTTGACTCGTGGTGCCGGATATTGCTGGTGCGCAAGATCGTGGGTGGGGCGTCGCAGCAAGGGCTGAGGCACAATGGCGCCACCCTTGGGAGGCCGCTGGGATTTTCATGATGGAGGTATCCCTAACTAATTGAAATATCGTGTTTGGCGAGGGAGGCGTTCTGGCATGAGCTTTGATACATATCTGGTTAGGTTGTGATGAAATTCGCGGAGTGGAAGCGAGTCAGAGCACTCAGGTTTGCTTGACATGAGTGGAAGGCCGTTGTTATATTCGCCCGCGTTTTGTCGCTTTGACATGGATCGTATATACGCTGGTGGCCCGATGTCGAATTCACGTGCAGTGGTTAAACACAAAGGAGGAAATCTGATGGGGTATGTTGCTAAGTTCCTGGGAATCAGCGCAGCGCTGATTATGCTATCGGCCTCAATGGTGGGAGCGGAAGAGAAGGATCCACTCAAGGCGCGTGTTCCGCCTGATCAGATGGCCGATGCGAAGGCCAACAAGAATCCGGTTGCCGCGACCCCGGAGAGTATTGCCAAAGGAAAGGCGCTGTACGAGGGTAAGGGCACCTGCTTCAATTGTCATGGTAAGGAGGGGAATGGTCAGGGCGAGGCCGGTAAGGTGCTGAATCCGAGCCCCCGCGATTTCTCGAACTGCAAATTCCATAAGAAGCGGAAAGATGGCGAACTCTTCTGGATCATCAAGAACGGGAGCGCAGGCACAGGCATGATCTCCTTGACCCCAGCAATCATTTCCGAAGAAGAAGCCTGGACGATCATCAACTACGAGCGCACGTTCTGTAAAGGCGAGTAGTTTCCTCAAAGCTGTAGGTTCAAGAGGGTGGAGGACCGAATCCTCCACCCTCTTTTTTTTCTTCCGATCCTGCGATTCTGTCAGGATGCTCAAAAAGGTCGTCCAGCAAGGCCGCAGCGAGTGAAGACCTGAGGCGTCCCCTTGCGGTACGTTGAGGGTCTGAACGAAGCGAGAACGCCGCTGGCGAGCTTTTTCAGCATCCTGCTAGTTAGTGGGATTCGGTGCCCAGGATCGCAGCTTGTTTCGTCAATATCAAGGCAGCAGAAGGATCGGTGGGGCTGATTGTCGGAACAACGAGCGGGCGTTGTTCTTGGTTCATGTAGGTCTTGGAGGCCCAACGTACTTTCTGGCTGAGATACGTGACTGCTTCGCCGAGTGTCAGGTCGCCATCCCGATTGATGTCTGCCTCCCCGCGCAGTGCCCGCAGCAGATAGTAGGTGAAGAGGCCATGCCGATGTTGGTTGTCTTCCACCCCCTGCCCGACACCGCTGGTTCCAATGATATGGAGAGTCGAGCTTCCCGTAGGATTCCATTGTGGGAGCGTGCCCAGGGGGGGCTTGGCTCGGCTGTCTGGTTCCATGCGCGATACGGTGCCATCGAACAGGAACACCGTGTGTTTCGCATGTACTCGAGACAGCGCTGCTTCCAAATCCTTGATCGGATAGGCCCGTGAGGCGGTCGTATCGGTTCCATCGTATGGGACCAAGAACGTCTCTCCCGTCGAAGAGACCGAAGCCAGACCAGAGAAATAGATGATGACGACTGCGTCTTTGTGTATGTGAGCCGGCATCCAGTCCAGCAACGCTTCGTCGAGGTCCGAGCGTGTCGCTTTCCTGTCTTGCAGAAGAAGAATGTTGGAGGCGGGTACACCGCCAAGGGTCTGAAAGTAGCTGGCGACTGATTGGGCATCCGAGGAAGCGAATTTTCTGGATGGGACTTGTCGGTTTCGGTACGAGCCGATCCCAATTGAGATCAAGTAGGTGTGGGGTTGTCTGAATTCGGTGACGGTCGCAGGCAAGTGGTCCACATCGTCGATTGTGACGCCGGCTGGTTGAATCGCCAGTGCTAGAGTTTGTGGCGGTGGCTGTGGATGAGTTCCTGAGTCAGAGACCGTCACATAGATTGCAGCTCTTTCCGGTTGAAGGGACTGGGGTATCGTCGCCACAAATTCCATCGAGCGGGATTGACCCGCTTGCAGTCGTCCGATCGACAGCGTGGTCGTTGGAAACTGGGCAAGTAGCGAGGCGGTTCCCGTAAGGACCGCCGTGATATTCTGAAGTTCCTGTTCTCCTCGGTTCACGAGATCGACGCGCACCCGAAGGCGCTCGCCTCCTTCAAAGATTAGATTACTGTTTTCATCCAGCACCGTGGCCTTAAACATGAGTGCCGATGAAGTGCCTTGGGCCGGCATGGCCGCTGTCGGTGGAACAGGTCTGGCAGGCAATGTTGCCACTGGGGCGGATCCATCCGTCGCGGCCAACTGGGTTCTGACAGCGCGCATGAATTGTGTCGAGAGGGCGATTCCCGCGTCATGGACGAATTCCCTCATATTGCCATAATCGCATCGGCGTGGGGTTGGCTCAAGAATAAGGCGTTGGTTGTGCACGATGGAAACGTTCTGCCTGCCAAGCTCTCTTCCCCCGGCATCCTTGAGGGCGACAAGCGTCTCGATGGTCATGTCTGCGGGTACCCGATCATAGACATGATCGGCCCAAAGTTTGAGGCCAGAGCGTTGGAGTGTGACGATGATCTCCTTGTCGGACGGGATCTGCGCGGGGGTTCCATCGGCGACTGTCACAGCCCTAAAGTTTTTGGAGGCCGCGTCAATCATCAGTGATTCGAATTCTTCACCCACGTTGAGTGCATGGGGGCTATTACACCCATCGATGTACTGCATGGTGAGGTTCGTGAAGGAGGGGTCAAAGGTCAGCTTGACGGAGTTGGCCAGCCGTGGACCCAAGTCCGGTAAAGGGGTCCGGTGCAGCACCGACGTCACCTGATCGCATCCAGACAGTTCACCGGCTGTGATGAGCAGAAACAAGAGAATGGCCCATCGTATGGTGAGTTGCTGCGGAAAGCCTGTTGGGCGCCGTTCAATGGCCATGATGAAACAGTCTGGCGTGACCGGAGTTCAAGCCCGATCCCGAATCGATAGATGAGGCTGAATGTAGCAGGGCTTCGGGCGTTTTGCGAGCCGGTGAATCCATAGATATCGTGTAGACAGCTGGAGTCAGTCGGGTGAATTCTGGGAGAACGCGTCTTCTGGTAGGGTTGCAAAGGGGAAGGGTTCCGCCCACTTGACAGATCTGCTGACGGGGAGCGAACGTACAACAGTGGAGAATGAAGCGGCGGAGGAAGCTGCAGGGCCTGAGGTGGGGAATGCGTCGTCGGCTTCATCAATTCAGCCTTATGCTCAGCGCAGTATTTTTAGTGTCGTGTGCTTCCGCCGTTCCACCGGCACGGATTGGCGAGTATGTGTCCTCATGGCGTCAGGTCAGCAGCGAAGCGTCCATGAGGATCGATCAGCGCCCCGTACAGGCAGGGCTTGTCATGGTGTCGGATACGGCAGCGCCGGGCGCGGCTCCGAGTCTGCCGGAAGAGGCGCTGGTTCGCCTCGGCGAAAGTCTGCAACGGGACCTTGGCCGTGCGATTCCTATTGCGATCAAAGAGATACTCTCAGCGGACGGTATCCGGCCGCGGCCGCAGGGAAATTGGGTCCAGTTCGCAGAATTGGGGCAGCAACGCGGGTTCGACTATCTGGCTGTTGTGGTCGTCTCCAGCACTGAGCAGGAATATCCGATAACCCTCTCTCTAGGATTGACCACGCATGCACAGCCTGGATTTCGTCGAGACAACTGGTCGCTGCTGGAGTTCGTTCTATTGGATTTGAAGCAGTATCAGGTCGTAGCGCAGGCCGAAGGAAGAGGTTGGGCTACCCTGGATCGTCCGAGTGCGCCAGGGATTGATCAATGGTATCCAGCGATCATCTTGCGTCCACAGGATGAGCGGCGTATCTGGCCTCCGACATACGCGGGAGCGCCGAATACGCTACGCGTGGTGTCCTTCGAGCAAGCGGCTCAGCGACTGGTGTTGAAGCTGCACAATTCGTGGCGTGGGGTATGAGAGTTCGAAGCGGCGATTCGATCTGCCACTCTGTCGCAGGAATATATCTTTTGCCCATCCCTCGCGAATCACGGCCACACTGAACGATTCCCTTCAGGCTCTGTCCGGTAAGGTTTCGACTGAGGGTATTAGTCTTTGAAGCCCTTGGAATGGATAGTGTACAATATGCTGCGCGGCTCATGCGGTCGTGTCAGTCAACCCGTGGAGGAACACTGTTATGGTCATGCGGAGTCGGGTGTGGAATATTCGAGGTCTTGTTGCCGGTCTCGGTTTAGTCATGGGCGCCGTTGCCGTTACTATCCTACCTGGTGAGCCGACAGCCTTGGCCGCTGGGGTTCCCGCCGGGATGACACAAGGGTTTTCTGAAATCGTCAAGAAGGTCACACCGGCTGTGGTGAATATTGCCGTCACCGGTGGTGGAGAGGGGAGGGGTCGAGGCCGGAAGTCGCCGGTACCGCCAGGTCCCTTTGGAGGACCTCCAGGTGAAGAAGCGCCGGATGGTGAACTTCCAACGCCTCCGCCGATGCCGCCTGGTGGTGGACATGGACGCCCTGATCAGAGTGCCGGGTCCGGGGTCATTTTCGATTCGAATGGATTTATCGTGACTAATAATCACGTCGTCGAAGGCGCCACGCAGATCACCGTCACGCTGAGCGATCGACGTGAGTTCAGCGCGAAAGTGGTGGGAACCGACCCGAAGACGGATTTGGCGGTGGTCAAGATCGAGGCGAAGGACCTCCCATCCTTAAAATGGGCAGAGTATGAGAAGTTGCAGGTCGGCGACTTGGTATTAGCCGTCGGCAGCCCGTTTGGACTGAGTTCAACCGTGACGCTGGGCATCATCAGCGCCTTGGGGCGTGGCAACGTTGGGATTGCCGACTATGAAGATTTCATTCAAACCGACGCCGCGATTAATCCCGGCAATTCCGGCGGGGCGTTGGTCAATGTGAGCGGCGAACTGATCGGAATCAATACGGCCATCTTCTCCAGGACGGGTGGGTCGGAGGGGATTGGGTTTGCCATTCCCAGCAGCATTGCGTTGGATATCGTCGACAGCCTACAGAAGACCGGCAAGGTTGTCCGGGGCTGGATGGGTGTCGCCATTCAAGAAATTACGCCGGCCTTGGCCAAATCCTTCAAACTCCCGGAACAGCGCAAAGGCGTATTGATCAGCGACGTGAATGAGAGCGGTCCTTCGCATGCTGCGGGTGTGAAGCGCGGTGATGTGGTGATCGCGTTCAACGGAAAAGAAGTCCAGAATGTGAGTCAGTTGCGCAACCTCGTCGCGCGCACGATGGTCGGTAAGGATGCGCAGGTAAAGGTGTTGCGAGATGGGAAGGAGCAGACGATCGCTGTGAAGGTGGCGGAGCGGCCGACGGATGAGATGTTGGCGAAAAAAGAGCCGGCAACTCCTAAGGAACCGGTCGAAACGGTGAAGTTGCCCGATAATGTCTTGGCGTCCATTCGAGTGCAGGGGTTGGACGCGGCCACGATGAGTCAATTGAATATCCCGGCGAAGATGACGGGTGTCGTCGTGATGTCAGTCGAGGGCGGCGGCCCTGCAGAAGCCGCGGGTCTGCAGCGTGGCGATGTGATTCAGGAAGTGAACCATGAAGTCGTGAAGACCCTCGAAGACTACCAGAGCGCTTCGAGTAAGCTGAAAAAAGATGAGTTGGCCGTCCTGCTTCTCAGCCGGCAGGGGAACAGCTTGTTTGTTGCAGTCAATCCCAAATAATAGGCATGACGCTAGCCGGGACTGCTCGGATACCGAGCGGTCCCGGCTAGCCATCGGATGAACGGATCGTATGTCCAACGGCCCGAATTCACTTCATCAGTGGCTGCAGGACACGATCTTCAAGCCGCTGGAAGATAAGAAAATGCCGGTCATGGAGCACCTCGTGGAGCTCCAGGTCCGGCTGACACGAGTGGCCATCATCACGGCTGTGGTGTTTGCCGGCACATTTTTCTATGCCGACACGTTGGTCAAGTGGCTTCGCATTCCCCTTCAAAACATGTTTACGTTGGGTTCTTTGTCGTGGGTGCCGACCGATCTGCCCACTGTCCCGTTCGTCTTCCTTGCGCCGGCTGAAGCGTTATGGCAGAACGTCAAGGTCGCCGGGCTCTTTGCCGTCGTTGCCGCGACCCCTTACATTTTGTTTGAGATCTGGCAATTCGTCGTGCCGGGCCTCCATGCCCAGGAGCGGCGCTTTGTCGCCCCGTTTGTGATGCTGACCGCCGTCGCCTTTTACGCAGGCGTCGGTTTTGCCTTTTTCTTCGTACTGCCGTTTGCGCTGAATTTCTTGATCGCCTATGGCGTCAATGCCGGCTTCGTTCCTCAGATATCTATTGCGCAGTACGTCGGGTTTGCCCTCTGGTTCTTGATGGTCTTCGGGCTGATTTTCGAAGTCCCGCTGGCGATTACACTTATGGCGAAACTCGGGTGGGTCGATGCGCCGTTTCTGATTCGGTACTGGAAATGGGCATTGCTGGGATCCTTTGTGATCGCGGCAATTCTGACACCGACGCCTGACCCGTTTAATCAAGCGCTCATGGCGGGCCCGATGTTTCTTCTGTACTGGGTTGGAATTTTCGGCGCGAAGTATTTCGGCAAGGCTAAACCAATCGCAGATGGTCAAGCTGGTGTTCCTGCAGTCGCAATGGCTACGGCAGGAGCCGGGACAGCGTCCCCAAGTGCGATGTCGAAGTCCTCAGGCGGCGACTATGTCGGCGTGCCGACAGATCGACGATGATGACTGGCCTTCAGGTAGATCGAACGTGATGTCTCACCAAAGGAACAAGCATGGCGCGTGAATTAAATGTGATTCAACCTCCCAGTTCCGGTGGCAGCGATGCCTGTGTGTATATGTGGGCCTGCGCGATCTGCGACGAAAATGAAACGTGCCAGAAGGACAAGGAAGGGCACAGTCGCTGGTTGGTGGCCAAACGGATGGAACGGATTGAGTACAAAGTGCTCATTATGAGCAACAAGGGTGGAGTTGGAAAGAGTACCTGTACGACGAACCTTGCGGTAAGTCTCGCGCTTAAAGGGTGGCATGTCGGCATTTGCGATATGGACATCCATGGCCCGAACATTCCCAAGATGGTGGGTGCCGAAGGGCAGAAGCTCAAGATCAGCAGCTCGGGCGGAATTATTCCCTTCCAGGCGTACAACCTCAAGATTGCATCGATGTCTTTCTTATTGCAGAATTCTGACGATCCGATCATCTGGCGCGATGCGTACAAGTATGAGTTCATCAACCAGCTCTTGGGTGGTGTCGAGTGGCAGGATCTCAATTTTTTGTTTGTCGACCTTCCTCCAGGGACCGGCAACGAATCGGTCACGACCATCGACCTGCTCGGCAATGTCAGCGGTGCGGTGATCGTGACGACGCCGCAGGAAGTGGCCCTCTTAGATTCACGCAAGTCGGTCACATTCTGCAAAGACAGCGAAGTGCCGATTATTGGGATTGTTGAAAATATGAGCGGGTTAGAGTGCCCCCATTGCCACAATCATATTGAGGTGTTCAGAAAGGGAGGCGGAGAAGCGTCTGCATTGGATATGGGTGTGCCCTTCCTCGGGCGGATTCCGCTCGATCCCGATGTCGTGATCCAGTCCGATGCCGGTGAGCCGTTTGCGATGTTCAATTCCGATACGGCTACGGCCGAGTGTTATCACGAGATTGCAAACAAGGTCGAAGCGTTCTGCAAGAAGCGCGGGTCCCTCGTGAATGTTGGATCTCGGCAGGCGCACTGAGAAGGGGAGAAGGTGAAAGCGATAGACGCAACACAGGGGCTTACGCAGTTGGAGGAGGCGCAACGGATTGTCTTGGAGTCTACGCCGATCCTGGGCTTGGAGAAAATTTCGATCCTTGACGCGGTAGGCCGTGTTCTCGGTGAGGACATTGTGGCGGAACGGGATAATCCACCCTGGGACAACAGTGCGATGGATGGCTTTGCGGTGCGGTGGGACGATATCAAGCAGGAGCATGCCATTCAGAAAACGGTCACGCTCACAGTCATCGAGGATGTGGCGGCGGGAAAGATGCCCTCAAAATCTGTCGGCGCGCGGCAGGCGATTCGCATCATGACCGGGGCTCCGCTCCCGAAGGGGGCAGATACGGTTTTGAAGGTGGAAGACACTGAGCATACCGCGGATTCCGTTCGCGTTTTCAAGCCAGAACAGCAAGGCGCCAACGTTCGGCCTCAAGGTGAAGACGTCAAGAAGGGTGAGTGTATTATCGGCAAGGGGACCAGGATTCGTCCTGGTGAAGCCGGGATGTTGGCGATCCTCGCCAAGTCGTTCATCTTTGCCTATCAACGACCTCGTGTGGCGATCCTTTCGACCGGGGATGAACTGGCTGACTTGGACGAGCGATTCAGCGAGGATAAAATCATCAACTCCAATAGCTATGGGATTGCGGCAGCGGTGCAGGAGGCAGGTGGCATTCCTATACTGCTCGGGATTGCGCGGGATACGCCTGCTGCATTAAAGGACAAGATTTCGCAGGGGCTGACGGCAGATATTCTCGTGCTGTCCGGTGGTGTGTCGATGGGCGACTACGATTTCACGAAAGCAGTTTTCCTGGAGCTGGGCGCAGCAATGAACTTCTGGAAGTTAGCGATCCGGCCTGGACAGCCGCTTGCCTTCGGCAAGATTCAGGGCAAGCTGGCATTCGGTTTGCCGGGGAATCCCGTGTCCTCCATGGTGACATTTGAGCAGCTCGTGCGACCGGCGATGCTCAAAATGAGCGGGCACCGGAGTTACGGTCGGCCAGTTGTGGAGGCGGTTTTCCAGGAGAAGTTTTCTAAACGGACGGATCGGCGTCACTTTCTCCGGGGGGTGCTTACACGAGAAGAAGGGGTTTTCAAGGTTCGCACGACCGGGGCGCAGGGATCCGGGATATTGACGTCTATGGTGAAGGCCAATTGTTTGATCGATATCCCAGTCGAGGTTGAGCGTGTGAACCCGGGTGATCTGGTCTCGGTGCAACTGCTGAGCGGGGAAGCGTGGATCACCCATGCCGATCCGGCCCCGACGAGTGGGCATCCCCTTTCCTGTTGCTGAAGGTAACGGTGAGCAGCGCCGCAGGGGCATCCGTATATGGTTGATCGGTCCTCACAACGAAGGGCTCTTTTTGTATGGCCGTACCTATTGTGTGTTTTGTCGGTCGGTCGAACAGCGGGAAAACCACGCTGATCGAGCGAGTGATTCCGCAGTTAGTTCAGGCTGGCTACAAAGTGGCGACGGTAAAGCACGCCGGCCATGGATTTGATCTCGATACGGAAGGGAAAGACAGTTGGCGCCATAAGCGAGCTGGGGCCAGTAGTGTGATGGTGCTCTCCAAGGGCAGTATGGCGATGTTTGCCGACGTGCCTGATCAGTTGAACGTCGAGGCCGTGCGGGATCGGTTTCTCGATGACACCTACGACTTGATCATTGCCGAAGGATGGAAGCACGAACACTATCCGAAGATCGTCATCGTCCGTGAGCAGATCGGTGAAATTCCTGTGTCGACGGAAGGGCTTCTTGCGGTGGTATCGGACAAGCCCGTGGATCTCGCGGTTCCGTTGTTTGGACTGGACGATGTCGTTGGCGTGGCGGCGTTGATCATGAAGCAGTTTCCGCGATCACCATCCCGCGCAGAGCAAGGGCTGGACACCTAACAGGATGCTCAAGAAGCCTGCCAGCGGCGTTCTCGCGTCGCTCAGAGGCTCAACGTACCGAAGCGTACGCCTTCCTTTCTTCGCTCTCTGCGGCCTTGCTGACGGTCTTTTTGAGCATCATGCAAAGGTGTTGTCGCCCTGACGCTCGTTGGCGGTACCCCCACAGTGTCAGCGCCCTGCTGAGTTGCTGATCATCCATGTCCATGCCTGTCTTGCAAGTCCAACATCTGGTGAAGCGGTTCGGCGAGTTTGTCGCCGTCAACGATATTTCCTTCGACATCAGGCCGGGAGAGATTCTTGGGTTGCTTGGCCCGAACGGAGCGGGGAAAACCACCACGATTCACATGTTGCTCGGGGTGGTGACACCGACTGCCGGCTCCATCCAGATGTTCGGGCTCGATTTGGCGACTCATCGTGAAGCGATTCTCCAGCAAGTGAACTTTTCCTCGACCTATGTTTCTCTGCCTCAGGCGCTTACGGTCGAAGAGAATCTCTGGGTGATTGCGCGGCTCTATGGTCTGACTCAGATCCAGAACCGGGTCAATGACATCGTGAAGCGGCTTGAAATGGAAGAGTATCGCCACAAGATCGCGCGCAAGCTGTCTTCCGGTCAAAGCACTCTTCTTGGACTGGCCAAGGCGTTTCTGACCGGACCGAAGATTCTGTTTCTCGATGAGCCGACGGCGAGTCTGGACCCAGACATTGCGCAAAAGATTCGAGGCTTTCTCAAAGAGGAGCAACGATCGTCCGGGCTCAGCGTATTGTACACGTCGCACAACATGCATGAGATGGAAGAGATGTCGGATCGGATCATCTTTCTCCAACGTGGAAAGATTGTGGCGGAGGGGACGGCGCAGGAGATCGTGACCCGGTTTGGGCAGGCGGATTTAGAAGAAGTGTTTGTGAAGTTGGCACGGGAGAAATAAAAGAGCGGGCTGGTGGGGACGTTCCCTGTGCTCGCAGAACGCGCACGATGAAACGGTGCTCGTCCGATGCGCGCAGTGGGGAACATCCCCGCCAGTCCACGATGTGCGCCAAGTTTTTGAGGGGGGAGACGGGGAAGAAGATGACATGAAAGCTCATCGAATTTATGCCTTGGTGGTGAGGTATATGTACCTGTACCGGCGGAGTTTGCCGCGTATAATGGAAATCTTCTATTGGCCGTTCTTAGATCTCGTCATTTGGGGATTCATTACGGTCTATCTCATGAAATTCCAGGAGCAGATCCCTGGAGTGGTGACATTTTTTTTAGGCGCGTTGATTCTGTGGGATATCCTATTCCGAGCCCAGCAGGGAGTGACGATTTCGTTTTTGGAGGAGATTTGGGCGAGAAATCTCATGAACCTATTTGCCAGCCCACTGAAGCCGAGCGAGTTCCTTGCCGCGACAATGGTGATGAGCGTCCTCAAAGTGATCGCTGTGTCTGTCGTGATGGTCGTATGCGCGGGCTTGTTCTACTCCTATAATATCTTTGTGATCGGGATGTGGCTCATTCCGTTCGTCTTGAATCTCGTGATGACAGGATGGATTATCGGGGTACTGACTACGGCTCTCATCATGCGATTTGGCCAGGAAGCGGAAGTCCTGGCTTGGAGTATGGTGTTTCTGTTCCAACCCATCTCTTGTGTGTTTTATCCGATGGAGGTGCTCCCAGTTTGGCTGAAGGCCATTGCCTGGATAAACCCGGCTGCTCACGTGTTTGAAGGGATGCGTGCCGTGATAAACAGCTCTGCCGAGCCGATGGCACATCTTGGTTGGGCAACCGGTTTGAATGTATTGTTCCTCGCCATAGTCATTGCCGCCTTCCATTGGACGTTTGAGCTTTGTAAGGAACGGGGATTGCTGGTGCGTATTGGGGAGTAAACCGCTAGGGGTGACTGGCACTTGGATTGCCATTCTCAAGAGGGCTGTGATAGCCTAGATTGACTTTGCCGCAGAGGCCTGGTGGCGAGGTAGAACGAAATATACAGGTCTGCAGCATCGATGTTGCCTTGCCCGAGAATCTCGCCGGAAGCCAGACCTAAGCCGCCGCATCTTTCGCGTCTTCGGCCCGCTCCTTCCTCCGTCCCTCTTGTACAAGACAATATCATCATACTCATAAGGAGGAACCCCAGATGGGTTCAAAGATCTATGTCGGTGGGTTGCCCTATTCGGCAACTGAGCAGGAGATGAGTGATCTATTCGGGCAACATGGCGCCGTCGCGTCTGCGCGGATCATTACGGATAAGTTCACGGGACAGTCACGCGGCTTCGGCTTCGTTGAGATGACTTCCGATGCGGAAGCGCAGGTGGCCATTACCGCTCTCAATGGTGCGGAAATGGGTGGTCGGACGCTCACCGTGAATGAAGCCCGTCCCCAGGAGCCTCGCACTGGTGGCGGTGGTGGTGGATTTGGTGGCGGTGCCGGCGGCGGTAAGCGAGATCGCTGGTAGTCTGTCATCGCGAATACAAACCGGGGCTGTTATCATGAAGATGACAGCCCCTTTTTTCTGCCTGGTGGACTGATCGAATGAGTGGTGGCGAAACAGGAGCGACAGAGTTCTGATCAGCCCGATTGAGAAGTGACACATTGTATCGAGCCTTGACCAGGCTCTCTCGTGATGTGTAGGGTCCCCTGCTTATATCGCGTGTATCGGGTGGATCACGTTGCAGTCAACGGGTGGCGACTCTCAATCGCTGGCTGGTTTTCGACCGAACACCGACAAACCTCTCTAATCAAACCATTCGTCACCGACTCTGGGAGCTTTTGGCAGGCCTTCCGTCAGACTCTCGGCTGAGGGTGGAGATGCGTGAAGTGCCTGTTGCACAAGTTCGACCAAGGCTCGTGGCTCAAATGGTTTTGAAAGAAATAAAAGGCTTCCCCGGCGTAGGCCGTACCCTGCCAAATCCTGATCGATCTTGCCGGACATAATGATGACTCGCAGGTCTTTTCGTATGCGGAGTGCACGGACAGCCAACTCATGGCCGTGTACATGGGGGAATTGATTGGCGCTTGAGGCCAATTGAAAGCCCGGAGGGGGAAGAACGAGGTCTGTCAGCAGCAGATCGATGGGCCCATCGTGCTGCGTACAGACTCTGAGGGCGTCTGAGCTGCCTTCGGCATTGAGGACGGAAAAGCCTGCCTGCTGAAGGATTGCCTTGCATAACTTTGTGATAGACGGTTCGTCATCGACCACCAGGACGGTCGGGGGCAGGGATTGAGGTACAGTAGCGTGCTGTTCCGGCATCGTGTGGCTCCCTTGCCGACAGCATAGTCCTGGACAGAGGTGATGGCGAGAGAATCCACGTATTTGGCAGTAGAAGCTGTGAGTGGGTCACGCAGGATTTCCATACCCAAGATCATTCATGAAGGGCCTGGACTAGCAGGCGGCGGCGTCCAACCTCCTCCAAGCACTTTGAAGAGACTGACCATATCTGTCAATCGAACTGTTCCGTCCTTACATGAAGCGAAGTCAGCAAGTCCTCGACCTCCCGAAACGCCTGTAGAATAATTTGCTGGTAGTTCCCCAGTATTTGCACATGGCTTGAATCCGCCGAATATCATCTACAAAAGATCTTGTGGAACTGGGGATTGGGTGGCGGTGTTCGGACGATGGCTGTTCGAAACTCGAATGACTACTCGCGAGTTGACCGGGCCTTGAGTGCATCCAGTCGTGTTTTCTCCAGACTGACATGCATCGATTTTTCCTGCGTGACGATGACGGCTCCCGGCGCCTGGCCCTTCGCCTTCTTGACCCACTTGCGTCTCGTATAGATGACGTCGCCTTTGCCGCTCTTCTTCAAGTCGCTATAGAGCAGCGCCAGTGTCGCAGCGTCTCGTATGGTCTCGGGCGGCGGATCACTTCCTTTATCCAGGCGCACCACGACGTGCGAGCCAGGCGTGCCGCGGGCATGCAGCCAGAGATCATCGCTTTTGGCGAAGCCGAATGTCAGCTCGTCGTTCTCTCGCGCGTTTCTTCCGACATAAATCGCCAAACCGTCCGACGAGGTAAAGCGACGGAATGGACCCTGACGTTGTTCTTGCCCGCCCTTCCCTCCTCCTGCCCGTGATGCAGTTCGTGGTTGTCTGATCTGACGCGGTTTTTCTGGCGGTTGCCAGGTTCCTTGTTCAATGGCGGTGAGCTCTCCCTGCAGAGTCTCCAACTCTCGTTCTCCTTCCCCAATACGTGGCTGCAGCACCCGCTCTGCCACCAGGTGTTTCCGATACTTTCTGAAGTAGTCATCCATATTACCTTGAGGAGATTTGGCCTGGTCGAGCGGGATCGTCAGGTTTGGAAGCTCCTCATCGAAATAATCCACCACAGCGACTTCGGTTTGGCCCTTGCGGATGGTTCCCAGGTTTGCCTTAATCAGTTCGCCATAGCGATCGTAGGTTTTGTATTTCTCTGCCTTGGCGAGGTCTTCGTGCCAGGCCTCAATACGACGGCGGAGCTTCTTGATCGATTTTCTGAGTATCCCTGCCCGGCTATTCCGTGCGGTTTCGACGACTGAAGTACCCTCCGCTGTGTGGTAATGGGCGTCGATGGCAGCCGACAGAGGAAATAGTGATTCTGAAGCATCCTGACTGAATCGCAACTGGTCGGCAGCGGCTCGTTCTCGCTGCTGAGGTGGGGGGGAAGCGTACAGCTGTCCTACACGTTCTTTCCCCCCGTTCAAGCCTCGTCGGATACAGCCTGCTTCGTCGAGCACGAGAAGGTTCGATGTTTTTCCTGTCAATTCCGCGATCAGTCCGCAAGGACCTTCTTTGGCAGTCAGTGCAAGTTGAACGATTCGGTCTCCGTGAAGTTGTTCGATCCGGTCGATACGTGCTCCTTGCAGATGGGCGCGGAGAAATTGACAGAAGAGTGGAGGGGTCGGCGGATTCTGAAAGCCTGTCGTGGTGATGTGAATCCTGGCGGTGTCGGGACAGCATGAGATGAGGAGTCGGTGCGTCCGCCCCGGCGTACGAATCTCCAGCACCACGGTACGATCTGTCGGCTGATAAATTTTTTGAATCCAGCCTCCAACCAAAACTGAGGCACATTCATCCATCACCTTCGAGATTTCTGTCGCACTCAATGCCACAATTCGTCTCCGATCAGCGACTGTGCTCAAGGAGAATGGAGTAGCTTGCCCATGAATGAGGAGCCCACAGTTTGTTCAAAAATTCCGTCCAGCAAGGCCGCAGCGAGTAAGGAGGCGAATCGTACTTCGTCCCGTACGTTGAGCCCTTGAGCGATGCGAGAATGATATTAGCTGGATGTTCCAACAACCTGCAGAGCATTTTTGCCGCATGAGACCAATCTGTCACATCTATCATCAGTTGAGGGCGAATGCTGTTCGTCAGTACTCTACGATTCATTGGGAAAACACGCAAGCCGTCGTCACAACACCCGTGGCATTGCGATTGCTAGCATTAGGAGGCAAACGGTTGGTCACGCGTCTGCTAGGCTTGAAAGGGGAGTGGGTACGGTGTCGTAGGGTTCAGCCTTAACAGAGGAGGGTCCCATGGAGTGCGCACGATGTGATGGTCTCATGGTTGCCGATAGCCTCATCGACATTCAAGAAAGCAGTATTCCGATGTGGATGAAAGGATGGCGGTGTGTGTCCTGCGGGAACATCGTCGATCCGCTCATTCAGCAGCATCGGATGATCCAACGGGCGGGAGCGGTGCGGTTGCTCGAAACAGAAACGGCCAGACCGCAGCTCCGTCACGTCGCCTAACACGACGGGCTAGGCGCCTGCCCCTATCGCTGATCGAATGGGATTCTGATTTCCACTTTCGCGATTGGGGCAGAACCGTTCATGAATCCTGTGGGCTAGACGGTGTCCCTCCTCGTTCGTTCCTCGCCAGCCCCCCTCACAGAAAAATTCCCTTCACGCTTCACGAACAGCGTTTCATAGCTCCCATTACATAATCGTCTAATTTGGTAGAGACTTCGGCTCCAACCACTATGCTCGCTTCACGGGGCTCGATAGCGACTCTCGTACGAGCTGGAAAGGGGAGTGGCGAGACAGCTGGCATGGTCTCTGTGCTCGCAGGGCCCCCACGATGAAAAGGATTGGAAGGACACACATGTTGGTCCTGTGCTCCAGGAACAAAGGAGGGGATGGAGCCTGATGATCTTCTATGCTCGCGCAACGCGCGGTCGCGGACTCCCCTCGTTGGACGCGCGCAGTGGAAGATCAATCAGCCCCCATCCCTGAAAAGTAACGAGCGAGCTTGGAAGGATCATCTGCAACCTCGTTCGACGGGCGCACTTAGACCCACATGGGTGTCCTTCCAAAAGGGAAGACCAAGCAAGCTTGGATGGGTCAATCAGATTAATGATGGTCACTCGATGCGCGCAATGGAGACCACACCAGCCGCCTCGCTGGATACGGGTGAGGAGATCGTCCTCATTAGCCCCTGCGCGAAGTATGTTTTTCAGGTTTGACTCTTTTCGTGCGTAGCAGTAGCCTCTCCTCGCATCCGTTTCCATTATCTTTGGCGGGTCGCCTCCGATCCACATGGCAGAAATTGTGGATGATCCCAACGCCTGACTCTTAAGCTGTGCTTTCTCAAAAACCTGGAATCAAAGTGAATACCCTAATAGCTGACTTGATCAATAAAAAAATCGAGATCGCCAATCTCGATTACAAGGAAGGTTTCAAATGGACTAAAGACAGCCGAGATAAGCGATTTGAGCTCATCAAGGACATCCTGGCGATGGCGAACACCCGCGACGGTGGGACAATCATCCTGGGGGTGAAAGACGATCCACGCGAATTAGTCGGAGTCAGCAAGGAGATTTGGGACTCATTTGATCAATCGTCCGTCGCTGAGATGGTTCATCGATACGGCAAGCCGAAGGTGAATCTTCAGGTCATCAAGACCAAGGTTCACGCTAAGCTTGTGGTGTATTTGACCATCGCAGAATTTGAAGACGTTCCGATTATCTGTACGGACACCATAACAGAAGTGCTGAATACCTCTCGGCCGATTCTTAGGAAAAGTGCTGTGTACATCCGCACATCAGCGGCGACCACAGAAGAGATATCGTCTGACCAAGACATGAGGGAGTTGCTCAGCCGAGCCATGTTGAAACGGGGCGATGACCTCTTGCGAAGCGTTGAAAGACTGATCAAGGGGAAACCGCTCAGGCCGGACGAACAAAGTATAGATTTCTATCATAAAGAGATTCAGGAAACGGAAGCCTGGTTTCGGGATGTTTTGCAGAAGGGGTTCCAAAACTCTTCTCGCTGGGAGCTCATTGCTCATCCCTCGCAGTATCTGCCTGAGAGAATTCCGCACCTGCCCGATTTAGGACGGCTCATCAAAGAATCGCAGGTAAGCCTCGGAGAATGGCTATTCCCATGCCTTGACAATCAAGTGACGCAATCAACCCTCAATGCCGGGTTTCAGGGGTATATAGATTTGGAAGACCATAGAGAGGGGTTTCGGCTCCATAAGAGCGGCCAGTTCATATTTAAACGAGCCCTTTGGGAAGATCTCATGGGGTACAAAACCCAGAAGGGGAAACGGACATTATCTTTCGTCAGTGCCATCTACTCGTGCACCGAATGGTTGCTTTTTCTTTCACGGCTCTATGAATTGCTCGCTGAGGCCAACACTGTCAGGATTCTGGTCCGAGTAGTTGGATGTAAGAACCGGCAATTGGCCTCCTTTGACGAATCGATACGGTTTCGCTCTGACTTGTACGAGAGCCAGGAAGACGTCATCTCGTTCCAAAGAGACCACACAGTTGAAGAATTGCGAGCTTCTTCAAATGAAATTGCAGGGACAATCGTGAAGCATATTTTCCATGTCTTTAACTTGACAGACATAACAGACGAAACAATAGCTCTTTGGCAGCATAAACTCCTGACTCGTTCCAATTAAGGTTGCCCGCCCCAGCCAGTCAGCTTCGCCATACTGGCCATCTGCCATTGAAGCTAACTGGCGATGTCATTGCTTAACCTTGCCCCTCGCAATTTGGCGGTTCAGAAAGCTGTTCCCAGTGAAGTGGGGTCTCGGCTTGCAATCCGACATTGGGGGACCCACGGAGTCGTTGCGTGACCATGCACTTGAAGTTTGGCGATTTCCGAAGTGGTTCTCACCTCGATCGCCTGCGCGAGCATGAAGTTCTTGCGACACTTTCAGGAACAATTGGCTGCATCCGAATATTCTGGTAGGGCAAGAATCTTGGTTTGCTCGTGCCGTGTTTGCTTCGTATATTCCTCTTCATTATCTTTGCGGTCATAGGCTCTCTGCAATATTTCTTCATGCCACGCGGAGCACATCGATCGAGGGAATTCCAATCTTGCCCCGTTCGCCGGCAGCTTTTACTCGCTCACCGGCGGAGGGAACTACTACCTACATTCGAACATGACGATTCGCCCCGAGGTCCGGTACGACTGGTTTACAGGCGGTCGGAATCCCTATAACGATGGCCAGAATGACAATCAGGTTCTCGCTGCCATTAATGCCTATCTATAGTTTTAGCGAGGGGGAGATGGAACCGAGGCCGACTCGCATAGGCGAGTCGGCTGGTGCAATGAAACTTCAAGCCGGAGAATGTGGGCTGAGATCGGTCAGTGCGACGTTCGATGTATCTACGCTTTCAACTTCCCAAAGACGCCGAGGGGGCTATAGAGGGAATATTTCCAACTACTTGGGCCAAAGGAGTAAAACGTGTACGCCCAGATCGCGACGTCGGTCAGGTTGCCCAATTCGGCTTTCCCCTCCCACACACGATAGATTACGAGCAAGATGCCTGTGAGGGCCACGAAGCGAAGGAAGTGACAGCCCACCGAGAGCCGAAGAAGCGAAAGCGCCGTGGCGACTAGGAGAGCGCCGGCGAACAGGTCAGACACGAATAGGCCCCCATCGGTAAGATTTCTAGACAAAAAATGCCAGGCTCCTATCCACACGAGAAGGGCGTGAAAGCCCCACCACGTGATCGTTCCAAGAAGCTCATCTCTCTGGGAAGTTTCCATCGAACAGTCCTCATGTAACAGGGTATTGAACAATTGCTGTTTTCAGCCGCCAATATAGCAGAAACTGATCGTGAAAAGCGGTAAGTCGTATGCATGCGCCGGTAAGAGAAGCCGGCTATTGTTGTGTAGAGAAGTTACCACGCTATGTACAGACATGAGAAGAATGGGCGCATCAAGGAAGTGAGCAGCTTTTCTCCCCGCCTGGTAGTGGTCTATACTTCGCACTCCTCCAGTGTTGTGGCCCATCAGGTCTTCTGTTTTATATTGAAGGCGAGGTTGTCGCGTGGCCGAATCGGCGTATGTCTTTCAGCGAGTTGACGATCAACGAGAACTGGAACGGCTTCGGATGATCGAGCGGGTGTTCGATCCTGCGAGTCGGAGGCGGTTGCTCCATGCTGGTCTGCAATCCGGCTGGCGCTGTCTTGAGGTTGGGCCAGGCGCGGGGTCGATCATGAATTGGATGGGCGATTTGGTTGGCCCGATGGGCCATGTCGTAGGAGTGGACCTCGATCCGAAGTTTCTCAGTGAGGTGGAACGACCCAATGTGAGCGTTGTGCGAGCCGATATTCGCACAGCTCAGTTGTCGCAGCAATCGTTCGATGTGGTTCATGCCAGGTACGTCTTGATCCACCTCTCTGACTATGAGGCGGCGTTGACGAAGATGCTCGACTGCCTCAAACCGGGAGGCTGGCTTGTGCTGGAGGAGCCTGATTTTTCAGCTTCGCGTGGGATTGCCGGCGATGAGCATGAACTTGCGTCCGTGCACAAGGTCAATCAGGCGATCGCGAAGATGTACGCGACATTGAGGATGGACTACGCGCTGGGTCTGAAGTTGCCCGCCTTGATACAACGGCGTGGACTGCAAGACCTCACTGTTGAAAACGATGCTCCGCTCTGTGCGGGCGGGTCCAGCATGGCCACCGTAATGAAGATGTCGGCCGAGCAATTATCTGAAAAGTATCTCGCCACAGGAGTCGTTGGGCAATTGGATCTTGAGCGGTATTGCCGATTTGCCGACGCTCCGAATAGCTGGGCCATCTACTACGCCACAATTGCCGTGAGTGGCCGGAAGGTTGGGGGATGAGATGTCGGTAGTGACTCCGGTGTTAGTACTCCCCGGTCATGGCAACTCCGGGCGGCAACATTGGCAAACGCTCTGGCAGCGGCGCCATCCCCAATGGCAGCGCGTGAATCTGGGAGATTGGGACCGCCCGGTGTGCGACGATTGGGTTCGCGCGTTGGATGTTGCTGTGCGAGCGTGCCCTTCTCCGCCGATGCTGATAGCTCATAGCCTCGCCTGCCTTCTCGTGGCTCATTGGGCTTATCGTTCAACGCTGGTTCCGAAGGGTGCATTTCTCGTGGCGGTCCCCGATCCGGAGAGTGCAAGCTTCCCTGCCAAGGCACGTGGGTTTGCACCGGTGCCGATGCGGCCACATGGTTTTCCTTCCATCGTAGTCGCGAGTGCGAACGATCCATTCGCATCGTCAGCGTTTGCGCAGCGCTGCGCAAACGCCTGGGGCAGCCGCTTCGTCGAAATTGGAGAGGCCGGCCACATCAATGCCGACAGTGGGCATGATGAATGGAACGAAGGCTACGCGATCTTTCAAGAACTGGCAGGGTAATCGATGTCCATTCAGATTATTCAGTCTCGACCTGAGGATGCTGATACCGTCGCCACGCTGGTGGGGGAGTTGCTCCACGAGATCATGGCGGCCGTGAACGACAAGGTGTTTGCCTTCCATCACGACGACACAGTGGCTCGGGCTAACTCGTGGATGAAAGACGGTCTGTACACGGTGCTCCTTGCATACGAGGGGCCTGAGCCGGTCGGCTTTCTGGCCCTGTATCAGAGTTATGCGCTTTACACGGAAGGCGAGTACGGCACGATTCCAGAATTCTATGTCCGCCAGCCGTATCGATCACAAGGGATCGGGACTGCCTTGCTCATGGAGGCAAAAGGAATTGGGCGATTGAAGGGATGGCGCAGGCTCGAAGTGACCACGCCGCCATTACCTCAATTTGACCGGACCTTGGCCTTTTATCAGCAACAGGGATTCAGCATCTCCGGGGGACGCAAGCTCAAGGTGGATCTCTAGGAGGATGTTGGGAAAATTCGACAGCATCCATGGCCCTAATGGGGGAGACACGAGAAGCGGCTGATTGCTCTGGGTCATCTAGTTTTTTCGGTTCGTCTGGTTCAACCAAACAAACGAGAAAGACCAGAGCAACCAGACAAACCGTTGCCTGCTAGAGGTAGATGGTCTGATAGTCCTGTTTCGCCAACGTCTGTGCCTTCACATCCCACTCGATAGCGAATATCGCTGAACGTGCTGAAGACAAGGACAGCAGACGCTGCCCGTCCTTGGCCACGACACTCTCAGCTTGACGAAAGTCGAGGGTCTTGTCTGTTCCTGTCCGATTGCACACCAGGATCGAAAGACCCGTGTCGCGGGTGCATCGTTCCCATTCCCCATTCGGGCCATGCAGGCCTGGGGCCCATGCGGCCGATGAAACCAGCAGTTGCGCTCCTTGGGCCTGTAGGTTTCGCGCGATGTCTGACGTATACGCATCTGCACAGATCAGCATCCCAACCCGTGTGAATGGAGGAACTGGAACGGCGACTGCCTGCGTTCCTGGCGTTGACCAAGCCTCCGATCCCACTCGCAGCGTATGAATTTTTCGATGTGAGCCGACGATGGTCCCATCCGCTGCGATCACAAATAGGCTGTTATAAAGTTTGTGAGACTTTCGGTCCTGCTCGGGGCAAGAGAGGAACAGCGTCACGCGCAGTCTGGCGGCGAGTCGGGACATGTGCGTCATCCACGGGTCTGGCTGAGGCACAATCCACTTCGTTCCGATGTTATCGGCAAAGGTATAGCCGGTGACGATGAGTTCGGGTGTGAGGATCCATGTCGCGCCGAGTCGCGCGGCAGCGTTGACGGCTTTCTCGACAAGCCGGCGGTTCTTTGTGATGTCGCCGGGGATCGGCGCGAGATGGAGCAACGCGATGCGTAAGGTGTGTGCCGACATAGTCTCACGCTGTCAGGATGAGGTGATCTGACTTTCGAACATATCACAGGTGAAGTGACGCGTGATACTCTGGCCGGCGCCACCATCTTCTTGACAAGGTGTCATGATATGGCAAAGATGCACCGAAGATCTAATATCCAAAGACGAAAGTTGAAACGAGAGTGGTCATGAAGGCGGTTGTGCAACTTGAGCGCACTGGGTGCGGCATTGCGAGCGTGGCGGCGCTGGCAGGGGTGAGGTATCGGGAGGCACAGCGTGTGGCGAATCGAATCGGAATTTTTTCCGATGATCCAAAGTTGTGGTCCGAGACACACCATGTTCGCAGGTTGCTCAAGGAGTATGGAATCAGGGCGGCAAGTACCAGAGTGCCGTTCACTTCATGGGAGGCTCTGCCGGATCGTGCGCTACTCGCCGTCAAATGGCATAACGAAGGGGGTCGCGCGTCTTGGCATTGGGTGGTGTTTTGGCGAGGACCAAACGGACCTGTCGTGTTCGACTCGAAGCGCACACTTCGCCGACATGTACGGACCGACTTTGGTCGCATGAAGCCGAAATGGTTTATTTCGGTTAGTCAGATATAGAAGGCGGCTCCGTTCTTGAGCCGACTGCGTGCCGATGACCAAGCAACTCCAACCAACCTCCGATGGCAAGATCCGTTGCGGATGGGTTGGCAGCAAGCCGCATTTCATCGCGTATCATGACCAAGAGTGGGGTGTGCCGATTCACGGTGACCGAAAGCACTTCGAGATGTTGCTGTTGGAAGGCGCACAGGCGGGTTTGACGTGGGAAACAATCTTGCTGCGGCGAGAGGGCTATCGCCGAGCGTTTAGGGAATTCGATCCCGAGAAGGTGGCGCGATTTACGGCAAAGAGAAAAGCCATGCTGATGGAAAATCCCGGCATCATCCGCAACCGGCTCAAAATCGACTCGGCAGTGACTAACGCGCAAGCCTTCCTCGCAGTCCAAGAAGAGGTCGGTTCGTTTGATCGCTATGTCTGGCAGTTTGTCGGAGGCACGCCGAAAGTGAATCGCTGGGCACGTATGCCGCAGGTTCCTGCCACGAGCCCAGAAAGCGACGCATTATCGAAAGATCTCAAGAAGCGTGGTTTCCGGTTTGTCGGAAGCACAATTATCTATGCCTACATGCAAGCTGCCGGATTGGTGAACGATCATACGACGGATTGCTTCGTGCGCGCTCGTCGTTAGAGGTTATGCATGAGCTGGGCGGTTTCGAGCGCATTCTTACCCCGCCCCATTGGAACGTAATGCGGATCAAGGTTCAGTTCTGCAATCTACCCTTGGCGGTGGCAGATTTTGCCTATCTACGGACTCGCGGTCAAAACTCTTGCCTTCATTCCACAATGAGAATTCATGAGTGAGTCGTGTAACCAAGAGCGGGAGTATTGCCGCAATAACCCACGGTTCAACAGCGGCATGAGCCTAGTTGACCGATCTTCTTCCCCGTGACCTGTTCCGCACCACATATTCGCATTGTCCTCTACCCTCCCGGTCCAGCTCCGTCTCTACCCGTTCCGTTCAGTTTGTCCCCGCTCTAACCGATATGACAGATGAGGCAGTGTCCCAGAGCGGGGGCTCGATCTCTGCCCACATTGGTCTGGAATGTGACGATGATGATGGTTCAACGCATAGCGGTCGCGATGGGGACTCTGCTGATGCTCACCGGGTGCATGGTCAAGCCGTACGTGTTGACCATGCAAGACGTACAGACACGAGCGACGAAGGATCTCCAGACTGTGACGACCATTCAGGAGCCCGTTTCAGGCCCGATTATTCTCTACGAAGCCATCGCTCGCGCGTTGAAATACAACCTGGATGCCAAGGTGAAGGCTATGCAGGCGCAATTGGCCCACCAACAGCTCAATGTGGCGCACTATTCCTTGCTGCCGCAGCTGTCGGCCAATGCCGGGTTCGATGGGCGCAATAACTTCGTCGGCGGTGTCGGGCAATCGCTTGTGACAGGCCGCCAAGCGGTGGAGTCATTTACCTCTTCCGAGAAGAACATCACGTCCGGAAATTTGGCGTTGAGTTGGGATGTGTTGGATTTTGGGTTGTCGTTCGTGCGTGCGCAGCAGGCGGCGGACAACGTCATGATCGCGGAGGAAGAAAAGCGTCGAATTGCTGTGCGGCTGGCCCAGGATGTTCGGAGCGCGTATTGGCGGGCAGTCAGTGCCGAGCGCGTGCTGCACCGTGTAGAGTTTCTCAACGAATCTGTGACCAAGGCATTAGAGAGCGCTCAGCAGATCGTCGACAAGAAGCTCCAGTCTCCGATCACCCCGCTCAACTACCGCCGTGATTTACTCAATATCCAGCGAGAGGTTCAGCGGCTCTATCGTGAACTCAGTACTGCGAGAACTCAACTAGCCTCGATGATGGGGTTGCCGCCGGGGGCACTCTACGAACTAGCGGTACCGATGAGGACAAGTACGCTACCGATCATCAATCTGGATACGGAGAGCATGGAACAACAGGCGTTGCTGTTCCGGGCAGAGCTGCGCTCGATCGACTATCAAAAGCGAATCAACGCCAAGGAGGCCAGGGCGGTGTTCCTGGAATTATTTCCCAGCCTGAGGCTCAGCGCAGGCGGGTACTACAACAGCAACAGCTTTTTATTCAATCAAAACTGGCTGGGCTATGCCTCTCAGGCGAGTTACAACTTACTCTCTGCGTTTCGCACTCCCGCCAAGTTGAAAGCAGTGGACGCTCAGCGTGAAGTCCTGGATGCCCAAAGCATGGCGTTGACCATGGCCATTCTGACCGAAGTGCATGTGGGGGCTGTCCAGTTTGCCCAAACGAAACAAGAGTACGAGAACGCGAAGAATTACCACGATACGCAAACAGCCATCACGGACTATACGAAGAATTTGTGGCTCACACGCAGCACGAGCGACCTCACGCTCATCCGCGAACGGGTCAACGATGTGCTCGCCGAAGTGCGAATGGATAGCGCACAATCCGGCGTAGAAACAGCCTATGCCACGTTGATGGCATCGCTGGGACAAGACGCCGTGCCGAATGGCATCGGAGGCCAGACGGTCCCACAGCTGACCGAGACCCTTCGGAATATCTGGGAGTCTATCCCTGTAAGGGCGTCTGACGAAGAAGGGAGGGCGGACAATCATGCGGCATCATTGGCACACTAGCGCCGTGTTCGGACTGGTATTGGTTGCCATGGTGGTCGTGAGCCCTCAAACGGGCTGGTCGAAAGGCGAGCGACCGTCGCACGTCATGCGATTGGAAAATGGGGTCATGCGCGGCGTGGTCAAAGCCGCGACACAGGCCGTGCTCTATGCTCAAATCCAAGGCCGTGTAAGTCAGGTGCCATTTAAAGAAGGGCAGCGATTTGAAAAGGGGAGCACGCTGGTGCAAATCGATTGTGACAAGTATCGCGCGGAGTTAGCTGTTGCGGAAGCCGAACATGAGGCGAAAGACAAAACATTTCAGAACAACAAAGAACTCACCAAACTGAAGGCGGTCAGTACGCTGGATTTGGAGATCTCCGAAGCCGAAGGAAAGAAGGCCTATGCCGCGATTCGGATTGCGGAGATCAGCGTGCAGGGCTGCCACATCGCAGCCCCGTTTTCAGGCCGCGTTGTCGGGGTCATGGTCAACGAGCATGAAAACGTCTTTCCAAACGACAAGCTCCTGAGCCTACTCGACGACACGAGTCTCGAAATCGAGCTGGTGCTGCCCTCCTCGTCGTTAGCGTGGCTGAAACGGAAATCCCCTTTCACATTCGCCGTCGATGAAACACACCATGAGTATGCGGCCAAGGTCAAGGAGATCGGTGCGAATGTGGATTCGGCGAGTCAGACGATCAAGGTCATCGGCATCTTCGGTAAGCTGCCGGTCGATGTGCTGGCCGGGATGAGCGGCACGGCGCAATTTACATCGAGGCAACCGTAACGTCATGGCCTCGACCACCGAACCGACCTCGCAGCAACTGACCACCCTGATCCACCTCGCGGCCCTCACGCATCTCGAAGGGCAGGCCCGCGCGGCAAAAACCCTTCAGGAACTGCAGTTTCTCTCTGTGAACGAGACGCGACGGCTCGTGCCGTACCAGCAAGCCTATCTGTTTAGTGCCGCGGAGTCGGAGTCGGTGCCATGGCAGGTGGTCTGCGCATCGAGTGTGGCGGTCGTCGATCGCGATGCGCCGATGATTCGCTGGCTCGAACAGGTGGTCCAGGCACTCCAGCGGGAGCATCCGGACGGTGTGCCCATGGTCGTGACTAAGGAAACCTGTCCGGAGCCTTGCCGCGAGGGCTGGCACGAGCATGTCCAGGGATATGTTTTTTGGTGTCCGCTGAAGCACCCGGATGAAACAGTGCTCGGAGGCTGGTGGTTTGAACGGGAATTTCCATGGGAAGAGAACGATGTGGCGATCGTCCATCGATTAGCCGGGAGTTTTGCCTATGCATGGAAGGCGTTGTCGAAACGCACCAGAAGCTGGTCTGCAACCATCAAAAAGCCCTCGTATTGGTTGGTCGGTGCCGCGATTGTCGCGGCACTATGCGTACCGATTCGTGTGTCGACGATGGCGCCGGTCAAGGTCATGGCGAAGGACCCCATTGTTGTGAGCGCGCCGATGGATGGGGTGATTGCCGATGTGGCTGTGCCGCCCAATACGATGGTGCTGCGGGACCGTCTCTTATTCCGTTTTGAAGATACCAATGTCCGTAATCAGTTCCAGGTGGCGGAGAAACAACTGGCGGTGGCGCGGGCTGAACATTCGCAAGCCGTCCAGGGCGGCTTTTCGGATCCGCAGCGAAAGGCCGACGCGCCGCTGAAAGAGGCTGAGACCTCGCTCAAAGAAACGGAGCTCGCCTACGCCAAGGAGATGCTGGCACAAATTGAGGTGCGGGCACCGCAAGCCGGTCTGTTGCTCTATACCGACAAGGCTGATTGGGTGGGCAAGCCGGTCTCCGTCGGCGAGCGGATCATGGAAATTGCCGATCCACAACGCATCGAACTTCGGATCGATCTTCCTGTCAGCGACGCGCTACTACTGAAGGAAGGTGCAGATGTCGTGGCATTTTTTGATGCCCTGTCGTTGGAATCGTTCGCGGCGTCGGTGAGCCGGGCCAGCTATCATGCCGAGGTGTTGCCCGGCGACGTCTTGGCCTACCGGGTGACGGCGGAACTGGCTGCCACTGATCCGCGTATCCGTATCGGCTGGCAAGGTTCTGCCAAAGTCTATGGTGAGCGAGGCCCGCTCGCGTTCTTGCTCTTCCGCCGCCCATTCGCCGCTCTACGCCAACTGCTGGGAGTGTAATCCATGGCAGAACCTCCTCCCGCCCAAGCACCGAAGGAACGTACGCTTCCCCCGCTCAGAAAGAATCTGCAATTCCTACGAGGCGCTCCTACCAACGAAGGGGTTCCTACTTGGACCGTCGTCGATCCGGTCCGGAATAAGTACTTTCAAATCGAGTGGAACGTCTATCAACTCCTGCAGCGCTGGCCATGCGGGACGATCGAAAAATTGGCCGAAGAGATCGCGCACAACACCACCTCCCGCGTTGGGATCGAAGACGTGGAAGACCTCGTCAAATTTCTCTATGCGAACAACCTGACCGAGCAGTCGGCGAGCGGGGAGACCAAAGACTACGTTCAGCAAGAGGCAGCACGCCATCAGGTGTGGTGGCAATGGCTGCTGCACCATTACCTCTTCATTAAGATTCCGCTCGTACACCCGCATCAGTTTCTCCACGCCACGTTACCGTTGGTGGCGCCGTTCTATACGGCGGCGGCGGCCTGGCTTTTCGGCACGATCGGGTTTGTGGGGCTGTTCCTCGTGGGTCGCCAGTGGGACGCGTTTGTCTCGACGTTCCTCCATTTCTTCAACTGGCGCGGGGCCGTCATGTATGGCGCGGTCCTCTGCCTTGTGAAGGTCGTGCACGAACTCGGCCATGCCTACACCGCCACCCGGTTCGGGTGCCGCGTGCCGACCATCGGTGTGGCCTTGATGGTCATGATGCCGGTGCTCTATTCCGATGTCAGCGATTCGTATCGATTGAGTTCCAAGCGCAAGCGGTTGGCCATCGCCGCGGCCGGGGTCGTGGCGGAGCTGGGGCTCGCTGCGGTCGCGACCGTGTTGTGGGCTTTCTTGCCTGATGGGACAATGCGGAGTATGGCCTTTGTCGTCGCGTCCAGCAGTTGGCTGATGAGCCTGACGGTAAATCTCAATCCACTGATGCGATTTGACGGCTACTATTTACTGGCGGATGGACTCGGGCTTCCTAATCTGCAAGACCGGGCATGTGCGTTCGGCCAGTGGAAACTCCGCGAGCTGTTGTTTGCCGCTGGCTCGCCGCAACCAGAGTCGGTGGGGCTCTCGACTCGCCGGATCATGATTGCCTATGCCTGGGCGATGTGGGTCTATCGGTTGATGCTCTTCACCGGTATTGCGGTGATGGTCTATCAGCATTTTTTCAAAGCACTGGGGATCGTCCTGTTCCTTGTCGAGATTATTTTTTTCATCTGCCTGCCCATTTGGCGAGAACTCACGGCATGGTGGAGTCGACGTGCCGCCTTCGCCAGGACGAGCCGGTTCGCGGTCACGATGGCTGTCGGGGCTCTGCTGCTGTCACTCACATTCATCCCATGGTCCAGTCGTGTGGCGATTCCGGGAGTCCTATATGCGAGGTCGTATGCGACCCTGTACCCTCCCGCCTCTGGCAGGATCGTGGCGGTATCGGTACGTCCAGGCCAGCATGTGCGGAAAGCCGATACCTTGCTCATTCTGGAAAGCCCCAAGTTGGCCAAAGACGCGACACTTGCGCAGACACAGGTGGATCAATTGGATTTTCGGCTGCAACGCCAAGCCGGGTATGCCGACGATCGGGCCCAAGGACGGGTGATTGCCGAGTCGCTGAAGGCCAAGCTGGCCGAACTGGATGGTTTGGTCGAACGGCAGGGTAATCTGTTGCTGCAGTCACCCATCGACGGCGTGGTCGTTGATCGAGCCGACTCGCTCCATCCCGGCCGCTGGATCAATGAGAAGCTGGCCGTCGCCTATGTCATCGATCCGCAGGAGGCATCCATCGCGGCATTGGCGCCGGTCGAAGACTTGAACGTGCTGGCGGTTGGGCAGGAGGCGCTCTTCATTCCCAACGATGTCACTCGATCGGCACGGCGTGCCCGTGTAACCGAAATTCGAGACGTAGATGAGCAGGATTTCTCCCTGCCCTATTTGGCGTCGATCTACGGGGGTGAGGTGCCGGCGCGGAAGGATGCCCGTGGGCGAGTCCAGGCCGAGCAATCCGTCTATCGCGTCGAGCTTGAGGTGCTGGATCAGACGGAGCCAGTGGACCAAACGGTGACCGGACAATTGCATGTCACCGGCAAGACTGAGAGCCTGGCCGAGCGGGCATGGGATCGGGTGGTGGCGGTGATGATTCGAGAGAGTGGATTCTAGTTGAGGCGCGCTTGATCTGAAGGATCATACCGACTGTGTCAGGATTTCCGGCCCGGTAATCGCACGAGCGAGCACTCTCCGTTCTTGTCCAATAGAAGCGGATATTCCTTCCATATTCGATTCATTGGTCCACGTGCAACCGCGCTGTATCTGAGGCTTCAGATCGGCTCGCCTCCCGCCGATATTGATATGAGAACCTCCGCAACCAGGGTTGTGCATCGGTATGTTCAATTGGAGAAAAAGCAAGAAGCCAGCGGCACCAGCCGCGCCGAACCCTCATCGCAACTCCTCGTCTTCACCCCATCCGAAACAGTCGCTTCTCTCTCTCGAACAGCGATTGATGTTCGACGCGGCGGCGGCGGCCACGGCGTCTGAAGTGGCATCGGAACAGGTTGCGCAGGAGCAGGCCGACGCCGCGGTGTCCTCTGATGGCAGTGCAGACCAGACCTCCACCGAACAGACAGAGAGTCAGGAGCTGCTGCAAGCCATCGTCTCCTACTCACCAGGCGAGTCCGCAACCGAAGTTGCCTTTATCGATCCCACCGTGCCTGATTATGAATTGCTCGTGGCCGGGATGGGGTCCAACGTCGAGATCATCATGCTCGATGCCACGCGCGACGGCATGGTGCAGATCGCCGAGTCGCTTGCCGACCGTTCCGGTATCGACGCCATCCATCTAATCACCCACGGAGCCGAAGGCCGGCTCAATATCGGAACCGGCGCGCTTACACACGACTCGATGACGGGGGAGTATGCCGACGAACTGGCCACTATCCAGCAGGCGCTGTCTGAACAAGCCGACATCCTCGTGTATGGTTGCGACTTTGCTGAAGGTCAGGCGGGCCAAGAGGCAGCCACGCTGCTGAGTCAGTTGACTGGCGCCGACGTCGCCGCGAGCACGGACGCCACCGGCTTCGCCGGATTGGGCGGCGACTGGGTATTGGAAACGCAGATCGGGACCGTCGAAACGCAGGTGGCCGTGAACGATGGGGTGCAGGCGAATTGGGTTGGCTTGCTCGCTGGTGAACTGCCTCCGACGATTACCAATCTCAGCGGCGACAGCCTGCGCTATAGCGAAGGCGCTGGAGCCGTGGTCATTGAGCAACGTGGCAACGCCTTGGTGGCCGACGTAGATAGCGCCAACTTCGATACCGGGAGGTTGACCGTCTCGATTCCTGCGGGCAATGACAGTACCGAGGACGTGCTGACGATCCGCAATCAAGGCACCGGCGCGGGCCAGATTGGCGTGAGCGGCAGCAATGTGACCTACGGCGGCGTGACCATCGGGACGTTTGCGGGTGGCAACAGTGGAACCAATCTTGTCGTGACGTTAAACGCCAGTGCGACGCCCACGGCCGTGACCGCCTTGGTGCGAAACATCACCTATCAGGACACCGACACCAATGCGCCGACGACCGGCGTGCGCACGGTGCGCTACGTGCTCACCGACGGCGACGGCGGCACCAGTGCGAACTACGATACGACAGTGACGGTCAGTGGCGTGAACGACGCGCCGACGGACCTGGTGTTGTCGGCGAGCCGGGTGGCGGAGAATGCGGCCAATGGCACGGTGGTCGGGACGGTGACGGGCACCGACGTGGATGCCGGGGATACCAAGACGTACAGTTTGACCAACACGGCGGGCGGACGGTTTGCCATTCATGCGAGCACGGGCGTGCTCACCGTGGCCAACGGCAGCTTGCTCAACTATGAGAGTGCCCCGAGCCATAGTGTGACGGTTCGGGTGACGGACCGCGGCGGGCTGACCTACGACGAAGCCATGACGATCAGTCTGACGAACGTGAATGAGCGACCGACGGACCTGGTGTTGTCGGCGAGCCGGGTGGCGGAGAATGCGGCCAATGGCA